>Ga0255765_1000045_pt1 | contig 132578 bp, 120 predicted proteins | sample 041ome_8_FD_179965 | JGI IMG/M metagenome (GOLD analysis project Ga0255765, IMG submission 179965) | Coastal salt marsh microbial communities from the Groves Creek Marsh, Skidaway Island, Georgia - 041407BS metaG (version 2) | ecosystem: Environmental > Aquatic > Marine > Intertidal zone >...
AAGATGCCAGCATTGTTCACGAGGATGTCGATTCGACCCCAGCGTTCCATGGTTTTTGCAACCATGTCCTGCACCTGCTCAAAGTCAGCAACATTCGCACCGTGCGCCATTGCCTCACCACCCGCCGCCTCGATCTCCGCAACAACGGCCTGAGAAGCAGCACTTCCCCCGCCGCTACCGTCGACGGTGCCGCCCAAGTCGTTTACTACCACCTTTGCACCACGCGCTGCTAACTGAAGCGCATGGCTCTTACCCAAGCCATTCCCTGCACCCGTAACGATCGCAACTTGACCGTCATACCGAATCGTCATTATTACTATTCCCTAAATAAAGTGAGTTAACCGATAAAAGACATGCCCAACCACTCTGCGTAGAGTGCGGGTGTTTCTTCACCTTCAATTTCTACCGTTACGCCCGTCTTCACGAGAAAACGGTTCGCATCTTTGCGGTCCACATTCAATATTTCTGAATGTGCACGAATTCGCTTGCCTGCGCGCACCGGTGCGATAAAGCGTAGCTTATCGATACCGTAATTGACGCCCATGACAGCGCCTTTAACACCCACCGTATTCTCGGAGCTCAACTTGGTGAGTAGCGAGAGCGTAAGAAAGCCATGAGCAATCGTGCCACCGAACGGTGTCTTTGCTGCGGCCTCCTCATCGATGTGGATAAACTGATGATCCTCAGTGCAATCAGCAAACGTGTTGATACGATCTTGATCAACCGTCATCCAATCGCTAGCGGGCAACTTCGTGCCCACCATATTTACCATTTCATCTGGTTCGACCCATGTGATCGCCATGATTAGATTCCTTGTCTATTAATAGAGTGAAGCTTATCCGTCTCTAAACGTCGCACCTGTGTCCTCTACCGTGGTGTAGCCCTTAAGTTCGTGCCGGCCAACAACCATGCGGTGTACCGCATCGGGTCCATCGGCCAATCGCAATGTGCGCTGTCCCGCCCACATGTTCGCCAGTGGCGTGTCGTTGGAGACACCAATACCACCGTGCATTTGAATGGCATCATCAATGACTTTCAAGGCCATGTTTGGCACAACTGTTTTGATCATAGATATCCAGATGCGCGCTTCCTTTGGGTCAGTTGTATCCATCATCCAGGCTGTTTTAAGCGTCAATAAGCGCGCCTGCTCGATGTTCATTCGAGCATCGGCGATGATGTCGATATTCCCCCCAAGCTTTGACAACGGACGACCAAAAGCGGTTCGCGTTGTTGCGCGCTTGCAGAGCAAATCCAAGGCTTTTTCCGCCGCACCGATTGAACGCATGCAGTGGTGAATACGGCCTGGCCCTAAGCGTCCCTGTGAAATTTCAAAACCTCGACCGGCACCCAAAATCATGCAGTCCTTGGGCACTCGCACGTTGTTCAGCTTCACTCGCATATGACCGTGTGGCGCATCAACGTTGTTGAATACGGTAAGCGGACGAACAATCTCTACCCCGGGGGTGTCCATGGGCACAAGTATTTGAGACTGCTGTAGGTGCTTAGGTGCACTGGGGTCCGTTTTGACCATGCAGATCATCACCTTACACCGCGGATCGCCGGCACCGCTGGTCCAATGCTTCTCTCCGTTGATCACCCACTCATCACCCTCGAGCACAGCTGTAGTAGAAATATTGGTCGCATCAGAGGAAGCAACGTCGGGCTCGGTCATACCAAAGCAGGAGCGAATTTCTCCGTTCATCAGCGGTTCCAACCACTGCTTTTTCTGCGCCTCGGTTCCGTACTTGTGTATGACTTCCATATTCCCAGTATCGGGAGCGCTGCAATTGAAAACCTCTGCGCCAATGTAAGAACGACCCATTTCCTCAGCCAAATAGGCGTACTCAACAGTATTGAGACCAGTGCCGTTTTTATCGGTAAGGAAAAAATTCCACAGCCCCTGTGAGCGAGCTTTGGCTTTTAAACTCTCCAGGATTTCAGTTTGTCGATCGGTGAATTCCCATGGAGACCCTATTTCAATTTGTGCCTTGTATTCCTCTTCCAGTGGGATCACTTCTTCGTTAAGAAAATTCCGGACACTTTCGAGAATGGGCGCAACTTTTTCGGAGACACCTAAGTCCATAACCTACCCCTTTTATAACGTTATGTTTGGTTTCTAGAGTGAGTGAGCAGCGTTCACAAAACTACTGCGTGCGACGCCACCAAATCGTGATTTGAACATACAGTATGTTTTTTTGACCGACAAGAATGTTTTGGATTGCCCGTATGAATAATGCCAAGTCACGATGACCAATCTTAGGGAGAGCAAAACCACCACACACGGATCAAATCGCGTATTCTTTGTCCAACACCGAAAGTCCGGTACAGAACTGATATCGCCATTGTCTAAAGGAATTATCCGTGAGCGTTAGACCTTTCCACCTTGCCCTACCCACCGCCAAGCTAGAGGAGACCCAGACCTTTTATATCGACGTTCTTGGCTGCAGCTTGGGTAGAACTAGCGACGACTGGATCGATCTCAATCTGTTCGGTCACCAATTGGTGTTCCACGTTACAGGGTCAGGACCACTGCCCGAATCCTACAACTCGGTCGATGCCCACAGCGTGCCGATTCCGCATTTCGGCGTTGTACTTACACCAGATCAACATAGGGGTTTTTGCCAGCGAATCAGTGGCAAGGTGGACATGATTATCGAGCCTTCAGTCCGATTTGAGGGCACGCCCGGAGAGCAGCGAACGGTCTTTTTCAGAGATCCCAATGGCTATGCCTTGGAGTTCAAGAGTTTCGCTAACGATGATGACCTCTTTGCCGCCTTCTGAGCGCTTTTCTTGACCTTTTATAAACGTTTTTTGTTCTGAGCATTGGGGCGGTTCTTAAATCGCTTTAGGCGCCGTCTTAGTATTTTGCGTCATGGTAGATATTCTGCACATCCTCACACTTATTGAGTAAGTCGAGGAGCTTTTCAAACTGCTCAAGGTCTTCTCCAGAGATGGGCGTCTCACCCTTTGGGACAAACTGAATTTCGTCAACTTCGAAATCTATATCAGGGAACTCATCCGTGAGCGCATTACGCGCTTTCGCAAACTCTGTGTTTGGCGCCATGACCGTCACCATATCCTCCTCGCACTCCACTTCGAGGACATCTACGTCAGCCATAACCAAGCAATCCAAGACCGCTTCTTCATCTCCCTTGAACACGAATACCGCAGCATGTTCAAACATGTGCGCTACCGTACCTGGTGATCCAAACTTTCCCTTACCTTTTGTAAAGGCCGGACGCACTTCACCAATGGTTCGGTTGGCATTGTCGGTCAAACAGTCAACCAGCAGCATCGTTCCGCCGGGACCAAAACCCTCGTACCGCGCAATTTGAAAGTCCTCACCGATACCAGAACTTGCTTTATCCATTGCCTTTTCGATGACATGCGAGGGGACTTGATCCTTCTTCGCACGATCGATCAAAGAGCGGAGCGACAAGTTTGCAGAGGGATCCGTACCGCCGGCTTTGGCCGCCATGTAGATCTCTCGGCTGTACCTCGAATAAACCGCCGTTTTCATTGCGGCTGTTTTCGCCATTGATTCTTTGCGGTTCTGGTAGGCGCGCCCCATGCCTAACTCCTCTCAGTCCAAAGTTGCGAGTTTAAACCAGAACCCACCCTGATGCGGAGGGCTTTGATACTTAATGTCATCACACTCAAACACATTTTCAAGCTTAGATGGGTTCGAGCTACACTCGCGCAACTGACTAACTTATCGAGCGAGCCCTGAATACAAATGACAAAAAGAATAAAAGGCTTCGGTCCGGGCGCAATGATCGCCGCTGCTTTCATCGGACCAGGCACCGTTACCACCGCGACGCTCGCAGGCGGCAACTTTGGCTTCACATTACTCTGGGCTATTGCTTTTTCCATCGTTGCCACACTGACGCTTCAAGAAATGACTGCACGGCTGGGAGCTGTCGCACAAGTCGGTCTAGGTGAGGCAATTGCGGCACGCACATCTAACACTCTCTTCCGCTGGCCCTCGGCTTTGCTCGTCATCGCGGCCATCGTGATCGGAAATGCGGCTTACGAGGCGGGAAATATCACTGGCGCCGGCGCGGGACTTCCGGGGTGGACCGTAAGCTTTCTCAACATTTGGCCTTTAGTGATTGGGGCGGTTGCCTTTTTCATACTCAATCGAGAGAGCTCTAAATTTCTTGAGCAAACATTGGGTCTGCTGGTACTGGCCATGGCGCTCGTGTTCTTGGGCACCGCACTCGTGGTGCAGCCCAGTCTTGCAGACATTATGCGAGGCCTGCTCATCCCAACGATGCCGGAAAACGCGGGGCTTATTGTACTTGGCATCATTGGAACAACTGTTGTCCCGTATAACTTGTACTTGCACGCATCGGTGATAAAACGTCACAGCAGAGACGGCTTGACGCTGGCGGATGCAAGACGAGACATTCAAATCTCGGTTATCGGAGGGGGCATCATCACTCTATGCATCGCGGTGACAGCAGCAGCGGTTTTACATGGCGGGCCTATGCCAACGTCCTCCTTCACGCAGTTGGCGCCAACGCTCGCGCCACTTCTTGGGCAAGCGAGTTTCGCTGTTCTAGGGCTGGGCTTTTTTGCCGCAGGATTATCATCAGCGATCACGGCACCACTTGCAGCGGCGTATGCGGTTACCGAAGTGCTGAATCTAGCCGCTGAGCAGCGTGATCGGGTTTTTAAATGGACATGGCGTCTCGTACTTGCATTTGGCGTTATCGTTGCCTCGCTAAGTCTTAAATCCATCGAACTTATTGTTTTCGCGCAATTCACTAACGGGCTGCTTCTGCCAATAACCGCCGCCTTCATCCTTTGGATAGCCAACGATTCGGAGTTATTGGGAAATTACCGTAATTCACTGCTGAATAATGTGATGGGATTTTTTGTGCTGACCGTTGCCTGTGGTTTAGGGTTGAGGGGCATCCTATTGGCGACAGGACTACTTTAGTGCTTAGAGCGGGGTCTACTGGAGCTACGCCATGCAGGAAACAGCTCAGCATGAGACCCCTCTAACCCAACCTATGGAAACGCTAATAATAGAACCAATGTCACTGCAAATGAATGACTTTTAACAAAAGAGCAACGAGTAGACGGTTGCAATAATAGATCGATATGCAAATCACCGAATACAAAACCATCGACATAAACTGCGATATGGGCGAGTGGGACTCAGAGTGTCGAACGGAAACACGGCAATATTCCCGCTCAGGCGACGAATCAGATCTCGCTTTGATGCCTTTCATCAGCAGTTGTTCTATCGCCTGCGGAGGTCATATTGGTGATCAGCACTCTATGAGAATTACCGTTTCTAATGCCGTTGAGAACGGCCTCCGTGTCGGTGCTCATCCCGCGTATCCCGACAAACGTAATTTTGGACGGCGGAGCTTAGTCCTTCCACTCGCAGACTTATCAGCAACGCTTTTCTCGCAAATTTGCACCCTTCGAGACATTGCACAACAGGAAGGCACACAGCTCGCCTTCGTGAAACCGCATGGAGCGCTCTACAACGACATGATTAAGCGCGCAGAGCTTGCCAACGTAGTTATTGAAACCGTAAAGCGCGTCGACCCAAGCCTTTCACTGATGGGTTTAGCAGGAAGTAGCTTAGAGGCGCGTTGCAGGAAAGAGGGTTTACCCTTTATTGCAGAGGCCTTCGCCGACCGGCGTTACAGCGATAGCGGCGAGCTTACCTCTCGTAGTCTTCAGGGTTCGGTAATTGAAGACCCAGAGGAAGCGGCCGCTCAAATTCTGTCTCTGATTCAAGAAAACGTCATTACATCGATCACAGGTGACATCATCCCTCTGAAGGCAGACACGATTTGCATTCATAGTGATACACGGGGGGCGCTAGACCACGTAAAAGCAATCAATACATTGCTGTACCAAAATAACATCAAGGTGAGCGTGGCGAAGTGAATGAGACGCCTTCACGCAACCGATCGCATGACAGCCGCATACAATTTTACGGAGGAACGGGGTTGCTGGTGCAGTTTGATGAGACACAAACCGTGTCTGCCAGGAAAGCCGTTATCGCACTCAATCAACAGTTACTTGCCCTAAATTTACGCGGCGTTGAGAGTACAACACCCAGCTATGTCAGCCTGCTTGTCATCTATGATCCCTTCATTATCTCAGGCAGGTATCTAGCCTCAGTCCTCACCAAACTACTCGAAGATCCCAGCGCGGAGTCTTCGTCTAAAGAACATGATTTAAAGAGCACCTCATGGCGCCTTCCAACACTGTTTGTAGAAGCAAACGACGAGGACGCGCTAGCACTTCAGGATGAGGTGGGACTAACTTGGAGTCACATCATCGAGACTTTCTGTCGGGCCTCCTACAGAGTGAATGCCTTAGGGTTTCTTCCGGGCTTTACCTATCTCGGCGATCTACCGACGGAGCTTCATTGTCGACGACTTGCAATACCGAGAGTACGGATACCGTCATCCTCAGTGGCGATTGCGGGACAGCAAGCAGGTATCTATCCAATGGACTCACCGGGCGGATGGCGCGTACTCGGACGTCTTCCTTTTTCAATTTTTGATCAGAAGCGCCCATCCCCAGCCGTGTTCTCACCAAACGATCAGATTACCTTCATACCTGCATCAAAAAGCCCTTTCAGCGAACTGGCGCGAGCTGCTGAGAAAGGTGAACTTAATCTCGATAGATTCAAGCAATGATCATCACCTTCATCACCAGCGGGTTCAGGACCACAACGCAGGACAAAGGACGTCGCGGGTATACACACCTCGGCATCCCCGTGAGTGGAGCACTCGACGTCCCCGCCATGCGCTACGCCAATCAACTCGTAGGAAATCCGATCGACACGCCTGTTCTTGAGCTTACTTTGAGTGGACCAAAGCTACACTGCGAACAAGCGGGCTCCATCGCCTTGGCTGGCGCCAATTTCGGCGTTTACCTAAACGGGGAGAAAAAGCCAAATACGCTTCGGATAGACCTCAACGCCGGCGATACCCTCAGTTTTTCCAACCCTGACAAAGGGTGTCGGGGGTATTTAGCTGTTGCGGGGGACTGGCAGGTTCAGCGATGGCTTGGCAGCGCTAGTGCACTCCGCGTTGGGAGCCATGAGCTACTGCCCGACGCTGTGTGGAAAGCGGGTGACTCTCTCGTAACCGTTCCGAAACGCGTCACACCATGGCCAACACAAAGAATCGAACCCGCGACGCTATCGAACCGGATCACTGCGTATGCTGGACCCGAGTTTCATTGGCTGACTGAGGAGGCTAAGAAGACTTTAACCTCTCACCAAATTACAGTTTGCGAGCCCTCAAATCGCGTTGGCCTGCGGACCGATACCGCCCTAACAATCCAGGATAAGTACCAAAACAAAGAGATGCTCTCATCAGGCGTTATGCCTGGTACTGTGCAAGTGACATCCGGTGGACAGGCAATCGTGCTGCTAGCAGACGGACAAACCATTGGCGGTTACCCGCGAATACTCCAGTGCTCCCAGTCAGCTATGCGCTCGATCGGACAGCTTAGGGCTGGAGACACGTTCACACTGGAGCTCATGCCCATGTCATCTGCGTTAGGTGTCCTGAGCAACACGAAGCCTAAGGCTTGATCCCGCTTCACTTTGGGTCTTTACGCGCTCGCGCTCGCTCGTAAGGTTTTTTACTTGCCGAACCCGATAAGGGCCTAAAGCTTAAACTCGATGAAGCGTCTGACTGTGCAGTGGCGTCACCTTTGGCCGATGCCTTAGAAGCAGTTCCTTCTGCATCATTGCTAGCGTTGGTTGCATGCGCCGAGAGCACTTTAAAGCACGCTGACATTGCCGCCATCCCAGCCATTTTTTCAACGTCATCTGACCACCATGCCTCGGCGCCGACACGCATCTCAGTGACGGTTTGAGAAACCACAGATCCACAATCAATCGTTTCAGTATTGCTCGAGGCTTTCATCTCCGCAGACACTTCAACCGAGGTGAGTAAGAACGTGAGTGTTGCCAATAGGCGCGAAAAGTTGCTCATTCAGTCGGACCTCTAAACATTGCTTGTATTACTTACGAGCTGTCCTCTGTAGAGATCACAAAAAAGTCTAAGCACCTTCTCCTTGGAGCGCCTCCCCCACAACGCCCCAAAAACGACCTCGCCCGCACCAGCATAGTGCAAACAAGGAATGGTGAGAGCGAAAACTCATACTGAAACAAATTAAAATTACTAAAAAATATATATAAAACAATGCTTTATTTTTTTTGGCCCACATGTTGCAGAACAGGAAGTGACCACGTCCATCGCGCTTACCAAAAAGCTGGGAAAGCGCACTGGTCCCCAATATCGTTACTACTAGGAGTAAACATGAAGACAACTATTTCCCGAACTACAAAAGCCGCTATCGCAATACCTGCAGCGTTAATCTGCGCTATGGGGACAACCGCGAACGCAGGCGAGTGGTCCGCAAACGCATCGATGACCAGCAACTACATTTGGCGTGGTCTAACCCAGACCGAGAACGAAGCTGCGGTTCAAGGTGGCATCGACTACGCAGCAGACAATGGCTTCTACGTTGGTACCTGGGCCTCGAATGTAAACTACGGCGCAGGTGACGTTTACTCGTACGAGCACGATGTCTACGCGGGCTACGCGTTCAGCACAGGCGACATTAGCTGGGATGTGGGTTACCTCTACTACAACTACGACAGCGAAGCAGAGTTCGACTTTGGTGAAGTTTACGTGGGCATGGGAATTGGGGACTTCAGTGTCCAGTACAACCTACTCGCCAATACAGAAGCTGACGAAGGCGAAGGACAAGACTTCGGATTTGGCGAAGCCTATTACTTATCTCTCGATTACGGTTTTGAGTTAAGCAACGGCGTCGGTGTGGGTTTACACTTGGGACATCACGACGGCGATTTCGCTGAGGCGTTTAACGGTAATGCGAGTGGATACACTGATTACAACGTATCCTTCAGCAAGGATGGCTTCACCTTCATGATTTCAGATACCAACGTCAAGGGTGCTGCGGCTGAAGGCGGTTATGACAACGACAGCGTTAAGTTCGTTGTGTCTTACGCCGTAGATATCGCGATGTAATCGAACGCCTTATCGAAGTAGCACTGCAGTCAACAGTGCACAAAAAAGCGCTCCCAGGAGCGCTTTTTATTTATCTACTCACTACTCGCCAAGAAAGCAGGTAGCAAATCTCCACGTGGGAAATTTAGCCCTCAGCAGGTATGACGTTGATCGGTGACGACCAGGCACGCTCTTGAAGCGTTTTAGCCAAGTCAGGCCGAGGATCAACACCTGCTCGGATAGCGTCCCACGTTGACCAACGGCACGTCGGATTTTCGATAACGCGCGCGTAATAAAAAGACCGAACAGAGGGGTCAAAATCAGGATCAGACCAAAGTGTTGAAAGTTGCGCGGCACCCGTCTCGGGATTAATCGCACACGTGGAAATATCCACAAAAGCGCCGTTATCAGGACAACGGCGCGTCTTAGAGTCAACTGTAGCACCACCCGCGCAAGCCACATCGATGACCTCTTCGCGGGTTTCTCCCATCGCGTTAATCCAGCCTTTGATCACCTGTAAACGCTGTAAAGGCGCGCTCGATGGGTCCGCCGATGCCATAATCAGGAATTTGGGCGCGCGCGTGTCCTCCTTTGACAGCGCAACATCACCCCCCATGGTGACACCCTGAGCGTAAGCGCGATCTATACCATCGGCAGTCTCGAGCATGGTCTGGTCAAGGTCGGCACCCGCAAAGAATCGCACTTTTATGCGGGGACCAGACGTTGCAAACACCTCTTTGCGTCTGAAAGCCTCATAAAGTGATTCGCGAGTATTTTCCTCCGCCCAGGCGGCCGCGAGGCCTGAAGCGCCAAAGGTTGGCGTCGCACCGTTGATGTAAACCTCACCATTGACCTTTGAATACGCCGCACCACCACGCGGTGAGGGGTTGGTCATGGCCAGCACACGACTGCCCCAATAGAAAGTTTGCGCATCCAGACCGGTGTAAGGAACCGAACCGCGTTGTGCCGCCTCACTGGAGAGTAACCCCAACTTAGAGACGTAGTTGTCTTCTTCGATTGCAGCCGCCCCTGAGTGAGTATCGCTCGAGCCTATGAAGCCAAATTTATAGGGGTTAGTGACGCCAGATTGCTCAAGACTCAAACCATTGAGTAAGGCCTCTCTCACGTAAGAGCCATTGAGCGCGCTGAGGGCGTTAGTGGCGACTCGATAAGGCATAATCTCAAATCCAGCGAACTCGTCTCGGTTTGACAATAGAGGGTGTGTCTCGGACGTTCCTTTGACCTGCGTGATCTCAACCACTGGCTCGTTACGCATCCGTTGCTCGGCATAAGCATCATCTAACGGGTTGCCCGCCCAGTCCTCGAGTTTAAACATCTGACCATTGGACCCATTCGAGTTATGAGGAATCGACATACTCTCGACTCCCATCGCCCGCAACCCATCCATCCAATTCCACAGATCTTCTGGATTCACCGAATGGAAACGTGAGAAAGGTTCCCGAGGCAATTTGTCGCTGCCTTTGAAAATCACGTTCCTATGAAGATTACCCATATCCATCGTCGATGCGGTGTATTCGTAAGCAACGAAGGTAGTGAAATTGCCAGGATCGTTGAACTCATCGGCCGCGACAATAATGTCTTCCCAGGCCGAGCGAATGACTCCCAACACTTCGTCTCTATCAATCTCGCCTGAACGGATACCTGAAACGGCATTGGGAAGGAAACCAGCGAATGTAGCTAGCCGGCGCATCATACTCACGAAACCCGTACCATAGTTATCAGCGTCATTCAGACCGTGATAAGGCGTCGCAAAGCTGTTCTTCGAGAAATCGGTAACCGTTTCAGCTGAGGCTTTTGCGAGGCCAAGAAACATCGCGTGATCGGTGACCGCATAAAAGTCTAGCGGCCGGGACAGTTGCATATCGAATCCACCGGGGTTTGTTATCGCCTCTCCCCTGGCAAATCTATACGCGTCGTAGGGAGTTGCCTGCGTTCCCATGGCATACCCATCAAACGAGTACTCGGTATGAACGTGTAAATCACCGTAATAAGCAGAACGCATTCCGGGCGACGTTGCGCCGGACTGACTGATCGCTGGCAAAGCACCAGACCCTCTTTCTAACAGAACCGAATCGGAATCAAAGATGCTTGCCATCCAATTACCGTTTGGATCCTGCTCTATGAGCAACTGATCGATCTCTGCCGTGCTAGCAATGACCTCTGGATTAGTATGGACGTCCGCCATCGTACTGAAGGACTCGCTTGACTGCCCTACAGAGTCGTCGCCACAGCTAGGGAGTAACGCGAGTGCGCAAACAGCGGCTCCAACGATAGACACTTTGCTCTGAGACCAGTCACTTTTTCGCACTGAAAAGCGAAACTTAAGGGGTTTTTTCAGTAGTTTGACTGAAGTCATGATCAACCTTTTGATATGCATTTTTGTTATTGCGACTAGCATAAAGGAAAATCCACTAGGTGCCACTCCAAGCTTTGCGGCCCTTACACTCGAGAGAACATCCAAGACACGCCAATAGATGCGGTGCAGCATTTCGAGATGCGTCTGTGACAAACCTGAGCCAAATCTGAAAGAAACCGTGGAAAGCTTGGCGTAAAACTCAAGCAAAGTCTGCCGTTATGGATTGAGCGCGGTCTCCGACCAAGCAGCCCCATCAAGCTCACTCAACGTCCGGGTTTGCACTCTGGACAATACGAGATGATCAACTGAGAAGGGATCGAAACGTATAACCGCAAAGGTATCGGGTGGTGAACCCGTCGTTTCAGGAACATTACCCCTTCCCGCAACCAGACCTGGCGTCTTCCAAAAAAACTGTGCTTTGGCCGCATCAGAAAGGGCTGACCAAACACGAATTCTTTGGTCGTCTGGATCATCACGAGCAATCAGCAAAGACGCGTTGCATCGGAGCCGATACTGCTCCCTGGTGTGTGTGAAGTACCAACCGATTTCAACACTCCCGCACGTGGCCAATTCGCTTATCTTTTGACTCCGTGAATCGGTAATAATTGAGAGGGATAAACCATCGTCGAAAAAGCCACGAAAGACCACCATTCGTACACGGGGCGTGCCATCTGCAGCGACGGTTGCCAGTTGGAAGTATCGGTTATGCGCATCACGCTTATTTTTTTCAATAGAGTTTTTGAGTCGTTCGTACCATGCGGGTTTCATGCGCTAAAACCTTGAATCTTTTCAGATGCGATCGTAAGTAGTGACACCAAAATACCTGATAATCTCCCTTCTCAATCAATATTCCGGAAATTGAAGATGCAAAAGATTGGTCAAAGCCTTGCTGTTTTACTAATAACTTTCAGTCCGTCATCGCTCGCGAATTTCGACTACTTTGAGAGCAACCGGCAGATGATTCGAAATGGCGTGCAAGCAGTGCTTAGTTGTAACGGTCTTTTCACCTCAAACCGTAGCATCGATCAAGTTTTTGACAATGAACTCGCCTATCTGGGTGACCGAGTTGTCGGGAGTAGCAGGGAAGGAAACTATTCGATCGATAGCGAAGATAAATGGGTTGGCGTGGGCGGTGGTATAGACGGCCAACGCATTCATGCGGTTTATCGAGAGGGCATTGGCTGCATTGTGGTTCCACCAAACTGGGACTTAGCCAATAACAGCTCACTGCCAACAATCGACCTAAGCTACCGGACACCGTCAAGTCACTTACCGTGGCCGATGGGCGATGTCGTCAAAAGCCAAGCATTACCGAGCCACATCGACAAAGCTGCACTTCAGGCGGCAGAGCGATGGGCCTTTGAACGCGACACGCAGGAGCAACAAACGGTCAGTCTGCTGGTGGTGCACCAAGGCGACATCATCCTCGAACGCTACGCCGATGGCTTCGACAGAACTACCAAGACGCGCACCTGGTCAACCGCAAAAAGCATCGCGGCTACTCTTATCGGCATGAAAGTCGACGCTGGGGAATTGTCGCTCGATGCCCCTCTCGGTTTTGACTGGCTCCCCGAGGCTATTGCCTCAGATAAAGATCCAAGAAGTAAGATTACTCTTCGTCACGCCCTGCATATGAGTTCAGGGCTGTATCCTGTCGATAGTTTTGGGATGGAGTACGCCACAGGGTCGGGGCTGGCCTATTGGGCTGGCGCGAGTTCGATCGACGGCATGCGAAATCGCGGATTGATAAGGACACCCGGAGCATTCTGGGATTACGAAAACTACGACACGTTGCTCGCCATCTACGCTCTCAAGCAAACGTTCGACAGTGAGTTAGCCTACCGCCTTTATCCGCACAAGGCTTTATTTGATCCGCTTGGTATGACTAACACTCTGCCCTCGACCGATCGGTTTGGTGATTTCATTTTTTCATCACAGGTGTACACCAACGCAAGAGATCTTGCGCGATTTGGTCTGCTATATCTCCAAGGGGGCATCTGGGAGGGAGAGCGATTGTTATCGAAGGATTGGATTGATTTTGTCAGAACTCCAGCACCCGCCTCAGCTGTGCGCGGTAACGATTACGGCGGGCACTGGTGGCTGGTGCCCGATGACAGGAAAGGCGAAGTACCCGCGGATGCCTACAGCACAGCGGGCAACAGAGGGCAGTACGCGATTATTGTGCCGAGCCATGATCTCGTTATTGTCCGTCGTGGCTTGGACTACGGGAAGCAAGGCTTTAATCGATGGGATCTTCTGCGCGAGGTACTCAAAGCATTCCCCAGGGTAGAATTAGGCGATTCAGGCAGTGACTAAAGCCGCATGAACCCTAAGTCAGCAGAATTAAAGTTAGCGAGCGATGGGAACGTCTCCGCAACCTGAGACGGACTGAGTCCATACCACCTCGCCAGTGTTGCGGCATACTGATCGATCGACGTGGTTGGAATGATTCGCCCCTCACCAATATCGTCGTTACTGCCGATAGCAAGTTCGGGCATAGTGCCGAAAATGCGGTTACCCATTACGCTGTCGCCCATTACCATCTGATGGCTACCCCAACCGTGATCGGTACCATCGCCATTGCTCGTTAGAGTGCGACCAAAATCGCTGGCAGTAAACGTAGTTACCTGCTCCGAGACGCCCAGCTCAACAGTTGCCTGGTAGAAAGATGATAGTGCGTGATTTAGCTCCCGCATCAAGGCAGGGTAACGATTCACCTGATCACCGTGGGTATCGTAGTCACCGATGCCCACAAAGAAAATCTGGCGACGCATGCCCAGCGTTTCACGCGCAGAAATGAGATGCGCAATCATGCGTAACATACCCGCCAGTCGACTACCGCTCTGGAAAGTCGTCTGGGGCGCGGGTGTCTGGTTGAGCGCTCTTCGTAATGAAACACCCAGGTCAATAGATCGACGCTGAGTCCTGGCAAACTCTGATGCGAACAGGTGGGTTTGCGATTGGCTCAAAAGCGCGTCATAGGCACGATTGCGATTCACTGACCAGGCATCCGGATTACCCGGCTGCAACGACCAATAGTCATTCACGCCCTCCGGACCCAGTGCATAGGGTGCGCTAATTCCACCCGCCTGTAGCGTGTTCGAACCACTGAGTGTAATGTTCATCGACAGATCCGGATTAGCATTCGCATCCATCATTAAATCCGCGATTCGACTCGCCCAACCCTGACGTTCTTGGGTAGCCTGCAGACTCATCACAAAATTTTGTTGATCGTTGTGCGAGAACAGCTGAGGTGGAAGTTCAACGCGATTGTTAACGAAGTCGGACTGAAGTGTCGGCTCAATCAGGGTGCCAACATTACCGATCAGAGTAAGCTTACCTGCATCAAACAACGTTTTAAGTTCAGTGAGTTCCGGGTGAAGGCCATAGTCAGCGGGTAGGCTATTGGCAGGATTGAGCGCTAGCAAATCTTCGCGAGCAGTTGCGAGATTGCGCCGAGCATCCGCATAAACGTTGTAATCACTCGCAGATCTGGGCACGAGCATATTAAACGCGTCATTGCCCCCGTAGAGGAAGACACACACAAGCGCACGATAATCTGCAGCACCGCCCACTTGCGCGTGCGCCAGATTAAATTGCGTCGATAGCGCGGAGAAACTCGAGGAGCCCAGTGCCGCAAGTGCTGATTGCTTTAAAAAAGCCCGTCGATCCAACGACTTATTTTTCAAGAAAACCATTGGCTCGCTCCTCATCGCTGGACCGCAAACTCTGGAGACATCCAGATCAAGTAGGTGGCCTCCGCTACTCGGTACAAACGTTCTTGCTCCTGCTGGGAATTAAACGGCTCAATGTGCTCAAGGAGCACATCTCGCATCGCTTGGCTCATTTGACCACCTAACATCAACATATTTAGATGATCTAAGAGTTCGTCCGCATCACGAGCAAGCTCAATCTCATCGTCAAAGCGCGCAAACACACAGCCAACACCCGACTCAAAGCTGAGTTGCTCTTCACAGTTCTCTCGCAAGAAATCATAGGAATTAAAAATAACAGCGCCGCCCCAATTCGAGGCTGCAGTGATGTTTTGCTCGGTCAAAATTTGGAACTCAGGTGCCACGACACCCTGGTTATCAAAGGGCTTCGCGGGTGCGTAGTCGGGGCGATAGAAATTGAAGACGGATGGCGAACCGTACGCTCGCTGCCCATAGTCATAGCCGGGCCAAAAAAATCGAATAGTTTCAGTTTCCGCTGTGCCGGACTCATTAAGTGGCTGCTTCGCCAACACATCAAATGCCCGCATCAACGAGGTGAACTTCAACACTGGCTCTTTCAATTTTCCAAATTGTTCATCAGTCAGACTGTCTGTCCGTCGCGCTTGCGGATCGAGAAGAATAGCTTTGACCACGGCTTCGAGATCACCTTTTTCACCCCGGCCGTTATCGTTAAACACGGCAGTCACGCGCGAGACATAATCGGGTAAAGGATTACTGGTAACCAATCGTTGGATGAGTTGCTTACTGACGAAGGGAGCCACATTTGGGTGAGCGAAAATATTATCCAGCGCGGCCTCTAGGTCTTGCTCTGCGGTCATGCCCGCAGGAAGCACCTCGTCATTGAGCAAAACCTTCGCTTCAACGTCGTGATAGGCCTCAAACGCCTTCATTGGCTCAATGGTATTCGCTTCATTCCACCCACCCCAGTACCAATAGGGCGCATTGGCGTACATCCAGCCAGTAAATACACTCGCAAAGCCCTTAATAACGTCCTGGTCATAGGTAGGGATTGGATCGCCTTGTCCGTCACGCTTTACTGATCCATCGTCGTTTAAAGTCACCAGCCCAATAGTGAACAACTGCATTAACTCACGTGCGTAATTTTCATCGGGTCGTATGTTGCGAGCAATATCCGCCTTCTCGTTTCGGATCATACTTAGGTACTCACCCATCATCGGGTTGAGCGTCACAGCCTTCATGAGATCACGATAATTACCAAAGGCATGTTCAGCCATTAGATCGTGATAGTGAACGATACCTCGGGCGTCATTGAACAGTGCATCTGACAAATCGGAAATCACAAAGATTTGACTGAGGGCAAAGGCCACTCGCTGCCTCAGCTGGTCCTCCGTGCACGAAGGTTTCCCACAGTACGTCGCTGACCAGCATACGCTTTTGCCATTCGACATCCAGATCAGACTTGTCCAAAGGGTCTAAATAAGAGTCCCGCATATGCTCATCGAGACGGCTCAAAGTGTCGGATTGAGGCAGTGATATTTGGGCGTCAATCCAGGAGACAAAGTCAGCCTCCTCTTCATAAAGTGCTATGAGGGCTGCCTCTGTCGGACCAAAAGTGGCCTGTGTGAGAAAACGAGCTACATCCGTCGCTAGAGGATCTCCAACCAAATCCCGCAACTCAGGAGGCTCAGCCGCGGGTGGTGGTGTTTGCGTACCGCCGGAAGAGCTACCGTCGCCGCCACTAGAACCACTGTTAGCAGAAGGAAAGTTTGGTCCACCCGAACCGCCGCCACCACAGGCTGCCAGTGTAACTATCGCAGTGGAAACCAAGAGCTTCTCTAATGTCACTATGCCGCCCCCATCACGAATTCTTGCGCTGTAGCCTAAAGCTATTGCTCAAGATATCAAGCCACAAGCGCCGACTCGAGTCCTGTAATAGTCCAGCAAGCGAACAGCTTTGAACCACTTCTTCGATCGCAAACACGACCCAACTCAATCATTCTAGCGGTCCTGTGAAGTGCTGGAGAGTTTATGCCCCGCCGAACCTATGAGCGCGACGGACAAAAGATTGAGTTGGCAGACGACGTGGAGGCGCTGGTATCTGATAAGCGAGCCGGTTGGCGCGCTAATGCATCAAAAGCGCGAAGACGACAACGCCGCTATAAAAAGCGACTAACAAACGAAATCCTCTACGGTGATCACCTCAGGCAGTCGGCAACGGAAGACTAAGCACAGCGCCGCAACAGTAATGCACTCCCACTTCCTGCAGCACCACTTGCTGCAACGACGGCCAGCTCCCCGCCCGCTCGATACAACTCGTCAATAGCAGTGCCTACCATAATGGCCCCGGTGGCACCCATGGGATGTCCTAGGGCGATGCAACCTCCGTTCAGGTTCACTTTATCAAGTCCAAGATCGAGCTCGCGGGTTAACTTCACAATCGTTGCCGCGAAGGCTTCGTGAACTTCAAACACATCGATGTCGTTGGTCGAGAGTCGATTCCGGCGCAAAATCTCAGCTGTAGCTGTTACACATCCGCTAACAACCTCGAGTGGTTCGGCACAAGACGTCACCGAATCGACAACCTCTACGCGAGGCGTGACTAACAGTTGATCGCCCAATCCTTCGTCACCAACTAGCAAAACGGCTGCGCCATCGCACATGGCGGGAGAATTAGCGGCGGTATGAACGTGAGAAATCGCTTTGAGATCCCCAAACGCAGCAAGTTGAACCTCGTCGGAGCCTTCGGCTCCAAGCTCTTTAAAAGCGGGTGGCATATCTGCGAGTCGCTCGCGAGTTAGTGACGCACGAATACACTCATCCTCGGTGATCTCACCTTCAGACGTTTTAATCGAGACAATCGAAGAAAATCTCTTCTGGCTCTGCGCCTCTAGCGCGCGTTGATGACTTAAGAAAGCAACCTCATCACAGTCCTCTCGAGATGCGCCTACACGAGTCGCAATGAGATCTGCTCCAGCACCCATCAACAACACTTGATGTGAAACCCCATAGCGGTGTTCAGCAAATACCCGCGCACCATCCGCCAATAACGGCACGCGCGACATCATCTCGACACCTCCCGCTATCAGTGCCGGGGACTGACCGGCATTAATTTTTAGAGCAGCCAGCGCAACAGCGTCAATACTCGATGAGCAAAAACGATTGATCGTCAGTCCCGCAACACTTGCGGGCCATCCCGCCAAAAGCGCCGATGTCTTTGCAATATTGGCCGCTTGCTCACCGTATTGCGTTACACAACCAAGGATTACTTCTGATAATCTTCTAGGGTCAAGATGGGTTCGGTTGATAAGTCTCTGGTGTAGCTGGGCAAGAAGTCCCGTAGGCGTTATTTGGTGTAGGCCACCCGTGGTTTTGGCTTTTGTTCGAGGGCTGCGGATCGCGTCATAGATGAACGCTTTCTTCACTGCCCAACACCCACTACCAAACTCGCACAGGTCGTCGTACTACCACCCATGTTGAAAGTTATAAGGTTCTCAGCGCCATTGATTTGATAGTTACCTGCCTTCCCTGACACCTGCTTCGCGCAATCAAGCGCCATACGAACGCCGGTTGCGCCTACAGGGTGTCCAAGACCAATCAGGCCGCCACTCGCGTTAATGGGGAAATCACCATCGCGTGCGATACGGCCTTCCTCAATCGCCTTCCAGCTCTCACCAGGAGCCGTTAAACCCGAGTGATCGATCGCCATATACTCAGTGACCGTAAAACAATCATGGGTCTCTAAACCATCGACCGCAGTAATTGAGCCCATTCCTGCACGACCCAGCGCATCGTGTATTGTCTTCGCTGCATGCGGAAATATGATCCCGCTGCCGCGCGAACTTTCCAGCTTCGTTTCCAGTGAAATCGGGGCAGAGCAATGTCCCCATCCTTTTATGCGCGGGATATCCGATAGACTTAAACCCTGCTTATCGGCATGGGCTTTCGCTACGTCCTTATTGGCCAAGATTATGCAGGCGGCGCCATCAGTGATTTGGCCACAATCGAGTTTGCGAACACGGCCCTCAATCACCGGATTAAGCATTTCGTCGGCACCAAAGCTCCCCTCAGCAAACTGCCAACCGCGGGTTTGTGCGTTGGGGTTAAGCTTGGCATTGGCGAAGTTTATCTCGGCAATTCGTGTCAGGTGGTCATCGCGAATTCCATGGCGAAGGTCGTATTCACGAGTAATTAAGTCGAACATGAAAGGCCATGGAAAATCGCAGGTCTGCGCTTCGTGACCCTTCCAGGTTGCGGCTCCCAGATATTCTGCACCCGTCCTGCCATCGACGTTGCGCATGAGCTCAAGACCTAGCACACACGCGGTATTGTAGTGTCCAGCTTCAATATCCCGCATGGCGCCCAAGATAGCCATCGAGCCTGAAGCACAGGCAGCTTCGTGGCGCGACGTTGGCAACATAGCAAGCTCAGGATAGACCTGCCCAAAAAAACCACCGATTAAACCCTGTCCTGCAAATAGATCCGCCACAAAGTTTCCGACATGCCCCACATCGATCTGAGCAGGCTCTATCGCTGCATCGGCAATGGCGTCGCGGAGCACCTCGGAGAACATGTCAAAGACCTCTAGGTCTTCGCGCGCCCAGTTTCGAGCAAAGTCGGTTTGACTCCCGCCGAGGATATAAACATCTGCACTCATTATCGGTCTCCAATCCAACGCTTACCCTAGCACTCTACCTACAGACGGAGTTGGATGCGAATTGATTACAAACCCAACATCGTCAGATACATTGTTCCTGCGTGGCAATCTGAATCATGCGAGTGGAAGGACTCAGCAAGCCCCCTGAGCACAAATGCTTTACTAGAAGTATTGGGCGCCACCGGGTGAATCAGGACACGCGTAGGCACGGTGTGCCCGCGCGGCTTGGGACGCTAGCGCCTCTTTGCTAACCCCTTCCCTGATCATTGAAGACCATTGCATTTGGCCTAGCCAGACGGCTGCCTGGCACCACATCGACACAATCTCACGCTAAAAAACAATAAGTAGCGACTACGCGTGGGAAACTCCCCGCTGTCTCGCCGCACCCCAGCAAGGCGCGAGATAAACGATCACCACCATCACCAGCGCAAACATCGCGAGCGCGTAGTTGCCCGCAGGCGTACCCATAGGACTCAACCCTTCGGCGTAAGATCGGAAAATCACCGCCGTGTAATAGCTGTAAAGCGCGACAAAGAATGAAACCCAGGCCGCAGGAAAAACAATAAGCAAAGGGTCAAGCACACCCTCATTACAGCGAGGCCTAAACCAGTACACCCAAGTATTGAGTGCCATCAGAACTGTGGTTATTGCGCCAGCGATGAAATAGAGAGAAAAAACCTGCGTCAGTAGGGTAAGCGGACTCTGTAATGAAACAGACACGATATTGGTCACGATACCCACCGCAACCGCAGACAGCAACCAACCGCCCCATCCGTAGCCCTTGTCCACCGCACGCTCCCAGAGTAACCAGCGTGCAGTGACAGCAAAGGCCATCGAGAAGGTCATCATCCACAAGTAGCTTGTTGAAGGCACCGAGTACCAGAATGGCTGCAAGGAAACGGAGTCGACATCCCAGACCCACCATTGCAGTAACGGCCCCAGATTATCAAAAGGTATGTAGAACATCTGCGCTGCAAAAGCTGCGCAACAGGCCTCCCGCAGGCGCCCTAAGGGCTTGTCGGCGAGCCCTAGTCCTCGAACCAGAAGAAAAGTCGGATAAACCACCGCGGGGTATAGCGCAACGATATAGAGCGGCAAATGGTTGTAGTAAAGCATGACAGTGAATTCGCCATGCCAAAAATTATCAACGAAGTTATAGGAAAGTATTTCGACCACAAGGCCGTAAAAAATTGTCGCCAGCCAGGTGTACAGATAGGCGGGCTCATTTTTCTGAGCCAAAGACCGCAACGCGTGTACAAATGCAATGATGGCACCGCCAATCATCAGAATCTCCAGCAACGGCATGCTCCAGTGCAAGAGCTCAACAGGATTATTAATCCATACTAATGACTGTCTCGCCTCTTCGTTGCGCATGGCGTAAGAAATATGTTCTGGTGTCATCCTATCGATCTCTACTTCTCTGGTGTTGGCGTGGTGTCACCAATCTGGTTACGAACCATCAGCCTCGACTGCGCAAGCGAGTCGTCGAGGATCCGGTCAGATACCTCTTGGTCGCCAACGACTCGCGCCAGCGTAATAGCACCAACACACACCGACAACAGGCTCCAGGCCAATGTCTCGGGTTCGTCGATACCAAGCTCGGTGCTTGCTTCTACCAGTGGCTGTAACGAAAGTTCGACTTCCCGTGCAACGGCCAAGCGTACCGCATCCTCACTGCGAGAGATTTCAGCGCCCAACGTCGGCATAGTGCAACCTGATGCAGCGTGATCCCGGTGGTGTGTACCAACATACCGAGCAAGCATGCTATCGATACGCGCAAGGGGAGGCAGATCCTCCAGTCCCTTTACCCAGTTCTCGCGCATCTCTCGAGCCGCTTCGCAGGCGGCGTGCTCAAGCAACTCGGACTTTGATGAGAAGTGTGCATAAAAAGCCCCATTGGTGAGACCACTGCGTTGCATCAACTCACTGATACCAGTGGCGCTGTAGCCTTGCTCCCTGAAGCACTCGGCTGCCGTCTTCAGTATCTTTTGTCGACTACGATATTTTTGTTCCTGACGCACCTCGACCTCTTCTTTACCATTTACAAGTCACCCACTGTTGCAGTTATTCATATTACGATCATAATTTAAATTTTTCGACGATCGAAATAGTTAATGATGCTCGTACGCATGCTCACACTCACCTCCAAGTCCGCTGTGTTCAGCGCGATACTGTCTATATTATTTGCTGGCGTTGCTTACTCAGCCTTGCCGCTAACAGGAAAAGCCGATGTAACGACCCCATCTTACGAAAAGGTGGCGCAGTCACCCGTTGATGAAACATTTTGCGATGTCGGATCGAGCGCCAACCACTGGGATCCGAGTGCAAAACATCCGCAAGCCGAAGGCTGCAGGGCAAAGCGTAATGGCGGTTATGTCTGGGGTATGACCGCCGTGAACGAAAACTTGTGGTTCGGTACTGTTAACAATGGTTGGTGTGGCTGGCTATTAGTTACTGGCGTGTTTGTGCCAACGGAAACAGACAAATGGGTGTGTGAGTCGTCGATGTCCCACTTCCCAAAACAACGGAATGAAGAAGGCAATCTGCTATACCCGAAGAACGGTGCGCTCCTTCAGGCCGACTGGCGGCCACCCTCTATCTACCGATTCAACACAGGTGACAGCACACTGGACAAAGTTACTTCCGACAACCCAAAACTCGACCAACTGCTACATCGCAGTTTTGGGTTCCGCGGTGCTGGCACACTCGGCGATCTTGTTTTCATGGCAGCAAACCCCATCGACAGCTCAGAGCGCAAGGTCTTCATACTCGCATTCAACGGAAAATCCGGGGCATTTATTGACGGCGTAGAAATTGCCGGTTACTCCAACTTGCGAAAACTCGAGATTATCCGAGATCCAAAAGGCCAAGCAGGCCTATACCTATTCGCCGGATCCAATATCAACGCGAAAGAACTCTCGCCTAATCATCTACTTAGGTGGACAGGCTCCCCAGATGCACCTTTTGGCAGCGACCCCTCGGATGCAACACCAGGTTTCGATGTAGTCGGGGCACTTGGCTCCATTGGCATTGGCGCGGAAATGATCGAACACCGCGGTAGAATTATTTTCACGACATGGGGTTCAAATTCGCAGGCCGCTGGCCTGTACATGACTAACGAGGTTCCTGTGGGAGGGTTTACACCTGCAAACCCAGCTCGCTTCCAGAATATATTTGGCGCCGACGATTTCGACCCCGACCCCGTAAATGCAGATGGCTGGCTTGGTGGCGCACTTGGCGAACTGGACGGCAGCGTCGTGTGGGGTACCATGCACCCCAACGGCATGTCCTACCATGCATTAGCTGCAGTCTATCCCGAACTCGTCGGTGATGATCGTGCCATCAAGCACTCTCACCGACGCACTCATCTCTTCAAAACCAACTTAGAAGACGTGGACAACCCTGCTACGGAAGTACTTTACGGCGAAGCAAAGCTCATGGCCTACGACAAGGGTCATTGGATTGAGAAACCAAACCGGCTTGACCAGATACCAACATTGGGCGCATCGGGCTATGGCGAATTTCTTAACGACTACACATGGACGATAGTTAAGTGGAATAAAAGCTTGTACATCGGCACTTTCGATGTTTCCGGCGGTGTTGAGTCACTAATGCGCAGCGATATTGAAAAAAAGGATGCTCATGTACTTCACACACTCGGCACTGAACTCCAACACTGGGATTACACTCCGGGGTTTGATCTCTTCCGCATGGACTCGACCGAACGCCCAGTGCAGGCAGTCACCATCGATGGTTTTGCCAATCGATCCAGCAATGGTATCCGCAATGCTATCGTGGTCGAAAACAGTTTATATCTGGGCACCTCGACGTACAGTAATCTCGATCTTCAGAACGGTGGCTGGGAGCTATACCGACTGACGTCCAAGTGATTGATGCTTTAATGTTCTCAAATAGCAAGCTCAAGCTACTGTCGATGCGCAAGTATCGCAAAGCATCAAAGTTACCTTTTGATTACTGGAAACTTTGCGCTATTCAATACACGGCGCCTGCATAAGCTGGCAAATCAGGGAGAAGCCTGAGAAAATCTTTCTGTATGAGGACCAGCTTCTCGGTTGCAGGCGTTCATAAACTCATTACATTTCATTTGACTGCAACTAGGGCGGGTTTAATCCTTCTATGCCTCTCTAAATTTATTAGTTGTTGATTTGGAAAATAACCAATAAACCGCGCCTAGATCCCTACCAATAAAGAGGGGCTATAGAAGCCCCATTTAACAGAATGGAGCAATTAGAGCGTACGTTTAGCGGCGCGTATAAACGCTCATCAAAGAACGCGGGTTTTACGCTGGATACGGGCGCTTTCAAACGGGTGCTCAATTCAAGGCGGACGTTTGGACGAAAACGTTGTGGTGCAGTCGTTCCGCTAAAAACCCCGAGGTCGCAACTGGGCCTAGCGACCGGTGATATCGCCACGTATTTTTAAGCAGCAGAGTTGAACGAATTGACTGATGCCGCGTAACGCATAGCTAACAAGGAGGCCGCTAAAACATCCATGCTTTCAATCGCCCACCAATCTTCTCGAAGGCCTAGGTAGCTAGCGCAAACACTAAAACAATGCTCCCAGCCAAAACCCAAAGGGTTAGTAGAGACTGACTTCCAACCCTAAAGCAAGTGCTGCGCCTTGATGGATAAACCACAACACACTCGGCATGTTTTGTCCCCGCGGGCTCGGCGCGAGCGCCTCGTTGCTAAACGCTACCTGACGTCGCGTTTGGTCGAACCATTTCACTGGTTCTCTTCAAATCGGCACCAACTACCATCAAAAAAAACCACCCTTTGGGTGGCTTTTCTTATGCTGGTGGGCCGTGATGGATTCGAACCATCGACCAATTGGTTAAAAGCCAACTGCTCTACCGCTGAGCTAACGGCCCGGAAACTGTTAAAGAGGGCGCGAATCTTACGGCTTACAAACAAAAAAGCAAGCCCTCAAAATTACAGAACCGGTCCGGACGGAGACCTAATTCGTTTTACTGGCTATCGATAAAATCCTGCGCCAGTTGCGCCGCGGGATGGCCCTCGGAACCATATTCGGCAATCACTCGATCCAGATACTCGCGCGAGCGTTCTTGGTTACCTTTGAGGGCATGAACTCGGCCCAATTTGTAAAGCGCGTCAGGTACTTTGCGGTCGGTCGGATATTGATCCAGCAGAACTTGAAAGTTTTGCCTTGCTGCCTCGGGGTCGACCGGCTCAACAACGAGATATAGCTCCCCCAACCAGTAATGCGCATTAGGCGCAAAACGGCCAAAGGGGTATTGGCTAAGAAACGTATCAAAAGCAGTTAAAGCGTCACTAAATCGGCGCTCTCGCACCAAACCATAAGCGGCCTGGTAAGCTTCTTGCTCACCCATTTGAGGCGCTACAGGCATCTCCTGCGTCTCATCACCGTCCGTCGCCGCGACGGGACCCTCCGACACGGAGGAATCATCAGGAGCATCTACCACACCCACTGTAGCGATCATCGCCAACCGTCTATCAACTTCCACGTAACGCTCAAGCGATTGGTCCTGTAAACGGGTTAGCAAACTTGCCTGCTCCTCGACGAGACCGTTCAGCCTGCGAATCTCCTCCTCAAGCTGCTGGACTCTCAGCGCAAGTGATCGGGCATTCGATTCGGCTACAGGCAGTGGTTCGGGAGAGACAATAACACCCGATGTGTCAGCTTGGACGTAGGGAACGATACTCGAGGGTGACCCAGAGGGCTGGATTAGAGAGTTCTGCGCCGGCGCCGCGCCACTAAAAATAAAAAAGCCGGCGACTAGCACCGGCTTTACAAAACGTTGAGCGATCATAAAGCCTTACTTGATCTCCACGCGTCGGTTTTTACTCCAACTAGACTCACCTGAGCCATAAGCAACTGGATTTTCTTCCCCGTAGCTGATCGTTTCGACTTTGTAACTGGGTACGCCACTCGCGACCATATAATCCCGCACAGCATTGGCACGACGTTCACCCAAGGCAAGGTTATACTCACGTGTTCCACGCTCATCTGTGTGGCCTTCCAAACGCACATTGCCACCGTCAGCCATCATCAATGCAACGTGTGCATCAATCGCAGCCCGCGCACCATCGCTCAAGGTAGAACTGTCGTAATCAAAATAGAAAACACTACCAGCGGCAGAAGCAGCATCCATCAGGCGACGCTTCTCCTCACGCTTTTCAGCCATCCTCATGGCTTTTTCCTTCTCAGCAGCGCGTTGCTCCGCCGCCGCTGCCTCTGCAGCTACAGCTTGCTCCGCTGCTGCACGCTCAGCAGCGGCCTGAGCCGCAGCTTCTTCTTTTGCCGCATTGCTTGAACATGCGCTCACCAAAGCAGCCATCAAAACAACCGCAGCAGCCTTCCCCAAAGTATTTTTCGTTGTCATGGCGTTTTTCCTAAACAAGATCGGATTTCGTAATGCGTATAATGTAGCGCAAATATGTCCATTTGTTGAACAGCTCTAACTTTTTTTCTTACCAACTAAATAACATTGGAGACCATGCGGGCTCCTGCACACTGCCAGACCGCGCTGGAAGGCTAAATTTGACGCCTCCATCCACCGCCACTGCACTCAAAACACTTCGTTCACCGCGCTTTGTCGCATAGATGACTAAAGAGCCGTTTGGCGCGATGCTGGGACTCTCGTCAAGTGAGGTTTCGGTTAGTACGGTCATACGCTCCGTGATCAAGTCGAACACTGCCACGTGAAAACGTCCGTCTCTCTGATGGACCAACGCCACATTACGTCCATCTTCTGCGACGCGAGCACGGGCGTTGTATCGGCCTTCAAACGTGACTCGCTCGACTTTGCCTGTTGCCAGGGTATAGCGATAGATCTGAGGTCGGCCACCTCGATCGGAGGTGAATAGAAGTGATTTACCGTCCGGCATCCAGGTAGGCTCGGTATCGATCGCGTAGTGCCGTGTAAGTCTGGTCAGTTGCTTTGTTGCAAGATCGAGCAAATAGATATCTGGGCTGCCATCTTTGGAGAGTACTAACGCCATTGACTTACCGTCGGGCGACCAAACTGGCGAGTTATTCAAGCCTCGAAAATTAGTCAGTTGCTCACGGGCGCCAGTGCTCAGTACTTGGCGATAAATAGCAGGTCGCGAAGATTCAAAAGACACGTAGGCGACTTCTTTTCCGTCTGGCGACCAGCTTGGTGCGAGAATGGGGTCGCGACCTTCCAGTAATACGATCGGTCGCTGACCATCGGCGTCAGCCACCGTAAGGCGGTAGAAATCCTTACCATCGGGGTTTCGTGTTACCGATACATAAATCAATCGCGTGGCAAATGCGCCTTGGATACCGGTCAACTTTTCGTATATCGCATCCGCCACGCGGTGCGCGATCATTCGCGCCTCGAACTCAGGACCCACCACCTGAGAAGAGAATAACTGTATACCCCGCTCTACATCATAGAGCGCAAACTCCACTCTAAGCTGAGCATCTTTACTAACCCGCCCGATGACGAGATATCGTGCCGCAATCGCTCGCCAATCACGGTAAAAGATATCTTCGGCGCGCGTGGGCAAACTAAGCATGTCGCGTCGACTAACGGGGCTAAACTGGCCGCTCCGGGCCAGATCAGAATCAATAATTTGCGCGAAGTCTTCAGGTGCGGCACCTAGGCCATCCCAGGCAAACGGCGCTATAGCGATCGAGGTTGGATTGTCGATACCTCGTGTCACTTGAATTTCGAGCTGAGCCAACGCGTTAAAGCTAAAACAAAGTCCAAAAACAATGATCGAGACGCGCAACAACATGATCAATACCTCAAATCTTCAGGGCGAAATCGTAGGGGAAACCGTCGAAAGTATCGCTCGAAATCAGAAATAGACAAAACAGCAACCTCCGGAAACTGACCGACGCGCTCGACAGCCGCGATAGCACTTCTATCGAAGGCGCTGCTACCGCTACTTGTCGCTACAGTGATCCCCACCACCTCACCTGTGGGAACAAGGTTTATTGTTAGTAACGCCTCCATACCGTTTCTGGCAGAGGGTGGCCGTCGCCAATTCTGCGTAATCCGAGCTTGCATGAGCGCAGCGACCTGCTGAACCTCATCAAATTCATCAGCGCTATCGGACAGCTCAGCTTCCGGCAGTTCCTCCAATCCCGCCATCAACTCTTCCTGTAGCTTCGCTAGCTTTTCTTCCTGTGAGGGCTCATTAACGACGGGCGCGGGCGGAAGGGCTTCTGGTTCAGGTGGTTTTGGCTGCATCGGTACCGGCTGAGGTGCGGGCTTTGGCTTGGCTTTCGGTTTTGATTTGGGCTTTTTATCGGGCTTTTTGTCAGGTTTGGGCGTCGGTTTTTTTGGCGCATTAAGCGATACCAATGACGCCTGGACCACTTGAGGCTTGGCGATCACGGCAGCCTCACCTGTAACCCACTCCCCCTCTACGGCGAGCAGAAACGCCAGATGAACTAAGACAGCGACAAAGAGCGGTACAGCAATAATAAAGACGCGATCCGAGTTCACTATTTTCTCGCAGGCGCCTCTGTAACCAAGCCAACTGAGGGGGCGCCCGCCGCCTGTAATTCAGACATTAACGCGACCACCTCACCATAAGGAACGGCTGCGTCGCCCCAGACCATGACAGACTTGTCGGGGTTACGTTTAAGTACCGTTGCGACTCTCTGTCTTACGGTTTCGATGCTCAGTGCTTGATCATCACTTGCACCCAAGTTGAGATAAAGCTTCGCTTTAGCATCGATAGACACAATAAGTGGCTCAGCATCGCTATCGGAAACAGGCGTTGAATTTGCCTTCGGCAAATCCACCTCAACGCCTTGCATGAGAAGCGGTGCTGTCGCCATAAAAATAACAAGTAGCACCAACATCACATCGATGTAGGGAACAACGTTAATTTCAGCAACGGCGCGGCGCGGTCTCACAGAGCGCTCCTACCTTTAGCACCAGCTTCTCGACCACCCTGTTGTGCATAACTTTGCCGCTGCAAAAGGCCCGAGAACTCATCAATGAAGGCATCGTAACGATTGAGTAATGCATCAACCCTTGCCGCAAATCGGTTGTAGGCCAAGACCGCAGGGATGGCAGCAAATAGCCCCATAGCCGTTGCTATAAGCGCTTCAGAGATGCCGGGGGCTACCGCAGCAAGCGTAGCTTGTGAGCTGGTTGCCAACCCCCTAAACGAGTGCATGATTCCCCAAACAGTTCCAAACAAACCAATGTAGGGACTGGTAGATCCAACAGACGCGAGAAACGGAAGGTTATGCTCTAGACGATCACTCTCGCGATTGAGCGCCACGCGCATGGCACGGCGTGAACCCTCAACAATGGCTTCTGCGTCCATGTTAGGTTGCAGTGACAGCTTGGAAAACTCTTTAAAACCCGCACGAAAAAGCGCCTCACCACCAGTGATATCAGTCCCGTCTTCAATGGCGTCAGAACCCTCTCGATAGAGTTGCGCCAAATCCATTCCTGACCAAAATCGATCTTCAAAATCGAGGAGTTCTGCATTGGCACGCTGCAAAATAATGGCGCGCTGCACAATCATGAACCAAGAGGTTATAGAGGCCGCCACAAGGATTGCCATGACAAGCTGCACAGTGAAGCTTGCTCCCATGATCAACTCAATTACGCTCAGTTCATCTGTCATCCATCACCTCACTGGAATTAACTGCGTCTTTTAACGCAGTGCGTAGCACTACCGGCATTCGTTTTGGTCGCCCTGTCGTACCGTCGGTCAGCGCAGCCGTAACGTTACCGCGGGCAAGTATCTCACCTCTCCGCGACACGTCCTGCTCAAAGACAATTGACGCACCACCCGCGTTAATCACTGTGGCACGCGCAACCACCTCGTCATCTAGTCTTGCCGGTAACAGGTAATCAATCGAGGCTGACGTCACAACGAACACGGAGCCATCGTCCATTACCGCCGTTTTATCGACCCCCATAGACCGAATAAGCTCGGTCCGCGCGCGTTCAAAATACTTCAGATAATTGACGTAATAAACAATACCACCGGCGTCGGTATCTTCGATGTAGACGCGGATCGGTAGCTTGTATTCAAGCACCCTTACTACCTCCAAGCGCACCTTCAAGATCAAGTGATAGATTTGCCGAGCGCGCTGCTGGTGGCTCGCCTTGAGTGGGCGCTGGCAGACCGAAATGCCGATAGGCGGCATTTGTTGCGACGCGACCGCGCGGTGTTCGAACAATGAGGCCCTGCTGAATAAGATAAGGCTCGATAACGTCCTCAAGCGTACCGCGCTCTTCTGACAATGCCGCCGCTAAGCTATCAATCCCAACGGGGCCGCCCTCAAATTTCTCAATAAGCGCCAACAAAAATCGCCGATCCAAATGATCGAAACCCTGATCGTCGACACTGAGCATATCGAGCGCCTGCTCGGCCATGTGCTCTGTAATGACGCCGTCGCCTTTGACTTGCGCGTAGTCGCGCACACGTCGCATCAAACGATTAGCGATTCGAGGAGTACCTCTGGAGCGTTTCGCAATTTCGAGTGCACCAGCATCATCCGCTTCAACACCTAAGATCGATGCGGCGCGAGTCACAATGTGCTTCAAATCGCCAACTTCATAAAACTCAAGTCGCTGAACGATACCGAAGCGATCTCGAAGTGGTGAGGTCAGAAGACCTGCGCGGGTAGTGGCACCCACAAGGGTAAACGGGGGCAAATCCAGTTTAATCGAGCGAGCTGCTGGTCCTTCACCAATCATGATGTCAAGCTGAAAGTCCTCCATGGCAGGATAGAGTATCTCCTCGACATAGGGGCTCAAGCGATGGATCTCATCGATAAACAAAACATCGTTCGGCTCTAGGTTGGTCATGATGGCAGCAATATCCCCCGCCTTTTCCAACACCGGCCCGCTCGTTGTCTTCAGCTGCACACCCATTTCATTCGCAACGATGCTTGCTAGCGTGGTTTTTCCCAGCCCTGGAGGGCCAAATATCAGGGTGTGATCTAATGGCTCTCCGCGCCCTTTGGCCGCTGACAGAAAGATCTCCATCTGCTCCTTAACGGCTGTTTGCCCAATATAATCAGCCAATGTCTGCGGACGAACCGCCCGATCAAGCACCGTTTCGCGGTTATCGACGACGTCAGCCGCTACTAGTCGATCTGTCTCTATCACTGTGACTTCCTCGCCAATACCGGCCGGTTATCGCATCGCTGATTGCAATGCAGCACGGATTAATCCTTCGCTCGAGTCGATATCCTCGGACACAACGGCAGAAATAAGCCTGGATGCCTCGGTTGGCTTGTACCCGAGTGCCACCAATGCCTGCTCAGCCTCACCGCGCATATCAGAAACTGCATTCGAACTCGGAGCCGCGGAACCGTCGGCTGGCAACATATCAGACAGCCACTGCCCAGCTTTATCTCGCATTTCAACCAGCAATCGCTCGCCCGTCTTTTTGCCGACACCGGGAAGCGCTACTAAGGCGTTCACATCATTCCGATTAAGGCAGTCCGCAAACTGTTCGGTATCCATACCCGAGAGTATAGCGAGCGCCAGCTTCGGACCCACACCATTAACCTTTATCAGATCTCTAAATAAGCGGCGATCAATCTCTCTGACAAAGCCATAAAGTTGCTGAGCATCTTCTCTGACCACAAAGTGGGTCAGCACGATGGTTTCTTCACCAACGCTAGGCAATTGATAAATAGTGGTCATCGGGACTCTAACCTCATAACCAACACCACCGACATCGATGATGACCTCTGGTGCTTGCTTGGCGATAATGGTGCCGCGAAGTCGTTCGATCATATGCTTTAAAACCCTTGTGAAACTATTTTAGCCGTCGCATAGCAAACGCTTGAGCGCCAGTGGCACGTCGCACCGCTTCGCCACTAATGTGACAAAGCGCCGCTGCAAGTGCATCACTCGCATCCTCACCTGGAGTGGAAGGAAGTCGCAGCAAGCGCGTCACCATGTGCTGCACCTGCTCCTTTGTCGCAGCACCGGTGCCTACAACCGCCTGCTTTATTTGCCGCGTTGCGTATTCATACACATCAAGATCGCGCGTAGCACAGGTCACCATTGCCGCGCCTCTGGCCTGTCCCAGCTTTAGGGCGGACCCCGCGCTCTTATTCATAAACACTTCTTCGATCGAGGCGAGCGTTGGAGAGAATTCATCGATAATTTCGTGGAGCGACTCCGCCAGCACCTTCAGGCGAATTGCGAGCGGCGCATCGACAGGCAGTTTGATCACACCGCTACTGACATAACGATTGCCTGACTCCGACGCCTCAACAAGACCAAACCCCGTTTTTCGTGATCCGGGATCGATACCAAGAATGACTGTCACAAATGACCTCCGCCCATGCCCTGATTGTGCGGCAAACGAGCAGTAGAGTCATGTCATGGCGAAAATTACTTTTCGGGTGTGCGCAAACGTATGCTTAACTCGCGAAGTTGTTGCTCTGAGACCTCTCCTGGCGCGTCGGTCATCACACACTGCGCTGACTGTGTCTTGGGAAAAGCAATCACATCACGGATCGACTGACCGTCTACCATCAGCATAACCAGTCGATCGAGACCAAAGGCTAAGCCACCGTGAGGGGGAGCGCCGTGCTTAAGTGCGGACAGCAAGAAACCAAATTTAGCATCAGCTTCCTCGGCTGAGATACCCAGCACATCGAATACCGCTCTCTGCATATCCTGGCGGTGTATACGAATCGATCCGCCACCAATTTCACTTCCATTCAGCACCATATCGTAAGCGCGCGAAAGTGCTTTTTCAGGGGCGGCACTCAACTCCTCCACGTCACAAGAGGGCGCAGTGAAAGGATGGTGAAGCGGCGTAAGACCCCCGTCGCTCGTCCCTTCAAACATCGGGAAGTCGACGACCCATAACGGTGCCCAACCAGTGCCAACCAAGTCCATCATTTCCGCCACTTTGAGTCGGAGCGCACCCAAGGCATCGTTAACCACTTGGCGCTTATCAGCGCCAAATAAAACAATATCACCGTCCTGAAGCGCCAAGCGCTCAACCAACTGGCCTACCGTTGCCTCTGGCATGAACTTCAGAATCGGCGACTGTAGGCCTTCGACGCCCGCCGCCTTATCGTTCACTTTGATCCACGCTAATCCACGAGCACCATAGTTGCCGACGTACCTGGTGAGATCGTCAATTTCTTTTCGACTGATCTTAGCGCCGCCCGGCACGCGAAGCGCGGCGACACGCCCTTTCTCATCATTTGCGGGCCCTGAGAATACCTTGAACTCGACATCCTGCATCAAATCGTCAATAGAGATGAGCTCGAGGTCGATACGCAGGTCGGGTTTGTCAGAGCCAAATCGCTCCATGGCTTCATGCCAGGTCATCTGTGGAAATGCACCGAGATCCACCTCCAAATGCTGCTTAAACAGCGTCTGGACCATACCTTCAGTCAGCTTCATCACCTCAGCCTCATCGGTGAAGGAGAGCTCCAAATCAATTTGTGTAAATTCTGGTTGGCGATCAGCACGCAGATCTTCGTCACGGAAACAGCGCGCTATCTGGTAGTAACGGTCAAACCCCGAAACCATCAACAGTTGCTTAAAAAGTTGCGGCGACTGCGGCAGCGCAAAGAATTTTGATGTGTTTGTGCGACTCGGTACCAAGTAATCACGGGCGCCCTCAGGCGTCGCGCGTGTCAATACGGGCGTTTCGATATCAAGAAAGCCCGCTGACTCGAGATAACTTCTGATCGTCGACGTAATCCGCGCGCGGCTTATCAAGTTGCGCTGCATCGATTCTCGGCGAAGATCCATGAATCGATAACGTAGGCGAACGTCTTCACCCACTGTCTGGTGAGCATCAAGGGGAAACGGCGGCGGAGCGGCCTCGTTAAGAATAACAAGCTCTTTTCCTAAGATCTCGATATGCCCCGTAGCCATCGCCGGGTTGATTGTCTCCGGGGAACGCTCGCGAATTCGCCCCGTGATCTGCAACACATACTCGCTACGAACTTTGTCCGCGAGCTCAAAGTATTCCTTGGTGTCCGGATCGAAAACCACCTGCACAATACCATCACGGTCACGCATATCGAGGAAAATAACCCCACCATGATCTCTGCGCCGGTCTACCCAGCCACAAATCGTCACCGTCTCTCCGACAGAAACGTCCTTAGTTGCACCGCAATAATGTGTTCGCATGGTCATTCTCTAATTTACTTCCTGACGTCCTAGTCCGGCGCGCTACTTGTGCTGCTGGTTGAGCTAGATGATGTACTCGAACTCCCCGATTCGGATCCACTTCCTGGGTCTTTCGCCAAATTCTTTTTCGCGCCCGTCTTAAAGTCGGTTTCATACCAACCAGACCCGGCAAGCCTGAAAGCAGGGGCCGAAACTTTTTTCTTCAAAGTAGATGCACCGCATTCCGGACAATCGGTTAACGGGGCATCAGATATTTTTTGCAATGCCTCATGCGGGTTACCGCAGGCACCACATACGTATTCGTAAATTGGCATGCGAAGATCTCTAAAGACAAACGAAATTGCTGAGTTATAAACAGCGCGCGCAAGCCTACACTAATAGGCGGCGCAGGTTAATGGGAATACTTAACCTCTCTCATATTTACAGGAAAATACTGAAGCCGATATCGGTGGCTTAAAATTGGTCATTCACCCCGAAAGTTATCTTTTTAGAACGTGGCATATCGCTGTTTTTGGAACCTATAACCAGGTGAGGTTTGATACAATTCGGGCGTTCGTAGCCTCGATGAGTGAGGAGACGCTTTTAACAAGGTTCAAGCAATGCGATTTTCAAAATTCCCCATCTCAACCACGAAAGAAACACCGGCGGACGCTGAAGTAGTCAGCCATCGGCTGATGCTTCGAGCCGGACTTATCAAACGGATTGCTGCCGGGATTTACACGTGGATGCCGCTCGGACTCAAAGTTGTCCGCAACGTAGAGCGCATCGTACGCGAGGAGATGGAAAACGCAGGCGCCGTTGAGTTATCAATGCCTGTCGTCCAGCCCGCCGAGTTATGGGAAGAATCCGGCCGCTGGGAGCAATACGGCCCGGAACTCTGTCGCCTTAAAGACCGACACGATCGCGACTTCTGCCTCGGTCCCACGCATGAGGAAGTGATTACTGATCTCGCGAAAACCGAGATCAAGAGCTACAAGCGACTCCCTATTAACTTCTTTCAGATTCAAACAAAGTTCCGCGATGAAATAAGACCCCGTTTTGGCGTGATGCGCTCTCGTGAATTTGTAATGAAAGACGCCTACTCGTTTCATGAAAACCAGGCCTCGCTTGAAGATACCTATTGGCGCATGCACGAGGCCTACTCCACCATTTTTGATCGACTGGGCCTCGATTACCGCCCGGTAGAGGCTGATACCGGCTCCATCGGCGGGAGTCACTCTCATGAGTTCCATATGCTCGCAGACTCGGGAGAGGATGACATCGCCTTTTCAACCGAAAGCGATTTCGCTGCAAATGTAGAACTCGCCGAGGCCTTGATGCCTGATGAAATTGACGAAGAAGCAGCCCCCTTAGAGAAGTTTGATACGCCAAACGCTAAAACGATCGACGCACTCGAAAAGCATTACGACGTTCCCGCAGCACGCTCCATCAAGACATTGTTTGTCGAGGACGCGGACGGTGGACTCATCGCCCTGGTATTGCGAGGCGACCATCAACTCAACGAGATCAAAGCTGAGAAAATTGCTGGCATGAGTCAGCCACTGCAAATGGCGCAGGAGGCGGCCGTAAAAAGTGCGACAGGTGCCTCCTTTGGTTCGCTTGGCCCGGTCGGCTTGACGACGAGAGTTGTGGTGGATCGCGCGGCGTCGGTTCTTGTCAACTTCGTTTGTGGTGCAAACGAGGACAACAAACATTTCAGAAACGTGAACTGGGGTCGAGATGTCGAAAACTTTGAAGTTGCTGACCTCCGTACAGTCGTGGCGGGCGACCCAAGCCCCTGTGGCAAAGGTGTTCTGGAAATCAAGCGCGGCATCGAAGTGGGACATATTTTCCAGCTCGGCACCAAGTACTCAGAAGCAATGAACGCCAACGTGCTTGATCAGAACGGAAAGTCAGTGCCCATGACCATGGGCTGTTACGGTATTGGTATCACTCGTATTGTAGCCGCAGCCATTGAACAGAATCACGACGATAATGGCATCATTTGGCCAGGTGCTATGGCACCATTTTCAGTCGTACTTATCCCACTGGGAATGGATAAATCGGAGACGGTGGCAGCTGCTGCAGAAGCGATGTACTCAGACCTGAAGGCCGCCGGCGTCAATGTTGCTATGGACGATAGAAAAGAGCGTCCGGGCGTCAAGTTTGCCGACTGCGAACTCATGGGGATTCCGCTTCGTGTGACCATTGGCGAGCGCTCACTCAACGAGGGTGTTGTCGAAGTGCAGGGTCGACGCGATAGTGAGGCTACGAACGTTGCCATCACATCTGCTGTCGCTTTCGTCGCAGAGGCGGTGTCAAAGAGCGAGGCTACATAGGTTTAATCCAAATAACCTGCCTGTGACACAGGTCGCAAACGCAGCGACATCGGTTGACGTAAGGTGATAACGCTCTCAGTGTGACAAACAGGCTTAAGGAGAACTGACATGAATAGTAATGCTTTTCAGCGCTGGAACAGCGACTTAGCAAACGTCATTGCTCATGTTGGCGACCCTATTTTCTTCCAGCAGGTGTTCGCTGCAATCGAAGAGCAAGTGCCTGTGGCGCACCCACAAGCATGGCTCTACCACAGGGATCTTCCACCGCAGCTTCTTGATCACAAGATTTCAAAAGACGCCTATGCTTCACAGGTCGACGAATACCTTGAAGGACCTTATCGGGAAGATCCGTTTTTTAAAATCTCGCTGAGCGCGCCTCGCAATAACTGCTATCGGCTCTCGAGGCTGGTGACGGGGGACTTTGAGCAAAGCAGTTACCATCGCGATTACTACGCAAACACCGGCACGGTAGACGAAGCGATCATCGTCACACGACTAACGGATGGCAGCGTCATCAACATCAGCTTGATGCGTCTCCCTAGTCAAGGTGAATATAGCGAGGAGGAGTACAACTGGCTCTATAGCGTCAGTCAGTGCCTTGCTGAGCTGATTGACCTGCACACCCGACGAGGAGAGTTTGTAGAGAGTAACCTTCTGCAACCGGGGGTTGATCACCACATACAACAGGGATACGAGACCTTTGGCACAAGCTATGTCAGCGAACGGGAGCAAGAAGTACTCGAGTTACTACTTCGTGGATACGGCGCAGACACCAGCGCTGAAAAACTCGATATCTCGCTCGAAACAGTGCGGCGTCATCGCAAATCTATTTATAAAAAACTTGATGTAAACAGTCAGGCTGATTTGTTTGCCTTGTTCATCAATGTCATTCCTTACGTAGCAAAAGCGAAAGGCGAAGATCCATTAAAGGCCTATATGGGCTGACGTAAACTATCTCCCTAGCACTCAAACAAATCGACGACCGCACAGCACTCAACGCGACGCTTAAAACGCTCAAAGATCGAAGCAACAACGATAACCCAGCTACGGTAATGCCTGCCCCACCTAGGGCATTGTCGCGCTGAGGCGCAGACTGCATGCTTTGATGTGATCACCCACGGGCGAAAGCAGTGCACACAACGCGACAATTCCTGAAAGCCTACCCCGATATCACGATGGTCGAGGCCCTGATTACAGACTGTAACGGAATCGCCCGGGGGAAGTGGCTGCCCGTACAAAAACTCGCCACCATCGAAGACCAAGGGCTGAAGCTCCCGAAATCAGCACTGGGGCTCGATGTTTGGGGGCGAGACATTCCTGAACTCGCGCATGCTAACGGCGACATTGATGGGTACTGCCACCTTGTAGAAGGATCGTTGAGACCACTCCTGACGGAACGGGGTGTCGATCAAGCGCAGGTCATACTGACCATGTCAGATAAGGATGGGGCCGCCTTTATGGGGGACCCCCGACAAGTCCTCAATACCTTGGTCAGTAGGTTTACCGAAAAATCCCTCAAGCCCTGTATGGCGGTGGAACTCGAGTTTAGCCTTCTACCCCGACCCGAGACCAATGACTCCGTCGGTAGCGCGTTACGCGACCAGAACAGTTTAGGCGGCAACCTCTATGCACTCAGTGAGCTTGATTATCACGCACCACTGTTAGAGGCATTGCGACAGGCGTTCGAAACACAGGACCTACCTTACGAAGGTATTATCAAAGAGTCAGCGCCGAGCCAGTTCGAAATTAACGTTGCGCACAGCGATGACGTTATGCTTCTGGCCGATCAAGTAATTCGCATGCAGCGCACCATTAGAGCAGTGGCAGCACGCCACGGCTTCATTGCCAGCTTTATGCCAAAGCCTATAGACGATGAGGCGGGTAATGGACTTCACGTACATTGCAGCCTATTAGAAGAGAATGGCGTTAACGTCTTTGATAATGGCGAAGAGCGCGGCTCCGATTTGCTAAAATATGCTGTCGCTGGATGTCTAGAATTACTTCCGGCGTCGATGTTGTTATTTGCACCAAGCTTTAACGCTTACCGAAGGTTTCAACCGGGAAATCATGCACCCACAGAAGCAACTTGGGGGTATGACAACAGGACTACCGCACTAAGAATTCCCGAGAGTCCGGCAACTGCGCGCCGAATCGAGCACCGTGTAGCGGGTGCAGATGCCAACCCTTACCTTGTCCTTGCCGCGGTACTCGCAGGCATCTGGCACGGCATTGAAAACAAGCTCACGCCACCGTCAGCTATCGAGGGCAACGCGTGGGATCAAGAGATCGACGCGCCCAAGCTAGCCACGACCATGGACCAGGCAATCGAAGTTTTCAGAACCGAAAGTTTGCTCGCCGACTATCTTAGCGCCGAGTTTAAAATACTCTTTCTGGCCACCAAGCAACAAGAATGGGACGAGTTTTCCAAACGCGTCACCGAATTTGAGCTGGAAACTTATTTGCGAATGTAGTTTGCTTTGCGCCTTCAACATGTAAGGAACAAGCCATGCCAAGCGTATATGACTTCTCAGCCACATTAGCCAACGGCGATGAAACTTCATTAGCCGAATTCAAGGGCCAAGTACTTTTGGTCGTAAACACCGCATCAAAGTGTGGTTTCACACCGCAATATGAAGGTCTCGAGAAGCTCTACGCTGAGCATAAAGATGCTGGATTTTCAGTGCTTGCCTTTCCTTGCAATCAGTTCGGATCACAAGAGCCCGGGAGCACGGAAGAGATCGTTGAGTTTTGCGAAACCCGATTCAGCACCAGCTTTCCTCTGTTTGAGAAAATTGAAGTTAATGGCAACGGGGCCCATCCGCTTTATCAACATCTGAAGTCAGAGGTTAAGGGCATCATGGGAACCGAGCGGATCAAGTGGAACTTCACAAAGTTTTTGATCAATCGTGAAGGTGAGGTTGTTGCAAGATTCGGTTCGCAGAAAAAGCCCGAGGACATCGATAAAGAAATCAGAGCCCTACTCTAAGCTGCACACTGGGTACGCTCCGATTCAGGCTCAGTTTTATCTGAAATTGAGCTTGCGGCGCTCAGGTCTCTTCGGACTTTCCTCTCGGAACAACTGGAGGGACTGATTTCCGCCCTCAATGCTCTCGCGTTTCCCTGAAACTAATATCCGGCCATCGCTCTAGCATGAGATTCAAGTTCACACGGGTCGGTGCTAAATAGGTCAAGTACCCGCCGCCATCCTCGGACAGGTGGTCGAATGCCTTTTTTCGGAATTCTTCGAGCTTGCGGGGGTCATCAGCATCGAGCCACCGAGCAGTGTAAATGCTGACCGGTTCATAGATTGCGTCGACCTTGTACTCGTCCCTCAATCGGTGTGCCACTACGTCGAACTGCAGCTGACCAACTGCCCCAACAATCAAATCGGTGGAGTTAAGCGGCGAGAATACCTGTGTCGATCCCTCCTCCGACAGCTGCTGTAGGCCCTTTTGCAAGGCCTTCATCTTCATGGGATCTGATAGGCGAATCTTACGGAACAATTCAGGGGCGAAATGTGGGATACCCGTGAATTGCAGTGCCTCTCCTGAAGTAAATGTGTCGCCTATTTGGATGGTGCCGTGGTTGTGTAGACCAATGATGTCGCCCGCGACCGCTGCTTGTACCAACTCGCGCTCTCCCGCTTTAAACGAGACCGCATCAGCGATCCGAATATCTTTTTCGATGCGCACATGCCGCATCTTCATACCTTTCTCGTAACGACCAGAACACACTCGTACAAAAGCGATGCGGTCTCTGTGCTTTGGATCCATATTCGCTTGGATCTTAAAAACAAAACCCGAAAAAGCACCCTCGGTGGGTGACACATCACGCGACTGCGTTGTGCGCTTCTGAGGTTTAGGGGCCCATTCGACGAAATCATCCAGCATTTCGCGAACACCAAAATTACCTAGTGCGGTTCCGAAGAAAACCGGAGCCTGCTGTCCGGCCAGATACCGCTCTTTGTCGAACTCATGACTCGCACCCTTTACAAGTTCGATCTCATCGCAAAAGTCCTCGTACTCATCTTCTAAAAGCGCTCTGGCCTCATCAGAATCCAGACCGGTTATTCGAGTATCGGGCGGTAGAACCTGTCCACTACCTTGCTCAAAACAATGGATGGTATCGGTGTAGAGGTTGTATACCCCCTTGAAAAACGTTCCCATCCCGATAGGCCAGTTAATAGGTGCCGCCTCTATTTTTAAGACGTCCTCAATCTCATCAAGAAGCTCAATGGCGTCACGAATGTCACGGTCCAACTTATTGACGAAGCCTATAATCGGCGTATCACGCAAACGACAAACATTCATCAGCTTAATCGTTCGATCCTCAACCCCCTTGGCACCATCGACTACCATCAGAGCAGAATCGACTGCGGTCAGTGTACGATAGGTATCCTCAGAGAAATCCTCGTGCCCCGGTGTATCAAGCAGATTCACGATGCGCTCTTTGTAGGGAAACTGCATGACGGAAGAAGTGACAGAGATACCGCGCTCTTGCTCCATTGTCATCCAGTCAGACGTGGCATGTGGGCCGCGCTTCCCCTTTACGGAGCCCGCGACCTGAATTGCAGAGCCGAGGAGCAGTAGTTTCTCGGTAATGGTCGTCTTACCCGCGTCTGGGTGCGAGATAATGGCGAAAGTTCGACGCGAGTTAATAGCGTTTGTAGTGTCTGACATGACTCCTCCGGTGGCGCGGAGGATTATGCCAGCTTAGGACTGCGAGTGTTCAGCTGAGTGGGAGTTTTGACTGTAAATGCTGCACTAACGCATCGGCAGCGTGAGACTGTTCAGGGCAACGGTCACCCAGTAGGCGCGCCAACGAGGTCACTTGGAGTCCTGCGTAACCACAGGGGTTAATGCGACCAAAATGGCTCAAATCAGGGTCTACATTAAATGACAGTCCGTGATAGCTGCGGCCTCGACTAATCTTCAGTCCAAGCGCTGCTATTTTTTCCCCCGCAACGTAAACACCCGGTGCCTTGGGGTCTGCAACCGCCTCAATATTGAGTACTGCCAAGTAATCAATGATCGCCGATTCGATCGCCGTTACTAAATCCCGCACACCAAGTTTCGCGCGTCGAATATCACATAGAATATAGATAACGATCTGGCCCGGGCCATGGTAAGTGACCTGACCACCACGATCGGTTTGAATAACCTCGATATCACCGGGAGCAAGCAAATGCTCCACTTTTCCAGCAATCCCCTGCGTAAAAACGGGTGGGTGTTCGAGGACCCACAGCTCGTCAGGGGAATCGGCACCTCGAGCTTTGGTGAAAGCCTTCATCGCATCTATCGTTGCGAGATAAGGTACCTGCCCTAATTCTCTGACATGCATACGGTCAAATAACCATCGAGACGCGGCCCGATGCTACCAACTCAGCATGCAATGCCGAGAGCTGGTCTTCTCCCGTTGCGATAATCGTAAACGTTATCGAATCGAACGTACCAGATCGGCTACTTTTGGTGACGATATCAGCATCCGTTAGCTCCGGTGCATGACGCTCGACAATAGCTCGGATCGCGGGGGTGTAATCAGGCGTTGCCCGTCCAACCACTTTGACCGGATAGCTACAAGGGAACTCAATTTTAGGCGCTTCTGGTTCAGCCACGTTTCAACCTAAAAGATTTTGAAGCCACAATATTAGGGCATCGAGAAGGCGTTTGAAGAAGCCTCCACTTTCCACGTTATCCAGCACCAAAAGCGGAGTCTCGAAGAGAACTTCACCGTCACGCACTACGCTAACAACGCCAATTTCATCGCCTCGCTTGAGCGGTGCCTCTAACTGCTCGTTAACGCTCACCTCGATGGTCGCCTCAGTGCGCTCACGCGGCACAGTGAGAACCACAGATTCGAGCACACCGCCATGGACAGTCTCTTCAGCGCCTTTCCAAACCTTGGGCTCAGCCAATGTCACCTCGGCAGAGAGTGGTCTTAGGTTTTGGAAGAAGCGAAATCCGTAATTGAGGAGACTGGCGTTCTCAGACACTCGCGTCCGGCGAGTGGCGCTCCCAAGCACCACTGAAACCAAGCGCATATCATCACGCTTGGCTGACGCAACGAGTCCATAACCCGCCTCGCTGGTATAGCCTGTTTTGAGTCCATCCACTGTGCTGTCTGTCCGCAACAAACCGTTACGGTTGAATTGCTTGATACCGTTGTACGTGAAGCTCTTCTCTTTATAGATCTTATAGTGCTCAGGGTGGTCATTAATCAGAGCCACCGAGAGCTTCGCCAAATCTCGTGCCGTCGTTCGATGCTCTGGGTGAGGCAACCCGTGAGGATTTCGATACGTAGTATTGTCCAGCCCAAGATCCGCAGCGATTTGGTTCATAACATCTACGAAGCTCGATTCTGTGCCCGCCAAGTGCTCAGCCACGGCAACCGAGGCATCGTTTCCCGACGAAATGATAACGCCGCGCTCAAGATCTTCTAAACTGACGGCTTTTCCCGGCTCGATCCACATTAAAGAGGACCCCTGGAACGTTGGATTTTGCGACCAAGCATTTCGACTTACAGTAATCATATCGTCCAAGGAGACACGGCCTGCGTCGACTTCTTCCGCCAACACGTAGGACGTCATTATTTTTGTCAGGCTCGCTGGTGGCAGAGAGAGGTCACCCTGGTAATCCACGAGAACCTGCCCCGTCGTCGCATCCATAAGAAAATAGGCGTCGGCTGGGAGTTTCGGCGCGGGAGGCACAGCAGCGATGACCGAGTTACTCAGCCAGATACAGCACAGAACTAAAAACCGCCCTAAACGACTCAACCTCATCATTTCCCCTAACTTCGTGTAAGCACCAAACTTGCGGCGCTAGTGTATCAACTCAAACTAACAATAGCTCAGGGCAATCGCTGCCCCTCAGGAAAACCTTTGTCTCGCAGCTTCGTCTGAATAAGGTCGAGTTGCTTGTTACTGTCTGCACCCTCGACCGGCCCCAAGCGCACCCGATAAACCATTCCGTTTTCCGAAGAAACATCAGAGAGGGTAACGGGAACCAATGAGCCCACTACCTCACGGACGGCTTGAGCGAGCGCTTCAGCCAAACGCTTTTGTCCAAAGGCACCCAATTGTAATCGTCGGTAAGTTGCAGACTCCATATTTCGCCAGTCATCCGTTCCCGGAATGTTGATGTGCTCGATACGAACGCGCGTTGTGCCCTGCTCCGCGAAACCGAGGCGAACAGCCACACCGTAGGAAACATCGATCAATCTGTCATCGACAAAAGGACCTCTGTCATTAACGCGGACAATCATCGAGGCATTGTTGTCGAGATTGGTCACTCGTACGAAGCTCGGAAGCGGCAGAGACTTATGAGCGGCAGTGGCTTTATACACATCAAAAACCTCACCGTTCGACGTTAGCCTGCCTTGAAACTTCATCCCGTACCAGGAGGCGACCCCCTCCTCGCTGTAACCTTTAGCCGAAGGCATCACAGTATATTGCTTGCCAAAAACACTATAGGGACTCTTGTTTCCCATTCTTGACACTGGGTCTGCAGAGGGCACAGCCTCAATGACAGATTCGGGAGACACGGGCGGTGGTTCGTAATCCAAAGCACTCGGCTTCGTCCCCGAGCAACCCGCAAGGGCAGTAAGCACAATGACTGCCCAGAAGAATCTCACAGCATTCGTGCCCTCAGATCTTGGCTTAACTGATAAACAGCCATCGCATACATTGCACTGTGGTTATAACGAGTAATGACATAGAAGTTATGAAGACCCAACCAATACTCATCACCCGCTTTGCCCTCAAACTTAATAGGTGTAGCGGCAGCGCTGGTCGATACCTGATCGCGAGGTGTTAAACCCATCTGCGAGAGCTCCGCGATTGTTTTTTTTGGCTTCAACCTACTTTCAAACATCTTCGGGTCACCCTCAAAGTCAGCAGCGGTAATGACATCGCCGCCCGGTCGCCAGCCATGCGCGACAAAGTAGTTGGCGACACTCATCACGGCGTCGTTAGGATTAGTCCAAATATCAATCACTCCGTCGCCCTCAAAATCTTTCGCGTAGGCTGTGTAACTGGACGGCATAAACTGCCCCAAACCCATGGCGCCCGCATAGGACCCCTTCATCTCCGTAAGCGGCAACCCGGACTCATAGGCCAAAACCAAGAACGTCTCGAGCTCCTTAGTAAAAAACGGGGATCGCTTCGGGTAGTCAAATGCGAGAGTCGTCAAAGCATCTATCACTCGGTATCCACCTGTGATGCGGCCGTAGTATGTTTCCACTCCGATAATGGCAACGATGAGCTCTGAGGGGACGCCTGTTTCGGCGCTGACGCGATCTAAGGCGTCGCGGTTTTCGCGCCAAAATTTAATGCCTTCTGTGGTACGACGCTCCGTCAGGAAAATATCCTGATAATCAGCCCAAGGCTTACTTTTCTCCGCAGGACGAGAAATCGCCTTCAAGATGCTGTCTTGCTTCGACGCGTCCGCCAGGGCCGCATCTAGCCAGGCTCTGTCAACACCTTTCGCCATTACACGGTCTATGAGTGCCCCGGCGCTGGGGTGATCGCGATAATCCGCATAGGTACCCAGCGAATTCAACAAAAACACCGAGGCGACTGCCCCTTTAACCCAGCCGGTCTTCATCTGCATTCGTAACCCCCAAATATCAACACATTAATCACTTTCGTTTTATGTTCATCAAAACCTTGCGCGTCAATAAAGCACCAACGCCTGTCAATTCAAGTGAAACCCGATAAAGCTGAGATCTTAAGTCTTATCGCATTCCCCGGGTAACCGGCTTTTCAGTAGAAATCGCCATTAACATACCAAAAGCAACCATCATAGAGACCATGGCGGTTCCACCGTAACTCACCATTGGCAGAGGTACACCCACCACAGGTAAGAGTCCAGAAACCATACCAAGGTTCACTACCAGACCAGAAAAGAACGTAGTGATCAGCGCACCTGCAAGCAGCCGCGCAAAACTCGACTGGGCGCCCCAAGTAATTATCAAGCCTCGGAAGAGAATGACCCCATACAAGACAAACAGCAGAATCACCCCTCTGAAGCCGAACTCCTCAGCCAAGACGGCAATAATAAAGTCTGTATGACCTTCGGGAAGAAAATCCAATTGCGCCTGACTTCCTTGCGTCCAGCCGAGCCCAGCCCAGCCCCCAGAGCCGATAGCCGTCTTGGACTGGATAATATTCCAACCGGCACCCAGGCGATCTGACTCCGGATCCAGAAGTGTCAGGACGCGCCGCTTCTGGTAGTCCTGTAAAACGAATACCCAAGCTGGCCAGATAGAAAACAGCGCAACTACCACCGATGAAAAAATATATCGCCATTGAATGCCCGCCATGTAAATAGCCGCAAGCCCACTACTCGCAACCAACAAAGACGTCCCTAAATCCGGCTGCCGCAAAATGAGGAATGTTGGTACTGCGACCATCAGTGCCGCTATGAGAAGCGCCTTAGCGGAGGGCGGTAACGCTCTTTTCGATAACCACCAGGCAATTGCCAAGGGCATTGCAACCTTCATAATTTCGGATGGCTGAAAACGGATAAATCCGAGGCTTAGCCATCTCTGCGCCCCTTTAGCACCCACACCGAACAACACCACTGCTACAAGCAGCAATACACCAGCAAAGAAAATGTAGGGCGCAGCGAGCTTTAGAGTCTCTACCCGAAGCTGAGCAGTAATTAAGAGCACAAGAAAAGCGACGACTAGGTTTCGTGCCTGCGCCATCATCATGACTTCAGACTGACCGCTTGCACTGTATAGCACTACAAGGCCGGCCATACTCAGCACAACCAGAGGGATAATTAGCCAAAGATCGATATGCAAAAATCTAAGGATAGCTCGTCGCGATCCGAGCTCTCGCGACGATACCTGCGCCACTCGCTTGAAGTCGCTACTCATCCCGTGCCATCCAGTAGTCCAGCATTGATCGCGCAACCGGATAAGCTGAGCTACCGCCTCCGCTGTTCTCAGTAAGTACAGCTATCGCTATCTCCGGCGACTCAACAGGCGCAAAAGCAATGAACCAACCATGATTGCGCTGGTATTCAGACAAGGCCTCCTCATCGTAAGTTGCATCCTGTGCAATTCCCACGACCTGCGCTGTTCCTGTTTTACCGGCAACCGTATACTCCAACCCACTGCGCATGCCAGCGGCGGTGCCTCGCGCGGCAGATACGGTATCAACCATTCCAGCGATTACTTCGTCCCAATACTCGGTTGGCGCCGAGACTGAGAGCAAAGGCTCAGGTATAACCGGTGCTCCCGCGATTGAGGCTACCAGCTGAGGTTTGTAAGCCGTGCCACGCATGGCCAACGCACTGGTGGCGACGGCCAATTGCAACGGCGTTGCCAGCATATAGCCCTGTCCAATCCCGACAATTAGGGTCTCGCCTCCGTACCAACTGCTCCCAATCGCCTCTCGCTTCCATTCAGCAGACGGCAATATACCCCGCTTCTCGCTGGGAAGATCGATTCCCGTAGGCGATCCGATCCCAAAGTCATACAGCGAATCCGAGAGCGCATCGATGCCGAGGCGATTCGCCAACTCGTAAAAATAAACGTCACAAGACTGCGCAATGGAGTCTCGTAAGTTCATAAATTCTGCATGCCCCGTGCCACGAATTCGTAGAATCCAATCCCGGTAGCGCCGGGCGTCTCCGGGCAAGGTATAGAAGCCGGGATCAGCAACAAGCGTATCAATGCCAATTACCCCTCGCGTCAAGCCTGACAACCCCAGCATCGGTTTGATAGTAGATGCAGGGGGGTACTGCCCTTGTATTACACGATTGAGTAAAGGCGCATCACGCGAGTCGCGCAATAGTGCGTAATCACCAAAACTGATACCGTTTACGAATTTATTGGGGTCGTAACCAGGGTTTGAAAATGCGGCAAGGACACCGCCGGATAGTGGATCAATAGCAACGACTGCACCGCGCATATCGCCCAGCGACTCAGCTGCGATTCGCTGTAGCTCAGCGTCCAAGTGAAGTGTCAGCTCAGACCCAGGCGTTGGCTCGATTCGATCGACAACCCGGAGATCAACGCCGCGTGCATTTGTTTCGATTTGACTGACACCCAGCTCGCCACGCAATAAAGGCTCGTAATATGCCTCAAGCCCAACTTTTCCTATGTGGGTAATACCTCGATATTGCTCCGTTTCCGAAGGGGCAATGTCATCTTTACCAATCCGCCCGACATAACCAATGGTATGACCCAGTAGCGCTCCCTTGGGGTAATGCCTAGTTAGCTCAGTGAGTATCGACATACCTTCAAAGCGATGTTTATTTACTGCAAGCAAAGCCCGTTCGGATTCGCTGAGACGATACTTGAGAGGAACCGGGCTGAGCGGTCGTGTTCGCCTTCGCGTTTCGGAGAAAAGCGCAATATCGTCGTCGGTTAGAGCCAAAAGTTCAGCCAAGGCGCCGAGTGTTTCGTCGAGGTTGGAGATACGCTCGGGAGTCAACGCTAGGGTAAACGATGGCAAGTTCTCCGCCAGCAGACGACCTTCACGATCGATAATGACTCCCCGTGTTGGTGCCACAGCGCGAACGGCTATGCGGTTGCGATCCGACTGAGCGCGGAAGGTTTCGTTCTGAATAATCTGGAGATGAAAATATCGGTAAAGAAGCCCCGTCATGATGGCAAGCATCAGCGCCGCTAGCACGACGACACGCGCATGCGTCAGACGCGTTTCGCGCGCCCAGTCTTGCATTTGATTCAGCTGGCGTGCCATGTCACGTCAATCCTTTCCCTACAACGAGCTTACCGCAATTTCACACTTAAACACGATGGTAAGGATGCCCCGAATTGATCGACCAAGCGCGATAAAGCTGCTCAGCCAAAATCACCCTAACCAAAGGGTGAGGAAGCGTGATACGCCCAAGCGACCATTTAACGGTGGCTTTCGCTTTTAGCTGCGGGTGCACGCCATCCGGACCTCCGATAACAAACGCCACCTTAGTCCCCTCATCTTGCCAGGTCGCAATAGACTCTGCGATCGCCTCTGTGGATACGACCTTGCCGTCGACATCAAGAACAACGATTGTCTCTTGGTCTCTCAAGCGGCGCTCGATCGCCTGGTAGTCATCCAGCATTCGACTTTCAGCCGTATCTCGAGTCCGTTTCGATGCGGGAATTTCGCACCATTCGACCGCTTTATCACGAGGCAGTCGCTTTGCGTATTCTTCGACACCTCGACTCACCCAATCAGGCATCCGTGTGCCGATGGTGAGCACTCGCATCATTAATTCACGACGTCAGCGTGCGCTTTATCCATTGGCACAGGCTTTTCCTCTCCAGACCACAAGCGCTCCAGATCATAAAAGCTGCGGGCTGCTGGTTGCATGACATGAACCACTACATCACCCAGATCAACAAGCACCCAATCGGCGGCGTTTTCACCTTCCACACCAATTGGGGGCCAGCCGGCTTCTTTGGCTTTAATGACCACATTATCAGCAAGCGACTTCACATGACGCGAGGAGTTACCGCTGGCGATAACCAAGTAGTCCATTACAGAGCTTATGCCGCGCACATCCAAAATTTTTGGATCGACAGCTTTCAAGTCTTCGAGTGCATCGACCACAAGGTCGGTCATGGGGGTGTTAGGTTGTGTCAAAAAAAGCCTCTTGGAAACTAAGTTAGCGGTATAGCTGATGATCGTTAATATACTCTATTACCGCGCTCGGTATCATCTGCTTAAGCCCCCCATCAATCGTCAATGCCTCGCGCAGCTCAGTTGAGGAGACGTCCACCAACGCACACTCGATACGAGCTAGGCCGCCATTAGTCATTGGCTCAACGGCATCAAGGTCGGTCTCCGTCTCCGTCAACCACTGTAAGACCTCCTTAGTGGGCAGCGGAAATTGTCCAGGCCTTTTCGTGACAATGATATTTGCATAGGTCGTTAAATCCCGCCACTGGCGCCAAAGGTGCAGTGTCGGCAAGCAATCGTCGCCAAGGATAAAGTAGAGACGAGCCTCTTTGCCAACCTCATCTCGCAACTCGCAGAGGCTATCAACTGTAAATGACGGCCCCGCGCGGTAGATTTCTCTGCAGTCCAGCTCTAACTCCGGGAATGCCTTGAGCGCAAGATCGAGCATCGCCACTCGATGGACTACCGGCACTGAGTGTTGTGCCTTCAGTGGCGATTGTGAAGCCGGCATGAGCAACATACGGTCGAGATTGAGGCGTTGCTTGACATCCCTAGCTACGCGCAAGTGACCAAAGTGTATGGGATTAAAACTCCCCCCCATGACACCGATACGGGGCTCACACTCGGATATTGCCATTACCCAGCACTACATATTTTTGACTGGTCAATCCTTCGAGACCGACAGGTCCTCGAGCATGTATCTTGTCGGTAGAGATACCAATCTCAGCGCCCAAGCCGTACTCATAGCCATCAGCGAAGCGTGTCGAGGCGTTCACCATTACCGAACTTGAGTCCACTGCTCGCAAGAAACGCATGGCAGTCTGGTGGCAGTTCGTCACAATGCCATCGGTGTGGCCGGACCCGTGCTGACTGATATGAAGGATCGCCTCTTCAAGCCCGTCGACGACTTTAATCGCCAAAATGGGCGCTAAGTACTCTTCATCCCAGTCGCTCGGTGAAGCAAGTGAGCAGTTATCGCCGAGAAGCTCAGTCGTTATGCTGCAACCGCGCAACTCGACACCTTTTTTCAGCAGTGGTTCCACGATCGAGGGCAACGACTCGCTCATAGCAGTGTCGACCAATAAAGTCTCCATCGTATTGCAGGTACCGTATCGGTGAGTCTTTGCATTTAGGGCCAACGAAATGGCCATCTTAGGATCTGCCTCAGCGTGAATATAAAGGTGACAAACGCCGTCTAAATGCTTTAGTACGGGCACTTTGGCCTCGCGCGCAACGCGTTCGATCAAACCCTTTCCACCTCGAGGAACAATCATATCCATCACCCCCTCAAGGCTCACCATTGCTGAGACAGCGTTACGGTCGGTGGTGTCGACGACTTGGACTACATCCTCTGATAAGCCTGAAGAAGCCAGGCCTTTCTTTATGCATTCAGACAATACGAGGTTCGAGCGAATAGCCTCCGAACCACCCCGCAACAGTACAGCATTACCCGACTTTAGGCAGAGGCTTGCCGCATCGATCGTTACGTTTGGACGCGACTCGTAAATAATGCCAATCAAGCCCAAAGGAACGCGCATTTTCCCAACTTGAATCCCAGACTCCATTGACTTGAGCCCCTCGATACCACCAATAGGATCCGACAAAGAGCGCACTGTCTTGAGCGCGTCTAGCATGCTATCGATGCGATCGTTATTGAGCTCAAGACGATCAATGAGCGCCGAGTCAAGCCCGGCATCTTGGGCACACTCCAAGTCAAGCGCGTTAGCCTTCAACAGTGCTGAGCGAGACGCTTCGATGGCGTCAGCAATCGCCGCCAACGCTGCGTTTCGCTGGGCTACCGGCGCGTTGGCAATAAGCGGGCATGCGGCCTTTGCCGATTTTGCGAGTGCTTCTATGTGCTGCTCTACGGTCACTTCCCGGATCCCTAGATGAAAAGTGCAAAGTATACGCTAGACTGCGCACTCATTGTTGACAATGGTTCTCATTAGCATTACGTTTCTCGTATGTATGTATGTATCTGCAAAGGCGTCACCGACCGAGCTATCCGGGAGCAAGTAGCCGCTGGCGCGCGCTCGCTGGCCGATGTCAGCCGGGCAACGGGATGCTCCACACAGTGTGGCAAGTGCTCATGCTTTGCGGAGTCGCTCGTTAGTGAAGCCATGAATCGGGGCGTGCAGATCCAAGCGGCGAGACAGGGCTAACCACAAACGGAAACGCAACTGCGTTTGCGAATCGTTTTCATTTTCTTTAAAAATCAACAACTTAAACTTTCTTCGATTGGCATCCTAGGCTATACTCTGCACTACTTTTGCGCCAGACCAGGATTTCAAACATGAAAGGCAATCCAGACGTTATTCGTTACCTTAATAAAATTCTGTACAACGAGCTTGTTGCTATCAATCAGTACTTTTTGCATTCAAAGATGTACAAAGACATGGGGCTGGTCGAACTCGCCGATCACGAATATCACGAGTCAATCGACGAGATGAAACACGCAGACGAACTGGTAGAGCGAATTTTATTCCTCGAGGGAATTCCCAACTTGCAAGATCTTGGGAAATTGAGAATCGGTGAGACGCCTCGCGAAATGCTCGAATGTGATCTTCAACTTGAACACGTGGCGCACGAAGACCTTAAGGCCACTGTTAAGTGCTGCGAAGAAGTCGGTGATTATGTGTCACGCGATTTGGCGAAGCGAATCTTAGATGCCGAGGAAGAACATATAGATTGGCTAGAAACGCAGCTGTCTTTGATGGACCGCGTTGGTGAGCAGAACTATCTGCAAACGGCAATGAAAACGGTCAAGCCCAGCTAAGACTGAGCCTCCAATGGCTCCGGACTCAATCTTCGGAGCCGCCCTCTCCAACAACTATCTCTTTCAGTTCGCCGGACGCATCCATATCACAAACAATATCGCACCCACCGATCAGCTCACCGTCGACCCATAATTGCGGGAACGTGGGCCAATTTCCATAGGCCGGCAAATTAGCGCGAATTTCAGGGTTACTCAGCACATCAACGTAGGCAAATTTTTGGCCGCACCCCATCAAGGCCTGGACCGTTCTCGCAGAAAATCCACACTGAGGCTGATTTGGGGAACCTTTCATGTATAGAATCACGCGATTGCTCTCGATCTGATCCTTAATGGTCTCCATAATATCCATTTACGCTCTCCGCGACGTGAGTAGTGGTAAGTTGTCTCGCATAGCTTACCAGAAACTGGTGCGCCATCGAGAGTAAAACCAACTTAGGACGCTGACATGTCTGCCATTATGTCCACCTACGGCCGTCTCCCAGTCGCTTTTACATCGGGCAAGGGCGCAGAGCTATTTGATCAGAAAGGCCAGGCTTTTCTTGATGCGCTATCAGGTATTGCGGTCACCAACTTGGGACACTGCCACCCCAATGTGACCAGAGCGATCACTGAGCAAGCTGAGACCCTTTTGCACACATCGAACCTTTACAAAATATCGCAGCAAGAGCGACTCGCTACCGAGCTCACCCAATTGACCGGCATGAAAAAAGTTTTCTTCTGCAACTCTGGGGCTGAGGCCAACGAGACCGCGATAAAAGTCGCGCGACGCCACGGCGCCAATCAGGGCATCAAAGAGCCAAAGATTGTGGTGATAGAGGGGGCATTCCATGGCAGAACTATGGGTGCACTTTCCGCGACCGGCAGCGCGACGATTCAAGAGGCCTTTAAACCCTTATTACCCGGCTTCATTCGTATTGCAAGAAACGATATCGAAGGACTGGAAAATATTGCGAGACAGCGCGGAGATGTAGTCGCCGTGCACTTGGAGCCAATTCAGGGTGAAAGCGGTATTTGGCCGATGGAGCTTGAATTTCTTCGCCGCGCCAGAGAACTCTGCGATGCGCATAATTGGCTACTCAGTTTTGACGAAGTGCAATCGGGCAACGGGCGTTGCGGGGCGTTGTATGTTTTTCAACGTTTGGGGGTTGTACCTGACGTATTAGCCACGGCGAAAGGACTGGGCAACGGTCTACCTATTGGCGCTTGCATGACCAACACCCGAGCCAGCGAGTTATTGATCTCTGGCGATCACGGAACAACCTACGGTGGCAACCCAATCTGTTGTGCGGCCGCCAGCGCTGTGGTCAACACACTGAGCGCCGAACAATTGTGGGACAGAGCCGACTTGATTAGAGGGTGGATTCTGGAGGGAATGCACGATCAGCTAATTGACTTAGAGCTGGTAAAAGAAGAGCGAGGCCAAGGTCTTATGATTGGTATCGAGCCCAACCTTCCAACCACGGATATCGTGCGCATGGCGCTCGACAGACGCCTGCTACTAAACGTGGCTGGCGGCAATACAATTCGTCTTCTACCGCCTCTTGTAATGACTGAATCACAGGCAAGGTCAGTAGGTGAGGGCGTCGCAGATATTTTGAATACGCTGGGCAATGCCCAAAGAAACAATTCGTTGGAGTCTTAGCAATGACCCAAACCCGCCACTTCCTCACACTGAATGACCTAACTCGCGATGAGCTTTTGGCTCTGTTAAAGCGTGCATCAGAGTTAAAAACGTTCCAAAGAAACGGCGTTGCACACGACTCGCTCAAAGGTAAAGTGATGGCGATGATCTTCGCGAAATCATCGACTCGGACACGCGTGTCTTTCGAGGCGGGGATGGCGCAGTTAGGTGGCAGCGCTATGTTCCTTTCATCAGCCGACACACAAATGGGGCGCGGTGAGCCAGTCAGCGATACAGCAAGGGTTATCTCATCGATGGTCGATATCGTGATGATTCGTACCTTCGCTCACGCGGACGTGGAACTTTTTGCCCAGCACTCGAGTGTGCCTGTTATCAACGCCCTCACGGATGACTATCACCCCTGCCAGCTGCTCGCTGATATGCAGACTTGGATGGAGCACCGCGGTGATATTCAGGGCAAAACCGTTTGCTGGCTAGGGGATGGTAATAATATGTGCCAATCCTATATTAACGCCGCGAAAATCTTGGGCTTTCAGCTAAAAATCGCCTGCCCCGAGGGCTTCGAGCCATCGGCAGAACTCATGGATCAAGCACAGGGGTACGCGAGCATAGAGAATGATCCAAAGCGCGCCAGCGAAGGCGCCCACTTATTGGTGACCGACGTTTGGGCATCCATGGGGCAAGAAGAAGAAGCACGCACGCGGGAAGAGGCATTGTCCGCATATCAACTCAATCAAGAATTGCTCGACCTAGCAAGCCCTGAAGCACTGTATTTACATTGTCTTCCGGCGCACCGCGGCGAGGAGATTACCGCCGAGCTGATGGAAAACCCAAAGAGCGTAATCTGGGACGAGGCAGAAAATAGGCTGCATGCTCAAAAGGCGCTTATCGAATTCCTTCTTCGTTAGGCTCCACAAATACAGAGAAAAAGGACCTGGCAGAGGCTGCCCTCTTATCGACAAGCGGGCCGAGATCAACTTTAAGCGGGCTTACTGTCAATCAATTCATTGGTTTTTGTGATCAACACCTAATCCCCGCCGCTTTATCTCGGTACTTTCTATCTATTGCGGTCATCACGGGCCCATTTGATGGGTCGCATTTGAGCCGAACTCCAACGCCCCCGATTCGACCAATAGTCAAGCGACTGCCCCCCCAAAATACCCGCTCAGGCTCATTTGCATAAGTGATACAAGACCCCCAACCCATCAATTATTATTATGGTTTCACACGTTGAAGCAGGCCTTTTTGTGAACCATCACTTAATTTGAACAAAGGCACATCTTATCCACAGGAAATTCGCAGCTTTTTAGGCTTGCAATCCCCTACTCTCCGCCCTATCTTGGGGGTGCACTCAAGAACAACCCCAAGATGTGGTGAAAATCAGTAAAATAAGCACCCCACCTTGAGCGGTCGTTTAACTACAGATGCTTTACCACAGAAATTCACATGAGGTGACAACAGCATGCAAACAGGCAGCGAAACCGTAGGCAACCAGACGCCCGCAACCCCGCCAGTAACAGGAACGCCAAGTCAGACGCGACTCGCGGCGACGACTCCAGGACAAATGCGCGTGATCAAACGCAACGGAACCGTGGTGCCATTCGAGGACAGTAAAATTTCTGTTGCAATCACCAAAGCGTTCCTTGCCGTTGAAGGCGGAACCGCGGCAGCGAGCTCACGAATCCACGAAACCGTTGCAAAATTGACAGGGCAGGTTGTCGGTACATTCAAGCGACGCATGCCCTCAGGCGGCACAATTCACATCGAAGACATTCAGGACCAAGTGGAACTCGCGTTAATGCGCGCGGGCGAGCACCTCATCGCACGCGACTACGTAATCTACCGCGAATCAAGACGCCAAGCTCGGGTGGAAAAGGAAGCGTTGTCACCGGAGTCACAAGCAGCTGCCGGTGCTATTACCGTCGTGGGCGCAGACGGAGCGACAAAACCTTTGGACATTGAGCGAATCCGCACAATTGTAGCGGAAGCGTGCATGGATCTCTCCGACGTCAGCGAAGCGGCGATCATCGACGAAGCGCTGAAGAATCTCTACAACGGCGTTACCGAGCACGAGGTAAGCACGTCGCTGGTTATCACTGCGCGCACCATGATCGAGCAGGAGCCTAACTACTCAAGTGTTGCTGCACGCCTATTACTCGACAACCTGCGTGCAGAGGGGTTGAACTTCCTCAACGTCGCAGACTCTGCGACACAAGGTGATATGGAGACCTTATATCCACAGGCGCTCAAGTCGTTCATCAGTCGCGGTATCGAGCTCGAACTGCTGGCACCCAACCTTGCTGAATACGATCTCGATATGCTGGGTGAGGCGCTTCTGCCGGAGCGAGATTTACAGTTTAGCTACCTGGGTTTGCAAACGCTCTACGATCGTTACTTCATACACAGCAATGAGGTGCGTTTTGAGCTACCACAGCTATTCTTTATGCGCGTTGCTATGGGCCTTGCAACACGGGAGGATGACAAGAATGCCCGTGCCATCGAGTTCTACCAGCTACTGTCCTCATTTGACTATATGAGCTCGACACCAACATTGTTCAACTCGGGTACGCTTCGCCCACAGTTAAGTTCTTGCTACTTAACTACCGTGCCAGATGACCTGCACGGTATTTACGGCGCAATTCAAGACAACGCCATGCTTTCAAAGTTTGCTGGTGGTCTAGGAAATGACTGGACGCCTGTCCGAGCACTCGGTGCCTATATCAAAGGCACTAACGGTAAAAGCCAGGGCGTCGTACCGTTCTTGAAGGTAGTAAACGATACGGCAGTGGCGGTTAACCAGGGCGGCAAGCGAAAGGGCGCTGTCTGTGCTTACCTCGAGACTTGGCACATGGACATCGAGGAATTCCTCGAGCTTCGTAAAAACACGGGAGACGATCGTCGTCGTACACATGATATGAATACCGCGAACTGGGTTCCAGATCTGTTCATGAAGCGTGTATTCGAAGATGGTGATTGGACACTGTTCTCACCCAACGACGTACCTGACCTGCACGACCTGTACGGTAAAGCGTTTGAAGAGCGCTATGCGCAGTACGAAGAGCAGGCTCGTAACGGTGAGCTGAAGCTCCACAAGACGCTGAAAGCGCAAGCACTATGGCGCAAGATGTTAGGCATGATCTTTGAAACAGGCCACCCATGGATTACCTTCAAAGACCCCTGCAATATACGCTCACCACAGCAACATTGTGGTGTGGTTCACTCGTCAAACCTTTGCACAGAGATCACGCTCAACACGAGCAAGGACGAGATCGCCGTGTGCAACCTCGGATCAGTCAACTTGCCGCAGCACATTGAGAACGGCGAGCTGGATATCGACAAACTGCGCAAGACAGTCACAACCGCTATTCGCATGCTCGATAACGTAATTGACATCAACTACTACTCGGTTGAGACCTCGGAAAACTCGAATATGAAGCACCGACCTATCGGTCTGGGTCTCATGGGTTTCCAAGATGCGCTGTACAAGACAGACATTTCTTACGCTTCGGAGCAGGCGACTGAGTTTGCTGACAAGTCGATGGAAGCCATTAGCTATTTCGCGATCAGCGCATCTACCGATCTTGCGGCAGAGCGCGGTGCCTACTCTAGCTACGAAGGATCATTGTGGAGTCAGGGTATTTTCCCTATCGATTCTCTCAACATGTTAGTAGAGCAGCGCGGTTCAGACTACATCTCGGTCAACCAAGACAGCAGCATGGATTGGGATGCGCTGCGCGCTAAAGTCGCACAACAGGGTATGCGTAACTCGAATGTTATGGCGATCGCCCCAACAGCAACCATCGCTAACATCACCGGTGTGTCTCAATCAATCGAGCCGACGTACCAAAATCTATACGTGAAATCGAACCTCTCGGGCGAGTTCACCGTTGTCAATCCTTACTTAGTGCGTGATCTCAAAGAGCGCGGCTTGTGGGACAAAGTGATGGTCAATGATCTCAAGTATTTCGACGGCAGCGTGCAGGCAGTTGATCGAATCCCGGCCGACCTAAAAGCGAAATACGCGACTGCCTTTGAGGTAGAACCTCGTTGGTTAGTGGACGCAGCGAGCCGCCGCCAGAAATGGATCGACCAAGCTCAGTCACTGAACTTGTACATTAACAACGCGAGCGGTAAAAAACTGGACGTTACCTACCGAATGGCTTGGTACAGCGGCTTAAAAACAACATACTATTTGCGTTCGTTAGCAGCGACGGGAACTGAAAAATCGACGGTTACCACTGGGCAACTCAACGCTGTATCTCAGCAAGCGGCCGAGGCCGCGCCCGTTCAACCAGCGCCAGTACCCAAGGCCTGTTCGCTTGACGATCCAGATTGTGAAGCTTGTCAGTAACCGGATAAGTAAAAGGAGTTAACAATGCTTAATTGGGATGATTACAACGTAGCTGAAGGCCAACCGCCTGTCACTGCGCCGCAGCAAGCCCCTGTTCAACCCGAGGTGGTTAACAAGGCGCTAGACACACTAAACGAGCAATCAGCTGGGTCGGTGTCGGTTACCGATACGATGAAGGCCGCCGCGGAAGCGGTTGCAAATATAGACACAGCACCCGGTCTGGAAGAGCTTGAAATGGGTGCTTCGCGTATCTCTGTTGATGAGAAGGCAATGATCAATTGTCGCGCAGACCTCAACCAGCTCGTACCCTTTAAGTATGATTGGGCATGGCAGAAGTATCTCGATGGTTGTGCAAACCACTGGATGCCGCAAGAAATCAACATGACCGCTGACGTTGCAACCTGGAGGAGCGAAGACGGCCTGACTGATGACGAACGCCGGATTGTCATGCGCTCGTTAGGGTACTTCTCAACAGCGGACTCGTTAGTCGCCAATAACTTAGTCTTGGGCATCTACCGACTCATTACCAATCCAGAGTGTCGTCAGTATCTACTGCGTCAGGCGTTTGAAGAAGCGATCCACACGCACGCATATCAATACTGCATTGAGTCGCTTGGTATGGACGAGGGTGAAGTCTTTAACATGTACCGTGAAGTTCCATCGGTAGCGAAGAAAGCATCTTGGTCGCTTAATAAAACGCAAGCGCTGTCAGACCCAAACTTCACGACAGGTACGGTGGAAGATGATCAGCAGGTTCTGCGAAACCTCATTGGTTTCTACGGCGTTACTGAAGGCATTTTCTTCTACTGCGGCTTTACTCAGATACTTTCGATGGGCCGTCGCAACAAGATGACGGGCGTCGCAGAGCAATTCCAATACATTCTGCGTGATGAATCAATGCACCTAAATTTCGGCATTGACGTCATCAACCAGATCAAGCTGGAAAATCCACATCTCTGGACAGAGGAATTCCAGCAGGAAGCGATTCAAATGATTCTTGAGGGCACTGCGCTTGAGATTGAATACGCCAGAGATACGATGCCCCGTGGTGTTCTAGGAATGAACGCGAGCATGATGGAAGAATACCTCCAGTTCATTGCTAACCGACGTCTGACACAGCTAGGGCTACCAGAGCAATTCCCAGGTGCGCAGAACCCATTCCCATGGATGTCTGAGATCATGGACCTTCGCAAGGAAAAGAACTTCTTTGAGACCCGTGTTATCGAGTATCAGACCGGCGGTGCACTGAGCTGGGACTGATCGTCCGAGTGCAAAAAAAGCCCCGCTCAGCGGGGCTTTTTTTGCTCCAAATTAACAGGGTCGAGAATGTCCGATATCTAGGCGCGAACAGAATAGACGCACCAATACTCAGCTAAATGCATTAATAGATCTTACACATCCCCTCAGAGTGCGCTCTCTTGGCGTCCTCTTTACCTACAAGACCCATTTTCTCGGAAGCCTTTTCAATCCCCAAACTCAAGCGCCTCTTCTTCGACGCTCTCTAACTATTTTCAGATCGGCTTTTAAAAAACGCCGATGAAGCAATGAACACTGTTTGATTAGTTGTTCTATCAACTTTGAATATCGAAGGTGAACCGAGGTAGTGCCTCAAGAATCGCGCGACCGTAACGCTTACTCACAATCCGCGTGTCAAGAAGTGTAATGATACCCTCGTCTGCCTCGGTTCTGAGAAGACGTCCACAAGCCTGTAGCAATCTCAAGGAAGCACCAGGCACCGTGAGCTCCATGAATGAGTTACGGCCCTCGGCTTCGAGAATTTCAGCATGAGCAGCGTCAATGGGGTTATCCGGTGCCGCAAACGGTAACTTCGCGATAATCACATGCTCACAGTAATGGCCAGGCAAATCAACGCCCTCTGCGAAGCTCGCGAGGCCAAAGATTACGGAGCGCAGCCCTGAATCTATCCGCCGCCTATGCTCAGCGATGATCTCCGCTTTGCCCATGACCCCCTGAATTAGTAATGAGCCCGAAAACCGAGAGTCGAGTGCTTCTTGAACCTCGTGCAACTGACGCCTAGAGCTGAAAAGTACGAGCGTTCCCAACCGCTCCTCGAGCAAGACGGGCAAGCGCTCAATCAACTCCTCAGTATGCTCGCCCGGGTTACTCGGATCGCTGCGCATATCCGGGACAACAAAACGCCCACGTGAAGCATCAAAGGGACTCTCCACCCGCGCAAGTTTCGTATCCTCTGGGAGGCCTGTTTGCTGCATTAGGTGTTCAAAAGAGCCAAGAGCCGTCAAGGTCGCTGACGTCATCACCGCACCAGAGACACGACCCCACACGTGTTCTGACAATATATCGCTTGCGTAAATAGGACTCGCAAAACATTCGATGGAACTCTCATCACCATAATGACGCATCCAACGCGCCCAAGGTGTTCCACCCTGCTCTGCAGATTCCGCATAACTATCCCAGAGAGCAATTTGGCCCTCGGCGCGCGCAACCATAACCTGTAAGTCGTTAAGGCTCGCCTCCCATAGCTCCCTATCGCCAGTATCGGCCTCCTCTAGTAATGCCTCAACAAGACCCGCGAGCGGGTTTAGCCGCTGGCGATTGATTCGCCAAAGATCACGGAGCGCTGTCGCACTCTCTCTGAGCTCACTGTGCACAACCCCAAATTCGAACCGCAAATCTGAGCGACTATCGATCCGGTTGTTCAAAAGCGACCAGCACAACCCAAAGGTGTCGCGAGTCAATTGCAGTAAATCACTCTGATTCGCAGCGATAGCCGCGAGCGACTCAGCTCGAACATCATTCTCCAAGAAAAACGCATGCTTGCTCTCGAACCACTGCTGACTCTCCGCCAGATTATTCAGCGTTCGCCCACTCCGAGCGAAGCAGGTGAAATGCTGCAAACACTTCTCTGCGAGCTGATGTCCTTCATCAAAAATATACAAGCTCTCTTCAGGTACCGAGAGAATGAGTCCACCGCCTAAGCGAAAATCTGACAGTACGAGATCGTGATTGGTCACGATGACATCCGCTTCCTCCAGCCCCTCTCTGGCGCGAAAGAAACTGCAACCGGTAATGTGAGGGCAGCGACGGCCCAAGCATTGCGAGTGATCGGTAGTCACTGATCGAACAACACTGGACTCAAGCGCATCAGGCCAACTATCAAGGTCACCATCCCAACTATCGTCACTCACTGCCATCAACATGGCGTCGTAAGCCCTGTGTGCTTCCTCGCCCTCTGGAAGCTCTGCCTCATCCGGATACATCGACAACATCGGCGTCTCGGGTGAACCTTGAATTAGCTGATCTAGCTTGTATAGGCATAGATAGCGACTTCTACCCTTCGCAAGTTGGTAACTAAAGTTAATACCGCTATGGCGCTTTATCTCGGGAAGATCCTTGAATATCAGTTGCTCCTGAAGTGCTATGGTCGCCGTCGCAATCACGAGTGTCTTTGATTGCGCCTTCGCTATTGGCAGCGCAGCAATAGTGTAAGCAATGGTTTTACCTGTGCCGGTGCCCGCTTCAATTGCTAAAAAAGGCGAACTCTCCGGATCACCCAAGGTATTTGCGACCTCAGCGATCATTTGTCGCTGTCCCCAGCGTGGTTTTAGGGCCTTGGCGTGAGTGAGGCTGGAAAACGCCTCACGGACCGACTGACGAAGGTCTTCACTAAGCAAAATGAATCAACTCTTCGCTAGGTGGTGCAGCCAATTGAACACAGGTTTCGCGTAGGCCGACATTGCTAGGTTCCGCTCGAGCGGTGTCAAATCGTTGAATCGCGACATAAACTCTGCATGAGATAGGCTTGCACTCTCGACCTCGGGAAGCACATCCGTCTCAGCACCGCCCAAAGCCTCATAGGCCCAAACATTCGTTTGAAAGAGACGATAATTCTCCGCCATCTGTTCATCGATAAGCCTTACAGCTTCGGTAACAGACAGAGAGTCGGCTGCAATGGGCGTTCCAAACTGAAGATGAACTCGACCTTTCTGGCCTGTTATCCCTTCAGCAATGCTGTCAAGATCTTCAAACTGACGCTTTTCATACTCATCGCCGAATGCCAACTCGCGCGCCTTGCGACAGTCGCAGGGATCCAATTCATAGGAAACTGTTATAGGAACGATATTAAGCTTACCGAGCACGTCATTTGGCGATTCAGACTGTTTGTCGCGGGACAGTGTTAACATCTTCAAGACTGCGGCCTCGGTTCGATCATTACCATCTTTAGCACGCCCCTCGCGCTGCGCTATCCACAACGAGCCCTCGTTTTCAGTAATAGCATTTCGCATGAAACTCGCCAGCTGCTTGGAAGCAGCTAATTGCTGTTTTGGGCCGCTCAAGTTGCGCTTCACGATGAAGCTTTTGTTGATTCGCATAAGGTGAGAAACCCAGGGCTTCTGCAACAGGTTATCGCCAATCGCAATCTGCGCCGTCCTGTGCCCCTGCTCTACCAAAACGATGTTGGCATAGGCGGAGTCCATGACAATGTCCCTGTGATTACTGATGAACAGATAAGAGTCCGTCGGCGTAAGCGCCTCAATTCCGCTGCTTGAAAACATCGAGGTCGAGGCAACCACGCGATCTAAACGAGGCTTTACTAGCCTTTGGAATCCTTCAACTGTCTCGACACCCGCGATCTGGTTTTGTAAAAAGCGGCGGGCAAAAAATCGCGCTATAGATGGCAGCCATCTAGCAATTTTATTACCCCTTAACGCCATAAGCGTGTCGATAAATTCGTCATCTGCCAAAAGATCGGCGATAACCGCACTAACCTCTTCGTCTCGGTAAGGCCTGATCTCGATGTAAGGGTCTGTCATCTCAATATTTTCGATATCAAATCAAGCAAAGCGGATTGATCGCTTTGAATCCCACTATTACCGCATTACACCTTTTTGACTGTGTTCTGCCGAGCGTATTCTGGTAGCATCGCCACCCGTCGTGAACCCTACCTGCGGAGAAGAAGAGATGGAAGCGTCTAGCGCATATTTGATGTTTTTGGGAGTATCTTGTTTGTTAGTGAGCTGGGGACTGCTGCTCATAACAGCATGGAAAGAAGACTACGCCTGGGGCATGTTCTCGCTGCTCCTGCCACCCGTTGGCTACGGCTATGCGTTTTTCCGTTTTACGGAAGCAAAAGAACCCCTGTTACTTGCAGGACTTGGTTGGTTATTGGTCATCCTAGGCCTGTAAGTTAGACATTATTACCGTATGGGCGCTGAGCGGTTGACATAGGCATCGACCTCAACCACTATTTGCGCCCTTTGATTTCCGGAGAGATTTCGTGGCGAACTCACCACAAGCTCGTAAAAGAGCAAAACAAAACGACAAGCAACGCGCTCACAATGCGAGTTTACGCTCGCTGGTTCGTACCAAAATGAAACAAGTTATTGCAGCGATTAATGCGGGCGAGCACGGTCCTGCTCAGGAAGCGTACAACGCGGCGGTTCCTGTGATCGATCGTATGGCAAATAAAGGCATCATTAAGAAGAACAAAGCGGCACGTCACAAGAGCCGTTTGAATGCAAAAGTTAAGTCGCTGGCTTAACAAGCTTACGCCGAGCTGCTATCCAGCAGCTCGATTGTGAATATTCTACGCTAGTTTCCACGCTCCCAATCAAGCGAGCTTGTTAAACTAGGGCGATGTTCACGACAACCACCACAGACAACAGTTATCGCTTCTTATTTGAAGACGCGGATGTGCGTGGAGAGACGGTAACGCTTAAGCATGCACTCCAAGATCTTTACGCTGCGCACCCCTACGGCGACGGCGTGAAGCGCCTTTTAGGTGAATTTGCTGCGGCTACAGTGGTGATCAGCAACAACCTAAAGTTCCAGGGCCGTGTTGTGCTGCAAGGTCGGGGCGATGGCCCGGTTTCGCTAGTGATGCTGGAGTGCTCCTCTGAAGGGCAGGTGAGAGGCCTGGCTCGTGGAGACCTCGAAGCACCCATTGGATCACTCAGCTCACTTCTACCAAATGGCGTTCTGACGTTAACAATAGAGCCAGATGTTGGTCAGCGTTATCAAGGCATAATTGCCGTCCAGCGAGACGAACTTTGTGATGTTTTAAGCGACTATTTTGAGCAAAGTGAGCAGCTCGCCACAAAATTCTGGTTATCGACCGGCGAGGGCACCGCAGCTGCGCTAATGCTACAGCAGCTGCCCAAACAACTAGTGGTGGACGAAACCGTCCGGCTTGATCAATGGCAGACACTGTGTGCGCTAGCAGACACTGTTACGGATGAAGAGCTCCTAGCCATAGGTACCGATAGGCTGCTATATCGACTTTTTAACGAATGGACAGTTAAGCGTTTCGAGCCGAGGGAAATTCGATTCAAATGCAACTGCTCGAGCGAGCGAAGCCTAAATGCTATCCGCCTGCTCCCCGAACACGAGATCACTGAGCTCTTTGAAGAGCAAGAAACAGTGACGATGAACTGTGAAATGTGTAGCAAATGCTACTCATATTCATTGACCGACGTTAGACCAGAACGGGAGCACACTCTCCACTAATCTGGCACACGTTTCCTTCACACTCACACTGGAAGTAGACATAAATGACCGTTGAACAGAGTGCAACAGCACCGATCAAACACACAGACAACACGGCAGCTCAACTCATTGAGATGGCTCTGGCCCGCAAGGAAGGCTGCCTCACTGATACCGGGGCGCTTCGCGTGGAGACAGGCCATCGAACAGGTCGATCCCCCGCTGATCGATTTATCGTTCGTGAGCCGTCTAGTGAAGATGCGGTGGAATGGGGGAACGTTAACCGCGAGTTTCCTGCCGATAAATTCGACGCTCTGTGGGACCGAGTAAAGGCGCACGTTGCTAATAGCGAGCAATGGATCCAACACCTGCACGTGGGCGAACACCACGATCACTACCTTCCCGTTAAGGTAATCACCGGTACAGCGTGGCAGAGTCTCTTCGGCCGAAACATGTTTATCCGCCAGGAAAACTACAATCCGTCAGACAAAGCGGAGTGGAGAGTTTTGAACGTTGCGGATTTTGTATGCGATCCGGTGCGCGACGGAACAAATTCAGACGGCGTTGTGATAATCAATTTTGGCCAGCGCAAAGTACTGATTGCAGGCATGCGATACGCGGGCGAGATGAAGAAGGCTATGTTCTCTGTTCAGAACTTCCTCCTGCCCGAGAAAGACGTATTGCCAATGCATTGCTCAGCCAATATTGGCGATGATGGTGATACCACTCTTTTCTTTGGGCTGTCAGGCACAGGTAAAACAACACTTTCCGCCGACCCTGCTCGCTATCTCATCGGTGATGACGAACACGGTTGGGCTTCGGGCTCAGTATTCAATATCGAAGGCGGATGCTACGCAAAAACCATCGATCTCAGTCAAAAGAATGAACCCATTATCTGGGACGCCATTCGCTTTGGCGCGATTGTGGAAAACGTCGCCTTAAATGATGCTCGCCAGGCAGACTACTCGGACACGTCGCTCACCGAGAATGGACGCTGCTGTTATCCGCTTTACCACGTTGAAAAGCGCTCTGCGACCAACATGGGTGGCGAGCCAAAATGTGTCATCTTCCTGACCTGTGATGTCTCAGGCGTACTACCACCCGTGAGCCTGCTGTCTAAAGAAGCCGCAGCATTCCACTTCCTATCGGGTTACACGGCACGTGTGGGATCGACTGAGTTGGGTGCCGAAGCGGGTATTCACCCTACATTTAGCACCTGTTTTGGCGCACCTTTCATGCCCAGACCCGCGCAAGACTACGCTGACTTACTTATGAAACGTATCGAAGACTTCGGGTCACAGGTATATCTCATTAATACTGGCTGGACTGGTGGATCTGGTGGTGCCAACGGCAAAGGTAGCCGCTTCCCGATTCCTGTAACCCGTGCGGTTGTAGCAGCAGCGCAGAGCGGTGCGTTACTTAATATTGAGACCAAGCACATTGACGCACTTAATTTGGACTTCCCAGTCAGCATTCCCGGTGTCGCCGATGAATTCATCGACCCCAAAGCAAGCTGGGGCGACGACGACGCATACGAAGCGCAAGCAAAACAGTTGGCAGGGTTATTCACCGCTAATATCCGAAAGTTCGATGTCAGTGCAGAGATCATAGCGGCCGGCCCAGCTAGCTAGGTAATAGCCGCGTCGAACACAAAAAAAGGGGCCAAATGGCCCCTTTTTCACGTTCCACCATCGAAGGCTTCAGTCCGAGAATCCGCTCCTGGTTAGGACTAGACGGCGGCTTTCGCGCCCCTCCGCGATAATGTGCCAAACAACTTGCCAATATCGTCACCTAAGAGATAAAGCGCCGGCACTAGTACAAGTGTTACGCCAGTCGCAAACATAACTCCAAACGACAACGAGACCACCATAGGGATGAGGAACTGCGCCTGGACGCTCGTTTCCAACATTATCGGTACTAAACCAACGAAGGTGGTCACCGAAGTCAGAATAATCGGCCTAAATCGATCGGTAGCACCCTGTAGCAAGGCACTTTCCAAGTCCATGCCCTCGCTGCGTAAATTATTGATGCGGTCAATCAATACGAGGTTGTCGTTAACGACCACCCCCGCACAAGCAATAACCCCCATGATCGAAAACATACTCACCTGCCAACCAAGAATCCAATGGCCGAAGATGGCGCCCATCAAACCAAAGGGCACTGCCGTCAAAACAAGGAAGGGTTGCCAATACGATTTAAAAGCAACAGCCATCAAACCAAAGATCACCAGCATTGATAGCATGCCGAGATAAACCATCGCCTGCTGGAACTCAATTTCCTCCTGCAGCTCTCCGTCCATCGTAATAGAAAGGCCAGGATACATTTGAAGCCACTTAGGCGCATCGTTTTGCAAAATGGACTCAACAATCGCCCGCGGGGCTGCGCCATCGTCAGCGACATCGGCAACCACCTCGAGAGTTCGCAGTCGATCAACACGTTCAATAGATTGATAGCCGGTTTCAACGCGGTAGGTGGCCACAGCAGAGAAGGGTACCTCCCGGCCATCGCTAGTCCGGATGTACATCGAGTTGATATTGGCAATGGCTTTGCGCTCGGCTTCCGGGTAGCGCACCATCACGCGAATGTCCTCACCGTCACGAGGAATACGTTGAACCTCCTCTCCATAGAAAGCTTGGCGGATCTGTCTCGCCACATCAGCCAAGGTAATCCCAAGATTCTCTGCAGCGGGCTTTAAAAAGAGAACAAGCTCCTCTAGCGGCGCGTCAAAACTGTCGCTTATATCGAAAACACCGGGATATCGCTCAAGAGAGGCGCGCACATCATCCGCTAGCAACTCAAGGTCCGCGATACTGTCTGAAGCAAACTGAAGGGTGATAGGCTTACCCGGATCGCGAATCGTGTAATCAAAGCGAACATCTTTTGCCTCGGAGAGGTCACCTAGGCGCTCCCGTAACCGCTTCGCGACCTCCTCGGTATCAAGATCGTCGTTGACTGTTTGCATCACCAAATCAATTTTGTTGCCACCGGCAACGCCCAAGATGTTATCGATAGCTCCCGTCTCAGCAAACCTTGGCTCAGCGTTGTAACGCGCTTTAATTTCCTCTGCGGCCAGGATCATTCGGTCGCGCATGGCCTGTGTATCGCTGAATGCACCCCCTTGAGGCATCTCCACATTACCCACTACAAAATCGGAGTTGACCCGTGGGAAGAAGGCACTCTTTAGATAACCACCACCGAACAGCGCCAAACTGAAACACAGCATAACCAGGAAGAACCCCCCCACAAGGGCGTGATTTCGTAGGCACTTTTCCAAAAAGGGCTTATAGCGATCGTTGGCAAACCATGAAAGCCCATCAGCACAGGCGCGTCGTATCCGGCCAAGCCAACTGTTTTGAGCAATTTCGGGCTCTGGCTTCATGTGTGCGAGGTGAGCCGGCAAAATCAGAAGACTTTCGATCAGAGAGAATGCCAGAGCGAGGCAAACAACGACTGGAATCCCCATGGAAGCAGGTCCCCACTCGCCGGGCAAAAAGAACATGGGCGCAAAGAAGACCATGGTGCTTATAACCGCAAAAATAACAGGCTTCGCGACCTGTCGTGCACCGACAAGTGCACCGTGCTCTCCACTCAACCCCCTACTTTGCGCCGAGTGTACGGATTCACCAACAATAATAGCGTCATCCACCACAATACCGAGCGTTAATAAGAAAGCGAATAACGAGATCATGTTCAGACCCTGCCCCGTATAGGGCAGAACGAACAATGTACCCATGTAGGCAACCACAATCCCCACCGATACCCAAAAGGCGAGCATCGGGCGAAGGAACAACATAAGAACGACGATCACCAGTACAAGTCCGCCAAGCCCATTCGACACCAAGGTACGAACACGCTCCTTGAAGGATTTAGACGGGTCCTGCCAAAACTCGAGCGACACACCCTCTGGCAACGTCAGGGACCGTTCAGCCACCCATGCCTTCACCGTGTCAGTAGTGAGAATAACGTCGGGAGATGTGGTGACGTAAACGTTCAACCCGAGTGAGCGCTTCCCATTGAACTCGATATCGACATCGACGTCTTCAAATGTGTCCTTGACTGTCGCCACGTCACTCAGCAGCAACTCCTGTCCCGAGACATCACTACGCAACACAATAGATTCAAAGTCGGCACGATCATAAGCCTGCCCGCGTGTTTGTATGAGCAGGTCACCGCTATCGCGTTTCACGGATCCCGCAGGCAAATTTATCGACGCCTGCCGAACAGCATTGGCCAACTGGTCAAAACTGATTTGATAGCGCTGAAGACTCCGCTCCGAGACCTCGATCGACACCTCGTAGGGTCGCGCCGTCTGTAATTCGACAATTGAAACCCAGGGTTGACGAACCAATTCATCGCGCAAGGTTTCACCAAGCTGCTTCATTTCACGTTCGCTAAGGTCTCCATAAATCTGCACCCGACCCATTTGATGTCGATAGGTCAACTCAGTGACGGTAGGCCGCTCTGCGTCAGAGGGGAAGGTTCGGATCGCATCTACGCGCGTATTGATGTCATTGGTCAGTTTTTGTGTGGGGTAGTCGCTTTCGACTTCCACCATCACAAGAGCCAGCCCCTCACGCGAGGTAGACCGCAGCTCCTCAATACCATTCAAATCGTGGATTGCTTCCTCGATCCTGACCGATATTTGCTCCTCAACTTCGCTCGGACTCGCACCACGAAACTCCATGCGGATTTGAATTTGGTTAATCTCTGGAGTTGGAAAAAACTGCTTGTCGAGCTTCGGGATACTAGCGAACCCACCGATGATTAGAAGAACCATCAGTAAATTCCCTGCAATCGGGTTCTTGATAAACCATGTAATGGGCCCGTTCATACTAATTAACCGTCATCATTTGAACGCGCAGACCGGGAAAAAGGGTGTTATTCAATTGCGCAACGACGGCCTCCCCTTCACCAATGCCGGAGATCCAAACACGGTCTTTCTCTCGATTAACGACCGCCACGTCCCTACGCTCCAATACAGATTGCTCATTTACCACTAAGATGTGGCCATCGGGACTCAGCGCGCTGTTCGACAACTCTATTACACCCGGTACCGGACGTCCCATGATCTCAGCGCGCGCGAACACACCGGGTGTGAGCTGCGGACGCCCCTCTTTGATCTCAGGGCTGCCACTGAACTCGGCGATTAAATTGGCAACCCGACTGCGCCGATCAATTTCTGCCTCAGCCCTTACGATAGGCGCCGAAAAGTTCCACACCTTGTCCCCGATATTGACGGTTATGGCCACGGAGGCTCCAACTAAGCCACCTGACGACGTGAGCAACGACTCAGGAAGTAGTGCTAACTGTGCGTCGGAAACGGGCAAGCGCAACTCCAATGCCTCTACCGCGTAAACCTGAGCCAGCGGGGTGCCGTTGCCAACGAACTGCCCCACATCGGCACGTTTCTGTAAGACCCGTCCGTCAAATGGCGCCCGAATAATAGTTCGATCGAGAGCAAGTTTCGCTGCAGCGACGTCTGCCTCTGCTGCAGTAACTGCTAGCTCGGCGGCGCGCAATTGCGGCTTTCGTAAAAACAGATCATTAGCCTCAGCCGACCCCAATTCACGCCACTCTCTCTCGGCCTGTCTGCTCCTGCCTCGCTCCTCGGCTAGGCGTTGCTCCGCTTGAGCAAGAGCGGCCTCCGTCCGCGCTAGTGCAAATTCATAATCGTCTGGCTCGATAGTCAGCAGAATATCTCCCGCCTGAAAAAAACCACCGTCTGCAAAATTTTCACTCACCTTGACGACCCGGCCTGCCACTTGGGCAGCCAGCTCGACCTGGGTCTTCGCGCGAACAGTCCCCTGAGTTCTAACCCGCAATTCATGGTCAGCGGGCGCAGCCGTTATGACCTCCACCATCGGAGCCGGACGCTCAGGCGGTGTCCCCGCTTGAGGCTCAGACTTCGCTGTTAGAACAACCCATGTGGCAACTAGTCCCACGAGCGTAGCGAGCGTAGCAATCGCGAGTTTTCGAAGCGAAAGCCGTGTGGCCACAGCTATTCCGTCGGCAGTGTCAGACATAATAAATTCCACAATGGAGAGGTGTGAGTGAACTGGGGACGTAATGGCGCAAAAACAAGTGCCTCGTCTAGCTTTTGTCCCCACCCTAATTAGACAATATACGCAGCCTGTTCAAAGATCCGTTGCTAAGCTTTGACTTCACTCAACGGCTACGGCGTTAGACTCTGTACCGTGGGCTTATACGGAGAAACCTGCGACTAGGCCTTGCCTAGCGACCCCGTTTTCGCTGACTATGCCTTTCATTCGTTTTTAACTTAAAACTTCATGGAGACTCCAATGGCGCTTTCTTCCGGGGATAATGTCCCATCGTGCACACTGTCCGTAATGGGCGAATCAGGTCCAGCACCCCTCACAACAGACGATCTTTTCAACGACAAGCGAGTTTTATTATTTGCGCTTCCCGGTGCATTCACACCTGGCTGCTCAATGGCGCACCTCCCGGGCTATGTTGCTACTGCTGATAAAATCAAAGCGGCAGGCATCGACACAATTGCATGTCTCTCGGTGAACGATGCATTTGTTATGGGTGCGTGGGGCGAAGCGCAAAACGCGAGCGAAATCGTGATGGTCGCTGACGGAAACGCGCAGTTCACTGAGGCAATGGGCCTTACGCTAGATGCGACTGGCTTTGGTATGGGTAAGCGCAGCCAGCGCTACGCGATGATCGTTGATAACGGTGTCATCACCCACATCAACGTTGAAGAAGGCCCTGGGGTTGACGTCAGCTCGGCCGAAACCATGATGGCCTTACTCTGAGCCCTGCTGAGATCATCAGTTAACCCAAGTTAATCATTTAGGTCTGAGCTAGACGTTTAACTCGTGTTAGGCGTCTAGTCTTTGACGGTAGCGTCTATATCAGGGCTACATCCGTGCGGTATCAATGCCATTTACTTACGACCTTTTCTCCCTGGCCGTGAAGACATGACCGCTTGCCGATTTCCATTCGGAGTCTACTGAGCGCAGAGCTGCCTGGCAGGTGCTTCGTGCCCACCCCCCCTAGCGCCCAGCGGTTACCAGAAAAACAACAATACTTATTACCAACACGCCAAGTAAATTTACCCAAACACCCCAGCGGACCATGGTTTGAATACCAATCTTGCCGGTTCCAAACACAACTGCATTAGGCGCTGTAGCGACGGGAAGCATAAAAGCACAACTCGCACTCATTGCAGCCGGTACCATCAAGACCATTGGATCAATCTGTGCCGCCATTGATGCCGCAGCTAATATGGGCATCAGTAGCGCAGTTGTCGCCGTATTCGATGTTGCTTCAGTGAGCGCAGTAACCAGAACAGCAACCACGACAATTGCCAAAAGGGTCGGCACCAGTGCCAGACTGGCCAGCAACTCCCCTACCTGTGTACTCAGACCGGAAGCCACAAATCCTTTAGCGAGGGTAATCCCTCCTGCGAACAACAACAGTACGCCCCAGGGTATTGCGCTCGCCTGCTCCCAGCTGATCAACGGATCACCCGATTTATCTCGCGTTATGAACATGGCGACAACCGCACAAAATGCCACTGCTGCATCATTAGCCATCGGCATATCAAACCATATGCGCCAGCCCCCGAAAGGCTCGGTGCGCGTCATCCAAGCGATCGCAGTCAGAACAAAAATACTTAGCACGCGCTTCTCAGCGCTTCGCCACGCACCAATATCGGGAAGATCTACAGTGAGGTCCGTAGGCACCTGTCTGGCGAGGAAAATAGCGATTGTAGGCACCATCAGTAAGACTACAGGTATGCCCCAGGTCATCCATTCGCTAAAACTGACGGCCGTACCCGTCGCCTCCTCATAAACCTGCATAAAAACAAGCGTTGGCGGCGTACCTATAGGGGTTCCCAATCCGCCGATACTGCACGCCCACGCCAACCCTAAAAGTAACGGGGGGGCTAACACTTTGGGGGCACTCGAGGTCGCAATAACAGCAAGCGCCACAGGCAGAAGCATCAAGACAGTCGCTGTGTTTGAAATCCACATGCTGAGCAGTGCCGCAGCTAGCATGAAACCTAAAATCAGTCGCTTTGGCTCATTCGCGCCGACAAACCTCACAACGGTTATCGCTATCCGTATATGCGCACCCGTTGACTCCATCCCTTTAGACAGGAGAAATCCGCCCAGGAGCAATAAAATCAACGGTGATCCATACGCCGCAGCAACGTCCGCTGGTGTAATGACGCCGAGCAGCGGCAATACACCCATCGGCACTAACGATGTGACAGGAATCGGTATGGGCTCAAAAATCCACCAGAAAACGCAGAGCGCCGCGACCGCAGTGGTAATGGATGCTGCCTGCGACTGACCCAATGAAGTGGAGAGCAACCACGCAATCACGGCAGCGAGTAGCCCCGGGACGATCGATAAATTTAAATTAAACCAATGCGACTTCGACATTACGCACTATCCATGTTTGTTCGTTACACTATCGACATGAAATCTCAGCTGTCTTCCCTTGTCGATACCTTCAATCGCCGGATACGGTATCTTCGACTGTCCGTAACCGATCGATGTGACTTTCGCTGTCAGTATTGCATGACTGAGGAAATGCGCTTTCTCCCCAGAAAATCAGTACTTTCTGAGGAGGAACTGATCCGACTGGCAAGCCTGTTCGTTGAACTGGGTGTTGAGAAGATTCGCTTGACAGGTGGAGAGCCACTGATTCGACCCGATATTGTTTCGATTGCCAATCGGCTGCGCGCAATCGAAGGCCTCAAGGAGTTGGTACTCACGACGAACGGTAGCCAATTGAGAAATCTAGCTAAGCCCCTTGCAGATGCAGGTGTCTCGCGCATTAACGTAAGTCTAGATACCCTCTGTGCCACACAGTTCGCGGAACTTTCTCGAACGGGCAATCTCGACACAGTATTGGAAGGCATCGATGCGGCAATCGATGCGGGTTTTGAGCGTATTCGATTGAATACCGTGCTGCTCACAGACCAAAACGAAGCGCAAGTTAAACCCTTGCTCGACTATGCTCTGGCCAAAGGCATCGATATCGCCTTTATCGAGGAAATGCCTATGGGGCATATCACCCAAACCGAGCGCGAGCTTAGCTTGGTGCCCTCAGCAAAGGTGCTAGAGACTATTAAATCGCGATTTAACCTCGTCCCCATCGTTGGTGGTGCAGCTGATGGTCCCGCTCGACGCTATGCGGTCGACGGCACATCAACGGAGGTGGGGGTGATTTCACCCATCACCCACAATTTCTGTGGCTCTTGCAACCGACTTCGGGTCACCCCCGATGGCAGGTTGATCTTGTGCCTGGGACACGAGAACGCACTGGATTTACGCCAAATGCTCAGAAGCGACATGGATTCGTCTAGCTTGAAACGTGCAATTGTCGCTGCGCTTGCGTATAAACCCGAACGCCACGTGTTCGATCAACCAGATGAGCCTCAGGTTGTCCGCTTAATGAACGTCACCGGCGGTTGATCTAAAATTAGGAATTGCTATGTCTAACTCGTTTCCAAAATTGGGAAGCGTCGAGAGTATTATCGACTCGCTTGCCGCCGAGGGGTATATCTGCAACGAGCAGATTGCGACGGTAGTTTACTTGGCTGCTGCTCTGGAAAAGCCCATCCTTGTCGAAGGCCCTCCTGGGGTCGGCAAAACCGAGCTTGCTAAAAGTTGTGCACAGCTAACCGGCGCACCGTTAGTGAGACTTCAGTGCTATGAGGGCTTGGACGAGTCTAAGGCCATCTATGAGTGGAAGTATGGCAAACAGTTACTCTACACGCAGCTTTTGAAAACCCAGCTTGCCGAGGTGATGGAGGGCGCTACAGGACTGAGAGAGTCTTTAGAGCGACTGCATAGCTTTGATGACGTTTTCTTCTCAAAGGAATTCTTAGAGCCACGACCACTGTTACAGGCAATCGATGCTGAAGGCGGTGTTGTGCTTCTGGTTGATGAGATCGACAAAGCTGATTTTGAATTTGAGTCGCTGCTGCTCGAGGTCCTGTCTGACTTCCAAGTATCGATCCCTGAACTGGGCACGCTTAAGGGCCGCTCAAAGCCGCTCGTATTCTTGACGAGTAATGACACACGTGACCTATCAGACGCATTAAAACGTCGCTGTCTGCACCTTCACATTGACTTCCCAACAACGGAGTTGGAGGGGAAGATTGTTAGAGCACGGGTTCCTCAAATCACCGAGGCAATGACGGAGCACCTAACGTCCTTTGTTGGAAAAGTAAGGGAGATGGATCTCAAAAAGCTGCCATCAGTGTCGGAAACGATCGATTGGGCAAAGAGCCTGGTGTTACTCCATGCCGATTCACTCGATGAAGATCTGGTTCGCAGCTCGCTAAACGCGCTACTCAAGTACGAAGATGATTTAAGCAGCGTAGTAGACAACCTCACAGAGTTGCTGAATCAAGAAGTTAAGGCGACTGAGGCCCGTTAGTGGCATGAATGCGCCTCAGCACAGGAGTCAAGACGCGCCCACCGATCGCTTGCTGGCTTTCATTGAATTCCTGCGGGGTAGAGATATCTTTATTTCGCCCGCTGACTCCCTGGTTGCGATGGAAGTCGCCGGCCTCGTTGGTTACGCGAATCGACAATTGCTGAAAGACGGTCTCGGCAGCGCGCTGGCAAAGTCCAAATTTGAAATAGAGATCTTTAACGAGGCTTTTGAGCAGTACTTTGGTGTCCCCGAGGACGCCAAGTCCAAGTCAAAAAACAACGAATCTCAAGACGCATCCCAGGATGAACAACTCAGCTCTGAGCAGCTGGGACAGCAACTAGCGCAGGCGCTAAAGGCACAACCTGAGCTCGCCAAGAACCTCTCGAGCGATCTTCTGGAGGCGCTGAAAAGTGGTGATGAAGCGGCTATAGCCATCGCCGTCGAAACTGCGGCGCAACAAGTCGATGTTTCCGCTATCAAACTCTTAACCCAGCGTGGGCAATACATCCGCAAAATGTTGGATGCGTTGGGCGAACAAGCCCTACGAGACGCAGCAGTCGAATTAGAAAGCACCGAGCCCGCCGCCTTTGAAGCGGTTCAAGCATTGCGCGAGCAACTGCGGAATAAGGTGCGAGATCGCGTTGATCGAGCGTATATGGTTCATGCCAGTGGCGACGCTGAGGACATGCTCGACGAAGCATTAAGTAACATGTCCCTTGGCAACGTCGATCAACACCACCGGGCACGCTTAAAACGCTTGCTCGAAAAAATGACCCGCAAGCTAGCAGCCCGTCATGGTCGCGTCCGGAAACGCGTCAAGCGCGGCCAACTGGCAATACCCCCTACGTTGCGAAAGGCTATGGCGACCGATGGTGTGCCGTTTCAGCCCCAGTGGCGCAAGAGTCTTCGACGGAAACCACAAATTTTCATTCTTTGTGATGTCAGTGGCTCGGTCGCCGCGTACGCTAAATTTCTACTGTTATTTGTTCACTCGCTGCAAGACATCCTGCCGAGAACAAGAAGCTTTGCCTTCTCATCCAATCTGGGTGAGGTCACAGAGACCTTACGAGCGCTCCCCGTTGAAATTGCTATCGAGCGAGTGAATCTCAAATATGGCGGGGCCACCGATTACGCGCGAGCCTTCGAGGATTTCGCCGACCTGGCGGTGGCGGATATTAACCGGGTGACAACAGTCATTGTCCTTGGTGACGCACGCAACAACAACACAGATCCGCGACTGGATTTACTGGCAGAAATCCGCTCAAAGTGCCGTCAGCTAATCTGGCTGAACCCAGAGAGCCAACGCAGTTGGAGCACGGGGGATTCGGAGATGGCCGGTGTCATGAGGAACTGTGATGTTGCAGCCGAGTGCAGCACACTGAAGCAGCTTGAACGTATTATCGATACGCTGCTGACTGAACTGAATAGTTGAGTACTATTGGCCTACACATCACGCTCACTGGTTTTAAACCAAGCAACGCTTGCCGGACTCGCCTAACGCGATCTGCTGCTCATTTCGTCTTTTACCACCCGGTGATTCCTTTGCCGCTCAGTCACTGTCCTGAAGCGAAAGCCCACTAATCCCCTGAGTGGCTGCGCCGTCTCTCGCAAGCTTTATTTTTAACCGCACATTGTTGACCGAGTCAGCATTGCGAAGCGCCTCTTCTTCAGAGATCTTACCACTGTGATACAGACTAATAAGCGCTTGATCGAAGGTCTTCATACCTTGGTCAATCGATTTTTCCATCACCTCCTTAAGCGCGTGAATATCTCCCTGAAGAATCAGGTCTTTGATCAGTGGCGAGGCCAAGAGAACCTCGATCGCAGCGCACCGCCCTCCCTCGATAGAAGGGATTAGACGCTGTGACAGAATGCCGAGAAGGTTCAAGGACAAGTCCATCAGAAGCTGCGGGCGTCGCTCTTAAGAAAAAAAGTTTACTATGCGTTCAAGTGCTTGATTTGCACTATTCGCATGTAAAGTCGAAACGCAAAGGTGACCTGTTTCGGCAAATGAGATTGCGTACTCCATGGTGGCTCTGTCACGGATCTCCCCGATATAAATGACATCTGGCGCCTGCCGAAGCGTGTTCTTAAGTGCCGCATCCCAACTTCTGGTATCTACACCAAGCTCGCGTTGATTCACAATGGATTTCTTATGTGAGTGGATGAACTCGACGGGATCTTCTATCGTCACAATATGCCCACCCATCCAACTATTACGGTGGTCTATCAGCGACGCAAGCGTTGTTGATTTACCCGATCCAGTAGCTCCCACCACCAACACCAATCCGCGTTTTGCTCTAATCAACTCACCTGCAATCGACGGCAAGCCCAGCTGATCCATAGGTGGAATATCAACGACGATATAACGCACCACCATACCGACTTCGTTACGCTGCTTAAAAATATTGACTCGAAAACGACCAACACCTGCCAACGAAATTGCCAGATTCATTTCGAGCGTTTCATCAAAGTCACGCGCCTGCCGCTCATCCATCAGCTCATAAGCAAGGGTGCGCGTTTGTCCTGACGACAAGGGCGCATCTGCCAAAGCGCGCATTTCGCCAGAAAATTTAGCACTGGGCGGGGCACCGGTCGTCAACTAGAGATCCGACCCCCCGTCTAGGGCGAGGCGCTTCAGCCACCCCTCAAAATCCATAGCATCACCTCACCAAATTCACGGTTAATCGCTGTACCAAGTTACACCATTGGGCGTAAACTGCCGAGCCTCTTGACGACTCGATCTAATCAAATGGTCAAACGTACAAGACTCCAGTGGTAGAGACTGAAGGTAGTGCAACATGACAGCCGAGGCGTTTAGAGACTTGTTAGCCCAAGTTCGCGATAAGTCAATTCTCGTTGCCCGGCGCGGCATCGAAAAGGAGGGTTTACGCGTATCGCGCGGTACCCATCGTATCTCGCAGTTACCCCATCCTATTGCGCTTGGCTCAGCACTCACCCATAGCGCTATAACGACTGACTATTCGGAAGCCTTGCTCGAGTTCATAACTGGCGTTCACGTAACGCCCGAGGCTGCCCTCGAAGAGCTCTTTAACTTACACGCATACACATCCCAGTCGCTACCAAATGAGATGATCTGGGGTGCGAGCATGCCCGGTGAGTTAGAGGGTGAAGCAGACATTCCCATTGCTCACTACGGATCCTCCAATATTGGAACAATGAAGCGCGTCTATCGCAACGGGCTGGGCGCGCGGTATGGGAGGGCAATGCAGGCCATTGCAGGTATCCACTACAACTTTTCTCTACCGGACGCCTTTTGGGAGCAGTCGCTAGAGCACACCAAAAACGACTTACCGCTCAAAGATTGGCGAACAAACGGTTACTTAGCGCTTATCCGCAATTTTCAACGACGCCTATGGCTACTTAATTTCTTGACCGGAAGCTCCCCCGCTATCAGCAGGTCTTTCGTATCGGAAAAAGTACCAAGCCATTTGGTGCTGGGACAACCAAAGACATTCTTGAGCGAATACGCCACCTCGCTGCGAATGGGTGACTTGGGCTACACAAGCTCAGCACAGGATGGGTTAAAAATTTGTTATAACCAACTGGAAACCTATATTGAGACGCTGACCGATGCGATCGTAAACTCACACGACGGTTATGCTGCTTTGCCCGCAACACGCGACGGTGAAATGCTGCAACTGAACCATGGTCTTCTTCAGATCGAAAACGAGTTTTACAGTGCCATTCGGCCAAAGAGAGTGACTCAGTCAGGTGAAGCGCCGGTGAGAGCCCTCGATACAAGAGGTGTCGAGTATGTTGAAGTTAGGTGTTTAGACGTTAACCCATTTACTCCGCTGGGTATCGACGAAGAGACCACAGCTCTCGTCGATTCGTTCTTGGTGAGCTGTTTAATTGATGACAGTCCCCCATGTACGCCCGAATCGCGAAAAGTTGATGAGGAAAATAATCAGCGCGCCCTAAACCAAGGACGTCACCCGTCGCTGCAGTTATTGACCGAGAAGAACGGCAAGCAGTCGCTGGTAGAAGCGTCAAAAGTCTTACTGTCATCGATGGAAGCTGCGGCCGAGCTTCTGGATAGTGCGAACCAGACATCGAGGCACACTGAGGCCGTCACGACAGCGCGGGCACGTGTGCTCGGTAAGAGCGAAACCCCGTCGGCACGCGTCGCTCGTGAACTCAACGAAAAGCAAATTGATTACTCAACCCTTATGGGACAGTACTCCGAGCAATGGGATCAGGTGTTTAGGGACGCCACAATTCCACCGATCACCCGCGATCAACTAGCGGATGAGGCCATCGTTTCACTGCGTAAACAACGCGAGATAGAGCAGAGCGATACCATGACGTTTGACGCTTTTTTACAGGCCTTTTATCAGCAGTATCGGATGTAATTTCTGAATAGCGGGGGCAACGGCGGGACCACTCACCGTTGCCCTGGGTTCACCGATTTAACTATCGGCACCGACAACTGATAGCAACTCAACTTTGAAGATCAACACTTCGTTTGGACCGATTGCACCACCAGCTCCGCCGGCACCATAAGCAAGCTCAGAGGGAATAGTGAGCTCGTATTCAGCCCCTTCGCTCATCAATTGTAGCGCCTCAGTCCAGCCAGGAATCACCTGTGTAACGCCGAACGTTACGGGCTGGCCACGGCTATAACTGCTGTCGAAAACAGTCCCGTTAATTAAACGGCCCTCGTAATGCACTTCAACAGAGTCCGCTGAAGTTGGCTTGGCACCCGTACCTTCTTTGACCACTCGATACTGCAAGCCGCTGTCGGTTACCTGCACGCCCTCTGCACCCGCGTTCTCTGCAAGGTATGCTTGGCCTGCTTCGATATTTGCCGAAGCCGCAGCCTGCATTTCCGCTTCCTGCTCAGCCTGCATCTTTTCCTGCATCGCCATCATTTCGGCGTTGATTTCTTCGTCGGTCATTTTGGCTTCAGCGCCAGAAATGGCATCTCTTAGACCCTCTGCGAACGCATCGGCATTAAGCGGTACACCTTCAGCCTTCATTCTGCGGCCCATATTCAGCGCAATGCCGTAGCTAATACGCTGATCTTGACTCTCTAAATTCATTTCAGTCGACTCCGTGGGTTGGTCACAAGCGACCAAGCCAACGCCAATCATTGCGACTAGCGCTGCAGACCGAAATTTAACTCCCGAGAAATGACTCGCTTTAAACATGGCAGGTTGTCCTGTGTATTGATAAATGAAAAACGCATACTACGCGCCTGAAAACAGCGTGGCTACCGCTCGAAAGCAGTAATCAGCAGATCGAGATCATCAGAGCAGGACAATGATGTAATTAAGCTAAGGTTGCTTCGGATGGAGACCCTAGCAGCGCCGGAAAAGGGGGATATTAGCGTCTCACACAAAAGTGTCGCTAAGGTCTTCTCCGCCTCTAACTCGAGCCGCAAGGCTTCGCGACGAAGTAATGCGGACTCTTGATGGTCACTCCACCTAACCCGCTGAAGCCTGAGCGGCACCAGCACCTCGTCTACCCAGGGAGCGATAACTTCCTCCATATGCCTCACCTCAGCAGCGGTTAGCTGTCGTCCTCGCTCCGCAAGCCATGCGAAAAATAAAGCCTCCAGCACCACTAGGTCGCAGGACTCTTGGAGAGCTAATAGGCAATCGCGAAGCGAATTCGTTTCATAGCGCTCAAGCGCCCAAGACCAAAATATCTGCTGCAAGTTACTCTGCATTGAACAGCCTATTCATTAAGGGCCCTGCCCATAATGGGGACTGGCCATTGAACCTGCCACAAAGTGACAGAGTGATCGCTTGAACGCGGTTTTCTCAGACGTGCTGACATTAAGCGGACTATCCGTTGACGCTGCCATTTCTTGAAGGAGCTATGGAACCAACGAGTTTCGCATTGAAGCTGTATCCCCTGAGACTATTGCGCGGTTTTTTTTGCTGCCAGACTCAATTTTTCAGACCGTGGACGTCGGCGCACGACGTACTCGCGCTTCTGCGCATCAGAACGATCAATACATGCCTCCGACCAGACCAGATCTACAGGACGTCTAGCACGGGTATAGCCGGCGCCGCCTGTTATCTCTCCATTATGCTGCCGCAGCCTGCGAACCAAATTCGTAGTCACGCCAGTGTAAAAAGAATCGTCAGCGCAGCGAACCAGATAAACGAACCATGTAGTAACATCTTGACCTGACATTCGATCCCAACACTGTCATCCAAAGAATTTTTTTGAGAGTATATGCTGCGAAGCATTCGGAGGCACCATGAGCGAAAACATTACACACGTCAGTGACGCTGACTTTCAAAGTGAAGTTCTATCTTCAGACGTCCCCGTCCTCGTTGACTTTTGGGCGGAGTGGTGTGGGCCCTGTAAAATGATTGCACCCGTGCTTGAGGAAATTGCGAGTGAATATGGCGACAAGCTCAAGGTGTGTAAGGTCGACGTAGACGCAAACCCAGACCTTCCGGGTAAGTTTGGCATTCGCGGCATTCCAACACTCATCGTTTTCAAGGGCGGTAGCGCCGTTGAGACAAAAGTTGGCGCCTTGTCGAAAACCCAACTCGCTGAGTTTGTAGACGGCTGCCTCTAATCTAAACCTCGTGGCCCAGACTAAAATTCCTTATTTATTCGGTAGACGCACCGCCTGAGCGGTGCTACCTTTCGTTTGTGGGCGATGTCTTCGCCCCTCTCTTCCCCAAACAAGCCATCTTAAAAATCATGTCTGCGTTGCTTGGGGTCTGCTTTTGGCATGTAGATCTCTAGGCCAAAGCAAAAATAACCATTTATTTATTTCCCAGAGCCACAGGTAACTCTAGTGCAAGACGAAGAAAACATAAATCCTGAACAAGGTGCCGTCGTTGAGACCGGCGCTACAGATGGCGCCACAAGTGAGCCCACAACTCAGGCGACAACCCAAGAAAGCCCTGCGCAAGAAACCTCAACCGCCGAGGTGCCATCAGCTGAGACTAGCAGTGATGAAGATAAGCCCACGCGAACGCTGAAACTCAACCGGTCTGCAGATACTGAAGCCGAAGCTTCAAGCACTGACCAAGGAGCCTCTGAAGCGACACCAGATTCGGAGGAGCCGACTCAAGAAGAAGGCGAAAACCAAGGCGGAGGTCGCAACCGCCGAAATAGAAACCGGAGAAACCGTCGCGAGCCTCATGTGCCGTCCGAAAACCCCATGAGCTTGACAGAGCTCAAAACCAAGTCGACACAAGAGCTGATCGACATGGCTGCGGAGATGGGCATCGAAAATATGGCCCGCTCGCGCAAGCAAGATATTATTTTCTCGCTCCTAAAGCGCCATGCGAAAAGCGGGGAAGATATTTTTGGTGATGGTGTCCTCGAGATACTCTCAGATGGCTTCGGCTTCCTTAGATCAGCGGATAGCTCCTTCTTGGCTGGCCCCGATGATATATACGTAAGCCCCAGTCAAATTCGCCGTTTCAATCTTCGTACCGGCGATACAGTCACGGGAATGATAAGACCGCCCAAGGACTCTGAACGATACTTTGCGTTGCTCAAAGTCAGCGAAGTCAACTTTGAGTCGCCTGAAACCGCAAAGGCGAAAATCCTCTTTGAAAACCTGACACCGTTGTTTCCAGATGAGCGCCTCACCCTAGAAAAAGGAAATGGCTCGACGGAAGATCTGACGGGTCGAATCATCGATCTATGCTCGCCGATCGGAAAAGGCCAACGTGGCCTGTTAGTGGCTCCGCCCAAGGCGGGTAAGACGATCATGATGCAGAGCGTTGCCCAGGCAATCATTAGCAATAACCCCGAGTGCTACATCATTGTTCTTCTTATCGACGAGCGTCCTGAGGAAGTTACAGAAATGCAGCGTTCTGTGGGAGCACGAGGGGCGGAAGTGGTTGCTTCGACCTTTGATGAACCCCCTGCCCGTCACGTTCAGGTCGCCGATATGGTGATTGAGAAGGCCAAGCGACTGGTCGAACATAAGCGTGACGTGGTCATCTTGTTGGATTCGATCACACGTTTAGCACGCGCTTACAACACAGTCGTACCGAGCTCAGGAAAAGTTTTGACGGGTGGTGTTGATGCACATGCGCTCGAGCGCCCCAAACGATTCTTTGGTGCAGCACGTAACATCGAGGAAGGTGGTAGCCTCTCAATCATCGCAACCGCACTCACTGAGACCGGCTCGAAAATGGATGAAGTGATCTACGAGGAATTTAAAGGCACCGGTAATATGGAGCTTCACTTGGATCGCAAGATCTCAGAAAAACGCGTATACCCTGCCATTAATATTCGGCGATCAGGCACACGCCGCGAGGAACTTCTCACAGGAGAAGAGGAGCTTCATCGCATGTGGATTTTGCGAAAGCTGCTCCACGGTATGGAAGATCTGCCCGCGATTGAATTCCTGCTGGATAAACTCAAGGACACCAAGTCCAATGATGAGTTCTTCCGCTCCATGAAGCGAAAATGAATGACAAGTTAATGGGTAAATCGGAATTAATCTAAGGGCGCCAATGGGCGTCCTTTTGCTTTCTGACCCAACTGTGTTGCATGGCAGTTTTAGGACGCTCTGCATAAGCCGCGGTCGAATGTGGCATGCTATGACGCAATAACGATGTGAGACGACGCTATGAAATTTCGGGACCTCCGAGAATTTCTCAACATGCTAGAAGCCAATGGCGATCTAGTGCGAATCAAAGAAGAAATCGACCCAAACCTTGAGATGACGGAGATTGCCGATCGGACCCTGCGGGGCGGCGGTCCAGCCCTTCTCTTTGAAAACCCCAAGGGCTATGACGTACCACTGTTAGCTAATCTCTTTGGAACCGAGAAACGTGTTGCACAAGGCATGGGGGCTGACTCAATAGAGGCTCTGCGAGAAATTGGCGAACTCCTCGCCTATCTGCGCCAGCCTGACCCACCCAAAGGTATGCGTGATCTAATTGACAAAGCGCCTCTACTCAAAAAAGTGTTTAACATGGGGCCTAAGACCATCAGTCGTCCGCCCTGTCAGAAAGTTGTTGTCGATGAAGACGACATCGACCTGCACAAGCTACCGATTCAAACCTGTTGGCCGGGCGACGTCGGACCACTGGTGACCTGGCCACTTGTTATCACCCGCGGCCCGGAAAAGCCTCGCATGAACCTTGGCATCTACCGTATGCAACTGATCGGTCGCAACAAGCTGATTATGCGCTGGTTATCACACCGAGGTGGTGCTCTCGACTTTAGAGACTGGTGTCTCAAGCGACCCGGCGAGCCTTATCCGGTCGCGATAGCGTTGGGTGCCGACCCAGCAACCACCCTGGGTGCTGTGACGCCTGTGCCCGATGCGCTCTCGGAATATGCCTTCGCCGGATTACTTCGTGGTGGTAAGACGGAGCTCGCAAACTGCCTCACGAAGCGGTGTAAAGATAATGAACTGCTCGTTCCCGCGCACTCAGAAATCATCTTAGAAGGTTATATTGACCCCGAGGAAATGGCGGACGAAGGTCCCTTTGGCGATCACACCGGTTACTACAACGAGGTGGAGAGCTTCCCCGTGTTTACCGTAGAAAAGATGACCACCCGGAAGAACCCGATTTATCACAGTACCTACACCGGTCGTCCGCCGGATGAGCCCGCCATCCTAGGCGTGGCGCTCAATGAGGTTTTTGTCCCGCTACTGCAAAAACAATTCCCTGAGATCGTCGATTTTTATCTGCCACCCGAAGGGTGCTCTTACAGAATGGCCGTCGTAAGCATGCGCAAAGAGTATCCAGGCCATGCGAAACGAGTGATGCTCGGCATCTGGTCATTTTTACGCCAGTTTATGTACACAAAGTTCATCATCGTCACCGATGATGACGTCGATGTGCGTAACTGGGAAGATGTGATTTGGGCCATGACCACCCGAATGGACCCACGCCGTGATTCCGTCTTTATCGACAATACCCCCATTGATTATCTGGACTTTGCATCGCCCGTTGCCGGACTTGGATCCAAGGTGGGCATGGATGCAACCAACAAGTGGGAGGGTGAGACCGATCGCGAGTGGGGAACCTCTATTCAAATGAGCGAGGATGTCAAAACGAAAGTTGATGACATGTGGGATTCGCTGGGAATTACACTGCCGGGACGTCGCCGATAATCGTCATTTCGTAGAACACGACTTTGTCGCTTTAGTATCGAAGTACTTAAGCGCCTTGCCCTAGCCTCCGAGCACCCAATGCCCTCAATAAATGCTCCGAGGCCTGCTTCTTGTGGGTCTCGATCAACAGCGCATCCCCCGCACTGCCGTCTAACGTATTGGCCGTAAGTAGCGCAACAGCCACTGAAGCAGCCCCGCTCTTATCACTGGACGCGAGTTTAGTGAGACGCTCCAGAAGTTGCTCTGCATTTTTGGGCTGGTGATTAGAAAGTACGCCCGTCAACGCGTCGTGCCAAGAAGACTTTGCTGTCTCGAGGAGCACAGCATCAACGTCATCTGTCGCACCCAGCTGACAAAGCCGTGCAGCGTACTCAGCTCTTAGGGCTACATCAGCCTTGTCTGAGGCCGCTACTTTGCTCCACATCTTTTTAAGTTGACTGGGCTTTTGGCTCGTACGGACTTGCCGTACCAGCAGCCACTGTCGTATGTGCTTGGCGCGCGATTCCGAGTGCCAAGATGACTTCTCCAGCTTGCCTATTTTACTCGCTAGGCCAGCGATATTCTCAGCCAAAGCATCATCGAGACTGGATTGGATGAGTTCTAGATTCTGCTCCTCCTTGCGCTTACCCAGCCAACGGCCAAACCCAGGCACAACACCCACTAAAATCCTTACCAGTCGCCCAAGAAGACGGAGGAAAACGAAGAGTGCCATCGCAGCGAGAACGAGAGCAGCCACGCTTGTCTCCAGCCGGTAGCCAGCCAATTGCACCAACGCATAACCGGGATCCCGAGATATGAAAGAGGCGAGCGCAACGCCGGCGATTAGTCCCAGCGTGATAATCCATAACCACCGCTTCATTTGGGAGTACCCGCTGCCGTCTGTTCACCCGAATCGACAGTAGAGAGCGCATTGGGATTTTCCATGGCCCCGCCTTCGCTCTTCCGCTGAATGGCCGACGCACTTCCATCTGCAACGCTCGGCCTCGCACCTAATGGCACCGTGACGATTTTGGCCGAGCCAACATAGTTCTCACTCACACCACCATCACCCTCGTCATTAATCAGCTTCAACGTCTCGAGTTCAGGCAATTCTGGGTTCAACCTTACTGAAGCTAGGTCTGCTAATTCCTCGATTAGGATAAGCAATGCAGGATCGTCACTTGACGACGGAATATCTGCCAATACCGTTGTGGCCCGTGCTAGGGAATCGGTAAAACTCTCCGAATCTCTCAAAAGCAATGCAACTCGCGCTTGCTCAATATTGAGCTTTGTGGAGAGGAGCGCAAAACGGTACCAATCCGAGGTTCTCGGCTTTTGGTCGAGTGATTCAAGCTCCGTGATGACAAAATACGACGCGAGCGTATCGAGTGCTTTCTCCCATAGCGTCAGAGGCACGTTTATCTCAGCTGGACGCTTACGTGCATCGCCCTTTGTAAAAGCTTCAGACTCTCTGCTAAGGACTGATGAGGTGAGTGCAGTTAAGTCTAGCGTTTGAATTTGTCTATCGAGTGCTGACAGACGCCCCATCAAACCAACCATATCGAGCTTTTCCAGCGTCTTTAGCTGCGCGCGATCGAGTGCAATGGCTGATCGGATAGCGCTAACGTTGTCACCAGAATCACTCTTCAGCAAAACGTCTGCTTGGGATAGCAGCATCAACGCACCGCTTACATCATGTGCGAACTGTAAGCGCTGACTTGCTAGACGAATATTAAAAGTGGCTTCCGCACGCCGCCATGCACTCTGGTCAGTTTTCGACATTCGATACAAAAGATGATTCGTCTCATTAAGCTTAGCCGCTGCCCGCTGCTCAATATCGCGAATAGCGTTGAACTCAGCTGAAAGTCGAGTAACAGCCGACTGCAAAGCCGCAAATGTTGCTTCTTCACTCTTTTTGAGTTTGTTGTCTATCAACGCCGAAACGTCGTTCGCTAAGGCCTGATCTGCCTTAGCCAATGAAGCTAAGTTTTTCTCAATATCGGCTTGGTGAGCCTGAAACGCCTCGAACTTGGGCCAAAGAAAGACGTAGCCGGCGGCGAAAATGCCAACCAATAAAAGTAAAACCAGTGAACGCACTAACCTCGCTAGCCATGATCGCGCTGGAGATGTTTGACTGCGGGCCGTTTGCTCGCTCATGAAATTGTCCCTTTATAAGCGTAACTTAGGGCAGTGTAGACAAAATCTCGAGTAACGCATCGTCACTAGCCCCCATTGCTACTATACGCGATTGCCAGCCCAGCTCTCGAGCCTGAGCTTCAACACGATCCGACGGCAGGATAACTGTGTGATGCTCGTGTGCGCTTACCCCGTAAAGTCCACAAAGCTCGTCAAGTCGCAAGAGTGTCTCACCGCTGGCAACATGTATGTAACGTGGCACGTGGCTTTCCAGCGCATGTAAAAAAGCATCTCGCGAAACAGGCGGCCATACGCGGCGATAACAGTTCACCTCAACGACACTAAAGCCCTGCTCGGTAAGAACCGACGTTAGTAGGTCTCGCCCCCCCTCACCCTTTATCAGAGTAACGCCCATGGGTGGAAGAAACTCAGTGCTTTTCCTCGACGCAATCAAGGCCAGAAGCCCTTCCGAATCCTCACGCACCGGACTGCTAGCCTCGATACCACGCGCGCTTAGCAACTCTCTCGTCTTCCTGCCAACCGCCAGCACCTTGGTTGATTCCCTGCGACACGCGTCCATTACGTGGGTAAGACCATGCGTCACGGCATTTACCGACGTGAATATGACGACAGCCCTGTCCTCAACATCGACCTCGGTGGAAGGCGTAACCGCCACTGGCTCTATTGCCAACAACGGCAAGGCCGTAGCTTCGACGCCACTCTTTATAAGGAGATCTAGCTGCCGTTTCGCATCGGGCTCGGCGCGTGTGAGAACAACATGGGTCACGATCGTGCTGCGGATAGGATCTCGGCTGCACCCATGTTCAGTAGCGATTCAGCCACTTCTAGTCCCAGGGCTTCAGGGTCAGTACCGCGCGCTTCAGCCGCAATAACATTTGCCCCATCGGGGGATCCTACCCGGGCGCGAAGCCACAACTCGTCGCCTTCTATTACGGCAAAACTGGCAATTGGCACGTCGCAGCCACCATCCAACTTACGAACAACAGTTCGCTCGGCTGTGACGCGGCGCGCTGTCTCGTCATGCGCAAGCGGCGCAAGCAAATCAGCCACCCTTGAGTCCGAGGAACGGTACTCAATACCTACAGCGCCTTGCCCACCAGCAGGAAGCAGGAAGTCCTCATCGATTGCAGCGCCGATACGCTGGTCAAAGCCAAGCCGCTTGAGCCCGGCGCAGGCTAGGATGATCGCGTCAAATTCACCCGCATCCAGTTTGGCGAGCCGAGTATTCACGTTGCCACGCAGGAAGCCAATATCAAGATCTGGCCGTCGCTGCATTACCTGGCATGAGCGGCGGAGACTCGACGTCCCTAACTTAGCGCCATGCGGCAGCGCATCGAAACTCTCAACACCAACCAGCGCATCGCGCGGATCCTCACGCTCGCAGATAACCCCCAGTGTTAGACCAGGTGGTAGCTCCATGGGAACATCTTTCATTGAGTGAACGGCTATATCCGCGCGCTCGTCCATCAAGGCTGTCTCTAACTCTTTAACAAAAAGGCCTTTTCCACCGACTTTGTACAATGGCTTGTCGAGCAGCTGATCCCCGCGGGAAGTCATACCCAGAAGCTTAACTTCAATACCGGGATGGTGGCGCTTCAACTCCGCTTCAACGAAGTGCGCTTGCCATAGCGCGAGTGGACTCTCGCGCGTCGCGATCGTAATTGAATTCATGCATCCCCCTGATGTTTTTATTTTCCGCTTTTGTTTTCAGCGCAACGCCTACACAAGCCATCACGTGTACCTGATACAATAGCAAACTGTAATTTATGAGAAGTTTATCGCGTGTCCAGTTCTTTAGACAGTCATACAAGCCAAACTTGGGGTGGAAGATTTAGCGAGGCTACTGACGCCTTCGTGCAAGAATTTACTGCTTCGTATTCCTTTGATCATGTTCTCGCGCATTACGACGTCCAAGGATCACGGGCTCACGCCAACATGTTGGAAGCCTGTGGCATCTTGAGTAGCGAGGATTTAGATGACATTCACCGAGGTCTCGACCAAGTGCTATCCGAGATCGACGCCGGTGAATTCATGTGGTCGGTAGAGCTTGAAGATGTGCACATGAATATTGAGGCTCGATTAACAGAGATCATTGGTGATGCGGGCAAACGTCTTCACACGGGTCGATCGCGTAACGATCAAGTTGCCACCGATATTCGTCTTTACTTGCGTGCAGCTATCACCAGCATCCGCGGCCAGCTCACGCGCTTGAGAACAGGACTCATTGATCAAGCAGAAATCTATGCCGATACGGTGATGCCTGGCTTCACTCACCTGCAAGTCGCCCAACCTGTAACCTTTGGCCACCACTTACTCGCCTGGAATGAAATGCTCGCGCGGGATGACGGTCGATTGGCGGACTGTGCAGAGCGGATGAACCTGAGCCCGTTAGGCGCCGCCGCCCTGGCCGGCACATCCTACCCAATCAACCGACACATGACTGCAGAAGCGCTTGGCTTCGCGGCGCCGACTGAGAACTCACTAGATTCGGTCAGCGACCGAGACTTCGCGATTGAATTCACAGCAGCCGCTGCTATAACCATGATGCATCTGTCGCGGATGGCAGAAGAAATGATTATTTGGACCAGTGCCCAATTTGCATTTGTTGATTTACCCGATCGCTTTTGTACTGGCTCCTCGATTATGCCGCAGAAGAAAAACCCTGATGTGCCTGAGCTCATCAGAGGTAAGGCAGGACGCGTACAAGGCCACCTTGTTGCGCTGATAACCCTCATGAAGGGCCAGCCGCTGGCCTACAACAAGGACAACCAAGAAGATAAAGAACCACTATTCGACGCAGTGAAAACCGTACACGACTCACTTCTGGCTTTTGCTGATCTCGTTCCGGCGATGAAAGCACGACCTGAGGCGATGCGTCGCGCTGCAAGCTTGGGCCATCCAACAGCAACTGATCTCGCGGACTACCTGGTTCGCAAAGGTATCGCCTTCCGGGATGCGCATGAAATCGTCGGGACTGCTGTCGGTATGGCAGAAAGCAAAGGGATAGACGTAGGTGAGCTATCTTTGGAAGCGTTACAAACGCTCTCTTCACTGATCGAGGGCGATGTATTCGAGGTGTTAACGCTAGAGGGGTCGGTTGCTGCCAGAGACCATATTGGAGGCACCGCGCCCAAGCAGGTTCGAGCAGCAGCTCAGCGCGCGCGCGCAAAGCTCAATACCGCCTAAGCGATAGCAAAAACCAGGCCCACAAGCGTTATAAAGTTGGCGCGTAGGTAATCGCTTAAGTAGATGTCAACAAGCAGTGTTGCGCAGTCCCGGTATTGAGGTGCCTTTCAGGGAAAAGGCCTCTAGGGCCGATAATGGCTAGGGTCGGTAATGAATAGAAGCTTGGAAGATAATATCAGGAGCGCTCTCGACCACGATGTCCTCGGCGAAGCTGACGTCGACCGCCCAAGTGTTACCAAGCTGCCTACGTAAGCCCAGACTAAGCATACCAGCGGGCTCACCCAATGCGCCCAGTGAGCTATCCAACAACGAAGAATGGCTGTCGATCTGACCAATAAGGGCCCATCGCTCGTTAAAATGCCACTCAGCAGAGAGCCCGCCAAACAAGATCCAATCCTCTTTTTTAGGACCCAATAATGGACTGTCACCAGGAGCAGTGACACCGAACTGTCCATGCCAGTAAAGCGGTAAGCCACTTCGGTGCGCACCGCTGAAGCGCGCAACACCATAAAGGTCAGACGATCCACTCCCTGTCCAATCACTTTTGTCGCCTGTGCTAGCTTTGTAACCGACTGCATAAGCAATTTGTAGCTCTCGCTGACGCTCGCCCATATAGGCCACCTCTATTGTCACATCAGCGAGGCCAGATGAAGACGCTGCCAAACTGGTCTGCAATTCGGGGCTATCAAATTGGTAACGAAGCTGATCCTCGGGAACGCTATTTCGCCCACCATCGGGCATACCAAAAAAATCGTGCCAGCGATTCACGTACCCGTCAGTAAATCCTCCGCTGTGCTTGGTAAGAGGTACGACAGCACTAAGTTCCCAGGCAGACGAGATACCCCATCGAATCGCCATACTGTGCCGCTGCGTCTCACCATCAAAAAAGACGGTTTCTTCATCACTTGCCTGAGAGACAAAATGTGTCGCGATATCTGAATGCAAGGTAACAGAGAGCCCTTCACGGATATCGGCTGAACGTTGCGATGGCAGAGCCACCAACGAGGCCATAGGCGAAAGATTCTCCACCCACAGAGGCTCACGGACAGCATCAGCCGATGCGTAAACCGAGGCAAAGAGGCAACACATAATAAATGTCGCTCGATACGTCATAAGTCTCACCAGTCAATGATTTCACTCGCGTGTTCTGCAAGCTCAGCAATTAAAAGTTCTTTAAAAGCACGCTTGGATTTCGTGTCTACCCAATCCTCGGCACCTTCGTCCCATACGAAGTGAAAGCCACCGCCGGGCGTCGCTACCCAAAGTTGCTCAACAGCAGGTTGCCGCGAGAAAACAAAGACCACGCCATTTGCAAACGTGACGTTAATTACGCCCTCCGCCACGGTGATATCAGGATCCGATTCGAGTGCCTCTAACCGACTCTCGACATCCTCAAAGGTATCTTCGATGCACTCGTAATAGCGGGCAGATGCGCTCATGCCGTCTCCTGAAATGGTTTAAGTAGCTGTGAAGATCAAGGAACACAAAGATAACGACTTCATGCCCACGAGTCACGGTAGCATTGCAAACCAATGTTATACTCGCGTTTTGTAACTGGTGCGCCAAGTGAAGATTCTTACGACGATAGGGTTTATTTGTCTGCTAGCACTGACTGCGGCCTGTGGGCAGCCTGGCGAACTGCGCCTCCCAGCACCACAAACCCCTTCTTCTAATTAACAAAGATTATGACATCAGACATCGACCTACCGAACGGCTTTGCTCGGCACGCAGGTTCCTTACTCTGTGAAGGTGTGCCCGCAGCTGAGCTCGCCAAGCAACACGGAACACCGCTTTACGTTTACTCTCAATCCGCCATTACCGAGTCATTCGAGGCTTGGAGGTCCGCTTTTGGGGATGCATCACACCTGATTTGTTATGCGGTGAAGGCAAACTCTAATATCGCCATACTCCGGCTATTGGCGTCGCTGGGCTCAGGTTTCGATATTGTCTCAGGAGGCGAGTTGGAGCGTGTTCTTGCGGCAGGCGGAGACCCCTCAAAAGTGGTGTTTTCGGGTGTAGGCAAGTCGCCGGAGGAGATCGAAAGAGCGCTCGAGGTGGGGATACGATGCTTTAACGTCGAATCCGCGAGCGAGCTCCATCTCATTGAACAAATCGCCGTTGCACGCGATGAGGTTGCGCGTATATCGATTCGGATTAACCCCGATGTCGATGCGAAGACGCACCCTTACATATCGACGGGGCTCAAAGAAAATAAATTTGGTGTGAATGCGGAGCGCGCCGTAGCGCTTTATCGCCATGCACAAAACGCCTCGCATCTGGCACCCGTTGGCGTTGATTGTCACATCGGTAGCCAACTGACGGAGATAGGTCCTTTTATCGAGTCTGTTCAACACCTCCGTCATCTAGTGCTGGAACTGCGTGACTCAGGCATCAACATCGAGCACATCGATATTGGCGGTGGGCTCGGTATTCGCTACGCGGATGAGTCAATTCCAAGCCCAGCGGAGCTGATATCTGCGGTGCGCGCTGAGCTAGACCCCCTCGAGGCACAGCTTATGATAGAGCCAGGCCGATCTATTGTTGGGAATGCCGGGGCACTCATTACAAAGGTGCGTGTGGAAAAAGCGGGTGATACAAAGAATTTTGCTATTGTGGATGCCGCGATGAACGATTTGCTCCGGCCTGCTCTCTACTCTGCTTGGCAGAATATCGTCGAAGTGTCAGTAGAGAACGGCGCAGACCAAGACACCTACGACATCGTGGGGCCTGTTTGTGAAACCGGTGACTTCCTGGGAAAGGAGCGCAGATTATCTGCTCACGAAGGCGACCTGCTTGCGGTAATGGGCGCAGGTGCCTATAGCTTCTCGATGTCCTCGAACTACAACTCACGTCCACGGGCGGCAGAAATTCTAGTGCATAACTCTGAACACTTCGTCATTCGACAACGAGAAACCCTGGCTTCACTTTGGCAAGATGAGCAAATACCAGAGGCGCTTTTATGAAACTGCAGTTCACTAAAATGCACGGCGCCGGAAATGACTTTGTGGTTATCGACGGCGTACGATCGGCAATCAAGATAAACGAAGAACAGATCCGCAGAATCGCCAACCGGAACACGGGGATAGGCTGCGACCAGGTTTTAATCATTGAGCCGCCCAAACGACCCGATGCTGACTTCGAGTACCGCATATTTAACGCTGATGGCTCTCCTGCAGGGCAGTGTGGTAACGGCGCGCGATGTGTCGGCCGGTTTATTCACGAGCAACGGTTATCGGCGAGCGCTAACATCACCCTGCAAGTGGGTAATGCTCTTCGCAGACTAGCTTTTGATGAAACGGGGGGTATACATGCCGAACTGGGCTGCCCCGTTTTCGAGCCAATTCAAATTCCGTTTGCGGCGGAAAAAGATGGGATTGAACACGCGCTGACTGTCAATAATGTCACAGTCATGGCGGGCGTTGTCTCAATGGGCAACCCTCATGCCGTGCTGGTGGTCAATGACGCAGCAGCTACACCCGTTGAAAAAATAGGTCCTATGATTCAAGCGCTAGAAGCCTTCCCGGAGGGTGTCAACGTCGGCTTTATGCAGATTGAAAACAGCACAGCGATAACATTACGGGTTTTCGAACGCGGTGCGGGCGAGACGCTAGCCTGCGGCTCAGGCGCCTGCGCAGCGGTAGTCCACGGCATACGCCTCGGCCACCTCTTGAACAACGTGACAGTCTCGGTACCGGGCGGTAAGCTCGAAGTGTCGTGGGACGGAAGTGATGAACCTGTTTGGCTTGCCGGACCCGCCGAGACCGTTTTTGAGGGGAAGCTCACGCTTTAGCCAGCATTATGGAATCTGACTCAAACACAAACAGCCCTAGCGCAGATGATGTTCTCAGCTTTCTTGCCGAGAACCCCAGTTTCTTCGATCAGTATCCGGAGGCGCTCGATGAGCTGAATATAAGCCATGCAAGCGACGGAGCGGTTTCACTGGTTGAACGACAGGTTGCCGTATTACGAGAGCGAAACGCCGAGTTACGTCGACGTTTTGACCTACTCGTTAGTAGAGCCGAGCAAAATGAAGCGCTATTAGACGCCACTCAAGAAGTCATAACGGCGCTTGCGGCACGCAGTGAACAAGAAGAAACCAGCCATCTCTTTAGCGCTCTCATGCGGAAACATTTCGACATTGAGTATGCGGCTTATCACCTGCTTGACGAGGACAGTTCAGACGCCACATCCCAAACGGCCCGGCATCTATTGGGTAGCAAGACCGCTACCAGTGGCCCGGTAAGATCTCAAGAGTTGAGCTCGCTCTTCGGCATTACCGGGAGTGACGGCTCAGCGGCTGTCGCAGTCGTGCCACATTCTGGAGGGCCAAGAGCCTTCATCGCCGTTGGCTCGTCGGATGCAACACGATATAGCGCCGCTGACGGTACGATGTTCCTTGAATACTTGGCCAACGTGATGGGCAGTTTAATTAGGTCGGGCTCGCCAACGAACGATCCGTCCACACCCCGCACGACGGACTAATAGATTTGACCTCTGTCGACTTGGCGCAAGGGGCTTCTGATTTCCTAAGTTACATAGGCGTTATCAAAGGATACTCGCCCCATACGATTGCCAACTATCGTCGTGATCTCGATAAGCTTGTGACCTTTTGTTCCGAACAAGCCATTGAAGACGCCAGCGCTTTGGATCAAGCAATGCTTCGCCGATGGGTGGCACAACTGAGCCGAGAAAAGCTCTCGGCAAGTTCGATACAGCGCCACTTATCATCAACAAGGTCGCTTTATAAGTTTCTGGCCCGACATCATCCCGAACTCAGTGACCCCACATCAGGGGTGCGTGCTCCGCGCGCGCCCAGAACGCTGCCCAAAAGTCTTGAGGCGGACCAAGTTGGCCAACTACTTAATCATCGGAGTGAGAACGCCTTTATGGCACGTGACCATGCGATGGCGGAGTTACTCTACTCAGCAGGGTTGCGACTATCGGAGTTGGTTGGCGCGAATATCAATGATCTCGATAGGGCCGACAAAATAATTACGGTCGTCGGGAAAGGGCAAAAAACACGTGTTGTGCCTGTCGGTGGACCAGCATTAACTGCTATCGCCGAATGGATGAAATATCGCCCCATGGGAGACGAGCAACTCAGTTTCGACTCACCACTGTTTGTTAGTCAGAGAGGCACGCGGATCAGTCACCGATCTGTGCAGGAGCGAATCCGACATCTTGCAATAAAACATGGTATGTCTCAGAGGATTCATCCCCACGTACTTCGTCACGCCTTTGCCAGCCACTTACTCGAGTCCAGTGGCGACCTGAGAGCCGTGCAGGAGTTACTGGGGCACGCAAACATCGCTACGACCCAGATATACACTCACCTCGACTTCCAACACTTAGCAAAGGTGTACGATCAGGCACATCCACGAGCCCAACGGACAAAAAAAGTAAAACGCTAATCACGCAACAGAATTGAAACTGGAACTCACGTGACCATAACCACCCTTTCATTTGATCTTGATGACACCGTCTGGGATCCGCGGCCCGCGTTAATTGCAGCAGATAGAGCCCAATGGCAATACTTGGCAGATCTTTTCCCGGGGTTAAGTGAACACTTCACTAGAGATAGGGTCTTGGGGTGTAGAAAACGCGTCATAGATAAGTCACCCATGATCGTTGGAGACGTGACGGCATTACGGATTGAAGTAATGACGCAGATCCTTCGCTCTTTAGAGGTGCCGACTGAAACCGCCGATGCCGCGGCTAGGGACGCCTTTGCGGCCTTTATGGCGCATCGAAACGATGTTGTATTGTTTCCTGACGCAGTCACTGTTTTATCCGGGCTAGCAGAGCGGTTTACGCTCATTGCCATTACCAACGGAAATGCCGATGTACATAAAACACCGTTAGCCTCTTTTTTTACATTGGCCTTCAGAGCGGACGAGGTGGGAAGCGCTAAACCGGAGAAAAAAATATTTGAGGTGGCGATGAGTGATGCCACATGTTCCTCGACGGAAATGATTCACATAGGTGACAGCATAGAGAATGATGTTAACGGTGCGCTGAACGCGGGCTTGACCCCCATATGGTTCAACGCTGAGGGACTCGAAAACGCGCTGGGTGTGGCAGAAGTACAATCGCTAACCGAGCTTCCGGATGCGATCAACTTACTGATGCGCTAGATGGCTTCTTCGCCTGTTTCCCCAGTTCGGATTCTGACAACCTGCTCAAGCTCAGAAACAAAAATTTTACCGTCACCAATCTTGCCGGTGCTTGCGGCAGATATAATCGTATCCACTATCTGATCGAGCTGGTCTGCCGATGTCGCAATCTCAAGCTTTAACTTTGGTAGAAAATCGACCACGTACTCAGCACCGCGATAGAGCTCAGTGTGCCCGCGCTGACGCCCGAAGCCTTTAACCTCGGTAACCGTCACTCCCTGAACACCAATTTCCGACAGTGCACTGCGCACATCGTCTAACTTGAATGGCTTGATAATCGCAGTAACCAGCTTCATGAAAACCTCTTTCAGATTTTGCGTACGAATTAGAGGAGCAGAGTATGGCCCAAGCCAGAGCGTTAATGAAGTCAGGAATTGGCACATTGCGATGAAGCAAAAAAAAACCCGACCAATTGGTCGGGTTTCGTATATCTAATCAGAACTCAACGATTAGCGACCGTACCGCCAGAGCGCTGAACGTCAAGGTCGAAGCGATCGGCTTGCATCACTTTTGTCCACGCTGCAGCGAAATCACTAACAAACTTCGCCTCGCCATCGTCAGAGCCATAAACTTCCGCAATCGAGCGGAGCTCCGAGCTCGAGCCGAACATCAGGTCGATAGGCGTTGCCGTCCAACGACGATCACCTGTTTCACGATCAGTTGCGACATAGACACCAGGAAACTCCGTGGATGCTGTCCACTCAACACCCATATCGAGCAGATTAACGAAGAAATCGTTGCTCAACTGACCTTCGCGATCGGTAAAGACACCGTGAGATGATCCGGCACTGTTTGCACCTAAGACACGCAAACCACCAACAAGCGCTGTCATTTCAGGCGGTGTCAGATCGAGCAGGTTCGCCTTGTCGATCATTGCCCCCACAGGTGACATATAGTTACGGTCCTCGTCGTAGTAGTTGCGGAAGCCATCAGCTACGGGCTCAAGCGCTGCAAAGGAATTTACATCCGTCTGCTCTTGAGAGGCATCCATTCGACCTGGGACAAACGCAATCTCGATGTCATGACCACGCTGAGCCGCTGCATCTTCAATCGCTGCAGCACCGCCCAGAACAATCATGTCAGCCATGCTAATCGCCTTCGTGCCACGCGCCTTGTTATTGAACTCACCGCGCACGTTCTCGAGTACTGCGAGTGTAGAAGCAAGCTCGTCAGTGTCATTTACTTCCCACGAGTTCATGGGCGCGAGTCGAATACGTGCACCGTTAGCACCGCCGCGCATATCGCTGTCACGGTAGGACGACGCAGAAGCCCAAGCTGCTTTTACGAGCGAAGACGTGCTCACACCCGACGCCAAGATAGCCTTCTTGAGCTTCTTGATATCGCGCTTGCTAACTAGGTCGTGATCAACTGCAGGGATCGGATCCTGCCACGTCAACACTTCTTCAGGCACATCGGAGCCCACGTAGCGAGCTCGTGGTCCCATATCGCGATGCGTCAACTTAAACCAAGCTCGCGCAAACGCGTCCTCAAACTCCGCGGGGTTCTCGAGGAATCGCTTAGAGATCTCGCGGTACGCAGGGTCAGCTTTCAGCGACAAATCGGTCGTGAACATGATCGGCGCGTGCTTGATATCAGGTCGATGCGCGTCAGGTACTGTCCCTGCTGCTTGGCCGTCAACGGGAATCCACTGAATTGCCCCCGCCGGGCTTCGTGTCATTTCCCAATCAAACGAGAACAGGTTCGCAAGGTAAAGCATGCTCCAACGCGTTGGTGTCGCCGTCCATGCACCTTCAAAGCCGGAGGTTACGGTATCTTCAGAGTGACCCTTGCCACACTTGTTGTTCCAACCAAAGCCTTGCTCCTCGAGCGCCTCACCTGCAGGTTCCACGCCTACGCATTCGTCTGGCTTGTGCGCACCATGACCTTTACCGAAGGTGTGCCCACCCGCGATAAGCGCTACCGTTTCCTCATCGTTCATTGCCATGCGACCGAAGGTCTCGCGAATATCGTGAGCTGCCAGCGCAGGATCCGGGTTACCGTTTGGTCCTTCAGGATTCACATAGATTAGACCCATCTGAACCGCGGCAAGCGGGTTGTCGAGTTTACGCTCTCCGCTGTAGCGCTCATCAGCCAGCATGACTTTTTCAGGTCCCCAATAAACAAGATCGGGTTCCCAGTCATCGGTTCGACCACCAGCAAAACCAAAGGTCTTGAAGCCCATGTCTTCCATAGCAACGTTGCCAGCAAGGATCATGAGATCAGCCCAACTAACACTGGCGCCATACGCTTTCTTCACCGGCCACAACAGACGTCGAGCCTTATCGAGGTTGCCGTTATCGGGCCAGCTATTGAGCGGCTCAAAGCGCTGCTGACCACCACCTGCACCGCCGCGACCATCGGCAACCCGATAGGTACCTGCACTGTGCCAGGCCATACGAATAAACAATGGTCCGTAGTGACCGTAATCCGCGGGCCACCAATCCTGTGAATCCGTCAATGTCGCCCGGATATCCGCTTTGAGTGCATTCAAATCGACTTTTGCAAACTCGGCCGCGTAGTTGAAATCTGGCCCGTAGGGGTTCGACTCGGGCGAATGCTGACGCAATGGCGTAAGGTCAATGCGCTCTGGCCACCAAAATTTAGGGGGTTTTGCAAAGGTGTTTTCAGCTTGCACAGGTGCCGACAGCGCTGTGAACACTGCCAACCCAGCAAAGGCAAATTTCATAGCTTTCATGTTTAACGCCTCCAATGACATTTTTTTCGAGTGAGAGCCTACGCAAGACGCATCTCCCATGACGCTAAACTATTCCCAACGGCTCCAACGGGCAAATCGAATAAATTGGCAGAGCTCATCGGAAAACTTGATGGTGGGTTTGAGAGGCGGGATCGCAATGGGAGTAAGTCCGACGCAAAACGGCTAGTTGCGACTATGATCACAAACTCCTGCAAGCAAGTTCGGAGCAAATGCAGACCGGATATCTAAAGTTAGCACCGGCGTTAAATGCAGGAAGAAGTCTTAGACAAAAAAAAGGGGAGCTAAGCTCCCCAAAGGTCTCACTCAAACCACTATCGACCGGACGTGAATTCTGGATAGGCTTCCAGGCCGCACTCGGAAATGTCGGAACCTTCGTACTCTTCCTCTTCAGAGACGCGCACTGGCGTAAGTATGCCGATGGCTTTAAACGCAACGAATGAGGTAATAAACACCCATCCAAAAATTGTCGCAGCACCAATCAACTGCCCAGAGAATGACGAGGCTTCCGAATTTGTGATGGGCACCAGCAAAAGGCCTAGAAGTCCCACTACACCGTGAACAGATACCGCACCGACAGGGTCGTCAAACTTCATCTTGTCCAGAGTGACAATTGAGAACACAACCAATGCACCACCTAAGGCACCAAAGAGAGTCGCCTGAAGTGCAGTTGGCGTAGAAGGCTCAGCGGTGATGGCCACCAAACCTGCAAGACATCCGTTTAACGCCATCGTCAGATCGTACTTACCAAACATCAACTTAGCGACTGTAAGAGCGGCAATACAGCCACCCGCCGCAGCTGCGTTTGTGTTCATGAAGACGTTCGCCACTGCGGTGGCATCGGATACGGTTGCGGTCGCAAGCACCGACCCACCATTGAAACCAAACCAGCCCATCCACAAGATGAACGTGCCAAGTGTAGCGAGTGGCATATTTGCGCCGGGGATTGCATTCACCTTGCCGTCCGCCGTGTACTTACCCTTACGAGCGCCGATAACAAGCACACCAGCAACGCCTGCGGCTGCGCCCGCCATGTGCACAATGCCCGATCCAGCAAAGTCAGAGAAACCCAAGTCCCCGAGCGTGTACAACCCGAAGACAGGATCGCCACCCCACGTCCAATTTCCTTCCATTGGGTAGATAAAGCCTGTCATGACTACCGCGAAAATCAGGAATGCCAAGAGCTTCATGCGCTCCGCGACTGCACCCGATACGATCGACATAGCCGTCGCTACGAATACAACCTGAAAGAAGAAGTCGGCCGAAGGCGCGTACCCATTGTCGAGGTTCTCGGCGGTGATGCCGTCCAGCATAAAGTTAGATAGGGCGGGATACATGATCTCGTACCCAACAAGCATGTACATGGTGCATGCGACCGCAAACAACACGATGTTCTTGGTCAAAATCTCGGTGGTGTTCTTACTGCGAACAAGACCGGCTTCGAGCATAGCGAACCCTGCCGCCATCCACATAACTAGCGCGCCACACACTAAAAAATAAAAGGTGTTTAACGCGTAACTCAATTCAGCTGTTACTTCCATGATGCTTCTCCTATTCGCTTAAAGCGCGTCGACACCGGTTTCACCGGTGCGGATACGAATGGCCTGTTCAAGCGACGTGACAAAAATCTTGCCGTCACCAATATTTCCGGTTTGCGCCGCGCCCGAAATCGCTTCGATCGTCTGATCGAGCATTTCCTCTGATACCGCGACCTCTAGCTTGGTCTTTGGTAGAAAATCGACCACGTACTCCGCGCCTCGGTAGAGCTCGGTATGGCCTTTTTGCCGGCCAAATCCTTTTACTTCACTCACGGTGATTCCTTGCACCCCGATCGTAGACAGTGCTTCTCGCACGTCGTCTAACTTGAAGGGTTTGATTACTGCGGTGACCATTTTCATTGGGTACTCTCCTCTTAAATGGTTGCCAACGATCCAAGCGACTCAACGACCGTCTTGCTGAATGCCGCGGGGGCTGCTTTGAGGGCTTTTATGATTCGCATTACTTGACTCCTGTGTGTGACCTCTCGCTTAACGTGAGCTCACGCAGCTTGGGACGACAGAATCATTGCGAGCAACGCGCCAATAAGAAAAAAAACATTAAAAACATATACTTATTGAAAATATAGAGGCATCGCCGAACTAACCATCGGCCTAAGAAAGATCCTAACGCACCATGGCGGTGCGACTTCTGATAGAATTTGCACGCAATTGATGCAGTACACGCGGGTTTAATTCCGGTAGTCTCTTGCTCATTACACGTAGGGCTTCGCACATGGCTAACAACGACCGCATTCCCGACCCAGCAGAGGCGGCAACACGGCTCTTTGGATCGATTCTTAAGGAAGGTAAGACGCTTGCCGATGAGGTCTCAGATAATGCAAAGGCGGTCGCGAAGACCGCTTTGGGTAATCTTGATGTTGTTAGTCGAGATGAGTTCGACGCTCAGTCCGCCGTGCTCGCACGCACTAGAGCGAGGGTGGAGCAGCTCGAGTCGGAGATCGAAGCGCTTGTGGCAAAGCTCGATGCCCTAGAGCGAAAAGCCAACTAGATTTTATTCTCGGGACAGGAAGTCCCGTGTATGACAAGGATGTCTTATGTCACTTTCTCGCGTGGCGACGCGCTCACGCATAGGTCTGACGGCAGTTCCCGTTCACGTTGAGCTTCATCTCAGTCCTGGCTTACCTGCGATTGCCATGGTGGGAATGCCTGAATCGATCATGCGGGAGGCAAAGGAGCGTGTCCGTAGCGCCGTCATCTCGTCTGGCTTCCGCTGGCCAGACAGCCGACTGACTATCAATATTGCACCCGCAAGCACACCCAAGTCGGGCGCAAGTTTTGATCTAGCTATCGCGGTGGCGGTACTTGTTGCATCCGGACAACTACCCGAAACCCTCACTGAGGGAGCTGAGTTTTACGGGGAGCTCAGTTTAAGCGGCGACACCCTTCCAACATCAGGATTACTCGCTGCAGCCTGGACAAACCGTGACAGCTCGACACGTTTGTTCGTACCCAGCGCAGATGCACAACAGATGTCAGCGCTTACGCCCAATGTATTGGCTGTGGATCATTTAAGCGACCTAAAAGAACCGCACTGTCTAATGAAAGTGCGACCAGTGAAGGTCCCAACAAATAGGATTGCCAGCTCCATGCCAACCCTTCCCGCGGGCCAACCTGAGCTTTGGCGAGCGGCGATCCTTTCTGCGGCGGGAGGCCATCACTTATTGATGTCAGGTGAGCCCGGAGCCGGAAAAACTTTGGCGGCAGGGTTGATTGGTGAGCTGCTTCCACCACCCTCGGAAAAAGACCTGTTAGAAGCTTCTTTGATCTATGACGTGGTTGGTCAACCTTTCGATGGTCGTCGCCCACAACGTGCACCGCACCACAGTATTAGCTCTGCTGGACTGGTTGGAGGAACCCGATACGCAACACCCGGTGAGATAAGTTTGGCACACACAGGCGTGTTGTTTCTCGACGAACTACCTGAATTTTCTCTCGCCACAATTGAAAATCTCCGCCAGCCCATGGAATCCGGTGAGGTTCAAATTAGCCGAGCCGAGATAACACAAACCTACCCTTCAAGATTTCAACTTGTTGCTGCTATGAACCCATGTCCCTGCGGGTATCGCGACTCTACCCACCGAGCCTGCCGATGCTCCAGCGCAGCGCTGGCTCGCTACGATGCAAAAATTTCGGGGCCTTTACTCGACCGGATCGATATTTTTATCAAGGTATCGCGATCAAGAATCGTCGACGTTATGAAACCCGATAAAGAGCAGCAAGAGCGGCTTCAAAAATCACGCGCATCGATCGCTGTAGCGCACCAACGCCAGACTCTCCGCCAAAGCTGCAATAACGCGCGTATTACTGCGGGGGATCTCGTCGAACTGTGCTCAATGCAAGAAAAAACCAAAGACTGGTTGGCACTGACAGGCGAGCGGTTAAAGCTTTCGGGGCGCAGCCTGCATCGGTGTCTTCGGTTGGGAAGAACGATCGCAGACTTGGAAGAACGCGAAGAAGTCACTGAGGGAGACTTAAGCGAGGCCCTTGCCTATCGAAAGGACAATGACCTCGCTTCCTGAATCAGGGCTGGCAATAACTTAACCAACCCAAGTTCGTTTTTTAGAATGTGGTGATGTATTCCGCAAGCTGTTGCATATCTTCCTCGCTCAACATAGCAGCCTGTCCCCACATAAGCGCGCTTTGCGCACCCACTGTTTCGTTTGCTTTGTAAGCTGTAAGGCGACCAATGATGTAATCCGCATCTCGGCCCGCCAATTGAGGACCAATACCGCCACCACCATTAGGACCGTGACAAGCAGCACATCCGGCGTACTTTGCTTCACCCGGCAGTGCAGCAACTTCCATTGCACCGACGGCTGCAGCACCGCCGCAATCTTCACCCGCTACGCAGACGGTTGAAAACGATTTAATACGATCGGCAATAGCCGCACGCTGTTCGTCGGTTTGCGCGAAAGCAGAGGCGGAAAGCGCTAAAATAGTGACTAATAAATATCGCATGGTTAAAAAGTCTCAGTTGACAGCTTTTCTGGAGCGCGGAGTATACAGACTAAAGCGACCCTGAAAAAACTCGGTTGTCCAGATAATGCATATAACAATCACTTTTGTTGCTTATTCCCACACCGGGTAGTGCTGAAAACTCAGTCGCGGAGCGCTAGACCAAAAATAGAGAACAGTGGGAAAGTGCGGAACAAGGCGCCCGAGTGGGTGACTGCACCATGATGCTTTAAGCAACCGAGGAAGGTTGTTTCATGTAAGCCATGGAAGGTCGTGATAAAGAGAAGCGCACAACACTAAGAGTAAAACAAAAAAGATCACCAACCAGAGAATAGAATGATGAAACTATATACCTATGATCCGGCACCAAACCCACAACGCCTGAAAATGTTCATGGACTACAAAGGCATTGAGATCGATACACATCAAGTCAACTTCCCCGAGGGAGAGCAACGCTCAGACGACTACAAGGCTGTTATCCCCGCGGGCACTGTCCCCGCCCTAGTGTTAGACGATGGACGGGTGCTCTCATCAGTATTCGCAATCACACAGTATTTAGAGGCAGTTCATCCCCAAAAGCCCCTGCTGGGTGAGACGAACGAGGAGCGCGCAGTCGTATTAGATTGGAATCACCGACTCTTCAATGAAGTTTTTCGTCCAACGGGTGATGCCTTCAGAAACTCAAACCCGGCATTCGCGGGCCGCGCCTTGCCCGGCACCTTAGATACCGAGCAGATCCCTGCGCTCGCTGAGCGTGGCAGAGCGCAACTCGATCACGCATTCGAGAAAATAAATGGCGAGCTAACAGCTCGGCGGTTCGTGGCCGGCGATTCATTCACAATGGCCGATATCGACTTACTCGCCGGAATTAAGTTTGCGGGCTGGGCAGCGAAGATAGTACCCGACGATAACCACAAAGCACTTCACGACTGGCACGCCAGAGCTAAATCCTCGCTCGAAAGTGCGTGCAGCAACGCGTGAAAACCGAGTTTAGACAGCGCGCTCCGCGAGCTGTCTTAATTCTTTTTTTTGCCGTCTTGATTGCTAGCTGCTCTTCGCGAGACTTGGGGGCTGACAAATTAGAAAACTATGTCTCGCGACTCAGTAACGCATCAGAGGTTCCTATTTCTGATACTGCTTTTGCCTATAAGAGGACCCTGAGTGTTGCCAAGCCTCCAGGGGTAGCACCACCTCCAGCAAACGAGGACGTTGATACTCTCTCAATCATAGATTTCTTGGCGCTAAGCGGATGCGAACTCCAAGCTAACATCGCCAAGCGAAACACAACGATGGGCCAAAGTGCCGCGGCCTCTCAGCAACTTATTTTTGATCTCGAGTTCATTCGGCTAGCTCCTGCCTGCATCGACAAACTCCGAGCTGAGGATGAGGGAGCCATTGCCGACCTGTTAACGACAAGCCTTAAGCAGCGGAGTGACCGCCGCGTCTTCACGATTGCGGCTGCTATTTTAGGCGGCACAGAATGGCGAGAGTTTTGGAGAATCCCAGAGTTACTGGGTGATTATCCAACCAGCGCAAGTGGCGATTCGGCACAGACTTTGTGGGAACTCTCTGAACGCATAAAGCGTTTCTTAGAGGGCAACTGGTCGACGGCGGACGAAGATCTGGAGCCACTTTTAGCCAAATTACGCATCGCCGCAGGGGGACAAATACTGCGAGCCGCCATACTCCAAGAGCAAGGACTGACCCAGGCAAATCAAATTCTTGCGACCGCGAGTAAAGCTGGGACGTACTGCTCCGGCGGACGCCCGTCCGAAGCGGCTACCATCTCCAAGACGATTGTCGCCAAGTATTTCGCGGGAGATGTACAAATCTGGTCCTCCGCGGTTTCGCAGAGACATTATGAAATTCAGACTCCGGTGGCAAAGATAGAGGTAATGCTGGCCGAGGCGCTTACCCGTAATTACATTGCGTGGGCGGAGGAAAGGGACCGCCAGCTTAACGCACTTTTTTCCGCGCCAAGGAAACACGTGAGTCTTATTCAGACTGCGCTCGATAACTGCTGATCACCCGGATTTAGCTACCCTAATAGAGGAGCTCAATCTCCGCCTTGCTCTGGTATATTTCGTAGTAAATAAATCGTGATAGTGCGAGCAAACGCAGCCATGGTAAAACTCATTTCTTCTACCCTTCAACCTAGTCACTGCCCTTCGAGAACGCGGGTTTCGCGGCCACTTTCGATCGGTTTGTATCAAATGAAGTGGCACGAAGATTTCGATGAGCACCTCACACATCTGCACGCAGGTGTTGCCGCCTGCGCATCCGCAGGTGCCGATATTGTGTTTCTACCCGAGCTGACGTTGAGTCGCTACCCGGCTGATACGCGCCCAAGAACTGCCACGGATCGGAGTCCTGAGTCATTACTCGATGGTCCCACTATTACTTTCACTCGAAAGGCAGCGATCGAAAACCAGGTTTACATACAAGCCTCGCTTTATGAAAAGCTAGATCGAGATGATGGTCTTGGCTTCAACACCGCCATCTTGGTCAACCCAGCAGGCGATTTAGTCGCAAAAACCCGCAAGCTACACATCCCTGTTACCGAGGGTTATTTCGAGGACCATTATTTCGCGGAGGGACCTAACAAGTCGCCCTACCCCGTACACAAAATGCCTATGAGAAACACGAACATAAATCTGGGCCTACCTACTTGCTGGGACGAATGGTTCCCTGAGGTCGCACGGAGTTATGGTCTCGGCGGCGCGGACATTCTCTCCTACCCAACCGCCATTGGGTCAGAGCCCGACCACCCCAACTTCAACACCCGTCCATTATGGCAAAAGGTGATTACCGGACACGCCATTGCCAACGGCCTTTTTATAGCAGTGCCCAACAGAGCCGGTACTGAGGGGCTCATTCGTTTTTACGGTGGCAGCTTCATCGTCGACCCCTTCGGCCGTCTCTTGGTCGAGGCCCCTGAGGATGAAGAGGTCGCATTAGTTGCTGAAATCGACATTGCACAGAGACAGGATTGGCTGCAGCTCTTTCCGTTCTTTGGAACGAGACGACCGGATACCTACAGTGCGCTGACAGAGCCACGCGTTAACGCACGCACCGAGAGCGGCGAGGGTGAGATCGGCCCGATACCGGGACTCGCTTGGCGCTAATCGTGATTAGGCTGGGAACTCATGTGGTATTCAAGAACGTGGCAATCAAAACCTTCACAATCAAGAAAGGCATCGGGATATGAGTGATTGGCAGATGCCGCCTGAGTGGGCTGAGCATGAAGCGACTTGGATGGGCTTTCCCACGGGCGCTTACGACACTTCAGGCATTACCGATGACGATGCGTTTAACGCTTGGTCTATGGTCGCGAACAGCATCTCAGAGCATGAGCAGGTCCACATGCTCTGCCACCCTGATCAGATCAGCATCGCCACGCGAAAGTTGTCCTCCTCCATTACGCTGCACCCATTTGAACTCGACGATGCTTGGCTTCGCGATACCGGACCAACGTTTGTAAGCCATAACGCCAAACTTGCTGGCATTGACTGGATATTCAATGGCTGGGGTGATCACACGGCTTTTGACTGGCGTAACGACGCCAAGGTAGCTAGCCATATTATCGAACTCACGGGCGCCACTCGCCTCGCCTCTGACTTAGTCAACGAAGGTGGCGGTATTACCGTTAACGGTGGCGGCGACGTTATTCTCACAGAAACAGTGCAACTCGATCGAGGTCGCAACCCCAGCCGGAATAAAGCATCTGTTGAAACGGAAATTCACCCGCTTTTGGGCACCTCACGCGCGATATGGTTTGAGCGCGGACTTTGGCGCGATTACCAAGATCATGGCACCCGTGGTCATGTCGATATGATTGCAGCTTTTGCCCCCGATGGGTCTGTATTACTCCATCGACAGTTTGATACAAGCCACCCCGATCAGGCACTGTGGCAGGACCAATGCCGTGTATTGGAGGACGCTGGGTTCCAGGTGCGAGCAATGCCTGCCCCGAGAGTGACTCGCGACAATATTGGATGGGTCGATTACAGCTACATCAACCACTATATTGGAAACGGTTTCGTATTAGTCCCTGCGTTTGCGGATCGAACTGACGAACATGCAGTGGCAATACTTAAGGACCTCTATCCCGACCGGCACATTGAAAGCTTAGATGCTCGGATCATCTTTGCGATGGGCGGCGGTATTCACTGCATTACGCAGCAGCAACCACTGGCTGGTGGACAATAAAAACAAGTAACGCTGTTGCCATAGCAGGACGCCTATAGGAACACTCCGCCAAAGCCGCAGCAACGCCGCCACGATAAGACGTTATGGGTATTTAAATTGAATTACCCTTAATTGAGCCACTCAGGAAGCGGCTGGTTCCCCAAAGACAGCTCCATGGTGTTATCGCCCACTTGCTGCGCACTGCGACCTACCATCTCATCGTAGGCACTTCGCTGTCGCAGAACCGCCTCAATCTGACCGAACTGTTTTATCTGACGCTGCATCGACAATAGGTTTGTCGTCTTCAGTGGCTTACCCGTATTGTCAGCAATGAGATGCTCCTCGCCGTCAATTTGCACGAAGGCGATGTACAGGCTCAGGTCCACTGACTCGATAACGAAACGATCGATATTCTTCTTTTGTCTAATTTGTTTGAGCTTGAGCTTCACGGGGTTTCTCGCGGGTATTTGACTTGCTTTTCTTAATTACGCCGAATGCCTAGAGTCGGTTTGTCTGACGCCAGCGTGCAATTACTGGCGCCAAAACATCGAGGCCTTTGTAGCGCTTCAAATCCTCGGGAGCCTGTTCGATAGCCCGCCACAGCGAAGTCAAGGCGCCCTCAATCGCTGCAAGGGACGTTAGAGAACAAAGATGCACACGAATAGTAAAAGCGATCGCACCAGACTCAGGTAAGCGGCGCAGGGACTGGCGCTCTGCGCGATACCAAAGCTCGTTGCTGTGATCAGCAACAACCCAGTCGTCGCGCGAAAGAAAATTAGGATGAGGCGTTATCGACCAGTTGAAACGCTGCACTGAGCGATCTGATGGTAAGCGAGCAAAAAACCGATCAATTTGCCCACCGATCTCATTGTTTAACCTGGGAATCGGACTGTGAACCTCGGCCATCGTTTTGCCCAACTTTTCCTCGAGTCGCCAATCACTGGGGCTACAAAGCGATGCCGCGGCCAATCGATAAGTACCATTCTCGTCCGGCAGCATGACGACAAGGTCGTCGGCAACAGCGAGTGACGCCCGCCATAGAGCCTCGTAGTCAGTAGACACTTGCCCACTATTTATTTCTCCGTATACCAGTTCGGCAAATTCAGCGGCGGCATCCCGCGCCTCAGGACGCACGCTGTAAACTTTACTTCCCAACTGCTCACGAAGCTTGAGCTTGTGCGCCCGCCATTCGTTAGACGGATCAATATCGATCCAACTCCCCTGCATCGGAGAAAGACCCATGGCGACAATGCGTGGCTCAGTGCAATGTGGTAAGAAGCGAGGCACAGGTTCTATCCGTGCAAAATCTGGACGGAGGTGGGTCGCTGTATCGTCTTGAGGAATCATTCGCCAATGATGCCAGAGCTTTCCAATATCACCATCACTTCTCACGGAGAGGAGCTCGATGAATTACCGAACTACAGCGGCGTTTATCGCTTCTTTTCGAGCGAGGAGACACTGCTCTATGTTGGTAAAAGCATCGATATAAAAGCCCGGGTTTACTCGCACTTTCAAGAAGGCAGAAAACCTGGCCGACACCAGCGCATCATGAGTCAGGTAGCGCGTATTGAGGTGCAGGCAACCGCGGGCGAGATTGGCGCTCTACTCGTTGAGAACGCCGCGATAAAAGCCGAGACCCCGTTATACAACCGGCGTCAGCGTCAGGTTCGAAAACTTTGGACCATCCATCTCACGCGTTCAAAGACTAATTTCCTTCAACCGAGCGGCGCTGATTTCTCACCTTGGGGTGAACGAGCGCAAGATAGTTACGGGCTTTTTCACAACCGACGTCATGTAGATAACACCGTCAGACGTCATGCCAGTGACCATGGACTTTGCCTGCGCATGCTGGGATTGGATAAAGGAAAAGGTCCGTGCTTTCAGTATCAACTGAAGCGATGTGATGGCGCTTGCGCTGGAGACGAGAGTGCGGACGACCACAATGCGCGTTTGCTTTCCGTTCTGGACAGGGACCGAATTGCTGCTTGGCCCTTCCCCGGCCCCTTGTTTTTGGTGGAGCGGAACATCCGCCCACTCCCCAAACAGCCCGAGGCACAATTCCACTTAGTGAATCACTGGTCGTGGCTGGGTTGCTTCGACAACCCTGAGGCTGCACAAGCAGCCTCGCAGGACCAACCGCAGACGGTTTTCGACCGGGATGCCTACCGAATGCTGATGAGTGCATTGCGAAAAGGCAAAGTTGAACTTCTAGACGCTGAGTCGCTTTCCGAGATAGACAATCCGATTCTTGCCGCGGCCTTCGACTAATGGCGGTTAATGTTGTTTGGTTAAAGCGTGATTTGCGGCTGAGTGATCACGCAACACTCGAGCGCGCGATCGAACTTGGTAGCGAGACGCTGCTGCTTTACATTTTAGAACCCGAGTTGGTCAACAATCCTCATTACCGCGGGCGACACTGGCAGTTCATCGCCCAGTCGCTCGCGGATATGCAAAGCACCCTGAAGTTATTCGGACACACGCTGGAAGTCGTCGAGGGAAATGCGCTCGATGTACTCGCGCTCATCAACGAAAAGCTAGGTATCAAAACGCTTCTCAGCTACGAAGAGACAGGCCTCGACGTAACCTTTAAACGCGACCGGCAGGTCGGTAAATTTTGCGCGAGCAAGTACATTGACTGGCAAGAGTTCCAAACCAATGGCATTCAGCGAAAACGGAAAGACCGAAAGGGTTGGAATCGCAGCTGGCATCGAGTGATGACTTCCGAGTGCCATAAGGTCGAGCTTGCCGCCCTCAAAACGCTGAGCTTCACTGGTCACGAACAGCTAGAGGCTTTGCGGAGCAGCAGACTCGAGCGATGGCGAAACCAGAAGAGCGAAATGCAAATAGGCGGTCCTACTGAAGCCGCTCATGTGCTCGATAGCTTTCTAAATAATCGAGGCTGGGGCTACCAAAAATTTATCTCAAAACCTGAGAAGAGCCGGACGCACTGCTCGCGTTTATCGCCCTATCTCGCGTGGGGTAATTTGAGTATGCGCGAGGCGTACCAAGCGCTTCAGCAGCAAGAAAAACGACACGGCTGGACACACGCGATGAGTGCCTTCGAATCACGGCTTCACTGGCACTGTCACTTCATACAGAAGTTCGAAATGGAATGTCGGATGGAATTCGAAGACATCAATCGTGGCTATGCAGTGCAACCACGTGGTCGAGATGAGGATTTAGTCACCGCTTGGAAAGAGGGAATGACGGGCTATCCCCTAATTGACGCCACAATGCGGGCACTTAAGACCACGGGGTATGCGAATTTTCGTTCTAGGGCGATGCTGGTTAGCTTCCTGACCCACCATCTCTGGCAGGACTGGCGCACGGGAGTCACGCATCTAGGTTCCTTATTTTTAGATTTTGAGCCAGGGATTCACTACCCACAGATGCAAATGCAGGCCGGCGTCACAGGCATAAACACCATTCGCATCTACAACCCCGTCAAGCAGTCTTTAGACCATGATCCAGACGGCAATTTCATTCGGAAGTGGGTTCCTGAGCTCAAAGACTTACCCACACCCCTGGTGCATCAGCCTTGGCTCATGTCACCCATGGAACGAATGCTCGACCCGCTTGACTATCCCGACCCTATTGTCGACTTGCAGACTTCGTATAAACGCGCACGCGACACCCTCTGGCAGCTAAAGACTGACCCCATGGTAGCGATCGAGAGAGAGCGTATACTCAATCAACATGTTGAGCGGCGTTATCAAAAGCGTTTCGAAGAATCTCAGCGAGATTGATCGGTTGCAACTCATCGCTTAGCGGCAATCATCACATATTAGTTGGAAATCATCGATCTCGCAGTAAGGTGGGCGACTCAGAGGCCGCTTACTAGAATCTGCTGCAGAATTGAAGAAAGACTGCAGACTGGGGATACCACAAGAGTTTTATCCCGCCCCTGAAACAAACGTAAGGCTTAGTCGAGGCGTAAACCACTATGACGACCACTCCAACTTGGGAACACAGTTACCAAAATCTCGGTGCGCCGTACACGAGTACCGCCAATTCGGAGCGAGCCTCAAAACCTGAGTGGATGGCATGGAATAACTCACTCGCAGAATCCCTCAACTGGCCGGCAGCGTGGACAAAATCGGATGAGGCGCTCAAAGCATTCAGTGGGCACGGCGATCTACCGGGAACGAAACCCAGCGCGTCCGTTTACGCTGGACACCAGTTTGGTCAGTACAACCCTCAGCTGGGCGACGGTCGAGCCGTCCTATTGGGCGAATGGGTACTTGAAGACGGTAAGCGTTACGATATTCAGTTAAAGGGCGCCGGTCCTACTCCCTATTCTCGTGGCGGTGACGGCCTATCACCCGTCGGCCCTGTAGTGAGGGAGTACTTACTTTCAGAGGCAATGCACCGCCTTGGCGTACCAACGACCCGCGCGCTTGCGGCAATTGCCACAGGAGACTCTGTTTTTCGAAACGATAGAGAACCTGGCGCTGTTATGGTGCGTGTCGCAGACAGCCACCTGCGCTTTGGCAGCATCCAGTACTTCGCCATGACTCGTGAAGGAGAGGGTCTGTCGGAACTCGTCAGCTACGCCACTCATCGTCATTACCAAGCGATGATAGAAGCAAAAAACGCAACGACACCTGCTCTACAGGCGGAGGTTCTTCTTGAGGAAACGGTAAAACGTATCGCATCGCTGGTAGCGCATTGGCAGAGTCTTGGCTTTATTCACGGAGTCATGAACACTGACAACATGCTGCTCTCTGGCCAGACAATCGACTACGGCCCCTGTGCCTTTGTCGACACCTACAAAGCAGATGCAAAATTCAGCGCAATCGATGCACAGGGTCGATACCGGCTATCCAATCAACCAGGTATCGCACACTGGAACACCAGTGTTCTCGCTTCCTGTCTACTCAAGATTCTGAGTAACGAAGAGGACAAGGCAATTGCTTTCGCACAAGCGGTCATCGATGAGTTCCCTCGCTGGTATACCGAAGCTTACAAAGCGCGCATGGCAGCCAAGCTGGGATTAGATGCTTTCAGAGAGGATGACACGGCCCTCCTCGACAACTTCCTACAAACGCTAGAAACAGACAGCCTTGATCTCACCCTCGCGTATCGCTGGCTGACGCACGAGGCGTTTGAGGACAGCCATCACACGCCGATTCATCAGCTGTTCAAACCATCAGATGATTTACTGGCTTGGCGAACCGAGTGGGCGCGCCGGCGTGCAGCTAACAAAGGCCCATCTGACGAAATCAATTCCCGAATGGCTCAGGCTAATCCAGTGGTCATTCCTAGAAATCATCAGGTTGCGGCTTCGATTGCTGCTGCAGAAGTCGGGGACTACGGGTACTTAGAGCAAGCATTTCAACGCTGGCAGTCGCCTTTTGAGTGGGCAGATACCGATATTCTCTGGGCGGCGGCGCCTGATGCATCAGAGAAGGTGACCCGAACTTTCTGCGGCACCTAGACCCATCCGTCATGCGTGCAAGGCTTTTGGCCGCTTAATAAATAACGTTATCCCAACGTTAATTTCCAGCGTAAATCCCTAGCGCAACGTTCACTTGCAAGACTCCATTAAAGCTCTCAATGTTGGGATCCTCTGATAAAGCTAAGTGCTCGTTTAGCGCAACCGTTTGCAAGGTCCGACCCCGAATAATTCGTAGGAAGTAGATCCTCGCTATCGAGTGCGTTACAACCCCAACCGTTAGTGGCATCGCACGGCGGCCGGCCTAGATCGTGCCAATTGGTAACCAGTAAAACCTCCGATATGCGTCGTAATCACATAGCTCGAATGTCTAGGGGGCCTTATAATCGGCGCGGCAATAGGGAGAACATTGGGTGAAAACAGAATTTCTTGGAAAAACACTGAGCGGGCCGTTCACCATTCCCTCGGGCATCGTCTCAACGGCACCCAGCATCATCCAACGTATCTTCGACGACCTCCCAGAAATCGGCGTTGTTACAACGAAAAGTGTAGGCCCCGTTCCTCGTGCCGGTAATCGCGAACCTGTTTATTCACAATACGCACCGGGTTGTTTTGTTAATGCGGTCGGTTTGACGAACCCTGGCGCGGAAGAGGCGCGCAAAGGGTTTGAATCCCTAAATGTGCCAGAAGATCGCTTTTTGTTGGTGTCGATTTTTGGTGGCAGCATCGAGGAATTCGTTGAAGTTGCTAAGATTTTAGCTCCCGTAGCCGACGGGCTTGAGCTCAATCTCTCTTGTCCGCACGCGCAGGGTTATGGCATGGCCATGGGACAAGACCCAGAGATGGTGCGCGCCATAGTGAGCGCTGTAAAAGCCGCGGTCGACGTGCCTGTGATTCCAAAGCTGACGCCGAATGTCGATCGTATTGAAGACATCGGTCAAGCGGCCCTGGAAGCCGGTGCCGACGGGCTTTGTGCGATTAATACCGTAGGCCCTGGGTACACGGAGAGCCATGGTCATCCAATACTTAGCAACGGTATGGGTGGCATGTCTGGCAGTGGTGTTTTACCCACTGCGCTTAAATGTATACGGGCACTCAAGTCGATTACCGACAAACCTATTATCGGCTGCGGTGGTTTATCAACCTCGCAGGACTGCCGTGCAGCATTGCACGCCGGAGCTACGATCGTGGGTGTTGGCTCGGCACTTAGCGGCATGGATACGGAAGATATGAATACCTACTTCCGGCAACTCCAAGACGATATAGAATTTGGTAGCGACAAAGCTCGCGCAGGACTCAACCTCGAGTTGGATATGGACTTCGCGCCTTACAAAGTCGTCTCGAATGAGCCTGTTTGTGATGACATCACGGTGGTAACCCTCGATGGCAACATCAACATTCAACCTGGTGAATACGTATTCGTCTGGATACCAGGAGTTGGAGAGAAGCCATTCTCCTGCTTGACCGACGTGCCACTGCGCCTAGCAGTAATCGATGTTGGTCAGTTCACTAACGCCTGCTATCAACTCAAACCCGGTGATGATGTGTACATTCGTGGTCCACATGGCGCTCCGGTCCTGCCCAAAGAAGACGCCAACATTATTTGCGTTGCTGGGGGCACGGGTCTTGCCGCGGTCTATCAAATTGCGCGCGACTTTGGCTCAGAGGAAAACCCTGCCCAAATCTTTGCCGGCGCACGCAGTGCTGATCGACTTTACTTCACCGATGAGTGCCGTGAAATAGCGGACGTCCACATCGCAACCGACGACGGCAGCGCTGGCTTTAGCGGTCGGGTTCCCGAGGCACTTCGTGACTACCTCGAAACACTCGATAGCGAGACCCTGGCCCGAACCGAGTTTTACAACTGCGGTCCAGAACCCATGATCCACGCTGCAGAGGCGGTGCAACGCGAATTTGTAGATAGCTCACAGATCTTCAGCGCGATCGATTACACGACCAAGTGCGGCGTCGGCATTTGTGGCGCCTGCGCATCACCCGATGGGCGACGTATCTGCGTTGACGGGCCGTTCATTAATCCTGCGCGATAGTCCATCCCTTTTACTGCGCTCCTAACGACTGCAGTACTAATGTTTGGTGGTAGAAACATTCACTCGCGTATGTTGGCAAACTGCGGACCCAAATGAGCTCAACGCCGCTCAAGCGCCAACATCCTGCGACGCCTGATTTTTTTGTTTACACTGCGTGACGAAGAACTCTGAGGGTAGCTACATGGGCACCAAACTCGTAACAATTTCTATTGCCGTCACATTGGCGGTTTTTGCCGTTTCTTGGCTTGGTGATCAAACCGGCTCGAGCCTCTTCGGTCTGCCACTCATGGCGGCGATGGCACTGGGTGTCTTTGCCGTTCAGTGGGTTGGGCTGATACACGCGCGACTTTTTGAGACCGAACACTACTTCGATTTGGTTGGAAGCCTCACGTACATTACTGTCACGATCCTTGCCATCCAACAAGCCACTGTCCTCGGTCTAAGACAACAGCTTATTGCTGGTGCAGTCATAGTCTGGGCAGCACGACTTGGTCCCTTCCTGTTTATGCGGATTCAAAAAGCGGGAGAAGACCGTCGCTTCAGGAAGATCAAATTGTCTACACCGCGCTTCCTGCTTACTTGGACACTCCAAGGCACGTGGGTGTTCATTACCGCAGGCGCAGCATTGGCAGCCATCATGACGCCTAACACGGATCCTCTCGGTAATATCTTCTTTGTGGGCGCCGTAATGTGGGTGATCGGCATGGGTATCGAGGTCATTGCCGACAACCAAAAGAGCGCCTTCAAAGCTGACCCAGCCAACGACGGTAAATTTATCAACACAGGTATTTGGGCGCGCTCGCAGCACCCTAACTACTTTGGCGAAATCTTATTATGGGCAGGTGTCGCTGTTATGGCCCTTCCGTCTCTGAGCAGCAGCGCCTATATCTTCTTAATTTCACCGTTCTTTGTTGCACTACTTCTCACCAAAATCAGTGGCGTGCCATTGCTTCGCAAGTCAGGCGATGAGCGCTGGGGCGATGACCCCGAGTACCAAGACTATCGGAAGAACACCCCGACACTCATTCCTCGACTTTTCTGACATCGATCGAGTCACAAAAAAGCCGGCGATTGCCGGCTTTTAACGTTTCGTCCGCAGGGTTCTTCGTCCCGAGCTTCCTAAGTACATCTACTCCGTTATTTAAGCATACTGTCCTTGCAGACCCGCAAGGCAGCTGTGAAAACCTTCCATAGTAGACTCCACAATCTCAGCAGCTGATCTGGCTTCATTGATTCGGCCCATCACCTGACCGGTCAGTGGAATCGCTGCTTCCAAATCACCACCGAAGTAGAGGTCCAAAATATTGGCCATATGCTCAAAGGGCTGGAACTGGCCTAGGAGTTCGAGTTCACCTGTTCGCTCTGTGCGCATAGCGCGCAGGGCCGGTCGGCCTTGCTGATTTAAAAATACAGTATCAGTTTCTTTACCTTCGTAAATCGCATTCTTCCAGTTCTGGTGAACGGGAGAATCAGCGCAGCTCAACATTGCAGTTCCGAGCTGAACACCCTCAGCACCCATGGCAAATGCCGCCGCCATGGTGGGTCCGTCACAGATACCACCCGCTGCGATGATGGGAACCTCGGTGCGCTCCCTAATCAGTGGCAACAACACCATCGTCGAAACCGGCCGTGGGTTTTTAAAACCGCCGCCTTCACCGCCTTCAACCACAAGGCCATCAACGCCCGCATCCAAGGCTTTAAGCGCCATGTCCAAAGTAGGTACAACATGGAAGACTTTGATGCCGGCCTCCTGGAAAACACTGGTGCATAGATCGGGGCTTCCCGAAGAGGTAGTGACGAATTTGATGCCCTGCTCGATAACGAAATCAATCACATTCGTTCCTTTAACAAACGCGAGCGCCACGTTCATCCCGAAGGGCTTATCGGTCATTTCATGCATCTTGGCGACTTCGCCCTTAATCGCATCGAAATCACCCGAGGATGTTTCGATGATTCCCATGGCACCTGCGTTAGATACAGCAGAGGCAAGCTGTGCTCGGGCTATCCAACCCATCGGTGCTTGCAGAATTGGGTAGTCGACACCGGTCATCTCAGTGACACGGTTTTTTATGGGGGCGGGCTTCACAGTGACCTCTCTTATTTCGAACTTTTCGCGACGCCAACATACCTGACATAAGTATCGGGTCAAGTGAGTATCAAACAACCGAAACCAAGTGTGGGGAATACACTAGAAGGAATAACGCTTTGGGCGGACGCGGATATCGTCCAGAGCACTGACCCGGATCGCTAATCGGGTGGCCAAAGCCTAATCCTTCAATCGAATAAGGGATTTGGCTAAAAATTGGCACTGCCTGATGGGTCGCAAAAGGCAGTGCAATTCGCCTAGATCGCGTCGAGTAGCCTGTGGGTCAAGCTCTGCTCATAAGCTCGCGTCACCTGGCCGTTGGTGAAATGGTCCATGCAGACGTCGGTGGTGTAATCCATGTAATTGGTAACATCATCCAATCCTGACTGCTTCCTACACGAATCAATACCTATTGGACATCCATTATTGGGCGATCTAACAGCTGGCGTATCACTCACATAGTCGCCCTGGCCTCTGCATCCACCTTGGAAGGTGTGGTAAAGACCCAGCCAATGGCCCACTTCGTGGACGGTTGTGTCACCACCGTTGTACGGCGCAGCAATTCCACCTGGAAGCGATGCTCCTAAGACCACAATACCGTCGTTGCTCGGTGCACTGGTGTAGGAGCTTGGGAAAGTCGCCCAGCCTAGTAAGCCACCACCTGGATTACTGATATAAACGTTGAGATCACCGCGGTCACCTTGGCGAAGCGAGGATTTCATCTGAGCTTCTGCTGAACTCCCCGGACCGGCGGTGTACCAACTAGAGTTGTTATGCCGGTCGATACCTCCAATCTGCTGGAAGTAATACGGCGTTGCAGAAAACGCTGTGTTCAGCACCTGAATCTGCTCCAAGACCTGCGCATCACTCGCGGGGCAGGAACCACCGTCCGTGCAAATCACATTGATGTAGGTGTTTATCACAATGGATCCTGGGCTCGGAATTTCTGTGGGAGGTGGCTCTTCTCCACCTCCGCCACCGCCACCGCCACCGCCATTACCGCCCCCTGGGCGATCAGGCTTCTTGGCATTTTTGACTTGACGTAATAGCTCTCTAAAGCGTTTTTCTTCTTTAGCAGCTTGCGCAGCGCTGGGATGCTCAGTGCCGCAACGAAGGAATTTCGCGTTGCTGTTAGCGTTATCGATTGCAGAGTCGCTAGGACCAGCTAGCGATGTTGGAACCATTGACGCGGATGCGACTGCAACCGCAAGAGGGACAAGTATTTTCATATTGTGCGCTCCTCTACGTGCAGACCCAGTCCCTTCCTCTCCCTGGTTTCTGCGTGAATAAAAGCGCGTCCATGCGATGTGGTGTAGCCAAAAAAATTTAGGTTAGGAGATCATGTATGCATAGGCCAGAACTTTTTGCAACAAATGTGAGATGGCGCGCATTTACATCTTGACTTGATCAGCTGCGGTTTTGTAACCACCACTCCATCTCTTCGATATGATCTTTACCGAAGAACTGCTCGTCACCCAGGAAGAAAGCAGGAATGCCAAACACGCCTCTATCGACAGCCCCTTGAGTATTCGCCATCAGTTGAGTCTTCACCTCAGGGTCTTGCGTGGACTCCAACAAAGCATTCCCATCAAAACCCGCGTCATCAAACGCTTTAACAAATACCTCGGGGTCATCCATCTTAAGACCGTCTTCCCACATCATTTTGAGGCCGGCTTCTATGTAAGGTGCGACATCATTATCGCGGCCATAAGCCACACAGGCACGCATAAGCAGTAAGGTGTTGACGGGGAAGTTCGGGTTCATCGCAAACTGTGTGAGTTCATGGCGATCGCAATAGCGCTCGATTTCGCGCATAAACATAGCATTTTTCCCAGATACACCGGCGAAACTCATCATGGGTGGATGGTTATTGGTGGACTTGAAAATCCCACCCAATAAACACGGAGTAATCTTTAGCGTTGCACCAGTTCGTTCGGCTACCTGAGTCACGGTGTTGTAGGACAGATAAGCGTTTGGACTGCCAAAATCAAAAATAAACTCAATGGTCTTGCTCATGAGCCCCCCTAATAATCGTAGTTAATAAGGATATCAGTAGGCCAATAAACTCAAAGCTTGTCCATTAGAAACGTTACTGGAATCGGCACCGTAATCAGAAGAAATTAGAATCTGAAATAGATTGAGTCAAACAAACAAAATTGCGACTAGCCCTATCAGCTGAAGCATGTTGATAGTGACAGACAGCTTGTGTCCGCGATCAAATCGAGCTGCGGCTTCTGAATCCCCAGCTAACTGCGCATCGCGTGCATCGTTAATACGCGGTACTAAGGACTGCCTCACCCAGAGCGTGCTAAGTGATACAACAAGGCAAACGATTGCGACAAAGTTTATGGCAGAGCCAGCAGCGCTTTGATAGAAACTAAAAGCGAGAGCACTTAAGACAATGATGAAAAGGTAGTAGCGAGGAAACATGGACCGCAAGAATTGGCCCGCCTCAACTTCCGGCAATGATGTAAACACGATGGGTGCAACAACAATTGGGAAGAACAGCATACCACCGAGAAGTAACAAGACCATTGCGTTTCCAAGTTCAACCATCTCTCTTCCTTAGATTTAAATCAGCGTTTGTATTGGGTCGGGCAGTAGCCACGTCCTACGTCAAAGCCGCGAAGCTTCCTATGTTTCGTGACTCGGCCCGTTACTCGCTTTCGCCATAGACGGAAGGAACTTGGTTTCATCGTGCGGCGCATAAGCTTGATAGTCTCAGGCTCACTGAGGCCAAACGTCGCCTCGATAACCTCAAACGGCGTCCGATCTTCCCACGCCATTTCGACGACGCGAGATACCTCGGATTCGGAGAGCTCTTTCTTAAGATTTTTCATACGTGCAGGGTAGCAATCTGCGAGCGCACACAGCTCTACCGTTGCAGCTTTGTTCGGTTTGTTTACGTTGGATTGCGCGTAGAAAAAGATTAATGCGCAAGGGCGTTGAGCCCGGAATGTCATGGCGGAAATAGAAAACGGCGCAAGGCGCAAGGCGCAAGGGACTGAGGGAAGGTTTAAGCGCGGGCGACAGGCACGGAATAATCCGCAAACTTAAGCGTTAATCAGGCAATGTTCGAGGCAAGAACAGCTTTGCGCCATCCCCGAAGTGAGTTGATCAGCCAAAACGCTTGGACCGCTTTCAGCTCGTCGACTGGCAAGGTCCGCTCGGTAACCACGGCACTATCGAGCAGCTCATCTCGCAGAACACCGGGCAGCAATCCATCAACCAATGGGGGAGTAAATAATTCGCCATCTAGTTGATAAACAATATTAGCGATCGCGCTCTCAGTAACATTACCCACTGTGTTGAACATAATCGGCTCATACCCATCGGGAACCTCCGCCAGTGCGAGATCATACGCCTCGCGCCGACTCGTCTTATGGGCGAGGTAACGGTCATCCGCCTCAACAGCAGTTCGGGCCAGCGCTAACCGAACTGTAGGAAATTCGCTGGCTTGCTCCACCTGTGGTTGCTGCGGCGGTTGTATCGGTGAAAGTTCAACAGCCTCAACACGATGGCTCAGTGCTCCACGACGGTCGAGCTGGAGACGTAATCGGTAAGTCTGGGCTGGTAGATCACTTGCTTCTCCTGTATCAGCAACGTCACTTAACACGTCATCTAGATAACGCTTGGTAGCATCAGCATCGAAATCGAAAGACCAATACTGGGCGGAGGTTGCCAATCGAAATAGATGTCGGGCGAGCCTAGGTATCGCCCCATCAACAATCCCCATCGTTTCAAATAAGTGAAACTGCGGGTCGGGCTGCCGTAATATGCGCGCTTTCGTTTTTAGTTCTTCAAACTCTTCGGTGCGATCAGAATCCCAAACAATGCCGCAACCCGAGCCGAACCGACTATCCCCAGTAGCGGTTGAGCTCCACGCCGTTCGAATCGCAACGTTAAAGCACGCCGAGCCCGAGGGCTTTATGCGCCCAACTGCGCCGGTGTAGATCTCGCGAGGCTCTTCCTCTAAATCGTGGATAACCTCAAGCGCAGCGCACTTCGGTGCCCCCGTTATTGACGCAGCAGGGAAAAGTGCGCGGAAAATATCTGCAATGCTAGCGTCCACCTCGCTTTTTACCGTAGAGGTCATTTGCCACACACTGGGGTACCGCTCGACACCAAACAGCTCATCCACCGACACCTTGCCTGTCGAGGAAATCCGCGCCAAGTCGTTGCGGACCATATCGGTAATCATGACATTCTCCGCGCGATTTTTGCGCGATTGCTGTAGCCATAGCGCGCTCGACTCATCGGCTGTCGCGTCGGCTCGGCGACCGACAGTGCCCTTCATCGGCTTACTCCAGACCACCCCATCCTCGCGTTGAAAAAAGAGCTCTGGTGATGCGGAGCATAGCGTCATTTCAGGCCCCTCGAGGTAAACCGCGTAGGGCATATCCTGCGACCAGCGCACAAAGTCAGCCAGAGTGACAAACTCAGACTGACGCATACGTGACGTTAGATTGATTTGATAAACCTCACCGGCCCCGATCATGTCTCGAATATGATCAACCTTTGACTCAAACGAGTGCTGGCTTTCCAAAAGCTGCCAATTATCCTGAGAGGCAGACGCGGGTGAGTACAGGTCGACCAGTGAGTCCAGTCTCTTCTCGCTGGCGAACAAGGCAAAGCAAACCAGCGGGATTTCTATGTCGCGCTTGGGAAACTTTGCGTCGAAGGCATGACTCGCCTCGTAGGCCACATAGCCAACTGCATGCAGTTGCTCTGCTCTCGCTCGACGTTCTGCAGTTTCAATAACACTCAACACATGACCATGGTCGTTTGCAACAAGTACATCAATGCAGTCAGTCAGAAGCGACCAATTGTTTGTATCTATATTTCTAACGAGTGCGCGTTCAATCATGCAATAAGTTTACGACTGTATAGGGAGTGACCTAAGGGATACGCTCGCCGCTGCGAGACGGTGCAGCCATTCTCCTCAGAAAGACCTGTGCAAACTATTATCAAGCAAAGAGCAGATTACTGCGCAACGAGCGCCCCATTGGATCTCTGCAAAGAAGCCAAGTATGGGCCCTTCTTCGGACATTTACGACAAACCTCACTCAGTGCTCAGAGTCCGTCAATCCCAGTCCATTAGCCTTGTAAACAGTCATAAACCAAAATTCTGTGAGACTGGCAGAGAAAAGAAATTTCATTTAAGTCGAGCGCAATCATGCTCACAGGCGAAAACGCACTTTACCGGACAAAGACAGAACCCCTCTGTCACTATTGTCGATAAGTCGATTATTTCCCTTGTGCCCGGCCTTGCATAATCTAGTCTGATTGATGAGGGCTGGGCTCTCATTCATAAACAAACAAGAAGGATCAAAGCATGAAAAAACTAGTTTCGATATCAACATTGATGACAGTACTGCTAATTGCTCCAACAGCCATGGCCGAGGTCTGGAAAGACTACGGTCTGAGTGAAGAGGTAACCGAACTAACCGTGGTAAAGGTTCAGCCAAACTACGTCGATGCCTACTTAACACGACTGAAAAAAACATGGGTAAGTTCCATGGAGATCCAAAAAGACATGGGTGTGGTCATGGACTATAACGTCTGGGCAGCCAATGTTGCGGCACAACCAAATGTCTTCTTGACCGTAACTTACAAAGATATGGGCGCCATGCAAGGTAGTAAGGCGCGCTATGAATCAATGATGAAAGCCATGACTGAGCGGTTTAACGCCGATCAAGACGAGCAACAGGAAATTTCTCAAGGCTACGAGGATTATCGAGAAATTGTTGATTACGTCATCCTAAACAGGGTTGAATATTAAGACGCGATCCAAGGGCGACCCAGGTCGCCCTTGTTTTCAGTGAGTGCAACCAGTTTATGAAACTCAATCTCTTAGATGATCCCAAGATTAAGTGGCAAGACTACGGACCCGACTCGCGCTTTACTTATCCTATTGGCTACTCAGGCGCACTTCTCGCCTATGACGGTAAGGGACATATCGACCTCTTATATCGCTGGGAGCCGGGGAAATACTGCCACTTCCATCGTCACCTCTGCGAGGTCCGATCTACCGTACTGAAAGGCTCACTCGAAGTCGTAACCTACGAGGATGGAAAAGAGGTCTCCTCAATTGTTCGAGAAGTAGGAAGTTACTCCCACATGCCGGAAGGCGACGTGCATATGGAGCGCGGGGGGACTGAGGGTGCGGTCGTCTTATTCAATCTGTACGCACCGGACGGGCGACTGACCCAAATGTTAGATGAGGCAGGTAATACGCTCAAAACACTCACGATCGGATCCGTGCTAAAGCAATTTTCCCATTAACTGCTACCGCCAAGCACAACGGAAGCGTTAGCGGATAAGTCCCCGCACACTTGTTCCTACCTTAAACTTGAGACGCGAGACATACAGAAAATGATCCCAATCGAGATACGCCAATGATCCGCTTGTCGCTCTGCCTTCTTCTCCTTCTAAGCCAGTTTGGCAACGCATCCACTACAAAAGCCGACCTGGTACTTCGTGGTGGAACAGTTTACTCAATGGATGCGCGAGGGAACCGACATTCCGCCATCGCGTTAGCGGGAGACACTATCCTCGCCGTGGGTACTGATTCTGATATTGCACTCTTTATCAACAATGCGACCAAAGTTATTGACCTCGATGGACGGACTGTTTTCCCCGGCTTCATAGACACGCACATCCACACAATGGATACCCTGCCACTCCTTAACGGCGTCATGCTCTCTCCCGGGCAGAGCGACAAAGAGGTACTCGCTGCAATAGCCCAGCATGCGCAGACCTATCCGGAGCAAGACCCGGTCTTGGGTTCTGGATTTCTTGCGCGCGCGTTTGGTATCAACGGCCCCACTGCCGCACAGCTAGACGCTGTCGTGCCAGACCGCCCTGCCTTGATTATCGACGAGGGCGGTCACACGGCCTGGGCAAATTCGCGGGCACTCGCAGCAGCAGAAATAACCGCAAGTACACCCGACCCCGTGCCCGGCGCCCATTTTTTCCAGCGTGACATACTGGGAAACCCGACCGGTTGGTTAGTAGAGGGCGCGGCGATAGGACCCGTTAGCGATGCGCTGGGCTTGGTGAGTGAGACAGCTCTGCGTGAGAAAGCCCCGGGGTTTTTTCGGGATATGTCCGCTGTCGGCGTCACGGCTGCCTTCGATGCCGGTATGATCGATACGATGGCTTTGGGTATGGAAGTGGTCAATGACCTGGCTCAGTCGAATAAACTCCCGCTACGACTCGTTGGGTCGCTTTACATAAACAATCCCAAGGACCTCCAAACAGCGCACGAGAGACTCACAGCGCTTCGCAACACGTTTAATCACGAGCTTTTCTCTGTAACAACACTGAAGCTATCGCTAGACGGTACGGTTGAGGCGAAAACTGCTGTAACACTGGAGCCTTATATCGCCCCCGAAGGTCACGAGGCCAATCCCCTTCTGCCAAGTGACGAAGTATTCGATGCCGTTTATGAAGCCTATAGCCTTGGGTTTGACTTACACCTTCACGCTATTGGGGACGGTGCCGTCAGAACGGCGCTCGATGCAATTGAAGCGGGTCAAAATGCTCATCCAGATACCGACATCCGCGCCACCATTTGTCACATTGAGGTAGTTGACCAACACGATATTGCACGCTTTGGTGAGCTTGGCGTCGTTGCACAAACAACGCCAACATGGTTCGAGTACGACGAAATTGCGATGGAATTTTTGGGACCTGAAAGATTCGAACAGCTCTATCCATTAGCGTCCATTCATCGCAATGGCGGCAGGGTCACCTTGGGCAGCGACTACCCTGTCTCGTGGATTGGCAAAGACGCGCTCAACCCCATGTTTAATATTGAAATGGCGGTTACACGACAACGCGCTGGGACGCCCGACTACCCCGTGCAAGCGCGCGCAAACGAGCGACTGAGCGTTGACCAAGCCATTCGCGCCCACACCATTGATGCAGCTTGGCAGATCCGGCTCGAAGACGAAATTGGCAGTCTTGAAGCGGGCAAGAAAGCCGACCTCGTCGTGCTCGATACAGACCCTTACACTGCCAATCCTTACCGCATTCATGCGATTAGAATTGACCTCACCATCTCAAATGGGCGCATCGTTCATTCAAAAGAAGAAACACCTCAGTACTAGCCAACGCAAAAAACATAAAGGACCCGCTATGAACGATGAAGCATGCGTAATCACCGAAACCCGCGGGCCCATTTTTATCGTCACCATCAATCGAATCGAGGCGCGAAACGCGGTAGACGGTGCCACTGCGGCCGAGCTCTTATCAGCATTTCGGGCCTTTGACGCCGACGACGCTCTAAAGGTCGCCATTTTGACTGGCGCCGCAGGAACGTTTTGCGCGGGCGCTGACTTGAAAGCCATTGGCACCCCGGACGCTAATCATATTGAACATACCGGACGGGCCGATGGTCCCATGGGCCCTTCACGCATGCACATCGATAAACCCGTCATCGCTGCGATTTCGGGTCACGCTGTCGCGGGCGGCCTTGAGTTAGCGTGTTGGTGCGACATGCGCGTTGCAGACAGCACAGCCGTCTTTGGGGTCTTGTGCCGCCGCTGGGGTGTTCCGTTGGTCGATGGCGGAACGGTCCGTTTGCCGCGCTTAATCGGGCACAGTCGCGCTATGGATATGATTTTGACGGGGCGCGCAGTTGGGGCGCAGGAGGCTTTCAACATTGGGCTGGCCAATCGACTGGTTACGGAGACTGATGCACTCACTGGGGCAATTGCGCTCGCAGAAGACATCGCTAAATTTCCAGAGATGTGCATGCGCGCGGACCGTCGCTCAGCAATCGCACAGTGGAGTCTCGATCTTGACGAAGCGTTAATCCTAGAGGGTTCTGGCGGCTATGAGGTCGCAACGACTGAAGCGATTACGGGCGCCGCGCGGTTCAGCGGTGGCGCGGGACGACACGGTAATTTCGACGACTAAAATCTGATTGCACCAGCAAGTGGGTTGGAGCCGTGGATAAGTTCTGAGAACTCATCTGCAAGACGCTGAGACTCGTCAACACAGGTTTGCCAATAGGGCTCTCGAACTGACTCGGGGATCTTCCCAAAGTCACGGCGGTCCGGAATCTTGCCAAAGGGAAGCGAGGCTAAAAACTCATCGGTCGGACAAATCATAATTAACTGATCGGCAGACACCTGCTGATCGGCGCGCCAGGGCAAAAACTTATCAAACCAGCCAACTGTTGTTCTGCTACTGAAGTGTGGGTACAGCCACACTTCATCTCTCGGCAGACGCTGCAAATCAAAGTGATAGTCGATGATGCCGCCGTCCCAAAAAGCACCCTTAGCTGCACCCTCGATCTCGTATACCCCCTCAAAGACGTAGGGTATGGCGCCGCTTGCCATCAGCGCATTGAAGACATTGGCTTCACTGAGGTCCACATACTGGGTGGCAAAGCCGTCAAGCAAGGGGCTCAATTGTGTCGCTTGTTGCGATGCGAAAACCACGCGCTGAAAAGAAACGGGAAGCGTCCGCCGACTTATAGCATTACCCAATGCGGCTGCGCCCATACCAGCAATCAGTCGTTTACCGGGCTGTCGACTGTTGAGTCCCTTGCCGCGTGCCGTGACGATATGCGACCGAAGCCAAGGATGCTGCACAACGTGGCGCTCACCCGACTCTCCCAGAAGCGATCGCATCAACCACAGCGCCACCTCGGTAATCTCGGGGACCGTGGGTTTTTTCGATTTGTACTTTTGGGTGAGGTAAGCCTTCTCAAATCGATCGTAAGCCTTGACGGGTTCAGGCTGTGCCATGGCTGCGTGACGCCAAGACCCGATTGATGAGCCGACAGCATCAAGTGGCTTACTGCGCCCCACCAAAAGATCCGAAATGAGCACTCGATCCATGCGACCCAAAATCAACCACTTAGGTCCGCCCGAGGCGCCGATCAAGCCGTCAATAAGATCCGCATGCCATCCCTCGGCCTCGAGGCGCCTCGCCGCCGTTTTACCCACTCTGAGCTCGAGGGCTTTCATCTTGGCTCCCTTCTATACGATGATATTGTTAATCACTAGGGTATACGCGACAGGCTTAATCATAGCTTGATCACACCTAAGCCCCATTCAAAGCATTCAATGGCTAACTAAGACGTAGCGCACCATGGTTTACTCTTGCCTGCGCAGTATTCTTACGTGACGCCAGCTAGAGCTCAAGTCACTCAGATCAATAATAAAAAAGGAACAAAGAAGCATGAGTTTTAATGCAGAGGTTGCAACGAACGCCTACATCGACTCGCTCGGCCCGGAGGCACTTGCCCAAGCAGCCGCCTATACAGCCGGCAATCACTGGCTAATGCTATGGTCGCTCGCTGTCACTGTTATTTCCACATGGCTGATTATTCGCAGCGGTATCCTCACCTCGTTATCAGAGAAATTATCGGAAAAAGGGGGCTTTAATCGCGGCTTTAGAGTCAGCGCCGCCTTTATCGTTCTGTCGGCCATCATCGAGCTCCCTTGGACGATCTACACCAGTTGGTACCGGCAGACCCAATACGACATGACTGATCAACCGCTAGGTGACTTCCTCGGACAGTCGGGTTTGAGTCTGGCACTGAGTGCCGTGCTGATGAGCTTGTTACTCGCAACGTTTTATGTGCTTATTAAAAAGGCCGGACGGCTTTGGTGGGCATGGTTTGGCGGTATCACTGCAAGCCTTATGGCGACGATGATGCTACTTGGACCCGCCCTCATTCAGCCCATGTTTAACGAGTACGCACCGGTGCCAGAGGGAGAGGTAAAGCAGGCCGTAGAGGCGTTGGCCATTGAGGCCAACATCCCAACCGAACGCGTCTTCATGTACGACGGGTCACGCCAGTCTAACAATTTCACCGCTAACGTCTCGGGTATCGGTGCCTCTGCCAGGATTGCGATTTCCGACGTGGCGCTGAAAGAAGCCAACCTCGATGAAGTGACAGCCGTGACTGGGCACGAAATCGGGCACTATGTTTCAGGCCACATCTGGTGGGTGGTATTCCTATTGAGCGCACAGGTCGTCATTGCCTTTTTGCTCGCAGACAGGCTGTTCAAACCAGTAGCACGAGCCTTTGGTGCCAATGAAGATTTTCAAAATCCTGCAAGCGTGCCCGTCTTGATATTACTTGTGGGTGTTTTGATGATGGTGTTCCAGCCCCTCAATAACACGCTGTCGCGGATGAACGAGGCGGATGCTGATCGATATTCGCTAGAGACTGTGGGATTGCCCGATGGGCTCGCTTCTGCGCTGGTCAAAACAGCCGAGTACCGCGATCCACGCCCAGCAAAGCTGCAGGAATTACTGTTTTACACACACCCCTCGGTGGAGAGTCGTGTGAGAATGGCGATGGAGTGGAAGGCGGAGCAGCTCGCTCAGGAGCCGCTCCAATAGCGAGACTGGTTTATGAAACGCCGTCGAGGTATTCGATGTCGGGACGGCCTGCCAGCAGTGGGCCCAACTTAACGTTGGCAGCCTTGAAGTACTCAGTTTGTCCATGGGCTTTGAGGGCATCTTCGTCCACATAAGACTCGAGCACTTTATAAACCTGCGGGTCAGACTTGCTGCGATTGAGCACGTAAAACATGCAACCGGGTTCGTTGGCGGTTACCTGTGCAGCGAGTTCTAAAAAGGCCGCCTCGAATTCTTCATTTTTACCTTCTTGAACGGGCAGTGTTGCCACGACACCAATGGCCATATCAGTCTCCTTGTTATCAGTATGGAATAGGGAGTGTCGAGCCTACTGGCTGGGCCATAGAATTCCCACAAAATCTTGAATCCAATTACACATCACGCCACCAATATTGATAATAAATATGAAGGACTTCCTAGTCGCTGATAATTGAAAGCGCGTACCCTATCCCTGAGAGGGGTCCCTATTGGGTTATGGGTATAGACCTGTCATCTTTTTAACCACCTCGGTAGTGTCGATTGGGTCCAATACGATGGTAGTGTCTAGCCCTTACGCGACAATTTCACCCAGCCCAACAGAAAGCGCACTAACGCTCACGCAGGTACATACTATTAAAGACAATGCTATTAACGACAACGACTTAGAAAATGAGCGTACCGAAGTCACCGTCGGAGAAGTCGCTTGGCTGAAGATCTGCGAGGTGAATCATCTGGGCGCCTTCGCAGACTGGGGACTCAGTAAAGACCTCTTCATTCCTTTTGGCGAGCAACAGCATCCGCTCAGAGCGGGCGCTTACGCAGTGGTGAAGGTTTACCTAGACAATCAAGGTCGACCGACAGGCTCTACACGAATTGACCGCTGGATTGAGGACACTGCAACGACACTAACGGTCGGCGAGGAAGTAGAGCTTCTCATCGCAGAGCAAACTGAACTTGGCTTCAAAGCTGTCATCAATCATCAGTTCTGGGGACTCCTGTATAGCAATGAGCTCTATCGCAGGATACGGCGCGGCCAGAAGACCGTAGGTTTTGTTCAGCGCATTCGTGACGATGGAAAAATTGACTTATCGCTCAATCGGCCAGGTTTCAGTGAGTCAAAGATTCAGCCAATTATCGAAGCCATCGAAAATAAATTGAGGGAGAACGAGGGGTTTCTCGCACTCAATGACAAAAGCCCGCCTCCCGCCATTTACGCTGAGTTTGGTGTGAGCAAAAAAATATTTAAACAGGCGGTGGGTGTACTCTACAAGGCACGCAAGATCACTATCGAACCCGGCGGTATTAGATCCGCCAATTGACTGGCTTGATCGACGGCACGCGCATCGCAGTTGCAACATGCTTGACACTGCTGGACCACCAAACTTCACCGCCCCCCCATAGTGTATGTGCCGTAAGTCTCCTCGGTATACCGTGCCTTTGCCACTCGTCCCGTCGTTGCCACATGGGCAGAGGTGAAAGCGTAACAAAACCATTAGATGCGCGCTTCAGTGCTGGGACAACATGTATCCTTCATTGCAACTATCTGATCTTACTGTCCATCGCTTGCCACATTAGCGTCATTTTAAAATCTAGTTTTGTTAAAACGCCGCCGGTACGGCGCCTATTAATTGTATTCACACCCCGGACGCCCTATAACCGCATTTTGCGAATATTCGCAAAATGCGATAATTAAGGAGATCTATATGCTTTATCGGTGCTTGCCCATTGCGGCTTTCGCCCTGCTAACCGCGTGTGGTGGTGGAGGCGAATCCCAAGTACCCAGCCCTATCGTAACAACGCCGCCTCGTGACACCACGTTGACATTGCGCATTACAGATGCGCCCGTGGACTATGCATCAGAAGTTGTTATTCAGTTCTCTGGAGTTGCAATAAAGCCTGAGAATGGCGAAGAGCAAAACTTTGAGTTTGAAGAAGCCAAGTCAATTGATTTGCTTGCCCTGCAAGGCTCAAACTCCGCGATATTGCTTGATGATCAAATCATCGATTCGGGTAGCTACGAATGGATACGACTGGCCGTTAACGCCGAACAGGGTGTTCGTGATTCATACATGATTACTGATGGCCAAGAAATTGAATTGCGCATTCCCTCCGGCGGTGAGACAGGCCTGAAGCTCGTAAGCGGCTTTACTGTAGCTACCGGCGGCGCGGCAAATTTTACAATCGACTTTGATGTCCGAAAATCGATCACCAATCCGCCCGGCCTCCCGGAGGCTATTCTCAAGCCCGCACTTCGACTAGTAAATAACCAGGAGGTATGAGAAATATCTGGTGCTATTGCAGCGGAAATCATCTCCGAGAGTTGTGAGGCGGAAGCCTCTTTCGCAGGTGCAGTTTATCTCTATGTGGGCGCGGAGGCTGTAGCGACAGACCTAGGTCATCTCGACGAAGAACAAAATGTTATTGATCCTCTTACAACTGCGCTTGTTAAGTTTGAGGAAACTGATGGGGGTGCAGCCGCCTATAACTTCGAGTTTGGTTTCATCGTACCTGGCGATTATTCACTGGCTTTTACCTGCTCAAACGACGACCCAGAAATCGATGAACGAGAAGTCTACTCAACAGAAACGTTAGATCCGCCTTCTGAGGACGGACAGTCCGTAGTTACATTTTATGGCGATGGGGCCAATACCTACTCGGTGACAGTGACAGCAAACGAGTCAACAATTCAGAATATTGAGTTGCCCGACCTCTAGATCAAGCACAGTAATCACAGACTCACACAATGTATTGAGCTGGTTAGCGTCTACACTTATACTTCGCAGCCCGTTAGGACCATAGCTCAGTTGGTTAGAGCGCTACCTTGACATGGTAGAGGTCCCCGGTTCAAATCCGGGTGGTCCTACCAACTTCCCCAATGTTTATGCTGCTTTTAGAGCAAAACCTCAAAAAGTCGCACTACATAACATCGTTAGACCAAAATTAGACCCGAAAAATAATCTTCAAATAAATCAAACACTTATTGATTTGTTAGACCACTGTTTTTAGACCATAATTAGACCATCTCCTTGGAGGCTGGCTTATGTCTTGGGTGTGGGTTGAAGAAATAGAACCTGGCGTGAAGATTGGTTATCGCGACCGCAAGAACACCAAAAAGAAATGGTGGGTCCGTATTTATTACCCGCAATACCGAAGATACAAAGAGGCCGCATTATTTCTTGATTACGCCGACAACGACGCAAGCTACGAAGCCGCGAGAAAAGAAGCTCGTCGCCTCTTCGCTGAAATCAGAGAAGGCAGAGAAGCAGGAGACCACCCTCACGCCCAGCGCACCGTTCAAATGGTCGCGGACATTTACGAGAAGAAAATCCTGGAATGGGGAATAAAAAACGACAGCCTCAAAAATCCTAAATACCGCGTCCATGGAAGCCGAGAGGACGATACTTTCTGGACCGAAGCGAAGGCGAAGGCTGCGAAAAACATTCTCAAACATTTGAGACCTTATTGGGCCTCGCTCAAGGAGCAGAACTTTCGGAAGGTTGAGGAAAAACACTTCAAAGGTTTTGTTGATTGGGCTTTGATAAATCATCCTGATTGGTCGCCTTCATGGACGAACCGCGTCATCACCCAAATCAGAATGGTTTGGCTCTTTGGTGAAATGGAAGGCTGGACTGATCTGGACCGACCCCGCATTCCAAGACGAAAAGAAAACCTCAAAGAAAGAAAGCGCCGAGGACTGAAGGTTGAGGAATGGTTTGCCATGGTTCGCTACGCTCGCGACAAATGGGAGAGCATTGAGCCAACCAACAAACGAACCGCTCACCAGAAAGACACCGCGCTTCAATTTTGGTGCTGGCTAAACTTCGTAAGCTGGACGGGCTTTCGTCCGCCTTCAGGAGCCGTTGAAAAGAACTTGGCTCGCTGGGAGGACATTCGGATTACTGAAGACGGAAAGAGACTTTTATCAAGGCGAGACAAAATCAAAGGTGGCTATGAATGCCCAATAAGCCCAAGAGCCTATGGCTTCCTTGATTACTTGAAAAAGACCCAAGAAGACAAAGGCATGAAAGACTGCCCTTGGGTTTTCGCACACACCAAAAGCAGAGCGGGGTCGCATCAAAAAGGAGACCCCATCAAATCATTCAAGAAACAATGGGAAATGATGCTCCGTGATCTCGGCTATTGGGAGGAATGGGGAACTTCTCCAACTGAAAAGCTCGTTCCTTACTCTCTGCGAGGCTT
>Ga0255765_1000046_pt1 | contig 131940 bp, 88 predicted proteins | sample 041ome_8_FD_179965 | JGI IMG/M metagenome (GOLD analysis project Ga0255765, IMG submission 179965) | Coastal salt marsh microbial communities from the Groves Creek Marsh, Skidaway Island, Georgia - 041407BS metaG (version 2) | ecosystem: Environmental > Aquatic > Marine > Intertidal zone > Salt...
AGATTACGAGTATCAGATTGAAGGGGAAAAGAGATGTCAAATGCTCGAGAATGCACCAGGGCCCCTCGAGGAACAACAAGCGCATTTCGACAATCCGGGTTACGAGAACACCGGCGAAGATCTCATCAACGTCATCGTTGCGCTCGATTTGATGTATTTGACCATGTATAGAGAAGAATGTGATACGTGGTATAAGAAGGATGTCTGGCTCACGCCTGGTTCTGTGTTGTGCTTATCCGGATACGCTGCTCACGGCGGGATGGGCGCTTTACGAAAACCTAGGAAAAACGACTGTCATACCCACACACCAAAACGTATCCATCTCTACTTGAAGAGGAGGAAGAGGAACGAGGAACGAAGACCGCGCAAAGTTTCGAAAAAAAATGAACCCACGGATGGATCTACCGGATATCTTCAAACGGTGTACACAACCGTTACAGACGTCATCGATGAAACGAGTGCATTTTGGAGAACATTCGGGGAGAACTTGAAAGGAAATAAATAAAGAAGTTATATCGGCGCAGATATAACGTCGTCGTTCTCTAAAATCAAGCGTAACTTTTTTTATTCCAAGAAAAAACGAAAAAAAAATCGTATCTCTATACCTATCATATATATCTCCTCACATCATGTGCCCGAGCGGCGTGTGCAACGAAGCCTTCATGCCTTTTCGCATGCCGCCGAAAAGGAGATCGGTTGGGGCGATGTGCGACGAAGAGCGAGCGGAAGAGAAAGAAGAGGCACGAGAAGAAGAAGAAGAAGAAGAAGAAGAGAAAAAATACGAGGAAGAGGAAGAAGAGGAGGAGGAGGAGAAGGACGACGACGAAGAAGAAGAAGAAGAGGACGAGGAAGAGGACGACGAGGACGACGACGACTACGAAGTGGACGACGACGACGACGTGGACGACGACGACGTGGACGACGACGACGTGGGGGAGATACTGAAGAAGACAAAGAGGAAGCCTGCGACGAAGATCGCCAATCAGCGTCGAAAGATCCGGCGGTTTCCGAACAGAAAGACGTGTTGCTTTGCTGGCGCTCAAGGTTATTCTTGTCGTCACAAAGGAGACTCCAATGTTCGAGCTACCCGCTGCGTTCCGGAATCCGAGAGAAAAAACTTTCCGGAGGACGCCAGGTGTTGCGATGCGTGTTATAGGCACTTCAAATGTTTGAACGTGACGTGTTGCTTCGTTGACGCTAAAGGCTATTCTTGTCACAAAGGAAAATCCAATGCTCAAGCTCGAAAACGCGTTCCGGAATCCGAGAGAAAAAACTTTCCGGAGGACGCCATGTGTTGCGATGCGTGTTGTAATCACTTCAAATATTCGAACGTGCCGTGTTGCTTCGCTGACGCTGAAGGTTATTCTTGTCGTCACAAAGGAGACTCCAATTTTCAAGTTCGAAGCCGCGTTCCGGAATCCGAGAGAAAAAACTTTCCGGAGGACGCCAGGTGTTGCAATGCGTGTTGTAATCACTTCAAATGTTCGAACGTGACGTGTTGCTTCGCTGACGCTGAAGGTTATTCTTGTCGTCACAAAGGAGACTCCAATGCTCAAGCTACCCGCTGCGTTCCGGAATCCGAGAGAAACAACTTTCCGGAGGACGCCATGTGTTGCGAGGCGTGTTATAGGCACTTCAAATATTCGAACGTGCCGTGTTGCTTCGCTGGCGCTCAAGGCTATTCTTGTCACAAAGGAGACTCAAATGCTCAAGCTCGAAACCGCGTTCCGGAATCCGAGAGAAACAAATTTCCGGAGGACGCTAGGTGTTGTGCCACGTGTTATAACCACTTGCAAGATGCGTACTTTTTCCATCTTGGGCGCGTCTGCAGTGATTGTCTCCTCCTGGGATACGATCCCGCAACCACTCCGGGCGCGTGGATGGCATGGCGTGGATTGCATGGAAACACTCTTCTTTGCTCAAAGTGCTTTGCGAACAAAAGCAAAGAACGCGTAAGGCGTCGCAAAGGAATAATGAAACGTCGCAAAGGGCGAAAGGCGAAAGGCGACTGGTAATTTGAGTTTGTGAGCAGATTGAGATTGAGCAGAAAGAGCAGAAAGAAAAAAAAAAAAGAACGGCGCAGATGTAACGTCGTCTCTAAAACCATGCATTTTGTTCCGATCCCCTAGTCTGATTTTTTTTCATACGCTACCCCCTTCTACCACTTCCTCTTCGCTCGCTGGAGCGCCATCTCTGTCTATCAAATCATCCATCTCTACAACCATGGTCATTCCCGGGCTAAACATGACGAACGCGACTACGGAGGAAAGAGCAAAAAGAACAGAATAAACCGCGTGGCGACGCATTTTCTTTTCGTCCGGCGAAAGCTTCCTCTTTTCCTCCTTCTCTACCCACCCTTGTTGTTTCTTCCTTCTCGCACCGTCGCGCCACGTTGTCGGATCAATTTTCTTCCTGCTTCCTGTATTCGTTTCATCACTTTCTGCATTCAAAGGTTTTCGTTCGTGCACGTATTTCTTTACTTTGTCAACGTAGTCGATGACTTTTGGATACGATTTCAATTCCGCCCGAAGGTTCTCAGTTGCGTTTGAAAATACGACATAATACAACACCGAAAATAAATCCGCATCGCAGTTTGTGGGAGTTGTTGAACCTAGCGCGAACACAATGTCACCCCCGCCCGTTTCTTCAGGCAACATCGTTTCTATGACTTCGAACGCTTGACTCGCAATAACCCGAGCTTTGATTTCGTCGCACGCTGGCGAGCCGCGCTTCTCTCTCCATTTGTTCGGGACGATACGATTGAGCGGGAAAGGATACTTACTCCCATACATAGGTCGCGTCTTTTCTATGAAAGTACTCTCGTGCGTCCACGTGAAATACTCACAAGCTTCCTTCAGCATGCCGTTTGCTATCGACGAAAAGCAGACGTCTCGCGCTTTATCTGTCTCCGAGAGGCTATCATTGAGGTTTCTGCACTCGTGTTTCAAATGATGCAAGATGCGATACGTGGCAACTTTCGGATCACTTTTGATTTCATCCGCCAAACCACCGACGACGGTATATTCTCCGTTGCCAGCTTCCAAACATGGCAGAACGGATGAAGGTGACGAGGAATGTGACGGACAGACTTCTTCTTCGTAATTTATACCGGCCAAGCGCAAATAGGTTTCTACGCGCAAGCACTCCAAGTCGAAGGAAAGGTCAGACGGAGACGGATTAGAAGGAGATGGAGGAGATGACCATTTGTGTAAAACGACAACGTTCTTTTCACTTGCGTTCGATGCGGCCATGTCTTTTTCAATGCTATGTATGTATTTGTTGTGCACGCGAGTGTTATTTTGACGATTGAGTGAACCTTCAAACTTCAACGAGAATCACATACTTCAAAAAAGAAAACGAGCGGGATTTACGCAAAGATGTCCGTACACACGGATACGATGACAGCAGCGGCACGACGAAGGATATGTTCACTTAATTCGCATTTTTGCTCATCTTCGTCGAGCAATGATGTTCATCTTTTGTCACCGCGTATCATTGTGGCAGACGCAGTTCGCAACGCTTTAAATAACAACGAACCGGTAGTTGCGTTAGAATCAACAATAATCTCACACGGGATGAAGTATCCAGAGAACGTTCAATGCGCAATCGAGGTTGAAGATATCATTGCTTCAAAAGGATGCGTTCCAGCAACAATTGCAATCATGGACGGGTTCGTCAAAGTAGGTTTGTCTCGTAAAGAAATCGACACGTTAGGTAAAGAAGGTTCGAGAGGTTCTGTAGCTAAAGTTAGTAGGAGAGACATCGCGCCGATTTTAGCGAATTGGGAATCATCATCAAATCGAATGAAACTTGGTGCAACCACTGTTTCAGCAACTTTATTAGTTGCCGACATGATGAAGATCCCAGTGTTTGTTACGGGCGGGATCGGAGGCGTTCATCGAGATGCGGAGTCAACGTTTGACATTTCGAGCGACCTCACCGAACTCGCTCGAGCGAAGCACACTGTCGTGGTCTGCGCGGGCGTAAAATCTATCTTAGATATAGGAAAAACGTTAGAGGTTTTAGAAACGTTGGGTGTAACGACAGTCGGGTACAAGACGACTGCGTTTCCGGCTTTCTTCACTCGTGATTCGGGGTTCAAACCGTCGACGACTGTAGACTCAGCAGAGGAAGCGGCAAACATTATCGAGGCGCGAAACGCGATGCGATTAAACAGTGGAATATTATTTGCTGTTCCCGTACCAGAACAATACGAGAAAGCAACCGGTGCTGAGATTGAGCGATGCACGACGCGAGCGATTCGGGAAGCTAAGAAACGCAAAATCCAAGGGCGCAATGTGACGCCGTTCTTGCTCAAGCGCATTGTCGAACTGTCGAAAGGGAAGAGTTTAAGCACAAACATAGCGTTAGTGAAGAATAACGCAGAAGTTGGGGCTGACATAGCGATTGCGCTGAAAATATTGTATCATAAATCTTTACCAATAACGAGCTCGTGCTTTTGAATGTGAACTAGTGCTTTGTTATTACAAGTGCATCGCAAACTCAATCACCGCGGGCGCCTTTTCCGGTTCGATCGCGCCGCTCTTGGCTGCAACGATATCATCGATTACGTGTTCGAGTTCGGAGAGATAACTTCGCATTTCCTCTGGCATGATGTCTCTTTTGGCGCTTTCTCGCAGATATCTCTTGATGCGCTCTTCGCAAACGCGCCGACGCAGTCGCAAAGAAAAGAATTCACGACTCGTTTCCCATTCAACGACTGCTTTGATTGCCCTCTTGTGAAGCATGACGCCCGGGGTATCGTGTAAAGCAGCAAAATGAACGGCGAGTTGTTTCATTGTTGGCGTGAGTTGTTTCTGCAGATGGCTGTTGTGCTCTAGGCTTTTCACCGTTCGTCGCATCGTCTTTACCAAATCGTCTTTTCGGAACTTGATGTCGACGATACCTTCCGGCTCTAAAACGCCTCCCTTGGCGCCGTCGCTCGCGTAGAATTCCATTTGCTCGGGGTTGATGGAGGAATCAATAACGACCCACGCACCACCACGTAACTCACCACCGCGAGGGATGTATACAAATATCGGCTGCTTGAACTCGCGAAGCGCATCGACAATGCACGCGCCGTATTTCAATACCTCCCCGTACATGTCGCGCAAGCCTCCCGCGAATCCTCTCCAATTTGCAAATATAATCAGTGGTAGTCCTTCTCGGTTCATATCTCCAATCGCTTGCGCCGTTTTAAAAGCAGAATCTGGATACCAAACTTGTCCCGCTTGCGTTTCTTCGCCAATTTGAGCGCCGGGAAACGCCGGGTCCGCCGGTATCGTTTTGTTTACCATTCTCGTTTCAACGGCCACGCATCCAATGGGTAGTCCTCCCAATCTCGCGCGACCCGTAACGACAGTTCTGCCCCAATCTGACATGACTTCTGAGAAGGAGTTGGCATCGAAAAAGTCTCTTAAAATTTCGCGCGGATCGTACGGCGACTTGGAAGCTGCAGGGTCGAACTTCAAAGCTCGGTGGATAGAGTCGCCGCCTTCGGAAGTGTCGACATCGAGATAGTAAGAGAGTGCTCCACCAATGCTAGCTGGGACGTACGATAACCAATTCAACACGGCTTTTACACCCTGAACGTCATCTGAAACAACCATGTGAGAAACACCATTCGATCCCATTACTTTTGGGCCGCCGATTTGTGCGTTTGAGGTGTAGACGTCTCGTCCCAAAACTTTATTCAAAGCGCTCGCACCGGTTAAAATGAGCGGGGCTTCTTGGTGCTGCACTACACGTTGGCACAATCGCGAGCAATACGCGCCAATACCTACCGAGCGCGCGGTAACGTACGCAATAGTTACCGTCGATTGGTATGCCCGTGACGTTGCCGAAGCTATTTCGCCAGAACCTTGAAGACACTCGACGCCTTGTCCACCGCAAATATCCGTAAGCGCATAGCGAACTTCGTTGTTCTCCAATAACCGCGTTCCTTTCACCCGTCCGTTTGCACCGAGCATCTCGTAATCATCCTCAGAGAGATAAATGTACTTGAATCCTTTGCGCGGATCTTTCTCATCTACCCAGCATACTTGGAATGCAGCTTTCACAGCTTCGTCGAGACCAATGCGCGCGCCGGAGTTTGCCGAGACGTAGACACACGGTATACGCAGCTCAACTGCCAAGTCCATGGCGGCTCTGTACACGGCGTCTTCCGGCGGCGAAAGCGAGCCAGACATGTGCGTAATATCATTTGACACTAATATGATGTCTCTGCCATCCGGATACTCCTTCGTATTCAAAGTGAGCTTCCAACAAACCATGCCGCAATCGTTGTGACCAGTTGGACGGTTCGCTGGTGCGAGCTTTCGTTTCTGACCGGGCAAGAGTTCTAATATCGAACCAATCGATGATCGCGGCGACGCCGGACCATTATTGCCCAATACGCCTCCAGAGTAAGAGCCACCTTGAAGCGCGAGTTCAACAATTGACGAGATGCCACCACCCTCTTCCTGGAGCACGTTTGCAAAAATCTCCGGGAAGTCGTATACATACGTCGACGATAGGTTCTGCGCAACCATCCGTTTGCGCTGAGTAATGTTCAAGAGCGGGTGGGGTTCTGGTACGCCCCGTTCCAGGGAGGTTTGAATCTTAAACTTCAAGCCGGAGGTGTTCAGGGCTACGACAGACCCAGACTCACCAACGCGCACTTCTACGCAAACCACCTTCAATCTCTTCAAATCCGCGAATGCCAAGTTAACAAAAGAATCTATGGCACTCTCTACGTGTGGTAAATCGAGTTTATCGTCGGCGCCGACGAGATGGATGAACACGTGATTCCACGCCGTTCTGTGCGATCCGACGGCGAGCTCGAGAGATCCTAAAACATCCGCCAATACCGAATCTTCGGGTGGCAAAAATGGTGTTTCTTCCGTTGAGATGCCCGAATCTGAATACGACGTTCTCGATGGCCGAGGCGTGGGGGTCGGTGTGAAGTTTACGAGAAGTAAGTCTTTATCGTACACCGCCGCCCTTAAAAAGACGCGACGATCTCGTTGCGGTTGCTTGTGACCGGGCTTCTTCGGCGTCTCTTCGGCGAGAAAGACACCAATGGAGTAATCTGAAGGTGTGACAAAGTTTGGATTTCGCTGTCGAGTTCTGGAATTCAATTTGCCAACGCACTCAATCTTTTCGAAAGGATCGAGCCGATCTACTTCCATGTGAGAGGCGACGTGGGGCCAAAAACCATTCGCCGCGCTCATCTCATCAAAGCCATCAGCTCCTGAAGCTGCCGCGCCGGATCGTTTAAACGCGAAGTGATGCGGACGCGCATCCAAAGACAAAAGCGTCACGCTCACTTTCGTAATTGTACTGGTAAATGCGCCGGCTAAGTTTTGTCCGGTGACGAAAGCTGCCGCCGCGGCTCGAACTTCTTTTTCATCTCTGCCAACTAATCTAGGATAGGAAATTACAAAAGCAAGCTCCCTTGGACTTAAATCAGACGCTTCTGGTAATGCCGCCACTGCTTGCCCGAGAGACGGCGCAAATAACACAACCGAGTCTGACCCGTTCAACTTCACGCTGGTAACTGTCATTTCTGTCAGACACGGTTCCGGATCGGCTCCTGGAATCTTCTTCAAATCAACACCAGTGGATAAAAACAATGCCTCGATGGCATCGAATCGCGCGGTCTCGGATACGCCATCGAATAAGGAGTCCCAGTTGTATTGTAAGTGCGTGTTCTCAATCTCTGAGATGTCGTCGTAAGATTCCAATCGCGAAAGCGTATTTTGTTTATCCAAATAGATCCTTCCCACATTTCGAGCAAAGGTCTGCGAGCCAGACGGCGTATTCGTAGGTGTCGATTCACCCCCACCGGTGTAAGAGAGCGAGGAGTCGTCTTCTGAAACTACAGATTGTAAATCAACTTCGCTTCCATACAAAGAGCCAGCGCTCCGTAATCCTCGCGAATTTGAGCGCGAATGACCGCCGCCGCCTTGCGCGTCGTAAGACTCGTTCAAGGAAAGCTGACTAAAGGAAGCGAACGATTCTTCTCGTCGCACGCGCGATCGCTCTGCGGCTATCTTTTCGCGTCTAGATTGTCTCGAGAGTTCTTGTTTCTTTACTATAATTTCGCGCGCCCGTTGCGATAGCTTTTCGTGTTTGTGACCAACAAGGTGCATGCATCTGTGCACCGCAGAATGGCACGCGTGAATATCCATGAATCCATTATCAGCGACATGATCTAATATTTGAACTATCAATTCTGTTCTGCGCTCTAACTTGGCGTGCGCGTGTGCGTATTGAATCACAGCAAAAATATCATTGCGATGTGATTCTCTCAGAAGCATGATTGCGTCTTCAAAGCTTGCGCAGCTCGAGAAAGTCTCTTCAATGTCCAAAAACATTTCCATGTATCCAGTCAGCACGCGAGCTTTGGATGCATACAATCCACCTTCGTAGCGATCGCAGAATTTTGACAAAGATGCAAACGTAGTATCGTTCTGTTGTATTATTTTGCTCACATTTTGTACTGCCGATGCCACGGTGTTTGTATATCGAGTCGAGTCGCTCGAAGCCGATTGCGAAGCTTCAATATCGCAAGCGATGAGATGCAAGTCTTTCATCGTTTTTTCGTCCAGGCGACTCGCGACTGAATCGCGCGCCTCTTTGAAATCCTCGAGAACGAGCTCTATCGTACCCAAAACTTCAAATAATTCTTTCAGAGGATCTCCGGCAAAGTGATACCCCTGGAGGAGTTGCATCATAGCCGCCGAATTTCTAGAGAACTTGTCCAGATGCGATCCAGCCGCGCTCACCGTGAACTTTCGCGGTTTAGATACCGGAAAGACACCTTTGAAAGGTTTTGTGTGTTTCATAGAGCTCGGATCATCGACCACTACTGTGCACAAAACATCCCCCGGCTCGAGTTGGCTGCCTATTTGCGCCACGTGAGTGACGATACCAGAAGTTGTCGATATCAACGGCATGACTGTCTTCATCACCTCGATTTCGCAATACGGCTCGTTAATTTCACATTTTTCTCCGTTCGGAACGAGAAATTTTAACAATTTCCCTGTGGTATTCGCGCACAGTTTGGTCGCGTCGAAATCGTCCGGGAAAAAGCACGGATAGCCGTCGATGTGGATTTTCATCCCGATTTTAGACTCTTCAATGTACACCGTGTGCGAGCTGTTGTTTAAAATGATTTTCAAACCACCATCGAAGAGTTCTAAGGATTCCGCCGCGAGCATTTGGTCGTTGATGTAAATGCAGAAGCTCGATTTGCTTCCCATGCAGACTTTTAACGAATACTTGATATCGTTGTATATGAGCTCGAAAGAGTGTTCGCTCAAGTCTGCCATCCACAGTTCTGGAGGAACACCTCTTTTCAAACACTGTGCGACCTGCTCCTCGAGGTTTTTTGATTCCGCAGAGGCTTTTAAAACAGCTCCGCACGCAATGACGACGTGCTCGGGAAGTTCAGGAGCTCGGTCCCCGATTGCTATGAGACCATCCAACCAAGCTGTGTCGTGTACGTTCGCCCTGAAATCATCTTTTTCCAGCAGAGTCATCAAGTATTTCACGTTACAGTGTATTTGTCCTCGCACAGAGAACTCCGATAATGTTTGAACGAGCGCAGTTGAGGCCTCCTCCCGCGTTTCGCGATGCGCGAAAATGTGCCCAAATTGCGAATCGGCGAATTGGTGGACGCCTCCGCCCGATCCTATCGAAAAATTACCGTTTACGCCAGGCATCGAACGAAAGTGCAATTCATGAATGACACCAGACGTGGGCTTGAATCCACTATCCGGGTCCTCGGCGGTGATTCTTCCAGCTACGCAGTGTCCGAGCGGTTGAATAGGTTTCTCGGTATCAAAGTCAATTGAGCTTACGCCCATGACGTCGCTTTGCGCAAAAAATCTGCGAATGTGTGGGATTTTGTGTAATGGAATACCCATGGCTATTTGCAGTTGCACAGCGGGAATATTCACTCCAGTAATAGTTTCCGTGACTGGATGTTCCACTTGTAATCTCGGGTTGACCTCTAAAAACGAATACGTCCCGGTTATGCAGTTGAATAAATATTCCACCGTTCCTACGCCGGCGTAACCCACTTTTTTCGCCAATCGAACCGCGCCTCGTTCTAGTTCTTCGCACAGTTTCCTCGGAGCGACGGTGATTGGCCCTTCTTCGATGATTTTCTGATGACGTCGCTGGACAGAGCAGTCGCGCCCGTACAAAGCGATCGCCTGACCGTATTGATCGGCTACCATTTGCACTTCCAAGTGACGTGAATTCTGGGACAGTTTCTGAATAAAAATTGGACTCATCGGCACTTCTTGTTGGACTTGTCGAAACGAAATGCGTAGTTCTGCATCGTTTCGAACCATTCGAATACCTTTACCTCCACCTCCTTCAGATGCTTTAATCATAACCGGGTACCCGATGGATTCGTTAATTACGCGTTCGGCTTTTTCGACGTCTTTCACCGTAGCTTTTGCCAGTAAATCTTCCGGTATGGAACAATCCTTCTCATCGGCGTTGTTCAAAGTCAAACCAGATCCGGACCAGGGAATGACATCAACACCACACGATTGAGCTAGAATATTCGCACAAATCTTATCGCCGACGGCGTTCATGGCTGAACTCGGCGGGCCGAGAAAGGCTATGTTGTGATGAGCTAATCCTTCTGGAAGCTTCGGATTTTCGCTGGCGTGTCCCCATCCGGGCCACACGGCGTCGGCGCCACATCTGCGCGCGATTTTTACAATCAAATCGACGTTTGCGAAGTTATGCACGTTCGAACCACCCTCTACGATGATATATTCATCTGCCAATCGGATGTATTCCGCATTCGTTCTTAAATCGTCCTCCGTCGCCATGCAAACCAAATGGAGCACGTCGTGTGATTTGAACGTCTCGTAAGCCCAGGAGCGTAAACTTCTGATTGCTTTCGTCGCACCAACTGTTATTGTTTTCGTTTTCGTTGTATGAACGGAAGGAAGAGAGATTGAAAACGTTATCATTCGCGTTAGTAATGATGATAATAATAATAACAATAATGGTAGAGACAACACCACGCAATAATTCGCGTCGGTCGCACACAGTCGGGCGCTTGCGCCTGGTAATAGAAGAAACGAAGAGAGAGAGAGAGGGACAAAAAAATTTTTGGCTTTGTGGAATAAGTAAAGAAGAACGTACGCCCGTTGGATGCGATGAGCACCGTGCGAATCAAGCGGTTTCCTCCTCGACTGAACACATAGTTCTCAAACTCGGCGCTCGAAGTCGACACTGTTGCAATTGGATGGAAGAATGTAAAGAGGAAGGTGAGTAAACGAGCGGTCAATACAAGTGCATTTCTTTGCGTGTCTAAATTTGTGTGTGACAGCAGAAAAAAAATGATGTTTTTTTATCCAAGCGAGCGCCGTATGCGCGCCGTCGTATCGCGCCTTAAGACCACATCGCGAATGAGAGACGATGAAAAGTAGAAGCATAAGAGTGATGACTATCGTTCACACGCACTGTTTGGGAGTTTACCAGCGTCCAGTCGCCCCGCTCCGCGAGAGACTTTGTGTTTTGTCGCAGAGTAACGCTTTAACGCTTTTGATGATTTTAGTATGCGGTCTCGCGTACCAAAAAAAAAAGTTTTCTCTCTCTCAGTCACAGTCAGACAGTAGTCAGTCTCTCTCTCTTGCGTGCAGGAACCCGGAAAAGGGGCGTCAAAAGAACCCACGTACTGCACGCGCGTCACTCGATTAGCGCGTCGCAACACACGCACACACTTACACTTACACAAACAAACACACACACACACACACACAGACACACACCGCGGCGCTCGCACGCAGAAAAACAAAAGACAGAAAAGAAAACATCACGCGATGACATCACCGTTTTATTCGCACGCAACGGCGTTGACTGGCAATAACTGCGCGACGTCGTTTGCGTCAACATCGGTGCGGAAAAACTCACGCAGAAAGACGACGGCGATGCAAACGCGCTGCGCCTTCAAGGGAGGTCCACAAGAAAAACAACGACGCGCAAAAGAACAAAAAATGGTGAAGCATAACATGATGAATACCAGCATTACGAGTAATTCCACGCTTAAACGCGGCTCGTTGGTGAAAATGAACATGGGAAGAATAGATGCGAAAAACGAGTGGTGGCTGAAAGATGCTTCGCCGAACATGAAGGACATAAACGGGACGCCGGAACTTTTAGAAGCGCTGTGCGACAATCAAGATAAACTGGTAGTCGTGGACGTTTACGCCAAGTGGTGCGGAGCTTGTCGAGCGTTGTATCCAAAGTTATGCAAAATGGGGCGACAATTTGATGGGAAGATGGTCCTGTTGAAGGTAAACTTTGACGAGAACAAGGACATGTGTAAGTCCCTCGGCGTGAAAGTGTTGCCATATATGATCATGTACAGAGGCAATAAAGGACGCGTAGAAGAGTTTTCCGTCTCGATTTCGAAGATAAAGATGCTCAGAGAAAAGCTTGACATCCACACGACAGATATTCCCGGGGAAGATTACTCCAAAGACGAGTGTAATTTAGAAGAGTTCGGGGATTCAGTTTGGGGAGACGTAGACGTGGATAACGACGCGCCGAAAGACGCCGAAGGAGCGCAAGAAACTCTTCTCCCTAGGGATTAAGGAACAACGAAAACGTACGTGCGAAGAAAAACATCACTTGAAAGAAAAGAACGAACGTTATATTGCTATACACTAATGTTACCAATATTACTCATAATCACAAATCATCGTCGCGAATGATAACCTTTCTTAGCGAGCAACGCCGTGCCGTACGAAGCCTCGGTGTATTCGCTCGCGACGACATCGATCTTGGCACCGGGTCTTTCGCTGCTCAAGCAAGAGCTCCGCATTTGACACCACGTCGCATTTGCTGCGCCGCCGCCAGAAGTGTACACTTTCTTCAATTTCTCGGACGCTCCCATCGCGTTAGCGTTTTGGTAGCACCTCTTTTCAGCCTTTGCAATCGAGGAGAAAATTTTGCACAAAAAAACCGCGTCGTTCTCGCACGTTTCTCTTTCAATCTCGCATCTTTTCACCGCGTCGCTCACTTCTAAGCCAAAATCGCCACCGGCATTACTTTTGAAAAAATCTGCATCTCGTGCACCGTAAAGATTCAATTCGTACATGTTTTCCTTCTCGATGGTAACCGTCAAAGATTGAAGTTCATCGTTGGTGAAAAACGCGCGCAAAATGTTTCCTCCCGTATTACACGCACCACCAACCAACCAATATTGATCTCCAATCTTGTGAGAATAAATCCCAACTCTACCGTCATCTACGCGCGCTTCGCTAATAAGTTTCCATGCTAATGTGGAACCGAGAGATGTGCACGCGTCTCCGGGCTCAGTCGCGCCAGAAGCTATGAAGGCGGCGACCGAGTCAGTCGTTCCCGTGCAAACGACGCACTCAGGATTCGATAGGAATTCCTTCGCGCGAGCGTTTTGAACGAGTCCTATGCGTGCACCGGGAGGTAACATCGTCTTTGGTAGCGCTTCTGCAAAAGGTAAGTCCAACATCCATTGCGGATAGGTTTCAGAGCCCGGATCGAATCCAAGTTTCAAAGAGTTGTTGAAATCGGATACGCCCATAGTCTCGTGTAATTTAAAACTCAGCCAATCGGCGTGATGCAAAAGCTTGTACGAATCCGGTTTAGGATTTTCGTTTGCAAAGTAGTAAGCGAGTTTACTCAACGCAGAAGTGCTACTTCTCGTGACGTGGCCATCTGGCACTCGACAACTCTCCGAGGCGAGATATTGCGCCCCCTCTTCAAACTTTTCGTTATACATCATCGCCTTATGCAAAGGTTCGCCACTCTCCGGATGTACGATGATCACGGTTCCAGAGGTGCCGTCTATGGCGACGGACACGATGCGCTCTCGCGTCTCTCTCGGAATATTTTCGAGACTCGTCCACAGCGCGTCTTCCCAAATCGCCGTCATCGAAGAAGAAGGAGAAGAAGAAGTAACGCTGGTAGCCTCGCGAGTGTCCGTGTATTTCACCGAGGTTTCAAACTTTTGCACGCCGCGCTCGTCGATGAGCGATACGCGACATCCAGAAGTTCCAAAATCCATCCCCATGAATAGTTTTTCACCGCGTTCTTCTCCGACAACCGCGGCTGAGATTGTTTTTCTCGTCCTCGGCGTCATCGTGTTTTTATGTTTGCGACGACGGTTACAGTGCCGATGAGGATGATGAAGAAGATGATGATGACGACGGTGGCGAAGTTGAGCAGCCGTGAACGAAGAAGAAGACGAGGACGAGGACGAAGACAAAGACGAAATAATAGGAGCTCGAACGAGGAAAGCAGCAGTCATGTGAACCACGTCGCGTGTTCGCTTTTTACTATCGCTGTCACCGCTTGCTCTCTTCTTCCTTCGCTTTTCTTCTTGTTCTTATTTTTTTTCGTCCGCAATGGACTGATGGAAAAATGAAGGTTCTTCACAGAACGAAAACAAGTCACCACAAGTCACAATTTTTAGTAAGAGAGAGAGAGAGAGAATTATTACCATTATCGTGCCTCTTGTGCCTTTATCACTTTTCTGAATATACGGAGCGGTTTTCACGGATAGACGACGCATACACCGAACCAAACGCGAAATGTCGTCGTCGTTGATGTCGCATCGCACCTCGAGGGCGGCAGACGACGACGAAAAAAACGAGCTTGAGAGCAAGTCGCACGCGTTCGATCGAATTCGACGACACGCTTCTCATGCAAAAGACGCGTCCGAGAAAAATACGAAAAATGTCTCTCCAGAGTCACCGTTGACGTTACAGTCGTTCCGAGCGGACGCGAACGACAACGTTCGTCCCCACGTGGACCCATCGGAGGAAGAATACGAGCGCGCTAAATACGAGGAAGAGGTTATTAAAGAGCGCATTCGAGACCGAGAGTCGTACGAGAAAACGGGTAAAATAAAAAGCATTGGGACTCCGAAAAAATCCTCGCTTTACAGTCACGCCACCACGACGCATAGGGAAGGAGGGATTAGGGGCAGACAAGGGATAAACGGGAACAGAATGACGCAAGAAGAGTTAGAAAAGCTGACGTTGGAAGATTTAGCCATCGATTCAGATCCGGAAGACGATGTGGAAAATAATAATCCGCGCGGCGGCGGAACCAGCAGATACAACAGAGGAAGCGTGCGAAACGCCGGCGAGCTCGACATCTCTTCCGTGATATCGGACGATAGACAAAGTCGAGACACGAGTAAACGCACTGGGACGAATTCGAGACGCACCGATGGACGATCTACCGGCGCCTCCCCGACGTCTAAGAAGCAGAACACGAGAAGAGCGCTTCAACTCGCCCAAAAAGAAGCGTTAGCCATCGAGTCGGAACTGAAGAAAGAGGAAGACGAAAGAATTGCCGAACTCTCGAAAAGTACGGCAGAGGAAGACTACAAACTTTTACAGGCGGCGAAAGAAAGAAAAAAACAAGCGTTAATTGCTCGGGAAAATAGAAAACATCGCGAACGGTGGGGCTTATCAGAAGACGCTCCGGTGACGACTTCTTCAAGAAACGCCGACTTCGCAGGTAACGATCAAAAATTAGAGCCGGAATACGAACTCGCTTCCGATAATCCGTTCGATACCTCCGGTGGTATGATTGATAGAATTTTAGCGCAAAACAACGTGACGCCTACGGCAAGCACGCCGCCAATGCGTCGCATTCAACGACCTTCTACAGCAGCGGCGAACGAAGGAATCGTTGTCGAAGAACAGAAAGATTGGTTCATGCAATTGCAAGAGTCGCTGTTTGGGTGCTGCATAGCGGGCGGGCAAGGATCGGGAAGAGAAGGAAAAACACCAGAGCAGAAAGCAGCAAAGAAAGCAGCAGCTGCTGCAGCAGCAGCTCAGACAAGGAATGAGTCTAAATGAAGAAAAGAAGAAGGTTGTGTTTGAGTTTCCCAGCCCGCGCCTTGGAGATCGTACGACATAAAAGAGTGACGAAGAGATCATCATACCATTTCAAGAGATGGTTTATGAATGAGTAGGTTGTATTGTACGATATTTCACGTGTACTTTTAAGCTTTTGTATATACATTTTTACTACGTTTATCCATATGGTGCTCCCGCGACTTTGCGCCAAACGCCAAAAGTCATCATCCTCGCCTCTGTTCCTCGTATCGTATTATATCTCTATAATACGAGTACCAGGTACCATTCTTCTTCTTCTTGTTGTTATTGTTGTTATTATTAGCCTTTTCTTACAAATCAATTCCATCTTCAGATGGGTATTTCTACCGCATCTCTTCCAAATTCCCGTCAACGCGTGGCGCGATACATCACTCCTTCAATTGTGCGGCCGCCGCAGCCGTCAGGGTCTTCAAAAGTGTTCTCTCTTTTGAATAGCACTTCAAGCACAAATCCATACCAATGGTCGTCTTCGACTTTGCCCATTGCGAGGTTTTCGTTGTTTTGCAATCGTTGCAAACCTTGTTGGCCAAAGAATTGCGTTCCACTTTGTAACACGAGTTGCACAAGTCGACGCCGGGGGCTTTCTTGGATTTGTACCAACCAGCCATCGAGCTCTTTCGCGAGGCGCACACGCCGCATTGTTTATTCGAGAGCGTCAACTTCTCCTTGTTGTAACAGTTGACGCATAAATCCGCGCCAGGGATAACCTTCGACTTGATCCACTTCGATGAAGTCTTATCTGATTTGCACAAATAACACGTTTTTGAAGTGAGCGCCAATTTTTCGCGAACGTAGCATCGTTGGCAGACAAACTTGCCGGGAACTCTCTTGCTTTTAGACCACGCGATGGACGTTTTCGAAGTCCCACAGTCGTTGCAAACTCGATTTTGCACCTTTAACAATTCGACGTAGTAGCATTTATCGCATAAGTACGTGCCTTTGACGATTTTCGACCTGTACCAATCCGAGTGCGTCTGTGTCGTTTGGCAATCATTGCAAATCCGATTGCTGAGGATCAACCTCTCCTTCTTGTAGCACGACTGACACAAGTCGTTTCCAACGAGGATTTTAGACTTGTACCAGGACCTTTTTTGAATGCCGTTGCAATCTGGCGTCGAGCACGTGCGCAGCGACTTCTCCGCATCTGCGTCTTTGTCTGCGTTTTGGTCATTTACGACCAAAACGATAGTGTCCCCCACCTCCTCTTGTCGAAGAAATTTTTCTTTCTCTTGACTTTGCTCTTGTTGTTGCACGAGATTCACACGTATCGATGTCCCCAAGGAGGTCTCCTCCTCACCACCGCTGTGTTGCACCAACGTCTCCTCGTGCGCGTGCTCGGCTGCCGCCGACGGCGCGTGAGACGCCGCGAGCATTTTTCTTCTGTCTTTTTTTTTCCTTCTCTTCTCTTGGATCAAAATTGCTTACCCGTGGGAGGACACGAAGAAAAAAGAAAGGTGCCTTTGGAAAAAAAAAATTGCTCTCTTTATCAGAAAGAAAAGAGGCGAAGTCGCACTTCGTTCGCGCGCGCTTCTCGTGAGAAGAGGAAGTGTGCGCGCAGAACTCTTGAAGATCTAGTTGACGACGACGACGACGACGCTAAGAAGAAGAGTTCAAAAAAAAGTGTCGTGGGTTGGTTTATAATAAACCCTCCGCGCAGAGCAATTTTTTTTTTCTGCCGCGTAGGCCACGCTGACTCAACGATTGGATTTATTTATTTATTTATTTAATTTATTTTTTGCGGCTCCTTTTTTCGGACTCTCTCGCTCTCACTCAAGAGTTTTTTTGACCGTCGTCTGTATGTGTTTATTAAACGCCACAAAACGCACGTCGCACAACAAAAGAAAGGAAAGAAAAAGAAAGGAAAAGAAGGAATAAGAACGTATGAGTAACGTCGCGTTCGCATCGGCGTCTGGAAGAACGGGGGCGCCTTTGACATCTCGTCAGCGGCGATGGCAGAGATATCAACAATCTCGGCGCGTTTCATCATTATTATCGTCATCATCATCGTCATCTTCTTTTCTTCTCGAGAAACATAAATTGCGTCGTCCACACGATGTCGTTGCGCGTGGCATGAAAGGAGATGAAGACGAGAGTTTTGACGAAGAGAATGTGGTAGTAGACGGCGAAAGATTAGACGCGGAGAGAGGAGAGAAGGACTACTCTGAGACGGAATCTGATTCCGCTTCTTCTTCCGCGGCATCGTCCGCTACGGCGTTCAAAAGTGATACTACGGAGATAACCGGAACAAGTGACGAAGAAAAGAAGGAAGGGGAGGAAAAAGACGGCTTCGACGGAAAGAAGAAGGAGAAGATGGAAAACGACGACACGAGCAAGAGCGAGAAAATAAAAAACGCGTTGGCTCAAACGAAGACGTTCGCTCTCAATTTACCGTTCATATCGCACGTGCGGGTTTTCCTGGACCGTAAGTCAAAGTGGGAGAAACTGTACGGAGAGGCAAACGAAAAGTTTGCAGACCACAAAAAGCAGGACGAGTTGATGCTCGAACTGCATCGCTTCGGACGGGTTGAAGAGATTATCGAACGGTTCGAATCGAGGAAATACGCAAGTGGACCTAGAAGTGTGGCCGCATACATGGCTGCACTAATAGCATCGCAAAGAATGGACAAATATTTCGAGCACCAGGAAGCAACAAGTTCTTCTTCAGGAGCGTCGTCGAAGGAGAACGACAAAGACGAAAGCACGGAAGATGGCGAAGGCGATAAAAAGAGTGACTTGCCGTCGTCCACCATTCCGAAGCCTCTCCCACATCTGACGAGACCTTCTACGGCGACGACTTACCAACCGATGGAGGTTGGGGGCGACTCGCTGCCGTTGCTTTTGAAAGATTTGAGCGAACGCGCGGATCCGGAGAAATCTTTGAAGATGACGCGAGCCGTTCGGTTTGGGCGAGCGAGCACGCCTATTCACGTAGTTGTAGAAGGCGGCAATGTCTCAAAAGTCGGGAAAGTCAGAGGATTTTTTGGAAACATGTTCATGTTTTTTGGCGTCGTATCGTGCATTTCATGGACGGGTTCTTATCTCCTTCGTCGCTACTTTGCTTCGATGAAAATTACCACGGTCGTGACATCTTCGCCTTCATCTTCGTCGTCATCCTCGTTGGGTAAATCTTCTTCTTCTTCTTCTTCTTCTTCATTGCATCCGCCGACGACTTCAGGCAGTGGAGGCGTAAAGAAAGACGACGAGGAAAGTGACTCGGGCACTCCTTCCTTCGCTCCAAAACAGTACGATAAAGATACGATGCCCGAGAAGAACAAAAAGACATTCAAAGACGTTCGTGGTTGCGATGAATGCAAAGGTGAATTACAAGAAGTCGTCGAGTATCTTCGGAATCCGGATAAGTTCACGCGTCTCGGGGGAAAGTTACCGAAGGGTATTTTACTCACAGGACCACCGGGAACTGGTAAGACTTTGTTAGCCAGAGCGGTCGCGGGCGAAGCGGATGTTCCATTTTTCTATCGCTCTGGCTCAGAGTTTGAAGAGATGTTTGTCGGGGTCGGATCAAAACGAGTGCGTCAACTTTTTGCTGCCGCTAAGAAGAAAACTCCGTGCATCGTATTCATCGATGAGATTGACGCGGTGGGAACGTCGCGCAAGTCGTGGGAATCCCAATCGGGGGGACGCAAAACACTGAACCAGCTCCTCACCGAAATGGATGGGTTTGAGCAAAACGATGGCATCATCGTTCTGGCGGCGACCAACTTACCCGAGAGTTTAGATCCAGCGCTCACACGCCCAGGCAGGTTCGATAAAACAGTACATGTGCCGAATCCAGACATTGGGGGTCGTAGAGATATTCTCAAACACTACTTGGACGATAAACCCGTCGCGAAGGACGTCGATGTTGATGCATTGGCCAGAGGAACTTCTGGATTATCCGGCGCCGAGTTGTCCAACCTCGTTAATATTGCCGCGGTACGAGCGGCGGTGACAGACGAAACTTCAATCACGCTGAAAACGCTAGAATGGGCAAAAGATCGCATATTGATGGGCACGGAAAGAAAATCTGCCGTAATGAGCGAAGAAAATAGGAAACTTACCGCATATCATGAGGCTGGACACGCCTTGGTTGCGTTGAAAACGAAGGGTGCAATGCCGGTGCACAAAGCCACAATTGTGCCAAGAGGTCAAGCGCTCGGTATGGTCACACAATTGCCAGATAAAGACGAGACTTCCATCTCTAGACGCCAACTTTTGGCTCGGTTAGATGTGTGCTTCGGTGGTCGAGTCGCAGAAGAAATCATTTTTGGCCAAGATGAGGTTACAACAGGTGCGCTCAACGATTTGCAACAAGCGACGAGATTAGCGCATTACATGGTTTCAGAGGTTGGGATGAGCGACAAAGTAGGTGTACTGAACGTCGGAAACCTCCGGGGTAAAGAGTCGCGAGGAGCCTCCACGCGCCTGGAAGAATCTGTTGACGAGGAAGTCATTGCTTCTTTGAAACAGTCTCACGCACGAGTGACGAAGATGTTGAAACAAAATGAAAAAGATTTACGCAAGTTGGCAGAAGCGTTGCTTCAAAAGGAAACGTTGACTGGGAGCGAAATGCGCGAAATCTTAGGAATGCCTGCGCAAGAAAAACCTGTTGAACTGGTTTCGCGAGTGAAAGTCGAGAAGGAAGACGACGACGCAACGAGCACTCCGAAAGGAGACGAAAAAGTTGACGAAAAGACTGCGGCAGATGAAGACGACTTGATAATAGTCGTCGTGGGCGAAACCACGGAAAAGGCCACGGAAAATTCAACTTCCATACCGAATAAATAGCAACACGAATGTTTTTGAACGCTATAGCAATACTACAAAATAACTATCCTTACATATTTTATGTGTGAGAAAAAATTCATCGCGGTTCATCTTTTCTCCGCTTCTTTTGTTTCGTTTTTTCTCCTCTTTCATTCCATCCATAGAACTTTTGGTAGAGCCAAACCAGACCGTCGCCTTTTACTTTAAATACGCCCCACGCTCCACCAATGAGAAAATGTACGAGAGTCGATTTCAGATTGCCTCCCATGCTCTCAATGCGTCTTCCGCTCGTCGTTATTACCCTATCCACTAAACGCACGCAGCTTGCAGTATTTTTTTTCTGAGAGGATCCGTATCTTTGCATTCGGACACAAAGATCTGCATCTTCCATAATTGGTAAAGTCTCATCGTATCCGTCGACGGCTGTGAAATCATCTAGTCTGCAAAATATACCTTGGTCCCCGAACAGAAGTTTCAACCCGAGCGCGTATCTTTTCGGATATAAAATAGCTGTGTAGAAATCTGATTTGAAAACGTTGTGATAAGACATCGCCCAGTAGGTTTTCTTCTCAGTCGTGATGAGCGAAACGAATCCTCCCACGATAGCTTTTGCGTCTCTCATTGTCTCATCAATCACGTTTAAAATGTCCGGAAAAGGTATCGTATCTGCGTGTAGGAACAGGACATTTGCAGGATGTGTTGCAAGAGCGTGAACACCAGCATTCATTTGTCGCGACCTGCCTCGTTTGCCTCGCACCACTTTCGCACCGTACTTCTCAGCTACTTTCGCCGTATCATCCGCGGAATCTCCCACGGCAACGACCACTTCGGTCGGCTGCGGTCGCAATGCGCGTATTTGTAAGAGCAAAAGCTCTATGTTTTCCTCTTCGTTTAGCGCTGGAATGATAATCGCGCAGTCGCTCGTTTTCTTCTCCTCTCTTCGCGTTTGCTTTTGCTTTTGTTCGACGTAAGACGGTTCGTGAAATTTACCGAGCACATAAGTCACGGTTTGTCTGAAAAGTAAAGCGAAGAGAAGAAATTTGAATAACTTATTGAATCTATTACTCTCGTCGTCGCCATTGTCGTCGCTATTTTTGTAACTTCCACCGAACCAACTGTCTCCTCCTCCTCCTCCTTTGCTACCATTGTTATTATCGTTAGTGCCGTCGCCAACATCAATTATCACGGGTTCAAACGATGATGACGATGATGCACGAATCGCTAATTTATCACCCTCAAGTTCTTTTTTCCTTTTCTTCTTCTTAACCATCATCATCATCATCATCATCTTTCCATTGCGTTCACTTCTGTCGCATTTTTCGCATCGTACCGAGAACGAGGAAGAGTTTTTTCTAACCACCTTCGCAATCATCGTCGTCGCGGCGTTTCTGCCATCGCGTCGTTGCTTTTGATGACGGCCCTCGCACTGTCCGAGCGCTGAGACGCCCGTCAATAACATCTCGCGCGTCTGTATTCTCACCTCCAATTTTTCCTTTCCCTCTTTCTCTTCCTTTCTTCGCGCGTAAACACTGAACGTGCGCTTCGCGTTTTTTTTTACGCGACTGTGACTCGTGAAAGAGGTTGTTAAAAAAACTTTTCGTTTTTACGTACGTATTCACATTTCTTCACTCGCTCACTCCCCATCACAAAACTTTTTTTTACCTTTTGTGTGGTTTTCTTATATGTTCTTCACCTGCGCTCAACCGTTCCGCGCTCCGCGCTTTCTTTCGACGAGAGGAAACGAGAACAAGGCGCGAAGAAACAGAGGGAAAGGACTGCTACGGATAGCGGCAAAGTTTGGCGAACCGAGAAATTTTGAAGACGACGACGGCGTCGGCGACGGCAGGGAGTTTTACGACGACGAGAACAGACGCTACAAACAACAGCGACAACAGAACAATTCTTCTTGGAGAGACGATGGACGACCGACGAGAGGAGGATACAAAGGAGCGAGAGAATTCGACAACAGACGCAATGACTTCAGGAGAGATGACTTCGGTGAAGGACGCAGAAGCGCGAGGTTTGGAGAAGTAGGAGGACGCCGGGGAGGAAGAGGAGGAAGAATCGGTGGAGGCGGCGGACGAGGTCGAGGTCGTTATGGGGAAGGACGCCGGAGAGATAGAAATGAAAATTTTAGCGGAAGCAACACGAGGGAAGGAAATGTAAACCCATTCAAAGTGATGGTAGGTAATCTCTCCTACAGCACTACGGATGAGAGCTTAGGTCGAGCTATGGAGCGTTTTGGCTACGTCGCAAACGCTCGCGTTGTTTTAGACAGAGAAACCGGTCAATCGAGAGGCTTTGGTTTTGTGACTTTTGAAGACGAAGCCTCCTGCGCGGAATGCGTAGAAATCGGACCAGGAATGCGAATAGACGACCGTCAAGTAAAAGTGGAAGCGTCCATAGACAAGACATACGTCCCAGCACCTTCGTTTTCAAGCGCAATCAAATCGCAGCGCCGGTACAAAGATTTTAATGACGACTTTGATGGCGACGACGACGACGACGACTTTGATGAAGATGCTGAAAATGATACATATAATAACAGACCCTCAGCACCCGCGATGATGCGTGTTCTCGACCGACCATCGTCTTCGTTTCTCGCTGGTGCTAATGCAATGAGAAAATCTGGGGGTTCTGGCGCCGATGATAGCGACGACACGAGTTTGGCTAATACCAACGAAATGTCTGAGGAGGAATTTGAAGATTGGGTGTTAGAAGGATTAGAAGACGAAATAATAGACTCAAAGCGACAAAATAAATCAGGCATTGATCCTTACGGTGACCGAAGCGATGATACGCGAGAATATGTCCCCACGTTGCTCGCTAAATACGTCGAAGATGATTTTGAGCCAGAAATTTTTGTCAGGGAACCAGACGACCCAGATGAATATTTTTTCTACTCCGGTGCAAAGTTTAAAGATGTTGGAGCTTCGGAATTGATCGTCAGTGCTCTCGAAAACCGCATGAACATTTCGCGTCCTTCACACATACAAGCGCAAAGCTACAAGATACTTCTTCACGATCACAGTGACTCTTACGACGAGAAGAGTTCTGCGGCGACTGACGGCGGAGGTTCGAATCATGTTCTACTCGCCGACCAAGCAGGGAGTGGTAAAACGTTGAGCTACTTGTTACCACTTCTTCAACGTTTGGAACGTCTCGAACGCGATTCCGGTATGAGTGTTTCAAAGCGTCCACGCGCTCTCGTTTTGGTTCCAACTTCGGAACTTGCTCGACAAGTAACTGAAGTTGTCAAAGAACTTTCAAAAGGTGGCGTCCGGACGAGATCGATGATTGCGACTGGCGGTTCTTCTGAGCGAACAAAAAGTAATCTCGCGGAACAGTCATCGCGCGATTTAACCGCGAAGTTCACTTTAACGCAAACAAAAACTCTAAAGAGTGGCGTTGACATCGTAATCGGAACTCCCGGACGTATTCGGTACTTGTGCGAGACGGGCAGAATGGAATTGGATGATTTAGACAGCATTATTTTGGATGAATGCGATGTACTGCTCGGAGATGCATTTGAATTCGCGTCTCAAATTAGACCGATTAAAGATCTTGCCCATCCGAGTACGCGATTTGTGTTGGTAACGGCGACAATTCCCGATCAAGTCTTGCGCGAACTTAAGCAGTTTTTTTACCCGCAAGATATTCGCGTTATTCAAGGACCGGGATTGCATCGTCCCTCTGCGGGTACGCTAGAGCGGCTCGTCGATTGTTCTGGTGGCGACATTTCGGACGAACAGAGCGGGTTTTATCGCAAGTACGCTGCGCTCATGAAAATTTTAAAGGATGATATTCTCCCTTCTACCCCTATGACTACTACCAAAACGAAGAAATCGGCATCGCGAACCTTATTGTTTTGCAATAAGATTGAAACCTGCCGTAAATTGGAAAATCTACTCATCCGAAACGATCCGAAAGGCGTCAGTTATAAAGTGTTACCCTATCACGCGGCGTTGAGCCGCGAAAAAAGAGACGAAAATCTTCGCAAATTTCTTGGGCGAAGAAGTTCGAGCGAGAAACAACGCGGCGAATTTTCCGTCGACGAGGACGATTCAACGCCGCAGTTATTAATTTGTACGGATAGAGCTTCTCGAGGATTAGACGGTAAAAAAATTAAGCACGTGGTATTGTTTGATTTCCCACGTGATCCATCAGAGTACGTCAGACGTGTAGGAAGAACTGCACGAGGCGCGTTGGGGACTGGAACTGTTACGGCGCTCGTAATAGGGAGACAATTAAAATTAGCCAGAGAAATCATGCGGCGAAACTCTAGAGGTGATCCGGTTGAAGGTACGCCTACTGCGATATGAACGGGTTATCAGAAACCTCAGGAATTGGTGATGTATGAGTAAAATGTTTTATGTGTGTATATGATAAATTTGAATAGTGTTTCGCTCAAAATCCCTTATTCTCTGTTTGGTTGGTTTCATAACAAAAAACGTGAGAGGATCCATCATTCTTGCCCTCCTCCTCCTCGTTTCATCGAAAAACGTATTATTTTTTCTTTTGTGTGTGTGTGTTTATTTCTTGGTCCACATCCAATATGGATTCATGCATCCTTCTTTGCACACGGGCATGCAGTTACACACCGCTTTATACCCCAGATTGCGATAGACTGCATCTCCTGCGCCATCGTTCATGTTTTTACGCATGTGATACTCCCTGCGTTAACGAGAAAAAAGAATTAGAGACGACGAGCGTTTTGAAGAAAATGAGAGTGCGCAACATTTTTAATTTGAGGTAGAAGCAGAAAAAAAAAATGAAAAGCTCGTTGCGTTTACCAGTGATCTTCCTTGATTTCTTCATCAGCCGCGGCTTCAAAGATGTCGGGCCCTTTGTTGTATTCTTCGTCGTCGCTTTCGCTTTCTGAATCAGACGTCATGGCGAACTGAAGTGATGTCTCGAGTTCGTACAAAATTTATTTCTTCTTTTTTGTAACGCCTTTTTTTTTCAGATCATTTTTTTTTTCTCTCCAAAATTCATAAATCAGAAGTGCATGCGCGCGCGTTTCACGTCGTTACTTTCACAGTATCGTCGTTATCATCGTCATCACCTCGCTTTGTATATACGCGCGACACTATTGATTTTTAAATACCAAAATAATGGATGGTTACGGCGACACGAACGATCGTCGCGTGGGCCTGCCACGAGGCCCGGAAGTGTTTGGCGCAAGAGTAAATGACGATAAAAGAGACGAGTTGAAGAACAAAATCATGGAGTTTGAGAGGCGCATAGACAAAAGCAACGAGGAACACGTCGACATGCTGGAAAAAATGCGGATGGAAACGAGAGAGCTCGAACGTCTGAGAGGCGTTTGGTCCGAAAGGGGAATACCGGGCGTCTCTCGCGACTGGAACATTCAAGAGCCAAAAATGAAGACGGAAGCACCTAAAGAACGAACCGAGTACAAAGAGTACATCGATTTCAAAGAAACTGAAAGGAAACGCAAAAGTAGTAGTGGGCCAGATCGGCATCTGATCACAAAAACAACAAAACAAGAAGACGTAGATGATGTTGTGTTCAGGTCATTACCATCGACTTTATCGTCATCATCGTCATAATCTTCTTCTGCGTTGAAATCAAAACCAAAAGCATAAAAATAAATAACGTTAATCGAGTGCCTCTTTCGTGTCTTAATAGAATACAGATACATTTCATTTTACTCAACAATTTGGAATAACTCCCGTGCTAACTCTAGATGAAATTGAGGATGTGCTGTTTGCGTGAATGCGCCGCATAACGTCGCCAGCAGAGATACCGAAAGAGTCGCGTAGAGCAACTGGAATTCAGACTCTTCTATTTCTTGGTCTATTTCTCCTCTGCGACACAAAACGTAAAATCTAAAGGCGAATATAAACGCAAACGTTGTCGGTAAGCGAATCAGCAGAGGTGGTGTTGCAGCTAAGTTGAGCAAATTCGCGTGCAAACTAAATGCATCACCAAACGCTTGCGCTGGTGCGTACAACAGCATCGTCAAGCTGACTTCTTCGAGCTTCTTCATCGTCGGCGTCTTTCGTTTTGCCTTGCCCTTTTTTACAGGCCCATAGTCATCCTCATGGTCGTAAGCACCTAGCATCGCAGAAAATCCAATCCAGGTAAAATTCCACGCCGTAGCTGAAATCATAGAAGCGATGCTATTTGGTGTCGGCGATTCGATTGGCGCCAGCCAACCGGGGAAGTCTGGAGAAAGAGAAACTTGCACGGCGCGGGATATGAGTTCTAAAATCCATAAAAGGCTCACTTCGCCGAGAATCAACTGAATATCATTCACGCGTACATCCAACCTTATGTCCCTGTTATCGTTGTTCTCTTTTGTATCCTTTTTCTCCTCTTCATCTGTTCCTCTGCACCTCGGAGTGTTGGATAACGGTCTCGGCGTGTGTGTTGTCATCTTCTTCTTCAGCTTTCTCGTTCCGCCGCGAAAGGTACGAGAGGGAAAAGAGCAGTATCGTCCGCTCTGGCTTTGCGACGACACTCTCACCGTCGTCGTTGTTGTTGTCGTCGTCGTCGTCGTCGTCGGTATCGTCGTCATTTGATCTTCGCTAAAACACCAAAAGTATCATCATCGTTTTGCGTTTATCATCTGTAAAAGTGTATTAATTATTTTGTGCTGTGTGTAAAAAGTGGAGTGCAAGCAGGAGGAAAGGCGTGAGAAAAAAGCACACACGCCGCATCCCTCAGGAGCTTTCAACACACGAATCCCTTTCTATTTGTGTGCGCGTGCTTTGAAAAACAAAAAAGAGCACGCGAGTGTGATGGACGTAGTTGCCGCTGACGATGCGGTGATGATGGACGCATCGGGGAAAGATCATAATTCTCCTATTCCTTCTTCTGAAGTCTTCAATTACGTCGTCACCGCGCACAAACCGACGGCTGTGTCGTATTCGTGCGTCGGACGCTTCACGCATTTGGAGAAACAAAATTTGATAGTTGCGCGATCCAACCGAATTGAGATTTACCTCTTAACCGAGGAAGGATTGGAACCAGTTTTGGAGACGACGGTTTATGGACGCATCGCTATGCTCAAGTTATGCGAGGGAAGCACGTTTGGTGACAAAGAAAAAGTACCGGGTCGTCTCGTCGTCGTTACGGAAGACCGGTACTCGCTCGCTGTTTTGTCGTACGATTCGGCAACGAACACTCTCCAAACGATTTCGAGCGGCGATGTTTCCGATTTAACTGGACGGCCTGTTGAACACGGCATGCTCGGCGATATCGATCAAAATGCAAGAGTCATTGCTTTGCACATTTACGATGGTTTACTGAAGTTTATTCCCTTCGATGAGAATGGAAATTTGTTACAGGCGTTCAACGCCAACCTGAACGAACTCAAAGTTTTAGATTTCGTTTTTCTTCCGTCGACGTCATCGTCGTCATCTGGCATCACAACAACGACGAGTGAAAATGAAAACAACAATAATAATAACTTCAGCCCTGAGGACATGTCAAACGTTTCGAGCTTGACGAGGAGCATCAATCGGGAAAACGCCGGGGGCGTCGGTGCGAACTCAATGCCAGTCATAGCGGTATTACATAAGGACGTGAAGGATGAAAGGCACGTCTCGACTTATCGCGTAAATTTACGAGATAGAGACATAGAGCCAGGTCCTTTCGAACAACGCGAAGTTGAAATAGGCTCAAAGAAACTGCTTCCTCTATCCTCTCCCATTGGAGGTTGCGTAGTCGTTGGCGAAGAAACGATTGCGTATTTAAATGAACCGGCGGGAACGACGGATGACGAGGAGAATAATAACAACAATGATAACACCACCACAACGACGAATGCTACAATGACTACGGGTAACGCTATCCTTAAAAATGCCATGCATCGCGGCGAGTGTAAATCATCTTCGTCGGCCTTAGTGAGAGCCATTACTACTCCAGATCTGCTCATGTTTTCTTCAGCATGTCTGATTCCTTCAGATGAGAATGTTTCGAACCAGCTCATCGATAGATTTCTAATTGCTGACGAAGATGGTGATTTGTATCTTTTGATGCTGAGCAAAGGCACGACGAGTGATTCCATGGTATCAAAGTTGACGATAGAAAGACTTGGAAAAACGTCGTCGGCCTCGGCGATAAGTTATCTCGACAACAGCGTGGTTTTTATCGGAAGCGCGTACGGAGATTCCCAAATAATTAAACTGCACACAGAGCAAGTCAACACCATGATGTCAGATTCGAACGAATTACCGAGTTATGTAGAAGTTTTGGAGGAGTTTACAAATCTTGGTCCTATCGTAGACTTTTGTGTCATGGATTTAGAGCGTCACGGTCAAGGTCAACTCGTCACGTGTTCGGGAGTAGGCAGGAGCGGATCTTTACGCGTCATTCGGAATGGAATCGGGATCCGAGAACAGGCTCAGATCCCGCTCTCAGGAATTAAAGGTCTTTATTCCTGCAAGCGGGATGAAACGACGACTTTAGATTCCTATTTGATTGTGTCATTCATCGCAGAAACGCGGATATTAGCAATAAACAATAACGACGAGTTGGAGGAGGCTGTTTTTTCAGGATTTGACGCGGCGTCTCAAACAATTGAATGCGCGAATGTTTCTGGAAATACCATATGTCAAGTCACGAGCAGAGGTGTCTACGTTTGCGATGCTTCTTCGGGAGAACTTGTCGCTTCATGGTTGCCGTCTGATGAGAGTCCTATCACTGCCGGCTCAGCGTCAGAGAATACTATTGCGGTTGCCACTGTCGGTGGTAAGCTTTATTACCTCTCCCTTCAAAATGGAAAGATTAAAGAGACTGGAAAAATGACATGTGATGCCGAAATATCTTGCATCGATAAAACGCGATGCGGCGATCGCAACCTCTGTGCAGTTGGATTGTGGAGCACGAAGGTTTTGCTGGTTGAATTAGAATTGGAGATGAAAGTTTGCCACACAGAAAATTTATCTCTCGATGTCGTTCCGAGATCGACATTATTTTGCTCCTTCGAAGATACAACCTATTTACTCACCGGTCTCGGTGATGGGCACTTGATAACAAACGTTGTCGTTTCTTCGAACTCAACTAACGAGTTTACTTTGAGCGATCGAAAATCTGTATCTCTTGGCACGCAACCGGTTACTCTGAAACTATTCAAATCTCAACATTCAATGCATGTCTTCGCGGGATCAGATCGACCGACGATAATATATTCAAACAGCAAAAAACTTGTCTACTCAAACGTAAACTTGAACGAGGTTTTACACGTTGCACCGTTTAATTGTGACGCTTTTCCGGATGCGCTCGCTTTGGCCAGCGGCGAACATTTGACGATTGGTGCCGTCGATGATATCCAGAAATTGCACATTCGCACAGTTCCACTGCGCGAACAACCTCGTAGAATTGCGCATCAACCAGAAACAAAAACTTTAGCGGTGCTCACCATGAAAGAGAACGACGTTCCTGGGCGAGAAGAAGAGTTTTTCGTGCGATTATTCGATGACCAAACTTTTAAAACGTTGGCAAAATATCCCCTCGAACCGAACGAGAACGATGCGAGCATCATTTCATGTTCTTTCGACGGTGATGACGACATATATTTTGTTGTCGGTACTGCTTTTGCGGATCCGCACTCGGAGCCTGAGTCTTCGCGAGGACGCATATTGGTTTTCAAAGTTTCAAACACTGCGTCGAGTGGCGGTGGAAACGGTGTTATCAACGGGAATGGCCACGGCGATGGCGCTCAATCCAACCGCGCTTCTGCGTCATCGTCTGTGCTTCAGAAAAACCTCACGCTCGTCTGTGAAAAAGAAACCCGGGGTGCGGTGTACAATTTGAATGCCTTTTGTGGAAAACTGCTCGCCGGTATTAATTCTCTGGTAAAATTATTCAACTGGGGCCTTTCCAAAGAAAATAAGCGCGAGTTAGTGCACGAGTGCTCTCACATGGGACACATCATAGCCCTAAAAGTTGAAACAAAAGATAATGTGATCGTTGTTGGTGATTTGATGAAGTCGATAACGTTGCTCGAGTATCAGCGAGAATATGCCCGGATTGAAGAAATCGCACACGATTTTAGCTCGAATTGGATGACGGCGGTTGAGATTTTAGACGATAACACATATCTCGGAGCCGAATCTAGTTACAATTTGTTTACTGTACAGCGAAACGCGGACGCGGATACAGAAGACAAACGTGGCACTCTAGAACTATGCGGCACCTACCACTTGGGAGATTCCGTAAATAGATTCAGACGCGGTAGTCTTGTCATGCGCATGCCAGATCAAAGCGACGATACGAGCTCGTTTTCTGAAATTTCGACTTGGCTATTCGGCACGATCTCTGGTGGTTTAGGCGTCGTTGCGACATTACCAAAACTCGAGTTCTTGTTACTTAATAAAGTTCAAGAAGCCATGCAGAAGGTAGTCACCGGTGTAGGAAATTTTAGTCACTCTGACTTCAGATGTTTTCACAACGTGCAACGCAGCGTCAAGATGCAGAACTTCATCGACGGTGATTTGGTCGAAATTTTCTTAGATCTAACCAAAGAAGACCAAGAAGCGGTGTCTAAACTGTGCGGCGTTTCGAATTCCGAGGATTTGGTCAAGAAGATTGAAGAGATTTCTCGTCTCACGCACTGAAAGAAGGCAGAACAGGAAGAAATAGACGGACGACAAAGAGAAAAGTGCTACTACTCAATTGTAAAAATATTCAATAAAAACACGAGCTATTACTTCGCCATCCAATAAATTAAGACTAAAGCTGAGCATATTGCACACACGGCGCTGAGAACAATCGCATCTTTGTTCTTTTTTCTCTTAATAGCTACAAGTAGGTTGTTCACCACCGGGAATTTGCTCCCCGCCGTGGCGAGTGCGCTAATCGTATTATTGAAAATCCCCCTCTGTTCATACAACGCGCTCGCCGTATTTTGTGCAACACCAATGGCATCGTCTACTGCGATTGATGAACTCAAAATCGAATTTCTTTCTCGCATCGCCGCGGAAGAGTTACTCTCATCTCCTCCTCCTAAAGTGCCGTTACTTCCCCGGTGCCTTCCTTGTAACAACGAGGCGTGTTCTCGCTCTTGCTCTATGTAATCCTTCATTCTTCTGAACTCGCGATTGAACTCCGTCGCAACATCTCTATGCCTCGCTAACGTGTGCGTTCGCGTGTCCGATGTAGCGTTCGCTCCGCTATGAATGGATGACGCCAAAGCTCTCGTCACGTCAGACAAACGCGTTAACAATGCCTCGATCTCTCCTTCTTTCGATGCGATAACATCAAAGTTTCCCTCCATTTTACTCGTCGCCGTATTACTGTATTGATTATATCCACCGCCAGCACCACCACTCATACCTCCAACGCTTGACGTCGACGTCGTCGCGTGGTTGCTACCGACCCCGGCGAGTTTTGAAAGCGAGGCGAGGTTCGCATCAATTTCATTCTCCAACTTCCTCGCTTCTTTTCTCAACTCTTCCCACGCCGTCGAAGGCACTTTCATCTTTCCGTCTCGATATAACTTTTCTCGCAGTAGTTGTTCTTTCTCTGTACCGCTTTCTCGTCGCTGATTTTGCACGTTTATTTTCGGATGAAAGTCACGCGCGCGCGCGCACCGAGATTTATTATAGCGTTTCCCGGGACAATTGAGGACACAAAAAAAAAACGAGGCGGAGAAATCAAATTATTCCTCACACGCACAGCTTTTGCAAAAACACAAACACAAACACACATAACAACAAAAAGAAGAAAAAAATACCAGACTTGAAGAAGAGAACCGTGCGTGAAGGAAAGAAGTAAAAAAGGATGAAAAACGACCAGCAGATAAAAGAAGGAGACGAGGGTGTGCACAATGTACGGATAATCTCGCGGAAGGAATTCTCGTCGCGACAACAAAGCAAATACCAAAGATAGTTTACACTCTACTATAACTTCGCGAACGTCTGTTTTTTTTTCTTTCAAGTTTCGAAGGTTTACATCAAAAAGTGCTTTTAAATAATGAACAAAAAATTAACATTTAATGCATCATTTTGCTTAGACGATGACCATCTTGATGGCGTGGATCGTGGCGTTGTCGACCTTGATGTCGTTCTTCTTGTACGGAAAGTCAGCCGGGACGATCTTCTTGCCAGAGATGGTTTCGAATTCCTTGCCCGCAGCCATGTCGGCCTTGGTGACAGTGCCCATGACAACGTGGTTCTTCACGACATCACCCAAGCCATCCATCTTCACAAATTCCATTCTGGTGACACCCTTGGACTTGATGAAGTCCCCGAAGGCATCGTCATCGGCGGCAAAGACCGTGATCGGGCCTTCTTGCGTGAAGGTACCTTCCTCGCCAGAGGCGGAGATGGCGGAACCCATCATGGAGTAAGACGCAGCCTTGCAGATCATACCTATAAAAGAAATTAACGATCAGTATTGTTACTCTCACAAATGTTTAAACACTTACCGAAGGCATCGTTGTTGAAGGATCGGCCACCTTCTTCACCACCTGTTTATTGTTTTTCGCAAAAAGTAATAAGAAGAGTGACGAGAGTTTTGTGTTAGTGGTTTTTTGCCAGTGCCATTTTTTTGAAACCTTAAATTTCGATATCTTTTTTGTGGCGAAAGGAAGATCGAGGGAGAAAGGGTTCTCTTCTCTCTCCCCTCTTGGTCTTCTTGCTTCCGCGCGCGCTTTTACTCTCCTTCACTCTGGAAAATGAAAGGCGAAACAAAGCGCGCGCGAGTGCGCGCGCAGAGTTTCGAGGGAGGAAAACGGAAGGAAAAGAAGACGATCGATCCTCGGGAAAAAACGCAATGATGAAGAAAAAATTTTCTCTTGGCTGTTATCCAATCGAGAGAGGGAGAAGACTCGTTGTGGTGGTGATTAGTTCTTCTCTCAAAAACAAAATTTCTCTGCCGAAGCGTACCTTTGCCGTGAGCCATCTTCGCGTTGGCGACGGTGGATCGCTGTTGCTTCTTGGCGACAACTTGGGAGACGACCTTGGCGCCGGCGATTTGGGATTGTAAAGCGAACATTGTTTCTGTGTGTGTGTGTGTTATAAATTGCGTTAAAAGTGAGGAAATGTGTATCGGGGTCCACGTCACGCCCGACACTCGTCTCTTCCGAGAAAAAAAAATATAAAAATAAAAGCACGAACTCGTGATGAGTGAGAAAGGAATTCGTCTCCACCTCCACCTCACTCTCTCAAAACTCACTCACTCGATCCATTTTTTTTCATCGCAACGCGGCACAACACGATTAAAAAAACAAAGAAAAAGAGAGCAGAGCACACACACCACTCACAGAGAGAAAAAAAACAAAGAAGAGAAGACGAGAAGAGTTTGTTGTGGGCATCGAAGACCACCTCCGCGCCGGTCATCACACTCTTCGGTGCAAAAAGTAGCGCATGGCGGCAACTTCGCACTTTCGCACGCCTTTTAACGGCTACAGCGTTAAATTCTCCCCGTTCTTTGCCGATCGCATAGCGGTATCCGCGTCGCAAAACTTTGGCATCGTAGGAAACGGCCATCAGTACGTTTTGAGAAGAGAGTTGAACGCGCTCAACACCGCAGCACAACCTTCTAATCCTGCTCTTGCGCCTGGGACAACGCTTCCGTTAGTAGAAGAGGCGAGATTTGAAACCGCGGATGGGATATTCGATTGCGCCTGGTCGGAAGAATCGGAGAACGTGTTAGTCTCCGCCTCTGGCGATGGGTCCGCAAAACTTTGGGACGTATCTCGCTCACCGTTTCAAAATCCTTTGCGTTCGTTCAACGAACACGAGGCGGAAATTTATACCATTTCTTGGAACCCGACGAGGAAAGACGTGTTTTTAACCGCCAGTTGGGACGATACTATTAAACTTTGGAATCCGAGAGAGAATGCGCACACGCGCGGGTCTTTGAAAACATTTAGAGAACACACGTACTGCGTCTACGCGGCGGAGTGGTCGCCGCACCACGCAGACGTTTTCGCCTCTGTTTCCGGCGATTGCACGTTGAAGATTTGGGATTGCAGGAAAAACCACTCGACTTTATCGATACCCGCGCATGATTTTGAAGTTCTGTGCGTGGATTGGAATAAATATAACGATTGCGTCGTCGCAACGGGATCGGTCGATCGAACGGTGAAACTGTGGGACGTTCGGAATCCCAAAAAAGAACTTTCCATATTGCGAGGTCACGGTTACGCCGTGAGACGAGTAAAAATGGACCCATTCGACGAAGATATATGTTACACTGCGAGCTACGACATGACCGTAGCCATGTGGAATTGGAAAATTAGCAACGCAACTAGCAATAGTAATACTTTAGGAGGAGGAGTAGGAGGAGACACCAGAGGCGTTCAGCCTTCGCCGCTTTTGCGTCAGTGGCGCCACCACACCGAGTTCGCGGTTGGTTTAGATGTGAGTGTTTTGAATAGAGGAGAATTAGCGAGCTGCGGTTGGGATTCATCCGTTCAAGTGTTTAGCAACCATGGACCGGATCCGCTTCCCATCCTTTGATGATATTTTACGTAGATTTTAATACATCGTGCTTTCTCGATTTTTAATATTTTATTCTATTGCGGCGCGCGCGTATTTAAGAAGACCAACTCAAATTTGCATGTTGATGGATTTAATATAATGAATTTTATTTCAAGTTACGTAAAAAGAATAGATTGTTTAGCAAGAAAAGTTCGACTCTCCCGGGCATTTGCATCCAGATTGCTGGATGATGGCATTGGCGGCGTAGTTTCCGCCCTTGCAGCAGTCCGCTAATTCCTTGCCGTGTACAAACTGGGACAAGAACCCGCCGACGAATGCGTCTCCCGCGCCGTTCGTATCGACCAAGTCTTCTTTCGCTAATTTGATAACGTCGTATTTCGTGACCTTGCCGTCTTTCGCGACAATAGTCGCGTCCGCGCCTTGCGTAAACACGACCGTTCTCGTGCAGTGATCGCTCGCTTTTGGCATTTGACTGATTTTCAACGCGATCTCCGCAACGTCCGTGACGCCTTCCCACTTTTGAGATTCCGCAAAGGTGACCGCTTCGGATTCGTTTCCAAACAACACGTCGACGTACGGCAAAGTGTTCATCATCGCCTCCAAAAACGGCGGGACTTGCATCAAGAACGGCGCAGACAAGTTCATCATGTAGCATTTCTTGTTTTCCGCGGAATGTTTCGCTACCGCCATCATGGAATCTGGCGACACCGTCAAGAAAAAGCCGGCGCTGTAATAAAACTTGGCGTCTTCAACAATCTTCCAGTTTTCTGCTTCTTGCAAGTGCTCAAACTTGTAGTTGTTCGCCGCGTTCAACGCGGCAATCAAAGATCGCTCGCCGTCCTTCACTAAAACCCCGCACGTCCCAGTCGGCGTCGATTTGTCGATCATGTACTTCGTCGTCACGCCGTCCGCTTGGCACGCTTTGGTCATCTGGGTGCCAAAATCATCCTCGCCGACGCATCCGATAAAGGTCGTCGCGCCTTCTGTCTTCAACATCCATTGGCACACTCGAATAGAGTTCTGCGTGGCACCACCGGCGATGTATTCCACCGGATACTTGTCCACCATCTCTTTATACAACGGATTGTGCTTTTCTTCGGCTAAGATGGCGTTGTTAAGTTTCAACTCGTACTTGTCCAAGATGTCTTGCTCGACGACCGCCGAAATGTCTAGCAATGGGTTACCCATTCCCAATAAAATACTCATGATGATGATAGTGGTTGCGTGTGTGTGTGTTTATTAAATATAAAAAAATATTGATTCGAAAGTAGAATGCGTCCAGACGTGCGTATCGTTGTTTTCGATGATGCAGAATGCGTGCGCGTGCGCGTGTGTGTGTGGCGATGCCTTTTCGAAAAAAAAAGATGATTGATGATGAACTTTTCTTTTTGGTTTTTCGACTTCTGGATGGTCCATGGTGGCTCTCGTGGCTGTGATTTATTTTCCCTCTGGGGTCTCTTTTTTCTCTTTTTTCTCTCTTTTTTCTCTTTTCTCTCTCTCTCTCTTCTCTACTCTCGTACTCTCCCTCGTCCGAGAACATGTCAGCACCAGCAAAAGACGAGGAAAACACCACGCTTCCACCAGCATCAGCACCACCACCACCTCCTCCTCCTCCTCCCGAAGAGGATGATGCGCCGCCACCGTTGCGCTTTGGCACCGGATTAGTTGAAAGCGGCGACGACGGTGGATACAACAATAACAACAATACTGATTCCAACAACGTAAACACAACAAACAAAAAAAAATTGTCAGAGGATGGTTCCTGGGAGTGCGACTCGTGTTCAAACACAAACTTTGCGTGGAGGAAGACGTGCAAACGATGCGATTTGCCGAAATCTCAAAAAGTGAAAGACGAGGAGAAGAAAGCAGCGGCTGGATGGTTGTTAGACGGCGTAGACGATCCGACCAACAATCGAATTTTCGTCAAAGGTTTCGACCCAGAGACGACGACTTCGGACGATTTGAGAGAGTTATTCGGCGGCATCGGGATGATTTCTAGAGTTCGTCAACGCACGGGATATCCCGATCAGTGGCCTTGGGCGGTAAAGATATACACAGACGAGACTACGGGAAAGAACAAAGACGAGTGCACGATTACTTACGACGATCCAATGGCTGCGCAATCCGCGCCCGGGTTTTACGACGGGTACGAATTGAAAGGAAAGAAGATCAGTGTTTCCTTAGCGACAAAGAAGAAAAGAGAAGAGGATGATTTTAGTAGAGATAATAACAGTCATTACGGTGGTGGCGGTAATAGAGGATATAGCGGTTATGGTGGTCGAGGCTCGTATGGAGGCGGTGGTGGTCGAGGTCGCGGCGGACGAGGTGGCGGCGGTGACGGTTGTCGCATCTGTGGTCGATCGGGGCACTTTGCGCGCGAATGTCCAGATAATCGTGGCGGCGGCGGTCGAGATGGCGGTTATGGAAACTACAACAGAAGCGGTGGTAGTGGTGGTGGTGGTGGTGGCGGCGGCGGCGGCGGAGGAGGAGGATATTATCGTCGCGAACGGCCGTATTGAAGTAGACGGTAGAAGAAATATTTTCTGGTACACTATTATTTTACAAAGGTGATTCTTTTTTTAGTTTGCGTTGTAGTAATATTGGTTTTGACCTTCCAAAGCGCGTTGTTCATTAATCCAACTCAAATATCTTTAAGTTGCCGCGAGAATTGGACGCTAGCAATCGCTGACCGTCTGGGGACCACGCGACGCTCGTGACAAACGCTCCCTTATCGTTAGTGAGAACCGGTTTGATGCCACCGCATAAACCAGCCGTGGGACCCCCCTCTCGTAATCCACATCCGGGAGTCATTCGCATGAACGAATGTCCCGCGACTGGTAACGGCGCAAACTTCGCATACATTCGAACCGTGTTATCTTCAGAGCCGCACGCGATTCTACCATCGCTCGTGACACTGAGGCCGACAAAATTTTTCTCATTCACGTGTCCCGTGTACGTGCGAAGACAAACGCCTCGCGGTCCTTTCACGTCCCATAGCCTGAGCAGAGAGTCCGTGGATGCAGAAACAAGCTCATTCCCCATCCATTTCACATACGATACCGCTTTCTTGTGCGTTTCCAAAGTTAACATAGGCTTCACTGCGTTTCGAAGATCGTAAACGTGTACTTTGTGATCCGCTGAGCCAACCGCGATTAGATTCGAGTCCATGCGAGAGGAATTCACCGAGCATATGTTCGCTTGATTCGGATCATTGATCACCATGCACTCTCGTCTTTGTGTGATTGACCAGACTCGAGTTGTGCTATCGTCTGAGGCTGATAACAGACGAGTTGGATCGATTGGAGAAAATTCAGTCGACCAGACCCGTTTCGTATGATTCTTCAATCGCATGGTTTCCATGCCCTTCTGAACGTCCCAGATTTGCATCGCACCGTCGTACGTCGCAGACGCCATGACTGGCTTCACGTACGGATTGAAACTGATTGATGACAACTTCGAGCTCGTAGAGAGTTCCATGGCTGGACAGTGCACGGCGTTCCCTAGCTGCATGACCGAGGCGACTTCGTAAATACACAGTCGCTTTGAAATACCCGCCGTGGCGAACAAGTCCCCGTCGCGATTCCAGGCGGTAGAACATACCATATCACTCGAACCACCGACTAAATCTCCGCACCCAAGTCTAGCGACGACTCGAAATCGCCACTTTCGCGTGACGCGAGTTAAACAACTGCCGAATTCTTTCAAATCTTCCTTCAGCTGTTCTTCGACATTTGTGCGCTTGATCATGTTTGAAATCCATTTTTCGTCATCTTTCACAGCTCCTAAGCGACCAGTGTTGTGCTCTCCGCTAAAACCACCACGCGCAAGTTGAAGCGCATGAGTTTTGCACGACCTCGCGTAGGCTTGAAATAAAGTTTCTTCTAAAGATTCAAACACAATGTTCGGTAGATCGTCGAATGGCACGTGATCGAGAACGCGCTGAAGCTCCGCTGGTTGCCTTGCCCACTCGTCTAAAGATTTGTGATCATTATTATTATTATCATTATTACTCGCGGCACCACGCTTTCTTTTCGCGTTGTTACGAGTAGCACTTCCTTGCTTCCCAGTGGCGTGTTTAGGAAGCAAATTCGAGAGCGCCATTAAAACGTTCAATTCACGCTGTGTCTTTTCATAATCGCGTTTGCGAGATTTTTCAATCGATTTAAGAACGTCAATGATTGTTTTCAATTCGTTCGCCTTTCTCTCGGAATCCACGTTCAACTCGCGGTCAGCTAATGCAGCTTTTGAAGGCATAGATGACGACGATGATGACCTGCGATCTCTCAAAATTTCAAGTTGTTTCAACGCAATATCTCGGACAGATTGTGCCGAGATTCGATGGCGAGGATCTCTCGATACCAATTTTCTGAAGGTTTCTGCCATTTCCGGATGTAATTCATCGATGTGCGTAATTTCTTTTTCATTGAACCAGGCGCGTGGATGTTCGGATCTCGAACCAGCGTCGAACATATCTTTCCAAAACATCTCGGATACAAGAGCACCGAGAGAAACGAGTTCTGATTTGATGGTGTTTGGAAGTTCATTTTCACTGGGGAGCGTCTCGTACAAAACTTCGCGACGTTTCATCACTGGTGGTTGTTTCGATCCTCTCGTCATTTTCTTGCCGTTGTTTCTTGCGTTCATCTCTTCTTCATCGAGGGCTTTGATATCACCTTGCGGAGAAATGAACAATCTCGAAGGATTAACGCCACCGGAGCAGAAACCGCGCTCGTGATCGTTTGCAAGAAGTGCCGCAGTTCTAGCTAAAACATGAAATTTCGTTTCGTCGTTCATCGTTCTGAACGCGTTCGAATCGAGCCAATTCCTGACCGAGACAAAAGAACTCGACTTCTCCAAGCCCTGTATCGGTGGCGCTAAAACAAAGTTATTATCGTCGTGGCTACTCAACGAGGATGGAGAAGAGTAATGCGCGCTGGGCGATCCTCCGTGACATCTCGACGACGTCTTTTTCACAAGAGAAGAATTTTGTATCAAACGTCTCCCCATCTTCGCTTTATTCTCTCTCAATATCAACTCGGTTTCGTCTTTATTTGTTCGAAATTTCTCTGCTCCGTCGATTTCAATTCGCCTTATATTCGCGCGCATATCATTTTCCACCTCCATCGGGTCTTCCGCATCCGCATTCTCGGCTCTTCTTGTTTGAGCGCGCGGATTACGCGACGCGTCGACAATGTTCTTCGAGTCTTCATTCATATCCTTACTATTTTTCGTCGTATTCTTTCGCATGGTAGCAGCACTAGCATCAGTAGTAGTGACTGCGCTTCGAGGGCTTTTTTCCTTTTCTTTGTTGTTGTTGTTGTTGTTGTTGTTGCTTATGTTCTTGTTGGCGATACTCTTGAGTAACTGCATCGACAAGAAGTTCTCTCTCGAAGAGACTCGCGACAGCGATCTAGGATGACTATTATTATTGTTGTTGTTGTTATTGATGGTGATCGTATTGTTCATCATCATCACGTCGTTACTTTTGTTATTGTTATTGTTGTTGCCGCTATTGCCGTTACTGTTCATGAAAAGATCAGATTCTGAGTTTACTCGTCTCGGGACGTTTGGAACGCCTTGAAACATTTCTTCTTTTCCAAGCATACAAATCCCGTCCTCTTCGTTATCTTCATCTAGCTCTTCGCCGTATTCGTTCAATCTCGGAACCGTCTGCGGTGCAACCGTGTACTGTTTTCTCCAAACGTGTTGCCATAACAGTTTCACTTGTTTCACCGTGACTGGTTTGAGTAAATAATCATCCGCGCCGCTTCGCACGCACTCAAAGACAATTTCCGAGTGTTGATTGGCGGACATCATGATGACGGGCAATTGCGAAAACTGCGAGTGGTGTCGCACGTGTTGGAGTAACTTTGGTCCATCGATATCGGGCATCATCACATCCGTGAGCAATAAGTTAAACTCCGTGCCTCGGCGCAACAATTCGATGGCTTCAGCGCCGCTCGCACACGTCGTCACGCGGTATCCGCACTTTCTCAGCACCTGTGACGTGACCGCACGACAGATTCTCTCATCGTCCACGACTAAGACGTGGATCGAAGGCATTCTACTATTACATGCATCGTTTACATTCACATTTTCCGCAGTCGCTCCCGTTGTTCTTCCCGTTCCCGACGCCGTCATCGCTCTTTGCTGCTGCTGCTGCTGCTGAGAGCGTGTGCTCATGCCGACACGACAACGACAATTTGCCCCTCTCTCTCTTCCACCGCTGACGTAGCTCGTTTCCGTCCTTCTCTTCCCTCTCGCCCGTCCGACGGCTTCAAAACTCCTTTTACTATCGACGACAAAAAAAAGAGCACGTCTCACCTACGTTTACGCGCGCGCTTTGAACTGGGGAGATGGCCTTCTCTTGTCTTCTTTCCGTGCTCGATCGCACTCTCTCAAAAGCGCTATAGAGGTCGCACACAAAACAACGACACACGAGAAGGCGACACGCAGTTTGCAGAAATTTCGCGTAAAAGTGGGAGAGTGATGTCGGCTTTTTTTTTCGTCTTTTTCCGTCCGACTCACATTTACCCCTTCATCGTGATGACATTGCTCAAAATCCCAAGGGTTGGTTGGATTCTGAACCAAAAAGGCGAAAAAAGACAAAAATCTCTCTTTCCTCCCGGAGCGAATATCTAGAGGCCAGGAAACGAACCAAAAAAAACTCGCTCTGGTTTCGCGTCAGGAATTTTTTTTACCCACCAGTTATAACTATTTCCGCTTCGTATCCAATTGCGTCACTCTATTTCGCACACAATGGCTACTTTTTCCGCCGCCAAGGTACGCATATCACGCGATTCTTCCTTTATCGCGCTCGTCCGCGCTTCGCGTCGGAGGTTTCTCCTCGCGTTTACGTCCAGTTATTTTTCTCCGTCGTCGTAATCGATATAATGATTGGGTGTGAAAGTTCCTCCTTTTGAGACAAAAAAAGAGGAAAATTTCCCGCGAACGTGTGTTGTAATCGCGATGAGAAAATTTTACGCGCTCTCGCGAACGAATTACGCTCCTCGCTCTTCTCGCGCGAAATTATAAACGCGTCGACTGACCTCGAACTTTCTTCTATCGTTATCACAGACTACCCAACTCACGCAGTTCACCAAGGCTGCCGGTCAGTTCAAGAACAAGACCGTCGCCAAGGTACGTTTCTTTTTTTTGCCATCGGGGCAGAGAGAGAGTAGCTCTCGTTATCCGCTCTCTCTCTCTCTTCTCTCCTCTCTCTCCCCTTGTTTTTTTCTCTTTTTTTTTAGTAAGATCGTTCATTGTTTAAAATGGATGGAGAAGAAAGAAAAAAAGAAAAAGTATTCCGATCACCTTCTCTTCCTCGTTTGCGACGACGACGACGACGAGAAAGAAGAGGATGATTTCTTTTAGTTTCTCTCCACAGCGTTGTCTCACTCGCTCTGCTTTTAAATCTCCGACGAACGCAGTCGCTCACATCTTTCGATTCTTCTCTTCTCGCAGGCGTCTGTCAGCAACACCATCGAAGCCAAGGGCAAAACCTGCAAGGTTGCCATCAACGGCTTCGGTCGCATCGGCCGTAACTTTTTGAGATGCTGGCACGGCAGAGGCAAGGACACCTTGCTCGATGTTGTTGCCATCAACGACTCCGGCGGTGTCAAGCAAGCCTCGCACTTGGTCAAGTACGATTCCGTCTTGGGCACCTTCGAGGCTGACGTCAAGATTGTCGACGACACGCACATCTCCATCGATGGCAAGAGCATCCAAATCGTCTCTTCCAGAGACCCGTTGCAATTGCCGTGGGCAGAATTGGGCGTCGACATCGTCATCGAAGGTACCGGTGTCTTCATTGACACCCCGGGTGCTTCCAAGCACTTGACCGCCGGTGCCAAGAAGGTTGTCATCACCGCCCCGGCGAAGGGCGACGACATCCCGACGTACGTTTTGGGCGTCAACGCTGACCAATACAAGAACTCCGACAAGATCATCTCCAACGCGTCTTGCACGACCAACGGCTTGGCGCCGTTCGTCAAGGTCTTGAACGACAAGTTCGGCTTGGTCAAGGGTTTGATGACCACCACTCACTCGTACACTGGTGACCAAAAGATTTTGGACGCCTCGCACAGAGATTTGAGACGCGCGAGAGCTGCGGCCTTGAACATCGTGCCGACCTCCACTGGTGCCGCCAAGGCTGTCGCCTTGGTATTGCCGGAATTGAAGGGCAAGTTGAACGGTATCGCTTTGAGAGTCCCGACCCCGAACGTTTCCGTTGTCGATTTGGTCATCCAAACCTCCAAGAAGGTCACCGCCGAGGAAGTCAACGCTGCCTTCCGCGAGTCCGCGGAAGGTCCGTTGAAGGGCATCTTGGCTGTCTGCGACGAACCGTTGGTCTCTGTTGATTTTAGATGCAGCGACGTCTCCACGACTATCGACTCTGCCTTGACGATGGTCATCGGTGACGACATGTTGAAGGTTGTTGCGTGGTATGACAACGAGTGGGGCTACTCCCAAAGAGTTGTCGACTTGGCTGAACTCACCGCCGCCAACTGGGAATAAGCGACGATGGCTTTTCGGTTGCTAAAAACTAAAACAGCTTGTTATATTATTTCTATTTACGGCTAAAGTATAAAATTAAGAATCCATTGCGAGAATCTCTCTTATGGTTTCTCTACCACAAATACCACGCGCCTCGCACTCACACACAACTCGAAAAAAATTAAATACGCGAGATAAAATCGCACACACATTCGCACAGGTATAGAGGAAATATTGTCGTGTGTTATTAAAATTTATATTATTATTATGATATTAACATTAAAGAAATAATACTAGAAAAACATCGCCGCGTTCTTCTCCGTCTCTGAGTTTTACTTAAATTTCGTCTTGAACGTGCGCATCCATCGGCAATTCGCCGGACTTTGTGATGGTGACAGTTTCGCTCGGCGGCGTTCCGTTCAAAGCTTCGATTTTACGAACGACGTCCATTCCATCCGTGACTCTTCCAAAAACGACGTGTCGACCGTCCAACCACGAAGTGACGACGGTGCAAATGAAGAACTGCGATCCGTTCGTGTTCGGACCGGCGTTGGCCATGGACAACGTCCCTGGACCGGTGTGCTTCAACTTGAAGTTTTCATCCGCGAACTTTTCGCCGTAAATAGACTTGCCTCCCGTGCCGTCGCCTCTGGTGAAATCACCGCCTTGGATCATGAAGTCTTTAATCACTCTGTGAAAAGTTGAGCCTTCGTACCCGTAACCTTTCTCTCCGGTCGCTAACGCTCGGAAGTTTTCAACCGTCTTCGGTACCGTGGCGCCGTACAAACCCATGGTAATTCTTCCCGCGTCTTTACCTCCGATGGAAATATCGAAGTAAACGGTGTTGGTAATTTTCGGTCCTTTCTTTGCTTCGACGCCTACGTTGTTGATGCCGATGAAAATGGCCGCGCAGACCAAGGCAAACGTCGCAATCAAAGCTTTGCGAGAATACTTGGAAGAAGTAAACATTGTGCTTCTTTCCTATATATATGTTATATTATATATTCGTGTCTTTTGTGAAGAATGCGTACAGTGAAGAATTGGGTTGATTGATTGATGATCGATCACAAACACGAGAGGGAGGGAGAAAATTTTTTCCCTTGTTGTGGACCTTTTGCGTCACGTCTCTCGACAAAAATTTCATCGTCTCAAAATAAAAAAATAGGAAATATCCATAACGCAACACACAACAACAACAACACAAAAAAAAGCACACGCAGAATAAATACATGTTTCTGCTGCAGCTCGGTGGGTCTTCGCTCGCAAAGAAGCTCTCCTCTTCGCTCTCATCGTCCTACCGTTGCTATTCGACCTGCTATTCTCGCTCATCGTCGTTCTTGAGTAACCGACATCAACTGCGAAGCAGTAGTAGTAGTAATAGTAATAGAAGAAGAAGAATGTCAACGATAAACGTAACGACAGAAGCAAAGAAAAAACAACCGAAAGAAGACAAGACTGGGGATAACGGAGGAGGAGGAGAGTATAACCCAGAAAAGACCGCGATCGTGAACGGCAAGAAGTATCGCAAGTGTGCGTGTGCAATCGTCTTCAATGACTCTGGTTCGCACGTGTTGGTTGGCGAACGCGCCGGGAAGAGTGGGTCGTGGAATTTACCCCAAGGTGGGATGGAACCGAAAGAAACTACCGCCGAGGCGGCGACGAGAGAGTTGTACGAAGAGACTGGGATATCCCTAGATTCCTCAAAAAATAAGAAGAACATCGAGGTAGAGTTAGTGGCAGTCCTAGAGAACGACGATGCGTACGCGTACAGCGCGGGTGGGTGGTTAGAGAAGAAAGGGTTGGCGGGACAACGGCTGGAGTTCGCGGTGTTTCGTTGTAAGACGTCAGCCGATCCCATGGAGTTTGTAAACTTAGAAGGTTTGGACGGCGAACCGGCGGAGTTCACGCAGATGAAGTGGATGTCTTTAGATGAGTGCGTTGAAAGCGTGTGGGAGGCGAAGAAGAAAGCCTACGAGAAAATGCGAGTAAACGTCGAGCCAATCGTTCGAAAACATTTTTAGTCGTTTTTTTCGCGTGTTTGTGCTTACTGGTAATAAAATTTGTGATAGTATATTTATTATATCGTCGTTGTTCACATGTTAAGGTAAAGTCGTTTACTTGGTAATGTTCTTCGCGACGCTTTGCGACTCCTTCCAGTTCACACCCGGCATAATTAATCTCTGGTCAACTCTATCCTTGTAATCAATAACGGTTTTCATGAGCGTGTCGAGCAATTCGTCTCCTAACAAAGTCGGTTCTAATCCCAAGTCTTTCAAGTTGGAGTTCTTCGCGTTGTAGTAGTGCTCCTCCGCTTCAGTTCTCGGGTTCGGGACGCTAATAACTTCCGGGTTCAATCCTAACTTCTTACCGGCTTCGGTGATCAAACCGGCTAGTTCGTTGACGGAGAATTGCTGCGTAAACTGGTTGTAGATTGGCATCTTCCCTGGCTCCGCGGGGTTGTCGACGGCGATTTGAATGCATCTCACGGTATCGCGAATGTTCAAGAAACCTCTCGTTTGTCCGCCCTTACCGTACACCGTCATCGGGTGACCAACCGCGGCCTGGATGCAAAATCTATTCAACGCGGTGCCAAAAACGGCATCGTAATCTAATCTGTTGATCAAGTCCGGATGCATCATCGTTTCGTCCGTTGCGATACCGTACACGACGCCTTGGTTAATATCCGTGCAACGCAAATTCCACGCTCGCGTGCAAAACAACATGTTCGCAGAGTCGTGGCATTTCGACAAGTGGTAGAAAGAACCACCTTGTTTCGGGTACGGCAACGTATCCGTTCTACCGTTGTGCGTGATGGTCAAGTAGCCTTCTTCAATGTCGATATTCGGAGTACCGTATTCACCCATAGTGCCGAGTTTGACCAAGTGGCAATCCGGCGCAAACTCTTTGATCGCGTACAAGACGTTAATGGTACCCATGACGTTGTTCGTCTGCGTGAAAACCGCACGAGATCTATCCATCATCGAGTACGGCGCAGAACGCTGCTCACCAAAGTGCACCGCGGCAGTCGGGTTGAATTTCTCAAACGTCGCGCCCAAAAACTCGTAGTCGCACACGTCGCCGACGAACAACTCGATCTTTCTCCCGGAAACTTCTTCCCACTTGCGAACTCTTTCGTGGATGGATTTAATCGGCGTCAAGGAGTTGAAACCGAGCTGATCATCGAACGCACGTCTGCACAAGTTATCGACGATGGAGACCTCGTAGCCTCTTTGGGACAAGTGCAACGCCGTCGCCCATCCGCAGTAACCATCACCGCCGATAATCATAACGCGTTGACCTTTGCCCGCGTCCGGGGCGTCCGATCGCGGGTTGATCGCTTGAACGATCAAAGACGTCTTCTTTTGGTGGCTGAAAGAGGTGGTGGAAGACATTCGCAACGCGTTGCTGTTCGTGCTCATTTTCCTCGAGCTCAAGACTGTACGTATGCATGAAGAATATTAACGTTTGTTTGTTTGTTAGTCAGTTAGAAACTACTTTCTTTTTTTCTACGCATAAAAAGAGGAGGAGGAGGATGGAGGTGGAGGAGGAGGAGGAGGAGAAGGACGACGAAGACGACGAAGACGACGAGCGACGGGAGAGAAAAGAAATTTAAAACTTGTAAAAAAAAGCGGATGAGCTTTTTGTGAATGAAAGGAGAGAAGGAAGCAAAAAAAGAACAAAAGTAATGAATCTCTCTCTTACCCGAAGAAGATTTTTGATATCCAAAAGAAGAAGACTTGGCCGAAGCGGCGTTGTTTCTCTTCGAGGAGGAAGCGACGACGCGCGTCGGAGCTGTGCGTTTGAATGAAAAGTATTCGTGTTTTACTGTCAGTTATTTATTCAGGCGAACGAGAAAGAACTCTCCGTCTGTCTGTCTCTCAAATCTGATTTTTATTATTCCATCTCAGGCCGACGCTCGGGGAAAGAATAATAAAAAAACCTCTGTCGGGGACGACCAAAGACGAGGACGACGAAAAAAAACAGGCGAGTCAGAAGACGTGTGAACGATACAGAGCATAGGAGGAGGAGGAGGAGGAGGAGCAAGGAGGAACACACGCACCGAAAGAAATCGCTGATTGAGCAATGGCAGACATGTTATGTATACTTCGTTTATTGTGAGGAAAAGATAAAAGACGATGATGCGTGTGGTCGATGATGATGTTGATGAGAGATTTATTACAAGGCAAAAACTGACAAAAAGCAGACTGTGACTCTTTCTCTCACGAAGTCTCTCTTCTCTCTCTCTTCCAAACGACACCAAAAAAAAAAAGAAGAGAACGCGAAAACGAATAAAAAGAAGAGGGGATGCGACGAGGCGCTGCGGCTTCAGCAGCTGCGGCTGCGGCGGCGCATCAGCAATACGCACCACACGTATCGTCGTCATCCTCGAGAGTGAATTCACCTCGAGGCGGTGTCATTTCTTCCGCAGCCGCGGGAGTCTCCACGTCGTCGGGGCAAACGATGATGATTTCGGAGAACAACAACAACAACAACAACAACAACAACAACTTCGCGTTTGAAAATATACGTCCTGCGACGCCGGTGGCATCGTCTTCTTCCAGTCATCAGACAAAGATGATGAATAATTCTGGATTTGGAAGCGGCGGTGGTCCGAGCAGGGTATTTCGACAATCGACGGTTTCCTCCTCCCAAGCGTCGTCGTCGTCGTCGTCGTCTTTCCAAGAACAACAAATTTCTGTTAAGTTTGGCTCCTTAGCCTGTTTTATGAGCTTTTGCTTGATTTTGTTCGGAGGCGGTTTGGTCAGAGAATCAAAGCTAAAACGACACGAGATACCGGGAGATGTGTACACGAAATCGTTCGTCGAAAAAATGAACAGATGGGAGAACATACACAGAGGTGAATTCGAACGCGTGGAGTGGGTGTTGGTCGATAACAACTTCAACGACGCGCAGGCGTCTCCTAATATCGAAACTTTGAAGAGCACAACAGAGGCGGTTAATTATCAAGCGTCCAAGTTAACTGCACCGCAAACGTACAAGGCTTTGAAGTTTGAGAGCTCAAATTTGTTGGAAACGTACGTATTACCGAAAATCTATCCGAAATACGCCGAGTATATGCCATCGATTGACGCGTTGCGAGAGGCAGTTCAGAAAGGAAACTCGATACCGGTGACGACGACAAAGTTGTTGAACAAAACCAGCGGAACAACTAACTTAAACGACGCCATGAATAACACGAAACTAGTCTCTCGTCTGATCGAAACACCACTTTCGCTTTCGCTGGTGGGAAAAGACACAGCTTCGAACCAAATCGTCGCGTCGATTGATTTAGGCGAGCAACACGTGTTTCAGAAAACGATAATTTCTCACGTGAATAATAAGATTTGTAAATATCAATTGGGTGGCTATCATACCAACACGCAAAACTGCGAGACGTATTCAGCGCTCGTCCGCACGTGTTTCAAAGTTAAAAAAAGTGGCGTGGAAGAAAATGCGCGCTGGGTGTTGGACGATACGTTCGGTAACTTTGGGTGCGAACCGGGAAGCCTCGCTAGAGTACGAGGGATTTCTTCGGGCGGCAGTAGCGATAGCAGCAGCATCAGCAGTAGTGGTAGTAGCAGTAGCAGTAGCAATAGCAATATCGGCGATAGTAATACTGGGATCACACCCTCCGCGGTGAATGGAAACATCGACACTGGGTCGCCTTTGTGGAAACCATCGTCACGGAAACGCCTCGACGCGCCTCAAATCAAAGCCACGCCTCCGGATGCAAACAAAATCCGCGTTGCTTTGGCAGAGCACACCGTGACTATTCAACACGCTTTCGATCCTGAAATATGGTTGAGAAACCAAACGATATCCAAGATGACGTACGAAAGACAACGTGCGAAAGTTTCTATAGAAGGAATCGTGCTCGTTGTCGTCGGAAGCGCGCTCGGTATTCCCGGCGTTGGTTTGCTTTTGTTGGGATTCATCAAGCGCAAACGCACGGTTCGCTCGAGACGAGGATACGTTCAGTTACAGTTCCCAGGTCCTGATTACGTGTAAATAATAATAATAATAATAACAACAACATGATTTGCTTTTGATGTTGTGAGAAACTATTACAAGCACGCGCACAAATACACGTAGAGTTACAACTGCGTGTGCATATCTAATCTATTCGTTTATTCGTCTACTAGTACAATTGCTCTTCTCTCTCTATTATTTTTAATCGTCGTCTAACAACTCGTCCAACATACGAGCTTCTTCTTCTTCCTTTTTTTTCCTCGCGCTGTTGTTACTTTTATCGTCACAAAAACAACCATCTCCTCTCTCATCGTTCTCCCCTAGCTCTCTTCTGTATTCCTCGTCGTCCAACCCGAGCATTGTAGATAAAGGCATCGAGCGCACGCGTCTTTTGACTTCTGCGCTGTCTATTTTTTTTACTCCTCTGCCGTCCGTCGCCTTGAAATTTCTCCCTTCCTCTCTCTCCTCTCCTTCCTCCTCTGGCCACGCGGTGCGCAACACGCACGGTTTCCTCCGCATCGCTGTTATATATATATATATATATATCTTATCTCTCTCTCTCTCTGATATCTCTGTCTATCTGCTTTTCTCTCGCACCTTGTTATTCGTCTTGTTTTATTTAATAATACAGTTTGTGGTGTGTTTTCGACTTTTCGTCCTTTTTTTGATTCCACTCTGTTTGTCACTCGCTCGCTCGCTCTCCTCACAACTCACGTCTCTGCCTAATAAACGAGAATAAAATATAATCATGACGAACGATAAAGAGCGAGAGAAGGCGAAACAGAAGAACATCGCGGTTATCGAAAACGCGATCGCGGCGAGGAACAAGGTAGAGAAAGAGAGCGGTTCTCTTTGCTTTTTTTTTTCTTGGGGTATTCTTTTGCGATACACGCGCACGCGCACAAATCTCTTCTTTTCATTTTTTGTGTGTTTTTCAAAAATTTCTCTCTCTTTTTCTCGTCGTCGTCATCCACCAGTCGCGTATGCTCTGGAGCAGCGCAACTCTGTCATCGAAAGAAAAGAATCGCTGACGTCTTCATCTTCCTTATTCTTCGTGTTTCATTATTTAAACGCAGTATAAATCTATCGCGGATGACCGCGTGAGAGAAATTGCAAAGTTGGAGAAGCAAATCATATCGTTAGAGGCGTTGTTGGACAATCGGGACGGCGCGGATGCTTTGAAGATCAAATTGGCCGAATGCGAAGGGACCATAGCGGCGTTGCGGTCAGAGCTCGCGAGCGTTCGTGGGAGACTCGATAAGAAATCGAAAGCCAGCGAAGATATCTCTTCGTCGAACGCGTTGAGCAAACTGGCGCAGTTGGCCGGAAGCACCGCCGGTCTCGGGAGCGGCTTCAGCTCGAGAGATTACCTCGTGGGCGTGTTGAGTGGGGTGGTACTCGTTGGTGCATTGGTGAGCGTGAGCCACCATCGTAATGGTGGGACAGTCTCGTTGCGTTGGTTCGGGGAGACTGTGAGCGCGTTATTGAAAACATCCACCGCCAAATAAAAAAAGTTCGTATTTATATATATAGAGAGAGAGGCATTGCCGACCTGTATTTTTTTAGCACACATTTTAAACCATAATTATTGATACATACCATCTAGATGCAAGCAGCTAAGTTCTGTTCTCTCTTTCACATGCATAAGTCTTCCTCTCTCTCTCTCTCTCATTGTGTGTTTCTACCGCAAAAATTCCTCTCTAATCTTCGCGGCTTCGTGGTACGCGTTCACATCCAAGCCGCTCGCGTTTATCGCTATCCTTACGCGTAAAACGCCGTTACTTAAAACAGAGAACGGCGTCGAAGACGAAGAGGACATCGAACAATGACGAGGAGCACCTCCTGTCTCTCGCTTCTCGTACTCTCCAATCAAAAAATACAAGTTCTTCAACTTCCACTTAAACGTTGGCAACACCGAAGACGCGTCGAAAGAGAGCGCGAACGCGTTGTCTTTCAAAACACCGATGGAATTTTTCGGATCGAAACTTTCCAAAGTTCCCAAGACGCGCACGGAAACTTCGTACACATCGTCTCCGTCACTGTCGCCCTCATCCATCGCATCTTCATCTCCGCGCTCTTGCTCCTCCGTCTCTATGATTTCTTCTTCCGAATTCTCGTCGTCGTCGTTCAAAGTCGTTAAAAACGAAGAAGAAATCTCTCCTTCTTTCTTCTTCTTCTTCTTCCTCTTTTCGTCGAGAAGAAGAAAGACGTTCCGCAAGTCTTCCACGCGACAGACCCGTCCGCTGTTCACCATTCGTCCTCTTCTTCTTCTTCTTCTTCTTCTTCTTCTTAATGATAATACTCGCAACCTCTATCGCGGATGATGGTTCACCATATTTCTCATCCTCTCTCGAGCGTGTGTATGGTGTGTAAATTGTGTTTATAAAAAAATGTGCTTCTCGAAAATACGAATTTACGAAAAATCGAGGAGTATTTAGGGATGTTGGTTGACTGTTGACACGAGCGAGCGAGCAGAAGGCGGAGAAAAAAAAAACAAACAAACGCATCTAGTGCGCGTGCGTTGCTGTCTCTCTCTTTTTCGCGCCTTTTCGTTGCTGTGACTTCTGTTCTCCGACAAAAAGAAAGAGAACTTGCCACAACACTTACACACTTACACACACTTACACACAGCGCGAGCTCTGGACTTGCTCTCTGTGCAGAAAAGCGAACGTTCTTCCCCTTCTCACCTCCGTTCTGTTCACTCTCGGCGAGCAGACGCACGCGCGAGACGCTCGTCGCAGTGAGTGAAGAAGAAGAAGAAGAAGAAGAAGAAAAACAACAACAACAAAAAAGGAAGAATGGAATTCCGAAGGAAGTCTCCTTCGGGAGACGATCCGTCCGAACGAGGAGTATGTTTGAGTAAACCGGCGACGCCGGCTAGCAACGACGGTCGAGACAACGAAAACAGCGATTTGATTGTCTACCAAAACGAAATCTTGCGCGCTGGAGACGACCGATGCGCGTATAAAGTGCTCGGCAGTTTAGGGAGCGGGACGTTTGGACAAGTTTTACGGGTAAAGAAAGTGACTCAGAACAACAACAACAACACTGACGGAGACGGAAAATATAACAACGACGACGGCATGGACGAAGATGCAAACGGCGAGAATAAAGTCTCCGCGCTGAAAATAATCAAGAACCATCCGGCGTACTTCCATCAAGCGCACGTTGAGATTGGTATTCTCCACATGCTAAACACGAGGTGCGACCCAACCGGAGAGAAGAAAATCGTGAAACTCTTGGACCAGTTTGTTTGTCACAACCACTTGTGTTTAGTTTTCGAGTTGTTGGATATCAACTTGTACGAATTTTTACGGAAGAATAAATTCAGAGGCGTCTCGTTGCGAGTGCTGCGAGAGCTCATGGTGCAGCTTTTGAACGCTTTGGACGTGCTGCGAGAGGCGAACGTGATTCATTGCGACATAAAACCGGAGAACATTCTGTTGAAGTCGTTGTCGTCCACCGAGGTGAAATTGGTCGATTTCGGTTCCGCATGTTTTCAAAACAGAACGGTGTATCAATACATCCAGTCGAGATTTTATCGGAGTCCAGAGGTTCTATTAGGAACACCATACGGGATGCCGATCGATATGTGGAGTTTAGGATGCGTTGCTGCGGAAATGTTTCTAGGATTGCCGATTTTACCAGGCGCGAGCGAGTTTGATTTGTTGAACCGAATGTGTGAAACGATTGAACCGCCGCCGGATTCAATGTTGCACAAAGCGAGACATCGACACAAATATTTCGTTCGAACGAATAATAACAACAATAACAACAATAACAGTAGCAGCAGCTTTTCAGATATGAATCCAAACTCGGAATCTGATTCGGATATGGTGAGAAATAATAACATGGACGGCAACGGAAACGGAGAGTCAAACTATCGCTTGTTGAACTTGCAACAATACGAAGAGCGTTCGGGGAAACGAGCCGCCGTAGGGAAGAGATACTTCCACCAAAAGAAATTAGCTGATATTATTTTTGGAGCTCCGTATAAGGATCTCGGCGCGGATAGTCCTGGATCGAGAGAACGAGAAAACGCCATCGAGGAACAAAAGCTCATGCGCGCATCATTTTTAGATTTCTTATTCGGGATGTTGGCGCTAGATCCAACGTTACGTTGGACGCCAAAACAGGCGCTGTTGCACCCATACATTACCGGTGATCCGTTCGATCCAAAAGTACCGTTTAAACCACCAGTATGCGTGGAGACGACATCGGAAGAAACGAGAAAAGAACATCAACGGAGCGCGGCGAAAATGGCAGCGGCGGTTTCGGAGAGCGCAAAGAGAGAAGTTACCGCCGCGAAGAAACCGAAACAAACCGTCCAAACTCCGTTTCCAGATTTCGTACCACCCCCGGCACACCAACCGATTCCTACCGGCGTCGCGGCGAATGCAGCCGCTGTTGTCTCCGAGACGCCTGCAGCAGTTTCGGCGCAACAGCAACAACCGGTTGTCGGCGGTTTAGCCGCAGCGTTCGCTTCAGCTTCAGCAACTGCCAATTCTGTCGGAAATTCAAACTTCTTGCAGGCGCAACAAATGCAAACGGCAGCTGCTGCAAACGCTGCTGCTGCAAACGCAGCTGCGGTGTCTCAAGCCTCTCCCGGTCAGACGCAAGCTGTTTTCGGCGTTGGAAGCTTTGGCCAAAGCCCTGGCGGAACCCAGTTTTTGGGAAACCACTTTGTCGGTTCCCCTCACGCCATGAACTCTGCCGCGCTACATCCGTTACACTTTGGGCAATCGCCACCGACTTCGCAAATGCAGAACTTGTCCATGCAAAGACAGCACGCCGTTGCGGCGAAGGCAGCCGCTGCCGTACAGTTTCCAGTCGTGTACGCTAGTCCTTTAGGTCCCGGTCGAGGAACGCTGGGTGGCGAGGCTTCCGCGGGCGGAGCGAGCAACGCGTCGCAGGCGGCTCGAGCAGCGACCGCCGCACAAAATGCTTTGAACGTAGGGAATAACAACTTGATTCGTAACAACTTCGGTATTGGTGGACAGTACAAAATGCAACAAAGCGGCGAAAACTCGAGCGGTGGGAGCGCCTCTACGACGTTTTCAGGCTTGCCGCAATCCATGCCGAGACAATCCGCCTCGGGAGGTTTCGGTGGTTCTGGTAACGCCGGATGGTGGGGACCAGGCGTCGTTAGTGGCAACTCTGCAAGCATAAGCAACAAAGAGAAAGGTGCGTTTTCGCCTATGAGTCGCGTGTCTGGATTCGCGTCGCCGTCTGGATCTAGTCTGAAAACCGTTCGGGAAGGCGGCGAGTACGTTCCAAACAATTCGCCTCCGCCTCAAATGAACAAAGATATTGATATGGACGCGAACTGGGATCCTACGCTTTCGGAACCGTTAGAAGATCATCATCAACAAAACAGCAATCAAATGACAACGACGGATTTGTACAAGTACGCCTCGAGCGCTCCGACGGGTACTTCGTTCATGCAAGAGAAGAAGCGGAAAAGCGATCGATAAGCACATACTGTTATATAAAACTCTACCACCGCCATAGCTTTACATTCTTTCTAATTAAGAATATTATAGTGTACGAACTACGCAAACTACACACGTCTATTTCTACCGCTAAATTATTACTATTATCATCATCACGATCGATATTATCACACGACGAGCTTTTTCAGCTTGAACACGTCTTTTACGTTCTTCTGCATCGCTTTGTACGGGACGTACATGCCTTCTTTTTTACCGCCTTTGTAATGTAAAATGCGAATGTCTTTCTTTTTCAAACCTTGGCCGTTCCCACTCGGAACGAAATTATACTGATCGCCAGGAATCATTCGCACCGTCACTACTTCTGCTCCGGAGCTGCCGCACACGACCGGTAAATCAATCACTTTCTTCCCTCTCGCTAACGATTGTACTTTTGCAGCCGGGACGTTCAATCCTCTCTGATACGCCGCCTGGTCGCCGGTAAAACCAGCCTCCTTCCCGCTCTTCTCTAAGTCGGATTTCCACAAATCCAACGTGTGATCGCTAAACTTGGCTGCCCCGACATACTTTCCTTTTGGCACAAACTGCACGCCTCCTTGAACCGGGTACGCTTTGTTATCACGAATCGTCACTCCGTAATCAAAATTTCTCGTCTGAAACAAATCGGTCACGTCGCCGACAAAGACGATGTCCGTATCCACCATTAACAAGTCCGCGTTCCAATCGTTATCTCTCGCACGTTTAATAAACGCGTTGTATAACTTCATCCTTTCCAACATTAACGCTCCAGTCCCGATTTTTGATCGATCCAGGATACCCTCGAACCGGTGCAACTGTACTTTATCCATTCCCGGTTTGCTCATATCGATGTCCGTCTCGTCGTCCGTGATCAACGCCACGCACGTTCCAGGCCCGTTGGTCATTCTCGCGCTTTCCATGGTGATAAATACGGGAGGTTCGTGACACCCGTTGCACCTCTCGCCTTTTTTCCTCTCAAAACCGCCCGGTTTCGTGGCGTAAAACGAAGCGACTATTAACGAGCACTTTTTCGCCTCCTCGTTGATCGATTTGAACTGCGCGTGGTGGTGCGCGTCGAACGTGTCCTTCTCTCGAGGTGGATGACCCTCGCGACGGCCTCGTCGAACACTCGGTACTTGCAATTCTTCGGACTCTGCACCGATGGTGTTTGGAACGTATCCCTCGCCACCACTGAAAGCACCGTCACCATCACCACCATCATCACCACCGAGCGAAAGTGCAGACGAAGAAGTGGAAGAAGAAGAAAGCAGCATCCAAAGCATCACCGCAATCATCATCGCCGTCACGACGAGCGCGTTGCGGCCACTTCCTCCACTTCCTCCTCCTCCTCCGATAAAAGAGGATGTCGACGAAGAAGAACCCGTCGTTGCAAACATGTTGATGTCGTTATTGTTCAGCGTCAGGTAGTCACGTAGTGGTAGTGAATAGAAGCGAATAATAAACTAAGGAAAGTGTTCTCTCCTTCTCTCTCTTTTTGGACGACTTTTTGTTTTTTTGTGGTGCGTGGTGAAGCAACGATTCCAAAGAGAGAGAGAGAGAGAGAGAGTGCGAGTCGAAAAGAGAAAACTTTTTTGTTTGTTTTTTGGTCGAAAAAGGAGAAGAGAGAAAAGAAAGAGAGAATCGAAAAGAAAGAAGGAGCCGCGGTCTATTAAAAAAAACGAAAAAAAAGCAAAACTCTCTCGCAAAAAAAAAACGCATCGCGCACCCACAAAAAAAGCACGCCGCGGCACGCGCAGAGAAAGAGAGAGAACGAGGAGACGAGAAACGCGCGTTTTTCTTTACCCTCGACGACGACAACTAAAACGACGACGACTAAAACGACTAAAACGACGACGGTTGGTATCTTTTCACTTTTGTCGACTCAGAGAGAGAGAGACTTCTTCAAAGCGCGTGGAGTAAAGAAGCGCGTAGAAGAAAGGACGCGAGAGAGAGAAGGTTTTCTTCGTTTTCTTCCACTATAATTTAACCAAAAATCGAGATGAGAAATTCAGTTCCGTACTATCGGAAAGACGAGAACCCGGTGAGCATGTACGGCGCACCGTTCTTAGCGGCGATCGTGACGTTGATATTCATCACGTTATCGTATTTCGGAGGGAACTCTTCGGGACGTGCTCATTATGAGAACAGCATGAGTGCCGCGAAGGATTACGCCGCTGCCGTGAATCGAGGAGGAGAAAGAGGAGGAGGAGGAGCGGGTAGCGCGACGACGATGGATTCGAAGAGCGATGCATTCAGCGGAGAGGAGGATTTAGCGGCGTCGAGAAAGTATTCTTTGACTTTACCGAGACGCATGCACCTGCCAAACTTCTTCTCGAACCTCGGAAACGAGCAACAGCAGCAGCAGCAGCAGCAGCAGCAGCAAATGCAAACGCAACAACAGCAGACACAAAAAATAGGAGGAGAAGAGACAACGCACGAAACCCCTACGCTCCCACCTCTTCCCGCCGGTTCGAAACGGTTCCAAGTATCCACCAACGATGTACTCTTAGATGATAAAGTATTCGACGACCACGACAAAAATCCGTTGGTCGGGTTCGCGTGTTCGTTTGATCGTATTCCAGGAGCGCAGACGCAGACCTACCACGTGAAATCGTTCACGCCAAAGTTGTCCAACCCGGAAGCGACGCACCACGTGACAGTGTTCGCGTGCAACGCGCAACGCATGTACAAAAAGTTTGGAACGACTAAAGGTGATTTCTACGGTGCGAACGAGTGCGGAACGTGGCCGTTTTACGGTGAACCAGATTCACCGTGTCTGGAAGTTGCGTGGGCGTACGACAAAGGCGCAGGTACGTTTTCGTATCCGAGCGGGTTCGGTTACAAAGTCGGTAAAGGCACCGCATTCGACGTGTTGTTGACGCAAGTGCATTACTTGTACCCGAGAAACAAACCCTTGAAGATGTGGAACGACGATACCGGGGCAATCATGCAGTTAGATCCGTATCGACCATCGGTTGTCGATGCCGGCGTGTTGACTATCATGAAAACGAGCATGGTGTTGAAACCAGGGCAAGACGAAACCGTCGTGCATTATTCCGTAGGTCCGGAAAATCAAGTGTACGCGAACCATTTGAAAGACGATTTTGCAAAAGGAGACCAAGAGGACTTTGGGGTGACGTTGTTAGCGGCGCACTTGCACGCGCACGATTTGGCCAAGAAGTTCAAACTTTCCGTAGAATCTCCTTCCGGACACAGAAACGTCGTCAAGTACATCGATAACTACGGCGGTTACGGGAAGGACCAAGACTTTTTCATCTTGGCAAACCGAGCGAGAGTACATCGCGAGGACAGAATCGTCATCGAGTGTACGTTTGATACGTCACAAATTAAGCAAGAGGTAAAATACGGGACCAATCACGACGAGGAGATGTGCGGGCCGATTTTGATGTATTATCCAAAGAAAGTAACGTCTTCGGATTTAGACCAAAGCGGGTATTTTAGCGGCATTCAAATGAATTCAGTCATGGTATAATTTAATAGATAACGACAAAGAGAGAGAGAGAGAATGTGAGAGGATTGCAGTGTAACAATATATATACATATACGTACTTATGATCATACAGTAAGAGTAATGCGAGTAAAACTTTTTTTCACTCGTCCTCATTCTTCACGCGACACTTCAAAGAGAAAAGAGAGAATATGGAATCTGTGAGAAAGCGTCGTCGCCGTAGATCGAATGCGAACGCTTCTTCTTCTACTTCATCGTCATCTCCTTCTACTTCGGTGTTGCGAATATTCTACCCGTCGGATTATTTCGAAGGTGAGGAAACGACAGAAGAAGAAGAGAAAGAAGTTTACGGTTGGATATTTCCAAGTGACGATGGGCGTTTCGATACAGACGATGTAGACGACGACACAAATAAAGAAGAAAAAGAAGAAGAACGGGAAGTGTGGAATTGCGTGGTGAGTGAAATAGGTCCAGAGAAGATTGTTTTCGATGCCTCTTCTTCTTCTTCTTCTCCTTGTTTCTCTCGTGCCGTTCTGAGAGTTGTTAACGATGAGAACAACGGTAAAAGCAGCAACAGTAAAACCGTCGTCGTCGAAGCGAAACGAATAGGCAAAATAGTATTTGATGAGGCGCGTGAGAAGAATAGAGGCGACGTTGATGCGGCTTATTTCGTCACGTTTCGTTCAAAATCGCCTTCCATCGGTATGCCGTTTGCGGTGAGCGTCGTCGACTCTAAGAGACGAAAGAGAGAATTTGACGATATTCTGTTCGTCTCGGTCGCTCGCGACGCTATCGACGACGCGATGATGAATGGCAACAACAAAAGTAACCCAATTGAAAATAATATTCGAGATAGTCGTCGTCGTTGTCGTGCTCAACAACGCGCGGAGGATGAACGAATAGGAATAGATGCAATCGTAAAAGTGCTGTCGTTGTCTTCTTTCGCGTCTTATGAACGACAGAGAGAACAACAACGTGCGAGGAGAGTAAAGGAAGCGAGCAACAGCAATTACAATTTCTTCACCACGATCTCCTCCGCTATTCTCTTGCCGATGCAGAAAATGTTGGACGAATACGACATCGTGCCGTATTTTTACGGGGGCGGGAAAGGAAACAGCGGTTGGAAAGATGGACAATTGAAACTGAAACCGATATCTGGAGTAAGCACGAGCTTGCGCTTGCTCGCGACGCGAGTGGCTATACTATTGCGACGACGTGAACGTCGCGATACTCTTCTCTTTAAAGCGTTGACCGCGTTCGTGTTCGATGTTTTGCTCGCGCGACTATGTTTTACGCAAATAGCATCCCGCGTTCAAAAGCTATCTTCGGGTTTTATAAACGGCGACTATTTAATTCGCAACGCGAACTGGCTCGCCAAAGGGAACCCGTTAGGCATCAAGCTTCATTTACCGTTGAGTCGAACTTTGAGTGGGGTAGCCATACTACTCGCTGAAGGTTACGCCTCCATTTTAGGTGTTCGGCTCCATAGCATCATCCGCATCATCGGTGAACGCATGTGGTTCCTCGGTCTCACGACGCAACTCGCTTGTTTATCGGACTGCATGTTCCTGTTCACCTCCCACGCCGCCGCGTTGCATGTGTATTCGAGTTTACTCGTCACCGCTCAAGTTGCGTTTGGAAAATTTTGTTACGAAGCAGGTTTCGGTCGTCCATTATTACGACGAGAAGAAGAGAAGCATTTAACAACCCAAACAAAGCGGCAATCCACGGAAAGTCTCGTGTTTGGTGTTCTTTTCGTGCCGCCTATTTTCCTCTTCTTCCCGACGACGTTTGCGTATTTTGTGAGCTACTTGTTGTTGCACGCGGCTGCGTTGTTGGTACGAGCAACCGTGGTGTTTTTACTTTCTTCGCTCGAAAGCGCGAAAAATTATTACGTTTTACGAGTGGTGGGTGCAAAAGAAGATGAAGAAGAAGGAGGAGGAGGAGGAGGAGTATTAATACTATCTGCTTTATCAAAAGACGAAGAAGAAGAAGAAGAAGAAGAAGAGAGAAGAGAGCAACAACAACAAATTAAAGTAGTGCAACTCGCGCGAAAGAAAAGAAGAGGTATAACAACAACAACAAAAATATTTGCACACAAATACGGCAAACATGCCGCTCAGTTTTGGGGATTTTCTTTCATGGGTTCGTGTGCGAATGCTTTGCGCAGCTTTGGTCGATTGCCGGTGGCGTTGACACCTTTTTTTGAATTAAGTACGAAGAACTCTTTGAAATGATTTACAACAAAGACAACAACAACAACAACGACAACGACAACAGGTACTAGTTTTACGTGTGTTTGTGTTTGTGTTTGTGTGTGTGTGTATATGCGTGTGTGTACATGCGTGTGTGTGTGTTTTACATCTTACTTCTACAAACGCGCCTTCGCGCGACGTACCATGTCTGCTACCATGTCTGCTCCGCCTCCTCTCCATAATTCGTTCCGTGGAATAATCGTATTTTTAATGCCGATTGCACGCTCGCGTTCATTTGCAAGCAAGGAGAGAAAACCTTCTCTAATGTTCCAAAAAGGTTCTAGTATTTCACGTTGGTTAATCGCGAGCTTGATCGCTGTTTCTTTGCGTGTGGGCTTTGTGGGAAAATTTTTCTCAAGCTCCCTTGATATCTTCTTGAGAAGGTTTTGCTTCGTCAATCCCCCCTCGTTTACATTTTTATTTCTTTTACGCTCGTTCATGATCTTGAAGAGCGCTAATAACCTTGTGTTTTTAACCTTGCCCTCTAATTCACGCAACGGTGGCTTCGGTGAGTCGAGATATGCTTCCTCGCAACAGCCAAGAATAAATTCGATTTCATCCTGGGAGTAAGGTTTTCCGCGGTTATTCTCGCCGTCTTCCGGAAGATTCTTCATTCTCTTCAACGCATTCTCTAAGTACGTGTTCCACTTCGACCGAATTTGTGTTATTTCATCGTCGTCGTAATGCGCGGCCAAATCAACCTTCGCCTTCCACGCCTTACAAATCAGTCTCAGGTAGTACTCGATATGTATCAAGAGCGAATGGTACATTTTAAACGCGTTCGCATTTAGCGAAACACCATCGATGGTTGGCGGGTCGCGCAGTTTCTCAATCTCAGAACCGTCTGAACATATAAATTCCCGCACTCGGGCGTTATGGAACTTGCTCGATGCCAAGAGTTTGCGTAAAAAGATCGTAGATTTGTACTTTTCCTTCACCTTTCGGTCACCGGATTTAAGTTTCTTAAGAACCGACGACACTAAATACGACATTCCAAAGTTTGCACCCTTTCTCCGGTTGACCAATCTAGCAACTCTTGGAATCAAGAAGAAAGGACGATTAACATCCTCAGAGGTTCTTTCCGTGAGGAAGATATCAATCACCATGCGTTTCACATCTTCGCTCTCGATTTCTCGAACCGGAGTTAAGCTATATACGGCGGCGGTTTTATGCGCCATCAAACTCACCGAAACCTTTATGCCTTCTGGAAACACGGCCTCGCGCAAAAAGTTGACGTCTGCTGGAAGATCTTCGCCGTCTTTAGTCGAAATTATGACCAAGTTGGCTCGTTCTTCGTCAAATTTTTTCATTTGCTCCGGCGTTGGATTACACACAAACTGGATGGTACCCAAATCATCGCGGCAACCGAGCTCTTGTATCAAACGAAAAATTCGGTACGGCCAGGAGTATTTTCCATCGAAACCTCTCTCATCGAGCGCTTTCAAAAGATGCACGACGAATCTAGATGATGAATCCTGCTTCGTTTTTTCCGCGGCGTAAATGCCCACTAAAATTCTCGCGATGTTCTGCTGCTCGCCCGCATAGGGGAAAATGGTAGTGGTTTCGTCGTCTTTGTTGATGAAACGACTACGCTTTTTTAAGCGTATCTTTAAATCCTCCGGCAACGGAGTTTCGACGTTTGAGTAATCGCTTTCCTTATCGATAGAGATCTTCGATTCGATGACGATAACGATGTGCCTTTCTTTTAATAAATGTTGAACAAACCTTTCTTCCGGATTGTGTACAAGAACAATCAAACTCAACTCTGATCGACTTCCGAATTCGCAAATGAGCTGGCGCTCTTCCAAAGCCAACCTGCCGTCGTAAATTTTGAGAATGGCGTCGAGAACGTCGTAGTAATCGAAATCAAAATAATTCTTTTTGAAGCGCCTCTCCTTGATTTCTCTGACGACGTGATCGACTATACCGGCGATTTCGCCGAGCGCCTCATATTGGCGGTACAAAGTGTTCTTGTCGTGTTCACCAATCGGAATATCTGGATGCTTGTCCATGACGCGACGAATCGCGTGCAATCTGAGAGAGAGCGTACTTGCGGCTAAGTAGTCGTTGTCGCGAGAAGAGTCGTTGTTGGAGAAGATTTTGTGCAGCTAATCTTCTCGAGGAAGCTATCTAAATCATAAAGCACCTTCGTCGATATCGCATCGCCAGAGCCGCCGCCACCAGCACTCAACGTCTTGATGAATTTAATACAATTCATTTCCAACGTTTGATCCGAAAGGTCCTGGCTCCCAGTGCGAACGTCGCGGCGACCGTACCACGTAATCGTTCCCGTATCTATAAGCTCTTTGAACTTTTGTATCAATTGTTGGGGACTCGGAGCAAACGTGACACAGTTCAGTGGTGCGTCGCCCGTCGGATGATCAAGAAGATCAAGCTTCTTCTTGATTTGTTCTTCGAATATTTGTTTCGAGCGCATTTCTCCGTCTTCCTCTTCCTTCTCTTCCTTGTTCGCATCCTCACCCAACGTACGGAAGACTAATCGGCGCAGATAGTCGTATTCCACTTCGATACCCGTGGTATTCAGATACTCTAGCACGTTTGCTTCTGTTCCGTCTTCAACGAACTCTTCGTCGAAATCGTCGTCTCCTTCCTCTTCTTCCTCTTCTTCTTCTTCCTCTTCTTCTTCTTCTTCGTCGTCGTCGTCCTCTATTTCATTTCTTCCTTCACCCCCTCCTTTTGTCAGCGCGAGTTGTGCCTGTAATAATAATAATAATATAGAAGAATGAGAATAATAATATAGAAGAATGAGAAAGAGGGGGGGGGTGGCGTCGTTTGTTGTGAGTTTTATGAAGAGTTTAAGAAGAACTCGCTTCGTCTCTCCGTCGCTCGCCTCTGTATCAGCAAAGTACCGCGGTAAGCGATCGAGTTCGACTCGATTCGCGCGAAGCGTTTACTCGCGGTTGCGTTTTGCAGTCGCAGCTTCGAAACAGTTGAGTGCGAAGGAAAAATACGACGAACGAGGGGGATCTCACTTCTTCTACTTTGCTCACCTGTGGAACAACATCATGCTCTTCTTCGCTTTCTTCGCTGCTGTAGATCCATTTGCAAGACATAGTTGATCGATCGACAGCGACGGCACACTCACTGATGCAAACTACTGCTTTCTCTAGATTTCAACACACTTGTCCTGCGCGCGCGTGACTTTATGCTTCTTTTAATGAGAGCGATCGCATCTGATTTGATTAACCGACGACGAAGCTTCATAAAAAATACACAAGAACAAAAAGCACTTGACCAGCGAAGAAGGAAGAAGCGTATAATAGCACTCGCGCGCGATACGATCGATCGATCATGCCGCCGAAAAAGACGGTTCCGGGGCAACAATCGTTTGCAGACGTGTTAAAGAAAACGATCGAGGAAAAAGAGAAAGAGAAGAAAGAAGAAAACGAGGAGGAGGAGGAGGAGGAGGAGGAGGTCATAACGCTCGGCGACTCGACGACGAGCGACGGCCCGTCGAGCGAAAGCTACGTGCCGAGCGACTCCGTGAGTAATCCTTTGGGTGATTCGGAACTCGTTCGCGACAAAGGGACATCGTTTAACGTTTACGAACAAAAAGATCGCAACGTGGAAAAAACGAGAAAGGAGCTTGATCGTTTGGTTGAAAATCCAAGTGCCGATGCAGGCGGCTCGGACTCGGAGGACAAATCATTTGACGACTGGGTTGATGAGCGTGCCATAGAACTGTGGCAGCATTGGGCGTTCGGCGGAGATGAGAAAAACGAGAACCTTGCTGCGTTTTTTGAACACTACGTGAAGATGCGCGAGAGAAACCCCCCTTCTTCGGATGAAGAATAGAGAAGAAGTACAAAGAATACACACAAACGCCATGAGTGAGTACGGGAAGGCTTTTTTGTGACCATCTGGTGAATTTGAACGCCACAAGCGCAAAGAGTTCGTCGTTTGAGAGACATCGTGTGAGAGAGAGAGAGAGGTTGTTTAGTAAACCTATCATCCTAATTAATATACACACATACATACATAATTCCAATTTAATCTTGTGAAAGCGCTTTTCCGATACGTGTGGTGAGAATTCGCTTTCACAGCCCCCTGAATTGACCGCAAAAAATGGCGCAACCAACGATGTCACGCGCCCGATTTTTCCTTAAAAAAGCACAAAGCAACGAGTAAACATCATCATTATCGATGCCCTGCGTATTGCGCGTGTTTTTGTAGCGTTCACATTCCCAAAACCATACGAGAAAGAAGTGTACGATAAAATCGGTGCCCGAAAGGAGGAATCTCCCTCAAAACTCTCTCATCGCGTACGTTTTGAGAAGTGGAGAACCAACGGCGCCATGAATTTCGAAAAAGAAGACGCGGATCGATCCCTCTGGAAACGTGTTATCCATCAGCGTGTTCTCGTTCGTGTTCTCGTGCAAAAAAAGAACGCAGAAGTCGCTGACGTCGACGATGAAGTCGACGAAGACGTCACAAACACGCCACCGCTCCGAAGAAGTAAGCACGGCCGAAATGATCTGTGCAAACTCTGTAAACTCTGTATATAACTAACAATCGACGTTAAACATCAATTTTAATGACTGATTATCTAACAACAATCGATACGAACACTATCTGCCTCGATTACATACCCCAATCGATTTGGGCATCTAAAACGGGAGGAATAAAGGAAACACTCGCCAATTCTCGTTTTTTTAAGCGCGCATCAGATCACCCTTAAATGCATCAAACAAATGTAAAACCGCCCGATCAAGTTCAATCGACTTAATATCTACCCAGAGAAACCGTCTACTTGTGCAACGCGGTCGGTCACCACTCGTATCGTGCCATTTTGAGCGCGTTTGGACCTTCGAAATTATCAAAATGTCAAAAAAACGCGCCTTTGGTGCGATATTTCAACACGTATCTCCTCGTTATAACAGCGAATGCGTTGAAATATAAATACACTAGACTCCGAGAGTATATCACTGTAAGTGATGTCGTGACTTGTATTGGGGTAATTACTCCCGTTTACTATCCGTCGCTCGTTTTCCTCGCGACTAAAAGTAGAGATATTCTAATGAAATCTCCCATCGAAGTGAAAAAAAAACTTAAGACAAAAAATTCCTTAAGTTAGCCAAAAATTCCTTAGTTAGGAACTTTCGACCCAGAAGTGCTCCTTAAACTATGTCAATCGCCGCGTAAACGTACACACATGCATCACGCAGGAAAAAAAAAGACTTAGGTCGCACTAGGATTCGAACCTAGGTGACTGGATTACATTGGACAAATTGCGTGTCAAAGTCCAGGATACTAACCAACTATATTATACGACCGAGAATACGCTTTGGGTTTGATTTAAGCTATAATTTTTTGTTATTTTTTTTTGCTATCTTCTTTACCTTTGCGTGCATGATGCTCATTTTGGAACCCTTAAAAGCTTGAAATGAAACCCTAAAACTTTTTTTCTGAGCCCCGCATACATTTTTGAAGAAGAAGGAAAAGAGGAACAACAAAACAACAACAACAACAAGACGACAATAACAACAATGATGATGTCAACAACAACAACAACAACATCGTCGTTGTCTTTGTCGTCGTCGTCTCCATCATCACCTTGGTGTTGTTGTTTACCTTCGTCTTTATCGTCATCGAAGAGAGCGATGAAAGTGAATAAAGGAATACGAAAAACTTTTTCAAACAACAACCTGAAATTCAAGCCGTCATTTTTAAACAACAACAACAACAACAAATCAAAAGCGATATCGGAAGATAACTCTTCAGCTTCCTCCTATTCTTCTTCTTCCGCGGACATATTCGCCGATTTGGTTGATTCCTCTCCCGTTTCAAATAATAATAATAGTAACAATAACAACTACTACTCCTTTGCTGGGAATGGTTCAAACGGAGAAAATATGTTGAATCAGCACAACGCCTCGATTTCGCCAACGAAGAACGTTTTGAAAGTTTTTAGCGGATCGGCGCACCCAGAGTTGTCCACGGAAATTGCCAACTATTTAGGCATGGACCTCGGGAAACTGACGATAAAGAAGTTCGCGGACGGGGAAATTTACGTGCAAATTAACGAGTCTATTCGTGGTTCAGACGTGTTTTTAGTCCAACCGACGTGCCCGCCGACGAACGATAACATCATGGAGCTGCTGGTAATGATTGACGCCTGTCGACGCGCGAGTTGCCGATCGATTACGGCTGTGATCCCATATTTCGGCTACGCCAGAGCCGATCGAAGAACGGCTGGAAGAGAATCGATTGCCGCGAAACTCGTCGCAAACTTGTTGACCCAGGCTGGAGCGACCCGAGCGGTGTTGATGGACATTCACTCGTTACAAACAATCGGGTATTACGACATTCCCGTCGATCACATTTACGGCGAAACCGTCATCTTAGATTATTTGACATCGAAAGATTTCCACCCGGACGAAGTTGTTGTCGTTAGCCCGGACGTTGGTGGCGTGCCTCGAGCGCGAGCGTTTGCCAAAAAGTTAGCCGACGCGCCTTTAGCCATCATCGATAAGAGACGTACGGGACACAACAAAGCGCAAGTGATGAACTTAATCGGTGACGTTGAAGGAAAAGTTTGCGTCATGTTGGACGATATGATCGACACGGGCGGTACTTTACTTGCTGGCGCGGAGTTGTGCCGAACGCTCGGTGCGAGGGAGGTGTACGCGTGCGCCACGCACGCGGTGTTTTCCCCGCCCGCGGTGGAACGGTTAGGCAGCGGCGCGTTTACCGAAGTCATCGTGACCAATTCCATTCCGCACACGCCGGAGCGAGATTTCGCGCAATTAACCGTGCTTTCCGTCGGGAACTTGCTCGGTGAGACGATTTGGAGAGTTCACAACGATACGCCGGTATCGTTCAATAAGTTGTAGTTTTATAATTATTAAAAAGAGAAGAAGTGGTTTTGAAGAGAGAGAGAGAGAGAGGAGAGAGTGAGACAAGTGTGTAATACGAATAACGAATATCATCACCATAAAATCAACATCAACATCATGATGCGCGGAAGAAGACGAGGGAAGCAACACGAGTACACGTAAAGAATGTCGTCGTCGTCGAAAGACAATAACAACAACAACAACCACAACAACAACAACGATAACGGCACGATGAAATCGATAATCGAATATCACGGCGAGTATTCTAAATCGCGCTGCGGATACTGCAAAAAAATCTCTTCGTCTTCGATTTCAACCGGCTTCGTGGCGCATTTTTTAACTGTTTTCGACTACGAAAGATGCATCAACAACGGGTGGAGACGAAGCGGGAGGTGGGTGTACCATCCTACGCCAATCGAAAGCAACTGTTGCGTTCTGTGCACGATTCGATTGGACGTGGGTAGGTTTAAGAAAACGTCCAAGCAGAAGAAAGTGGAGAGAAAGTTTGAGAGATATTTAGAGACGGGTGAGTTGTCTTCTTCTTCTTTGGGGAAAGAGGTTAGCAGAGACGACGACGGCACATGCAAGGAAGAAAAGAAGAAAACACCTACTGTGGAAAATGAAAGTGAAGAGGAAGAGCGAGGCTTTTTGATACAGCGCGTGTTGGATGCCATCGCGAGGTGCTCTTTCAACTGCGATAAAGACGGTGTCGACGTTTTGAGCAAAATACCACCACAACAAAAACTGGTACAGAAGACGACGAACAGAGAAGCGTTGAAGAAAGGATCGCAATATACCTCCTCAGCGTGTTTGATAATCGCAGGGAAGCTGAAGAAAGATCGAGATGAAGTAGTCGCGAAGGTTTTACAGCGATTGAATGAGAAACAGAATGAAATGGGACACTTTAGAGTGGAAGCGCACGACGGTTTCCTCAATTTTTTTCCCTCCTCCTCGGATGTTGAAAAGACGGAAAGCAAACCATCACGTCTACAGCCGCAACCGACGAAAAAGAAGGATGAGAAAGACGAAGCGTCACCACCGAGGGAGGAAAAGAAAAAGGCAAGCACCCACGCATTCACAGTGACGGTTGAAAACTCGGAATTCAGACGAGAAGATTTTGAATTATGGCAAAGATACCAGGCGAAAATTCACAAGGACCCGCCTTCAAAGTTGAAGAAGAGTTCGTACGTCAATTTTTTATGCGACACGCCGTTAGTTTCGGACGATAAAATGTACGGGTCGAAACATTTTCGATATTTCATCGACGATAAGCTTGTAGCCGTCGGCGTTTGTGATATCTTGCCGACTGTTTTGAGCTCGGTATACTTTTATCACGATCCCGATTTAATGAAACTCGAGTTCGGAAAATTGAGTGCGTTGTACGAGATTGATTTTGTCTCCATGAATCGCAACACGGCAAAGTATTCCTTGGACGATTTTAAGTACTACTACATGGGCTACTACATTCACGATTGCCAGAAAATGCGTTATAAAGGCGAGTATAAACCGAGCGAGCTGAGATGCCCGACGACTGGGAAATGGGTCAGTTTAGACGATGAAAAAACCCGGGAAAAGTTAGACGCGCATTCGTTCACGTTAGTCAGCGACGACGACGACGACGACGACGATGCCAACGACGACAAAATTTCGATGAAAGAGGAAGATAAAGATGAGCGAGAACTGTTTGGGAGCCAAATCGTTGGTGTGATACAAAATGGGCAATACTTAGGTCCCACGCGGCTGATGGGGAATGGTGCTCCCATTTATCACATGTTAAATGCATCCAACTCAGGGAAGAGAAAATTGCGAATGATGAAACAGTTTCGAAGAGACGTAGGAGGCGGTGAAAACGAGTTTGTTTATCTCGTCGATGTCACGCCTTCTTTTTCCTCTTCTTTGGATGATAGCGGCGAAGATGATGGAGATGACGAGGAGGAAGATGAGTTGTTCGTCGCGTCACCGTCCTCTTCATCGGATGGAATGAGCGCGTAGATTTGTAGATTTAGCTGTAGCGATATCATTTGGTAATAAAGCTCAGAGAGAGACAAAAAAATAACATCTATGTGATACAAACGTGCGAATTGAACAGGCATCGTTCAAATACGTGTTTACTTTTGTTCCAATTAACGATGTTATTACTCGGCATTTCTGCGTTTTCCCTTCTTCTCATACCTAACGGCTAATAAGCTTCTCCGCCGAAAACACGGTCGTTTTTGCAGAACACGTTCCTTCGGCGCAACACGAGGGAGCAGAGGGTTTCTTTTCTTCCTCCTTTTTGTGGTCGCAGCAAGAGTGTCCGTGCGAATGCACTTGTTGCCGCTCCGCTAGCAGTTTCTGCTTTTCCTTCTCGTCTTTTGCAAATTTAACACCCACTTCGTGTGAAATCTTGTTTCGTCTCGCGTCTTCTTTCTCTGCTTCGCGTAAAATCGACATGCCGTTAAAAATGACAATCAAGGCGCTGCCAACGTCCACGACGACGGCTTGCCACAATCCGGCTAAACCGGCGAAGGTCAAGCCCAAGACGATTAATTTTGTCGTCACAGAGAAGAAGATATTCTGTCGAATCTTCAAAACGCACCTTCTTCCGATATAAATCGTATCCGCGAGACGACTCAAATCGTTCGTCAACAACGCAACCGGTGCGGTTTCCATCGCCGCCGCGGTTCCGGCGACGCCCATCGCAACACCAACGTCTGCTGCCGATAATGCCGGCGCATCGTTTATGCCGTCACCAACCATTGCAATTGTACCGCGTCCAGACGTTCGAAAGATTGTTCTTTTTCGCGTCATCAACTCCTTCTCTTGCTTTTGAACCTCCTCGGTAATCCTATTTAATTTCTCGTTTGGCGTCAACGAACTGAACACGTTCGTCTGCGCATCTATGCCGCAATTTCTAGCACACATTTCCGCCGCGCCTTTGTTATCGCCAGTTAAAATAATTACGTCAATCGATGAGTTATGAAGCTTCGTGATGGCGTCTTTTGCACTCGGCCTCATCGAATCTTCCGCTTTCAAAATACCGCCAAGTTTACCGTTGATGCCAACCCACACCACCGTCGCGCCAATCTCTGTTTCCCATCGAATAGCCGTCTCGTACAACTTCAAATCAGACAACGTCCATAGTTTTTTCTCGGCCATTTTTTCGTTTCCAAGTTCAACTAAAACGTTATCAACCATCGCTCTCACGCCAATGCCGTCGATTTGTTCGTAATTCGTCACCGTACACTGCCTTGCCGCAACGCGAACAGCCGCACCGGCGTTCTTTTGAATCGCAAACGCCAGTGGATGCGATGATTTCGACTCCACCGCACACACCCAGCGTAATAGCGCTCCAACACCCAACGCAGGACGTGGCATGCTCGCATCGTCATTCGGCGGTGTTGCCAGCTTCACTTCTGTCATTTCAAACGTCCCCGAGGTCAAAGTGCCTGTTTTGTCGATGAACATTGTTTTCAGCTGTCCCAATCTTTCTAAGAATTGCGATCCTTTCACCACTACGCCACGTTTGGCGCACACGGTTAAGCCGCACACGGAAACTACAGGAGTAGACAACACGAGCGCACACGGACACGCGATGACCAGTAAGACGCACGCGGTATACAGCGACTCTTTCGCGTTATCTGTGGAAACCAAAACCGGTATGACACCGTAAAGCAACGCAGCTAATATAACAATTGGCGTGTACCACTTCGCGAACGTTTCAATCATTCGTTCGGCGGAAGAGCGCATGGATTGCGCCTCTTCGACTAATCGAATGAGTCTCGAGTACGCCGAGTCTACGGAAACCGACGTCACGCGAACATCGATGGATCCTTTTTGGTTCACAGTGCCGCCAAAAACCTGCGAATCAACAGTTTTCGAAACCGGTTTTGATTCACCCGTCAACGCGCTTTCGTCGATAGCAGTCGAGCCATCGACGACAATTCCGTCGAGCGGAACGCGTGCACCCGGTCTCACGCGAACGATTGCATCGATATCGACAGATTCAACCGCAACTTTTTGAGTTGTTTGTGTGTCTTTGTTTACGAGCTCAGCTTCGTCTACGCGCAAAGCGAGCACGGCGCTCATTGCGTCCGATGTCTTTGCCATAGCGCGAGACTCGAGCCATTCGGATAAAGTGAATAAACTCACGACCGCGGCAGCTTCAAAAAAATCCTGTAAAGCGACGGCACCGGCGATGGCGATTGCCATTAACGTGTTTATGTCCACCACACGCATTCGCAACGACCCGTACGATTTCAAAATAATTTCCGGTAATCCAACCGCAATGGCACCTAAAGCGACCCATTTGAAGTGTTCAAAAACACCTCCGTCGTCTTCGATGAAATGCAACAAACTGACAATGGTAAAGAAACACGCTAACAGAATCTTCGGTCCGGGTACATTGGCCATCATCGCGTGAAATTTTGATGTTGCCGCGCCACCGTTTGTGTTCTTGTGGTCGTAATAATCTACATCCGCGACGGATGCGCGTAAATGCGCCGCGTTCAAAGCATCCACCAAGAGTTCAACCGGCGCGTACGCTTTCGCGTGCTCTACTAAAACCATTTTCGTCGGGACGATCACTTTCACGTTCCTCACGCCGGACATTGAATCTAAAATATTATGGATCAAAGGCACTTCGCTCGGGCAACAGATGCCTTCGACTTTGAATCGCGTTTGAGAGGCGACTTCGTTTCCGCCTCGCCGCTCGTGCTCGACGAGTTGACGTATGTCTACGACGGTTTCCTCGCCGTTTTGTTTTTCTTCTCCTTCTGATTTACTAGTTTCACCTACTTTTGTTCGCGCGCTACTTCCTCGCAACGGTACGTAATCGCCGCCTCCGAGATTTTGGTCGTGTCCTTTCCTCTGGCGTCGAATCACCGCGGCTATTTGTCCGTGATCCTCTACGTTGCTAAAACGTTTGCTGCTCCCGTTGTGCTGCTCTCGACAGTCGCTACCGCACATGCCATCTTCGCCGTCATCATCGTACTCTTCTTCTTCCTCATTTCGTTCTCCACTTTTCTCTCTTCTCCTCTCGTAAAAGTGCAACAAGTGGTTCTTGTACAAAAAATCGCGATGGTTGCCGTGCGGGATAGTCTCCGCGTTGATTCGTTTCAAATATGCTTTCGCCTCCTCGACGTCGGCGGGTAAGCCCAGCGCGATCAACGGGTGATCGTGATTACGTTCTCCTTCCGCTTCATTTTCTTTCTCATCTTCTTTAGAGACGACAGATGTCGACGTCGGTTGCTCTCCCGAAAGTCGTCTCGACAATAATAGTTCGTTATCTTCTTCTTCTTCTCCTTTGCTTTTTTTATACACCAAACTCGTCGCGCGCCACTCCTCCCCGACCGACCTCACCAGCTGTCCTTCGATCAAAAACAAACTCTCTCCTCTTCCGGCGTCGTCGAGTAACTCGATGACAGTCGGGTCTAAGCACAAACCTTGCGAAATGCACGGAGAATCCATTTCTCGACACCCGACGCAGACTCTCTTTTCGTTCGCGATGGCGAAGAATTTTTTTTGGTCCTCCTCGACGACATTTTCTCCCCCAACCGTTGTTGCGTTCGCTTTTTTCGTTCCCGTCTTCTTCTCTTCTTCTTCTTCATCGTCCGAAGAAGAAGAAGAAGATGAATACAAACCGTCGTTCTCTGACGACGACGACGACGAAAAGTCGCGCATCATTTTTTATGTGGGTGTGAGTGACGCTTCTTCTTCTTTTTTTTTTTTGATTTTTTTGATTTTTTTTGTGCGTTTTGAGTCATTCGAATGCGTTTTCAATTTTCTTCTTTCTTCTCTGTCGCTCTTCTTTACACTCGCACGCCATACAGAAGAAGACAAAGACAAAGAAGAAGAAGGAAAAGAAGACACACAACGCGGACGCGGAGAACACACACACAGAAAGAAAGAACCGAGAATGTCTTCTTCCTCTTCCTCCTCTACGTCGTCATCGTCCGCGTTCGTGGAATTCTTCGCGCACTTATCGGAGGAGAAAATAAATCACTTGTATAAAATCTCCCCGTGGGCGACGTTGGCGGTGTTGCGAGCGCTGACACCGTTGGCGAAACAATACGTGATGCGATGCATATTTTTACCGGCGAACCACGTGGTGAGTCACGGGATGATTCAATCGTGGACGAAGAGAGGGGCGGAGAGCGCGCACGAGATGGCGTTGGAGCGGTTGGTGCAACTGAGAGCGTTCGTGGAAGTTGAATCGGTCGGTGGAACCAAAAATCGACGAGACGACGACGAAAAAGAGGAGGGTGGTTTTATCGTCCACGAACACTTTCGGAAACACGTGAAGCGAGCGATCGAGAGAGGCTTCGAGGATTTAGACGACGAAGAGGAGGAGGAGGAGAAAGAGAAAGAAAACGAACAAAAGAAGAAGAAGAAGAGTGCAACAAAGAAGACGACCACGACTGCCGCTCAGTTTAATGGAGACAAGGAGTTTTTAGATCACTACGCGAAGAGTCGGTGGGAGACGGTGTTGCTCGAGTTGACTTCGGAGGCGTCGGCGGAGAAGAAGAGGAAAAAGAAGAAGATGATGATGAAGAAAGGAGGTGGTGGATTGCAACACGCGCTGCATTTGCGAAAGTTGTTTTACGCGGCGAGGTTGATTACGAAAGATGGACGAATTACGAGCGAGGGATTCTCGTTCTTGTTAGGCGCGACTTCGGAGCAGATTTGGATTTTGTTGGCGAGGTACGCGAGAGGCGGAGATTTCGAGAAGAAGAATAAGGATAAAACAATGAAGGAAAAAGAAGAGGATAACATGGATACTTCCAACGGAGGAGACGATCAACGACAAAACAAAGTAAATAGCGACGAATCATCCGCGGCTGCCATGGCGTTTCTAGTTCGACTTTCGTTTCAGCACCCGGGGCGCAAATATTCCAAAGCGAATCTCTCCGAGGCGGAAAGACGCGTGGCAAGTCATTTAAGCGCTTTAGGCGTATTATACGAAAACGAAGACGATGAAAAGGACAACGATTGGTACGTGCCCACCGTTTTATCGGCTGGATTATCGAGCGTTTCGACGACATCTTCGGCGAAATCGGCTTTAGCGCGCATCGACGGTCACATCATCGTGGAGACGAATTTCAGAGTATACGCGTATACGCACTCTGAACTAGAAACGGAGGTTTTAAGGCTGTTCACTCGACCAGATTACAAACTCCCGAACGCATACGTCGGAATGATTACGCGAGATTCTATCCTAGACGCCATGCGTGCTGGCATTTCGCCCGATCAAATCGTAAACTATCTCCAAACGCGAGCGCATCCGAGGTGCACTATTGGTAAGAAACCAAACCACCCGGCGGTACCGCCAACGGTGTGCGACCAAATCCGTCTCTGGGCGCGCGATTTGTACAGAGTCAAAGCCGACGATTGCGTTATGTACACGGATTTCCCAATGCAAGGTAATCAGTTCCAAGATGCCGTCAACAACGCTAGAAATGTTGGCGCCCAAATTCTCTGGATAGACGAAAGGAAGAGGCGCTTCGCTGTGGATGCAGATTCGCACGAGCGCTTGAAAGTGTTTTTGTGAGTTTGCTGAAGTACACATTCTTCCAATGATGGTTAGACGAATAGACGTATAGATAGATAGTAATGGTATAACATAACAAAGTAAGTTTTAAAGTGTAGATTCTTACTGCCTTTTGTGCGTTTTGAAAAGCTTTTTTTGTTCTCTCTCTCTCTCTCTCTCTCTCTCTTACAGATCCTTTTTTTTTAAAGTTTCGTATTTACTTCGCTTGCGCGCTGCTGTTCGAACTCGGCGTCGCGATGATGGGATGTTCAAAACTCAATCGCGATCTCAAGCACAAGTGATCGCTCGGTTGCGTCTTCGATGGTAATCCTATGACACCTTCTCCAAACCCATCTTGTTGCGGCTCTACTCTAGAAACAATCTTCGCGCCTCTGTGCGCAGAGTACATGATATAATCCGACACTCGTTTACTCGTTCCGTTCTTGAAGAAACCGAGTCTGGTTTTGAACGTCGTAAAAAACGGCTCTTCTCCTTCTAATTGTGTTTGTTGCTGTTGATCTCCATTCTTGCTGCTACTACTCGGTGATGATTCTAAATCCTCGTACGCGGACTTCAACCCTCTCCCTCTTAAGTGTTCCATGCACGGTTCCTCCGGCGTCGCGTTGAAATCGCCGCACACGACAATCTGCACGGTGTTGATGTTCGAACACTGCGCCACGCAAAACGCGTTCAATCTCGAGCACATCTCCTTCGCTTGATTCACTCTGGTGACCACTTTATCCGGCGACTGCCCACTCTCCAAGTGCGCGTTAATCACCACCACCTCTTGTCTCGTCAAGGACTTCTTCATAATCAATCGCGCGAACAACACTTTGGCGTCTTGCTCCTTCGTCTCCGCCGTCGTCGAGATGTGCATCCCGACCAACTCCACCGTTTCCCGTTTACAAAATATAGCTAGACCGTCTTTTAACTCGTTGGAAAACTTTTGGCACGGCGACCACTTATCTTCGCGAAAGATGCCAAAATATCCTCTCTTTTGCATCTCCGGTTCGAAAAAATCGTAATAGTGGTCGCACTCTTGCACGCAAATCACGTCCGGATTGGACGTCGAATCCGCGTCCATATCGTTCGAATCCGTCTCCTCGTCCTCTCGCGGGAAAATTTTCTTCAACAGTTTTACGGCTCTGTTTTCAAACGCTAAATCTTCCGGCGTCGAGGAAAACCCAGCCTCGTTGCCGGTGAGCGCGTCGGCGAGTAAGTTATAACTCACAAACGTCAAAGAGGTGGACGGGTCGACGGATTTCGCGTGCGAGGAGTTGTGTCTCGGCCCGGCGCACATCCAAGATGGGAGCAAGACGTTCGCCATTGTTTGAAACGCGTGTCGCTCAGAGAGTCTGCGCGCAGATCGGGTGTTTTAACGCTTGCGCGTGTTTGTGTGTATGTGCGTGTGTCGCTGAGAGGCGCGTAAAGGTGCTGGCGTTTAATTTTATGAAAAGAATTGTGTTCGTGATCTAATTGCTCTCTCGGAACAGAAAAACAGAAGAGAGAGAGGAGAGAAAAAAAACAGAAAAAGTTTTTTTGTGTGAATGACTCGAAGCGAACGAAAGCTACTTTATTAAACTACTAAATACATATGATATGCGTACGCGCGCGCGCGGTAAAACGTACTTTCTAGTATTCACATCTCTCTCTATATCATCTATCGTCTAACTCGTCTACACTGCAACTACGCACTTTAACTACTATCTACATTTCTATCGTCTTCTACATACCGTGGCTATTCGTTACTATATTCTCTCATATTATTCTCATCGTCTCCAACGCGCTCTCGAGGAGACTTTTGTTTTCTTTCTTCACCTCATCTTCTCCCCCTTCTTTCTCAAAGGCATCGTCGTCGACTAAAACTTCCATTTTCACTCGGTGTTCTCTCGCTATCAGCGCCATGTTTATCACTCTCGTCTCTCCGAGTCTCTCCGACGACGTCGACGACGACGATGCGTTTTCTCCTTCGTTTATTTCGTTTCGTTTCTTCGTCTCCGTGGCGTTGATCAAAACCACGTTCAGTTGTTTATCGACGCAGCCTAAGGTGCCTTCAAACGTCCGACCGTCCGTGACTTCCACTCGAACGAGACTTCCCGAAGAAGAAGAAGAAGAAGAACTAATTTGTTGTTCTTGGATTAACTTTCGCACGTATTCTTTCGAGCGCGCCGGGTCCAACGCTTCTTTAATCGTCTCTGTCGTTCCGTGATCTTCTTCTTCTTCTTCTTTTCTTCCGTCGTGCGCCTCTTTCGACGACGACGAAGAAGAGGTCATCTTCTTCTTCTTCTTCTTCTTACTTTCTTCTTCTCTCTTTTGCGGAATTTTTTTCCCTTTTCCTACTCGTACTTCACGTAAAAAAAAGTTTTGGATAGAAAAAAGGTCAAATCAAATCACGCGCTTTTCGGCGACGACGACTGCGACTACGACCACGAACGCTCGTTCCAGCGGAGTAACCGCGACGAGAACGCGAATGGCTTCTTCAACCACGTCTCCGTCTTCGTCTGCGTCTTGGTTTCGTCGCACGCACACGCGCGCGACCAAGACAAAGAGACTTGGCGCGTTTTCCCCGGAATCTCTTCTCGTTCAGAGGAAAGCGCAGCAGCAGCAGCACCGCCGGCGAAAACAAAAGAGAAGCGGCGGCGGCGTGGCATCGTCGACGGCGTCGACGACGACGGGAGAACTCTCCGCGTTGGAGCAGTCGGATTTAATCGACGATACGCTCGATTTTCCGATCGATGCGAACACGAAGTTCGAACCAACCATTGGCATCGAAACGCACGTGCAGTTGCACACGAAGACGAAGGCGTTTTGCGGGTGTCACTATTCCTACGGCGCGAACGCGAACACGCAAATTTGCCCGATATGCATGGGTCACCCGGGAACGTACCCGAAACTGAGCGAAGAGGTCGTGGAGAAAGGCGTGCAGATTGGTTTAGCGTTGAATTGTAAGATAAGAGAGGTGAGCAAGTTTGACAGGAAGCAATATTTTTACCCGGACTTGCCAAAAGGGTACCAGATTTCGCAGTTCGACGAGCCGTTGTGCGAGCACGGTCGCATTAAAGTTGTCATTCCAGTTGAAGAAGGCGGAGGAGAAGCGACGATTGGGATTACTCGCGCGCATTTAGAGGAAGACGCGGGGAAGTTGAACCACGTGGGCGGATCCGGGAACGTTTCCACGGCGACGCACTCGTTGGCGGATTATAACCGAGCCGGCGTCGCTTTGTTGGAGATTGTCACCGAACCAGACTTCAAAAACGGGAAAGAGGTTTCTGCGTACGGACAGGAATTGCGAAGAATCGTTCGATATTTAAAAGCCTCGGATGGGAACTTGAACGAAGGCTCAATGCGATGCGACGTCAACGTGAGCGTAAAACCCGTCGGGAGAAAGCGATTCGGAACAAAAGTCGAGGTGAAAAACATGAACTCTTTCAACGCGATGGCTCGCGCGATCGATTACGAAATCGAAAGACAAGAAAAGTTGTACAAAGAAGGACGAGGCGACGAGATTGTTCAAGAAACGAGAACGTGGGACGACCAAAATCAGCGAACGATGACCATGCGCAAAAAAGAAGGCTTGGCGGATTACCGATACTTCCCGGAACCGGATTTAAATCCTCTCGTCTGTTCGCCGACGTACGTCTCGAACGTTCGAAAGGAAATGCCAGAGTTGCCGAACGAAATTCGCGACAGATACAAAGCGTTAGGATTACCGGACGGCGACATACAAGTACTCGTGGAGGATGAAAACTTGGTTCGCTTTTACGACGAGATTTTATCTGCGAATATTAATAGCTCTAGCAGCGGCGGCGAGAAAAAAGAAGTCAACATCTCGAAACAAGCCGCGAATTGGTTGACGAACGACTTATTAGCTTTCGTGAAGAACGAAAAATTAGCCTCGCCGTACGATTTGAAGTTAAAACCGGAGGAAATCGCGGAATTCTGCTTCCTCATTGAAAACGGCGAGATTTCCGGAAAAATTGGCAAAGACATCTTGCCCGATTTGTTATCCAACGGAGGTTCTCCTCGTAAACTCGTCGAGGAGAAAGGCTTGATGCAAATAAGCGACCCGGTGGAGATTGAAAAGATTGTCCAGAAAGTCTTGGACGCGAATCAAAGCCAGTTAGAGCAGTACCGTTCGGGTAAGACAAAGTTGAAAGGCTTCTTCGTCGGCGCGTGTTTGCGAGAGAGCGGCGGCAGAGCGAATCCGTCGCTCACCGACGAGATTTTGATGCGATTATTAGAAGGATGATGATAATGATTCCTAGATGATTAGTTTGTTTTGTTTGTGTCCACTGCGAAACTCGTTCGTTCATTCACGTCGTTATGTGTGTGCTGCGCGCGTTCTTCCTTCATATTTTAAAGTTTCTCCCTTGATAAAAAATTCCTCTCTTATTTTTGATGTTCCGGCTTATTTTTTCTCTGTCTGTCTGTCCTTTCTCTCTGTTCGTGACGCTCTCTGTTCGTGCCTTTTCCCCACCACAAACAAAGTCCAAAGTCCTTTTTTTACTATCGAAAAAAAAAGATCTCTCTTCTCCCTTTTTTTTTGTTTCGGATCAGAGCGACGTGTCACCACGGCCAACTGTCTCTTGGAGGAAAAAAAAGAAAAAAAAAGATTACGCATATCTGAAAAACAATCGTCATAACGCAACCGCGCGCGCGCTGTAAGCTTAAACACTCTTTATTGATACATCATGTCGTCTTCACGCCGTGGTGTTTCTACACTCCTCCGCCGCGCATTGGCGCAACCAGCCGTTGTCGGGGGTTCTTCTGTTTCTTCTTCCGTATCCTCATTCGGGGCCGTTCGCGCATCGACGTGTGCGTCGTTCTCCACGCTGAGGCAAACGACCAACAACCTCGGAGATTTATCCAACGGTAAGGTCAAGGTTGTCAACGCGGCTTTGAACAAAAAGATGAACAACGTCTTTTCGAGACAAATCTCGGTGGAATCTTTGGGTCCGTTGGATACGTTCGAGCGCAGACACAACTCCGCGTCGAACGAAGAGGCCGAAGAGATGGCTCGATTCGTTGGTTTCAAGTCCGTGCGAGAGTTGATCGACGCGACGGTGCCGGACAACATTAAAGCGCCGCAAGCGTTGAACTTAGGTTCCGAGGAATACAACAGAGGCTATTCCGAGACGGAGTTTTTGGAGATGTTTAAGAAGATGGCGGGCAAGAACAAAGTCTTCAAGAACTATTTGGGTACCGGTTACTACGGAACGCACGTCCCGCAAGTGATTTTGAGAAACATCTTGGAGAACCCGGGATGGTACACGCAATACACGCCGTACCAAGCGGAAATCTCTCAAGGTCGTTTGGAATCGTTGTTGAACTTTCAAACGATGATTTCTGATTTGACGAAGATGCCGTTGTCCAACTCTTCTTTGTTGGACGAAGGGACTGCGGCTGCGGAGGCGATGACTATGTGCTCCGCCATCGCCAGAGGTAAAAAGCCAAAGTTTTACGTTTCCAACAAATGCCATCCGCAAACGATCGAAGTTTGCCGAACGAGAGCGGACGGTTTGGGCTTGGAAATCGTCGTCGGCGATGAAGCGACTTTTGATTACAACGACAAGCAAGTTTGCGGGGTGATGGTGCAGTACCCGGCGACAGACGGTGCGGTCTTGGATTACTCTGACGTTGTCGAAAAAGCGCACAAAGGGGGCATGAAGGTTGTCGCCGCGTGCGATATCTTGGCGTTGACGCAATTGAAGCCGCCGGGAGAATGGGGCGCGGACATGGTTGTCGGCTCCGCGCAAAGATTTGGCGTGCCGTTGGGCTACGGCGGTCCGCACGCGGGCTTCTTGGCGACCACGGAAGAGTACAAGCGTTTGATGCCGGGAAGAATTATCGGTATTTCCGTCGATGCGGACGGTAACCCGTGCTTGAGAATGGCGATGCAAACGAGAGAACAACACATTCGCAGAGATAAAGCGACGTCGAACATTTGCACTGCGCAAGCGTTGTTGGCGAACATGGCGGCGATGTACGCCATCTACCACGGCCCGGAAGGCTTGAACAAAATTGCGCAGAAAGCGCACGGCTTGGCCAAGATCTTTGAAGAAGGTACCAAAAAAATGGGTTTCCAAGGCCCCGCGAACCCGTACTTTGACACGGTGACTTTGAAGTGCCCGAGCGGCGCGGATGCCGTTGTCGCCTCGTGCGCCAAGGCGGAAATCAACATCCGTAAGATTGACAACGACCACGTCTCCGTCGCGTTTGACGAAACGACCACGTTGGAAGATGTCGACGAGTTGTTCAAGGCATTCAACGGTGGAAAGCCGACAGACTTTTCTGCGGCGTCTTTGGCCCCGTCCGTGAACATTGAAGAAACGAAGATGACGAGAAAGTCCAAGTTCTTGACCCACCCGGTGTTCAATGTCTACCACTCCGAGCACGAAATGTTGAGATACATCGCGAGATTAGAACAGAAAGATTTATCCTTGGTTCACTCCATGATTGCTTTGGGTTCGTGCACTATGAAATTGAACGCGACGACTGAAATGGCTCCGATTACGTGGCCGGAGCTTGCCAACATTCACCCGTTTGCGCCGAAAGAACAAGCTCAAGGTTACGCTGAGATGTTTAGAGATTTGACCAAGCAATTGGCCAACATCACCGGCTTTGACGACGTTTCGTTGCAACCGAACTCTGGCGCTTCCGGTGAATACGCGGGTCTGATGGCCATCAGAGCGTACCACCAATCTCGAGGTGATCACCACAGAGATGTGTGTATCATCCCGGTTTCCGCGCACGGCACCAACCCGGCGTCGGCGGCCATGTGCGGCATGAAAATTGTCGTCATCGGTACCGATGAAGCCGGTAACGTCAACATGGATGAATTGAAAGCGGCGGCGGAGAAACACTCTGCGAACCTCGCGGCGTTGATGATCACGTATCCGTCTACGCATGGTGTCTACGAAGACGGTATCCGCGAGATTTGCGACACTATCCACGCGCATGGCGGTCAAGTGTACATGGACGGTGCTAACATGAACGCTCAAGTTGGCTTGACGTCTCCGGGTTTCATCGGTGCAGATGTTTGCCACTTGAACTTGCACAAAACGTTTTGCATCCCGCACGGCGGCGGCGGCCCGGGTATGGGGCCGATTGGTATAAAGGCGCACTTGGCACCGTTCATGCCGAACCACCCGTCCGAGAAGGACTTTGGCGCTTTGCCGGCTGGTGGCGACAAGCCGTTCGGTGTCGTCTCCGCGGCTCCGTACGGTTCTGCGTTGATCTTGCCGATCTCTTATGCGTACATCAGTATGATGGGCGCCCAAGGCTTGAAGGTTGCCTCTGAAAGAGCCATCTTGAACGCCAACTACATGGCAAAGCGCTTGGAGAACCACTACCCGGTTTTGTTCAAGGGTAAGAACGGCACGTGCGCGCACGAGTTCATCTTGGACATGCGTCCGTTGAAGGACTCCGCGGGTATCGAAGTCGAAGACATCGCGAAGAGATTGATGGATTACGGCTACCACTCGCCGACCATGTCCTGGCCGGTTTCTGGTACGCTCATGATTGAGCCGACCGAATCTGAGTCCAAGCAAGAGTTGGACAGATTTTGCAACGCGATGATTGCTATTCGTAAGGAAATTGCGGACATCGAATCCGGTGCCGCTGACAGAGAGAACAACCTCTTGACGAGAGCGCCGCACACGGCGGCGTCCATTGCTGGTGAATGGGACAGACCATACTCCAAGCAAGATGCCGTCTTCCCGGCGGACTGGGTCAGTCAATCTAAGTTCTGGCCGACGACGAGTAGAGTCGACAACGTGTACGGTGATCGTAACTTGGTCACGACCCACGCTGCCATTGAAGAAGTTGAATCTGCGTAAATATTTGGACGCTATTACATCTTAAAAAATATTTTTGTGAAAACATGTTTTGCGAGAGATTGTACCAAGTAGAGAGAAGAGAGAAGAAAATGAGATGCACACACCGCCTTTCCTATAAACTACTACTACTACTATATTAATAATCATCATTTCTACCACTAATATCAGATAAAGTCATCGATGGATGTGCACGCAGCTTCCTTCCTCTACACGCTCGCGTACGCTTTGAATGCTGAGTCGTACAAATTTTCTCTTTCTTCGCGCACGCCGGACCAACCTCTCGCGTTCCCACTGATCTCTCGTCCATCCTCTCTCGTGTATGTAGCACCAACAATGTAGGACGCTACGATGACGAAAATACCAAATCCTAAGACGCCTTGAAGCACTTCATTCTTGTTCATTTTGAACGAGGAAATATCGAGCATCGTTTTGAACGTCTTTCTCGTTTCTTCTACTTCATCTTCTTCCTGGCCCGTTGGCGCCGTGGTAGCTACTTCGTCGACTACATTGTCTTCCTCTTCTTTTTCTCTCCTTTCAGCGATGATTTTCTTTAAGGTTGACGGCATCGGCACTTTCAAATTCTCCCACGTGAAGCGCCGATTCCCCCCAGGTACGTAGGCCGTGGCGTCTACTAAACTCTGCACGTCCTCTCTCTCTTCCTCGCTAATATCGTTACCGTTTGTTATCCCGGCCTCTCTCTCTTCCTCATTCGTCTTCTTCTCTTCCTCTTTATCCTCGGTCAAATCTACCTCATCGATCGGGTCCGAAAAGCAACAATCCAAACTTGTCCCCGCTCTCTTTGAACAGCACCCGTTTAGTTCCTCGCAACACTTCAAACTGTTGTTGTTATTCATCGTACTACCAGTGATACTATCCGACGATGAACAACACCTTCCATTTTCAATAACCTCTTTCACTTCGCTCATCCCAATGTTTATACTTACCGAGCCGGTTTTCGTCGCGCAGCACTCCAAAAACACCGCCCCGGTGGGGTGTTCTCCCTGAACCATCTTCAAGTCAGAAGCTGGGCAACACGATTGACCTTTCGCGCAACACGAGAGCAAATTGAGCGGATCGTCGCAACATCCACCGTAAGCTGGTCCAGAAAAGAAGAGCAATTTTTCGTCGTCGTAGCTCGTCGTCGAGCGTTGTTTCTCTCTCTTCCCAATTTCCGCTTCTCCTTCTTCTTCTTCGGTCGACGCGGCTTCTTCAATTTGCGTGGCGTTTGTGGCATTTCCTCCGCTCGCGACGTCCTGCGCGGACTCCGCCGCGACAAAAGATATCGCGAGGAATAAAAGAAAAGTTACCAGCACAGCGCGCGCTCTTTCGTTTCGTCCTCTCGAACGTCTAAAACGCGGCGCAGGCATATCGTCGTCGTCGTCCTCCTCGCTTTCAAATCTTCTTTTTTTCTCTCGTTGTTTGTTGCACGCGTCTCGTCGTTCGCGTTGACTTTTTTTTGTGAGGAGGGCGGACGAAAATTTTCCTTTCTTCACGCATTATACACGAGAGCAAACAAAACGCGCACGACGCGGCGGTAGTAGAGATATAATATATACATATAGCACACATCGTATCATTAAAAAAACAATCAAACACTGCTAGAGGTACTGGCCATTTCCTTCAACACGAACGAGCAAACGGCGCGCTGGACGTTCAAAGAGGCTAAAGTGATTGAACTTTGCGCGAAGAAATCGTTGCGCTTGAACGAAGACGCCGCGGCTTCCTCAGAGCTCGGCGGACTGACGACGGTGACAAACTCACCGGATTCTGGATCGTAGGATTTTTGCGAGAGCGACGGCGGTTGAACAATTGGTGCGTTCAAAATCTTTTGCGTGTACGCTTGTAAGAGAGCGGCCACTTTTGGTTGGTCGCTTTGGTTGCCTATGTATTCGGAAACCTCGAACAAGAGCTTCGCGTACAACGCGTTGACGTCTAAAACCGGTTCGTCTTCTTCGGTCGGTTGGTACGACATCGAATCACCATCATCCTCATCGACGTCGTAATCCGCAAAAGGCGCATCCGTCATGTTTTGAAGTTGCTTCGCCGCGGCTGTTTTAAATGCTGCATCAAAATCGTACTCGTCGTTATCTTCGTCTACGGACAAGCCGGAGGAAACGTCCGCGAATAACTCCTTTTCGCCGATGGATACCCATCGCGCGATGGAGGTTTTGAAACCTTCTAAATATTTGATCTGTTTCTCTTCGTCAAACTCAAAGTTGTAATCGTACGCCTTGCCTTTCTTCCTAGACTCGATATCGTCTTGATCTTCGTTTGATAAATCAATCTCTTCCCACCGAGGCGGATTCGCGAAAGCAAAGGTTTTCTTCTTCTTCTCCTGTTGTTTGTTTTCCTTTTCTAATCGATATTCGGCGGTCAAATACGCCGCCGAAACGAATCCAGCGAAGAGTTTTGGCGCGTCCGCACCTTTACCAAACATGCCTCTCGTCGATGCTTCGCAATCAAACTCCGCCGCAGATACGGATTGGACGAGATCTTCCGCGGAAATGTTCGCCTCGTACGCATCTATGCACGCTCTCGAAAACGCCTTCAAACCTTTCGGGTGTGCAGTCAAAACTGAAAAGAACGCCGTCAAAGCTCTCGCCGCGAGAGTTCGTTTCAACAACAACTCCGGATCATTTGCAGGTCTATCGATCCACTCTAAAGCCAACTGCGGTTCTATTTTTCGAGTCGTCGTCGTCGTCGTCGTCGTTGCCGTCGAAATCTCCTCTCCTTCGTCCTCGGAAACATCGGGCAAATCCTTCTTCCTCCCTTCCGGTCCTTCCACCATCTCTTTCGCGAGTAAAGTCAATCTCGCGTTCGTTCGCATCAACAGAATACCTGGCGTAATTTGTCTCACGTCGTTCACTTTCGCGTTCGGATTCCTTCCGCTCGTTTTATCCCATTTCGAATACTTCCTCGGATCTTCGTTCGGTTCGCTCGCGTTCAATACTCGTCTCTGCTCAAACTCCATTCGTTTCAACGTGATCCCGTGTTCGTCTCGATTCGTGTGCGTCATTTTAATGTACCCTAAAATCCCTTTCAACTCCTTATCTTTCTCCGGATCGACTAAAAACTCCTCCGTTTTCTTCGACGCTCGTCCCATGTAATGCAGAGTGCAATACACCATGCTCAGGTGACTCAAAAACGCCTCTTGTTCGCTCGTCCCCATATTTTGCGCCGTCGAGTGCACTCTCGCCTCGGTGTTCGAACCGTTGCTCAACCCCAACAAATACGTTTCCGTTTTCAACTTTGCCAAGGAAATCGCGTCGTCGTACGCCTCCGTCGCCGCCATCACAAACTCTTGGTGCGCGAACCGCGAGCCTCTTCGCAACGCCAAGAACGGTACCAGTAACGAGTCCAACCTGCGAGCTAAGTTCTTCGACGAGGAAGAGTCCACCGAATCGAGCGCGTCCTCCTCCTCGTCGTCGTCTTCTCCGGTAGCGCGAAGAATAACGCAATTCCTATTCCGCATTTCCTCTCGCGCGTGGCGCGCTCGTCTTCGGTCGTTACTTCTCAAAAGTCTCGACGACGACGACGATGAAAATCGCTCTCGTTGTTTCTGATGGAATCTCTCGTCATCGTTTAACGCAGGAGCAGCGACGCAGACGACGATCGAAGAAGGACGAGAGCAAGAGGCGAACATTTTATTTAGCGCGCGAAGAAGCTTTTATATGTGTGTAAGTGTATGTGTGTTTTATCTGGTCTCTGTTCTTTTTTCCTCGAGAGAGAGATACGCACAGACAGACGGCAGAGAGAGAGAGACACGTGGTGTGAAACGAGCGTGACGTTTCACTTTTGACGCGTACAATCCACAAACTCTTTTTGTCACATCCACACACGCACACTTTTGCTTTTTTAACGCACGCGACGGCGCGTCTCAAAGACACGCGTGACGCATATACATATCAACAACATCGGACGCGACGCAGAAAAAACCATCGTCCGTCGGGATGAAAAGGACGTTTTGATGAAAGCGCGCATCTCTTCTTAATAATAATAATAATAATAATAATAATATAAGTTACGCGCGCGAGATGTTTCGGTCGTCGTCGTTTCTGTCGTTCCAGAAGCAGCAGAGTAAGACCGACGCGACGAAGAAAAACAAGAATAAAAACGTGACGAAATTAGACTGGACGACGGTGATTGCCATTCAGAGCTGCTCTTTAGTCTCCATCATGTCTTCTACGTTCATCTTCTCGACGGGTATTTTCATGGTGAAGAATTTCGACCGAGGCAAAGAGAACGAAGATGAAGCCAAAGCGGCGTTGAGATGTGGACTGTTGATTGCCTCGAAGCCTTTCTTTAGCGCGATAAGTAGCTATTGGTGGGGAAGGTCGGGCGATAGAATAGGGTTTAAATTCAACATATTGGTGTCGGTAATTTTCGTAGCGGTGATAAACTTGGCGTTTGGTTTTGCGGAGACGTACGCGCAGGCGGTATTCGTGAGGAGTCTGAGCGGCTTCTTCGACGGCATCGTCGTTTTAGTGAAACCGTCCTTGAGTTTGATATCCGATAAAACGAACGCGAACAGAGCGTTTGGTACGACGGGTTTGGCGTACGGGTTAGGGACATCAGTTGCGCCTGCGATTGCAAGTTTCTTGGCGTTTCCGTGTACGTCTTGGACGATGTATAAAAAAGAGGGAGGGAAAGAGTGTCCCGCGTTGTTCGAGAAGTATCCATTCGTATTATCGTCGTCGTGGATTACCGCCTTCGCCGTACCGGCGTTTATTTTCGCACTCGCGTGTATGAGAATCGTACCGCCCGCAGCAGGAACAATAGACAATAATAATAATAATAATAATAATAATAGCAGTGAAGACGTAGAGAAAGCGAACGGCGCGAAATCGTTCGAGATGGTAGAAACCGGGAAGTTGAATCATAGCATACCGGAAGGGGAGGAAGAAGAATCAGAATTGGAATCAGAGTCAGAGTCTGGAAATGAAAATGATAAGTTAGTCTCGGTACCACTCATCGACGACGACGATGATTTCGATGACTCGGCCGAACACGAGGTGGAAACGGTGAAATTAGTTCAAGAGAAAGTCTCGTCGACGACAATGCCAACGACGATGACGGGTTCATCGTTTCCTTCCAAGAAAACTGGAAGAGATAGGACGAGCATTTGGATTCTCTTGAAAGATGAAGATATTTATCAAGCCATCTCGTTACAGATTATGGTCACCATGAACGTTTTAACCGGGACAGAAATTACTCCAATTTGGCTCGCCACGTCCATCGAAAACGGCGGATTGGGATGGAAAACGCAAGACATTGGCGTTTTCGGGACCGTCATGGGAGTAACAATCATGTCTTTTCAATTGTTTGCGTTTGTCAAACTAACAGACAAATACGGCATCGTGAGACTCGTCACCTGGGCCCTTTTCACGAGTGCTTTTGTTTATCCATGTCACTCGATCGCCAACTATATCGCCCGCGTCTCCCGACCGGGCGCGTGGGCCATGGTCGTCTCTTTGGGCATGATTCGAGGCTCGTTAGGACCAATCATGATGGGTGGCATATCTTTGATCGTTAACAACGCCGCGCCTCGAGAAAGCTTAGGCGTCGTCAACGGGTTCGCCGGTACTTTTAGCAACCTCTCGAGAGCGTTAGCGCCGCTCGTCGGCGGTTCTCTCATCGCCATGATGGCTTCCTCCCCGAAAGACGCGTTTATGCGTAACTGGTATCCGTTCGTAGGATTAGGATTCTTCTTCTTAGTTTTGGGGTGGTATTCCATGAGACTTAGCAGAAGGTTAGACGTGCCTAGAATGCATTAGAAGAAAAGTTTTGTGTAGTTTACTATTTTGCTTGTACAATAGTGTGAATTGTTGCTGTTGGAAAAGAGTTTTTGTAGAGATTTCTTCTTCATAAAAAATAATGCGTGCGACGAATTCCCTGTGCTGCTCAACCTCTTCTCCTTGCTCTAACGCGCGTCGTTTCGCGCGACGAACGAGAGATGGTAACACGGCATCGTTCAACAACGACGCGCAACTCAGAACACAAAGAGGAAACAGAAGAGGAGGAGTGAAAGGACGCGTTTTGAAATCGATTAAAAGCGAACAAGAGTGGGAAGAAATCACTCCCATAACGACGACGGGGAGAGAAGGAGAAAAAGACGAAGCGGTGCCGGTTGGTCGTAAACTGGCGATTTCCGCGTTTGCGGTAGGCACCGCGGCATTCATGGGCGCCACCGGAGTTGGATCTTCCTCGAATGCCATCAACGCCGTGGCGGCAAACTTGGCGCAATTAGAACGAGAATCGGTCGATATCGACGTCGCTTTTGCAAACGAGAAACCGACGGTTTTAGAGTTTTACGCGGATTGGTGCGAAGTGTGCAAATCGAGCGCGCCGTACGTGTTTGAGGTGGAGAAAGGAAATAAAAAAGACGTGAATTTTGTGATGATGAACATTGATAACGCAAAGTGGACGCAAGAGATGGACGACTACGACGTGGACGGGATCCCACACTTGGAGTTTTTAGACGGCGAGAATAAAAGCAAAGGGGCGTTGATTGGGAAGTTTCCGAAGGAAGTTTTGGAGGCGAACATCGGCGCGTTGAAAACGGGCGAGGAGAAGTTGCCGTATGCAAAAGTGAGGTTTCAATCGTCTCCGGTGGAGGCGAAATCGATCATGGAAGCTCCGAGCGTGGAGGTCTCTGCCACCGGAGGCGCGGTAGCTACATCCGATCCTAGGGCGCACGGTTGATGTTGTAATAAAATAACTTGTAAAACAAACGAAAACTACTACTCGAGTTATACATAGTGCACTGCTGATATAATATCGCGTATAAGGTTGATATTGACACAGTTTTTTATTGCTAAAAATAATAATAATGGTACACCAGTCCCTCGCTCAGAGACAATAACGTCGCGTTCATGATACGACGTTGTTCATTTTCTTAAAAAATACATGAAGCTTCTGGGAGATGGTTACTTTACACGAGCATCAACGAGCGCTCTTCCTTCTTCTCGGCGTTATTGGAGGAATCATCATCTCTCTTGTCGTCGTACGTCCCGACTCTTTCGTGGACAAACACCGATCCTTTATTACCGACGGAGACTCGAACTTTGTCGTCCAAATATAACTGCTCCACGTATCCTTGTCCTTTCCCCGGCGACGGTTCCAGCGTTATCGTTTTCACCTTCTTCCCAAACAAGTTAATATCTACGGTATCGATCGTGACGTTCGTTCGCACATCCGACGCCACGCTGGACCGCGCCATAGCTGTCACTCGCAAAAATTTTGCGACTTCGACGTCGTTCACAACACGCGAGCCGTTATCTTCGACAATCTGAAAGTTCGTATCCTTGGCTAATCCGGCAAACAACTTCTGAAACGGATTCACTTTCCCGCTCGTTTGTTTCGACCATAAAAGTTTCCACTTTCCTTCCAACATTTGCGACCTGGCCGGTCGTTCGACCTCGCCGTCGTACAAACTCTTCAACTCCTCGACGGCTAGTTCGATTCCGTCTTCGTTGGACGTTTCAATCATGTACAAAAGGTTCTCCCTGGCGCCGAGCATAACTTCCTCCTTCCCGCCTTTGAAAATCTTCATTTTAGCCGCACTCGCGCGCGCGCGCGTTCTCGATCCTCTCTTCTGTTCGCCGCCGCCGATGACGACGACGGCTCGGTGGTGATACGTCGTCGTCGTCGCTGATATCATTTTTTCAAAACGTTATCGTTTGAAAAAAGAAAGAAAAGAACACGGTGGGTTTAAATTTTGCGCGCGCAAGTGTGGCAGATCTCGAGCGTCTCTTCGCTCTTTCCGCGCGACGCACACGTAAACACGCGCGATCGATACTCGTCCGCTCGACAACCGTTGCAAACGAAAAAAAAACTCGCGTCAGAGAAGAGACTCTTTTGAGTTCTTTTGTGCCGCAATTCTTCTTCGTTTGAAATATTATCGCTTGTTCGTGTGAAGTCGTCTCTCGCTCTCTCGCTCTCGACGCACCACAGAAGAAGACGACACGCGTTCGAAGAAATGAATCATTCGTGTGGCTCGAAACGAAAGAGAAGAGAACTGACTCCTGATGAAAAATATTTAGAAAAACGAACGAACCGGCGTGTGAAAAAAAAAAACAAAATTTTTTTTTCGTTTCGTTTTTTTTCGAAAAGAGAACCGACGAGACCCCCAAAGCACTTCACCTCATTCGTATAAAGGCAGGCGCTTGCGGTGGGTTTAAACGCACACACGTAAACGCACGCGGATAACGAACGCGCAAAACGTTCACTACTCCTTCTTATTTTCTTTTCTGCTGCGCGTGGCATACGTTACGCGTTTCATCGTTTTAACGCGCGAGAGAAAATACAAAAAGAGACGAAAGAGAGAGGAAACCGAAAGCGCGATCTCATCTCGTTTAACGACAATCCTCTCGACGACGACGACGACGAAGAAAACGACGACGAGGGACATAGTTTCACACAAACAAACACACAAACACACATAGAATAGTTTTCTGCGGATATATATAATAGAACAATGTCTGGAATTGGCACCGGATACGATTTGTCCACGACCACGTATTCTCCGGACGGGAAAGTTTTCCAAGTCGAGTACGCGTGCAAAGCGGTTGAAAACGGCGGGTTAGCCATCGGGTGTAAGTGTAAAGACGGCGTCGTCGTCGCGGTGGAAAAATTGGTGCAATCGAAAATGTTAGTACCTGGGACGAATAAACGCATACACGCGGTGAGCAAGCACGCTGGGATGGCAGGAACTGGATTAGCGCCGGACGTGAGAACAGTCGTGGATCGAGCGAGAGAGGAAGCGGCAAACTATTTGTCCTTTTACGGCGACGCGATTCCGGCGAACATTCTCGCCGATCGAATGGCAAACTATTACCACTTGTTTACGTTGTACTGGTCGGTCAGACCGTTCGGAGCGTCGGTTATTTTAGCCACGAAAGACGCGCAAGGGTATCACATGTACGTTTTAGAGCCGAGCGGAGAGTGTCATAAGATGAACGGTTGCGCGATTGGGAAGAACAAAGCGGCGGCGAAGACAGAGATTGAAAAGTTGAAGTTCGGGGAGATTTTAGCCAAAGACTGCGTGAAAGAGTTGGCGAGGATTATTTATAAAATCCACGACGAGAAAGATAAGGATTTTGAGTGCGAACTGGGGTGGATTTGTGAGGACAGTAAGGGAGAGTTTAGAAGAGCGCCGAAGGAGATCGCGGACGAGGCCATCGCTTTAGCGAAAGCGGCGTTGGAAGAAGATGACGATATGGACGAATAAGTGTGGAAGTGTAACCCTAATATAAATAAGTATATACCCATAGCCTTTATTATCAGTTGTTAATACCGAAGAGAGAAAGAGAAAAGAATAGCATGAACATTCACAGTTGTTCCAAGTTTCAAAAAGTCTTGATGACGTAAGAAATCGAGGTTTTTGTTTTTCCGAGAGAAAGAAAAGAAAAAAATATTCTTCACTTCAACACCAACACTTACTCACGCGCGCTTCATTATCACGCGCTAACTACTCACCCTACTTCCGCACGCATTAAAATGAGTTCGTATTACATTCACGCGGGACGATCGATCGAAGAGACGCCTATGAGAGAAGGCTCTCTCTATCTTTACGACCAGTGAGTTTTCTCGTTATTATTATTATTTTTTTAATAAACGCACGTAATAAAGGCGTTACTGACCACATCTTAAACGCACGTTCATCATGTTCTCACAGAGAAGGGTGGTACGACTTCTTCGCCAACGCGACGTCGGTGACGAGCGATGGATTCTGCGATGACTCCACCATCGGCATGAAGCACGTCGCCGTGAGAGACGCGGGGAGAGAGTCCACATTTAAGCCGAATAAAAACAACATGTTTCCCAGGCCTGCGAATTGGAAGCCGTCGAAGAGTAATACGCACAAAGAACATTTTAAGAACTGAGTGAGCGTGGTGCATATATATATCGCGTGATCTCTCTCTCTCTCTTTCTCTCGCGTCTCTATCATGTATCATACATTACAAATTTAAGTGCTATTGCGTTTAAAAAATCTATGAACGAGTGAGAGCTACTTTTAGGCGCGCCCGGTGTAATTCAAAACCAATGGATACGCGCCTTTCTCGATTTCATCCTTGAACAGCTCACACACGGTTGTATCCTTGCGCGGTTTCTTCCTCTCGCACTTGTCGCAATACCAAGGATCGTCGCCTTCAGGAATTTCGTCGAGTTTTGGCGTCAAACAGAAGCAGTGCAGACCAGCATCGCATCCGTCGCAAAGTAAAATTTTCTCCGGCATGTGTCCCGAACCGCATTCGGCGCACATGACTTCGTCCGCTTCTTCGCCAAACTTGAAGTTTGCGACTCTCAGTTGTTCGTTCTTTTTCTTCTCTTCAGAACCTTCTTTGTCTTTCCAGACGATGGCGCTGACGAAATAATTTTGCACGACAAACGAGGATAATAGGTTTTCAATCGTCAAATCTTTCGGGACGAGCATGTGATCAAACTTTGCAATCGCGAGAGGATCCCCCAACACGCGACGCAGAGAGATATGGATAAAGTCTTCCCTAGCGATCGCACTCTTGTGCATCATCCCGTTCTCGTGCGAGATAGTCAATTTCTTTGGCACATACGCGCGCAAATTGATAGGCGCGGTTGAGGTTGCGGCGGTACCGGCAAGATTGTGTCCCTCCGATGCTCGATTGTTGATATTCGTCAGACTTACATCGTTCTCCTCGTCGCTTCCACGATCTTTGTCTTGACCGCCCTCTTTTTCGGATACCGTTTTGCTACCACTCGTCCAATTCGCGAGCTCTAAATCGAACTTCTTAGCTTTCACCAAGTCCATAAACGAAAGTTGTTCCTTGACTTTCTTGTACGCAACTCTTTCGCTTATTTTGTGCTCTTTGCTAAATGCCTCGAAATTTCGTTTCTCCTCTTCGCGCTTCAATTGCGCTTGTCGCTCTTCTTCTTCTTCTTCTCCGTCTTCTCGTTTTCGCTTTTCATGCTGTTCGTTATCATTTCCACTGTCGTTCGCGTGCTCGCTCGTTTTGTTCGCCAGATTCATCTGCGGTGGCAACGGCTTCAACTTTTCAACGCCTTCCCAATTAAAAAGTTTCAACCCACACGCCATCATCGCCATCCTCTTTGCGTCTGCTTCACGTTTAATTTTTTCCTTAACTTCTCTTACCCGTCGATCGTACTCCTCTTGACTCCTGTACCGTTCGGCTTCATCTCTATCGTCGTCGTCCGTGAGTACATTGACGCCTTTATCTAACTTTCCTCGATGTTCAAGGTGCGGATCATCTAAGTCAATTCCTCTTTCAGCCATCGCCCGCTGTTGCTGTTGCATCGCAATCTGTCTTTGCAACTGTTCTTGCTGCTGCGACCGCACGTTGCGCTCCACAGCCAAAATTCTCTCCCTCTGTTCGTGTTCTCTCTGAGCTCGCAATCTCTCCCTCTCCAATCTCTGTTCTTTTCTCTCCTGTTGCTCCCTCTTGATTTGTTCCGCTATGGCGTCGTATCGACTCCTCTCCTCTTTCTGCTTCTCCAAGTTGTCCTCCAAAATCGTCGTCGCTTCTTTCCTAGAAAACTTCTCCTCTTTCTCGTCGTACGCTTCCGCGCCTCCTTTCGCTTCGTAAATCGCGCTGACAATCGCGTCAAATTTCGGATCTTTCACGAAGTCTCGCCTCGACGCCACTTTCGCTCGACACTCCGGGCAGCACATTTGATTTTTCCGAATCGATTCTTGCACGCAGTCGTTGCAAAATCGGTGCAAACACACTCTCACGGTGACGCAGTTTTTCACGGTGCCCCAACAAATGGAACACCTGGTATCCGCGCGAACGTCTCGGTAGAGTATCTTTTTCTTCTCGTCGTTGCTATTCTTTTCGCCGCCATCGTCGTTCTTCCCTTCGTTATCTGTCTTATGTGTCGGTATCGTCGCTATCGTCGTTTCGGGAACGGGAAGCAATTTCTTCGCCGATTCATCTTCCTTCCTATTCGTAGTAATAACAACAGCTCCCTCGCCGCTACCGCTATCGCCACCATCGACTGCTGCTGCACCAACACCACCAACAGATTGTCGCTCCTCTTTCCCCTCCACCGCGAGAGGAGGTGGATTCTCCATCATAACGCTATATGATTAAAGTGATTTGATGATGTGTTTCTGCGTATTTTTAATGCCGATGATGCGAATTTCCCCACGCAAACGAAAGAGCGCATCCCCACACGCCAAAAAAAATAACACAACAAGGGAAGGTAAACTTCTCTTTCTCTCTTCGCATCACAATCTCTCTCTGTTCTGTCTGTCAGTGCTTTTCTCGCGATGGCACCACCGAAGCAGCAGCAGCAGAAGAAGAAACCGACGAACGGCGAGAAAGACGAGAGTTTTGCCACGGCGAAGAAAACCGGAGTTGGACGAGGCGGTGATGGCGATGATGTCGATGAGCAACAACAACAACAAGAAGAGAGAAAGAATGCGACGAAAGAAGACGAGCAGCGGCGGGAACAGCTGCAAGAGCAGCACTCCGCGACGACGAGTCGTTTGCTCGAGCTGGAAGAGTTGACCGCCTCGCAAAAGGTCAAGTTGAGAGCCGCGGTGAAGAAAGGGAAATCCATCGAAGAAGAACGAAATCTGTTGAAAGAAAAGTTGGAGGAAGAAGTGAGAGTGAGCGAGGAGACGAGGAAAACGAGCGATATTTTAATCGAACAGTTGAGAGAGCAAGTGAAAAAAATGGAAGGCAAGGTTAAAGTTTTAGAGGCCATGAAGGAGGCGACGACTTTAAGCGCTTCGGCTTCGAACGACGAGAAGAAGAAGGAGGAAGAGATTGTAACTTTGAAGGAAAAGAACGAGCGGCTTGAGGCGAAAGTGAAAGAGCAAGAGGTGTCCGTCGCGCGACTGGAAAGCGAACTAAAGGCGCAGCTAAAAGAATCCGAAACGATGCAAAGAGAGAAAACGAAAATGTCCAAGGATATTGAGGACTTGAAAGCAAAGTTGAAAGAACAGAAAGATGCAGTGAAAGTGTCGAAACGCAGAGAAGCAGACGCGCTGGTCGGAGGCGCAGCGTTGGAGACGGCGGAGAGGAAAGCGATGGAGAATGAAAAGTTGAGAGAACAATTCGAGAAAGAAAGAGACGAGAGTTTGGAAAAATACGAACAAATGAAGGAGGAGAGAGACAGGGCGGTAGAAACAGCGAAAGCGATCGAGGCTCGAACCGAGTTGTTGACGAAACAAATGGAGGAAGCGAAAGCAAAGTTTGAGGAGGATTCGGCGCAAGCGAAAGAGTTGAAAGAGAAATCAGAGTTAATTTTGAGAGAAGCTGAACACAGAATTCAAACCGCGGAAGCATCTGCTATTGCTTCGGAGCAAGAAGCCGAGCGCATGATGGAAGAGGCGGAAAATAGAAATAGAAAGTTTCAACACTTACAGGTTGCGTTTCAAGAGCGCGAGGAGGCGCTGAATAAAAAGATTGAAACGTTGGAAGGAGCACGAGACGATCGAGTGGAAAGCGTGAAAAACAGACTTCAAAGTGAGTTAGAAAAGAAGGAAGAGTTAGAGAGAATGTATGAGGAAGCGAAAACGGAAGTGAAGAGTTTGCGCGCCTCGATGGGTGCGATGGAATCCAACGCGCACGCGGCGGTTGCTGCGAGAGAACACGCGACGACGTGGAAGGAAAAAGCAACTTCGGCGATAGCAGAGACGGAAAATTTGCGCGAAAAGATCGCAGCGTTAGAAGAAGCAAACAGACAGAAGGAGCAACTGGTATCGAGCAGCAGTTCTTCGTCGACGGCAAACGCACTCGCCAAGGAAAAAGAGATTGCGGCTTTGAAGGAAAGTTTACAAGTTGCGCTAAAACAGAAAGAGGACGCTGAGCTTCGTGCTCAATCCGCGTTAAACACCGCTTCGAGCATGAATGCGAGTGACATCAATGATTCGAACGGCGGTGACTCTGAAAGTAACAACAGCTCGTTCGCGCATCAGGCGCGCAAGTTAGCCGAAAGCGAACACACCGTTTTGAAACAACAGACGGAAATCCAAGCGTTGACGAGACGCGTGAAAGATTTGTCCTGGCAAGTTTCCATGTATGCCGATCAAGAGAAAGCTGAGGGAAGTTTGACGGCGACTCCAGGTAAGAAAAGCGGGATCGCAGCAATACTTGGTGGTGGCGCGGGTTCTGGCGGTGGTACAGGTGGCTTGGCAAATTTGAAGGGCAGAAGAAGACAGTTTGTTGTCGTGTATTTAGGTGTTCTCCATCTCCTCGTGTACATCGCGTTCTTACACGGCGCGTTTTCTGCTCACAAAGCAGTCACCGGGTGTAGAAGATTCTAGAAGATGATTGCTTTTATATACGTAAATAACATTGCAGTTAGCTATTAGCAACAGAGCGTTTTGATGATACATATTATTACACTATCTATGAGACTACGTCTACGTGTGAAACTTGATGGTTTGCAAATTTGGAAAGATTTGCCTCAGAGCTTCCAAAGTATTCGTTTTAACGTTCACGCATCCTTTGACGTCGAGAACTTTTAAAGATTTACTATCCTTCTGGCCTATTTTCAAACTCTCGATGAGCTTTTCGGTGACGTTTCTGTTCCCATGCACCGACAAAAGTTCTAAATGACGACAATTCTCCGCTACGTGACAAACACCTTCGTCTGTGAGACGCCCGCACCACGAGAAATTTACGTACCTCAGCGTGTTCGGTAGTTTCAACAAGGTCAAATCGGTGAGCTTATTAAACCCACACGCATCGAAAAACTTTAAATTCGTCAAGCCGCTTATACTTTCAAACGCTTTGTCTGTCAGCTGACTGTTAGCGTATAAGGAAAGTAGCTCGAGTTCTCGACACCGTTCCACCACCTTCGATACGCTCTCGTCTGTCATCTTCGGCACTCTCGTGAGATCTAAATATCCCAACTTCAAACATCGACTAATCTCTCGCACGCCTTCGTCGTCTAGTTGCACGCACCCGCTCAAATTCAACACCTTCAAATTCTCGTGACAGAAGCGACAGACGGACAAAAGGCCTTTGCTGGTTACCTTGGTATTCCAAAAGAGCTCCAAACACTCCAATCGATTTTCGATATACTCGGCGACGCTCATCACCCCAAGATTACCGAATTGCCGAACGCCTTCGTCTCCAGAACCGGCGGCGTTCAAATTCACTCTCGCGCAACTGTTCGCGCATTTCCGCACGATCTTCGACACCGTCTCGTCGTCGACTCTTTTGCTCAACTCCATTTGCAACGCCGTAACTGTATCCCAACAATACGAAGAAGAAGAAGAAGAAGAAGAAACACCACCAACGAGCTCGTCTATCTTCGACTTCGCGTCTCGACACTCTCGCAAATACACGCAGTTACGGTCCGTGTTCTCGTACGTTCTCGCGCGAACGAGCGAATCGCTCATTCCGTACGTCTCTTTCGAGCCTTCGTGCGGCATGTGTGTTGTGAAATAGTATACGAGTAGGTAAAATGAAGAAATCTCACAACACGCATCAGTTTTTTTAGACATCAAAAAAAAAAAAAAATCAAGCGCTCGCGCGCGCGCGTTGTCGTCGTCGTCGTCGTCGTCGTCGTCGTCGTCGTCCTCTCATATGAGTTTCCTAAACATGGTGACGTCTTCGGACGTCGTCGTTCCGAGGGAACAACAACAGCGGTACTACGCGGCGGCGGCGGCTTCGGTTGTAGCGCCGAGAGTGAGAGTCGAAATCGCCAATGGAAAACAGAGAGGCGCGAAGTTCATCGCGGAGCTTTCCGGGTGCTCAAACATACGGGAGTTCGTCTCTAGGAAGCTGTGCAGGAACAGTTACTTGCGAGGGAAAGAAGTGAAAGTGTTTCTGGACGAGTACGAGTTATTGGGAGACACGAGTTGCGACGTTTTGGGACACGAGGATAGGATTTACGTGGTCGTTTGCGGGGACGACGAGGAGGAGTTGGAGGAGGAGGAGGAATTGGAGGAGGAGGAGGAGGAGGAGGAGGAGGAGGAATTGGAGTATGGGTACAGGGTTTTTGAAAACGAAGAAAGATTCAACGAACTCGAGATTTTTACGAGTTCGCACCTCGGTGGGTGGGTACCCCGTAGTGATGCTGGTAGAAGTATTAACGAACTCAAAAACCATACCTCGAATGATCTCGTTGTTCGACACTGGGGTTTATCCACTCATACTCCAAAACGCATCGCCCTAGGAAGTGATGGAAAATGGGTCGTTTGGTGGTTGAAAAATAAATTTCCGATTGAAAGGAAACACGCGATGACGCCGCAGTTGGGACTGACAGTGACGAAGAAACAGACACCGGTTCGGTCGAAAGAAGATGAGCGTCTCAGACTCACCGCGCAGGTAGTCTATGCTCGGAGTTCCGACGATAAGGTTGGCGACAATGACGACGGCGGCGGCGATGACGACTCGCACGGATTGGAAGCCCTGTCTTCATCCTCCTCCTCCTCCGAAGAAGGAGACGAGAGAGAAATATCGAAAGTCGATCTAGCAAAGATCAAAATGAAGATTTATGAAGTCGTCAAAGGCGCCGGTAGAGCTGGTCTGCAAATGAGCGATATCATGAAAGTAATATTCCAACGCAAGAGCGGATCCGAACGAGAAAAGGATGTTGTCCGTAACTCTGTGTATTCCGGTATCAGGAAAGGTTTATATGTGAAACTCGGTCACGGGAGATATTTCTACGCCGTAAAGGAGAGAGCTCAAATGGGGACTCAAATGCATTTGGAAGAGAGCACGACGACATTGTTGAGGAAGGACCAAAAGCCAGAGTGGATGTGTGTAGGAGGAGGAGGCCTTTGGTCATGCACCGAAAAGAGAATGCCGGGGTGCACGCTTTGCCAAAAGCACGCGACCATGCCTAAGTGGAGTAAGCAGGTCCAAAAAGTAACGCCAGAAGAGAAAGCGACAGAGACGGGCACAGCTAAACTGAGCGCGGAGGGAGAAAAAGATAGCAAAGATCAAGAAGTCATCGCGTTGAAGAAAGTGGAAGAGATGCAAAAGCGCATGGAAAACGAGTTACGCGTTGAGAGAGAGAAAATCGAACAAGAAAAAAAAGAGCAACTCAAAGAACGGAAACGACTGGAAGAGCTATTGGCGAGGAATGCCGAAGTCGAACTGCAAAGAAAGAAAGAGAGAGAGGAAAGAGAGGCAGAGGAAAGACGAGCGGAAGAGGCAGCGGCGAAAGCTCAACGCGAAAAGGGAGAAGAACAAAAGCGAAAAGCAGAGGAAGAGCGAAGAGCTGCCGCGGAGGAGGAAGCAAGGAGAATGGAACTCGCGAGAAGTGAAGAGGCCGCCAGACTAAAAGCTGAGCAAGAAAGGGAAGCTGAAGCCGAGCGCGCACGAATCGAAGAAGCCGAGCGCGCACGAATCGAAGAAGCTGCGAGACTGAAAGCTGAACAAGAAAGGGAGGCAGCAGCCGCGCGAGAGAGAGCAGAAGCAGAGAGACAAAAACAGATTGAAGAGGCGCGTTTGGAGGCAGAGAGAAAGTTGGAAGAGGAGCGTTTGCAAGCTACGAAAAAGAAAGTGGAGGAAGAGGAAGAAAAGAGGCGAAGAGAAGAGCAGGATGAACGAGAAAAACAGAAATTAATGGCTGCAGAATCTGAATGCGAGAAAAAGAACGACGCCACCACAAGACCTGAGGTGAATAAGGAGACGCAAGAAGTTACCCCTACAAAAGTGCGCATCGTTCTGAAACCGGGCGAAGTTGCGTGCGGCGCACCCACAAACAAACAAGTTCGGTGTCCGCACAGTGTGTTCTCATGTCCATGGCACATAAACGAAGATAGTGGTAAGGGCATCCAAGCACATCACAGCAGTCGTCATCTCCTTACTTTGAGCGATATTGGCCCTTCGCTGAAGGGGAAGTGGATTTCGGTTTTATGGCCGGATACCGGAGAATGGTTCGATGCCGAAATTCTGAACATGAACAATTCCACCGCAAAGTTATGGTACCCGGCGGACGACCTCAACGACAAAATGCTCGGTGAAAGAGAAGATATCAATTTAGACGAGGCTGTCGGGAGCGATCAAATATCTTGGCCACTGGTAAGAAGAAAGCCTTTGACTTTGCAAGCCAAGTTAGTTGATGAAACGTCTTCTCTCGATATGTTGAGAAACTATATTTCTTCTTGTGGCGGTAAACTAGAAGGAAACTGGTCGGTGCAAGTCAAAGTGCGACAGAGCGGTCAATCTGCGCTAACTGGACATGTAGATCACTACTTTTTTTCACCGGAGGGAAAAAAATATCGCTCAAAAGTTGAAGTCGCTCGAGCTCTGAACGTTCCGAAGCTTCCAAAATCAGCAAAGAAGAGAAAGTTAGCGGACAACGATATCGTCACTCCACCAGCAAAGAAACGCGAAAAGACGCACACGCAATGTCCATCGGGAAAAGAACCATTTTCAGCCACAGCAGCGGCAGCTGCGGATACATCCTGGCCTCCACCCGACTTCTTCCTTCTTCAACAAAGCCTAGGTGACGAAAACCTCAGCGGCGCTTTCTTGATGAATGACAACACCAATACTACCACCTCCTTCGACGTCGACGAAGAAAAACCACAACATCAGAGAGGAGATGAAAAGAGCAACGTCAATAGCGAACACAACAACGCGTCGTCTCCTGTACTGCCGCTGTTCAAGAATAAAAGCGGCGAGATGATGCAGCTAACCGTGCACCAAAACAACGGCGGATGGTGAAAGTAGCGAGCGAAAGAGATGCTGAGGGAGTAGCGCGCATTCTAAAGAGAAGCGGAATGGAGAGAAAGAAAGAAAGAAAGAAAGAGAAGATAGAGCGGATAAAAAAATACATTGTAACATAATGCTGTAGTACACGCGCGATAGCGAACATCAAAGCACGTCGTTTGTATGAATAGCGGTAGCACTATCGCTACTTCGCAAAAGCTTCACTTCGCAAAAAAATATATCTTCAGAAGAAAAGGAAGAGACACCAGAGAGAGAGAGAGAGGGGTATAAATATGAACACGTTCTTACCGAACATCATCACGAGTAAGGATAAAATCATCCACAAACCAAATCAAAACGTCGGTGATTTTAAAGTCTCCGACGAAAACGTCGTCATGAACAACTCTAAAACTCCTCCTCCGTCTTCCTCCTCGTACGTTCCGCGAGTGCGAATCGTCTTGAAACAGTTGAACATCAGGTTCGTGTCTAAAATTGATTCCGCCAAGTGCAAAACCATACGCGATTTCGTCGAACGTCAGCTCTGGACGGTACCAGAAATACGAGGTAAAGAAGTTCGTTTGTTTGTGGAGGAAGGAGAAGGAGAAAACGAAGGGTACGAGTTGTTTGGAGACACCGAGACTGACATTTTGAAGCCCGATGAAATTATCACAGTAAAAATTCTCTCGGAGAGAGAGAAATCTTTAGAGCCGAACGAGGGAGAAGCGATGAATCGCGGCAAACAAAAATCACCTGGGACAGAGATGACGTTAACCGCGATGATGGATCTCGAAAAGGAACAGAATCAATTTCGCAGGAAGCGCGAAGAAGGAAACATTACCGAGTGTGATGACGACTCGTCGAGCGAGGACGAGGACGAGGTGCCGTTGAGTATCAGGCAAATCGTGCACTCGGCGATCGTTCGTTCGGGCGGAAAAGGTATTAACATGACAGATCTTGCCAAAAGAGAAAATATAAATGCCAATAGCGCATTCTCGTTAGCATCAAAAGGCCGCAGAGCGGGTATTTACGAACGATTGTCGTCGGGGACATACACCATGGCAAAGAAAGGTGTAAAATCGCCGTTGTCAAAAGTTAAAAACAAGAAGGTGCTAAAAAAGCAGAAAACATCTTCTCTTCAACTCACCAAAAGCTTGCCAAGTGACGACACGAACAATTCAACGCTGACATTCGAACCGGTCGGGTCTCGAAGAAAACTGCTCACGGCCGCTGAAATTTCGTCTCGGTTGGTGGGCAAAATGATTGCGGTCAAGTTTGAAGATCCGCCCGAGTGGTTTGTGGCTACCGTCCTCTCGTTCGATGAACTCGAACGAAAGTCCTCCTTATTTTATCAAGATGGTGATCGAGAGTATTTGGACATGGAGGAAGCGTGTAGTAAGGGTCATCTTTCATGGATAGTTGATGGCGACAACGGCACGCGACAACGGCACGCCAAAACTGGGGACGGATTTCATTACCGTTTGCCGCCTCCTTCCCCGACGAAGGACTTGGAAAACGCAGAGCGCGCGCTTCAATCGTTACGAAGCTACATAAAATCTTTGAACGGGACCTTGCCAGAAGGCTGGGATGATGTCGATATTCATTATTACCGCAATGGTAGCCACGAGAACTACTACATCTCCCCGCAAGGGAAAAAGCACAAAGGGACGCGGGCTGTCGCGAGAGCTCTGAAGCTGTTATGAAAAAGAAACAGCGCATCAGTAATAATACTAATAATAGCAATAGTAGTTCTAGTAGCAATAGATGTAATAATAATCGCAGTCACGAGAGAGAAACACGCGCGCCATTTGCTCAAAGTCGAACGGTATAAACGCATGCGGAGGAGGATTAAAATATCTCTCTCCGAGAAAGAATATCTCCCGCGTAAAAATCTTCAATTTTGCACACGCGCACTTCTCGAGAAATCAATGAATACGTTCCTACCAAACATCCGAAAGAGCTCCGATCGCGTCGTCTCTCCGGAAAATACCACGTCAAACGACGACACGAACACGAACATCGATGCCACCGCATTGAGCGTTTCTCCTCCTCGACGGTTGCGCGTTACGATTGTAAGCAAGGCGTACCCAACGAAATTTGTATTACAAATAAAAAACAGGGAAAACTTTATCAGTGTCGCGGACGCGGTCCGCCAAATCGGCGATGAGTGTCCGTTCTTGTTGGGGAAAGAAGTAAAAGTGTTCAACGCGTCCGGCGAGTTCGAATACTTGGGCTCGAACTCGATCGATGTGTTTCGCGACGACGAGATTATTTTAGTGAAAGTTCTTGGAGACGAACCTTTGCCAGAGGTTGAAGACAACATCGACAGAAGAAGCAGCAAACGAAAACGAGAAGACGAGAACGGGGAAGAAGATGGATTGAACGTGCAAAAGAAGTTAGAGATACTGACGGAACAAATGTTAAAACTCACGAAAACGTTAGAGAATGCGGTTCGGAACGACTTGGCGTGGAAAAATGCGCACGATGAACTGACGACAAAGCACACCGAAACTTTGAAGAAAGCGACGAGAGTACTGGAGAAGACGGTGAAGAATATTGACGGAACGAGAGAGAAAGAAGGAGAACATTGTGCGAGGGGCAATGGTGATGTGCAATTGCGCGAAGAGCTGCGCGAAGAGTTTCGAACGTTTTTCACTTCCTGTAATGAACAAGTGAAGTGGTTAAAAAGGGAAGACCTTTATGCAAGATTTCGAGGAAAGTACAGCTTGACGATGATTCAATCTGAGCTCAAAGAAGGAATCGAAAGTGGATTGTACGAAAAAATTGGTCCAGTAGTAAGCACGCATCCAAAACATAAGAGAGAGCGTTATGCGTATCGAAACTACAAGCAGCGCGATTTCAAATTCCTCAGTCCTCCTAACAGAGCAGTTTTGGCTGCTCTCGCTGGCAAAGTGGTATCGTCGTACTGGGAATGCGACAATTGCTGGTACGATGCAAAGGTGGAGAAGCTGAACCGGGAAACCTTAGATGCAGAAGTTTACTATTTCTTCGATAAGTCTACGGAGAAGATTAATCTACTCGAGTTGGCAGAAAAGAAAGAGTTGTCGTGGTCGCTCTTTGCGGACGCTCATTATCCACCCTCAAGTGTTGAAGCTCCTACCACTCCCGTTGATAACTCGACTGATGGAGAGGACAATGAAGGACCAGACAGAAAGAGCTCTCCATGCTCTCCCTCTAGACCAACTGAGATGGGAAATTTAGATTAAATGTAAAACATCACTTGCTAAATACGCATGAGCGCTTGCTAAGATATGCTATAACAAAACTGTCTTCTATTTTTGAACTAATGTACGAGTGCGTGCGTGCGTGTGACTTCCCATCTCACGAAGATTTCTTGGACTTTTTCTCCTTTTTCTCCTTCTTCTCTTTTTTCTCCTTCTTTTTCTTCGAGGCAGAATCCGTCGACGACATGCTTTGCGAGTTCTTCGTTTTAAACCCGAGCGTCGGCTGCAAAGCATCTGCAAAGGAATCGATCGAGTTTGGATCTTTCACTTCCTCGTATTCAAACGCCTTCGCCAGCTGGTCGATATCGTCGTCGTCCTTGCCACTGCTATTCAAACCAGCGCTCGCAGCGATTTCTTCTCGTTGCATCCTCAATCGCGCCTCTTCAGCTTCTTTCGCCTTATCGGCGGGCGTTTTCACTAACTTGGAGCCCCCAAAGAACGGGTCACTTTTCGGAACTGTTCGAATGAACTCTGCGCTCTTTGGTGTACTTACGTTTGCAGTCGCGCTCTTAGTTTTCTCGTCCTCATCGTCGTCATCTGAATCATCCCATCCATCCATACGAATCGCGGTGGACTTTTTCGGCGTCCCGTCCTCGTCCCAATCTCTTCCGTTGCGATCGTCATCACTGTCGTCTTCTTCATCGTCGTCGAAAAAGTCGTCTTTACCGCCGTTTTTCTTCTCCGCGGCGTCTAAAATGAGTTTTTCCATGGCGCCGAGCGGCTCTTCGATTTGCTTCCCGCCAACGGCGTTTACTTTTCCTCCAGGCAAATGCGAAAACTGAGGCAACACCTTTACTTTCAACTCTTCCTCCGTCGCTTCTTTGAAGTTTGAGTTTTTTGGTTTACCATCGCCGGCTAGACCAAGCGTCGCGAATTGTTTGGCGTTCTTTGCCAGATTTCCGGCGAGCTCTGCAGGCGTTTGTGAGGCGACGGCTGAAACACCAGCGTACGCCGACGATATCGCCGCTGAGGCTAAAACCAACGGAACTTCACCAATCTTTGTGTTCGACAACTTCGAAAACGTCAGTGCATTTTCGTCTTCCTCTTTTTTACCACCGCTAAAGCTACTTTGCTTTTGCAACGGCGCAGGTGCCGCCACTCCCGCAGATTTTGCATCACCACCATACCCAACTTGTTCATGCGCCATCTTCGCTTCCTGAGAATCTTCAATCTTTCTCTGATATTGCTCGTACGAACTCGACGTTTTCATTGTCCTCAACGCCTCTTGCGCCTGAACAATGTGCGACGTATTCTGTTTTAACTGACTCTCCAAATTTGTGCGTTTCAAACACAAAAAAGGGACGTGTAAAAACGTGCTCAACGCTTTCAATCCGAAATTGTTCAACATGCTCGTCTCAAACACAAAAGGCCGAATTGGTCTCGTCTCCGAAAACAACCTAGCTACCTCTTGTTCGACGTCGTCTAAATGTAATATCCTCTTCGACGCCGGGTAATCTCTAAAATTTAAGCAAATCGCCACCGGCAAGTGCGTCGGCACTTTCTCAATCTCCCGTAAAACGTACTCGTACGTCCACTTCTTGCTCGGATCGACACAAAATATCGCCGCGTGCGCGTTAGAATACACATCAACCATCGTCGCATCCAACGGAAACGTATGCGCGCCTTCTTCAATCCCACCGTTGGCCTCGCCTACTGGTCCGTTCATCAGCGCCGCCCGGTGCGCCAGCGTCAAACTTTCCGAGATTTTCCTCGCGTTCGCCTTATCCACCACGTCCCACACTTCCAGCATGATTTCATCGCGCAAAGAACCTTTCGCTTTCCATTCCACGTGCGCGGTTTTTATCTCGCTCGTCGGATTATACTCAGAAATGAAATCTCCTCCTCGCAGGCGCCGCAACAGAGCGGTTTTCCCAGTGGCCGAATCGCCTCTCAGAACGACTTTCACGTTGTACTTCTCTCCGGTTTTTTTAAATCTGTTCGCGATGGCTTGGTCCATTTTCGCGATTTGGCGTCTGTTTTGTTGTTGCTGCTGCTGAGCAGCGTGCGTGGTCGAAGGCGAGGACGATCCCATCATCATCGATGCGAAAGGATTACCAGAAGACGCGGAATTGGAAGAGAAGGGCGATTGAATCGTCGGAAGCCACGAATACCAGGAAGAAGGAGAGCTGGTGGACGCGACCTCGTTGCTATTTCGCTGTTGTTGTTGTTGCTGCTGCTGTTCCGGCGTTGTCGACGACATCGTGGATCAGCGCGCGCGTGACAGAGAGAGATAATAAATAAACAGAAGAGAGAGAGAAAGCGCGCGTGCTTTTTTTATGCAGCTGAAGGTAACAAATACAAAAGAAAATACGAGAGAGAGCCCCTACGTAACGCATCTGACGCTACGACACCTTGCGAAACGAGGACGACGCTTTGACGCTTTCCAACTCCGCGCTCAAATCGTCCAACTCTTTTTCCAACGCTCTTCTTTTTTGTCTCAATCTAGCGATTTCTTCGTCTTTCGTCTTTTCTACGTTGGAGAGGTTCTCGACGAGGGACTGCAAACGAGCGACCGCGGACTGGAGCTCGCTCTTGTCCTTTACGAGTTGCGATTCGCTCTCAGATTGGAAGGTTTCACACTTGATGAGTCGTTTTTTAGTCACGATGAGTTGAGATTCGATGTCGCTCACGAGTTTGTTTTGTTTCGCGCGTTCGCTGGTAAATTGCATGCGTTCGGAAACGCTTCGGAGCAGACGTTGTTCGTTCTCGCCCGGTTCCGCCGTCATTACAGCGCTTTCTTCTACATCTTGTTCATCGTTCGAGACGGACGTCCCGAACATCTTTGCGATGAGAACATTCACCAGCCCATCTCCATCCATCATTCCTTGCAGTTTTTCTTTCTCTCTTTCCATTCGCTGGTGCATGTTTTCCGATTCGTTCTGCGCTTTCCTCTCCACCTCTTCCTTCAAAACTTGGATACGTTTCTCTTTCCACTGCGCGCTGGAAAGCAACTGATCTAGTTCCGCTCTGAGCCGGCTTCTGGACGCTTCACATTCAATCAAATCGTTCGTAAGCTTCGCGTTGAGTTGCCGCGCGAATTTAAATTCGCGTTCGCTCTCTCTCCGTCGCTCTTCCTCTCGCTTTGCGTTGTCCTTAAACTGTCGCAACTCCTTCTCGAGCTTTGCGTTGAGCGTCTCCGCGCTCGAAAGTTGTTCGCGTATCATTGAATGCGAAGGAAGAAACGCGGAAAAAGAAGGTTGCTCGATGGATTCGCGTTTTTCCGCGGTCGATTTGTCCATGATGCTGTTCATTTTTGTTCAATTCGCGCGAGCTACGACGAGAGAGAGAGGGAAAAACGAGTTTTTTACGTGTGCGCGTATCTTATGAAATGGAGAGAGAATTAATACAAATTACGAGCATCGATACGATAAAAACGACGATCATCACTTCTTGGCTAAATTCTTCGCCAACAGCGGATTATTACTCGCAAACTGGCTCATCTTCTGCTTCTCTCGCATCTTCGCCTTCCTCGCCTCCTCTTCCTTCACTTGTTCCGGAGTTAATTTCCCGCTCGCTAAATCTTTCGCTTTCTGTGCCTCCTTCGCGGCTTTTTTTTCCTGCATCGCTTTCGCGTCTCTCTCCGCGCGTTGCTGCGGCGTCAGCGTTTCTTTGTTTCCTTTGGCCGCGCCGGCGGAGGATTTTTTCGCGTTCTTCTCGCGAGCGAGGTCGCGAGATAAGCCTCGCGCCATTCTTTTTGTTGTTTCGCTATGCGTATGCGAGCGCGCCACTCTGACGACTTTTTTTCCCCTACATTCGTATCGTAAAAGTTTTGGAAAAAGCCAAAAACAACACAAAAAGTGAAACATATGGCGTTTCGACACCTGCTCCGACAAAACCGTCTTCACCTGCTGTTGCGCGACGTTGAGACGCATTCACGTTTTAATAATAGGTCGTCATCGTCGTCGTTAGTGTCGTCGCTTTTGAGAGGCGAGGACGAGCACGCGCGGAGTGGTTTCAACAATACCTATCTTTCGAGAAAAGGACGAGACCATCGAGAGTGCGCAAACGCGCGGCGGATGTTTTCCTCCTCCTCGGCGTCGACTTCTTCTTCTTCTGCTTCAACGAGCGATGGAGGCAGTGGTATGAATGATGCCATTAACAATAAAAGCAGCGAGAAAGTCGATGCTCTGCTCGAGCAGTTCACGTCGTTAACCGCGAAAGAGAAACGAGACGTGTTTAAAAGTTTGTTCGTTACCACCGAGAGAGGCGAGAGCGATATGTCAGAGAAAGAGCGGAAAATGTTCGAGGCGTTCGATAGCGACGGAGATAAACTGCTGACTCCTGAAGAGTTTCAGAACTTTCACAGAGCGTTTTTATGGCGGCATTTACAGGAGCAGCAGGTTATAAGCGACGAGCGAGAAGAGGAAGATCATGGCAATAAGGAAATCACCTACGCGCAGCTTAAATCTGTGGCACTGTCGCAAATGTATCCGTTCATCGGGTTTGGGTTTTTAGATAATGCGTTGATGTTAGCGTTTGGGGAAACGATTGAAGCGTCGGTTGGAGTATCGTTGGGTTTATCAACGATGGCAGCAGCGGCAATAGGGAACACGTTGTCTGACGTCTGCGGCGTCGGTTTGGCGAATAAGATTGAATATTTATGCGCAAAGTTTGGATTGACGGAAGAGGTGAAGATGACGGCGTGTCAGGCGAAGGAGATGCGAGTGGTGGTGGCAAGGTTGGGCGGGGCGATGACTGGCGTAACCATGGGATGTATCGCTGGATCGTTTCCGTTGTTGTTTCATTAGCCTAATTTAATATACTTCGTACATATTTATTATTGTAGTAATTGTGCGCGTTTCTTTACAGGCATCTGCTCGATGCGGTGCTTCAATCTATTTCTAATGCCATTGTTGTGTTTGCTGTTTCTGTTTTTATGCGCAAGCATTCACGCATTCCTTTGTTGGACTCAAGCTCGGAAGGTGTACCCAGACCGCTCAAACTCTTGGATTTCTCGTCTCGAGATGAGCAAATCGCATCCGAAGCGTGCGTGCGTAATACCGGCTTTGCACGTGATCTCTTTTCCTTTCAATCGATACGTCAACGTGCAGCAGTAAAGCGATTCAGATGCACCAGCGACGACGCCGTGGACAGATCGTTTCTCCCATCTCGATTGAGTCGGCCGACCAAGCGCGTCGCATAAACCGAGCGTTTGTGCGATGTGCTTCTGAATCAATGTAAACCCACCGTTCCCCGTATCTAAGCATGCGCGATACTTTCCCTGCCATTGTAATCCCGTGTCTCGCACTTCCACGTATTCATCTGTAGATATTTGCAAATCCTCTGCACATGGCCCTTCGGCAGGGATGTACATCGGCGGTTGCCAAAACGGGTTTTCATTCGCATCCCAGTCTTCTCCTTTCGATTCCTGTTGTTCTTTTCTGCCCTCCTTGTCCTCGGGTTCTCGAAACCCGAGCAAACGTTTCTTCGCGCGTTCCAGCATCACTCTTCTTTTCTCGATTTTGCGTCTCCTCTCTTTTTCCTTCTGTTCGTCAATGTCATCGTCGTCAATTACGATGGGTTTCATATCTTCCTCCAATTTTCTCTTCTTGCTCTCTTCGTTCCAAGCGAGTTCGGTTTGTTCGTAGGATTTCGTCAACTTCTCTCGATCGACCTCTCTTCCTGCAAACATCGGCGGCGATTCCGGAAGTATCTCTTCCTCCTGTTCTTTCTCCTCCTTTCTTTCCTTTCTTTGATCCTCTTCGTCCTTCTCTTTCTCTCTGACGCGTTGATTGTCCTTCAAGCACTTCTCCAAACTCTTCGTCGGTCTGCTCCAATCGAACATGTCCGCAAACGCGTTGTTTTTCTTCGCCTTCTCTTTCTTTTCCTCTTCTTTTCCAATCTTCGTCATCGCGTTCTCTTCTTTCCTCTTTTCCTCGTCCAGCGTTATCTTTTTTTCCATTTTCGCCTCTTCGGTCTTATTCCCGTCGTCTTTCCGTTCCATCGATCGGATCTCCTCCTTGGTCATTAAACTCGCGCCTTTCACTCTCTCCCCTCTTTGCAACTTTTCCCACACCGGTTTCTCTATTCCCCTAAAACAATCGTAACACTGCTTGTGATGTTTCGGCGCGTCTGAAATGTCCACTCCGCAGTCTCGGCAATATTTCTCATCCTTGTCGATTTTCGACCCGTCGATGTGCGTTTTATTCGTGCACGCGGACGCGAGGTGCGTCGAGCGCCCACAACGCGTGCACGGGGCGTTTTTCACCGCATTCGAGGCCGGAGTGGGTTTCCTTTTCTTGTACTTGTTGCCTCCGCCTCCGCCTCCGCCGCTCGAGTAGGACGAGTTCTTCTTCTTCAAGTCCGCGAAGGTGGCGATGGGCATGTCCGCGTTTTCGTTTAGCAACCCCTATTCTTCTTCTTCTTCTTCTTCTCGTTTTATCCGGTGCTATTCACCCTCGGCTCTTGTTTTGTGGAGGACGGGAGAAAATTTTCAAAAGTTTTTAAAAAAACGCGAGGGGTGCTCACATTGTTAAGCTATTTCGCCGCTAAACACAATCACACTTTACACAACGCTACATGATATTCTACACTCGTTCTCAATCAAAAATCACTTCTTCTTCGGTCTCAAAACGAAAGCCATCGCGTTCGCGTCGATGCTCCCGTCGTGCAGCTCGTGCCACATTTTTGAAGCGAGGTTGTACTTTAGCGTTTTCGATACTCGGCTCGCCGGTACAGAGTCTGGAACTTTCTCGCTCGTGCTGTGAATCTTTCGCAAAGTGATGCCATCGGTGCTTTCAGTTCCACTACTGAGTTTATATAAACCTCGATAGGTTTTCGAGTTCTCGCTCGTTTCCGAGAATAAGATTAGGAATTGATGCTTCGCGCCTGGAACGTTTTCGGTTTCTAACGCTTGCAACGCTTCGGATCGAAGACGTTTCATCTGGTCGCTTTCGCCGGCCAAGGCGCCGAATTTTAGAGCTATTTTAACTTCCGACGCGTTTGTACGTTTTCCAATGATCATTGTCGGCGGCGTTTTCGACGAGGATGGCGAAGGTGATGCTGGTGATTTTGAGGACGCGGGTCTCGATGCCTCGGCGCTTTTTGTCGTGAAATACGGAGACGAGGCTTCCTCTCTTTTCTTCTTTCCAGAGGATAACGAAGAAGACAAAGCTTTTCCTCTTCTCAGTAAAGCTATTTCGGCAACCGAAAGATTCGTCTCCGCTTTCGATAACGCGGCTTCCTCCGGGTTGAGTGGTGAAAACCACGCCAAAGGTTCGGGGCTCCTTCTCACTTTCGCGACGCTCAACAGCTGATTTTCTTCGTTTTCTTCTTCATTTTCTTCTTCCGTGCTTTTATTCCATCGCGTAAAACTTGGCGCACGCTGTATGGGTGATTTCCGTTCAAACATGGCTACCGTCTCTTTGTCATCTTCTCCGTCTCGTCTTCGTGTGATGTTGTTAGCGTTTGAACTCTTGAACGGAGGCGACATCTCGAACGACTTTTCGCCATCCAATAACGAAGAGGCGTTGATGAACTTCACCGGCGACGAGACGTTTGGATCACGTGACGAAACTTTTGCACTCGGTGACGCGAGGTCAAAGCCTAAATCATCCAACTCATCCAATGCGTCTCCGTCTCTCGTGCCAAAAACGTTATCGTCGTCGTCGTCCACGTCCACCTCCTCTACTTCTTCTACTTCTTCTTCTTCTTCTGCTGCTCGTAAAAAGTTCCTCGACATGTCTTCAATTTCCACTCTCAAATCGTACTTCTCTTTCAACTTTTGAATGACTTCCAATATACCCAACGCGTCTCCCTCTAAAACCGCTTTCACGTACTCCCCACCAATGCGCAGCTCGTCCAGCGCGACGTGGAGTAAAACCGAGTCCGAAACCGGGGTCGCCGCGCTTTCTCTCAACTTTCTCAAATTTGAATTTTCATCCAACAAAATCTCGCACAAAGCGAGGAGTACCGCGCACGACTTTAATTCCGCGTACGACGAGAAAGAAATCTTCGTCGTTTCGCTCAGCCACGATATCGACTCCTGAGCGTTCATGCGTGCGTTCGTGTGTCCGTCTGCGCGTGTTTTCTTCACCTCGCTTTTGTGCGTGGTTCGCTCTCGCCCGGGAGAAAGTATATAGATTTTCAAAAACTTTCTCTGAACCCTAAACCCTAAATACAGTTGAGCTGCTTACTTTTAAAACTGGGCAACCTTTTGCACAAAAAGAAAAAAGATACGCACGAAAACAACATTTCCCCTCGCGCTCTTCTTTTGGAGTAGAAGAACAGAAACGCATACATTTTAAATACTTTAGCGCACTCTTTCACATCGTATTCTGAAAGAATAATGTTCGCGCTGATGCCAACGACCGCATCTTCGTCGTCTTTATCATCATCATCATCGCGCGGCGCTTTTTCGAAGGCGAGTTCAGTTAAAAAAATTCGTGGCTCTCGCGAGACGACACGTACCGTTACGAGAAAAAGAAACGCGCGCGTCGTCGTCGTTGAAAACGTGACCGCGAAGACGGCGCTGAAGGAGTGGTCGAAAACAGAGAAAGCGATCGAACGAGGCGAGCAGGTTTTACTGTTCAGGAAAGGAGGGATCAACGATAGCAAAGGAAGCTTTCAGATCAAGGAGAATCAGTTTGTGATTTTCCCGACGTCTTTTCACTCCTCCTCCTCCGAAAACGACGACGACAAAGTTCCGGATATGAAGAAAGGCGACGCGGTGCCTTTTTCGATCGTCTGTCGAGTAACTCGAGCGTGGCAAACCTCCGATAAGAGCGTCATTAAATCTTTGGACAGATTTCACGCGTTACGAGAGGATGAAATAATCTCTCGGGTGAATTATAAACCGAACGAACCGTATTCGATTTTAGAGGTGCGCGCGTACGTGCTGCCGAAGGACGAATTCGTGTTGCCGGCGGACGTGGAAAAGTACGGCGGGTGTAAATCTTGGATCGAAAAACTTCCGTTTGGGATTCCGGACACCACGTCGCTACCTCCTGTCTTAGATCAAAGGGATTGGTTGATTTCTCAAAGCGACCTCAAGAGAAAGATAGATTTTATTCAAGCCACCGGAGTCGAGATTAAGGAACTGGCAATCTAACATTGGTCAAATTATTTTCTCTCTCTCTCTCTCTTTCTTTCTCTCTGTTGTTGTTGTAATATAAATTATTTGAATTCTACGATGTTATGGAATAATGTGTGTATATAATTACATGTGGTTTGTTTCTCTCGTTTTCTTCTTCTTTCTTTCTCACTCACCCTCTTTCTGTATTAATGATGCCCTTTTCATCTAAACTCGTCTTCCAACGCTCTGAACGCGTCGATCAAATCGGTTTCTAACTGAGTCAATCTTTGTTGCACAACGTCTTCACCATCCGCCGGGTCCTCGAACTTTTGACTCGCAATTCTATACATCAAATCACCCATTCGCGCTTGGATCACGTTAAACGTAATCTTAGCTCCGTCGGTCATTTGCGTTCTCTCTACCGCTGCGTTGGACAAATCGTAAAACAAGATGATGTTTTTCAACATCGCCATTGATTTGTAAAATGGACAGTACTTATCGTACGGTGTGAACGAGTTTTGCTGAAGGAAATCTTCCTTCAAAAACTTAGCCGTTTCCAACGTAATTTTATCGCTCTCCGCTAACGAGTCTTTACCGACTAACTGGACGATTTCGTTCAATTCGTCTTCCTTTTGTAAAACGTCTCGAGCTTTCGCGCGCGTCTTCAAAAACGTCGGGTCGGTCTTTTCGTAAAACGGTTCTAACGCGTTGTTGTATTTCGAGTAGGAAATCAACCAGTTGACGGAAGGAAAGTGCTTTCTCTGCGCCAACTTTTTATCCAAACCCCAAAAGACTTGGACGATACCTAAGGTTGCCGAGGTGACTGGATCGGAGAAGTCCCCGCCTGGCGGCGAAACCGCGCCAACGATGGTCACCGAACCTTCTCTCGACGGCGAACCTAAACACCTCACTCTCCCTGCTCTCTCGTAAAATGATGCCAATCTTGCGCCTAAATACGCCGGATAACCAGAATCCGCTGGCATTTCCGCTAATCTCCCTGAAATTTCTCTCAACGCCTCCGCCCATCGAGACGTAGAATCTGCCATCATGGAAATGTTATACCCTTGGTCTCTAAAATATTCCGCTAACGTAATTCCGGTATAAATCGAAGCTTCTCTCGCCGCGACAGGCATGTTGGACGTGTTTGCAACCAAGGTTGTACGCTTCATGATGCTTTCTTCCGAGCCGTCTGGCAACGTCATCGTCAACTCCGGGAACTCGTACAACACTTCCGCCATCTCGTTCCCACGTTCTCCACACCCGACGTAAATAATACCGTCTGAGTTACTATACTTCGACAACGCTTGCGAAATGACGGTCTTCCCGCATCCAAACGCGCCTGGGATCGCGCACGTCCCGCCTTGCACGGAAGGAAACATAACGTCCAACACTCTCTGACCGGTTAACAACGGATGGTTCGCGGCTAACTTCTCCGCCGTCGGTCTCGGTGCTCTCACCGGCCATTGTTGCATCATCGTAAACTCCTTCTTTTCACCATTAAATTCAACTTCGATAACCTTCTCTTTTAAATCATACTCGCCTTCCTCCGCCAAGTACGTGATTTTACCCTTTGCGTTAGGCGGTAACATGATTTTGTGACTAATCAACACGTTTTCAGGAACGATCGCGAAAATATCCCCGCCAGAAATGTGATCGCCAACCTTATATCTCTTGTTATCTGAACCTTTGGGATGTTGGAATTCCCAAGTCTTGGCGATGTCCAACGCCGGCACGTTCACCCCTCTCGGAATGAAGCAATCGCCGCTCTGCTCGGCAATCGTTTCCAACGGCCGTTGAATGCCATCGAAAATGTTCCCCATCACGCCCGGACCTAGCGACACCGACAACGGCTGTCTCGTCCTTTGCACGGGGTCCCCGACGGTCAAACCGGCCGTTTCCTCGTAACACTGAATCGTCGCCGTATCGCCTTCGAGACGAATGATCTCCCCGATGAGTTGATCCGCTCCGACTCTCACCAACTCGTACATGGCCGCGCCGTACATGTTCTCCGCGATCACGACCGGGCCGGAGACTTTTTTCACCGAGCCGTAATCGGACTCGGGCTGTTCGTCGAATGCCGCCATCCTTGCGCGTTCTTTTAGTTCTTTTAGACGACGGAGACAAAAAGAATGAGGAGGTTAAGTAAACTGCGCGTGTGGATAAAAAAGTGGTCCGAGTTTTCTCTTTTTTTCCATCCAGGTTTTTCGATTTTTCGGCGCAGGCACACGATGAGCGTCAGCGAGAGAGCAATTTAACGTGCTGTTCTGCGAGAGGAGAACGCGGGGGAGAACTTCTTATTACGCTTGCGTGTATCGAGCCTTTTCCAGGCTCTTTTCTACAAAGCGTGAAAACTATGTACTACAAAACGCGTCTCTCGCGTAAAATCTAACATCATCAAAAGACGCCGCGTTTCCTCGTCGGAATCCTTCTCTACCTACCACATGCTCGGAGACTCGTCCTCTTGCGTGTCTTCGAGTTGTTTTAAAATGCGCAATCGCAAGGCGTCGTCGTCGTCGTTGTCGTATTTTTTTCGCTTGCGCCAAGGGCGCGCGGCGTTTTCAAACTCGTCGTCTTCGTCTCCTTCTTGCGAAAGAGGTAAGACGATGTCGTCGACGTCGGTATCGTCGTCGAGCTGAACGTCAAAGTCGTCATTTTCGCAGCTGGCGACGAGCGTGTCGATATCTCGAATCGCTGAGAGGTGATCTTTGCGGAAAGATTTCGGAACTGGTTCGTCCTCCTCCGAGGAGTCCTCGGATATCGGGAAGGAGCTCGCGCTGTTGGAAGGCGCGGCGTCTTTCGGACGACGCTTTTTTGTGTTGATTGTATCTTTGACGTCGTCGTCGTCGTCGATGCCGTTAGCATCGTCTTTGATGGACGTTAATCGGCGTCCATTGGACCCGTTGCCTTTGACGATTCTGTTTGCTAATACCTCTAGCAACGTTCGTTGATTCTTGTCCTTTTTCGCTTTGTTTTCCCACGCCCAACGTTTCTGTTGCTCTTTCGTATTTTGCGCGTGGCATCGGCGACACAAAGTGCGCATGTTATCCACCGTACACTCGCCGCCACCGTCTTTGACCGCGACAATGTGATCTGCTTCCCATGCGGAGCCCTCGTACGCGTCTCTAGCCAACTTGTCTTTCTGTGCGCGCGTGAATTGTGGCGCTAAACTTTCAATGATTGGTAAGCGCTGGTGCGGCTTCAAACATTTTATGCGAGAGACCAACGCGTGGCAATTGAGGTGGCATTTTTCGCACACACCTCGGTCGCGCTCGAAAACAGCCATGCGTAACGTCTTTCCCGATCTCGACTGCACGTGGTACTCAAAACAATCCTTGGAGCAGAACAGATCATGCAGAGAAAGTGGGTGCTGTTGCTGTTGTTGAGCATTGGAACCATCGGCGAGCACCATTTTCTTCTTCAATTTTACGTCGTCGTTGAACGCGTACGGCAAGCAGCAGCAATCGCACAACACGTGTAACTGCTTCGCTACTCCGTCATCAAGTGATGGAACCAGATACTGCTCGCGCATTTCGAATCCAAACTTGCTCTTGCGAACTAAAACCGTGCGCGAAACGGCTTCTTTAGGAAGCGTACCTAGTTTTATCCCCGTGCCGTATCTCGTCGTGCTCTTTTGTTTCTTCGATTTAATGAGCGTACTCTCTTCTTCTTTCTTCACGGTTAAATCTCGAAGCAACTGTGCGACACCGCCGCACTGAACTGGAGTTCGCGATTGAATGACAATATTTTTATCGCGCGATAACAGACAGTTCCATTCCTCGATGAAAAATTTACAACAGTTGAGCGCGTCGCAGTCCTCAATCAAAGCATCCGGTAAGACAAAGTTGCGCAAAAGCTCTCGCGTTTTTTTGCGCAATGCGGGAGACATGTTTTTACACGTGATATCTTTTTCTTCGTTTTCGTCGTGGTCGTCGTGATCGCGCCTATAACTCTCGATAAACTTTGTCAGCTTATCCCAAGCAACGAACACGTCAACTTGCTTCACCGAGCAATTCAGTCTGGTTTCGTTCGGCAGCAAGCGCATGTCGTGTAAATGCACACGATCGGTGTGCTCGGAAACGACGAACCATATAGGCACGCGTTCCGGTTCGGTAAAGAAAGACTTCTTTCGGATTTTCGTTTCTAACGATTTTTTGCGTTTAGCCACAGAGTTGACGATGGATTTACGCGGCACTGGAGTCTGCGTTTGCACTTTGGACATCCCGTCTGCCTGCGTGCCTTCCGTTTCCGGAAGTTTCGATTGTTGTTGTTCCGTCTCGGAAAACAATATTTGAGGCGCCTCGAGCATCACATGCGAGCCGTGTTGGTCGCAATCTAAATTCTCGCGACCGTCGCGGTCGTCGGAGCCATCCGTCATCATCGTGTTTTGCTCGATCTTCCTACCTAACCTTTGCCAGCGATCGGTATCGAAAGCGCATCCCTCCGCTTTCGCAATGCAATAGTAAATGTTTACGCACGTCTTGGAGTTTTTCCCGTTACGTTCTCTTCGCCAGGCACGGTCTTCGGCTTGGAGTAAATCGGCGGGTTTTTGCGGCAACTCGACGAAACATACCGTCGATGCCGACGATAAATCAATCCCGACCGCTAAAGTGATGCCGAAAACAGCCACACGCACTTTCGCCGGCGAAGGCGTCTTTCCATCCTCCTCAAAGCCTTGAGATTTGCCGCCGTAAAATTTATCCACGCGCTCGCGGCGCTCGACCGCATCTGTTCGTCCATCTACACAGATAATCTCCTCCGGCGGCAAAACCTTTTGCAGTCCGGCGTAAAGTTCATCTAAAACAGAGTGATGATGAGCAAATACGACAACTTGTTGCGATTTGTCGATCAAAATAGACTCCTCGAGAAATTTTACCGCTTTCTTGATTTTCAGTTTTCCTATCGCTTGCGCTTCTCCATCGGTATCCGTAACGATGTTCAAATCGTCCTTCTCTTCGTCTATTTCCTCGAACGCGTCGTTCTTTGCCATTCGTTGCGATACAACAATCGGTTCTTCGTCTTCCTCGTCTTCATCTGAAACTATGTACCTGTGCTCTCGCTCTTCTTCGTCACCAAGTTGTTTGCGCAACAGCGCCAATTTCTTCGCGCGCTCCTTCATCCAATGCGTAAACTCACTCGAAATGTCCAGGTAAATCACCTGTCTGCGTTTAGGCGGCAACTGATCCATCACCTCGCACTTCAATCGACGAATCATCACGGTGTGTTTCAACAGCGTGTGCAACTCGTTCAATCGGCGGCCGCCTAAGGATTTCCAAAACTTATTCCCCGACCTCGAGGCTTGCGCTAATACTAATCGACAATAATTCACTCCAAACTCTTGCTTCGTGCCGAACATGTTCGGACGTAAACTATCCAACTGGTTAAAAACATCGAACGGTTTCACCAGAGATGGCGTGCCGGTGCACAAAATAGCCCGTTTCGATCGCGTTTTCAACAATTGCGTCGCGATTGCCGTATACCCGGCTTCGCCTCCGTACATCGCCGTGCTCAGCACGTGCGATTCGTCGCATATGATTGTGCCCCAGCTGACGTTTAAAAACGAGCTTTTCAAAATGCTCAACATGTGATATGAACTCACCGCTATTTTCCTCTTTCCTTTATACTCTCGTCCTTCCCTCTCTTCTTTCTTATACGCCTCTCCTAAAGCTTCTAAATCCCACTTCGCCGTGGACCCTTCGACGACGACGACATCTTCAGGTCCAATATCTGGTATCCATCGCTCCAATTCGTTCGCCCAAACCGTCCTCATGCTCGCAGGTGCGACAATCAGCACCGGTCCTTCCTTCACCTCGTAACAACACATGAGCGCAATCGCTTGCAGCGTTTTTCCGACGCCCATCTGGTCAGCAATCATCACCCGCCCGCCTCGAGACAAACCGTACTTCACGCCTTCGATTTGAAACTTGTACATTTTCGAGAGCGTCCCTTTCGGTATCCGACTCAAACCTAAGTCGAAGTTTAACGCAAGCTCGTCCTCGCAACCCGGGTGTTGATATCTATTCTTCCCGAACGCCTTCAGCGTCGTCAACGGAATCTCCCCCCGGTTGCAACTCTTCTCTCGCGGCGGCAACACGTTCTTCTCGTACAACACCGCTTGAACTTTACTCGCCACCTCTCTGGGAAACATCCAAAACGCGCAGTTTCGGTCGTTATTCGTGGACGTTTTCGGGACAAACTGATGTGGAATGTTCGTTCCCGCGTTGTGCAACGCTTTCACGATCGAAGGCACTCGCGCTTCCGATTTACACGTCAACATCACGTCTTCGTTGGAGATGAATTCCAGTTGCACGATTGGGTCCGCGAAGAGTTTTTTTAACTGCTGTTCCTGATGATTGTAACTCTGTCGATTGCCATGATGATTATGATTATGATGCGCCGGTGCCGCGAAGGACGACGACGTCATCGGCGGTAGACTCCCGTTACCAACTTCGCCCCGTTGTTGTTGATGATGCTGCCCGTTTTGCGTCGTCATCGCTCGCGGGTCTTCTCGTTCAATTTCTCTTCGTTTTTAAATTTTCATCTTTTGCGCGTGTTTTGTGTTGATTTTTATTGAGAAAGAAGGGGTGCTCACAAATATTCATCTGAAAAAAAGAACTTTCGAACAACTACTACACGGTACTACTTTCAACTGTAACTACATATATCTATCTATCTATGGTATCTATTATGCTCGAACGAACGAGTTACGAGCGACGCGTAAAAAGAGAATGCTTAAACTTCCGAAACGCGCTCACGTCTTGTTCGCACACGACGTCGAACGCGCTCATGCGATGTTTCAACCACTCCAGAGAGGCTTCGTTGCCGAAACAGATTTGGAAATTTTCGAGCTCGGTCGTTTCACCGTCTTCTCCTTCGTCGCTTCGTTGTTCGCTGCCGCCGGCGCCGGTTTGCGAAAAGGAAGCAGAGAGAGGAGGCTCTGTGGTGAACACTTCGCTGAACGTGACTAAACTGAACGCACCGCCGTGGTCGGTGCTTGGTAACGGCTCGCGACACAGCGCGCACGTTCCGCTTCTGCGGAGCCATCTCGTGTAACACTCCTGGCAAAAGCCATGACCACATCTAGCGATGACTTCTAAACTTGACTCGAGACATATCGAGCACTCTTCACCGGCAATGCCTCGATCCGTGCGAGTTGTCGTGACATCTTCGGCTTCTGTTTCCGCTGTTCGTCCACCCCCGTTTTCTGGCTCGTTTTCGTATCTTTCGGTGATTTGTCTCAACGCCGGAACCACGACGCGATAGAACGTCTCGATCGAACATCTGCGGATGATGTGCACGTGTTCAAATTCATCATCTTCTTTATTCCCATCTTCGTCATTTTCTTCTATTTCTTCCACTCTCGCATGCGACGCTCGAACGAACCCGCCTTCCTCGCGCTTCTCCCACTCCTCCTTTTCCTTTTCCTCTTTCTCGTTTTCTTTCCTCCTTCTCTCAACCACCTCGAAATCAAACTCCACGTTTCCAAACGCGTGCGCGAACGCGCTGTTGTACTTGAGCAACTTCACGAACACGTTCCCATTCCCTCTAAAAACAGGCGTCACTCGGTACCTGTACTCTTTCTCCTCCAGCAAACGAACCAACCCCTCGCTCTCGAAACATTTATTCGCGACGGAGATGTCTTGCAACAACTCCTCGAACGTCAACGAAAAACCTCTCAAACCTTTCACTCTGTTCCCGATCTTTTGCAAACTAGAGCGAATGTGCTCCACCTCTCTGTTTATCCGCTCTTCGTGCGTGGAATAGAGCCACTGGGTGGTGCGAATGGCACCGACGATGCCAAAGATGACCAGGTTTTCAATCAGCGGTTCCATCGATGATGGGGGGGGCCCTCTATTTTCTCTCTGGCGGATTTTGTTTAGGGGTGTGGGTTAAACTCAAATTCTCTTCACTCTTGAAGACGCGAAAGATACGCGCTCACTTATCGCGAAGAAGAACAAAAGAGAGAGAGAGAGAGAGTAAGAGAACAACAAAATCCAAACTCTCAAGTTTTGTACCAATCGTAAACGACGAAGTGATCGGGGAACGGAAGAGAGAGGGAAGAAAAAAAATGGCAGATACGAATCCCCTAATGACAACAACAACTTTGACAACGTCGACACTTCAACTCGCGAGAAGAAGAACGGCGATAAAACCGCGGTGTGCGCGTCGCAAAGCAAACAAAACCGAGAAAATCTGCGGCAGAAGGCGAAGAGAAACTATCAGAGCGCACGCGGATACTTCGAACGACGGCAAGGCGGAGGAGGAGGATGACAACAATAACATCAACGAAAGATTACAAAAGCTCGAGAAAGTTTTCCTCATCGTCTTCAACTTGGGAGAGGCGAACGAGGCGTTGTACACGACGTCTTCGAGGCAAATTGACATTCCTCGAAACGATTTCTTATGTTTTCAATCCATGCAAGACGCGATCAGAGCGTCGGTGTTGATAAGCGAACAGACGGATTTGATGCCAGTCGTTGAAAGCTTGAGCGCGGAAGTCGTTTTGTTCTTGTGCTCGAGGAGCGGGTACGGCGTGGAGTTGGTTGGGAAAGGAGAAAAGTGGACGCCTCCCGGGGTGGTTATTGAGGATGAAGAAGCTTTAGTTGAAGACGCGAACAGCGGCGAGAAAAAAGAAGAAGAGTTGGCGATATCGTCGGCGGATTTAGAAAAGTATTTAGCGGATGGAGGATCTTTTCGGGAGGAGATTCGAGAACAATTTTATAGCGACAACGATGCCTCGACGATAGAAGAGCAAAACGAACAAGAAAAAGAGGAAGCAAAAATAGCAAATACCGATCTCAACGATGCCAGACGTATCGCCGCCTACGCGGTTCAATCTGCCGCCTCGAAACCAATCAAAGCGTTAACCACCGCGTTCGAGCGCACGGCGAAACTTTCCACGTTGAAATCTCTTTTACGACGCAACGCGAACAACGTTTCAAAGACGACAAATACTGCGTTGATGAGCGCGTTGAAAAATGTCGCCCTCGCTCGGAAGAGAAAGAAATCGTCAGATGATGAATAATTTTGCAACAGCTTGTAATGTAACAAATAAATAGAATGCGTATGGATGATGTTTACTCGACGCGGAGAGACACGCTCGTACTCGTATGTATAAGTTTTACGCTTTGCAACACTCTTTTCTTCAGAATTTGTAATCGCGAATATCTTTTTCTCTATCTCTCTCGAGACGATGACGATGATGAAATCCACCACCTTCCTTCTCAACATCTTCCTCGCGTTACTGCTCTCTCACGTCGCGACGTTCTCACTCGCCATTCGATTGGGCATATCGAAAGACACGCGTCAGCTCGCGCCAACTTCCATCCACCTTCAAAAAGAAACGTTTCACGAAGAGTTTTCCAATCTCCCTCCGCAGTCTCCGTGTCTGGTGGAATTTTACGCGCACTGGTGCCCGGCGTGCCGAGCGTTTGCACCGCAATACGAGCACGTGGCGCAGTTTTTCAACGTCGCGCCGAGACCGGAACCGGAAGTGACGGTTTTTTCGGTCGATTGCGCGGAGGAGCAAGAGTTGTGCTCGAAGTGGAAGATTAACGGGTACCCGACGGTGTTTTTCGGTTCGGCGATTGAGTTCGCCGGGGAACGCGCGAAAGACGTGAAAGAGGTCACGTGGAAAGAAAACGAGAAACGGACGAAAACTGGGGCGAAACAGATTGTTGAATTCGTCGGGAAGTTGGTGATACCGAGCACGGAGTATGATTTTAGTTACCGGGAGGATGACTCGTCGACATCCAAGAAGGACGGCGCCTCTTCTTCTGCGCCGGCGAAGGAGAATGAAAATTTAGCGCGATTGGCGTTTCAAAACGACCAGAAGAAAGGGTTAGATTATAAAACCGTGAGAACGATGGCGAGTAAAGATGATTTAGAGCGAGCGACGGTGGAAATGTGGAACCAGATCGTGTACGATGCGGAAATCGCGAGTCGCGAGTTGAACGCGTTACTATCGAGCAGTAGAAAAAATAGCAAGAGGAGCGCTTCCTCGATCGAATCCAACGCTCTGGGAAGCGATGCACACGGAGAAGACATTACGCATTCAAATCCCGCAGATAAAGCGAGAGGAAAAGTAGAAACAGTTAAGAATGCAATCGGGTCGCTCATTCACGCGTTTTCAAAGACGCATCCGATCGCGGAATGTCGGGCGTCCTTTAGGGGTTTGCTTCCCGGAGCAGATGGGACGGAAGGCGAAGAAGAAGAAATAGAAGTCGAGACTAGCAATATCAGTAGTGATAGGGATTCAGGAAACGATGATGCGATAGAAGAAGAGTTAGAAAGCGCGGACGATCCTTTGCTAGCGATGGCGTCGAAAAAAGGAGGGAAGAGAAGGAAAACAATCACCATTCAGCACCATCTCTTCTGGGACGACGAATCAAACGGACTTTCAAAATTTGCCGCCAAAACGTTCACGCCGTGTGGACGCGCCAAAGCACCAGAGTGGAACGATTGCAAACCATCCTCACCAAATTCTGGTTCGAGAGGATATACGTGTGGCGTCTGGATGTTACTCCACGCCACCGCGCTTCGATCGAAAGAGCTCGATAAGCACCAAGGCGGTCACGTTTGGTACGACGCGTTCGTAAACGGGTTCATTCGCAATTTCTTCAACTGTCTCGAATGTCGCGAACATTTTTTAAAAATGGCAGAGGAAACGAAAGGGTTCGAAGTCGAGACGCCCGAGGAGATTGCGTTCTGGATATGGAGAAGACACAACGACGTCAACGAACGATTAGCGAGTGAAGGCGACCCGGCGGGTGATCCCAAGTATCCCAAACAGCAATGGCCAGACGTGCAATCGTGCGCAAAGTGTCGACACACGGATGGGTCCTGGAACGACGATAACGTCTTGAAGTTCTTGCAGGTTTATTTTTTGGCGAATGAAAAGCCAAGACCGCGTTCAACGCAAGCAAAAATGGTTAAAGTGGGAACTTCCTCGACGTCCGCGTCGAGGTTGTCGGCCCGAAAGAGAAGAGGAAGACCCGCGCTCAGCGTTCTCGCGAATATTTTCGTCATCCTCGGTGTCCTGGCGTTCATATTCTTCTCCGTCATGTTCAAAGACAAAATATCTACAGTCTTTGAACGTTTCAAGCGCAAACACATGAAACGCGTTTTCGATGATTGGCCGTGACGATAGCTTTTTCGGTTGATGCTCTCTATATATTCGTACGTGTTTATACGCAAAAACGCAACTGCGCCGCGTTGCTGCTTACTATGTTAAAATACACGTGCCTCTGCTATTATCAGTAGTACTATTGCTAAACTATTATCACTATCGCAATCAGGTTTCAAATTTGCTCGCTTCTCCCAGCACTATTCTCTTATTCGTCTCTACTATTTGTCCGTTGCACACCATCTCGTCGAGTATGACGTGAACCTGATCCAAGTGAAACATGATGTCCAACTCGCACACGTTCCCGAAGTGCCAATCTAAAGTCTCCACGAAACAGTGTATAAAATCCATCATGCTCAACTCGTTCTCGTCGTCGTCCACGCCAACGATAAAAAACAAACTCGCGTAGCGTCGGTAGCATATCTTGTACTTGTTGTGTCTCAAAAACGCGCAGTACGAACGTTTCCCTTTGTCGTAATCGGAGCCTCGCGAGAGGGATTTGCGAACGATTTCGGATTCGAGTTGCCTCTTTTCCGAGGACGAGAGAGATTCGGTGAAATATTGCGCCAAACGCGTCTGACCTTGCTTGTTGACGAGGAGGATGAATTTGATCGTCATTTGCTGTCTCTTTGTTTTCTTGTTTTTGACCACCCCTCGTTGTGAAAGAAGAACGCGCGTGGGGAATTTGTAACGGCTTAACGTTTAGGGAAAAAAAATTCTTCAGTCTGGGAAGCGCGCGCGCAAAAAGAGTCACACGACAACAACAACAACATGACACCGAACGACAACGAGAACGCCTTCTCAAACGCCGATCGCGGAAGGACGACGTCATCGTCGTCACTATCGAGCAGTAGACGCTATCCAGTCATCATAAACGTCTACGATCTCAACGACATCAACGAGTACGTGCATTCCTTCGGTTTAGGCGTGTACCACTCGGGAGTGCACGTGCACGAGAAAGAGTGGTCGTTCGGAGGACACGAGTTTAACACGTCCGGGTGCTTTTATTGCGAGCCGAAAGCGGTGCCACCGCCGGCGAAGTTTCGAGTGTCGCAGTGCGTTGGTTTTACGAGGAAGAACGCGAGGGAGGTGGAGCGCGTCGTGCGCGAGTTAGGCGCGGAGGAGTTTTTGGGAAATAGGTATCACTTACTGCTGAGGAATTGCAACCACTTCGTCGAACGGTTGATCGAGGAGTTGGTAGACGAGAGTTTGGAGGAGAATCGAGGCATTAATTTTGGCGGGAGTTTGTCGAATCTCTTGTACGGCGGCGGAGGTAGGAGCGGCGATGACAAGAGCGCTACTACGAGATGTCCGTCTTGGATTAACCGGTTGGCGCGAGTGGCGGTGGTGACGAATCGGTTCGCGCCGTGCGTGTTACCAATGGCGATTCGGCAAATAGCGAATGTTCCTGTTCCAGGGCAGTTTAGCAATGATAGCGCGGGAGTTAACTACGGTGACAACGAAGAGAAGGAGGAGGAGGACAACGAGCGGTTTGAAAACGGAGAGGCATTAGAAAGGGCGGTGTTGATAGCACCTGGGAATCAAAGGATGTGATGATAATGAAGCGGCGCGCACATTTTAGGGGAGATTGTTTAGAAGTACTAGCAAACTTATTAGAAGATGAATAAATTCATAACCAATTTGATAATCCAGCGGACATTGCGCTCATGTGTTTGTCGATTAGATCGTCGGTTGCGTCGCGCTTGTCGCCTCTATGTTTACCTCTTTTATTTGTGTTTTCAATGACCACTGGCGCGGCGGCAGGGCTCACAACTTTCTTCGCTCGTTTGGTGTTTTCTCCTTGTGCAGTGCCCGTCGCAGCGGCGTGCTCTTGTTTGCGCTTCTTAAATTTGTCCGTAATTTCGGTGCTTGCTTCACCGCTGCCACCATTTCGCGCCTTCTTGCGCTGCTCGTTTCTTAATTTTTTGCGGTCCAAATTTCTTTGCACTTTCTTCGCCACGCGCTCGGACGGGAACGTTCGGCCTTCGATGCTGCTTTTATTCCGTTTCGTCGGTCGCGCGTCATCTTTTTCGTTGCCGTCGTCGTCGTTGTTCTCGCGAGCGCCTCCGTTCTCATCTTTATTGCGTTTCTTTTGCAGCTCGCGATCTGATTTTCTCTTTTCTAATTTCTTTACTGCGCGAGCGTCTTCAACTGCAAACTCAACAATCGGTCGCTTTTGCTTTGAAAATACTTCCGGGTTATTGTTCATCGCTCTCAGTGCAGTCATTGCTTCTTCGTGGGTATCGAATTCTACGAAACCAATGCCCTTGTGCTTCTGAATTCCGATATCAGCCCCTTTACCTTTTGAAGTATCGACGAGCAACTTGCAATTCACAATCTTCGGCGTTGCGTTCTTCGAAGCTCGCTTCTGCGTCGCATCCAAGAACGCACGCTTCAACAATTTAGAATCAAACTCAGCCGGAACATTTCTCACGGATAATCTCGTTTTCGAGATGAAATAGTTTGGATTTTTCAAGCGCGCCTGTCGTTCGGCGTCACCGCGTTTTCGCTTTTCCATATCTGATTTCGAAACGCCAACCGCGGCGGGCGAGTTTTCGTGCACCTGACCTTCTTTCGCTAAATATAAGTTTCTTTTGTCTCGCTCTTCTTTATTCATGTTGCCTTTCCAATGCTTGGCTTCTTTCTGCATCATCTTCGCCGCTTCATCTTTGGAGACCGCCAGCGCGATGCTCACCGGGCGTCCAGCCACGAGTAAAGGTGTCCTCCTCGAGGCTGCCATGGCGGCTATTTTAGCTCCTTTCTTATTACTTTTCATTTCTTGCGCGGTAATGGTAGTCTCCAAGTCGCCGCATCTGTCCACGCACTTTTTTGCAGAAGCTTCGTCCCAGAAATCGCAAAATGCGACGCCCTTCGATCGGTTGGTAATTTTCTCATACACGATTCGACAGGATTTGATTCTTCCAAATTGTTTCAGCTTTGCTTCAAGTTGTTCTTTTGTCGCATCTAATGGAAGATTCCGAATGAAAATTGTTCGGTTTGGTGGTTGTTCGTTCGAAGGTTTGTTCTCTTTGTTAAATCTATCTGGCATCTTCTCTTCCTCTTCTGATTCCGAATCGCTTTCTCTGTTATCATCGTCATCATCATCAGACGACGACGACGAGGAAGAAGAAGAAGATGATGATGAAGAGGAAGAACCGCCATCGCCTGAAGAAGAATCGTCGTCGCTCTCGTCGTCGTTGTCACCATCATCTTCGTCATCATCATCATCATCATCATTAGCACTTTTTTCCTTTGGCACGGCTTGCGCCGCCGCTACAACTTGATTTTCCTTCTCTTGCCTTTTGGAAAGCGCAACGTCGACAGCAACGACACGTCCGGCAACTTTCTGCCCGTTCATTTTTTCCACGCACGCCACCGCATCTTTGGCGGTGATGAACGCAACGAAAGCAAAACCACGCATTTTCTTTGTCTTTTGGTCGATTGGAATGGAAACGTCCCAGACGAATGCGGCATCAGAAACGTTCTTCGCTATTGAATCTCGTATTTGTTTCTCAGTCGCGTGGAACGCCAAGTTTCGTAAAATCACTCTGTGCTTCTTCGGATTCGCGCCTTCGCCAACCAACGCGCGCGACCACAACGTATCGTCGTCCACATTCACATCCCCTGAATCGCGTTCATCTTTCGCTCGTTTTTCAAAGTTGACCTTCTTTTGTTGTTTGTCCTTTTTCGTTTCTTCGAACTTTAACTTGTGCATGCGCTCGACGACTGTTTTCACGTCGTCTTCGTGTTCGAGTTTGAGTAAAACGATGCCGCGAGTCGCGCCGTCTTCTCTAATTTTGTATCTTTTGCACGTTTGGTCATCCGCTGGTTTCTCCTTGGCTGACCGATCGAACCGTTCTGCTAAGATCTTCGCGGTTTCTTCCGACACGCTTTTCTTCAATCGTTTATCCGTTCTAAAGAAGTGTGCCACTTTCGCCGGGTCTACGCCTTTAATCTCACCTCCGATTTTTAATCCGGCGATGATGACTGTCTTCTTCTCCTCCGGAGTCACCGCTGTCGCGGTTGAAGCCGACGCGCCTCTTGACTGTCGAATTCGCTTTTGTTTCAATTCCTCTTTCTTCGTTTCCGTTTCTTTCTCCAATTCCTTCGTCGCCGGCGTCGGTTGTTGTTGTTGTTGTTGTTGTTGTTGTTGTTGTTCGTTCTTTTCCGTCGCGTTCTCTCTCGCCGCGCCTTCTTCGCCCGTCGTCTTCTCCCTCGCCTCTCGTTTCAACCGCTTCTTCTCCTTAAAATCCACCTTCTCTTTCTCTTTGCTCCGTAAAATCCCAACTTTCCTCCCTTCGATTTCCAACTTCCCGTCCAGTTTCAACGCCGCTTCCAAATCTTCTCTCAACGAAAACGTCACGTACCCGAAACCTCGATGCACGTTCGTCCCTTTCTCTCTCGCCACCCACGCCTGCCGCACGAGACCAATCTCCGAAAACGCATTTTCCAAAGACTCGTCCGTCGTCGTGTGCGGTAAATTCCGAACGAACGCGTCCAAGTGTTCCTTCTTTTCTTTTACTACGTCGTCGTTTACGTCCTCTCGTTCTTCTTCTTCTTCGGCAACCATGCGTCGTTTTCTCTCTCTCTCTCTCGTTTTGCGCGCGCGTATTATTATATATATATATAAGTGCTTCTTCCCGGCGGAGGCGGCCGCAAAAAAGTGCGTCTCGATGGACTTTTTTTTTCCTCTTTTTTTTCTTTTTTTTGATTTTCCACAAAAAGAAAAAGAGCAAATCACTCACAACACGAAAAAAGAAATGTCAAACTCTCCCCAACGGGGGTCTTCGGCTTTGCTTCGGCTTCTTCTTCGAAGAGGACGTTTAAAGAATCATCGTGTGGGCGAAGAAGGTTTATCAGTACTACTTCTCGAAGGAGAACAGCGTAGAGCGTTATCGACGCACTCGAGGAGCAATTATTATTACCGCGAAAGAAGCGCTTCTCCGACGACGAGATTTTTGGATAAAAATTATCCTCATCTCTCGATTTTTTCTTCACGCGGTGAAACGACGCCTGTTGGGAGGAAACGAAGAAAAAACGAGGAGAGGCGGAGAGCGTCGAGTTCTTCTTCTTCTTCTTCTTCTTCGTCGTCGTCGTCTCGAGGTGAGAATGAGAAGAAACGGAACCCTCGGATGTCGGTGCTTGAAGCGATATCAGCCGCGATCGGGTCCTTTGCCATCGGCTCGTTAGCCGCGTATCTGATTGAGCAGCAGGAAGAAGAAGAAGAACAACAACAACAACAACAACAACAACAACTTGAACAAGAACTAGAGATGAAGGAAAAGCAAAGGAAGGAGGAAGAACGGAACAAGAAAAACAACGCGAACGAAAAGTCAAAATGGAGAATATTTAAAGAGGCGAAAGCGGAAGCGGCAGCTGCTCTGCCTCCCGAGGCGGTGAAAATGTACACGCGGCAAGACGTCGCGGAACACGACACGATCGATAAGAGAGTGTGGGTTTCGTATAAAGAAAACGTCTACGACGTGACGGACTTTTTAGACAATCACCCGGGTGGAAGAGACTTACTTTTATTAGCGGCTGGTAAGGATATCGAGCCGTTTTGGAGGCTGTACCAAGCGCACGTGAACTCGGACGTCGCGATGGAGATGTTGAAGACGTTGAAAATTGGCGAGTTGGATTTAGAGAAGGAGCCAAAGGTGGAGATCGATGAAAGCGATCCGTACAAAAACGATCCCGAACGGCATCCGGCTTTGAAGCGTCACAGCGCGAAGCCAGCAAACATGGAACCACCTCTGTCTCTGTTGCGAAGAGAGTACTTGACGCCTTCTGCGTTGTGGTTCGTTCGAAACCATTCTCCGGTACCGATAATCGACGGAGCGACTCACGAAATCACCATCGTTTCGGGAGAACAAAACCACGAGAACTTGAACTTATTGCGTACGAAAGCGGTGATTAACTTGGAACATTTGAAGAAGGATTTCGAAAAGAAGATGGTGGTGGCAACGGTCCAGTGTGGCGGGAACAGACGCGGTGGTTTAGATTTGATTAAAAAATCAAGCGGCACGGGATGGGGAGAAGGCGCAATTAGTACCGCTAAGTTCGCGGGCGCTTCCTTACGCGACGTGTTGGAAGTTCACGCCGGAATAAACTTGCATAATTATGAACGGTTAGGTATAAAACACGTCATCTTCTACGGTGCCGACGATATGCGGGCGTCGATTCCGATAGAAAAAGCTTTATCGCCTTTCGGAGATGTCTTATTGGCGTACGAAATGAACGACTGCGATGAGCTTCCGCGAGACCACGGTTACCCGTTAAGAGTCATCGTCCCAGGACACGTCGGCGTTCGTAACGTCAAATGGCTTTCGAAAATCAAACTGTGCAGCGAAGAAGCCGACGGACCTTGGAATCGAGGCATCGCGTATAAAGGATTTGGACCCGGTTATTCCTCCGTCGAAGGCTTGAACATCGACAGCGTTCCGACCATGCAAGAGATGCCCATTCAATCCGTCGTCGCCGAAGCCGAAAACGTATCTCTTAGTCTCGCGACGACATCGGAGAAAGATGAAAAGAAACGAACCGTCCAAACGTCCGCGAAAGGTTTCGCCTGGTCCGGCGGCGGAAGAGCCATCATCAGAGTCGACGTTTCCGCCAACAACGGATTAACTTGGCAAACCGCCACCCTCAAAGAGGGCTCCGACCAACCGCTCTCCAAAGCTTGGGCGTGGACGTTTTGGGAGATCGACGATTTAGAAGTCGACGCGACGCACCTCAAGCCCGGAGATGAAATCAAAGTCCTCGTCAAAGCCACCGACGCGTCGTACAACGCGCAACCGGAAAATCCCGAAAGTATATGGAATCTTCGAGGCTTGAACAACAACAGCTGGCACGCGTTCACCGTGAAAGTCGAAGAGTAGAGAGCGATTTTAGCCTCCGCTTTGAATTTGCGACAAAATGTCAGAAGTGGTGATTGGATTTTTCGTTCGCCAACGCCTTCGTTCGTGAATAAATCTTCCGCGTTTCCCGCGTTCGC
>Ga0255765_1000047_pt1 | contig 130271 bp, 80 predicted proteins | sample 041ome_8_FD_179965 | JGI IMG/M metagenome (GOLD analysis project Ga0255765, IMG submission 179965) | Coastal salt marsh microbial communities from the Groves Creek Marsh, Skidaway Island, Georgia - 041407BS metaG (version 2) | ecosystem: Environmental > Aquatic > Marine > Intertidal zone > Salt...
ATGATGTACGCATACACGCACTGTTTCATTCTCCCGATACTCAGTAAAAATTTATAATAATGTACCGTCGTGATATATAAACATAAGCATACACAGACAGCAACCGAACAGCAAATGCCAGGTCTATGAAATGCCTTTCCCGTCAAAGAAGCTAGGGGCTATCTATCTGCGCAGCATACGAAGTGATGCGCGCGTCAGAAACAATGTGAGTAGGTAAGTTTACATTTCACGGAGGATTCATAGAAGTACAAAAATCAAGTTAAAGTTTAGTTGGCTAGGAAGTCGTTCACGAACTTGCTACGTGTATGCGAGGATATTTTCGCATCTCTCTTATTGCTCTCTGGCTGCACGTATTTACTGATGAGATGATGACGATTGTAATGATGTGACATCACCGTTGTCAGCTCTTCGTTCCCTTTGAATAATAACATGTCTACATCTTGCGGTTCGCTTCCAACTTGAACCCGCCACTTGTTCGCAAGTTGAGTCCGCAACGCTGCCTTTGTAGTAACTTCATCCAAGTTATACTCAAGCATAATCGCTGGAATTAACTGGTAATCGTCGGTGGGTGTAAAAGAGTAACGGCGTCAGTGAAAGCGGGAAGAAGATTGAAGTAGAAATGAGTGAGTGTCGTCATTGTTGGATGCAAGACAAAAAGGAAAAAGCCCCTCGATTTGTTCCGGGCGGGCTGAAAGCAGAGCAGAGGACGAATAAAAAAGAAAAGCACTCACTCTGCAAATATCTCTGAAGAAATAAATCGAGCGTCTTTTGGCCTCGGCAGCCGAGCCACTCATAGTTGGAGCGCGAACTTGCTGCGTGAACAATTCAGAAATCGCGCGTTTCGCGAGAGAAGCTGCAACCATTTTTTATATAAGTGCGCTAAATTTTCAACGATTCGGATCGCAGGTCTCTTTTCTCTTCCTCGGTCTTTTTTCTTGTTGTAGAAATGTGTACGAGCACGACAAGGAAAAACAAATCTTTCTCTCGCTCTATTGGCCTCTGTCCAAATTTCTGCCTAAATATATATCGCACTCAGTCTCGCTCCTGAATGGATGAATGAATGAATGGGATATCTGAACGAAGCGGTCGACTCTTTGTTTTTGTTCTGACGCAGAGGAGGGATAGATGAAAGTTGTTTTTTTCCTTTTTTTTTTTTTTGAGGCCTTTCGGTCGACGGTTCGAAGCTTGGGGGGTGACTTGTTTTCTTCTTCAAAAAATCAGCGTTTTTGAAAGAAACTTTCCATAAAGGAAGACATGAACGGCGGAGGGTGGCCCTCCGCGGCGGAGAATCCTTCCATGATGGTGAGTGTGATTGTTTTCTCTCTCTCTCTCTCTCTCTCTCTCTTTTGTCGCGCGCGCACGCGCGCACCTTCGCTTTTTTTTAAACGCGCGTTGATTTTTTTTAAACGAACGAAGCTGCGCGTGTGCCTTTCGTTTATTACTTGTTTTCTCACCACCTTCTCTTCTTCTCACTTTCCCCGCGTTCGAGCAGCATCACCATCAACAACAACAAAACTATCAGCAATATCAACAACAACAACAACAACACGGACAAATGAGTCCACGTAATCACGCGCCCATGAATCAGCACTGGGGAAACAATAGCGTAGGAGAAAATTCGTTCTTTCCAACCAGTCCAAATTCTCTCGCCAGAGCTGGCTTAGGAGCTTACGGAGAAAAGCTGGTATCTTCCGGCTCAAATTTTATGCGAAGGTACTTCACGAGCGAGGGCATTCGTGTGTACTTTGATGTTTCAGAAACGTATTGCTTTCATAAAATACGGCTCATATTGTGTCCTTTCTTAGCTCGCGGAAGTTGGGCCCGAGTTTCGGAGAATGTTCATTCAGTTGGGCTACGATACAAGCCACCACGAGCGGATGTACATGCCCCAGACTTGTTCATTCCTTTCTGTTCGTATTGGACGTACGTGTTGCTCTGCTGCTTCCGTCAATCTTTCATCTTTTCAAATTTCACCCCGGATTCAGTCGCAAAACATGCATGGTGGGCGAGTCTGGCATGGTTTTGCCATTGGGTATTTCTCGTGATATCCCTCCGGAGTTGTGGAGCTGGGAATACTGCTTCTAGTTTAGACGTATTAAGTTACACAGGTTACACTTTTCTTCTCGCATCGTGCGGTTTGTTTCTGAAAAGCATAAAAGGATGGTTTGGTTGGACATCCATAGCGTGGGGATCGTTAGCAAGCTCGATATTTATAGTCAAAACGATGAAGAGAATAACGTTTAGCGAAGCGAGGAATCGAGCTAGTCAAAATAACAGCGGTAGCGGGTACAATTCAAACGGTGGTTACAGTCACTCGAAAGGAGCAAATTATGTGTTTTTAATTGCCGCCTGTGTGCAACTTCCACTTCAGCTCTTTCTCATAAGTCGCGTGTAGGGAATAAGTACACAGTTTGTATAAGAATAAGAATTTGTATGGTACACGAATATAGGCGCTATTCTTCTACTCCTTTGGTATCAACGTTGCTTACCTTTGGAACGCTGCCGGATCCACTACTTCTGCTTCTAAAGCTTCATCTTTCAGTTCTTCTGCTAGTTCTGTGATAGTAGTGCCAAACTCCTCGGCTTCCTCGGCCAAATTTTCGTCAGCAGCGTCGCTCACAAGAGGCCTTCCCATCGTTGCTGCTCCGTTATTCGCGTGCATATCTTCCCAAAATAGAAGCACGGTTCCAACCATGAAGAAGGAGAAAAGAAGTAAGAGCCAGCAGAGCCCAAATTTCTTGCAACTCTCTCCCCTCAACACTCTGCAACAACTGTTGAAGATGTTTTCATTCGCACCGTTCTCTTCATCGTCATCGTTCGGTGGAGGAGACAGATTTTTTAACAACAACGATTCGACTTTGCCATCTTCCTCGGCGTCGTTTTCATCATTCCTCGCTTTGTCGCCCTTTCTGCTGCTGCTGCTGCTGCTCATTTTCTCTAGCGCATTTTCTTTAAAATCAGAGAGACGGTCATTAGCTGTTGTTTGCCATGACATCGTTGCGCTTTTTTTTATGCGGTGATGGAACGAACGAGCGATGGGTGTTGTGCACCCACACAGAAACTGGATTCTGCGTGATGGAAAAAAAAAACGAAAGTTCGACACTCCTGACTCTGATTGATTATGCATAGTGAGAGAGTTTCTTCAAAAAAGTGCCAAAACAAGAGCTTGCGAACTTCATGGCGCGAGAAGAGCGATAGCATAGAACAGGAGCTGGCGTCCTTATTTACTTCCTCTTTTCCCTGGTATTGGTGCTAGAGAAGAAATTCCCACGCGCGCGGGAATGGGCACGAAAATGGACGAATCGCAAGACACTGTTGGACAAAAGAGGAAGAAGAGGAACGTTTTTGTCACCGTGGGCACGACATCGTTCGATGCGCTCGTCGAAGCTATGGACTCCGAGGAGTTGATCCAAACGCTCATCGAGAAAGGGTACGATTCTCTCACAATCCAACGCGGAAGAGGTGCGTACGTGCCTAAGCACGTAGTTTCTGCTACTTCAACTTCATCAAGAAGCTCTACTTCTGCTCGGAGAACTTTTTTTAAGGTTGACGTAGTTGAGTTTCTTCCTTCTTTAGATGGCGTTTTGAAGGACGCATCTTTGGTCATTTCACACGCCGGCGCTGGTAGCGTTTTCGAGTCGTTATCGTTGGGAAAACCTACGCTAGTCGTCGTGAATGAATCCCTGATGGATAACCATCAGGTAGAGTTGGCGGAAACGTTGGCATCTTTGGGACACGTTGCGTGGACGAGGCCAGAGGAATTATTGCAGGCATTAAACGCGTTTGACCCTAACAAGCTAGTGAAATATGAGAGTGGGAAATGCACACTCGCAAAAGACGTAGAAGATTTTGTTTTTTTGTAGTGTTGTATACTAACTAGAATGATAATATCACATGTTCGCTGGAACAATTGGTCTCCACGCATCGCCACCGCCATCCATCAAGCCTATTCCTCTCGAAGCTAAATCTTCTCTTATTCTATCGGACTCCTCGAAATTCTTCTCCGCGCGAGCATTTGCTCTTTGGACCATTAGCGCTTCTAAGTCTTCCTCTTCTAATCCAGCACGCGTGAGGGCCAGGGATTTAAGTCCAGCTAAAATGGAAGTGCTCTTATCGACACCTATTGGTAAACCAAGAATTGACAAAGTGTTTTCCAACTCCTTCACAAGGGAGCTTAAAGCAGAAAGCCGGCCAACAGCTTTTTTCCCGGCTTTTGTCGTCAAAAAATCATTCGTAGTCTTTAATGGTCCCGATAATGAAGCTATTGCAAGCGGCGTATTTAAGTCGTCGTAAAGAGCTTGCACAACGCTGACTTTCGTTTCCTCTGCCAGTTTCTTCGCATCTGCTGCTAGTGGAGATAACTTAAGCTTGGAATTTTCCAGTTCAGCTCGAAACTCCTCATCTTTGAGCTCCAAAGCAGCGTGAGCATCCAAAAGTGTCTGATAAATATAGTATAACCGATCAGAGGATTCCTCGAGAGCTTTTTGTGTGTAATTTATCGGCGCTCGATAGTGAGCACCTAAGAGCATGAAACGTAGAACCATCGGATGATATCGCGACAAAACCTCACGAATTGTGAAAAAGTTGCCAAGCGACTTTGACATCTTCTCAGAGTCAACTTTTACAAAACCATTATGAACCCAATACCTCACAAACTTTTTATCTTCGGATTTGTGTATTTCGCAATCGCATGCAGCACTCGATTGAGCGAGTTCGTTTTCGTGATGTGGAAACACGAGATCTTGACCGCCTCCATGAATATCAATTACTGGGCCGAGAAGTTTTTCTATCATAGCAGAGCACTCAATGTGCCATCCCGGACGTCCGTTACCCCAAGGAGATTCCCAAACAGGTTCATTTGGCTTTGCTGTTTTCCACAAAGCAAAATCAGCCGGGTTTTTCTTCCTGCCGTCAACCACCACCCGCTCTCCCGCACGATTATCTTCTTGATTTCTACCAGATAAAGATCCATAATTTGATAACGAGTCGACCGAAAAGTATACGTCACCATCGACTGCATACGCGTGATTCTTTCTAATAAGCCGTGTAATTAAATCTATTATATCATCAACGTGCTGCGTTGCCCGAGGCTCCAAGTCTGGTCGTAAACACCCGAGTGCTTCCATGTCCTCGTGAAACGCACGTATGAACTTTTCCGTCAACTCCTCACAAGATGTGCCAGATTCATTCGCACGATTAATAATTTTGTCATCTATATCTGTAAAGTTCCTGCAATAAGTTACATCGTACCCGAGCTGTAGTAACGTGCGATACAAGACATCAAAAGCTACGTAGACGCGAGCGTGACCAATGTGAGAATAATCATACACGGTCACGCCGCAGACATACATTTGAACTTTGTTTCCATTCTCCGCGCGAGGTTTGAAAATTTCCTTCTTCCTTGACATGGTATTGTGTAGCACCAGCGTCGGTGTCGTCTGTCCGTTTTCATCTTTCGCGGAATTCGTAGAAGGTGGTGGAGGCACGGTAGCAGCACCAGAGGAGGAGAAGTTTCTTTGCACCGCAAAGCGCTCAGGTCGAACCAGGCGATTTTGTAATATCGCGGGTGCTATCTGAGAAGATTGCTTCCTAGTGTCGCTCTCCTCGTCGTTGTTGCTTGTCGAGCTCGTGCGAGCCGCGACCGTCGAAAACCGGCAAAAAGTGTTCCCTTTTCTCGACGACCAAGAAGACGAAGAAATTCGCTGTCTCGTCCTCACCCAAACCGCACTACCACAAGCACGAGAAAAAGAAGGAGAAAGCGATGTTGAAGAGGAGGAGGAACCATCGTAGAAGAGTCGCGAAGAGGAGGAGGAGGAGGAGGAGGAGGAGGACGACGACGACGACGTCAAAGATGATGATGACGATGATGTCGTCGTCGTTGTCGTTGAGCGCGTTGTTCTCCCACCGCCGCCGCCGCTGCTGCTCACATTCTTACCGACGCAGACCGTCCTATTCGCCGCTCGCGCACAAAACGTGTTCAACATGAATTTTATCTCCTTCTTTTTTTTAACGCGAGGGAAAAGCAGTACATAAACTCAGGACAGTCGAGGAGTACGTATACGGGACGTGGAACGCGGACTTGCGCGCCCTTCCGGAAAGAACCAAACACCGCCACACAAAAAAAAAGAAGAAAAAAAACTATAGGAAGAAGGGGATATGAACACGGCCACGTTTTCTTCTCGCGGGTGCCTTCTCTCCTCCGCGAGCACCTCGTACCATCGCAGCGCGAACGTTTTGCATCGACAACAAAAAGTATCGCTTTTGCAAAGCGTAAAATTTGGAGGAACAGGAGAAGGTAAGAAGCGGACGACGAGAGCCGGAGGAGAATCCGCTTCTTCCGTCAGTGAAACCTTGGAGTTGACAGGCGATAACGTAGAAAAAGTTTTAGATGAAGTTCGACCGTATTTAATCTCGGATGGCGGAAACGTTGAGCTGGTTGAAATAGACGGATTAGTGGTTAAATTAAGATTGCAAGGTGCCTGCGGAAGCTGCCCGAGCTCCACGGTGACGATGAGAATGGGTATCGAGCGCCGCTTGATGGAAAAAATCCCAGAGATTCAGGAAGTCGTGCAAATCGTGGACGAGGAGGAAGGATTAGAGTTGACGGAGGAAAACATCGAAGCAACTTTAGATGAAATAAGGCCGTACTTAGCCGGCACAGGAGGTGGAGAGCTCGAGTTGGTCGAAGTCGATGCACCGATTGTGAAGGTGAAACTCACGGGACCAGCTGCGAAAGTCATGACCGTACGCGTCGCGGTCACGCAAAAGCTTCGCGAGAAGATTCCTTCCATCGCCGCCGTTCAACTGATATAAAGTGAGAGCAAGTAGAAGGAGGAAAAAGGAGGAAGCCTTGACAGAGAACCGTGTTGTTGTGTACTACATGAACGACGCATCTTTTCTTTATCTTCTCATAAACCCATTACACGACTTCGAAACGCTACTTTCTGTTTTTACTTTCTTTTTTGTTTCTTTTCTTTCGCCCTCCCCTGTGCCCTAAATTTTCGCATTTGCAGACTCATGATGATGTGTCGCACACACATCAGTGATGAGTATACGAGTACTCGTAACTTCATCTTTTTCACGCTTCACGCAAAAGAGAGAAAAGAGTCCAAAAGAAGAGAGGCGCTTGTTCTTTTTTTATATACAACGCAGCGCGGTTCGCGCATGCACAGAGGAGCGAGATGAGCTCCTCGCTTTACACGGGACAACAACGAGAACGAGGAGGAGGAGGAGGAGGAGGAGGAGAAGACGAAGACGAAGACGAAGAGAACGAGGAGAATCAAATTGACATGGATGTGGCGCTCGTTATAATACAGTCAGAGCTTCAAGAATTTTACAACGATGAAAACATCAACATCAGCAACAAAGCTCTAGCGCAACGGAAACGAGTTCTAGAGAACGTTTTGAAGTCCTTCGGCAAGAACGTCACGTCGCCCTCGTGCGCTTCTTGTCCATCGGAGGAGGAAGAGGAAGAAAAATATCTGCTTCTACAAAACTTGATTTCGCTTCTCCAGGTTCCCAAAGTGAAGGATACAGAAGAACTTCTGTTAGCAGCAAATGGTGCCATCTTAACGGTTTTGAAGCAGGTGAATGCTGTTCCTCACGCTACGAGGAAGACGGGTATTGATCCGTCGTTTTTGGGATTCGCGTTTAGTAGTTTGCTCGAGTTGGCATCTGGCGGAAAAAAAAACACCAACTGTCAGAAAGTTCGCCAGTCCTCCCTGAGAGTAGTATTTGAGCTCGTGCGCTGCGCGAAACATAAGGTTTCAACGCTAGCGTTTTTCTTACCTGGTATTGTCAGTGCCCTGATTAAACTATTACACAGCAGTAGAAACGAGTGGATAGACGACTTGGCAGTTGAGCAGTGTTTATATTGTTTGAGTGAGATTATTTGCTGCGTTTTATCACGAGATGCTAGTCGACGAGAAGATTGGATTCAAAGTGAAGTGACAAATTATCCATCTTCTAACGTTGATACTACGACGCCTTTTGCGATCAAATACTCAAAAGAATGGTTCGAAGATACGGTTTCCAAGGTGACTTCTGTTCTGAACTCTACCATACCAATCTTTGCAAACCACGCTAATCCAACGGTGAGGAAAGCCTGCGCGGCTTTTTCCGCTACAGTTCTCGAACACTGTAAAGAAACCCTTCCAGAAAGTCAAAGAATACTCCTGGAGACGCTTTTGAGTTTATCGCATGATTCCTGGGAATTAGTATCCATGTTTGCAAAAGGTGAGATCGTACATTTGAAAGAGAAGAAACTCATCCCGCTTGAAATGGTAAAAGTCATATTGAAAGCAGACTTAGGAGTCGATTCTAGCACTTCAGAATCCTGCCCTAGCTCCTTTCATCAAAAAAAGGAAATGAGAGCTTTAGCAACGATTAACTTACTAGGCGGAGACGAAACTTCGCTTTTACTTTTGTCGAGCACGTCAACAAGACGGGGGCTTATACATGCGTTAGCACAGGGTGGTTCTAGTAAAATTCTTCTGAGAAAGATTGGTGCAGTCTCAAATCCAAAATTTTTCGAACTTTTAATGAGCGATGTCATGACTTCAATATCGAGTTTCCAGGATGGAGCTATTGCGACCTATATTTTCGTTGCAAACGAAATTTTACGTGGCGCTGCGGCGTCCCAAAACGTGTCGTCTAAAAAAGTTGCGCTCAGTCTGATTATCGATGAGTATGTCTCAAGATTGGACTCACTCTCCTCAAACGATAGTCGCGAACTTCAACGACAGAAAGAATTACTTCTCGAAGGACTCACCATCGCCGCTGATATCCTCGGACCTAATCATATTGAAAACACGACGTTTTTTACGAAAGTACTCCGCGTGCTCTTGGAATACTCTGGTCATGTTACAGACAAAGGCAGCGAGAAAACCACATCAGAAGTTGCACGACGTGCCCTGGAATCTGTTGCTGCTACTGCAAATTATGACAGTGCCGCAGAGCTCATTTCCGAGAACTGTGACTTTGTTATTGATCTCCTTGTTCGCCAGTTACGACATCTAGATGAATATCCGCGCGCTCCTCAGTTGTTTGGCACGGTATTGCGATTGAGTTCAAAGAACAAAAATGCAATCGATGCACTCATCGAGGAACCTTTGAGCGTTTCTCTGCAACAAACGTTGAGACTGACGAAGAGAAGTAGAAAGTTATTCTCGCAACACGCAGTTGTCCTGTTGAATTGTTTCAAACAGATTTTATTCGTTTGCAAAAGTGACAATGCTTCCATTGCTCGGGATATACTTCTGTATAGTTCTGCACTGTTGGAGAGCTTTGAGTTTAAAGTACGTTCGCTTGCGGCGGAGATTATTGCAAAGGCTCTGTCGAATATTTCTTCAATAAAAGAGGAAAACGTGCTGCCATCCGTGCACAATCTTTGGCCACATCTCGTCCAGTCGTTTCGACTGCATTATCACAATACTGTTCATCTTAATTTAATGAAAGCTGTCGTCAGAGTTTCTCAGGGAGGAAAATTTATACGAAAGCGTTTCTATGAAGACTTGTGGCCAATCATCGTTTCGCGAGGGATAGCTACGGAATTCGTGAACGAATTCATCGACTATCCAGAATGCTTTGCAGAAGAGTGTGTGGCGGAGATTTTGGCCATGAAATGTTCTATTTCGCTTCCTCATTCAAACGTTGGCTTGTTCGTTTTGGATGAAGATATGTTTTGGTTGCAACAAACTTTTCGGGAGCCAAGCTGGTTTTCCCCTGCGCGGAACGATTTACTTTTGAGGTCCTACGACGACTTGTATTTCACTACTAAGCGCGTGAAACAACAGGCGAGATTAGCTTAATATGTTGGAGTTTCAAAACTATATTTTTCAGTCAGTTCTGGAAGAGCCCGGATCGATTGATATTCCCAGATAGCGATTAAAAATTTTTTTACGAACAGTACTATCTAGCGAGTACATAGCGACCTAGGTAGCAGTCTAGCAAACTAGCATCTAGCATACTTGTAATTTGTCGAAAAAAAAGCGACAGAACGAAGAAAGAAGCATGAATCGTTATCGTCATCGACGTTTCTTGCGATCTCTTTCATCCATCTCGACTTCAACTTCGTCTCCTTCTTCTTCCTCTTCCTCTTCCTCTTCTTCTCGACTTTATCGCCCTCAGCAAGAGCAGACGCAGCTGAAACGTTCTGCTAACGACCAAAAAAAAAGTGGACTATACGGCTTAGTTGGCTTGCAAGCACCAAGGGATTTCGAACGATTGGCCGTAGATGCCATTGATAGAGTAAATGATATCATCAGTGATATTAAAAGAACGCAAAACGAAAAGGTTGTTCAGGGGTGCCGCGGCAATGCTAAAGGGGACGTTACTGTTATTAAAGACAAAATTGGGACGTGGAGAGAGAAAAATATCGTCCACCAACTGGATGAGATTTCAGACACCATATGTGCCGTAGTAGATGTCGCTGAACTGTGCCGCAATACACATCCTGATCGAGAGTTCGTACAAGCTGCGGAAAGAACGTACTTGAAATTGCAAAATTTTGTGCAAACTTTGAACGGAAACGTGCACTTATACCAAAGTCTTATTGACGCAAACCTGGAAGAAGATGAGTCGCGAACGGAGGAGTTAAGAAGGGTTGCCCAAACGCTCAGACAAGACTTTGAACGGGGCGGTATTCATTTATCGGATGAAGAAAAAAAAAGACTAGAAGCTCATTCAGACGATGCGTTGCGTCATGGGTTCCAATTCCAGCAAAACTTGATAGATCCGTTGCAAATCAGACAGGTCGAGTTGAAGAAGCGCGAAGAGATTGAAGCGATTCCAACATGGATTTATTCCGGTGGCAAAAAAGGAAATCGTGCATTAATTCCAGCGGATCACAACACGATGAATTCTATTCTGCGCTCATGCGATAATCGTGAAGTGCGTCGGCAAATGTATGAGGCTGGAAACTCAAGCCCAGAAGGAAACAGACTGGCACTGAGTAACTTACTTAAGTCACGAAACGACGCCGCTGAGATTCTTGGGTTCCCCTCTCACGCGGATTTTATGACAGCTTCTATGTTGTCGAAGACTCCAAATGGCGTAAAAGTCTTCTTGAATGATTTGAGCTCGCGAGTAAGAGATATAGCAGAATGTGAATTCAAAATGTTGGAAAAACTACAAAAGCAGATAGCAAATGGAGGAAGAGAAGAAAAAATTCGCGGTTGGGATGTTCTACACTTGATGCGACAAGTCCGGTCAAAGGATGATTATCCAGACATAAACACAGTAGCACAATATTTTTCTCTCGATGGTGTCCTTAAGGGTATGAATGAATTCTTTGGAAAAGTTCTAGGCGTAGAAATCAAAGTAGATAGTCTAATTCCAGGGGAATCGTGGTGTGGTGAGGCAATAAAAAAACTTCGGGTAATTGTGCCAGGAACCGATATAGAAGGGATTATATATTTAGATCTCTTTCCAAGGCAAGGAAAGTTTCCCCACGCAGCGCATTTTGTGATTCGATGCGGACATCGGCAAAAAAACGGTGGATCTCGTCAAACAGCTTCTGTTGCCTTAGTCTGTAACTTTGCTGCAAAATCTTTCTCTCGAGAAACTTTATTGACGCACCAAGAACTAGAAACATTCTTGCACGAATTTGGGCATGCAATGCATTCTGTCCTGTCTGATACGGAATTTCAGCATCTTTCTGGAACGAGGGGTGCTATGGATTATGTTGAGGTTCCCAGCCATGTGTTTGAATACTTTGCATGGGACGAAAATGCGCTTCATTTTTTGGGGCGCCACTATAGAACTGGCGAAGTGATACCAACAGCTCTCTTGAGAAAACTGAAGCAATCAAAGCGTGCTTTCGCGGCAATGGATTTGCAGCAACAGATAGTATACGCGCTACTTGATCTTGAGCTTCATAGTAACCGAATAAATGTGGAAAATCCGTCGGAAATCAGTAAATTAGCTTCGGAGATTCAGTCGGAACATAGCTTTATCCCGAGCGAGCCTGGGACGTCATGGGAACTCCGATTCGGTCACACCGTTGGCTATGGATCCTCTTACTACAGCTATTTATATGCGAAGTGCTTGTCCGCTGAGATATGGCACAAAGAGTTCACAAACGATCAAATTGAGCGAGAAGGGTGCTCGATTCTGCGAGATGAGATGTTAAAATACGGTGGAAGTCGTGATCCAGCTCACATAGTAGAAAATGTCTTGGGTCCAAACACTCTGCAAGAATCATTTGATGGAGGTGTCTACCCCAATTCATCCCATTTACTCAAAGAACTTCATTTAGCGTAATAGCTTGATAGTACTTTTTAGTATAAATTTGACAACTAACTAATCTACGTTGCTGTTTCTACTAGCTCGAATTTCGTCAGTGTTCATGATAAAAAATCAATCAAAAGTAATTTTTGTGGCTTTTGCACTCATATCAATATCTTTGAAATGTGCGCCGTATAATTTAGATTCTTTCTTTTTAACGTGTGTCCCAAATTTTGACAAGCTCTCAGGAACTGTTTCACCAGCTTCTCGAAGTACGTTTGCCAGTTCTCCGGCTCTAGATTTGTCGTGCACAGTGAACAATGTGTGTGCAACACCTGTCGCCCCAGCGCGCCCGGTTCGCCCGATTCTATGTACATAGTCTTCGGTGGTCAACGGAAAAGTATAGTTTATCACATATTCGACACCTGGTATGTCCAAACCTCGAGCTGCAACGTCAGTGGCAACTAATATTGGAGTTTCTCCACTTTTAAATGAAGCAACAGATAGCTCCCTGTCATGCTGAGACATGTCGCCGTGAATAGATGCAGATTTCCAGTTCCTCCGCAGCAAATCGTGGATTCGGGCACATTCTTTCTTATACAGCGCAAAAACTAGGCAACGAGGCGTAACTTTTTCCGATCCTAAGTATTTATTCAAAAGACGGTGTAAGTGCTGATCTTTTTCGTGCGGCTCTACGACTTCAACGATTTGTTTGATGCTGTGAGAGGCTTTCAAACCTTCCGCACCTATTCTGCACTTGATGGGATTTGTCATGAACTCAGACGCCAATCCTTGGACTGAGTTCGGCCAAGTCGCACTGAACATCACCGTTTGCCTGTCTGCTCTCGTTGCTCCTGCAATTGCTCGAATCTCAGGCTCAAAGCCTAAATCTAACATTCGATCCGCTTCATCTAAAATTAAGATTGTAACTCTATCTAAACGTACGTCCCCATCGTTCATGAAATCGCGCAAACGCCCGGGTGTTGCAACAATTACGGCAAATCCACTCTGTTTCATCTCTTGCTTCTGTAAATATTTTGGTCCGCCACCGTAAACGCACACGCATCTTATACCCGTCGCATCTCCAGCATCATCAAAAACTTTTGCTGTTTGTTGTGCCAGTTCTCTTGTAGGAGCGAGAACGAGGCACGCTGGTTGCCCAGGTTTACAGGGTGGCTGTGCTTTGATTTGTGTCAAAGCCGGTAATCCAAAGGCTAACGTCTTGCCAGACCCAGTTGCGGCAATTCCAACCATGTCGTGACCAGACATGATGATTGGCCACGACTGCGCTTGAATGGGAGAAGGTTTTTGGAAATTTTTGCACACGGCTAAAATTTCCTTTGGAAACCCGGCCTCTTGGAAAGTAGCGAGCGGCGCAAAATTATTTTTCTTGTTATCATTCTCGATCGTAATGGCCAAAGAATCGCGTCGTTCCTCGACATCTTTCTCAGTCAAACGGAGGATAGATTCGCACGGGGTGTAGAACTTCTTTTGGAACGGAGCGCCGCTCTTTGCCAATCCAAAGTCGCCAACTATTTTGGCATTAGGCGTCGTCGTCGTCGTTCCTCCAACCTCTTCTTTCAGCTTTTTACTCTTCGTGCTCTTCTCCTTCTCTTCCTCCCGCTCTTTTCTCTTCTTTTCTTTCTTATCCTTCTTCTTCTTCTCCTTCTTACTCTTCTTCTTATGTTCTTTCTTATCCTCTTCGCTCATATTTTTGTTTCTATCTTTCTTTACGCCGCGCGTGTTTTGTTTGGGTTCTTTCGCGGTTGTTATTTCGAAGTGGCGGCTCAAAACTCTCTCTTTCTTTTTTTTCTACGCGAAAAAAGGGGAGAGCCAGCAGGCAGGAGAAGAGAAGCAAAAAAAAAACGCTCGCTCGAAAAAAAACACATCATAATTGATCGAGTCTTGAAAAGAAGAGGCAAAGTGGAAGTGAACAGGAAGGATGGAGACCGTCACTACTCGAATTCCAGCTGGTATTCAAACGAGTAATCGCAATGACGATAGAGCGACGGCAAAAGAAGTGGTCGCCGCCGATGATGAAAGCAAGAACGCGCAGCTTCGAGTCAAAAGACTGGAGAAGAGAACGACGTCGAACAAATTTGGAAACGGGATCTTGCAACAGCGCAAGGACCAAATCGAGAGGGGGGCTGACACCATAGCCGCTGCTTTTCCTCCAGGCATTGACAACATTTCTCACGAAGACTTCGAGCTCGACGCCGTAGCAACCGATCCTCCTCTCAGATTTCCCAAATCTCTTCTTGCTAGTCTCCCGACATCTTTCGCATGCGATCTCGAAAAAGAAGAAACGAGAACTGGAGTTATTTCCCGGTGCGATTTGAGCGTGCGAGATATACGAAGAAAGAACAAGGTTATGGACGCAATGTTACGCGGTGAGCCCGTGTTGCTGAGAAACTCTGGAGTTGTCGGAAAGGTCGACGCAAAGTTCAACGCCGATTCAAAAATCGGACTCGCTCAGGTATGGAATTTTGATCACCTCGCGAAAATCTTGGGTGTGCCAGCTGAAGGAGGAAACAGCGCATCCACGCATGCGTGGAAATGTTTCGTTTGTCCCTCAGATAAACACAGATTCATTGAGTGTGATGAATCAAAAAATATTTTTGGCTCGGATTATTACATCAGAGAACCAGAAACACAGTCGCTCGATTGTACTTTCTATGAGTTTGTTCAGTGCGCCCGAGCGTGGAAAGATAAGTCAATTTATTTCGAGAGCAATATCACAAAAGATCCAATCTCGAGAAAAATGACGCCCGCCTCAGATGTGAAGGATGAAAGTATCTTTGATTCAAGAATTGGTCCTTCAGCCATTAAGGATTTAGAATGTTTACTGGATTGGAAATGGTTCCATAGCTTACTGAGCCTTCAACGCTTTGGCTCGATTCTCTCTGTGAAGCTCTCGGCGGGTTGTCGAGATAGTCTTCGTCCTTCACGGTATAGTCTTGAAGACTCGTTTATTGTTCAAATCCATGGGCGCAGACGAATTCTCCTGATAAACCCAGATTATAGTTTCAAGGGCATGTATCCTTACCCAAGTACTCATCCGTACGATAAGTTTAGCATGGTTGATTTGGACGATCTGAATGATGGTCAGTTTCCGAACTTTTCTGGTGTGAGAGGGATGACTTGCATACTCAAGCCAGGAGACATCCTCTACATTCCGTCGGGTTGGTGGAGACACGAGCACGGGTTATGTTCTGAACATGTCGCCTTGGAAATCTTAGTTACCGGTGGGCAGAGAGTTAGAAGCGCCGAGTCGCTGGAAATACTCATGAGCAGAGATCTTGAACGAAGAGTTGGTGAAATTGTAGGTGAGGGGAATATTAAACATTGGCTACAAATCATAGGAAGCGCAGAAGAAACTGAATGGATTGATCTTGGCACTGTCCGTGGATATCAACGAATATCCATGGCTCAAATGGTTCGCGATGAAATAGATTTGAACCTTGGCTCTGGAAAATGGTCAGAATTTCTGAAGCGTATGATTGAAGGTCGCTTAAATCCGACTCCATGGTTGAACATCAAATTCCGCGAACCGTTGTATCTCTCCAATACAACGGAGAGAGTCGAAGATACTCGCAACGAAATCGAAAAGAAGTTTCCTGAATTTTACGTTGAAAAATTACGGCTTGACGGGTATAACGCGGAGCATACGCCAATGACAGTATTCAATCCCGAACATCCGGAAACAATCGCACCACGAAAGTAAAGTTGCGTTAATTGTCTCTTCTATCTTTGAGGGCATCACATTTTAATGAATAACTACCACTTTTGATATCATCAAAATTTTGTCTATTTTTTATTCCGCGCTCGGCTTTGAATAAATACGATGAGCTTGTGAAGGATTCCGGATGACGTTGCCACGCCACCAATAATCGAGCACAAGCTGAGTATAAATTCTCCAAAACTATTTCTCCTCTCCTTAAAGTCTATCCGGATAGGACTCAGTTCGTAATGGAAATATATTCCTGACGGCTTTCCACTACTGCCCATACCAAAGAAACTTTGTTTCGCGGACGATGAACTCTCCGTTACGCTGTATTGGTTGGTTGCCAAAGTGGTATCTTTCAGTCGAGCAAACGAGGTCGGGACAACTTTGAGAAAATATTGATGGACAGCATTGGGAGGTAGATATCTTGTATTCTTATCCAACAGATTCAAAGCCCCTGGAAACGCCTCACCAAAAGCGAGTCTGTTAATCGTGTGAGACATGTTCAAATTGGAGACTACACTCAACTGAACGTGAGACATACCAATTTGCAACGATTTTCCTGGCGATATCGAAAAAGATCCCGGAACGCGATTCACTTCCAAATATCCCATCACTTCGCATCCTTCCTTGTTTTTGTTCTTAAATGCCTCCTCGAGTCCATTAGGAAACTGCTCGTGAATTAAAGCGTTGATATCGAAGAATCCACCACCAAAACCAGCCATTGCCGTGCTCTGCAGTTTTCGTCTCTTTTCGCCTCGTTGTTTTTCTTCTGCCTCTTCGTTCTCTCCTCCGTTCTTCTTCTCCTCTTCCTCCTTTTCCTTTTCCCGCACTAACTTTTCTATGCGTTTGTGTTTATTTGGTTTTTCACGAGTAATCCCACCGGCGTCTTTGGAAGATGAATCTCTTTCTATTGGTTTTCCCTCTCGGTCCAACCGCCGTTTCGTTATGTGTCCGTCGTGGACGTCGTGATGAACTTCACCCGCCGCGTCTAAAGTGTCTAGAGTGATCAACTCGCACGCCAAGCTATGAAATGTTACATCCACGTGCACGTGTAAACGCTCAGCGTTTGGCTCGAATTTATTTACTCCCATGGTATCGACATCGAGCTCGCTCTCTATTTGGCTCACTAGATGCGTTCGGTATTCGCTGAAAAACAGGCACAAACAGGCAAGGAAACAGATTAGTGTGATTGCAGCGCCTAAAGTTGATCCCCGGGCGTAGTCTTCCTTCACTTTGGGATACGCGTCCAACGAAGCTATTGCCTTGACGACAAAGTTATTGTGGCCATTGCTGTTGTTCATTTGAACGGAAGACGTGTGGCCGTCCGACCGAACATTTCGCCTTTTCATTTTCCTTTCCCTCCTCGCTTCTGAAGAATCGCAACGCAGCGGGAGATTTTCCGTTTTGAGGAATTATTTAAAAAAATATATATACATTTAAAATATCCCCCAACCATTTCACCCTTGAATAAATACATAGATATAATCCAATAAAAAAGTCAATTAGCACGTCGTAATTGAAATAAATAGAAGAATTTCGTCTGAAATATTGCCTTATCTTCAAAAACTAACCTTTATTTATTTTAGTTTATTTATTTTTTTAAAAATAATAATTCTTCACAACACAAACAACACCTTTTCTAAATTCCCTAAAATAATATTAAACTCAGCAGTCAGCTTAAACATTATCCACTAGATGAACTAAACCAATAACTTGACTTTTTTATGAATGGGGAAGGGTATAATTAAAATAAAAAGGTAATTATTTATTTATTTCCAAAATTATTTTATAAACTTAAAATTAATATCGGTAGATATAATGTAGAATATCAGTGAAATATGCATTAAAGCTTGAACGAAAATAGAAAGACAATTAAAGGCATCATTTACTATTAATTATATGGAATATTTGTTTTAGATAAAACGGGAATGACATTCAGTAATAATAGTTTTAAATTTCGCTTGGAAGGTGAAAAATTTTCCCTCCCCATTTTTTCCCTCCATTTTTTGGGTGTCTGGTGCATTCATTGGTCGTTTGTTCCCTAACCAGTCCTATGAAATGACAGCACAACATTCAGACTTCCATCACGCTCAGGAGCAAGTAAAAACTTACGTTCGGCTCATTCTGGACGTTTGCGAAGAAGAGAAGGAGAGGGATGAGGGGAAGTTTAAGAGCGTGTGCACGAACGTGCTCGATAAATTATGGGACTCGATTTTCTTCCCTCTCGTTGGCGTTGACGACGACGACGAAGACGACGACGACGAAGACAACGACGCGATCTTGATCGGCGACGAAGAGGAAGACATCAAAAAAGCGAATAAAAACAACTCCCACAGTAATAACAGCACGGGAGAGAATACGCGAGAAGAGGAAATGAAAAACGTCTTGTACAGTAGAATTCTGGACGAAGTGCTCCAAGATACAAACTTAAATACCTCGAGGAAAACGCGAAAAGACTTGAAGCAAAACAACCACGCTTCATTTTACTCGGAGGAGTTTGAGAAGCCGAATTTCACTTTAGAAGACTCGTACGATTTACTCATCTCTTGGCTGGTCCAAGAGTGGGAGTATCGTTTCAAGAACAATGCAGAAGACTCCGCAAAAGAGCACGCCGAAAGGCACTTTGCCAGGATAGAGTATCTTGTCGATAGAATAAGACGAAGGGAAGAGGAAGAAAATGAGGGAGACGACGAAAAAGAAATGAAAGCATCGATCACTAGAAGAAAAGAAGATAGGAGAAAGGAGATGAGAAATGTAGCAGAGAAGGAGGACTGCGAGGAGGAGCAAGAAGAAGAATGTGACGAAGAAAGAAAGGAGGAAGTCGAGGATGGGGAGGAAGCGGAGAGAGGTGCGAAGGAAAGTAAGTTTTTGGAATTTCACCAGCACAGTCCTGGACAGACGCAGAAGATCTTTCATAATCGTATCTACGAGGCCTACTGGGCGAAGACGAGATCCATAGATGTGAAACCGGAAGATTTCCTCGAAAGCGGTAAAGATCCAGCCTTCACAAAACTATTCAGGAAGCAAGGTGCAATGGTCTTGAAGTTGCATGATAGTGGATGGGACAAGAATACGAACGCGAGTACGTTCCTAAACTTGGACTGGATTAGAAATACGAGAGTGAAATTGCAAACTCTCGGTCCGGATTACCAATACATTCGTCAAACACTTCCAGATCCCGAAACCGGAATTTTGAGAAAGTATCAAGACATGGATGGATATGATCCGGCTCGCGCTGAATTCGGCGCTCTCGTCGAGGAGATACAGGAGAATTTCAAGTTTGCGGCGCAGCCTTTGCGATTGATGGGTGTTGTTGAGCGCGAACGGTTTTTCATCACTCAAATTCGGAACAAACTCCCAGCACAGTACCCATACTTGCAGGGTGTTGCTGTCGTGGCCATGGACGGTGGTGAAAAGAAAGCACTGTCCGGTCTTCCTTCCCAAAATCCTTGGAATATATTTGACTTTGCTGAAAGACCAACTAGTGTAACTCGTCAATTGCTCAAAATTTGCGAAGCAGCGTGTTCACCACATGCAAGACAAATAGCAGAAGAAAAATTGGCCAGCGAAAAAGAAAACAAAATCAACAGGTTCAAAACACGACAAGAAGACGAAATGGTTAAAACTGGGGCTAAAGCCGTCGAGGGCGATCCTGAAGCTAGAAAAAGACGGAATCAACGCAAACGGTTGCTTTCTGGGGAAAAGGAGAAGACGGGAGGGGGGAAAAGAAAAGCTGGGAAAAGCGGAGGGGGATCAAAAAAAGTAAGTATTGGTAGCATTTCTGCTCCGATGGTTGGCAAATCACTCTCCTATTCTTCTCAAGAAGATCAAATGAACGACGCAGGGAAGCTAGCATTGGATCATGTCCAGGAAAAATTCTTCGAAGCGTCTTGTGAGGCAAGCAGAAAGAAGAAGTGGGGAGCTGGAATTGTGAATCCGTGGTTGTATTATATGAGCCCATTTTCTTTTTTCCCGATGCACTTTGAGGACTACGCGCTCGGTTCTGCGAATGTTATTGTAGCAGATCCATCTACGCAGTGCTGGGTAGTTTGGTACTCAATATCAAGCGAACAAATTGGTTTGTTGCATGAATTTCTCAAGGATACGTTGAAGAGTAAATACCAAATTGATTGCTTGGAATCGAGAGAGTTATGGATCAATCCAGAAATTATAGCAAACTGGAACGCGAAAAGGCTCGGCAGCAATCGCAAGCTGAAAGTCTACAGACACGTGCAAGGGCCAGGCGAATACGTCGTAACCGATTATGGCTCGGTACATTGGGGCGTAAATTTGGGTGTCGGGTGGAAAGCTGCAGTAAACTTTGCCTATCTTGATTGGAAAGCTGCTGCCCAAAAAGTTGACCTCGAGTATAGAAAGATTGAGATGAAAGAACACCCGAAGAAGCGCCACTATCGTTGCGCTCCAAAATTCGGTTTGCAGAACGAGAGACTATTCAGCATGGAAAACATACTGGGAAAGGATAGAAATTTTCCAAATAATTGGCAAAAGGAACATAAGAAAGGGCTTCAGGGGCAACAAGAGGGCGAGAGCTAAGCGCACAAAATGAATCAGCACATTAAAAGCTTGTAAAAAAAGACACTTTGAAGATGAAAATTTTCACATGAACCGCCACACTGCTTCTCTATCGATATAATCTGGCGCTGAATGCAACGTAACCGCATCGCCATACACCATTATTTCTTGCTCAATTCCATACAATGGTCTAATAATGTATGATTCTGCAATTTCATGGTCTTTTGGCTCCCCACACGGGAAGCTTTCCCACTCTATAACACTTCCCACCTCGTCGTTTGGCCAAAAAACTTTATGCGAAAGTCTCACTGCGTGCGAGAAAACACCCTCCTTTCGCTCATCTGCGCTACTGAGATTTTCCGAAGGAAATCCTAACATCACAGTGAAACGATCTTCTAAACCAGAATCTTGATGCCAAGAGTGTTTCATTTTTTTTCTATTCAGCGCCGGATTACTGATATCTATTAAACTGCCATGCGGATTTTCGCCGCACAGTTTTGATATCTCTGTGATGAATTTTTTACCCGTCAGACCGGTTATTTCGTACTCTTTGAATAATTTTGTTAACGCGCTAAGCTCGGAATCGTTCGGAATTTGTCCCCAAGGAACCATAAGAGAACTGTTCAGAGACTTGATTGCGTTGTTCTGCTGCTCTGACAGGATAGCGCTCTCTCGAAAAAGGTCCTCTCGCATAGCTAAACGAAGGCCTGTGCGAAAGGCAGCTTCTGTATGAAAAACTTGTGAGAACTTCTTTCCGCAGAGTTCACTCAAAGAAACAAATCGTATCTCACTCTCGTCAGGTGTGATTTCTGCACCGTTCTCTCTACGTCTTTCTCGTGGAGTGCACAAAATCTTTGGAGTTGTATCGTTTTCCTTCTTTTCCTTCTCGAAAGAGTTGCTCAATTCAGATTTTTCATCTTCTTGAAGTACTGCTGAAGATGAGGACAACGGCGGTGCAACTTTCTGTTTCGTTGGCGCGAACGGGTCTCGATTTTGCCCTCCTCTTGCCCCGAACGCATAACATGGTTGGCAGGAACGAAAGCGCGCGCCTACTATTCTTCTTCTTCCGCGAATGTAGTTGTCACCTTCACTTCCTCCTCTTCGTGTTCTCTGCTCGGAACGGACCAAATCACACAGAGATTGAGCATTCTGGGCCCTTTCCGAGTGAATGCAGCGCGGCGTGAACGACATCATCATCATCATCGTCATCATTATGATATGATAATAATCTCTTTTCTTGTCGTGGGTACGCGTGCGGTGAAAATAAGTTCTTCTGGAGATGCGCTTTCGATGAGTTTGTTTTTTCTTCTGCGTGTTGTTTTTTTTGCACAGAGTGATGTTGGAATCTTTTCTTGTGAGAAGAAGAACTGAAGAAAAAGATATCTTTCTCCGCATACGAAAAACGCGCGGTGCACACGCTCGAGAAAATAGAAGGAACGAGTCACGGCGCACCACTCAGCGCAAACGAGAAAGTAGGAAGGAAGGAAAGAGAGAGAATAAATAAGTGAATACTACTACTACTACTACTACGACGACGCCAACGGTGACGACTACCACTAGGATGACGATAACAACGATGACGACGAAAATGTGCATACAACAAGTAGCAACGACAGGGTTGAAGACGAGAAGAACGACTAGAATACGAAATGCAGTTTCTTCAAGAAGAGTAGCGCAAGTAACACCAATCAATATGCCTCGATGTGCCTCTATCTCGCTGCTCAGTAGTCATAATCTGCCCGCGTGGTCAGGAAGAGAAAGAGAAAGAGAAAAGAGAAAAATAATCAATTTAAGAAGAAGTAATCAAAACAAGATATCTTCACTGGTTTGTAAAGCAGAGTCACCCTCTTCAGGAAATGAAGCTCCACCCGTGAACATAAACTCAAAAGATGATTCCAACGTGGTTGTAAGGACTCCCAAGAAGGAAGTCGAAAGCGAAATAATCCCACGACCTCCTTTAAAAGTCGCCGCTGCTTTAGCGCTTGTAGGATCCTTAGAGTCCACATATCTTGCCGTGCAAAAGCTGTCTGGAGGTGACGTGGTCTGCCCGGTTGGTGGATGTCAAACGGCTTTGAATTCGTCTTACGCTGAACTTTTTGGTCAGCCTCTTTCATTGTACGGCGCTGTGGCATATTTTCTCGTGGCACTTCTCGCGTTCTCTGGATCAAGCATCAACCCGGAGGAATCTAGAGAGTTGGAAAGTAAATATAAGAAAGCTCGAGTGCTGTTCTTTCTCAGCACGTGTGGATTGGCTGGAGTTTCTTCATATCTTCTGTACGTCCTCGCGGTAAAACTTGGAGGTGTCGAATGCATTTATTGCTTAACTTCGGCTTCGATATCCTTTGCTTTGTTTTCCATTGGCTTCTCTGGATTAACTCCGAAAGAGACGGTTAACGCCTCCCCACCAGCGGTATCACTTTTCTTTGTCACTATGCTTTCTTTGAGTTTAGTCTTGGGATTTGGAGCTGATAAAGCAGACGAAGTAGGTGAATCTCAGTTTTTGTCCTACGAAACTCCGCGCATCGAAACGATGTCCACGCAGTATTCGCGAGAGCTTGCAAAGTATTTAAAAGAGTCCGGAGCAAAAATGTATGGCGCGTTTTGGTGCAGCCACTGCTTGGACCAAAAAGAAGAGTTCGGAAAAGATACGGAGCTTCCTTACGTGGAATGTTTCCCAGATGGTTGGCAGAAAGGAACCGAGATAGCGAAAGTCTGCGCAGACGCGAAGGTAAAAGGATTTCCAACCTGGGTAATTAACGGCAAGACTTTAGAGGGCGATAAAACTTTGGAAGAGTTAGCGAAGGAAAGCGGGTTCAAAACGCAAACGCCTTTTGAAAGTCCAAGTTCGGAAAGCTCGAGCTCTATTCCCGATTTTCTCCAATAAGTATTATTTGCAAGAAGATTTTTGTTGTTTAGAAGTAAACAGAGACGAACACACGTTCTTCTTTTCTCTCTCTCTCTCTCTCTCTCATCTTTTCTTCGCTTTGGCTTTCGCTCTTGTTGTTGTATAGTATCATCCTGCCCTCGAACGTCAAACGAGCGTGTGTGAAATCCAGATTTTTTCTCCAGAAAATTTAGGTCACACGCCTCCTTCTTCCCTTCTTCTTCCTATTTCTCGTCCCTGGCGTCGCCGCCCACACACACCATTCAGGAAGGAGTACGTAGCGAGAAGTGAAACAAAAATAAAATAACCACGAGCGAAACATTCCTCACATAAACCGCGCGACGTTCCTCTTTCAGCGAGAGAAGAAAGGAAGAGAAAGTGAACGAAAGAATATAAGTTAATAAGGGATGGTCAAAATTTCTCCCCTCTCTTCGAAAGAATGCGCGCACGCGGACTCCGTGTGGTCCGTCTGTTTTGCTTCGTCGTCGTCTTCTGAAAGCGATTTGATTTTCACTGGATCGCTCGACGAAACTGTGAGCGCGTGGAAAGCCAACGATTCTGGAGAAATAGAGAAAAAAGAAGATTACATTGGACACACATTAGGTGCTATTTCAGTTGCTGCGAGTGATTCTGGGTTGGTGGCGAGTTCTGCGTTAGATTCAATGATACGCGTTTGGGAATTAGAATCGTCAGAAACGAGGACAGTTATTGAATGCGCCCCGAGCGAGTCGTGGGAGGTTGCGTTCGAGCCTGGTAAAAATTCGAAACACGTCGCGGTGGCAGGTGGGGTATCTGGCACCGTCAAACTCTTTTCAACTGTAGAAAATTCGACCAATAGTACCTCTGCGCATCAAACTCATAACGACGCCAAATTCTCCTATGAAGTGCCAATCCGAGAGGAGCACCAAAATAGGTTTGTGTATTCGGTGGCTTATTCAAGCAGTGGTAAATACATCGCGTGCGGTACGGTCAATGGCACGGTCGCTCTCTTTGACGCAGAGAGCGGAAAGCTCTTAGGTCAATTTGATGGTCATAAGCTGCCAGTGCGAAGCGTGTGCTTCTCCCCGGACTCGAAATGTTTGTACACCGCCTCGGACGATGGTTTTATACACATATACGATGTCAATAGCAAGCAGATGATCGATTCGTTCTCTGGTCATACATCGTGGGTATTATCAATAGCGGTCTCTCCAGATGGGAATAGCTTAGTATCTGGTTCAGCAGATAAATCTGTGAAGTTATGGGACGTTTCCTCGCGGCAGTGTATCCAAATCGATAAAAGCCACAAGGATGCTGTTTGGGGAGTTGGCTTTAATTCGCACGGTACTCGCGTGGCGTCCGTTTCAAGCGATAAGAGTATATCAACGTTTACGTATAATTGAAATATACATAAATTGAATAAGTACACATCCTCCTCGCAAGCTTCTCGCGCTCGCGTGCCTTTTTTTAAAACGCCGTCTCATGGCCTCCCCCCCGGAGGTGCCGCCCCCCCGAGCTGCTGCCCCCGGGCATGCCGGGGCCTCCTCACACCACAAAAACCAAAAAAAAAGAAAAGAAAAGAAGAAAGATTCTTTATTACGCAGGCAATCGCGCGCGCGAATACTTTATCCGAAGAAACCGGGTAACTTTAATTCGTCACAGAAAAGAACGAGCGCGTATTGTGCACGCAAATACTCTGCAAGAGAAAGAATTGAAACATGGCCTCGTCCATTTTTGCTTCCTCCTCCGCGAGCTTGCAAAGAACGACGACGACGACGACGACGACGACGACATCCTTTCCGATGAAGAAGATCCTGCCTCCCCGAGGTCATCCTCTTCGTCCTTCTTCCTCTTCGCCGTGCGCGTGCGCTACTCGCACCAACGCGGTTCGAGGAGGTGGTGGTAGTGGTGGAGGAGGATGCATTCGCCGCTCAAACTCCATCGTCATGACAGCTGCGAGTGCGTCCTCATCTTCGTTCGCCAACGGAGGCAGTGGGAGCACCGCTGATTTTACAAGGACCAACGCCACCGCCACTTCGAGAACACACAACAACAAAAAAGGAGGAGGAGCAGGCAAAAAAAAACAGAGCAGAGGAAAAACGTTGATTGTGACGGCTGGAACTGATTATTATGAACTTTTAGGAGTCTCGAGAAGCGCGGATTCGAAGGAGTTGAAACGAGCGTATCGTCAACTCGCCCGAAAATATCACCCAGATGTGAACAAAGATCCAGGGGCTGAAGATAAGTTCAAAGAGATTTCGAACGCATACGAAGTTTTATCAGATGACCAGAAGAAGGCTATCTACGATCAGTACGGCGAGGCTGGGTTGAAAAATGGGATGGGCGGAGGCTACGGTGGTGCTGGTATGGGTGACTTTACGAATCCTTTCGATTTATTCGAGTCCTTTTTTGGCGGAGGTGCTGGGATGGGTGGAATGGGTGGAATGGGTGGAATGGGTGGACGTTCCTCAGCGCAAGCACGGAATAGACCGACACAGGGTGATGACGAACGTTTCGACTTGGAAATCGACTTTTTGGAAGCTGTATTTGGGTGTGAAAAGGAGTTAGATGTGATGCGTTTGGAAGATTGTGATACGTGCTCCGGATCTGGTGTCAAAGCTGGCACGCGCCCGAGTACCTGTGGAACTTGTGGAGGTCAAGGCCAAGTTATCGCTACCGTCCGTACGCCGCTTGGTAACTTTCAGCAAGTCACAACGTGCCAAGCTTGTGGTGGTAACGGACAGACTTCAACCCCGTGCCCAAAATGTGGTGGTGATGGCAGAGTTCGAAAGAGTAAACGTATATCTCTGCGAGTGCCTGCGGGTGTAGATTCTGGTTCACGTTTGCGTGTAAGATCTGAGGGTAATGCCGGAAGAAAAGGTGGACCTCCCGGGGACTTGTATGTTTTTATCGCTGTTCGCGAAGATCCAGATTTGAAGCGTTTTGAAAGCATAAATATAAGTACAACTGTGACCATTCCGTATACGAAGGCTATTCTTGGAACTACAGTGAAGGTGCGCACTGTCGATGGCACTGTTGATTTAAAAATTCCCACTGGAGTGCAGCCCGGTGCTACACTTCTCATGGCAAAGCGCGGGGTCCCGAAGTTGGGAAATCCCAACGTACGAGGGGATCAATACGTTAAGGTGAAAGTGACCATTCCAAATAAGATCAGCAACGAAGAGAAAGCGTTAGTCGAGGAGCTGGATAAAAGCCAGAACTAGATAAAGTAAGATAAAAACGGGCTCTTTGTAATGTAAAAAGGGAGAGGTAAATTCTTTGACTCAACAAAAATATGCGACTTCTCTCAACGCATCTTCTTGACAAAATACAACAGCGCTATAGCTATTACAGTTCCAAAAACAGCCGTGATGAGTGCTATAGTAAAGGCTAACGTGACTATTTGATTGTTTACTTTTTTCGGCAGCTTCGCTTCTTGAGCAATGGGAGTCACCTTCACGTTATTAAAGTTGTTTTTCTGTTTGTTTTTTCTTAGTTTTGGTCTCGGGGGTAGCTGCAATTTTCAATTTTGAGCAATTTTTTGAGTCGTGGTGAGAAAAAAATAAAAAATGAAAAGGGGGTCAGTCACTCGCGGCTATCGAATGAATTTCGACGACGAAGAAGAAGAAGAAAAAGAAACGGGACGGAAACGCGGGAAGCAACAGAAGTCAACGAAGGAAAATACGTACGTCAGAGTTGTGTCCTAGACCTAATCCCGCGGATTCTCCCTCTCCAAGTTCAGTAATCACAGCCATTCTCTCTCTCTCTCTCTCCCTCTCTCCCAAAGAATATTTTTTACGACGTATTTATGTGAGGACCCGTCGCAAAAAAACAAACTACAAACAGCAGAAGAAAAAAGAGCTCACCCATCATCATCGCCACTCCTCCTTCCTCCTTCAGCATGAACGAGTTGAGAAAAGGTGTGCCCGCTACCAGCACGGTGCTGCTTTTTCAGATGTCCGAGCTTATGCTTACGTGTACTTTCAGAGGAAACGGAAGCGCTAGGGAAGGTGCTTCGTCGTTACGTCGGCTTACGTCTTCGTCGTTGGCTTCATCATCGTCATCATCATCAATAACAACAGCAACAACCTTTGCGCAGAGGAGTAAAATTTGTTATAGTTTTTTACAAAACAACTTCAGTAGCAGAGTTCAGAGTAGAAATTTATCGGCGCTCAAAAATAGATACACGCGCAATGAAGGGCGCGCTATTGGAACTATAGGCTCTGAACGGTACTTCAGTCATTCGAATACGAATATGCGTCGTCGCGCGCGCGATTTCCACTCGTGCGCGCCCGCGTGTGGAAAACGACAGTCTGGCTCGAACACAACTTCAACAAACAAGGACGACAGGAGCAACAGCAGAAACAAGGGAGAACCTTCGCGGGTAGGACTACGAGTGAACAAAGACATCACCTCAAAATTTGTAAGGTTAGTGAATGATACAGGAAAAGAAGACGAGGATAGCAAAGATAAATCTACGACCCACGAAATTCTATCCATCGAGAAGGCTTTGCTGAAGGCAAGTAAAGCAAATCTGGATCTCGTCGAGGTGAGTCCAAACGCATCGCCACCCGTGTGCCGACTGATAGATTATGAAACATACCGTTTTGAACAGAAGAGGAGAGAAAAAGAGCAAAAGAAAAAACTAAATCTGAGGAAAAAAAGCGACGTAGTACGCGAATTACGAATTACTTCTAGAATTGACGACCATGATTTGAGTAAGAAGACAGAAAATGCGAATAAGTTCTTGCTAGAAGGTCACAAAGTCCTGTTCCGAATTAACTTCAAAAATGCTCACGACGAGATCGGACTTGACAAACGTTTGATGAAAGGTAAAGACGTGATGAAACGTGTGGAAGGTTGGTTACAAGATTACGAACTCGAGAAAGAACCAGGTATGGTTGGTCCCAATAGCTGCACTATGATGATTAGACCGATAAAAAAAAAGGTGCAGTAGCCGCAGACACTTAGCATTTCTAAAGCAGAAGAAAGAAGACTAGACGAGCATACAAATAATTATGTACAATGTATAGTGGATTCTCGTGTATACTTTTCAGATTTTCAACGTCTCATCTAGGTCCTGATGATCCCTCGCTCCCTTTTCTCACCCATACGCAATAATTTTCTCCAAAAGTTGCTACGTCCCAGATAGTTCCGTCCTGGGTTGGAGGAGACCAGTCATCAGGACCAATTTTCATGTACAAGCAGTCGTCAATCTTCGCAGCGTAGGCTCTTGTACCATGTGGTAACGGAACTATCTCGACGTCTGACTTGTAATGAATATCCATCTTCTTACGTATGGCTAATAAATCTCGAATCGGTTTGTGCAAGTGACTCCAACCATCCTCGAATATGTGATCCCAAAACACGCAAGGAGTTCCTGGATGAGTCAAGATGTAAGCGTATCCTTGCATCTCAGTTCCAGAGGGAAACCTCCAATGTCCTTGACTACTTCCGGTATCGTGATTTTCGATAAATGTAACAGCTCGACTCGACCACCATCCAAGAAGACCAGATGGTTTTCCTTCATGCGATAATCTCCAATATTCTCCATATTCCATGACGGCGTGCAAAATACCTTTAAGAGTTACATCGAAAGCACCTGGGTTGGTCTGCCCAGTTGATCCGGTCATTGCACCCTTCTTTCTAGCTGGATCTGCTGCTTCAATCCATTTTATAATTCTACCTCTGTGTTCGTCCTGCGGATGACATGGCTTCCCGTCGTCTTGGTAGCTCAAGGAGTCCCAGTATTCCCCAACAGAAAATTCTGGTTCTGTTCCTTCAATGTAATCGCTTACATGTCTTCCGCTGAAACCTTTCACATAATCTAAACGCCAACCATCGAAACCAATTTCGCGTCTCATAAATTGAAGCCATTCTGTGACATCCTTTTTAACAAAATCTTGCGAGTGATCAATGTTAGGAGCACAATGAATGCATTCCCCTTCTCCGTGATTTCCCTTACCACCAAAGTTCGGATCATTGCAAACGATCGCGCGCTCATCCCAGTCTAACTTACCCCCGAACTTGTTCCACAAACCGTTCGAACCTTGGGCATGGGCACATCTATGATTTAATACCGCGTCACCAAGTACAATTATGTTGACATCATGAAAGGCCTTGATAAGGTCTCGCAACTCTTTCTCAGTACCATATTTAGAATCAAGTGTGTATAAATCCCTCGGCATGTAGCCTTCAGGAGATACTGAGTCAGTGGGTGGTGGGAGCCACACTGTGTTGAAGCCATATTCTTTGATTTTTGGAAGAAGTGAGTGAATATGCCCATACCAAGATTGAGTAGCGCCTTTGACTCTAGTAGAGTCCCAGTGAAATCCTTGCAGTAAAATTTCGCGACCACCAGTCCCTTTCTTCTTTTCTGTAGTCGGTTTCTGTTGTAAGCCGAGCTTCACAATGTCAATATCTTTCGCTCTCGTACGTGCAGCTTCCGCTTGACGCTTTAGCATTCTCATCTTTTCGTCTGCTTCGTTCTTTTGCAACTCTGCTTTCTCGGTTTCAATTTGCAGCTCGAGATCTTTCTTTAAAGATATCAAACCGCGCTGAATGGCTTCAGCTTTCTTTTCAGCCTTCGAAATGGCATCGACGACTCCGTTATACCACGCTCGAACGGAACTTTCATTCAATATGCCATTTTCAGGAACAGTCAAACTTGCAAAAGCTGAAGCATAAAAAATCTCAGTTGTACCAAACATATCCATTTGTTCCTCGTATGAAATTTGCAAATCATCCGCCGCAGCCTGGGCTATACTAGACGCTATTCCCACACTTCGGACTAATTCAAGATATTTCTCTCCGACTTCATCAACCAAGGTTCGAAGATGAACAAATTGACTTTTATCCTCGGCTGCCGAAATTTTTGAGAGCTCAGAAATATACGCTTTGAAGGCTTTCTCGGCTGATTCTCTCGTATCCTCGGCTACTTGTATGCACAACAGAGTTTTTTGCTCAGTTTCTTCGATCTTCTTCGATGCGCTTTCTTGCATCTCCTTCGGAGTCAACTTTGATTCTGACTTTTGAAGTTCTGGAAGCTGGATCGAATAGCCCTGTCCAGAGTTGTCAAACCAAGTAGTATTGTTCTTTCCTACAAGGCAAAATCGCACTTGTGAAATAGAAACAACATTCAAATCAAGCTCAATAAAACTATGAGAGCCGAGCAAGGGATGCGTCACTCTCTTCAACGGCGTCTGTACTGCCTGATCATCGTGTGATTTTGTTTCAGGTGGACGCATCGTTTCTGGTGGAGCTGTCCATAAATCAGATCTTCCACCACGCGGAACGATGCCCCAATGCAAATGCACATCATCCGGAATATTCGTTTCAATTCTGCAGGTCACCGCACCGTTCTTTCTCTCGAACGCCGACAAAGAATTGCCCTCTACCAACGCACCAATGCGATACGCGTTTTCAGATTCCAAAAATATTGTTGAATTTGAGCCCCCAAAGTCAATCCAGGGACCTTCGACTAGCTTTGCTGGAACTTGAATTTCAGTAAGCACGCGCTTTCTCATTTTCGTTTTCACTATCCTTGGCACCATTTTCTTCTCGTATTTTTTACCGTCACGCATAAAGATCCTATTTTTCGTCAGTGTCGCTGAATTTGAACTATCCATCGAGCGATTCGATGATGCGTTATAATCTATCGATCCGAATTGGGCAGCAGCTTTCGCCTTCCTTCTTTTTTCGGCTTCTCGCTCCATTATTCGCTTGAACAAATCACCTGCGCTGACTACCTCCGAAGAATGTATATCACTCCCGTCCACTTTCGCAGCTTTCGCTGCCGAAAGAGGAGGAGGAATAGGAGGAGTCGGTTCTTCCTCGATCTCAACTTCAATTTCCTCCATTTCTTCGACGTCGATCTCTTCTTCCACGAAAGTTTCGTTTACTTCAATATTTGGAGGTGGCGGAGTCGGAATTTTCACGTGGAACGAGTCCCCGTTTTGTGGCTTAAACCACTGATCTGAATTCTCGTCTCTGATCACAAAGTTGATGGCGTGCGCAGCTTCAGATATATCTCCAGAAATCTCAATCGATCCTCCCACCTTTGTTCTCAATCGATCCCGAGTATTCCTTGATTTAAAAAGAGTTTGACAGGCGTCAGCATTGAATGGACGCGTGTTCTCTGGTTGAAGTTCCACCGGTGGTTCATGAAACGCATGCAAATGGTTTGGATCTCGAGCAACTCCCCAGTGCAAGAAAAGTGATTCGTTGCCCTTCTTGCAGTCGAGAGTCGTTTCGATCGTGACGCAATATTTGACGCCGTTTGTCGTCACTTTAACCACGACATCATGGGGCGTGTTGGTCTTCTGCATGACCACGAATTCGTGCTCACCAAAAACCTCCCTCGTCTTGAGTTTCGAGTTCAAAGCGTACATGCTCTTAACGCCGAGTTCGTCTTCGAGAAGCAGGTTCTGTCCGTCTCCTTGTCCTCCTCCTCCGCTCACTCCTTGCGAGCCGACCGGAGAAACTATCGCAGAAACGGCAACGTTGCTCTTGCTCTTAGCAACGGTGTTTCTCGCGAATCGTCCCGCCCGGGAGGAGGAAGGACGAAAACTCTGCGTGCCGTGATGCTTGAACTGCTTCTCGTGCGAGAACATCGAAGAGGAGGAAGAAGCAACCGGCTTCTTTGAGAAGAAAGAAGATGAGGAGGAGGAAGGGGAAGAGGAGGTTCCAAGACCGTTTGTTCGGATCGATCTCGCGTCCATCATTGGGATCGATCCAAGCACTAGCGCACTCTTCGCCATCGCGTGCTCCATACTTTCGCGCCGATCAGAACGAGCGTGTCGGAAAAGTGTTCGTTTTGACGATTCAATGAATTTTTTACCGCACGCGGGAGCGAAAGGCTCATATGAAGGCTCCAAAAGGCGGGAATAAAATAACAAGTTTTTCTTTTGTGCGGTTTTGGTGTTAAAAAAACAGGGAACAGGGGCCCCCTTTCATTTTTATTATTTTGGCGGGAAAATATCGCCCCTCCCCCTTCGAAATCCACATTGATACCAATGTGCGCGCCTCCTCTTCCTCTTCCCGTTTCTCTTCATCCTCCTCTCCTTCCTCGAAATCAACAGCAACAGCAACATCTTCTGCAACAACGTAAACGAGAACGAACGCGCGTCTCGGCGAGAGGTAGGAATGAGCATCCTCGAGCGGTCGTTTTCTCCTCCTCTTCTTTCGAAACAACAACGGAAGAAGTCGTCGTCTTATCAGACGAAAGAGTGACGGTGCATATTTGTCGTCCCAAGTCCGAAGATGCAGTCATAGAATATTACATCGAAAAGAAACAATTGGATGCGGATCCGTATTGGGCCGCTTTGTGGCCTAGTTCGCGTGCATTATCAGCGCACCTCGCACTTATGCACTTTGACGGTGAGGCAACAGAGCACTCTGACGGCGGGTTTTCGTTACGAGGGAAAACCGTCGCCGAACTCGGTTGTGGGCTTGGCTTAGTGGGTATAACGCTGGCAAAGTTAGGAGCAAAGTCGGTGACTTTGTTTGATAGAGAACCTCTGTGTTTAGAATGCGCCAGCAGGAGTGCTGAACTCAACGAAGTAGAGAGTATTGTTACAACGGAAGTGTTGGACTGGAACTCTCGCGCCGACGAAAATAAGTTCAACAGCTTTGATATTTTAGTTGCCGCTGATGTTCTGTACGAACGGCACGCAGTTGAACCAGTGAGCAAATTTTGCTCGAGTTTCGTCAAAGCGAATGGAGGCCAAATTTTCATAGCGGATCCACCGCTCCGGGCTCCGCAGAATCGCGAGCTTTTCAAGAAGATAATGGTAGAAGAGAAACAAACAAAACTTGTTTCGGAAAAGAGAAGAACGCACGCGCAGGACGAAGTGCTCGTCCTCGAGTTGACTAGATTATGAAAAAACATTCCTGTGTAATAATAAGTGTTGTATGTGTATAGCCTACCGCGGATTCTTCTTTCGACTTGTAAAAGCAGACGGCCAGACGGCATATGCTTTCAGCTTTTCTCCCCCCTTTTTTGGTGGCTGCTGGATTTTTTTTGTCTCCTCTCTCGTCTCTTGCGTCAGAAAAAAACACGACGCGAGGAAAGAGAGACAATAACAACAACGACAATAACAATACAAAAAGAAAATGTTGCGCCGTCACTGTTTCAAAGAAGGATCGTCCAGCATCGCGAATGTTTATCGTCGATTAACGGAAATCACTGCTTCTTCTTCTTCTTCTTCTTCTTCTTCTTCTTCTTCCTCCTCCTCCTCATCATCATCGCCGTCGTCGTTCTCAACATCGAGAAAAAGAGTTTCGCAATTTTCGACGACTAGTCCTTCGTTTTATCTCTTTCCCGCAACGTCGTTGTCGATGTTCGCGCCGGTAAACACTTCTTCAACACAAACCACAGAGTCTACGAAAATTTCAGCGATTTCGACAACGATGCGCCACCAGCAAGAGAGAAGGGGATATGCCAAAGCGGCAAAAAAAGGTTCTCAGAGTAAATCGAAAGCGTCTCAGGGCCGGCGCGGTGGGAAAAGTAGTGGTGGCGGTATGGGCGAACTTAAAAAAGACCCAAAATTAGAGGCAGCTTTTGACAAATACGTCAATCTGCTGGTAAAGGCAGTGAGGCCGACAGAAATAAAGACTCAGAAGCTCACGCAAGCGCAATTGGAAGAGTACGAAGCTAAAGCGAAAGAGTATAGCAGGAAAAAAATGCAGCAGCACAGGGCAATGCAGAAAGACTTGAATGATAAAATCCGTCTGAAAGCTGCAGCATGTAACGCTCTACCGGAAGGATTCCTCCGAGAACACGCTTGGACGGAAGATCGCACGATGTTCTCCCCCAAACGAAGGATGCCAGTGGCAACCCCATCTATACAGGGATATGCGGAGAATAAGCTCGCCGCTGATGAGGCAGCCGTTGTTTCCAACGTTGGGTTAGGAAAAAGATGATAGACGAGAGTTCAAAATGGCACCACCACTTGATATAATTTAAATAAATGAATGTAGATAGATACTATTAATGACGTTAGTTTTGAAAGTTATTGATTTTAAGCATTTTCACGCAAGACTTTGACGACAGATTTGAAGGCAAACCATTCCGGAATTTCTTCTCCACCTCGTAACATTTTTCGAAACTTTGTACCAGAAAGTTTTTTCACGGACAAGCCTTCCTTTTCAGCCACATCTGCCGTAACGTATCCTTTTTCATCGGTATAGACAACATTCAACGAAGGAACAGTTTTCATTCCAAGCTCCGCCGCGTTTTGCTTTGCCAAATCTTGAGCGTCGTAAGCACCATAGAAATCTTCACCATCAAGAGAAGATTTGGAACCAGCCATATCACGACCAATAATGAAGTGAGTGCAACCGTAGTTCTTTCGAATAATCATGTGCTGAATCGCTTCTCTTGGACCTGCCATATGCATAGAATATGGAAGGTATGCCCAACGAACTTGCGGGTTTTTCGTTTCCTCTTTGAGCACGACATAAGTCTTATATCGAACCAAGCCTGAAATATCATCATCTTGAGTGGGACCCATGGTTGGGTGGACCAAAACTACTGCACCCTCGCCAACGTTCTCCGCATCAAGTGCTCTGGTGAATAACTCATAATGAGCGCGATGGATGGGATTGCGACATTGGAAAGCTACGACATCCTTTCCTTCGGGTAAATCAGCGCGGACTTCAGCCGGAGTTGGCGTAGCATACTCTCTGACCGGCATGGCCAAGCCTTCAAGTGAACCGCCGATGTAGTATCTTCCTCGTTCTTCCGCGATCATATGAACACCAGGATGTTCAATAGAAGACGTACCGTAGCACATCTTCGCTTCTTTCGGCTTGTTCGGCCTCCATTTGGAATCCACTGTTAACACTGCGACAGATTTTCCCTTGTACTTCAATAAAACTTTATCACCCACTTTGGTCTCTTCGCAGTCCGTGTCCAAAACGATCGGTAAGCCAAAAAGCAAGTTTGAGCCTGGAAGACGCATATTCTCTACGACGTGATCGTAGGTTTCGGCGTTCATGAAACCAGTCAAAGGAGAAAATCCTCCTACACACAAGAGCTCAACGTCGCACGCGTTTCTGTCGGAAAGCTCGAGAGTCCTCGTGGCAGAAGCTTCCACGGATGCAGCTTTCGATGGGTCAACCATCAAGTTGACGAGCTTATCGCCGTGCGGACTGATTAAGCTGCAATCGAATTACAAGAAAAGGAGAAATAATGCGTCAGACCTTCTTTTCAACAAACACCGCGCCACTGCTTTTTTTTCAACAGTTGTTGGTCGCGAGAGAGGAGGAGAAAAAGAAGAGCGGCTCCCTCGAGGTTTTTAAAATAACCACAAAAATCAAAAAAAGAACCGACGAACAGACGAACACCCTCTTCTGTCAGTTCTAGAAAAAAGAAGGAAAAGAAGAGAGGAAAAAAGATCGATCCGGAGGAGGAAAAAAGACGCGCGCGCAGCCGGGTGAGCGCGAACGCACTCCTCTTTCCTTCTAACGCGGGAAATAAGTTCTTGAGCTCAGAGATTTGAAAAGAGAAGCTCAACGCAATACAAAGGTGTAGGACGCACTTCTTAGACATTGCAGACATGGCGGTCGTTTGAAACGAGCGCGCGGGCGCCACTCCTCTTTGTTGAAGCGCTGAAGCGATGCCACTCGATGGGACTTTGGAAAAAAGTAACGTTCTTAAGCCAGCGCTCGAAGTAGACTCAGCGCTGACGGGAGCGGCGAATGAGGATACTCTGGAAACGCTCGAGGCTAGTTTGCGAACAGATCTTCGGACGGCTGAACTCATGAGTGCGTTCGCTCGTCTCGTAAAAAGAGATGTTTTTGTTTACTTATGAGGATAGGGAGTCTAGCTTTTTTTTCCGAGACCCGTCTGCGAAGTCTCGAGTCTGAAAAGAAGACGAGAACGAGAACGAGAAAAATCAGGGTTCAGGCACCAGGCTGTCAGGGGAGTAGGGAAAAAAAATTCAATTCTCTCCTCTCTCTTCTGACTCTCCTCTCCTTGATACCCACACAATCGAGGAATTCCTTTCCTTCACTTTCTTTCGTTTGCGCGCACGAACGTTCACGTAAACACGCACAAAGAGAGAGCGAGAGTGAGAGAGAGGGAATTAAAAAAAAGACAAGCTGAGAGAAAGAAAGAGACCGAGACTTTAAAGTTAAAGTTCGAGAGAGTGAGAAAACAACGACGAACGACAAACACAAAGAGAATTTTTGGAAGCAAATATTAATAAATGTCCACTGGATCTCCACTTCCACCTCGTTCCTCGGTGGAACAAAATACAGATATACAGAAAGAAAATACTCCCAATTACACCGGAGATGGGAAAAACGAACAGAGGAAAAGTGCTCCAAAAGCTCTCTGGGAATGTAACATATGTTTGGAGACAGCTAAAGAACCCATCATCACGCAGTGCGGTCATTTGTACTGCTGGCCGTGCATTCACAAGTACGTTTTCCTTCCATTCTCACATCAAAATTTTTTTTCAAGACGGTCGATCAACATCCTCATTGTCATCGACACGTGCGGTTTTATCTAACATTTGTCCTTCTCATTCTCTAAACAGATGGCTCATAATGTATCCCATGCATCGAAACTGTCCTGTGTGCAATAAAGACATCGTGGAGGAGTTACTCATTCCTCTGTACGGAAACGAGTCGGACTGGCAGCCCTCTCGAAAAGAAAATGGGGGCGGTGTCGGCGTTGGTGTTGGTGTTGGTGGTGTTGGTAGAAGTGGAAGTGGTGGTGGAAATGTTGACGATAATGGCAGTGGTAAAGAAATGGACGCACGAAAGATTCCATCTCGACCACAAGGAGTGCACTTACCTCCAAATCCAAACACTACGAACAGTCTCGCTCAAGCGAGTCCAACCGATGCTGGTGACCTGATGCGAGTCGCGGACGCGTATCCACAGCAGAACAACAGAAGGTTTGGATCAAGTGTTCCTGGCGTTGCGTTCCAGTTCGGGTTTAGACTTTTAGTTACAGGGGAAAGTCCCGGCTATGCTCAGCAGCAAGCTTTACTCAGCTGGATGCTTCTGCTTTTAGGATCTTTTGTCGTGTTTTGCCTGTTGGTGTTTTGATCTCTTCTTCCTCTCGACGTAGATTAAGTGAACAACATAACTTGTAACATATTTCCTCTTGTACATGTATTTACTCGTATGACGTGCTGCTCTGCCTTCATTACGCGCGTAAAGAAAAAACAAAATCCTTGCACTCGTTACATCTCTCTTCGTTAAAAAAATAGAAAAATACAAATATTACGCATTTTTACGCTTCCCGCAGCTGAAGTTCAATCAATTCTCGATTTCCTTTTTCTTCAATCTTCAGACAACAAATCACACGACAAAAAGAGAAATAGAAATGCTGAAACGCTCGCTCAAGCCATTAGCGCGTCTCGCTTCGGCGTCTCCTTCTTCACCTTCCTCCTTCCCCTCCTTATCGTCTCCCAGGTTCGATTTTAAACAATTTTTTTCGCAACTGCGCGCGGAGAAGAACCGAAAAAAAGAAATCCGCCGTCTTTCATCTGTTTTGTTCAATCGTCGTTTCTTCTTTTTTCTTCTTTTTTCTCCTTCGATTCGTGTGTGACGACGACTGAGAGAAGAAAATTCAGCGACTTTATATATATTGAACGCGTACCGGAATGAAGTGGTTCTCTTCGCTCGGGAACTCGAGAATCGATACTTATGCCCTAGTTGATTTTACTGGATAGATGCGCTTAATAAATATTTTTGGAACGCTCACCGTTTGTTCTCTTTCTTCGCCTATTCTTCTTCATGGAAAACAACACAAAAAACAGCAGCAGTTATTATTTTGCGAGAAGCAGTAATGCTTTGACGCCGTCATCAGGTGCTACTGGTATTCTGCGGCGCGGGTACGCTTCTAAGGATTTAAAGTTTGGGGTCGAGGCGAGAGCTCTGATCCTCCAAGGATGTGATCGTTTGGCAGATGCCGTCCAAGTCACGCTCGGACCAAAAGGTCGGAACGTTGTCATCGAACAAAACTATGGTCCACCGAAAATAACAAAGGATGGCGTGACGGTTGCGAAAAACGTCGAGTTCAAAGACAAAATGATGAATCTTGGTGCTTCCCTCGTTAAGCAAGTGGCAGTATCCACGAACGATGTGGCGGGTGACGGAACTACAACAGCAACTGTTCTGACGAGAGCAATATTTAGTGAAGGATGCAAGTCCGTAGCCGCTGGGATGAACCCGATGGATTTGAGAAGAGGCATCCAGCAAGCCGTAGATGTGATTTTGAAGGAATTGCAGTCTACGCGGAAAATGATTTCAACAACGGAAGAAATTGCTCAAGTCGGCACAATTTCTGCTAATGGGGAGCGTGAAATTGGTGATTTGATCGCTAAAGCTATGGAAAAAGTTGGGAAAGAAGGCGTGATAACTTGCGCGGTACGCCCTCTCATTTCTTCTCTTACTTTTTTTTTTCGCTCCCTCGCTCTTTCGTGCACAAAAAATACTCCAAAATCGGGAATGATGTCAAAAAATGACTGTATTTAGCCAGATAGCACACATTCGTGTGTGAATTATCGCTTGTGCTAATGACGGATATATGTCATAGTTACACTGACTCGAAAAGCAGGATGGATTTTTTGTTGGTTTGCGCAGACGTAAGAAAGCTTTTCAGGGGGGGGGGCTTAAAATTAATCAATCCATCAATGAATTATTTTCTCGGCAGAAAAGCCAACTGACCTTTTTCACGTGCACTTTTACTTACATAAATAGGACGGAAAAACGCTCGAAAATGAATTAGAAGTCGTAGAGGGGATGAAATTTGACCGAGGCTACATTTCTCCTTACTTCGTGACCAATCCGAAGACGCAAAAGTGCGAGCTCGAGAATCCCTTTATTCTGATTTTTGAGAAGAAAATTTCTGCATTGACGCCTCTGTTGCCTATTCTTGAATCTGTTTTAAAGACACAGAGACCATTGCTGATTGTCGCAGAAGACGTCGAATCTGAAGCCCTCGCAACTTTAATCGTGAATAAGTTGCGAGGTGGAGTGAAAATCTGCGCCGTCAAAGCTCCTGGATTTGGGGATAACAGAAAAGCTAACTTGCAGGACATTGCTATTTTGTCTGGCGGGACTGTCATTAGCGAGGATCTCGGGTACAAACTCGAAGAGGTTGAGATGTCCATGTTAGGATCTGCAAAGAAAGTAACCGTTTCCAAAGACGATACCATTTTACTGGACGGTGCAGGTGAGAAGACAGCCATTGAGGAAAGATGCGAGCAGTTACGCGATTTGATTGCAGAGTCCCAGTCTGATTATGACAGAGAAAAAATGACTGAAAGACTCGCAAAACTTTCTGGAGGCGTTGCCGTGTTGAAAATAGGCGGCTCTTCCGAAGTCGAAGTGGGTGAAAAGAAAGATCGCGTAGTAGACGCACTTAATGCAACGAAAGCTGCTGTTGAAGAAGGAATTGTACCTGGTGGTGGTACTGCATTGCTTCATGCCACGAAAGCTCTTGCTGTGCTCGAGGAAAGCATGACGAACTTTGATCAAAAAATTGGCGTACAAATTGTGCGATCAGCTTTAAAAGTTCCCATGCGAACTATTGCAAATAACGCGGGCGTCGAAGGCTCGGTCATTGTCGAAAAGGTGTTGGGATTTGAAGACAAAGGTAAAGGTTATAATGCAGCGACTGATGAATTTTGCGACATGGTCAAGGCGGGTGTAATTGATCCATTGAAAGTTGTTCGAACGGCGCTCATTGACGCATCGGGCGTTTCCTCTCTGATGTTGACGACAGAGTGCATGATTACAGAGAATAAAGAAGATGCTAATGATGGTGTTCCTGGACCTGGAATGCCTCCTGGATTCTAAATAAATTTCTAAATAATAAGTAAATACAACACGAATTCTCATGACGTGCTCTTATAGTTGCTACCACAACCTCTCTGCAGCCGATGCGGCGCTCTGCCAGAATTCCTCGTCATCGCTTTCACACTTTGGCTCCTCTCGCTCAAATGGAAGCGCCCGACCGTTTATGATTGCTCTTTGCAGCATATTCACAGGAAGCTCGCGTAACTGCGGATTCATTCCTTTGCAATCTGGGTCATGGCATTTCTGATGATACACGCCACGCTGAAAATCCAAGATCAACATCACGTTATTAGATTTGTGCTGACGTTTTATATTTTCGCAATAACGATTCCCTACTAGATTTAAGATCAAAGTATCATGATCTGGAAAAGCAACCCACGAGCGTACAGCAGCTTTATTCATCTTGGCATCACTCCAGCTATCGAAATCATTGAGCACGAATTCCACGAGTTCAGCACATGGAAGTTCTTTCTGTTTAGTAGGATTTTGAGAAAGTGAATCTCTCCGATATCCATGCCCAGAAAATATGTTTGCACAACCATTGCTCATTTGCGAAAGAGGAACTGTCACGTTGTGATATTCAATCAAGTTTTTGCTCTGTTCCTTATCTATATTTGTGACCAATGAACGATAAAAGATATCGCGCTCTTCCCGATGCGTCCAAAATCTCCTGGTGCACTGTAGTACTTCTTTCTTCTTTGCTTTGCTCGATAAAAATAATCGGAAAGCTCTGTTTCGAGTGTACACTCCTAAATCGATGATTGAATACTGACGCTCAGTTTCACTCTGTTCTTTCCGGATGAAGAGTTTCTCACATCTTTCATCACTCGCCCGTCTTTCGCAAACGGAGTTCCAGAAATCTTTGACAAACTTTCCAACGTGGATGTTCGATTTGAATGCTGCTCCTGGAAGCCTTACTATGACGTGCCGAGAAAATTTCTTGCTGATTTTCTTTGCCTGTCCTATTGACGCTACGTTGCTTTCGGTGATTATGCTTTCTAGTTCGACTACATGTTTATTCAGCGCTATTGTGACGTCATGCTTTTCATATAGCTCTTCTTTTATCAAATCCAGTAAAGCGTCTGTAGACTTTACTCCGTCAACGTCTGCATTAGCGTCGCGATCGAATTCGATGTCGAAGTAAAGATGACATGGTTCGTTATCGCGAATTATTTCGTAGTGATGTCGTTCGTTCTCATTCAGAATAGAGTAATATTCAAAGAACTTCTCTCGAGTAGCTGCGCAAAATTTTCTTTTCTGGTGAAAATTTTCAAACGACCAGCATACGAGTTTCTCCCCCGACGCACTTTCTCCGTTCTTTTTATCTATATGCTCGAAAACTTCATCTTGCAAACCGCGCACGAACCTTGGTTTGCGCTGTTCTTTCTTTTTCTTTCTCTGTTCTTCTATGTTCTTCTTTACTTTTCTTTTTCTCTTCGCTTCCTCGATTTCATACAGAATGTGCTGCCTTTTTTGCCGCTCAGTGAGAGTTGAATCAAGACCGATGGGTTTGCGCCATCTTACTTCGTTGTCGTCGACTCTGTTACTTTGAGAGCTCAATGGTCCACGAGATGATGGCTCTCTCATGGCTTTGGCAACGATAGAAAGGAAATGATTCTGACTTGTGGATTGTGGTGTACTGGAGTAACGAATGAAAGCAATTTTTTAAAAAATGGAGGGAGGAGGAGGAGAAGAGGAGAGGCGAGAATTTGGGCACCCACCCGAAAAGAAAAAGCCGCTGCGCACTCGAAGAGTTTTTTTCAAAACTTCTAAATGTTATTACAATGTTCAGAACTTGTTACGAGAAGTACGTTCTTGTTACTCTCTTCTACTCTCCCAGATTCGATTTGTCAACGAGAAATCACTCTAAACCTGTGTTTGTGTTGCAATGAAAAAGCAAAAAGAAAAAGAGAGAACATGTGAGCGAGTCGTTGAAAGCAGCATTTTTCTCACGCTATAAAGCACAAACTATAAAAAATGTTTCACCGATGTGGCTGTTTTCGCACTAAAATGCTCAACAGATGGAATAGGTGACCATTCATGTAGCGAGTAAAGACGCAGAATTATCTAAATGGGTCTTGAGTAATTCCGTTTGCGTCTTCCGCTCGCGCGAAACAAACGGTCCTTCCGCGAGGACCATGAAAAAAAAGAAAATATAGACAGCACTAATTTTTTTCACTCGACTGTACAAAACAGAGTGAAAGACTCAAAAGCCGTCTCGAATAAATTCGTCGATATACGCTCCCTTCGGCACTACTGACCCCATGAAACCGGGGAAATAGGGAAGATGATTAATTAGAAAGCGTCTCAAACAAAAAGGATGAGAATGACGTAACGAAAAACTACTTCTCGTTAAGCTTCGGATTCTAAACTGATATCAGTGATCCGGTAATTACTCCGGCCTCATTTGACACGCATGAATGTATATTGTGATGTTGTCGTCACAAGCTTCGAGTTGTGCGTATTCTCTTCGTCGTCATCGTCGTCGTCATCTTCGTCGTCATCAAATGTTTGCTTTGAAAAAAATGTAGAGAGAACATCAGGCTCGAAAATCACACGAATATTCCAAGCAGACATTTGCCTCCCCAACCGTTTATTATACGCGTCCGCAAGTCACGGGGGATCCTGTATGATGTGATGACCCAAGTTTGACGGCTCGGGTGGCTTTTACACCGCTCGCCACACCTTCACCTCCGCCGGCTTTTTGGTCGCGAAAATCGAAAGACCGAACAAACAAACAAACGTGATACCGGTTTGTGACCAGGAAAACAGAGCGCAGCACAGCAAAGACTCAGAAATAAAAAGTGAGCTCAGCGCGAAGTGGCCACACGACGCTCAAACAAGAGGTGTCAGAAATAACATGTAATCATCACTGTCTTTGTGTTCATAGGCGCTCTTTATCGGCACGACTTTTTGAATTCGATACCGGTATCCTTGTTGTTTCGCAAGATTGGTTTCGCGCACGGTCTCAAGCCGCCAGCGAAAAGGAAAAGAGGGAGAGAGAGACGGAGAGAGAACAATAAAATAAGGAAATGAGGCTAACCCACCTCGAATATCTGTGTCTCTATCTACCGCCGCATTCTACTCACTCATGCTTGGATGTTTATATGCGTGCACGAAGCGCTCGGAAAAGAAGAGCGCGCGCGATATACACACACACGAACACACACCTCGTCAGAAAAAAAAAGCGGCAATAATTTTGTGTTGAGTCGTCACTTACCCCACAAGTCACAAATTCTTTCGCGTCAAAACAGAACAGACGACAGAGAAACCTTAGAAAAATTCTCGCGGTTGGAAAAAAAAGCGAGAACGCACGAGCACTTTTGTATGTCTCTCCCTTCCGAGTCTCGGGAGAAGGAAGAGCGACGGTCGAAGGAGAAGAAAAAGAGAATGAAGGAGGAGGAGAAGAGAGAAAAGAAGAAGCGACGCGAAATGGAGGGAGTAGGCGTAGGAGGAGGACAACAAGAGGACAAAGAGTTGAAGAAGAAAAAGAAGAAAAGCAAGAAAAAGGACGGCGGCGGCGAAGAAGAACGAGAGGAGGAAAAAGAAGAAGAAGAAGAAGAACACGAGGAAAAAGAAGAACATAATGACGGTAAAAGAGATAAGGCGAATTCACTGCCGAAACCTGGAGACAAAAATCACGTCGTCGTGCAAGTCGATGGTATTCTCTCTTCCGCGACGTTTGCGAGTTTGGACTTGTCCAATCCGACGATGCAAGGCATCAAAGAATTGGGTCACGAGAAAATGACAGAGGTTCAGGCGAGGTGTATTCCTCCTTTGTTAGCCGGACGAGACGTGCTCGGTGCGGCGAGAACTGGATCTGGAAAAACTTTAGCATTTTTGATTCCTTGTTGCGAGCTTCTGTATCACGCTAAGTTTATGCCCAGGAACGGATGCGGAGTGATGGTTCTCTCGCCCACTCGCGAGCTGGCCATGCAAATCTATAGTGTCGCGCAACAACTTATGCAAAAGCACTCTCAAACCCACGGATTATTGATGGGTGGAGCCAATCGACGAGCAGAGGGTGAAAAACTAATTAAGGGAGTAAACCTTCTCGTCGCTACGCCAGGTAGATTACTCGATCACATGCAGAATACACGTGGTTTTCAATACAATTCGTTGAAAGTCTTTGTCATGGACGAAGCAGACCGTATGCTCGATATTGGTTTTGAAGAGGAGATGCGTACAATTGTGAAAATGCTTCCAAAGGACCGACAATCGATGTTATTCTCCGCAACACAAACCACAAAAGTCGAAGATTTAGCGCGCTTAAGTTTGAAAACACCTTTATATATTGGAGTTGATGATTCTAGAGCCGTCTCTACTGCTTCTGGAGTTGAGCAAGGTTACTGTGTCGTTCCGTCTGAGAAGCGCTTTTTGCTTTTGTTTACATTTTTAAAGAAAAATTTGAAGAAAAAGGTGATGGTTTTCTTTTCATCCTGTAACTCGGTCAAATACCACGCGGAATTATTGAATTACATAGACATTCCAGTTTCTGATATACACGGTAAACAAAAGCAGCAGAGAAGAACAACCACATTTTTCGAGTTTTGCAAAGCAGATCGAGGCATTTTGTTGTGCACTGATGTTGCGGCGAGAGGATTAGATATTCCAGATGTTGATTGGATAATACAATATGATCCACCGGATGATCCGAAAGAGTATATTCATAGGGTTGGGCGAACTGCTCGAGGAACCGATGGAAGAGGGCGTGCTTTGTTATTCCTCATTCCAGAGGAACTCGGTTTCTTGAAATATCTCAAGAACGCAAAAGTACCTCTGAACGAGTATGAATTTCCGCAGAAGAAAATAGCTAATGTACAATCGCAGCTTGAAAAGTTGGTGGAGAAAAACTATTACTTGCACACATCTGCAAAAGATGCATACAGAGCGTACATTTTGGCATACAACTCGCACACTTTGAAAGATGTATATAATGTTCACGCTCTTGATTTGGCAGCAGTAGGCTTATCCTTTGGTTTCAGTCGTCCTCCCAAAGTTCAGCTAAATTTAGAATCAAAAGCGAGTAAAGGTAGGGGTAAAGTATCAAATGGTGCGCCTGGTAGTGATTACAGAAGGCAAAAAGGTACTGGCCACGGTTTCAGTGCGAATAATCCGTACGGTAAGAAGGGTTCAGGGGACTCAAGACAGTTCATTCGAGGATAAAAACAAAACGCAGCAGCTTCAAATCCATACCCACTAGACTTATAGTTTTGATTTTCTTATTATACAAATAAGTGGAGGGTTACGTGATGAATGTTTTACTCTCTAAGAGTATTCCTCTTTCTTTCTTCTTCTTTCGCGTTTTCCCCCCCCTCTCTCTCTCTCTCTCTCTCTCTCTCTCTCTCTCTGCTACAGTTGCTTGTGTGTTGTTCAAGGAGAGACATTTCTTCTCATCGGATTGAGTGCTATTGGTTTACCAGGTGCTCCTTCTCGTTCCACCCCATTTTGAAACGAAGCTTGCGTCGCGGCGAGCCATTCTGAGTTTGTAATTGTGGATGGAGTCGAGCCTGCGATTAGATCGAAGTTGTTCACGTCGTAAAGAACGCGTTTGAAGGAGAAAGACACGGTAAGTTAAAAAGCGAGAGTATCAAAAGAAGACGAAAACGAAAAACGGGATCGTGACGCGAAAGAAGAGGGTAAAAACCCACACAAAATCAGTTCGAAAGAACTCTCTCTCTCGGCGCGCATACCTCCAAAGATTTTCTGCACGTTTACGGCATACAAGCACGCACCACCCGCGGCAAACAAAGTCGCCAACGAAGTGAGAATCGGGCCAGTATAAGAAGGTGAAGGTTTCATCCTTTCGTTGGTCTAATTTTTCCGTTCTTTTTTTCTGAAGCACGAGTGGATTGTGGAGTAAGTGGAGCCCTTGTTCGCGAATAAACTGATTTCTCGATTTTTTGGTTCTTTTTTTTGCTGTGAGGTGGAGCGTCGTTGTTTGTGTTAATTCTGTTTTGTGGTTGTGTTAATTCTCATTCGAACCGCCGCCGCCTCAGAATTAGAGATACTACATATAAACTTATATATCACCGCATCACCTTATTCGCGATGATCACTGCCATGGCTCCTCCTCCCTGTTCGATTTCTTTCATGTCGTTCTCGTCGTCACGCACGTCCAGGACGTTTCTAAATAAGAAAACATTTTCCCTCCCACTGAGGAAGAAGTTTTTGGCAGTAGCCGCAGCGAGTGGCAAATCAGAATGGGACGGAGAAACGGGCACAGTTTATTACGTCGAAGATGAGCTCTTCTCGAATAAACGGAATCGTCCGGTGCTGCGAACCGGGGCGGAAGCGCAAACTTTACCTCTCCCAGACGTCTCCATCGTGACCGACAAAAAGTTGCAAAAAGTGAAACTAACGAGTTCTGTTGAAAATGAGAGGGACTGTCCGTCAGAAAATGGACTACCTGAAATAGCTTTGATTGGTCGTTCCAACGTTGGGAAGTCTTCCTTGCTCAACATGCTCACGGGAGGTACAAGCAATGCTCTCGTATCAGCGAACCCTGGTACAACGCGGTCTATTAATCACTATCTCATTGATGCAAAATGGTACATCGTCGACCTACCCGGATATGGCTATGCAAAGGCAACCGAGGAGGAAATTTTATCCTGGGATACCTTCGTAAAGAACTACTTCAAGACGCGTCAGACTCTCTGCGGAGTATTGCTGTTGATCGACGCTTCGATAGAAACGCAAGATAAAGACTTAGACTATGCAAACTATTTGATAGGGAACGACATACCGTTCACAATTGTGTTCACAAAGTGCGATCGAAAGAAAGGCCCCAATACTCCTACTGTGGAAGAAAACATAGAAGCATTAGAAAATAGACTAGAAGAAACGTGGCATAGACTACCGAGCGTCATCAAGACCTCGAGCGTGAGTAAAGAAGGGCGAGGAGACATCTTGAAATTTATTAGTTCGATAATACTGTTCAGACGACGAGCTAATGCAGAGAAGAAGGAAAATAAACGGCGTTTGAAAGCGAGGAATTTAAAGGAGAAAAAATACAAGGAGAAAGCTGCCAAAACCAAAATGAGACAGCGTCCTCTGAGAAAAACACATGATCAAAACGATAACGGAGGATTAGAAGCGGGAATAGAAGGAGAGGATAGAGGCGAGGTAATGTTTCGAAAAGAAGTAGAAGGACTAAGCGAAAGAACAAAATCAATCCTTGCCCAAGAAATTCAAGAAATCAGGCAGGGCCAAAAGTAAAGAAAGTATATATTTTTTTCAAAGGAAGAGCTGTACGAAGGAATTGTCCACGGGCTCGATCATCTTCTCAGAAACTACGACATCCAGCATCTTGCTCATAGCATTGCTACTTCTTAACGTTTGCATGTTCCCAATCAAAATCAACTTTGACTTTGCTCGAGTTATTGCAACATTCAAGCGTCTCTTGTCTTCTAGGAGCTCTGTCGTATCTCCGCGAGAATTACTTTTTACGAAGGAGATCACGACCGCGTCAAAGTCTCTTCCTTGAGCTTTATCTATAGTTAAAGATTCTACGTCGCTTACTTTTTCGTCACTCTTTAGGAGTTCGGCGATTTCATCCACTTGTGCATTGAATGGTGACAAGACAGCTATTTTTGCAGCTTCAACTTTTCTACGAATCAAACTTCGAACAATTTCAAGAACGAGACGCTGTTCCCCCTTGTTCACCGGTCGCTCATCGGGAATCTCTCTGGTCTGATCTTGCACCTCTTCTTCTGCGCTTGTATCTAGAAAAATAACCGCTTTATCTGGTCGTCCGCTTGTTGCATTTGTCAACCATTTGATTTTCCTGGCCTTGACATCAAAGTCTTCTTCGACTGATAACATTTTACGTGCAACCGCATCATTAGCTGGTTTCAACTTACCATCATAAGTCAGTGCATTTGGTAGCTTTGTTAGTGGCTCGTTCATCCTATATTGACACGTTAAAGAGCAGACCGCGTCGGGATTCTTATTGCACAATTGAGCAAAAAGTGAATCCTCCATACCGCTGCGTCTCGCAATTTCAGAAGTAATCAGTGGAGGCAACTGATGATGATCTCCTACCAAAGCGAACGTTTTCGAAATTAATAAAGGACCTAATATAGCTGGCAACGTCAATTGACCGGCTTCGTCGACTAAAACAATGTCAAATTCTTTTCGAGCGAAGAATGGATGGTTTAAGGCGTAACATGTTGCACCAACGATTCGAGCTTTCTCCGAAGCATAGTTTATCGCATTGAAAGAGCTCGCATCCCAAATTTCACCCCCAAGACGATATTTCCGAACCTCTTTGAGAACTTTGAACTCATCATCGCCAATTCTAATAAAACTTTCGCATTTTTTTGAGGGTAAACGCTTTAAAATGTTGTCAACAGCGTTGTGCGTGTGAGAAGTGATTAAGACACGCTTTTCCAACAACGCAAGAACTAGAATACAGCAGACCAAAGTTTCCGACTTTCCGGCACCAGGTAATCCTAGAACCAAAGCATAGTCTGAACAGGTTACAACTTTTTCAACCGCATATCGCTGCTCTTCGTTCAAATCGACGATAATATCAAGGTAATCTTGTTCAAACTCCGCGAAATTATTGTTGTACCTTCCAGGTAACTTTATAGAAGAAAATTTTTCGAAGACTGGTTCCTCAAAATCTATTATTCTCCTTCTGGTTTCTGTTGGAATATGCATTGTTTTGTGATTTTTGTTCTGTGAAACATCCTTAGCGAGAGTTGCGATCAAATTTCCACGAGAACGGGCCGCCATGGCATGACCTGCACCATCACGATCGATGCGCCAAAGCTCATTTGGACTCGCACTACCTAGCAATGATGACTGTATCAACATGTGCTCGTTGCTTTGCACTCGAAGAGGTCGAGAAGTTACTAGAGATAATATGTTATGGTTAATCTCAACCTTTTCGATGGTGGCACGACCAGTAACCATCAAGCCATCGTTGCGAGAAAGAACAACTCGATCTCCAGGACTAAATTTAGATAAAGAGCACTGCTCATTGGAACGATCCGAGACTAGAAACTCATGAAACCATTCATCTTCATCTACGGTATTTCCCGGTGATACACCGGTGAAAGAGTCTCGTCTAGGCGTACCATTTTCCGGAGTCAACGAGATTTTCTTTTGTATATTATGATGAACCAATTTTAATCCATTCACAGCAATCCCACCTCTTCTGGAACAAACTACTTCTACATCCATCCATGGCGTCGCCCTCTTACCATGCGAAGCGCTCGACTCAAGGTCAACCAGTCGAATCCATTTATTCAACCACTCTGAATGAGATTTTGTGATATGATCTGTACTTGCACCGAAGAACTGTAATCCAGAAGTCTGCTCATTTCCAGATTCAAGAGATTTGTGCAACGTAAAGCAACTCTCACGTTGAAAGCATCGTTCACACCAGCTACTCGGAGACATGTTGGGAAGGATACCAGAAGCTAATTTACTATGGGCGGGTGGAAGTTGCGCTCTCTCGATCATATTCTCAGTTGAATATGGAAATCTATTTTGATCCGGAGAAGTTTCTTCATCATCTCGTGGCTGCAAGGCTGCAGCTAAACGATTCCTCTGATGCATGAGAAATGCAATTTCCAAGTTTGTCCTTTCAATTACAGTTGTTTTGCCTTCTTCATTTTGGTCATCGTTCGTGTAGTGCAATATACCGAAAGGAGAAGCGCCTTGATTTTGAAAATATCTCTCACCAATCATCAGCGTGTATAGTAAAACTTGAGCTCCGTGTTCAACAACATCCTTCCACTTGCCAGTCTTAAGCTCTACTGGAACAACTTTGACATCGGTCGATTGCTTACCATTCCTTATTCTTGCTTCAGCAATTGCGTCTATTTGCCCCTTCAATCCTAATCTCGGAGCCCAAATTATTTCTTCAATATCCACAATTTCTGAAACTTCTAAAACGTTTGAATTACTCGCTCCATTCTTGCGGACTTCTACGTGCACGCCTCCACAGGGCTGATTAAACCGACGCGAATATTCTTCTCTCATATTTGCAATCTGATCTTCATTTCTATTCGCGCTACTTATCTTTGATTTGAGATCTCTCGCCATTATCCTGGCCTTGCGCGATAATGCCGTCAATTTTTTTGACCATTTTTCGACACCTGAGATGACATTTCTAGCGTGATCGATGAAATCGTCAACCGCTTTGTTTATGGCGTATAAATCTAGAGCACTTTTGCGGGCCAATCCAACTATGTAATCCTCCATACACTTTTCGTCCATACTCGCGAGATTGTTGGACACAGCACTAGAGCCTGACATTATCAAAGACTTTTCAGCAAGTTCGTGCAGTAGAGTTCCAAATGTCGCAGCTTCAGATGCATCTCCACCAGGACCATCACCGATAACAGTATTTATAAAAGATTTCCTCAGACATTGAAATGATCCTCCAAGCATGGTAGCGGACAGTAAGAGCTCGGGATGAAGAATCAAGATAAGACCGTTTGTTGCGGTGATTTCGCAGTTTCCAGAAATCTCTTGCCCTTCGTGAATTGAATGGATACGAATGAGGTCACTCACTTGGACTTGAATATCTATCCAATGATCTTTCAAAGTTATAACCTTTGGCACCACTCTGCATTTCGACTCACAACATGAAACAACATGCAAATGTAAAGTGGCATCATCTTTCTGTATACGGATGACTCTTTGCGCATCTATTCGTGCACCTTCCGCATCTATTCTCTCGAGCTTTTTCATCATCTTTTCTTGTAAGTTAATATCTGATGAATCCATTTTCAATGCATTCACGACTCGAGACGCGCTTACCGTGGAATTTTCAAAAGCTGTCTTTTTAATAGCGGTGATAGAGTCATTGTTCAAATAAATGTCATGATTTTCGATAATTTCATCGTCTTCGTCATCGTCCCATTCTGCAATGAACTCCTTTGGTGGAGATTTTTTTTTGGAAGTGGGATCATCTTCAACTAGAAACGTTCGTGCTCCACTGTGGGTTGCTTTTCTTTTCTTCTCGTTGTTATCGACAGATCTTTGATCTTTCATCGTCGTTCTTATATTGTCTTGAGCAAAAATCTGTTCATCTGCACTCCCCCAACTTAGCGAAGGCGCCGGAAATGACACCCGCAGCTCAACTTTCTTTTCATCCTCTTTCTTCTTTTTTTCTTTCGAATCTGGTCCAAATTCACGCGCCAAAGTTGTCGAGGGTGCTTTAACAAGCGTCACGGGAGAATCAGTACTTAATCTGTTTCTATCGCTCGCTCCAAGATCATCGTGAATTTCAATTTTACGCCGCTGCTGCTCCTGTTCGACTGCTACCTTGTCGGAAACAGAAGTCGTCTTCGTTAACATATTCAATCCACTGTTACTATTACTAACATTACCAAGACCCTCACTTTGTTTGCTCTTCGTGCAGAGTAAACGATCTAGCGCAGAAATCGTACTTTTCTTCTTCTGCCGAGGAGACGAGCGTATTGGCTGAGATCTCTCCGTTTGCGATGTAACATGTTTTGAACTCGTCGCAAAACCATAGGAGATTTTTTCGCTCCTCTCCATCGCTTGAGTGAGAGATATAAAATCCCCTCCTGAACCACCATCGAGTGGTCCATCATTCGCTACGGACCTGCAGATGTCACTAGCATTCTTCAACATCGCCGCATTATCGTCGCGTAAAACATTGTTCGACGATTTTCGTCCTCGCGTATCCTCACTCATATCGTTTCGTCTTCGTTCTTCTTATTCTTTTTTTTCAAAAAATGTGTTCGTGTTTTTAGGCACCGGATGCCAAAAGAGAGTAAAAACAAACGGCAAGTGGAGTGTTTATTTTTCGTTCAGTAGCGAACCGCGGAAGGAGGGGGAGGGGGAGGGAGGGATGGGAGCGTTAAAGCGTGTGGTTTCTCCCTCTCCTCTCTTTCTCTGCACTCTCTGCGCGCGTTCAGCTTTCCCCTTTTCCGAGAGTCACGCACGCATCCGTCGTGTTTTCTCGCCTTGATGAGTTTTTTTTTGATAGTTGTTGCTTGTTTACACATGTTTAGGGACACTCGTCGGAATCTAAAAATTTTTTTGTTTCGTCATTTCACACACACGCGCCCCATTCTCGCTCCAAGTGCTCGCGCGGGAAGAGTGGGATCTCAGGAACAAGCGAGAGTCAGCCGCCACGTCTCGAATACCTCTCAGCAAAGGGAAAGAGAGAGAGAGAAAATTGTCGGTATTATACTGCTAGCGCGCCAGCGTTCGGCTTAAACTTACGTGCAGTAACAACAAAAAGAGAAATCTCTTTTCGGAGAGAGAGAAAAGGAAATTTTCGTTAGAAGTCATACATAAACAATATAGAATGCGAAAGACAGCAGGTTCCTCCTCTTCCGCTGGAGCGGCGGCAGTGAAATCCACGCTACATGATGCAAAAAACGCGGTTGGCTGGGGAAAATATCACTGGGTACTCTTCATAATCACAGGGTTCTGCCTTATGGCTGAATCCGTAGAGGTGAACCTGTTAGCTTTCATGACCATCGAGGCAGCTAAGGAGTGGCAATTGAATCCAGTTCAAGCGAGCTCTATCGCAGCTTCAGTCTTTGCGGGAGAAATTGCCGGGTGCTCTGCGTTTGGAATATTCGGCGATAGATTTGGCAGGAAGCCTGCTTTCATTTTATCGATCGCATTGATTGCTGGTTTTGGAGTTGCTTCTTCCTTTTCGCCAAACGTGTACTTCCTCGTCTGCACACGGTTCTTGGTTGGCGTTGGTATTGGAGGCTTCTCGGTGCCTTACGATTTGCTCGCGGAAGTTTGTCCCGATAAAATTCGTGGGCAGGTGTTGATGTCGATTTGGGTGTGGTTCTCCATTGGTAGTATTTTGATCACTGAGTTAGCTTATTTTGTGCTGGATTCGCGAGGTTGGCGGTATCTTACTCTCCTAGCTTCTGTACCACCAGTTCTTTCGCTATTATTTCTCGGCTTTCTCGACGAGTCTCCTTCTTGGCTGCTCGCTAAAGGTAGAACAGAAGAAGCGGAGGCTATCATGGATAAGATTGCCAAAACAAACAAATTAGAGATAAAACCGTTCAGTTTGGAAGATGAGGAAGAACATCACGCGAGCATGAGCGATTTATTCAAGCCGAAATATCTGCTTGCAACGGTTTGCGTTTGGCTTACTTCTTTTGCGCAAACATTTTGTTATTACGGAATAATCCTATTTCTTCCGAGAATACTGCACGTGCCAAAGTCTGAAATGTTTCCGTTCAAAGAACTTATATATTCGTGTCTTGGAGAAATTGGTGGAACCATTCTAGGAGTTTTCATGGTTGAATATATTTCTCGTGGAAAGGTTTGCACGATTTCATTTCTTGTATTTGGCGTGGCGCTCCCACTTTTAGTAGAACCAAATGTACCAGTACCTTTAGTATTCGCAATGATTGCCCGGGCAGCAGCGCCAATATCGGGATCAGCATCATGGCTACTTAGCGCAGAAGCATACCCAGTAGAGATTCGTGCAACGGGGCATTCTTATGGTAACATGATTGCGCGTCTAGGTGCATTTATAACGACGTATTGGGGGGGTGCTCAGCTGTCGGCAACTACTTTAGCCTATGGTTACACGGCTGTATCTATAATTGGAGCTTTAGGGGGGTGGTTCAATCCCAAAGCAGCAATGTTGTTGGAGTGATGAAAAGAAATACAATTGTAAAAGTTAGTACAAGAGAAGAAATATCACCTATGCGTACAAGGACTTGCGCTATAAAACTAATCTACGACATATAAAAGCTGAATATATGCTCCAGCTCATTCCCCATCACTTTTCTCACGCGATAATACTTACACTGGCGGTAACTTTGCACGGCAAGTTGGGCATTCTAATTTCACATCCATCCATCTACTGAGACACTGCGTGTGAAAAATGTGACCGCAAGGTGCATGCATTTGCATTTCTGAAGACCTACTGCTTTTGAGAGTACTAAGGCAAATAGAGCAATCTCCAACTTCCACGTAACTCTTATGATAATTATGCACTTCCGGTAGCCATTTCGTTAACTTGAATGTAATAATTCGCGGATGAAAATAATGTTGTGCGAATAAAATTAACGACTGCGCGGACACATACAGTGTGACAGCTGCACACAAGACATAATTCGGCTCGTTTCGAGCAAAATTTTTCGGACATCCATAAAAATATAACGGGACGAATGCTCGAGTTATAGTGATTATCCCTACATACAGCGGTATGAAGGGTTTCCTCGAATTTGAGTATAAATTCCATAAAATTTGCGGAAGCCAATACGAGGATAACAATAAAACGCAAAATGTCTGAAAGTTTTGCAGGATGTAAATCAGGAATGCACCGCCAAAGAAACCGCCGTAGAATTTCCCATATAACGCAGAAAGCTCTCTCCGCAAGGCAATCCAAGAACTATTATTATTAGAAGCGTTTCTTATTTTCCACACATGTAACAATAATCGCATTTCGAATACTGAAAACATCATAAATTCTAAAAATGCAAGGCAGGCAAAAGATGGGAATATTTCTTCAACAACCATGCCATAGATCAAATGACCGAGACAAAGGTACGCATCTAATGTTGCCTGGAATCCTATCGACAACAAAGATAATTTTGACAAAGAACTTTGCGTATTACCCACATATTCAATTTGTTTTGCGAGCGCATACAGCTGAAGCAGAACAGTTCCTATTGAAACGTAACCATAGTTGCTTGCTTTTGCATAATACTCGTGCATCTTAAATGTTGTTGCATTGAGGACAAAGTCAAAGCCACAATTGTCAGAAACTAAGGTCCCTGTGACAGCCGCATCGAAGGAAGCATCAGGTAAAAAAGCTCTACGAGGTAGTGTATACTCGTATTCGCTCATTTCATCGACGATAGCTTTTGATTTTCCTTCATCGTTGTCTCCAACTTTTTCATGAAGTAAATATCTTCCTGGTTCGATGAACAATTTAAGAGCAAACTCACACGCAGAGGGATAAGCTGTGGTGTTTAATGGTCCCGCAAATAACGAATTTAATCTTTGTCGACGACGCATTGCTTCATAAAGTGACGTTCCTGTATCAATAGCTTCTCCATCCTCGCTTTGTGTCGCGTTTGCATCTTTCCTCCGTGCGTTTTCCCAGGCTAAATCTGAAGCCGAAGTTCTGAGTGCCTTTCTAAAATCTGAATTATAGAAACGCTGTTCGTTTAAATTTTCCAACGTAACGTGCTGCTCTAGATTTCTGCTCTGTCCGTGTCCGTGAACTATTCCGGTGGCGTTTAGGTACACTCCAGCGAAATTTATGTGCATGGTAGGAGCTGAAGTCGTTCCCACCAACAAGTCTCCTTCTACCCAAAAACAGTTGTGTTGTGAATCGTGTTTCTGTTGTCGCATCTGCACTTGTAAAACTCCCTTCGAACCGCTGGTGAAGTATCTTTTATTCGAAATTTCACGCGAAGACGTGGAGAGCAGCTTCGACGATGGAGCGTGCCATGCGCCTTTAAACGTCCCGGAGACATCCTCCGGAAATTTTCTTTTTTTAATCAACTTCGTTTCGTTTTCTCCTTCTTCTTCTACGTTTGCGATTGCGACGCGTTCCCTCGCGCGAACTGGGAGCACCTCCAGGAGAAAGAAGACTAAGAGAGTAACGATAATTCGAGCGCAGCGGTGGCGACGCCACGGATGCGTCCACATGCTCAAATATTCCTTCCTTTTTCTTCTTCCATCTTGTGAAAAACGGATTTGTTTTTTGTGGAGTTGTACTGAGGGAGAGTCTACTAACTACATGTTTAGGAAAAAAGGATATAAAAAACGCATGATCATGAACAAAATATTTCTCGTTATTTCAACCACAAACCTGTTTATCTATATGGTATGTTTATCAGCATGTATATATACATACAGTGTGTATGTGAGGAAGTAAATATATCTCAAAATTAAAGCCCGTTGTTCTTCTCAAACTTTTGAATGGAATCTAAAACCATAAGCGTAATCATGGCGTGCGGGGCAATACGCACATAGTACGTGGGAAAGCCAGTATAAAATTTCAGCGGACCACCTTCGGCGAATGTCTTCATTGCGCAGTCTGCCATACCAGAATATGGTAATTTACCCGTCACTGGATCAACTTTTTGCTTTTGTAACATCGTCTTCACGTAATCAAAAGGTAACGAAAAGAAGGAGGCAAAGAAACCAGAGATGGATGATGCGATGAATGTCTTCGGAAAACCCGTGAAACCTTGCTCAGCTAACATCTCTTTCGCTTGGTCGTTAGAGGCAAGCATACCCATATTGAGAGCCATTGCACGGATAGCAGTGGTGCTCGCACCAGTGAATAAACCTCCCACGCCTTCGTTCTTTACAATGTCGGTCAAAGCATGAACAACGCCGGTGTAATTTCTTCTTTGATCGACGGGTAAAGTTTTATCCGCTTGCATACGAATCAATGACAAATCCGCCGGCGAACCAAATATGGCACCTAAACCACCGGCCGCTAAACCGGCTCCGGCTTTTTGCGCGAGCGGCAAAGCCTCCCCGTTGTTCATTTTCTTGAGGTAATCCACGAGCTCAGAGTGGATACCAAGACGAGCCGTCGTGTACGTCGCTTGACGCAACAGACCGGCAGACAATCCGGTGTAAAGCGCACCAAAACCATCGTTTTTAATGATCCCAGCGGCAACACCGATAGGTCCACCAGAAGCGCCGAGTTGTAATCGAACTTTGACGATATCGATCGGTTGAATCACGCACGTAGCGCCCATCCCCGAGAGACCACCGTTCATGAATGGTTTCACGGCTTTCCAGACGGGATTATCGGCCATAGTTGTCGTCATCTGATCTATTTGTTTCTGTATCCGCGTGTATTTGTGTGTGTGAAAGAACTTCTACTCTCTATGTGCTAGTAATACCGACGAGGATTAGTTACTCTCGCCGCTTTTTTTTTTGTGGTTTTTTATCGCCCAACCTGTTTTTTTGTGTGTGAGTTCTACGTGCCGCCTTTTTCGGCCTCATCAGGGTCCATAGATCTATACCCTCTTCCCTCTATACATAGGCTTTTTCTCGCTCTCTCCCCGTTTCCGCCGTCCTTTCCACAGAACCCAAGAAAAAACTCCCCGCACGTCGTACTCACACAAAGAGCACGAAGAGAAAAAGAAGACTAGAAGAAATAGAACAACTACAACAGCGACGGCAGCAACAACAACAACAAAGCACGAACGCGAAAATACAAAGGAAGAAAAAGTTACAGCGCAATCATGGTTCTCAACGATCTTGGGAGTAAGTTGGCGAACGCTTTGAGCTCCCTGAGCAAGCACACCGTCATAGACGAGGAAATTATGGAAGATGTCTTGAAGGAAATCACGAAAGCTTTACTGTCCGCGGACGTAAACGTCCAGTACGTCGTCCAGATGAAGAAAAACATCGTAAAAGCTGTCGATATCGATGATCTCGCCGGCGGTATCAACGCGAAGAAAGTGTTAGAAAAAGCTGTGTTCAACGAGCTGTGTAATATGCTTGACGGTGGCGATGCAAAATCGGAAGTAAAAGCCAAGTTTGTTCCGAAGAAAGGAAAACCAAATGTCGTGATGTTTGTGGGTTTACAAGGTTGCGGTAAAACAACAACATGCACAAAATACGCGAGTTACTACGCTCGGAAAGGATTCAAACCAGCACTAGTTTGCGCAGATACATTTCGTGCGGGTGCTTTTGATCAATTGAAGCAGAACGCAACAAAAGCTAAAATTCCTTTCTACGGCTCGTATACCGAATCAGATCCAGCTAAAATAGCAGCAGAAGGCGTGCAAAGATTCAAAGAGGAAAAGTTTGATTTAATCATAGTAGATACGTCGGGAAGACATAAGCAGTCTGAGGCTCTCTTTGAAGAGATGCGAGCTGTAGACGAGGCTGTGAATCCAACGATGACTATATACACAATGGATTCTTCCATGGGTCAAATGGCGAAAGATCAGGCGGAGGCTTTCAAGTCCGCAGTCGATGTTGGTGCAGTGATAATGACGAAAACGGATGGTCATTCGAAAGGTGGGGGTGCAATCGCAGCAGTTGCGGCCACTAAATCTCCTATTATTTTTGTGGGGACCGGCGAACATCTCGAGGACATCGAACCATTTGATACACAACCTTTTGTTTCGCGTTTACTTGGACTTGGCGATTGGCAAGGCTTGATGGAAAAGTTATCTGACGTAGTCCCGGAAGACCAAGGGCAAAAATTAGTCGATGGTATTACCTCTGGACAATTCACGATGCGTTTGTTATACGAGCAGTTCCAAAATATAACTAAGATGGGACCGATGTCTCAAGTCATGTCGATGATTCCAGGAATGGCAGATGCGCTACCGCAAGGATCTGAGAGAGCTGGTCAAGCTAAGATTAAAAGAATGTTATGTCTGATGGATTCCATGTCAGATACAGAGCTAGACACGTGCAATATGAAAATATTAACGGACAAGAAACGCATGATTCGGATTGCTCGTGGCGCAGGAAAATCCCCACAGGCATATATAGAGTTGTTAGAAGAATTTAAACGGTTGGCTAAAATGATGAAAGGAATGAAGGGAATGAAAATGCCAAAAGAGGGTTCACGTGGTCGAGGAGGACACGGACAACAACAAGCTATGCAGCAGCAGATGTCACAAATGATGTCGGCGTTACCCCCACAAATGCGCAACATGTTTGGCGGTGAAAAAGGGTTAATGAGCATGATGCAGCAGATTGAGAAGGATCCTTCTATGATGAGTAAGATGATGGGTATGATGGGGAACAAGAGATGAGAAATCAAATAATCAAGCTCATGTAGTCTTTTAGTAACACGATAACACGAACGAAGAAAGAGAAATGGGGCACGTTTTCCTGAAAATTTGTCATATTTTTGTTTTACGTTACCTCCCTCTCTCGTTGCACTCACTCTTCCTCACTTTTACGAAACATAAAAGAGCTATGCTCCGTCGCGCGGTTTTACAATCGCGCAGCGTAGGAAGGTCGTCAAGTGTAAACCAAGACAGATTCTCTGCTCGCTTTACGCCGGTAAGTATTATTCGTTTTGCTTCACCTACGCCTACGTCGACAAACGGGGCGGACGTCTCCGAGATACAAGACGAGAAGGAGTTGGAAAAACTTGTAGAGGAGTCACAAACGAAATCGATAGTCGTAGATTTTTATGCAAACTGGTGTCAGCCCTGTAAGATCTTAACCCCGCGTCTGATGAAAGCGCTTGAGGGAAAATCTCGCAGCGTAAAGATGGTGAAAGTTGATGTAGACATGTTTCCGAATATCGCGGAAGCTTTAAAAGTTACTTCGCTCCCGACAGTGTTGCTTCTCCACAGAGGCCAGTTTGTTGAAAAATTTTCAGGCGTGATAACAGAAGACGACTGCGAAAAATTTGTAAATCGAGCAGTAGATAGAGTTCGTGACGAAAGTGACGAAAATAGTGAATTTCGGGAGAATGAGAAAGTGCGCAGCTCGTCGGATGTAGTTGATGTCGCAACCATCCAATCAAAGGTTGAGGTCGCTTTACAAGGCTTGGCAGAAGGAAGCTCAGCTAGTTCGGCGACACAGCGAGATGCTCTCGTCGCTTTTACAAATTCGGAAGAATCTATGCGTTCGGCTCCAGCATTTCTACGGGCTGAAATATACAGCGTTTTGGCGATGATTGAGCTGAATGGAAGTGAAGCTTCCCAATCCCTCGAAACGGTTGATTCTTTGGTTATCGCTGCGGAGCAAATATTAGCAGAAGCAAAAAAGGACGGAATCGGATCACCTAAAGTATCCTTCTCCGCCATCGCAGCTCGTGCTCGCTTGAAACTTAGAATTCGTGCAAACGAAAATAATGTAACGTTCGGAGACCATGCGAAATGCATATTCGAGTACGAAGAAAGCAACGCAAAGTCTTTTGACTCCTGTTTGAGAGCAGTTTTAGCGTCTGTAGTAGTATCAGATTGGGAGAGAGCATGCGATTTTTCCCTTCGTTTACTCAGTTTAAAAAGCGACATCCACGCGAAAGAGAATTCGAAAACTCTCGGCAGAGAAATATGCGTTGAAGTTATTGACTCAATCAATTTTGGTGCTACTTCATCATTAGCAGAAAGAACGCGGAGACGTCTCGCTTCTATACTTTTCGCTTGATGTGAAGGAGCAAATTAAGATAGAAATAGCAAATCATGTTGCAGAAAAAGCACAATGCGATGCAAAAAAATAAGAAAGGTACAAAAAATTACAGCTTCTCCGCTTAAAATTACAACTTTTCTATTGCCGTTTCGACGATTTCTACCGCAGATGGTCTTAAATTTGGATTTTTATGCAGACACATGATTACTAAATTCCGTAAAGCTAAACTTCTTTCCTTTGGAATTGAATCTTTTTCTTCTTTTGATTTGCACTCGCGGAATTTCCTTCCAGCTGCAAGTTCATACAACATAGCGCCGAACGAAAATATATCACACGAAGGTTCTGGTTTCGCATCAGCATTTAAATTCAGCAATTCAGGAGCAACATATCCACCGTCGCCATCTTCAACGCGCCACGCGTGACCTGGTGCCCACGCTAGACCAAAATCCCCGATTTTGAATGTTCCCTGACGATCGATAAAAATATTCTCTGGCTTCAAATCCAAGTGAAGGACTGAGTGCGAATGGATATGTTTCAATCCACTCCCGATCTCATAAATTAAGCGCCATATATCGCGTTCCTCTAGGACAACGCCTGGTCTTAATCGCTGCAGGGCAGTGCCGAGTGAGCCACATTCGCAGTACTCGAATTGCATGCAGAAAAGGCGCTCTTGCTGCCATCCTCTGAATACTTTCACCACGTTCTCGTGTTCCGGCAAATTTGCGATTGCCTCGAGCTCCCTCATAGCAGATCTCCGATCTGAATCGCTCGTAAAAGGCTTATGTCGTTTTTTCACGACGAAAGGTTCTCCTGTTTCCAGACCGGTTACGAGCCACACTTCGGCGTTCGCAGTTCTACTTAGTCTTCGTTCGTAACGAAAATGAGCATCAAAGCGAAAGTTTGAAGGCAAGGAGTTTGATTTTTGACGTCTGAGATTCGTGACAGCTAATAGTTTGGTTTCGTTCAAAGAGTTCATGCGCGTCAATCCATCCTCTTCCTTCAGTTCCTCCTCATCAGGAAAACTCGCTCGGTGCATAATCGGACGAAGCAAGGGAGGCGGCTCTTCGGAAGTGAATAACGTCGACACTGGCGGAGGAGAACGCGGAGAAATTAAATCCTCTTCTATTTCATTTTCATCACACGCTCTCGTCATCGTCTTCTCACTCTTCTTCTTCTGTTTCTCCGTGGAGACGCTAAGATCGGGCGTTAACAAAACAGAAACGGGAGAAAACTGTAGTCCCACGGAAGATGATTTCGTAGCATAATTCGCCGTCGTCGTCGGCGTGTTCGTCTCCCCCTCGTCATCGTTTTCTCGCAAAAATGTCATGCGTAAGCGCGTCATTATCGGCGTCAGACTGTTGTTACTCATCGCATTTACGAAGAAACTCTCAACATGGTGTTTTTCATCGCTTTGTTTTTCAACTCATCAAAGAAAGCATAGTTTGACGCGAGAGGAGGAGGCAACTTCTCTCGGAGCGTGTTACGTAGATTTTTTTTTTCAAACTTTTTTGAAAACTCGGCTGCGACGCGACGCGTTGTGCATTTGAACAATCAATAATAATCCTGCTCTACATTTTTTAAATGCGCGCTTTGGCGCGTTTCCGTATTGTAAATATTTCTTACATTCACGCGCACGCGGAGAGAAACTGATACGACCATGAGCGAGGGAAAAGAATTTGGAAAGCGTTTCACGTTTGAATCGAAGTTGAACTGTCCAGCGACAGTCTTTGTCGTGGACAAAGATACGCAAGATTTCCGCGAATTCCACATGAAACGAGTAGGGACGAAAGAGGCTGAAACTTTACGAACGGGCATTGAACTGGTAGATCTAGACAAAAATGGTGAAAAGAAAGAGAAAAGATTCGTCACGGTCGTACGCACTGTCCCGGGAATAAAGCTTCCAATAGTTGTAAAGCCTTTATTGAAAGGTGGCCACGTCGAATTCGTCGACACGCGAAGCACGTCACCGAACGCTTTAGACGACTTTATGAAGGGGAAAACGAAGACGCACGAGACAATATTTAGAACGGTGAATAATATCACAAAACATGCCGTAGTGGATGGAGTGATCTCAATTATTCCAGTAACAGAAACAACGTGTAAAGTCGTGGCCAGCGGTTTGTGTCACGTCACGCTGGGATCTCTCGGCAGACTGATTGAGAACATAATCGTCAACGGGATCGGGAGATCCTACGAGCAGTTACCAGAAATTTGCGACGAATGGCTCGTGCATAAGCGTGAAATTTTGAAAAAAGAAAAGAAAAATACTACGAAAGTATCTAAATCTAAAGCTAAGACAGAAGATAGCGAAAACGATAACGACAGCGAGTCATCTTTCGCAACTGCGTCGACTGAATTCAACGAATCCGGAGAGAGCTCACAAAATCAGATATTAGATATCGATTCATTCGCAGCTCCGCTGACGCCCATACTCAATAGTATTTTATCTTTCAGTGGGTTTGGGCCCTCTTATAATAAAGACGAAGAGGAGGAGCAAGATGGGTTAGATGGCGATCTTGATGAAGTGAAAAAAGATATGAGCTTTGAGCTGGTTGAACAAAGTGTAGATGCCTCGGATGTAAACAGCCTTGATGGTAAGAAAAAAGTAGTAAAAGTAGAACGATCGATGAAAAAAAGTAGTGGCGGTTTCATCTGCTGCTTCGCGACGCCTGCGGTCGAGTCTTGAATAGTTCTTCTCATAGTTTTTGTAGTAATTGTGTTTGTATTCCAACAAAGCGAGCTAAATATTTCCAATATTTTTAATCGAAAGTTTGCTTGTTTGCCTGCGCATTGTAAAAATCTGCGACTTGATGCGCGTTAGTCGCCATCTCTGGCTCTTTATCGTCTCGGCTCCTCAAAAAGCGTGGAAAACGTAAAGCAATACCCTTGTTTGGATCGACTAAACCCATCGCAGCTTTGTGTGTTGGAGAGATCGACAAATCAGCCGCTTTCACTTCCCAAACTAACTTTGCGTCAAACCACAAGTCCGGTGCCATACCTTCAGGATATTTGTAGTAAGAGCGAGGACCTTCTATCAAATGTGGTTCAAGCGCTTTAGACAAAGTTTCCAAGTCGACCTCGGAAAAGCCAGTTCCAATTTTACAAATAGTTTGAAACTCTTCTCCGTCTTCGTCGTAACACGCGAGAAGAAATGCTCCATACACTCCAGTCCTTTTTCCTCTGCCATGCCAAGCACCGATTGGAACCAAATCTAACGAGTCTCCACATCCTTCCATGTAGTCTTTCTTCAACTTCAACCAATTTAATGAACGTTTGGAAGGTTCGTAAGTAGCATCCATAGTCTTTACAATCAAACCTTCGGTATTTGCAGCAATGGATTCATCTAAAAACACTTGCAACTCCTCCACGTCCCTGCTCGTTTTTGCAGTGGCAAATAGGAATTCACCCTTGGTTTCCTTGAATGAATTATACAGTGCAAGACGTCTATCGCTCATCGGTTCACGCAAGAGCGACTTTCCGTTCAAATATAAACAATCAAATGCGTATAACGCGACTTGCACTTTCACATCTTCAATTTTGATATTTTTCTTCCCTCTCGTACTCAAAATCTGAAAAGGAAGAATCTTATCTTGCTCTCGATCGTACGCCACAGCTTCACAATCAATGACTACCGAAGTTATTTTCCCATCTGCGTTGTTCAAGTAATTTTTGAATTTCGAAACAATATCAGGGAATTTTGGCGTGTTGTCTTCCTGATTTCTGGAAAAGATCTTTATCGATCCATCTTCGAGCAAGTGCACCTGAGCACGCTCGCCATCATACTTATATTCGCACGTGAACTCAACGTCCGAAAATCTGTTCAAAACTTCTGCAACGCCGGTCGTTGGCTTAGCCAACATGGGTTTGACAGGTGCACCCGGTTTGAACTGACATTTCTCCTGCAGTCCATCGATGCCAACATCCAAGAGCGCCGGGACAACCAAGTCATAGCTCGGACATTCCGAGAAAACGAGCTTCACAATGTCTACAGCTTTCAGGAGTTGATCTGCTAAGGCATTAGCGCCTAGCTTCAAACCTGCACTTTTGTTTGATTCTAAAACGATAGCATGCGTAAGAGCAGCGTTCACGGTTTGCTGAGCAAGACCAATGCGCAGCTTTCCTTGTAACGCTCGAACAATGTATCCAGCTTCGCTGCCTTTGGCAGCAACCAACAATTTCTTAATCCGTCCCTTCTTTTGATCGACTGAATTCGTCCCTGCTGTTGTAGCTATCACCCGGAACTCCTGTAATACACCTTTTACTGTTAACGGTGCGGGTTGGAACATTGTCCGTTGCGTCGATCGGGATGCCATGGCAACAGATCCCAAATCGCCAGCCTCGCGGTAGTCTGCCTTTATGTTTGCCTCTTTGCGGCCAGTTGCTTCGGCCAGACATTTGATCAGAGTAGCGTCACCTATACCGAGATCAATACCTTCGTGTTGCGGCGCGATGGTATTCGAAGCCAAATAAACTGCTGCGAGCAAATCTCCAGATAATCCGCCACGAATGATAGATCTGAAAGTATTCGTCAACAAGTTTGTAATCTCCAACCGTTTCGTTGTCTCTGCAATATTTTCAAAAGTGTCCGCCACGATTCCAAATGGTGTTGCCGTATTTTCCTTCCAAGACGGGATCGATTCCGATGATTGGTCGATATACTTTTGTGCAAGCTCAACTTGTAAAGCTCCAACGCCAGCTTCAGATTTTTCCTTACCAGTCTTTGATTTTGTTTTCTTTGCTTTTTTTTGAACTGAAGCTGAGAGTGGGCCTTCAACGTCTTCGATTTCATCGTCTTCTTCTTCTTCTTCTTCTTCCTCCTCCTCTTCCTCTTCTTCGTCAGATTCACGCGATGCTTTGTATTCTTCGTCCTTTTCATCACTCGCGTTAGCATTACTGATGTTCTCCCTCGTCGCCTTCTCATTTTCTTCTTGTTCCTCTGTTTGTTCAAGCTCTACTGCTGCTGCTGTTTTTGGTTGTTGCTGTTTTTGCTCCAAATTCTTCTTCGCGTTGTCCAACTTTGTTTGTTCTGCGAAGGACGATATTTCCGCTTTTGCCTCGAGAATTTCAGATTTCTTCACCAGTTTGCGCTTCTTTGCGATACCTTCGATGTTTTCTTTCTGCTGCGTCGGCGAATTGTTCTCCGTCGTCGTCGCCGTCGTCGTCTTTTGTTCTTCTTTTTGATTTCCTCCTTCTTCTCGAGCTTCGTCGTGTTCGCGCGCTTCGGCACAATCTATGGAGGACTGTGCCTTCCTCTTCTCGAAAAATCCCGACAAAGTCTTCTGTTTCTTCGCGGATGCGGGTGGAGTGGACGACATCTTTTCCGTCTCCTTTTTGTGAGTGCGCGTGTATCGCGTAAAGAGCTGGATGTGAAGTGAGGGAGAGATTCCCTTTTTTTTGAATTTTTTTGTGCTTTGCCATTATTGAGTCCTTGTGTCACTGAGACATTGACCAGAGATGCGATGTCCTGTCAGCTGCCTGTGACTTTGCGCCCTGTCTGCCCGATGATGCTCGCACAGCACACGTGCAATCAATTTTCGTACGCAAGAGGGGGGTAAAGAAAGAGTGTTGAATCCGATGATTCACTAATCACGCAAATAGCACAGAGCGAGTTTTACAACATTTTTTCAAAACTAAATACAACATTCTATTTTTTCCTTCCCGAACACTCGAACAAGGATACTTTTCTTTCAGCCTTCTTCACCAAACTCTTTCGTAAACCTCTCGTGTACTTCTAAGTCAGCAGCCGCCACTGTTGGTCTCGCCCTCAACAAAATCTTTTTGAAATCACCCAACGTTATGGGTGGAGGCATTACTCGATCCGCATATCCTAAGCTGGCAAGTTCATCTAGCGTTGAGGCCCAAGCGGAAGGATCTCCCGGAGAGCACGGTATGTAGTACTCCTTTGATTCGTCTTCTTCTTTGGTGACCGTTTTGAAGTGAGTTGCCTCTTGTGTCTTACGAACGGGCTCATAAAGCACATCTTTCACGACATGGTCTATGTCAGATCCAGAAAAGCCGGGTGTCTGCGCGCCCAAACTTTCAAAATCTTCACTCGTCAAATCGTGAGGAGTCTCCCCTACGTGGACTTTGAACATATGCGCTCGAGCCGCCGCTTCCGGGAGTGGTATGTAAATCCTTTTGTCAAAGCGTCTTCGCACAGCCTGATCCAACGAGTACGGCGTATTTGTTGCGGCTAAAACTAGAACTTTCCCGGCTGAATCAGAACCAACGCCTTGCATCTGCACGAGTATCTCCGTTTTAATGCGTCTGGACGCCTCAGACTCACCCGATTCTCCTCTAGCCCCGCAAAGCGCATCTATCTCGTCGATGAAAATGATGGAAGGAGCTTTTTCTCTTGCCATGGAGAACAAATTATTCACCAACTTCTCCGATTCACCCATCCATTTCGACACCAAGTCTGACGAGCTCACCGAAAAGAAAGTAGAATCTGCCTCCGTTGCAACTGCTTTTGCCAAGTACGACTTACCCGTTCCGGGTGGACCATACAATAAAAATCCGGACCAAGCCTTTCGCTTACCCGTAAAAAATTGAGGAAACTTTACTGGTAAGATGACAGCTTCTTTCAGAGCATCTTTGGCGAGATCTAATCCTGCTACGTCGGACCATTTTACGTTTGGTTTTTCTGTCACTATTGCGCCTCCCAGTTGTTGTTTCATTTTAAGCTGCTCCGTGCTATCTTCCTTTGATGAAGTACCACCCGCATTTGATGTGGAGGCCCCGTTTGAGCTCGGCCGAGCTTTAATAGCCTCAGGATTACCTGATTCCGTGGCTTGATCCGTTGCATTCTTCTGCTCTGCTACAATTTTATGCAACTCTTCGGCTCTTTCGAGATATTCGTTGAACTTTCCTTTGATGGTGTCTTGCATCCTTGGATTCTTTTCATACTTCAAGTAGCACTTGAAATGATCGAGTGACTGCATGTAGAGCGTAAAAGCGGTTTCATAATTTCCCGCTTTATCTTCTCTGACCGCTTCTTTTACTATGCTTATCGCCTTATCTCGAATCGCCGCACCTCCTTCCATCTTTGAATGACCAAAATCACGACGACACAAAGGCACTCTCACAAACACAAAAAAAACTCCTTCCGATTGAGGCTCTTCTCTCACTCCGCTCGCTTTGTGTGCGATTTTCTTTTTTCTCGCGTTGTTAGTCGCGGCGCGCTCTCGCTTCGAAGCTCACAGGAAACAACTCCTCTCCGTGTCTTTCACGTTCGTTCGTTCTCTTTGCGCGCGCGCGCGGCGTATATTTACAAAATGAAGCACGAGAGCACCCAGAGGAAGATTTCTTCTCCTTCTTTTCTTTTTTCTTTTTTGAAAAAAAAAAGCTCGTCGTCGTGCTCTCTTCTCTCTCTTCTTCGTCACTGACCTCTCGAGCACAAGCTGCGCTTCAGAATATATTATTACAATTTAAGTAGTAATTATGGCTTCGATTCTCCGCGCTTCGCGACGTCTTTTGGGTGTTAACAGTAATAGTCTTAGCTGCAACGGTCTTCCTGTATGTGAGAGTAGATTCTCGTTGGTTTTCGGAAGGGGAGGAGAACGCTCGATCGCGACGACGACAAAAACAAACGCAGGAATGGGGTCGCCAACAGGTACTGCGCCTCCTCCAACGGAGCCTTTAGAGGAAGAGCACGAACTGATCTGGGATGCGGGGGATAAGCACCCAGAAACAGCGTTGGATAATTTACCGGAAAAGATAGTTGGAAAATACGAAGCATTGGGTATGCTCGTCGGTGCTTTGTGCTTCATGGGTGGAGTGTACACTTTTGCCGGTTATTATGATAAAGCAGCGTCTCGCCCATTCGTCGAACGCGACATGGAGAAGAGGTTGAAGAAAGAGTTGGGCGGCCGATAAGGCGCGCGCCCAACAAACGATATGTGAGAAAAGTTGTAAAATAATACGGAACCAAAAAAGAATTCTTAGGAATCCAGCGCGGCGACTCTCCTGTTCTTACAGCCTGCAGTATCTATTGCTATTGGGACTATTTGCCGACTTCGACGTCGATTAATTCTCTGTTTTTGACTTGCGCTTTGAAGTCGGCGTGCGCTTCGTCCCACACTTTCTTCGAATCGTAACTTTTGGCAGACGCCGAGCGATCTGGAAGCTTTAACATTTCTCCATGATCCTCCTCGTCTTTCAGACACTTCTGCCACCAATGGCGCATCAATTCCACGCACTTTTTCTGCGCATTTACACGAATAACACGATTATTCTCGTCGTAATCTGTAACTTCCCACGAGCCGTACGTTGGCCGTCGCGGGATCGGCGTGAAACTTTTGTCGGACTCGTTAAATTTCAAGCCGCCACCGGCGTTGTATTCCTCTTCTTCATCGTATTCTTCCACTTCTTCTCCAATCGGATGCTCCCATTCGCGGTCAAATATTGCCTCTTTGCGCAGTGCGATTTTCACAGAAGTTTCTGTAACATCTACGCAAACGTCTTTCGCCTTCGTGCCGAGAGGAACCAATACAGAAAGCGTGACGTCGCTTGAGGTTTGCGACCACATGTAATCGAGATCTCCCGCGCTATTTTGGTTCTCTTCGGTTCCTCGACTACTTTTCTTCCAGACAAATATACCGTTTCGGGTGAACTTTTCTTTCCTCCGAGCTATTGCTACTCGCCTTCTTTCTTCTTTTTCTTCTTCGGAAAAGAGAGAACTCGTTTCGTGTTTTTCTGTTTCTTTTTCTTCTTTCGACGGCGGTTCTCGGAACACAATCGTACCGGGTTGGTCACGCTCGAACTGTTTGCCTTGCTCGATCCATTGCATCTCACGGAACTCGCTTTCGCTCATCATCTTCTCCTCTTTTGAAAAATGATGATGGTTTTCCGCGTCGCGGGACAAAGTCGCAGATGAAGGAAAGTTAAAGTCGACGCTTTCGCCGCTTCCAATTGTCACTCTCGTCGGTTGGTTCAACTTCGTCACTTGCGGTTGCTGTGGGAAGTGCGGCACGTTTTTCTTCCCCTCAAAACCATTCATCGCATCTCTGTTTCCATCTCCGTCGCCATCGCTATCGTCATCATCGTCTCCGTAGTCGAGTTTATCCCACTTCGAGTAATCAACCATGCTGTGCTATATCGTACACGTGTGGTTTTTTACTATCGCGCGCGGTGGCGCAAATTCGTAGACGAAAAAAAAAATAAAAAAAATATCCGCTTGCAAAACGCAACAACAAAAAAAATTACGCGCGCGCGTAAACAAACAGTATACGAGGAGAGTTTTGATGTTTTGATGTAAAAGAGCGAGAGAGAGAGAGAGAGTTGGACGCGTAGCAGAACTGGAAATCGCCGAGAAAGGCGCATCCTCGGGGGAGGGGGCGAAAAGATCTTCTCCTTTGTGTGCTTTTAATAATGAGTAAGAAACAACAAATGGCGAGGGGTGAAAAAAGAGCGTCGGCGGACGAAGAAGAAAGAAAGAAGAAGACGAAGAAGAAGACGGAAAAGCGTCGTAAACTTTTGGAGCATTTGAGTATAAAAGCTACAACTACTACTCCGTCGAAATCTTCTTCGCATCCTTTCGATGTGGACGCGAGCGACCACTGCGAGACTCCTTTCCAAGCGTACAAAGATATCGAACCCTTTCTGTTTCGAATCGCTCTGAGTTTAAAGAAGACGAAGGCTAATTTGAGAATATACGACCCGTATTTCTGCGAAGGTTCAGCGAAGGAACATTTGAAGCGACTCGGTTTTGAAAGTGTACACAACGTCAATGAAGATTTTTACGATAATATAAAGAAAAATTCAATTCCAGACTACGACGTGTTGCTTACAAATCCTCCGTATTCGTCTGACCACTTCAAGCGAATATTGAACTTCTGTGGGACGAGCGAGAAACCTTTCTTTCTTCTTCTCCCAAACTTTGTCTGCCGTAAGACATACTACGCGAACGAAATAACAAATCGAAAGAAAGAGCCGTTGTTCTTAATTCCGGACGAGCTGAAACCTTATCGCTATTGGGCACCAGGAAGGAAAGGATTTGAAGAACGGGCAAAAGGAACAACACCTTTCATAACTTTTTGGTATCTCGAGTTCGGCAGTGCGATTGATAAAAACGAAATTCGTAGCTGGTGGCTCAAGAAGTACTCGCCTCATTCGAGATGTGAACTTCCCGCGCCAGAAGAAAGTCTGCCGCAACAGCAACGTTTGCAAAAACGCAGCAACCCAAACAAAAGAAGACGAGAGAAAGCGCAGAATAAAAATAGAGGGAAGGAGCAGAGAGAAAAAATAAGCGGCAGCATCTATTACGATCCAAACGTTGCCCTGGAAAAAAAGAGGAAGAGACTAGAAGCGAAAGAGAAAGGTCCGAAGAGTAGCGCGAGACAGGAGTAAAATCGTTTAGATATGTTCCAAGTGCCCGTTTGTATTCATCCAGAAGTAGCAGTGTGCGAGCTTTTTCCTTTTATTCTTTTTTTTTATTCGAATATAATACTTCGTGTGCCTCATTCCTTTTGTGTGTACTACCCGACTGTTTCTCTCTTTCATCATATGAGTACGAGCGACGACGACACAACTGCCGACTGTTTCGACTAAAGACTACAGATTCTCTATTTATCGTTCGCAGATCTTCTACTCTTCCCCGCATGAAGCGTCTCCTCGCGCGACGTCTTCTTCGGGCGGCACTCTCCTCGACGCCACAAGAGCGGCAACGCCATCTGACGATAGGCAATAACCACATCAACGTTTTTGCACCTTCGCGACGATCAAAGAGGGCGGGGATCCCACCCTCATCCGCTGCGTCCTTCTTTACAGACGACGGTAAGAGGAACTCGCTGGCGCCAGAGGAGACGACGACGACGACGACGACGACGACGATGAAGCAGCCACAATCAAAGCACCAGCAATACGATAACCACCTTCTCGCGAAGAAGACAAGCGCCGAAGCGTCCGCAGATAGGACCAGATACGACGAAGAAGAGGATGAGGATGGAGAGGAAGAGGAGGACGAGATGGAGGACGAGGAAGAAGAAGAGGAGGAGGAAGATGAGAAAATAATCAAGGAGGGGTTGAGGGAGGCAAAAGTCTTAACGCAAGAAGAAAATCGGTTCATAGACGTGGACAATGTGAGAACAAAATCGAGTGACGACCCGTATCGCGTAGAGCATTTATATTATACGCTCGAACGATTACAGTACCAGTTTCCATTGCACTTTCGACACCCTGTTTCAAAACATTGGGAACTCGTCGACAAAACGTTCAAAGTCACCGAGGAATATTCAAAGTTGAGACCGCCGAGAAGAAAGCACGGTTGGTTGAATTCAGTTTCTATCCTCTCGAGATTAGCACTTCACGAAAACGGATACAGAAACCACATCATTTTCGACGAACCACCATGGGGAGCAGAGAAACAAAGTCATTTCCAGACAAAGGTAAAATTTAAAGTCTGCGCCGCCCACGCTGTGACGTACATTCTGTGTTTTTTTTTGTGCCCGGCTATTTTCTTCGAAACAGAAATATTGTTGCGTCCAGAAGGCGTGGATGGATTCCCTCAAATGCAAAATTTGGCAAAGGTTTTAAACGAAACGTTCCCTTCAGTCTTTCAGAATGGACTCACCGAGTTTTTCGCCGGAGTAGCCGCAGTTCCAACCTATGCGTTTCGTAAACAGACGGAAAAAGTATATCTTACTTTTGCGAGTTTTTCTGCATCTTTCCGCAACGCGGATGCGATGAAACGTATCTTACAAACGAAACTGTAAAACAGGTAGATAGAAAATAGATAGTAGTTAATTAATAGATAGATACCGCGAAATATTACATTTTTGTTCACGCGACATTTTGCTCTTGCTTTTTCCCATTGATCTCCCACTCTGATCCATCTGAACTTTTTCCACCGGCACCATACGGAACAAAAGCAGGTCTCCCCTCCAAGCCAAGTTCTTTGAACAAGGCAGAATCTTCGTTGTCGTCGTTATTCGGGGTCGTAAGTAATTTATCTCCGGTAAAAACAGAGTTGGCTCCAGCCAAAAAGCACATAGCCTGAGTCTCGTCAGACATGTTAATTCTCCCAGCTGATAATCGGACGACAGTTCTTGGCATTAAAATGCGAGCAACTGCAATTGCTCGAACCATCTCCAAACCCGATGGAGAAGATAGATTTTCGAAAGGCGTTCCTTTGACTGGGACCAGAGCGTTGATGGGAACGGACTCTGGATGTTCCGGTAAACTTGCTAAAACGTGCATCAACGACGCTCTATCAGCCTCTTCTTCCCCTAAACCAAGAATTCCGCCGCAGCATACAGATATACCGGCGTCGCGGACTGCAGCTATGGTATTCAGTCGATCTTCGTATTTGCGCGAAGACGTGACTTTTGGATAATACTCAGGGGATGTGTCTAAGTTATGATTGTACGCAGTCAATCCAGCTTCTCTTAATTTCACAGCCTGATTCGGCGTGAGCATACCTAAAGTTGCACATACTTCCATTCCTAAATCCTTTACCTGTTTAGTCATGGTAAGCACGCGTTCAAATTGACCTTCACCTACTTGGGACGGTCCCCGCCAAGCCGTACCCATACAGAACCTCGTCGAGCCCGCAGCCTTTGCCCGTTTTGCAGCCTCATACACGTCATCAATTTGCATCAATTTCTCTGCTTTAAGTTCTGTTTCTTTCTTCCAAGATGAAGATTGCGCGCAATAGTTGCATGTTTCTGGACATCCTCCAGTTTTAATAGAAAGCAACGTGCACTGTTGCACTTGTTTGGGGTCGTGGTGCATCCGATGGACAGTCGCCGCATCGAACACGAGCTCTAATAAAGGTCGGCTGTACATTTCTCTAATTTCTTCTTTCGTCCAATCGTTACGCACTTCTCCGAGAACTCGCTTTTGATTCGATGCGGCTGGCTCCGCCACCTGAGAAGACGTCGAGAAGTTCGCTCCGCTCGTGCTGCTGATTACTTTTTTATCGCGTTGTTGTAACGATAAAATAAGAGCGGAGGAAGAGGAGGGGTAGAATCTAGCCAACGCCTCCCGTGGCGAGGACGACGAAGACAGACCAAACGTGCGCAAGAAGGTTCCATTCGATGCGTGTTTGAGACCAACGTAAGCAGCAATATCAGAGCCGAGCGCGTTAAGTTTACGCCTCGCGAGGTGCCGACCAAACATAATTCCTTCCTCTCGTTTTCTTTTCTCTCGCCCGCTGGCTTCCTTTCCTCGTCGGATTTTTGGCGTTTTTTTTTTTTTGACAGAGGGCCGGCCCCTCAACTCCCACGAGAAGTCCCCATCCATGCCATCCGTCCATCCCACACCACGATTTTACACACGTACACGACTTCCCCGACACAGCAGGACACACAAAAATAAGTGAGGGGCTCCCGCCAAAACGAGCACATCTTTGTAACCGAATTTTTGCCTCTTTACTTGTGTGTGTGTGTGTGCGTGTGCGGTAAGATGTCGTGAGTGACGACGGGAAAAAAATTGACTACAAATGCAGACAGACTTACATCGCATACGCTATAGGCGGCGGCGCGAAGGGGAGAAAGATGGTGATGACGATGATGACGACGGCGGTTCCGGGTTCGTTACAAGTACCGTCAAAATTTCCCACAGAAAACTCGTGGGGACAGAAGAAGAAGGAGAAGGAGGAGAAGAAGAAGAAGAGGAAGAAAATGACAAAGACGATGAGTTTGCAATCGACCCGTACTTTTTTGATGATGGATATTCCGTTGCCGCAACGACAGGTTTTGCCAGGGTTTGGGAAGGAGCGAGCGTCTTCACAGATTTTCTGGTTCAAGAGATGCCGGAACTCACTTGGAAAAAGAAAGTTGTAGAGTTAGGAAGTGGTGTTGGGTTGTGTGGATTAGCAGTTGCAATCGCCAATGAAGCAAACGTCACTCTTACCGATCTTCCATCCGTTGTTGAGGGTATTTTGATTCAAAATATTGAACAGAATAGTACTTCTCTCGCAGAAAATGGTTGGTATCGTGTTATTGGCACACACGGTGGCTCGGCTCGAGCCGTTGCCTTGAACTGGGAGAAACCCATGGCTTGTCATCAATTGACTACTTCCGGAGAGGAAAGAGATGCCATTGATGTCATAATTGCAGCAGAATGCATTTGGCTCGCTGATTTATTGGATTGTTTTTGCGTAACGTTGAATATTTTGATTGAACGTGAGAAGAAACTACGCAATCGCTCGCCGAAGTGTTTTGTTTGTTGCCGCGACCGAAGTAGAAAAGATTCAAATGTGAAAGTTTTTGCCAGCGAAGAGATGGTAGAAGCAGCGTTTCGCAGACACGCGTTAGAGTTTGAAGTATTGCGAGAATTTCCAAGTATAGTTGAGCAGAATCGTTGCGTAAAAATTTATTCAATATCGAAAAAATAGAGAAGTGTGGGACTTACTGAACAGCTTACATAGGCCATGGAAATGCGAAATGCTATTTTATCTACAATGAATATTGACACGCTCTCTTTGTCTACTGGAAGATTCCTACTTCGCTTTTTTTCTTAATAGGATTGCCAAAGAGACTTTTAATCATATCGAGACTCATCATGCCTTGTTTTGCATCTATGCTTGGATCATCGAGCGCCTTTCTTTGTTTGAACGTTCGAAGCAGTCGTGACTTTTCTCGCTTTTCTTGTAGCTTTGCCATTCTCATTTGCTCCTCGGGAGATTCTGGTACGGCTTCAGGATTTTCCTCCTTGCGCTTCTTTCGTCGTTCTTCCATAGATGCTATCATTTTTGCCTGTTCTACTCGCGCCATGTAAAAGTCGCGTTCTTTTTTAGCCATTTCGAGCTCGAGTCGTTGGCGTTGCTCCCTCGCCGCTTTCTGATACTCGATCTCCTCCATGAGGTTATCCCATTTAAACTTGGGGAGATATCTTATATTCCATAGATCAGAGTAGTGCGCACTTCTTCTTTTACCACCGACGGGTTGCCCGTTAAGCATTTCTGCCGCGCTTCGAGCCTTTTTTTTATTCTTAAACTCAACCCATCCTTCGATGAACTTCTTCCCGGTGTTGCCTTTGTATTTCTTTCGCAAAGCGCGCTGTTCAGGATCCTCCGGCGCTAAATACATGCGCTCTAGTTTACCAAACTTTTCGAGGAGTTGACGCAATTTTAGAGGCTTCATGAATGGTGGTATGCTTCCTAAATACACCACGCCTCTCTTCTTCAATTGTTTTTGACTCTGCTCTATTTCCACTGCGGAGACGACTTTTTTTCTCTCCGCCTTTTCTTTCTTTTCTTTTCGGTTGTGGCTGAAGCCGCCATCTACAAAATCTTCTTCTTCTTCTTCTTCAGCGCGTTCATCCGCCTCTTTCTTCTTTCTATTCGACTTTTCTGCCGCATCTGAGCGCGGCTTCCTACTCTCACCCGGCAACGCTTCATCGTGTTCGTCATCGTCGTCGTCGTCGTCGTCGTCATCTTCCTCTTCTTCTCTGAATAAAATGCCTCCTTCTGTGGAGTTCTCCTTCTTCTTTTCTCTCTTTGTTTTCTTTCTCGCTCTCACTTCCTCGTCCTCACCACGTTCGGAACGGCGACGATGGAGAAGATGAGGCATCTGTGCGATATCCTTCCTCTATTTTTCTCTCGTTTTGCGTCCTGGTATTCTGAGCAAAACGTGTCAGCGACGTTGGAGTGTTTTTTTTTTTCTCTTCTTCTGACGGATTGGTTGGACAGACCAGTCAGATAAAAACAGTTTGCTGAGTGACTTGACGAACTTCAATAATTCTTTAAATACAAAACAACTCTCTTCTCTTCTCGTATCTCACTTTGCTTTTTTGTTCCTACCACCATCTCTAACATGTCCACCAAGCGTCAAAAAGTGAACGAGATGGATACGAGAGGAGGTTCACTTCACGTTCTCGGTTCATTCGTGTTTGATATCTTATTCTCTCCCAAGAGTTTGCCTACAGCAGGGACGACCGTGTTGAGCAAAGATGTAAAAAAAGCGCCGGGCGGGAAAGGTGCAAATCAAGCCTACGCAGCTGGGAAAGTGTTGTCATCATCATCGCTCTCGTCTGTTTCATTCTTTGGTTGTATTGGAGAAGATAGCTTTGGTGAAAAGTCTTTGGAATCCTTGCGCAGCGTTGGCGTGAGTACAGACCACGTGAAAGTCAGGAAAGACGAGGCAACGGCCATTGCGTCTGTTGTTATCGATGAAAAAGGCGAGAATCAGATTTGTGTCGGGTCGAGTGCCAACAACACGACCAATGCAAAAGATTGGATAGAAATAGTTGAAAAGCAGGAGGAAAAGCCTACGGCGTTGCTTTTGCAAATGGAAATACCTCCAAGTGAAGTTTTTGCAGCAATTCAGTATTGTTCTGAGAACGGCATAGTATCGATTTTGAACGCAGCGCCAGCCGATGAATCCATTCCAACAAAAACGCTAGAAATACTGAATGTTCTGATTGTAAACGAGCACGAAGTTTTGCAAGTTCGGGATTCTGTACTACGAGAAGGATACGCTTTGTCCATTCCAAGAATTTATTCTGATGGCAACACTGACGGTCCCGAGCTTTCGATAGTTGCTGCCCAAGATCCTCGAGCAGTTGCGCATCAACTTGCTCAGTCGTTTCAGATGATTGTAATCGTTACTCTTGGGGAGGAAGGTTGCGCAGCAGTCTTACCCGCTCGACCTTCACAAAATGATGTTCCATCTGGAGAAGAGCGCGATTCAATAGATACGATATACTCAAGTGCATTGAAAAATTTGAAAAATGAGGAAAAAATTGTATCTGCCGTAGGAGCTGGTGATGCGTTTGTTGGTGCCTTTTGCGCATATCTGGTTGAGAATCGCGACATGCACACGTGTTTACGAGCGGCTTCAACATGCGGAACTTTAGCATGTCTATCGAATGGAGCACGCGAAAGTATTCCGATCCGCCAAGATCTGGACGAGCGCATGCACGATGTTGAACTTCTAGGAGTGTGGGGCAAACTGGGCATTTCAGAAGAAGATCTGAAATGTCCAGCCGTGGACTGGTGCCGTTTGAAAAAGAACTAGAAAATACTCGCGGATATAATCGCCGTGCACTTTTGTACAACTTTTCTCAAAAAATGCTTCTATGTGTGCACATCTACTCAGTCAGTGACTCATCTCTCCGTATTCGAACACGTTTGAATGTTTGGCCACGAACTTCGCAACTTTTGGAGCTTCCAATTCGTCGCGTTTCAGCTGACTCTCGTTCGGTTCTACATCATCATAGTAGTGATATTTGAGCTTTGCTCCGTCTGATGTGGGCTTGTTCCATCCTTTGGCGAATCCCCAAAGAGTAACTTTTTCGCATCGCTCTAAACCGAAAAGCAAACCGTAGAAACCATTTGAAGCGGCGCCATCTTCCATGGTGTCCAAAACAAGCTGATGGAAGTCTCCATCTATGACATATATTTCACCATTGAAACGTTTTTTGAAGTTCATGAACTTCTGCATCGTTTCCTCTACCGTCACGTGCTGGAGAAGGATCTCTTTTTTGCTTTCGTGAAACCCGAGGTGTTGGGTGTTCAAGAACCTGACTGTTGTTTTCCTCCCGACGTAATCAGACAATCCGTTCGTCGTAGGTCCTCCATTGAAGCGAATCACCGCCTCTGCTTCGTCTATGTACTTACCATACTTTTTCAACTTCAAAGACCCGCCGTTACCTACGATTGCACAGGTTTTGTACTTCTGAAATCCTTTGAAGCGCGTATCGACGACCGGAAACTCGTGAAGAAGTTCTTTCGTAATTCGAGCGACTCGTTGCCATCCTCGTCCGCGAGGGGGATCTGCTTTCGCCGCTTCTATGTCACATCCCCGAGGAGGGCTATCCGAGAGACATTGCGACATGTACTTAGCGACTCGAATAGGCGAATTTCTCGCAAGTTTCGAGTATTTTTGCTGCGTCATGATAAAATCTCCGCTGAAGCCATCTTTGAACATGTTTCGAAACAATCGCGTTCTCTTCGGTCCTCCAGAACCGTTAGTGCCTCCGCCATTTGTTGAACTACTACTGCTGCTGCTACTTCTAGTGTTTGAACTGCTACTTTCGTCATTACGATTTGCAATCGTACCTGATGGCCCCATAGACACGGAGGAGTGTGAGAAGGATGATATTCTTTCTCGTTGTTGGATATCACTGCTCACATAGCTTCCCTCGTCTTGTCCTCCAACGCGAACATCTTCCAAGCTCACGGTTGCTGAATGCTGCACAGAGGAGGAGGACGATTTTGGCGGATTGATCAGAAAACCTGCGAGAATAAGGAAACCAAAGAGACACAGAAGGCGGAAGCGCGTTCTTCTACCCGCGCGTTTCACACTCGGCATCTTGTTTTTGTAGTCTTTTCTTCTGAGAACGAGAAGAGGATGACAGAAAAGAAATAAAACACAACACACGCCAGAAAAAAGTCGTGAGAAAGTCGCGAGACGATGAGTGGCGTCGACGTTGATGATACCATCGTCAGCTACCTCGTTCAAGACAAGGACAAAGCAAAGTCGTCGGCGGCGGCGAAGAGAAACGAAGTTGAAAACGAATCGCGATACGAATTTCTGCTCCGCGTGGTTGAAAACGTCAAAACCGTCGCCAAAGAACAGTTGAGACGAAAAAAGAAGAAGGATGACGACAAAGAATTAGAAACGCTGGAGACGTACGACCATCGACGAAAAGACGCGCAGTTTGTTTTGATCGAGTTACGACGAGCCAATCGAGACGCGCTGTTAGAGTTGGAAGAAAAGAAACTGGAAACGGAAGGGAAACGAAAAGAGGTTGAAAAAATCGGGAAGAAAGTGCTAAGCGCGGAGTACGAGAAGTCGCATTTGACGATGGAGATGCAATCGAGACAAGGAAAGCCGACGACGGAGGATGCTTTACGGTTTGATTTCGTGGATGAGGAGACATTTTTACAATCGGCGGCGGCGGCCGGCGGTTCGGGCGACGGAATGAAGAATAATAAAAACGACTTTGCCGAGCGAAGGTTGGAGGACGAGTTGGAGCGACGAAAAGAGCTCTTAGAGCGAATAGAAATAGCAAAAAAGAAAAAGATGTCGCTCCAGAAGAGTAAGCTCGAGCGAATGGAAAAGAAGAGAGAGGCTGAAAATGCTATTAAGGACTTGAAAAGAACAGCTGCGATGGTAGGCGAGAAGTTCAAAACCATGGTCTCGCATCACAACGGGAAGTGAATTTTCATCTTTGCCTTTGTGTAGATAGTGGATTCTGTGTGGCACAGTTTTAGAAAGTTGTAATTCCTAGTTCTATCTAATCTAAATTGCAGCAACTATCATGTATCTCTAATTTTAAAAAGGCACCACCCATTTCGCTAGTTCAACTATGAACCGCGGACGCATCAAAGGTTGTCGTTTGAACGTTTTACTTAAACCTTCGCGGCGGAAGATAAACGTCAACAAATCTTCGAGCAAAATATCCTCCGACCTTCCGAGAATTGGATCTAATATAAACGGCTCCACGTGACCTTTGCTCTTGTAATACTTCTCCATGACGCTAATGCCCGCCTTCGATAACGTTGGAGCAAAGTTTCGACTCTCTCTCGTCGGCGCTGATATATCCTTCTCGCCGTGAATTAACAGGAAACGAGGCAAGACGTGCGCACACTCCACACCAATCATCTTGAGAATCTCCGACGGTGAATTCCTTCCCAACGCTTCGATGTGCCTTCCGCTAAAACCTGCTTCCATTATGCTAAAAAATATCTTCCTGTGAAGGCCTTGTTTATCAAAATGGTTGATAAGCTCATCGCTCTCGGGATGATAAATGCCGCTAATGCCTACAAACCCAATGATGTCTTTTGCGTGCCATTTTTGTTGCACGTCGTCCTTCAGACTCGCTTGTTTCAACAAAGCGAGCGCTGCTAAGTGTGCGCCCGCGCTTTGCCCGACTAAATTAATCTTTCTCGGATCTCCGCCTAAACTTTTTGCTTTCCTCACCGCGTACCCAATTCCTGCTGAAACGTCTTCTACCATATCTCCCACGACGCCTTGCGGGAAGTTTCTGTAATCTATGCATATCGTTATCACTCCAAATTCGAGGAGACTCTTCGCCAAAAGGGCTCCCCAAACTCGATACCCTATGATCCACACACCGCCGGTGACGAAAATAACCACTGGTTTTAACGGCGCATTCGCGTTGCTCTTTTCTCCTCCTTCCTCTACGTCTTCTTCTCCATCCTCTTTTCTCCCCAGCGCTGCTCCTCTCGACGACGACCGCGAAGAAGAAGAACAATCATCAGAGTCAGAGGGAAGGTAAATATCTAAAAAGTTCCTCGCTTTGCTTCCATACCGAACGCCTCTCCGTATCCTCCTATCCGTCGCGTAAAACCATCCAATTCGTATGAACGCTGGGAGTAAAAGCGCGGAGAAAACCAACAGGCGGGCAAACTTGAAAAGCCAACTGAGTCGCACGAACGTCAATAGTTTACAAAGAAGCGTGAAGATCAACAGAACGTTGTTCACGAGTCGACGAATCAGAATCATTTCACCCCTTCTTCTTCTTCTTCTTCTTCTTCTTCTTCTTCTTTTTCTCGAGCAGAGAATGTACCGCGCGCGCGGGCGAGTGGTGCCTATTTGTAACGCTCGGTTGTGCCGTGTGAGAGTTCGTTGCGTCTCAGCAACAACAACAACGCGTTGTGATTTTTTTTTTTTGCACAAAAAAAAAGCGGCCCCTCTCCTCTCTCCGCAGAGACGACAGAAAAAGAGAGAAGAAAGAAGAGCTCTCTCTCTCTCTCACTCTCTCGCTCTCACTCACTCTCGGACATGACGACGTCTCGCTTCTGCTTCTGCTGCTGTTCTTCTTCTTCTTCTTCTCTCGTTTCGTCGTCGTCGTCGAAAACGAGGAGATGGGAGAGGAGGAGTGAGAAGAAGAAGACGACGACGACGACGACGAGGAGAAGGACGGGGACGTTGTTTTTGGCGACGGCGACGACGGCGGGAAGTGACGACGACAGGGATAATAAAACGACCGCCACGACGACGATCGGCGCGTTGATTCAAGATGCGACGACGGTCGAACAGATATTCAAAGCCGCGAATGAGAGTTTAATTCTAGAAGGCGAGGAGACTTTGCACTTTCACTCTCAAGACGTGCACCGGCAGAAGAATAAGAGCGCCTCCTGCAACGGGTTGAAACGCGTGGCAAAAATGTCCTGTTGTGGGCACGACGTGAAGAAGAAGGAGAAAAACGCAGACGCGAGGAAAGGAATAATACGATTGATAAAAGGCGCGAGTTTAGACGGGACGAAAACGAACAGGAAAAAGAGAGCGTCGGATGGTATCGATGCGCTCAGGGCAACCGCGTCCGTGTTGGTTGCGTTTGATTACAACGAAGACGACGACATCAATAACGTGGAGATCCGAAACGCGTGTGAAGCGCTCATTCAAAGGGTAGAAGAAGACGCGGAATTCTTCTCGGACGGAGAGAGAGTGGTGTTCGATTGGGCTGTGCGGGTGATAGAGAATAATGTGTGTACAAAATCATCATCATCATCATCATCATCATCATCAACGACGAGAAGACCAGATGCGACAATCACGGTCGCCGACTTTCCCTTTCGATATTTAACGCCTAACATTTCCGACGTGCTCAAAAACATCACGGTTGAAGATTTACGGAGAGAGGTGCCTTTTAAAGCCGAAAAGTTAGTCACAAGAACTGGAAAAAGAGTGGACGAAAGGAGAGAAACGTGTTTCGTTGCGGAAAGTGGTATCGGAGGTTTGGCGTACTCTGGAAAGATCATGGAACCGACATTGCTGAACGAAACTTCGCTTCCATTGGTAAATTCCATACGGAATGCAATAGTGGAGGCTTTGAGGAACGACGAAGAATACGCCGGGTACGACATCAACTTCGATTGTGCACTCATGAACCTCTATCCGGACGGGTCTTCGGCGTGCGCCTGGCACACTGATCCTGAGATGGGCACCGTGTGGGACCGAGATTCTGTGATTGTTTCTATAGGCGAGACTCGGCGATTTGCGTTTCGAAAACTTGCCCCGGGCGGGGAGAAGAAACAAAAAGGCGGCGAAGAGGAACAGATATGGGTGCGAGTACACCACGGCGACTGCATCTTAATGCGAAACGACTGTAACGATAACTGGGAACACTGCGTCTTCGGGAAAGAAAACGATTCGAACAATGCTGCTCGAATTAGCCTCGTGTTCAAGAGGGCGCTTTCAAGAGGAGGTGGAGGGAAGAAAGGGCACGGAACGAAGTCAAAAGGCAAAAAGAAAACGATATAAAAAAATCAAAATGCGGTTTGTTTGAAAACTACTAGTGTACATTTGTAACAAAAACGCGCGCGCTATGAGCATATAGTTCTACTCTAAAAGCTCTCCTTCTCTCTATATCTTTCTACATATCATTCATCTTCTGTAGCGAGGCTAATAAATCATTCTCGCCTTCTAGTTGTCTTCGTTTTTTGTGGATAACCAAAGGTGCTTCGCCACCCCAGCTGAACAGACACTCTTCCTCCGCGATGACTTCAAACTTCTCGCTCGGTAAAGGAAGCAAAACGCTGACAAATATCGACCCTTCTTTCATATTTTCCGCCGCGTGCGCGAGCCTCTCCATCTGTTCGTCCTCCCAGGTCAAGCAGTTACAAAACACGTACTCGCACTGACTCCACATGCGAACGCGTTCAACTGAAAATATATCGTCCAATTCTACTCTCAACTCCGTTGTCAACATGTCACTATTACTATTATTACTCGCGTTATTCCCCTTCATCATCGGTTCAATAATTTCCCGGTAATCCTCCACCACCGTCGTCGCGACTCCGTGCAAACACTCCAAGATCTCGCATCCACCGGCGAAGGAAAACTTCCCCGTCAAAGCCGCTATGAACACCGACTTCCCCGTGCCGCTCCCCAAGTCGTAATACTTTCTCGACGACGAAAATACCTCAACGTTAGAAGTAGAAAACGGCGGCGACGGTGGTAAGTACGCGTCGCACGAGCGCGAGAGAAAATCGAAAAACGGTTCCAATACCACTTCGCCGTAAACAAAGTTCCCGCTCCTGCTCAACTCCCCAGCCGCCTTCTTTGCCGCGGTAAGCGCGTTCTCGCTATTCGTTCTCGTCTTCTCTCTCATCTCTTCCAAAACCATCAGTTTTAATACCTGCGGTCGAATCTGCTCGAAAATCATCCTCGCTCTCTCCATCGCGTCGGACGCGTAAAAACAGTTTGAGTTTTGCGAGTATTGATACACGTCGAACCGCTTGGCGATGCCGTTGGAGATTAACGACCGCAACGTCGCGATTTGTTCGTCCAGATTTCTGTTATCATGGTCGTTGTTGTTATTCCGCTGCTCATCGTCTTCTTCGTAATCATCATCATCATCAACTTCTTCTTCCTCTTCTCTGTAGACGTCCACATCCATTGGTGCGTGCGCGCGTGCTTGTGTTTGTCTTTATGTTTCGTGTGAGGGATGGGTGCTTTTCCCGACAAAAAGATGTTTTTAGGGTTTCGTGGTAAACCCTAAACAACAAGTTTCGCTAAGAAGAAAAAGAAAGCTAAGCCAACGTTCTGCCTGACTCAAAGCGTCGGACGGTATGCGCGCAACGACAACGACGAGGACGACGTCGCGATTGAACTTCAATGGTCTCATCGTTAGCGTGAAAAACGCGAAGAAGAGACGAATAAGCGCGGGAGGAGGAGAAAGGAGCGGAGACAACAACAACAACAACGACAAGAACGATGCAGCGAGACGACGTCGTCGTCGCGATTGTCTCTCTTTGGCGACGACGACGAGTCAGCCGAGAAGACGACGACAACAACAAGTACTAAGGATGATGACGGTGGTAAGAAGTACCATCACCACCAGCAGCAGCGGTAGCATGTTATTTTGTAGCAACGATAAAAACGATATTATTCTTGTCGAAGATGATGACTTTGGTGCTCGCGTGCAGCACGGCAAAAGGAGCAGGAGAATAGGAAGAAAAAAGAGTAAAATCGCACCCTTGCGGGCAGTCTCGAAAGAGAGAGAGAACAGTGATAATGACATTAAAGAAGAAGAAGAGCGTTTCATGACAGCTACAGCCGCAACAACGATGGAGGAGAACGAAAGGATGATTGCGAGAACATCGTCTGAGTTCAAATCCAGGAAAGAAGTTCCGAGCCTATATGGCATCCCTCGTGACACGGTTCTCACCCCACTCGCCGGTTTGTTGGTGTCGCAGTTGGTACTGTACATCGGTGTTGGCGTGTTATTACCGGCGTTACCGTTGTACGCGCAATCGATTGGATTGTCGCAAAGTGCGAACGGGTTAGTTATTAGCGCGCCGGCGTTGGCGATGTTGATATTGAACGTGCCAACTGGGCAGATGGCAGATAGGTATGGGCGGAAACCAGTGATGATTGCTGGACTAGGGATCATGGCGATAGCGGATATCGGGACGGCATTGGCAAAGACAATGGTATTTTTGATTCCGACGAGATTGTTGCTTGGAGTTGGTCGAGCTGCGTGCGAAGGTGGAGATCGGGCGTATTTAGCGGATTTGACGAAACGCGTGCCAGAAAAGAGAGGTATTATTACCGCCGCGCAAGCTATGGTGCACGGCTTCGGTTTAGTCATAGGACCGCTCATCGGGGGGTCGGCGTTGGATGAGTACGGACCAGCGACGGCGTTTTATGTCGTCGGTTTAGCCGCGGTTGGGACTGCAATTGGGTACGCGTTCTTACCGGAGACGTTATCGGAGTCCGAGCGGTCTACGGATGAGGATTTCTTTGGTTCCACGGACGATGACGTCGAAGGAGACGCAAACAATAATAAAAGCAACGCAATGCCTTCGTTTCTAAAGTTCCTCAACTTGAAGAACATGACCAAGAGAGATAAGAAATCAAATCTCGGAAAATTATTGAAAGATCCCGATCAGAGGTTACTGTTGACGTGCGCGGCTGCGAACTCGTTCGGTTTTGTCGCGAAACTGACCGTAATTCCTCTGTTTGCGTCTGGTCACCTCCACGCAACTTCTTTACAAGTCGGCGAACTCTTCTCTTTGACTGCCCTTTTAGGTTTGGCGACTGCGCCAGTTTCTGGTTTACTCTCGGATGCCATTGGTAAACGTTGGGTGCTAACCGGTTCGTTAGCGTTGTGTGCGCTCGGTTTAGCCGTCGGCTCTGGCTCTGAAGATTTAGAAACGCTGCGTCTCGCGGTTGGATGTTGGGGCATCGGCTGCGCCGCCGCTGGTCCGGCGGTAAATGCCTTAGCGCAAGAAATCGCCCCAAAAGGCGGTGAAGGCGAAAGCTTAACGCTCCCGAAAACCGCCGCTGATATTGTCTTTCTCGTCGGTCCAATCATTTTAGGAGGCGCGAACGACCTCTCCGATTCAGAAGGTGCCGGTATTTTGATCACAGCCGCCATCGCCGGCGTCGCTGCCGTCGTCTGCGCGTACGGTGCGGTCACGTACAAGAAGAAATCGCCTCAACGCTTCGGTGGTGCCGAGTGAGGAAAGAAAGAGCGAGAGAAGCCTCGCGTGTATAATATTAAATAATGATTTCCAATCCAATCCAAAAAACAATAATAATAGCTAATATGTGATGAGTTGATGCATTAATATATAATGAATATAAATATATAACACTCGCAGAATTGGCGCTTCGGCTTTTTGCACTTTCTTTCAACTCGATGATATGATTTTGGATGAGCAGTCGGCATTCTGCCATTCTCTCTCTGCTCTTTCATTTTTTTGAAGAAGATTTTTCATCGCACCGCACTAAAAAAAAAGCGAAAGACGAGTGTCGTGGGAACGAATGTCGTCGTCGTCGTCCTCGCTTCGTCGTCTGGCGACTGTCGCCCTGCGAACGAGGGGCGGCGCTGCTGCTGCTGCTGCTTCCGCAGCCGCTGCTCCGGCGACGTCCATTCGCTGTTACCGTTTTCGCGATATTATTAATAATAAAAATGACAACGCAGTCAGAATTCTTTCTTCTTCTTCTACTTCTTCTTCTTATTCCAATTTTATTTCAACGGCAGCGCGCTCGTCCGACCGAACGAACGAGGGAGAGAAGGAAGCGAAAAATAAAGTTGGAAGCGCTGATATCGGCAGATCGCCTTTTGGTCATCATCATCGTGGGTATGGTGCTGGAAGACTAAAACGAGGGATATCGACGGCGTCGTCGGGGGTGTTGGATCATCAATGTCTTCAACGACCTTTTGAACAAAAACGTCGTCTCTTTTCTTCGGTCGTCGAGGAAGAAGAAAAGGAAAAGAAGAGCGGAAGGCGAAATATCTCCTCCTCTTTAAAGCGAACGACGACGGCGCCTTCTTCTTCTCTACAACGACTACAACAACAACAGAAAAGATTGAACAGTAGCGACGCTCACGCGAGTGACGCTTCATCGCAAGGAGAACGAAAACCAAAACCACCCGGAGTTTCTACTCTGGACAAGAACATCGTCGATAACGTGTTGAACACGCGCCACGTGCAAAGCCTGCGCGAACGCTTGGACGAGATCAAATACACGAAGGAGTTTATCACGATCGAAAAGTTTGGGGAGCTGTGCGAAGAGTTCGGGTGCACGGATAAAAAACCAGAGGAGTACGTGGAGATTATGAAAAATGCCGGGATGGTGATTCAAATCGAAGATTACGTATACTTAGAACCTCAGAATATCACGAGGGCGGTCATAAATGCCTTGCCGGGAGTACCGGCTCGAATCTATGGCGTCTCAGACTCTGAGTTGAAAAGATTGAATCAAGAGTACGATCAAATGCGAGAGAAAGTTGTTCTAGCGGAAAGGAAAGCCGCACGGAGAGCAAATCAGTTGTTATACGGTGGGTTTATCGTTTTAGTCGCGCAATTGGCTGTGTTTGTTCGCTTTACGTACGTAGAATTTTCGTGGGATGTGATGGAGCCGATTTCCTACTTCGTAGGTTTAGTGAACGTCATCATGGGTTACATGTATTTCATGTACACGCAGAGAGATTTTTCCTTTGGCACGTGGCAAAACCAAATGATGCAATCCGCTATGGACAGGCAGTTGAAAACTGGCAAGTTTGACGTGACCAAGTACGAGCAGCTGGCGAGAAAGTTACGACGAAGAAACATGATTCGGTGACTTTTTACTTAGGAGTCGCAGTGAGTGAAAGAGAGAGCGCACGGCGGCGCGAGAGAAAGCGAAACCGAAAGCGCACGTGAATTAAGCGAACGGAGGAGGACGCTATCACGTTGTAAAAGTAAATTTATATTATTGTATTTGTTATTGATTTTTAGTGAAAAATCGAGGAGAAGAGGAGCGTTTTCCGGTGAAGAAATCTCACCACGATCTCTCTCTTTTACGAATTCGTCTTTTTCTTTTTTTTTCGAAAAAAAAAACTCTCTTCGTACGACACATCATAAAAAACTTTCAACACACACGCACACACACTTACACACGCGCGAGGATAAGACGAAAGAGAGAGAGAGAGAGAGCGCTCGCTTCTTGTCTATTTTTTGCGCGACGAAACATCAACCGCGAGAAGAAACGCCAACCCCGAGAAATGGCCGCCGCCGCGCAGCAAATCCCTCTCGTTTGCCACGGTCACTCGCGTCCAATCGTCTCTTTGGAGTACTCCAAAGAGACGCCGGATGGCACTTTCCTCGTCTCCTCGAGCAAAGATGGGAAACCGATGCTGAGAGACGCGACGACCGGCGATTGGATAGGGACGTTTGAAGGACACAGAGGTGCGTGTTGGGATGCGACTTTGAACGTTCCAGCCACGCATTGCGCGACGGCGAGCGCGGATTTCAGCGCGAAATTGTTCAACGCGATCACCGGCGACTGTTTGCACACGTTCGCGCACAAACACATTGTAAAGACGGTGTGTTTTAGCCAATGCGGGACGAAATTAATAACAGGAGGGAGCGAAAAAGTTGTTAGAATATTTGATTTGAGAAAATTAGAGTTAGATAGCAGCAGCAGCAATAATAAGGATAGTAATAGTAATACTACTATGACGCAACCGGCGAGCGAGTTGACGGGTGCGCCGAGCCAAATCAAAACGGCGCGGTACATTTGCAACGACGAGTTGATTTTGAGCTCGTGTTCGGATAACCCGGATTTGCGAGTGTGGGATGCGCGAACGGGCATCATAGCGACGACGTTGAAGACAGAAAACGCAGTAACCTCGATTGAAATTTCCGAGGACGGAAAGTACATTACGACCGCAGACGGGAAGAATGTGACGTTGTGGGACGTCAGTTCGTTCCGACCAATGGAAACATGGAAAATGAAATATAACATGGAATCGGCGTCGGTGTGCATGAAAGAAGGGAAGTTTGTGTGCGGAGGTGAGGATATGTGGGTGCACGTGCACGATTGTGCGAGTGGAGAGGAAATTGGGGAGCCTGGGAAAGGACATCACGGGCCCGTGCATTGTGTTAGATTCGCCCCAGATGGAAAGAGTTATTCAAGTGGAAGCGAGGATGGTACGATCAGGATATGGCAAACTCCAGCTAAGAAATGAGCTTCTTTTTTATTTGAAAATTCTAGAATTGGACTAACGACATATTATAAATCATTTTAACGCGAATCTGAGGAAGGAGAAGGAGTTGGAGAAAGGAAGAAACCGAGCGGTGCTTTTAACATCGCCATTTTGGTTTTATACGTCGGATGGACAAATTCCTCCGTCTTTAACGCGAGTAGTTTTTCGACGATCACCATATCTTCTTCGTATACTCTGCCTATCGGCGTGAAGCCGGTGTCCCATTCTTTATGATTTTTCGTCGCAATGAGAAAATCGTCTCCGCCGCCTGGAATGCTACCAAAAACTCCGCGATCCCACGAGAACGATTCCGGACTTCCTTCCACGCGCTTGCCAAAATTCCCTCCAAGTTTGCCTATGCCGGCGAACTTGCCTTGCACGAGTCCATATGCAATCTCCACGCGATTCAATTGACATTTTGATGCACCACAAAATGAATGTCTCGCGCATGCGCCAGTTCTAATGGTTTCTCGAACGAGTTCTGAAGATTTAGGCGCGTTCTCCGAATCCAGTTTGATCCGGATTGATCCGCGTCGACGCTCGCTGCTCTTCTCGTCATACCATTCAACGTGTAGCTGAAACTCGTCATCATTGAAATCGATCGTCTCGGGATTGTTTATCTTCATCTTAGTCATACTTTCGCACGCGCAACGACATGATCCAGACATGAACGACGGATTTGCGTCGCATTCACCAGCGCATGCCCACATTGCGCACGAAGGATTCGAATCCATGCACTCGTTTTTGTTCGCGATGTTGCTGCTATTCCTAGTTCTACTGCTGCTACCACTGCTACCACCCTCGCTTTTATATTCCTTGCTCCGTTTACCAAGCCATTTGGCATCTTCGATGACTTCTTCGTTACTGATGATATTACCTTCATCGTGCACAGAAGCTATGCTGTACAGTCCAGACCGCTCGGTTAAATCAGGAACTTCGGGTAAGAATCCAATGAGAAGAGCAAACCACGTGCACATGACGATGAAAAGAAATATAATAACCGGCGCAAACGCTGCTCCACCGCAATAATAAAACAAGCCTTTCCTCCTTCGTTTCTTGTTCCTCGCCAATAACCGTTCTCGAGCCTCGAATAAAGGTTTCCTTGCCTTTGACGGCGAACCCCATGGAGAAATCCAAGGCGATAAAATTCCGCCTCCTTTCGGGGTTGTGCTTGCGGAAAGCGAAACCCATCGCCTCGCTCGGCCGTTGTTTCGTTTAGAGGCGAGTTCTCGAAGCGCCGCAGCTCGTTGCGCGGCGCGTCGCGGGGAAGTTATTACCGCACCGTCCTCTCCTACTGATGTTGCCGCTTCGATATCCCTTGTAGCTTTTGTCGCCGCTGCCTTGATCGAAACGCCGCCGCCCGTTGCCGTGGATTCCATCTTAGAAAGAGAAGAGGAAGCATCCTCTTCTCCCTTCTCGTCCTCTTCTTCCACTGCTATCTCTTCTGGTTCTGGAAAATACGTCAAATCTTCCTCGACCAACCCCATAAGATTCCATCCGTCTATCAACTTTGGTAACGACCGGTACGTCTTCTCTAAATTCGTCACTATTATCTTCTCAATCTGCTTCCCCATACCGGGAATGCTCACCGCCGCTAACCCTTCCACGACCACCGTCGTCTTCTCCTCGGGAAACTCCGGATGTCTCGCGAACGTTACTTCCCCTAAAACTTCCGCCGCGTTCGAGATGTTGTTCAAACTTTGAAACTTTTGCGTAAACGGCGCTCGTCTGCTCGCTCCGTTCGCTTCAAACTGTCTCGAATCTAAAAACTCAACCGCTTGCCCTTTTAAAACGGTCGTGCGAATCATCCACGGTAAATCTAACTTGGGCACAACTCTCGTCACCGTCGTTATCGTCTTCTTATCTCTCGATATCGTCGTAGAAACCGTGTCACTCGACGTCGTTCCCGTTTCTTTCAAAGCGTATTGTTTAAACTCTTCGGTTTCTTTTATTTTCAGATATCGGATGCAATCCATGTTCAGAGTCACGGAGAAGCTGAACTCTGTGCCTCCTTGTTGTTGTTTCTCCGACTTTGCGGAGGAGGAAGACATGATGGTGGTACCACGAGAGAGAGAGAGAGAGAGAAGTCAGCGCCTCTTTTTTCCTCTTCTATCGCACTCGTCGTCGATCGTTGTTGTTATTGTTATTCGTCGTCATCGTATTTACGTGTCGTGAAATGTGTGGGAAGTAAAGAAGGGGGGGTGTTCTCTTATTCTTTGCAAATTATGTCCAGATGTCATTATTATTATTATCAAAGACTATTCGCGCGAAACGGCCAGAAATAACTTTCAAATGACCCCCTATATCATTTTGCCTGATTCAACTACTTCTCGTCGTTTTCGTCGACGCTTTCAATGGCGTATTGTAAGATCTCATTCAACCTACCCAACATCTCTCTCGGATCGTCCATGGTCCCGGCGGCGACGCGAGCGTTGTCGTAGATCTGAAACGCGACGTCTTTGGCAACTTTTTGCACTTTTGGGTCGGAAGATTTCCTCGCGGCGTTGATGGAAAGTAATAGAGGATGGCTGCAGTTCACTTCTAAAGTGGTGGTTATTTTATCGGTCAGCGCGGTTAAGCGTGCGTTGACCGCGCTGTCGCTAGCCATGCTGGCCATCGCTCGATAGCGTCGCATGGCTTCCGGTTCGTGGCCAGAGAGTAAAGCCGGGGAGGAGACTAATCGGCTGGAGGCGGTGACTTCTTTCAGTTGGAATTGGAGGACCTCGCTGAACCATTTAAGTAATTCTTTCTTGTCGTCCTCGCCGATTTTGGTGGTGGCATCTTTCGCACCGCTATCGTCGAGAGACACGTCGGCGTTTTCAGCTTCCACGCTGACGATGAATTTACCCTTCACGTTACCCAAATGTTGCATGACAAATTCATCCACGTGCGCGTAGAGAAACAAAACTTCGTATCCTTTCGCTTTGCATGCCTCTAAATACGGCGAAGATTCTGCTTGCGCTCTCGACGGCGCTACTAAATAATATATGTGTTTCTGGCCAGGTTTCATGCGTTCGATGTATTTCTCGAACGACGTCACCAGACTCGTGGCGTCATCCATCATCTCTTCTCCTTCCTTGTTCTCTTTTTGCTCTTCTTCTTTTTCATCTGATGCGTTCGTCGTTTTGCTAGATTCAAAACGCAACAACTCTGCTATTTGCTGCGTGTGATTTGGCTCCGTGCACGCGCCTTCTTTCAAGAAGAATCCGCATTCTTTGAACCATTTGTCGTACGCCTTGGGATCTTTCTTTGCGACGTCTTTTAGGTGTTTCAAAGCTCTTTTTGTGACCACTTCGCCGAGTTTGCGCAACACCTGAGAGTCTTGCAGTGTCTCTCGAGAGATGTTTAAAGGAATGTCTTCGCAATCCACCACACCTCGCAAGAATCGTAAAAACGGAGGTAACAATCCGTGCGCATTTTTTTGAATCAACACTCTTCGCGAATACAACGCGATGCCAGAATCCACTTTTGCATGCATACCTATACCTCGTTCTGGATTGGTTTCCGGAAAGAAGATTAAAGAACGAATCGTTAATGGCGCGTCCGCTTCGAAGTGCATTCGAAACGACGGCGAATCCGTCGCTCCGGAAACGTACCTATAAAATGCCGTCGCCTGTTCGTCCGAAACCTCGGAATTTTTCTTCATCCAAAGTGCGCCAATCTCGTTATATTTGTTCTCGTTGATGTAAATAGGAAAAGAAACGAATGCGCTGTATTTCTTCAACGTCTCCTCGATAGCCCATTGCGATGCGATTGTCTTACAATCGTCCTTCATGTGAATGACAATTTTCGTCCCTCTTGGCTTTGGCGCCTCGTTCGATTTACTGACGGTAAACTTCCCGGTACCTTCCGATGCCCACACGAAACTCTCCTTACCGTTGGACGTGTGCACTTCAACTTTCTTCCCAACCATAAACGCGGAATAAAAACCAACACCGAACTTACCGATGATATTGCTCGCCGCCTCTTCTTTAGTAGTGGCGTTTGAACCTCCTCCGTTGCTCAAATTCTCCAAAAATTCCTTTGATCCGCTCTTCGCAATCGTCCCGAGGTTTCTAGTCAACTCCTCCTCGCTCATCCCGATCCCGTTATCCTCTATAATTAATTTCAACCGTTTTCCGTCATCTTCTTCCACCGTGGATATCTTAATCCGAAACTCAGCATCATCCTCCTCTTTTCCTTTCAATCCGTACCGTTCTGAGTCCTTAATCGCTTCGTGTCTTCGTTTCTCCAGCGCGTCCGAGCTGTTCGAGATCAACTCGCGCAAGAACACTTCCTTCTCTTGGTATAAACTGTTCGTGACGATATCTAACAAACGACTGGTTTCCGCTTTGAACTCGTGGTACTGTTTTCCCTCCCCTCCTTCCTCTTCTGTTCTAACGAAAGAAGAAGAAGAAGAAGAAGAAGAAGAAGAAGAAGAAGAAGAAGAAGAAGAAGAAGAAGAAAAATACGCTCTCTGATGATGATGATGACGATGAGCGCTCGCCGCCGTGCTATCGCTGCCGCGTCTTAAAAACGACAACGACGCCAACATCGGCGACTGCTGGCGACGCAAAGTAAAAATGTCGTCGTCGTCGCTTTCATCGCTTCTTCTTCTACCCGTCGTCGTCGCCGTCGTCGTCGTCCAATTCGTCGTCGTCGTCGCTCCTCTCTGACCGCGCACGCAACGACGACAACACGAAGAAGTAGCGGCAGCAGCGGCAGCGAACGGTTTCCCCTTCTCCTCCCCGTCTCTGATATTTCTGCCTCTTCCCGTTCCTCGTCGATGGAGGAGCGACGACAGAGCAGCGCTTCTTCTTCGCGGATTCAATACCCACGACATGATTGATGTTTTTCGTGTTTCGTGACTTTTTGTGGCGACGCGAAAGAGACAAAAAAACGACTTTTTTACACAACAGACAGACAGACAGAAGAAACACCCCACAGACGCGCGCGAAAAAAAGCGAGAGAGAATACTAAAGAATCCGCGAGGAGATGGCGAAAAGACCTCGCCGAGGAGGAGGAGGAGGAGGAGGAGGAGAAGAAGGAGAAGGAGCTAAGAAAACTTTTTTTCCAACGTCGAGAACAAAATCTTCGATGTCCGAATCGGAAATCAAAGCGAGACAAGCGGAATGTCGAGGCGTTTTGGAAGCGCTGAACGCGCAGTTCTGCGCGCACATTTGCGAACAAAAGGAGAGAAATTTGAGGAGGAGTTGGGTGGAAGGGTGCCAAGATTACGTGAAGCACGTGAGGAAGTTGATGGTGAGCGCGCGTTCTCTCTGTTTTGTTTTGAGTTTCGTCGGGGAATCGTCGCGTTTCTCTCTCTCTCTCTCTCTTTTTCTTTCTCTCGCTCAAATTTACTCACTCACTCACTCTTTCTCAAACGAATCACGCGCACCTACCTACGACAGAGCGATTTTAAAGACGTTTTCGAAGAAGAACAAGGAGAAGCAGCGAAAAACAACGACAACGACGATTCCGACGATTCCGACGATTCCGACGACGACGGCCAGCCGAAAACGTCCATATTCGGTAACTTGCCGAAACCCGGGACGGCGTTTGGGATTGGCGGCGGTGCTTCGTCCTTGTTCCCGCCGGCGGGAGGGGCAAAAACGTCGTCAAATAATCCGTTTGCCCCTTCGGCAGCAACAACTACTGCGTTTGGAGGATCGACGACGACGTTTCCAAAATTCCCGGCCGGTGGTGCGCTCGCGCAACAGGCGAAAGAAGAGGAAGACGACGAGGAACCGGAGCGACCGCCATCGCCATCCACGGCTGAAGCGACAGGTGAAGACGATAAAGAGTTCGTAGACATGGAGAAGCAGAAAGTAAAACTGTACGTGAAAAAGGAAGCCTCGGAGCCGTGGGCAGATCGAGGGGTGAACAGATTACAATTTAGACGAGAAAAGGAAGGCACCAAAGGCGCTTGCCGCATATTAATGCGAACATCCATTGGAAAAGCGGTGATCAACGCAAACTTATACGATAACATGAGCGTCACGTTCGCGGAGCAAAAAGACAAAAAAGACGGGTCCATGAAGAAAACCGGGGTGATTTTGACTATTTTCAACGCGTGCGATAATAGCGAGAAGCAAATCGTGCTTCTCAAGTTAGGATCTCAAGAAGCCGTGGAAGAGCTCCACGGACTGATCGTCAAGAATACGAGAAAGTAACGACAAAAAGAAGAATCCGGTTGTTTTTCTAATGTCAGCATCACCAATTATTACACGTGCATAGTAGTTCTTTATATATATTTACACACACACACACACACACACGCACACGATGCGACAATACGTGCCTCTTCAAAACGAAACTGCATTTAATTTACATTTATGTACCCGCTCGCGCGAGAGTCGCGCGTGCAACTCACTCCTCTTTTTCCTCTCTCTTTTCTCTCCTCCTTTTGTTCGCACTCGCGCTCAATTCTTCAACGACTTCCCAAGCAGTCGCGCAAGCGTCTCCACCTTCGTCGCACAAAGACATCGCCTTCTCCACAGCTTCACTAATTGCGTTCGCCAACGTCTTGTCGCTCTCCTCGTCGAACTTTTTCCTCTCGTCTTGATTCGGAATCATCATTGCTCTCTCCAATATCCCTCGACTGTTCATCTCCCCGGTTTCAGCTTCGCATCCTAACGGCCCGCACGGATCTAAATCCTTCAAAGGATCCGCGAACGGATCCACTCTTTTTGCCTTGGTCGCGCGTTCTTTCAGTTCCTCCTCCGAGAGACCGACTTCGCTCATCTTTGGTATCCTTCTCGGCGGTTGCGCTCGCTTGGTCTTATTCGTACTACTCTCGTCGCCGCTATTGCTACTGCTGCTGCTACTCTCCACCGTTCTATTAGAGCGACTCATTCCAGCTCGCATGGCTGCGTCTTCCAACTCATCCACGATCTCCCACGCCGCGCGACACTCTTCATTTTTACCCGCTTTGCCTCCTCCGGATTCTTCTTCTTTCTCTTCTTTGCACAACTGATTCGCTCGGTCGATGGCTTCTCTCAACATCAACCGTAACTTTGGCCGCTCCGGATCTCTCATCATCTTTTCTTCGTTCAAGAACGGTTTATTATAGAGAACATCGAACGCTAACGCGGCGATTCGCGCTTGGTTTGAGGTCAAGGATATAGTTTCCGCGGTGGCGTCGTCGTCGTTGTCGTCTTCGTTTCCCGAGGCCGGGGCATCATCTTCCTCGGGAGTTGCCTTTGGTTGCGAACAACGACGACAACGACGACGACGACGACAACAACTACCTCTTCGAGAGGAAAAGGAAGGCGTCGTTGTCGTCGTTCCTATCGCTCGTTGAACGACCGCGTGGTGGTACATCGTTCGTGCGTGCTATTCTTGATCTTTTTTATCGCGCGCGGTATGTTTTTGATTTTTTTGTTCTTTTCCGTTTCGATATAAACAATAGTGAGTCGTTTCGATATAAACAATAGTGAGTGTTATTACAACTTTACATTCCTCCTTGTCTCCGTAACTCTTTCTCTTTCTCTCTCTCTCTGCCTCTTCCTTGTGAAAAAAAGATGTCATCGAGAGATAGAGTTCATGTAGTTTCGACAAGTATGAACTTCAAGAACGCGCGCAAATATTTTTCTTTTTTGATGTGTGTTCTTTTCTTTTAATAGCCGTTCATGGCGGCTGGGCCCCACTGGAACTCAGCCATCAACGAGATGTGATCGGAACTCAACTGCGTGTTCGGTAAACCGCCGTATTTAGCTCGCGCATCTTTCTCTCCGGGAAGCTCCAGAAGTGCGACTGGGCATAACGTATCCTCCGTGTAGAATACGTAATCTAAAGCGCCAAAAAAATCCTTCGTGCAGTTCGTAAACATTGGCTCCGCCGTTCGCGGGTCCACGCGGTTGCGCAAACGTTCGAGCGCTTCGGATTCAAGTAATCGATTGTCCCTTCGTAACGCAGAGGAGTACGCCGAGACAAGCGGTAACGGATGGGAGAGTTTCGAGGCTGGGCGCAAGATGCCGAGAGGATCTATTTGCAACTCCGGATGATTGTTGTCCACCATACCTCGAGTCAACAACCCATGGGCGGCGGAACCGGGCGTAGAGTTAAAATCACCGCAAGCAACCATAGGAATCTCAGCCGAGGCGGCAATTTTTTCCAAACCTTTCAACAAAGTGTGCACTTGCCAAAGCTTGACGTCGTTGTGGTCGGTGTTGGCGTGAATGTGAGTGTTGGCCACGCACAAAAGTTTCCGTTTTCCAGTTTGTTGCGTCTGTTGTCGCTGTTGCGAATCAAGAGCTTCCAAGACAACGATCAACGCGATGTTATCCTTCATCAATCGGTTCAAGGCTTCTTTTTTGGAGCCGCCAGAACCGACGAGACTTTCCGCTAAGGACAAAGCGGCTTTGTTAAACTCCACCTCGTATTTCTTGATCAACGCGAATTTATCCTTCTTGAAGAAAATAGCGCATCCATCGATGACGTATTTCCCTTCCGAGAAAATCTGCGCCGTTTTCTTCTTATACACGGAAGAATACCCGTACTTGGCCAATTCGCCTTGGAAAAAATCTTCGAAGTGGTCCGATTGTACCTCTTGCAAACATAAAATGTCCGCATCCATTTGAACCAACTCTTTCAAAATATTCTGTCGTCGAAAGTACCAACTCAACGCCCACGCCGGGGCGTAACCGTACATCTCCGTCGTGCAATACACGTCAGCTAAAACGTTATATGACATAACCGTGAACGAACCAGGTTCTGCCGCATCGTTCTTTTGGATTGGGACCAAATTCCTCTTCGGGGGACTAGGTGCGGGAATCACTCTCGATGTGACCACAGTTTCTGCCACCCCTCTCTCGTTCGGCGCCGGCGCTTTCGCATCGCACGGCTGAATCTCGAGCTTCAACACGTGTCCAACATCCGTTGGCTTGACTAAATACGTTCTATCCGTGGACACTTCGATCCAAGGAGGTACCGCGGCTGCTTTTGCCTCTTCCGCATCCTCCTTGTTCAAGTTCTCGCGACTGCCAAATTCACTCCCTGGTCCTTCCTTCTTTTGATCGTTGGCCACGTTATACTTCGTCGCCCTAGTCGGTTGTCTCCTCTCCAATTCTTCCTCTCCAGTTGCGATTCTGTTCCGCATCCATTCTCGCCATCCTCTCTTGAAACACTCCCCGTCGCAGTGGTACTGCCTGTTGTGCACATTCTGCAACGTAGCCACTTCTGCCGGGTGCACCGAACACACCGCAGTCCTCGATTTTCTCCCGGAGCGATACCACTTGTATCGCAAATATTGTCCATCGATCGGGTTTTCCCTCGGGATATCCTCCGTTGTCGACGTCCCGTCGCTTTTACGCGTGACAATGTACGGGACGATCTCGACGCCCGCGATGGGGGTTTCCGTGTTCAAAGTTGCGCGCGTGACGACTAAGTTCTTCGAAGAAGAATCGGTACTCATGTTGACAAAGGCGATCCCCCGCGCGAGCGAGGTCTCTTCTCTCGACGGTGTTTTTAAAAGCGCGCTCCTCCTCTCTCGTCGCTCTTTTCTTTCTCCTTTCTTCTCTCTCTCTTTCTCTTTCGCGTAACAAAGTTAAACGTCTACGATTCGATCAATTCTTCTCTTTCCTCTCTCTCTCTCTCTCTCCCAAAACTCAAAACGCGTCACGCGTCACGCGTTAGCGAGAGAGAGAGAGAGAGAGAGAGGGAGAAAGCGAATAAACGATCGAGCGCGCTCAAACCTTTAAGAAGACACGCGGTAGAACACACACGACCGGTTCGTGCGTCGTCGTTGTTGTTGTCGTCGTTGTTTATTATTCTTTTGGCGCAAAGAGGCGCGAAAAGGTTTCACCGCCTCCTTTTTTTTACAGTTTAGGGTTTTCATATTTTTTTTTAACGCTCGAGCTCCAGACTGAAGAAGAAGAAACGTGAGAAAAACACGAGTCCGCGAAGACGACGACGACGACGACGACGACGACGACGACGACGACGACGAGTCAGCGGTGTTATTTACCATCAGGAAAGAGAGTGAGATGGGGAGATACGGGACGCGGACGAATAAACAAACGCTGCGAAGATGTCTAGGCGCGTCCGTGCTTTTACTTTTCCTCTCTCTGGTGATTATGATTGTGGAGGATGTGTTCTATTCTTCTTCTTCGTCGTCGACGAGTCGAAGCGTTGGTGGAGACGGAAATCTTGGTTTGCAGCACAGGAAGAGCAGCAATCACGGGTTATATGTGGCTGAGTCTTCTTCTTCTTCGTCGTCTTCATCATCGATGGAAGGAGGCGAGGAGGTTGAAGAGGAGGATGATTCGGATGATTCTTCTTCCTCTTTGGGATACGTGCGGGGGATGGTACACAACATGGACCAGTACGTGTATAAACACCTGTTCCAAAACTCGAAATACTCAGAAACGCACGGCATTGAAGGAGACGATGACGATGACGACGATGAGTTTGCCTCTACCACTCCAAAAGCAAAAACACTGGACGAAACCACGGACGAGGTGCACCAAGAGGTGAAACTGTTGAAAGAGAAGATTGGTCCGACGACTACTTCAATGAAGAAACCGAACGTAAAGCCAACAGGGAGTTTAAGTAGGCGAGAAAGAAGCTCGAGCTCTGGTGGAAGTGGGAGTTCGAAGGATTTAGCGTGCCGGTTGAGAGAATGCGACGCGATTAACGCGCCGTTTGAGTTGGGGAAAGCGTATGCGCAAAATTTCATCATGAGTAAACAATCAACCAAGAGCGGAAATAACGTGAAAGTGCCAAAGTTCTTAGGCATTGAAGGACAGAAAAGTAGAATGGCGAGAGGTAAATCAGACGCGTCGATTATGCACAAGCAAGTGAAGTGGTCGCATTTAGGCGGATTTCCGAGTAATGCGGCGAAGTGTTTGCCAGAGAAGGATATCGTGAGGCAAAATTTTGGGAAGATCAAGTCGTGTGCGGTAGTCGGGAACGGAGGCGGGTTATTGTTAAAAGAGTACGGAGAAGACATCGACGCACACGATGCAGTCATTCGATTTAACGGTGGGATTACGAAAGGGTTCGAAAAGTACGTCGGGAAACGGACGACGTACAGGTTGGCGAATTTTGACCACTTTGCGTTCCACGAAGAGAACGTAGGATCGAGCAAAAGTAGTAGTAGTAGCACCAGTAGCAGTAGTAGCGATGATGGCGACGAGGAAGAACAGTCCGAAGAGACAAACGCCAACATAGAAATTGCAGTCTTGCAGCACGTTACTCGGCCAGACGCGCTGACGAAATACGGTCAACTCTGCGAGAAAGGGTATTATTCCAAACACGGCGTACCGACGGTTGCTTTACATCCAGACTTCCACTACTTTGTCCTCAATACGGTTGCTCGAGGCGGTCCTTCTAACGGTTTCTATGGCACCATCCTCGCCAACGAGATTTGCCAGCACATAACCCTATACGGATTCCAAAAAAATTGGAAAGGCACGAAAGTGAAATACCATTACTACGACAAGATTGAGCCGACAGATACCCAGGGCGCTCGAGACTCGAGCGAAAAAAGCAGGTTCGAACAGTACGTGAAAGAAGTCAACGCATACAGCAGAAAATGCGCCAAGAGCGAAAGCTGCAACGATAGACGCGTCGATAAAGAGAACACGGAGAGAGATAAGATTGTGTACGGTTAGTAGTGAGATGCTTTGAACGCAGATGACTTTCATTTTAATACGTAGATTTGAGTTGTTTTAAACGAGAGAAAAAGTTGTGGAGAGAAATTGAGAAACCTCGTAAAAATTTGGATAAAAGAAAACCTTACAAAGATGTCTTCCTCGTTACCTCCGCTCCTTCATGCGTCGTCGCCGTCGCGGAGAAACGGTGACGGCGGCGGTATCGTGATCGGTCTCTTTGCATTCATCGCCGTACTGTATTACGTGAATAACGCGTATCAGATTCTCTTCATGAACCAACGCGCGCGTTTCTCTTTCCCGGGTGCATTATTTTCACCCTCTCTCGAAAATACGACCAAATCTTCTTCTTCTTCTTCTTCATTATTGAAAGCGATGACGATGAGACAGAAGAAAATCGATCCTTCGGATTTCGCGTGGGTAAAACGCGCGAGCGAAGCATTTTATGCGAGAGACGATGATACCCCGTCCTCGTGCGAATTCTTCGCGCGTACTTCTAAAGAAAACATAGGAGTTTTCAGCTCGAACAAATATTTTCATATTCTCTTGGGAGGGAAACAACGAAATCGAGTGCAATTGAAAACATTCATGCCCAAATACGTCTACAGAGATGCGATGGCAAAATATGAAACAGAAAAGAACGTGAAAGAAATAGCAAAGATGAGCGCGACTGCCAGACGAGGGATACTGAGCGAACGGAGAAGTTCTTTCTTTCGCAAGAGGAGCGCTACTGCTGCTGCGGCGGACAACGACGCGAAGGAGTCGAAGAAGTTGGGGAGGCGGTTGATAGAATCTTCGGAGACTATTGAAAATAGTAAAGACAACAAGAAGAAGGCGAAGAAGAAGGTGGGAGTGAAACTTCGGAGAATTATTGGAACTCATCACAAAACTGGGACTGCGTTGATGCGCGACGTGTTTGATTCGATTTCGAGGCAGTTTGACTTCAATTTTTTCAACTTGAGGTATTATGAAGACTATCCGTTTCTCCAACCGTGGAATTTATCGTCCATTATAAGTGACGCGGATGTGATTTTAGACTATCACTTCTCCAAGCCGATTCCATCGTATTTCATAAGCGCGGAAGATTGGTATTCGAACGATCGTCGCGTGCGCAAATTTAAGAAGCAGCAAAGGGAATGTGAATCGCTCGCATCGTATTACGGAGGGTCATCGTATCGAATCATCCATCTGATCAGAGATCCGCGAGACGCGCTCGTTTCTGGCGTTCTGTATCACATGCAAAATCCTGAAGACGAGTCTTGGTTGAGAGAAATTCGCGCCGGCGACGAGCTTTACGAGAACACTTCGTCGTCGTCCTACGTGCAATCCATTCGCCGGTTGAAAAATCCCATAGACGCAATCGCTGCTGAATTGAAAATTGCTGACGATGAGCTTCGAATGCTCGGTTTAGCGGCGCAGGATTGCGAAATCGATGTTCGCGCGATGAACGTTCGCTTAGAATCATTTTTTGACGACTTGGACGATATTTTGCGTTTCTTAGAGTTCCCAGAAGAGCACATTGACGAGATGGTGCGCGTCGCAAACTTGCACAACGCTAAGATGTGGGAGAAGAACGAGACCGAACATCACGTGCACTTTACGAGTGAGAATCCCGAAAGACACAAGTACATAGAAGCCATGCACGAGGAGGGTTTCGTAAATAAAACGGTGAGTTATTTGCGGTACGCGTTAGGGTATGTGAGTACTTCCTCGGATGTGTTTCCAACGTTTTCGAACGAGCGGTGATTTTTTTTTTCGCTGAAGCTTTTTCGGAGAGTTTGTCTCGCCCTCCCAAGTGCCGTAGAAGTTGTGTGATATTATCAAGGAATGTTTGCTTTGCTATTTGGTTGTTTTGTTGTTATTTTACATCTCTTTGTCACCCAACGGAACCCCGTTCGGTTGCGCGTTTTTCAGGATCCACGGATGTTCGGTCACTTTTCTCAAACTGATTCTATCTTTCGGATCTTTCACTAATAACTGCGTGATCAAATCTCTCGCGTCTGCCGAAACGTGATCCGGAAACCGCAAATCCACCTTACAGATGCGCTTGTACGTCTCCGAGTGTCCTTCTGCTTCAAACGGGGGCACACCGACGAGAAACTCGTACGCTAACACGCCTAAACTCCAAACGTCAACCGCGTGATCGTGATCTCTTCCTTCCACCATTTCTGGCGGTAAATAATCCAAAGTCCCACACAACGTCTGCCTCCTCGAGTGCGGGGCGTGCACCGACCATCCGAAATCGGCAATTTTCAACTCGCCTTTAATCCCAATCAATAAATTTTCCGGTTTGATATCCCGATGTATTACGTGCTTCTTGTGACAATACACCAAGGCTCTCGCCAAAGAAGCCACGTACGTTGCACTTCTCTCCTCCGAAAACCTCCTCGCTTTCTTCAACTCCTTATACAACTCCCCTCTCGCCGCGTACTCTAAAATCAAATACACCCTATTCTGATCGTAAAAATACCCATACAATCTCAATATATTCGGATGTCTCAGATGCGACTGAATCTCGATTTCTCTTCTCAGTTGATGTTCCACGTGCGACTGTTGCAGTTGCGATTTATACAGCACTTTCAAAGCGACTATGTATTTCGATTGCTTCTCGCGCGCCAGGTACACGTTGCCGAATTTCCCGCGACCGAGCGGTTTGCCTATATCAAAGTCTTCCAACTTTTATTATTTTAAATCATCGATCGAAGAAAAGAAGACGTGTCGAGAGAGAAGACTCTGCGGTTAGTATCGCGCTCCGGCGGAGAGAAGAAGAAGGAGAAGAGGAAGAAGAAGAGGAGCAGGAGGGAGCGCTATTGCAGAGGTGGCAAAATTTCAAACTCGCAAACGACAGACGACGAGAGAGACCAAAAAGAAGACCGAGTTTTCCGTTGGAACAATTTTTTTTAATCGCGCGCGCTTACCTGCCACCGCTTCTCGCCGTTAATGCTATTATTGTTATTATTATTATGATTCTTCGAAGCAGGATCTGTGGTCATCATCATCATCGATGAAACGTTGTTGTTGTTGTTGTTACTGTTTTGATGTTGTTGCGCACCACCACCGCCGGTGCGTCGAGTCGATTTCCTCGCCGTCGTCGTCCCGTTGATGATGTCGTTGTTCGAGACGTCTTGGAGATGATGATGCGCTCCTCCAGTCGTCGTAGCGTTCGACGCCATGATGGTGCGCGTGCGTGTGTGCGCGTATACTAATAATAATTCGAACGCGCGCGCGCGCGAAAAGAGAGAAAGAAGAAGAGAAGCGTTGCCGTTCGCGGTTTGCGGAAAAACGAGAGAACGAGTTTTGCGCTCTTTCTCTCTCCCCCTCAAGAGCTCGAACTCTCGAAGAAGGAAGCGGGTGCCTAATTTTTTTGCACAGAACCACTTTAGGGTTTCAAAATTATTTAGAAAAGAGAACAAAAAAAGAAGAAAAAGAGACAAAACGCACAAAAAAAGCCAAGCTACGCGCGCGGATTCTTCTCGTGTCCCCGCGCGCGTGTGTGCACGCGCGCGCGCGCGAAGAAGAGTGCGCGTGTGTGTGTGTGTGAGCGCATTCGTTTACTCTTTTCTTTTCCGTGCGCTCGCTCTTTGTTGGTATACTGTTATTAATATATAGAGATATCATGACTGTTTGAAAAGTCAAAAGTCGTTAATTTTGTTTGGGAAAAAGAAGAAATGTCGCTCTTTTCTCGTTCCAAGAGTGCGATTACGAAACCTACTTCTTCTTCTTCTTCTTCGACTGCGATTACTTTGAACAACAACAACAACAACAATAAAGAGGAGGAGGAAATCGTGGACGAAGTGGAAAGAGTCGAAGCGGTGACGTTTTGCGTCAGAGGAGGGGTTCTGATCAAATACGGGAGACGAGGGAAACCGCACGGGGCAGAGTTCAAGTTTTCTCTTGATGGGAGGGCGTTAGAGTGGCTGAGCGCGAAGAAGATGAAGAAGGAAAAGAAGACGGGAAGGAAGGGACGCGACGAGAACGACGACGAGTACGAGGAGAAGATTGAGGAATTCGAACGAAACGGAGGTAAAGGAGCGTCTACGTCGAGGCGCACGTCTTCTAATAAATCCATCTTACACTTGCGCGACGTCGTCAAAGTGACCAAAGGAAGAGACTCGAAGATATTCAATCGGTTTCCGAATCTGCACGACGAAAAGTGTTCGTTTTTCATTGAATACGTGGAAGGAGGTGGAAACAATTTAGCAAATGTAAAGAGCTCTGCTAAGAATTACAAAGTTAGAACTTTGAACGTAGTTGCAGAAGATGAGCGGAGCAGAGATCAATGGGTGCTCGGCATCGAGACGACGCTGTTAATCGCAAAAGGTTTGTATTACTTGGATGCATCTTCCAGCGCGATGCGCTTGAAGCATGCGGGTGCGCTCGCAGCTAGACAAAGGCAGAGTTTTCGGGTAAACGTAAACACGAGTAAACATAGCCGCGACGTTACGACTGCGTTTGAAGAGAGGACGAGGGATCACAGCAAGGATTTGTTCGACGGCAAACAAGATTTCATCGCCAAAGAAGGGGAGGATTTTGGGAGCACTATTAGGCACATAAGACAACTCTCGCGTTCATCTTACAGTAGATTATCAAATGTATTAAGCGCGGGATGGGAAGGGGGAGATCAACCGCCAGTATCGATGTCATCGTTGGGCTCATCAACTGATGGAGGGAAAAAAGAAGACGGAGGAAAAGAAGCGTGGAAGTCAGCGCGTTCGGGAGGGGAGGTCGACAAAAGTATCATCACCCTACCAGGAGTCGATGCGACGAAAGTATCATCATCGGATGGTATTGAAAGATTCGAAACGCGGCCTTCGAAATCAACGCATTTGCCTAAAGTTCCCGAGTCCTTGCCATCATCATACAACACCTCACAACGTGGGAAAAGCAGTGACGAGAACGAGGATACCCACCACAGCTCATCGACGATATATTCCACTGAAAATTCATCTTCAATTTTGAACAGCTCACACATGACAGCATCCGAGGGGAAAGGGTTCGCCTCAACTGCTCAAGGAAGCTCCGCGGAGGAAATGCAGCGAGTGGCCGCTATGAGGTTCTCCAGACCGAAAGACATTTATGTCTGGGGTAATTTTCAAGGCGAAGATAATGAAGGAAATACGAACTTTCTACCATCCATTCACAAAGGTTTTGAACATTTGGACCCGATTAAAGTATCTGCCGGTCGAGCACACTTCGTTGGTATCTCAAAAGGTGGTTTCCTGTATTTTTGGGGTGATAAGCAAAGACATCAATGCGGAGATGCCGTAACCACAGGCTTTCACGACAGACCAAACGTTTCGCACCCGATGAAACTATCGTTTCCTACGGATGATATTCATCGCACAGAATTCGTAGATTGCGCATGCGGAGATGATTATTCTCTTGCACTTACTAGAGATGGTGAGATGAAAGCTTGGGGCACAACTGGATGGGTCGAGAAAGGATCAATCGGGCGAGACTCGTTTGGGAGCAAACGAGTTATCGGCGTCCCCGTGAGTTTAGTATGTCTTGGCGCGCGGAAAGTGTGTAAAATTGCTTGTGGTCCTGTGCATTGCGCTGCCATTTGCGATTACGGAGAGAGCGTTTACACGTGGGGTGAAGGTGTATTTTATGCGTTAGGCCACGGAAACGATTCTCGAACGCTGGCGAAACCGAAACGCGTCGAGGCATTGGTCGGGAAGACAGTGACTGGGATTTCATGTGGCGCCTGGCACACGGTCGCATGCGTCGCTACCAGTACGAGTAAAACGGCAGAAAAGAACATCGACATATCTGGGTACAGATCGGGAATGGATAAGTGTCATAAATCCGCTATCGCTGACTCTTTCGGTGGTGAAGTGTACGTTTGGGGAGATGGAAGCGATGGTCAGCTCGGCTGTCGTGTTGACGAGGCGATTAAAATACCGACAAAAATCAACATCGAAAACAATACGTATTCATACACGAATGATGCGAATGAAGATTTCATCGCGTCAAAGCGCGCGACCACCGTGAGCACGTCAATCACAAAAGTAGCTTGCGGCGCAGCTTACACGATTTTGTTGTCCGTCAACGGAGACGTTTTCATCTCTGGAAAGCTTGGAAAATATTCTTCAAAGACGTTTGAGATTATCCCGGAACTCGCACCTGAACGAATCGGTAACGATTTAGTTGTTACGCGAATCTCAGCTGGAACCGACAGCTGTTTATTCGCGGCTTCGTCAACCTCGGTTATGACAACTTTCACCGCGAGGAAAGGTGATGGCAAAAAACGTGAGAAGGGTAGTTCTAAACTCTTTGCTATTGGTGGCAATAAATTTGGTAAAATAGGGGACGGTACCCTTCGAGAAGCCGCGGTTCCAATCGAAATTGAAAAACTGAGCGGAATGACCATCAAGTCTTTGGCGTGTGGAGGAAGCGTGAGTGCGGCTATCGTCGCTAGAAGTGGTCGAGACAAAATAGAGCAAAATCGCAAAGCAAAGAAGGCGGAGAAGAAGCTTTCGATGACTTTGAGTAGCTATCAACGCCCCGATTCTATTTTGCGTTTGAATTCCTTTGGAAAAGGAAGTGAAACCCAGATGAAAGATAAGAAACTCATAGGAGGAGTTTTGGAACGCACGAAATCAAAACTGAGTCGAATATCTACCTTGTTAGCACCGGATCCGATGGCCACTTCGGATAGTTCTATCTCCAGGGGATTTGACGGGACGATAACAAATAATAGAGGAGGTGACGATCAGAGTGCGCCTGCAAACACCAAAGACAAGACTTCAGAGTCGAAAACTTTGCTGAATCTTTCTGCAAGTTTGCGTTCACTCGCTACGCCGCCTCTATTTTATGACAGTGGACGGCCCCCACCACCATCGCCGATACCAGAATCACCGGCTTCGGCAAGTCCAGGGCCTCGAAAGACGCCCCCGCCACGACCGAGCGTTATCAAAGAAACACCAGTAGTAGCATCAACGGCACCACCACCACCACCACCACCACCGCAAATATTCGAGTATCAGAGCAAAACGAATGTCGTCAACGCATCGAATGGTACTGCGAGTATCAATCCAGCACCATCTATGAGCAGCAGAGAACGTTTGGTTCAACTCGTCGAGCGGAACGCTCAAGACATGAAACTATCTGGAAATGAAGAAGCTGTTGAAAAGGGAACGATTAAGAAGAACTCACCAACACAGCATACACAACGACCACCACCACTGAACATGCATGGTCGAAGTAACGTGCATAAACAGCTAAATCCCGCGTTCATCAAGAAGGCAAACTCGGATGTGGACATTGTGAAAACGCCTCCGCCGTCGAAAAAATCCCCGCCGTTACAGGCGTCAAAGACAACAACGAGAACAACTACTACTATTGCGCCAAAATCTAAGGAAAAATCAGTAAAAGGATCGAAGATAGCAGCGGGAACGACGACTAAGACGGTGACAGATAATAAGAACAAATGGGTAGAAGAAATCGAACCGGGCGTATTCTTAACGTTTACAAAACTCGACGCTTTGCGCACTACGGTTACTCGAGTTCAATTTGCTAGGCGCGTGTTTGAAAACGACGCGCAAGGACTAAAATGGTGGCAGGATAATAGAGCGAGGATATTTCGAGAACGAAAATTAGCCGCGCCTACGACATAATATTAGTATTTGAGTAGAATAGATGTAATAGTAGTATACACATTAGAGCATTAGAAAGCATATCACGCCTCCTTCTCCCCCTCCTGCTCCTTTGGTTTGCCCCATAAGAGAATAATAAACGCGAAAGCGATAAAATCGTAAAAGCAGTGCGTAAACATCGCGCTTCCTAACCCATCGTTTAAATACTCCCAACCAAACAAAAACCCAGCCATGGTTGCCCAAATCTGATACGCCGGCGTGATTGCGTGCAAGGCGCCAAATATAACCGACGTTACCCCTAAACTCGCGTACGTTGCCACCTCTGCGCCCCCTAACCCTCTCTCTAAAATGCCATTCGAAAGCAAAGGCATCAAAAACCCTCTAAAAAGCGCTTCTTCTCCAATGCCTGCGCCTAAACTCAACATCAAAATCCCGTTCGCACCATTCGGCGCGACGTTCGGTATCACCCCGTCCACCATCATCTCTTTCACCTCTTTCACGAATTCCACTTTCTCATCCACGAGTAATATCACCGCTAAAGAGAGCAGTAAAGGAATGGACCATATCGTCGCCATGTCTGGATTGAACACGAACACTTGCGCGAATAAATCTGGGTGGATGTTCAGATAATCGCACCCGGTTTGCGAAGCTGCCGTCATCAAAATATAAAAAGTCACCGAGGTTAACAAAAACTGCTCCGGGTTTGGTTCGGTGTATTTTTTAATATCTTCTTCATCGAGCGGTCCGGGAGGGTCGTCCTCCGTCCACAAGTTTATCCTAGAGGTAGAAGAACTGCGCTGGTTGCGTCTCCTGTTGTCGTTGTTGTTCTTTCCTGTAAACGAAATGTCGCTCGATGCGTGATTCCATTTTTTTATTATTAGGGGATTTCCAAAAGACATCGTCGTCGCCGTCCTCCTCGCGCTGCTCCTGCTGCAAGCAGCGCTTCTCAGAGAAGACCTCGAGGAATTCGACGTCCACGACGACGAAGCGCGAATCGTCATCGTCATCGCAGAAGAAGGACGCATTTTCCCGTTCTTCTTCTTCTTCTTCTTCGATTTTGTTTGGAAACAAAAGTGTGGATTGTGGTTTGTGTGTACTGGTGTGAGATTTTCTTCAAAAAAACTCCTTCGAGGAGAAATATGCCGCACACAACCTCGCGGCCGAAATATGCGTACATCGATCTCGACATCGACGACCATCGGGCAAAGTACCAACTCGCGTGCGATTTCGTCGCGAACACCGATTTGCGATACAATTGGACTTCGAAAATACTCAAAGAGTTGGGAGGGGGAGAGAAACTGCGGATACGAGAAATGTTTGAAAACGATTTCGAATGGTCCGAGAAAGGATCAGAGATTGAATTAGAACCGGCGAAAGAGGAAAGGGTGGTGTTTGAGTTGTTCTGGGAGAAGGCGCCGCTGGCGGCTGAGAATTTCGCGCACTTGTGCCTCGGGGATAAAGGCACGTCGAAAACCTTTGGGGGCATAAAATATCATTACAAAGGGTGCGTCTTTCACAGATGCGTGAAAAACTTTATGCTTCAATCCGGCGACTTTGTCCACAACAACGGAACAGGAGGCGAGAGCATTTGGGGAAAGAAATTTAAAGACGAACTCGGTGGATTGAAAGGAAAACACGACGACGTTGGGGTATTGTCCATGGGAAACACGGGTAAGAATAGCAACGGCTCTCAGTTTTTCATAACGCTCGGGTCGGCAAAACAGTGCGACGGGAAGCACGTCGTGTTCGGGAAGTGCGTGAAAGGCATCGATTTGTTAAAGAAAATAAACGAAGAGTTGGCGAGAGAAAACGGAGAGAACACGGAGGTGCCGAAGAAAACGATCAAAATCGCCGATTGCGGCGTTTGCGACGAATGGTAGTCCAAACGGCGGGTTTGTAGAAAAGAGAGAGAGAGAGAGAGAGAGAGAGAGAGAAATTTAGCTTTTAGATAGGTTCGTTCACCTCGAGCCGCTGTATTACGTATTATCCTACTTTTGGAACAAACAACCGATGATCTAGGAACGACGAAAGTATTTTTGCCATTAATAATAATACGCAGCAGCAGCAGCAGCGGTAGCGGCGGCGGCGGCGGCGCAGTCAAAGAGAGTTAACTTCGTATTATCTTGCTTATTCAAAAATACGAGTGTTGTTTCTGAACCCCTACCTTCTCAAAACTCAAAAAAAAAATGCATTTGGAATTTGTTCCATCACTCCACGCGCGCACAACCTGATTTTAGAAACGCGGCGACTCTTCGGCAGAGGATGTCTTCTGCGGCCAACGATGCCGCTTTTTGCAAAAAAGCAAAGGACTCGTCCGATTTTGACGCGAACATAATCTCCTTCGATGAAAGCAGCGGAGGATTTTCGTTAGATTTTTCCTCATCAAACGACATGCGTTTTGAAGACGACGGCGAGACAGAAGAAGATGCGGATGATGAAGAGGAGGATTACATGTTGCGATTGAAGAACTTCGCTTCTCCTTTAGCGATATCGCAAACGAAAGGAGAATTAGGTTGCCGCGTGTGGAATTGCGCGCTGGCGTTGTGCGACTATTTAGTGACTTCTTGTTCTTCTTCCTCCTCTTCTTTCTCCCTGTTGAACAAAAACGTGTTGGAAGTTGGATGCGGCGTTGGGTTGGGCGGCTTCGTGGCCTCCAGCCTGGGTGCCAAAAGCGTAACTCTGGCCGATTGTGGCAAGAACACTTTGGAAAACGTATCGAAGACGTTGAAGAGATATGACGCTTTAGTCGCTTTGAACGAAGGCGTGACAGATGTGAAAAGCCAAAGCGTGAAGACCAAGGAGACAAAGTTTGATTCTCGTGACGGGAGAGTACGCGCGCGAATGCACCTTTGGGAAGAAGACGAGGAAATCGTGAACGCTTTGTTGGAGAAAAGAAGTAAAGGTACGGTTCGACATTGGAGTAACGCCTCTCGGACAGAAAATGATAGTTTGACGGCGCCGAAGATGGCGGACAATGAGGCATTCGATGTGATCATCCTTTCAGATTGTTTGTATTACAGTTCTCAAGAGGTGCCACTTGCTAAAATGTTAGCGTTGCGGCTTAAGAAAGAGCCGTCCGCAATTATAGTACTATTCCAAACACGAAGAACGACGAGTAAGCTTGTAGAAGAGCGGTTCAAAATATGTTGCGAAATGCATGGTTTAGAGGTGTCTGTAGAAGATGTAGCTTTAGAGAAACCGAAGAGGAACAAGGAAGGCGGCGTCCATGAGACGAGGCATACCATAGGATATGCGCGGATGATAATGAAATGGCGTTTGCTGTGATGCAAAACAATAACGTAGAAGAAGAAAAAGACGGCGACGAAAGACGATATGAGCAACAACCCGACGTCTCGTCCTCTTCATGACACGTCGTGATGAATGGAAAATGGAAGAAGGTCCAAAAGGAGCGGGCACGCGTTGTAAGTAAAAGTAGTCGTCGGTCTTTGAGTGTAACGGTGAAATGTAGTGTACAGTAGGATATGTGATAGGATGTGTAAAACAATAAAATATATGATAATGCTAATGATTTGAATTAAGTTACAATAGATGGAGTCAAACTTGCGTGGATTTTGCCAAGCGCCTGCCAAGTACCAACATATAACACTTCCTCTCCATCTTCTTCCGCATACGGAACAATATCTTGTTTGCACAAGACGAGAGCCATATTTTTCGCGTTCTCAACCACAGCTTCAATCAATGCTTCACCTTTCGCGTACTTTTTTGCTTCGGCGAAGCGATCGAGTACTGCTAACCACGTCGGCGCAAATGCCTCCGGATCTTCCGCTTTCATCGGCGCTGCGTACTGCAAGAACGACTTGGAAACGCACGCGATGATGATGGTCGCCGTTCTTTCCCATGCGTTACTGTTGTCGTCGTATCGGTCTCCATCGTTGGCGATTTGCCGCACATTTTCACTCGCGTGCTTCAACAAAGGTGTCAACGTGTGATGGAACAGCGCGAGCCAATGCTCCGCCGGCGCGTCAAACGCTTCCGCCGAGAGCAACGTGTGTTGCAATGTCAAAACGGCGTCATCTCTGACTGCGCTTCGCTCATCTTCGCTTGCAAATCGTGCGAGTTCTTTGGCTAAATCACCCCACGCGCCGGCGAGGATTTCAGAGCGCAACTCGTTCGAACAATCTGCCGATCTGGAGCGTTCACAGAGGGCATCGTTCGCATCTTTGAGCAAACTCAAAGCCTTGATTGAACGTTCTTCGCCACCTCTGTTGCTATCAACGAAAGCGCATGCGCATTCGATGAGTGCGCGCGCGTTCGATGCGTTGATGTTCGATCCAGATTCCATGACAAAGCTCAACGCATCAAAACCGGACGCAGAGGCTTTCGGGTGGCGAGAAGATGCAGCCAAGAGTTTGCAAATAGTATCCCATCCTCTGGCAGTTTTAATGTGCGAGGAAGCGCACTGTCGAACGAGGAGGTTGAGAGATTTCGCAATACGTTCGAAAAATGCATCTGCAACTTGCGGCTCGAGCGAGAATAGAACGCGCAACGCATCTATGGCGTGGTCGTCTGCGACGCCGTTCGGTCCACCAGCCGCCGAGTTAACAACATCCTCGTGACTGTGTAAGCCGCTTTGCTCTGGAAGTACTCTGCGAACGACACGCAAGAGCTCAAAAATTGCCCTCTCCACCAAAGGTGTCGGTTCTTGCGTAGCGGCGCCGACAATTGCTTTGATGTGCGACACAACTCTCGGGAGACACAACCTTGCGCGGTCCTTGTTGCGATAGCACACAGAAAGCATAGCGTCGAGACAGAACAAGGCAGCATCTTCATCGTCCGCACTTTGCGGTGGCTGCGCTGGATCACCAGCGGCCCAAGCTAACGCGGCGACTAGGTGCGCTAAACTTTCCTTACCCAAGAATTTAGAATCAGCGAATAGATTAGAGAACTTGCACGCTCTCGCACACGTCTCTGACTTCTCGAGCAAGGCCTTCTCTCTCTCCGTCGGTTCCGGCAAACGCGCTTTCTCTTCCTCGAGAGAATAATCGTAATCGCTCCCGCCAATGAGCGCGGAGAACGAACGAAACAAGGAACCACTCTGCGCGGCTTTCTGTCTCGTGATGAAGTTATTCGATGTGATGGGTTCTCTCTCTTCGCCTGCTTCCGTCGGTGTCGCAGCGACGTCGTCTGGAACGACGCCCAATCGTCGCATGTGCAAAACGCAATCTAAAACGTTACACCATCCGCGTCTCAAGTCATCGCCGTGTGCATTTGCCACAGAAAATGCAGCTTTAGCGGCAGAACGTGTCTTGACATCTTCACCTAAAGCGACGCCTGGTCTCAACGGGTTCACCTCAACAGCGCGCTGCGCACCTTTTGTGACAAAGGCACACATTGTCGCCACTAAATGATCGACAACGTCAGTCATGCGATGATTGGATGCAATTCTTGCAACAGCAACGAAGGCTTCGACAGAAGATTCGAGCACATCTTCATCTGTGGCCCGTTCAAAGATGACTGCAACAGCTGCTGCGGTAGGCGCCCAGACGAGCGAAAAGACATCAGCATCGTATTGGCGCGACTCAAATTCATCCGGAGGCACGTCAAACTTCCCTTGACCAACTTCGCACGCGCGCATGACGTCATGCCATGCAGAATTAGAAAGCTTCGGCGCAGCATCGTCGGTGAGACGGATTTCGTCGGTAACGATGGAATCAAAAATAGCAACTAAAGTTTCCTTTGGCCAATCCTTGCCGCCATTGGTACCTCGATTGTTTCGAATGAACTGTTCGAGTGTCATTTTCTTCTTGACTTGCTTGTTGTGCGCGTCTGTATTGAGCATGATAATGGAATACGACAAAACATACGCCGAATCTGCATCCGCGCACGAATTCGGATTGGCGCCATAATATCTTGCAGCATATGCCTCTAAAATTCTCGAAATTTTCTGCGCTTCTCCCGGCAATTTAAAACCGTCTAAAAACGTTCTCAACGCTTTATCGAGGGTAACGTTCTCAAAGTTGAATAGATTCGCGTACTCTTTCAAGACTTCGACTTGGAAATCTTTTGGATCGCCCAAGTATTCACCGACAACCTCTTTGTCCAAACCCGGAGCGAGCTTGAGAAACTTAGCCACAGCTTTTGCGGTCAAATTTTCAGGCAGTAAACCGTACTCTTGCATGTAGGGGATGCCTTTCTTTGGCGAGCGATTGAAATGCTCCGCGGCGACGACGAGACGACGTTTCAACGCTCGCGATTTACGCAAGCCACGTGCGCGCGCGATCCCAGACGGCGCTGCCGACGCTTTCACATACTCCCATGGATCTAACCCGCGCAATTCATCACGTAACGCCGCCGGAGAGTCGCCTTCTTCATCGCCTTCGTTCTTCATGGTTCCATCATCCGCGAATCCGTTGTTTGCTACCGAGGATACTTTCCCGCCGTTACTGTCACTGAGCAACATGGAGGAATCACCGCTGAGGGGAGAACTTACGCCACTACTTTCCGCGGTCGTCGATCGAGAAACCGTTCGAACGATGGCGAGTAAGCCCTCCACGGAAAGAGCATTCGCACCAGAGAGTCTCGCCCCATTCGCCGGAAACGCAGAGGCGGATAAAGTAGATACGAGTTCTTCAAACACACACGCTTTACTCAGGTCGCAGTCAAAGTGCATGTAGCAATCCGTTACGAAATGCGGTTGTCTGCACAAATCAACCACGGTTTCCAACGCGATGCGCTGCGTTTCCCTGTTGAAACCGATCGCAGTATTCGATGAAGTGCCATTTGCAGTTTGGGACGCCTTATTCTTACCCGCTGCACACAAAGGAATGAGCACGACGCGCATGAACATTTCTAATTGTAATTTAAGTTCTGAACGCATGGTCGCATACAACATCGTAAAGCAACCACAAGCCGCAGCCGCAACTGGAGGCGCCGCGTTTGGCTTCAAACTCGTCAAAGCCTTACACAAGTCGTCTTGAATGGCAAGAAAGAGCTCCGGATATCTGTTCTTCACATTGTTATTAGTGGCGCTTGAAACTACGATAGTTTCCACAAACGTCCCCACAAGTTCTATGCCAAAGAGCATGAGCGATTGTTCAGCTTCTTCGCTTCTATCACCACCAGAAACAAGCGATTTCTCCGCCGATGATTCGTCTACGTCACCAGTGCTTGCTCCATCTTCTCCGTTTGCGTTATTATCGTTGTTGCTAGTCGATACACTTTTCTGTTTGGCCGCACCTAAAGTTGCCGAGCTGCTCGCTTCTATAAGCGAACAAGCAAACTTAAAAATCTCCAAAGCTGCGGGTAACCCGTGCGGCGCGGGTAAGGACTTGAGCTTTTCGATCGGTGCTTTAGTCGGTGGAGACGACGGTGTCCCGACGTCAATCTTCGGCCCACCGTCCTCGATAGCTCCTGGGCCTCGAACTGGGTCAAAGCTCTCGTTGCCTTCGCGATGCACCGGAGAAATTGCAATGTGGTGCGGTGATCTCGGCGGAGTAGAAGACGCCGTCGTCGAAGCGGTTTTCTTCTGTTTTTCGTCGTACATCTTTTCAAACGCCGACGCTCTCTTCTCCAACTGATCTCTCCACGATGCCAATCGCGCCTCCTCCGAACCGCCAGCAGCTACGTTCTCTTTCAATCTCGACGCCAAGTGTTCTGCAATCTCCCGCATCGCATGTCTCGAGCAGTGTCTCAAAAACCCACTTTCCCTTCCACTCTGGTGCCCAATTCTATAACACGCTTGCAGCACGTCGCACACGTCGTCATCCGAGAGCAATCTCCCCGACGGACACGCCACGCAATCAATCAAAACGTGTAAAATTTTACACAACACCGCATCGTCGTGGTCCGGGTCCGTCGCCTCAAACCTCGACATCGTCACCGCTTCGCTGATATCTCTAACCACCATCGCTTTCTCGACGTCGTCGGAACCGAAAATCAAATCCCTTTTCAAAATTTTATGCACCGCGGACAACGCTTGCGAAGTTATCGGCCCGCTCGTTTCCACGCTCACGATGCACTTCAAAAACGGTCGAATAAAATCCGCGCACGATAACGGTTGCTGTTGACTCATTTTACTGTTACTGTTGCTACCGCTGCCACCGTTATTCCCGAGCGCGGAGGAAGAATTCTCCATCGTCAATCCTTTCGCGAACAGCAACCTCCGCAAGCTCATAAACTCTTGCACCAGTGGATCATCCACCAAACTCTCTTCCATATCCAAACCACTCGCTGCACCAGAACCGCTCCCATACGCCGACGACATAGTCTGCCGAGCGAGTATCGCGTATTTACTGTTTTGTCGCATCGTCGCGACCACTCTCGACGCTTCCGCGTTGATGATCGCCGCGAAAGATACCGCGTTGGAGGAGAATTCGCTCATGCTGGTTTAATTTTCCTATTAAAAAGAGAGAGTGTGCGGCAAGCGCGCTCTATCACCAAAAGCGTCGCGGAGGGGGGGGGAGGGGGGGGAGGGGAAGCAAAGAGGGGTACGTGATAAAAGTGCGCTCTCTTTCCGAAGTTTTACGTAACGAAACGGTATCGTCCAGAGCGCGTGCGTTTCTCTCACCTTTGCGTGGCGCGAGAGATCGGATTATTATTATTTTTTTTTGAAGAGGATCGCGAGACCGCGAAACGCGGAGACCGAAAAAAGAAAAAAAACGCACAACACAGAAAAGGATTCCTCGCGCAGAGGCATACATACACACACTCGCGCGCATATTTATTAATCGCAGTTATTTTTATTCGTATTTTTTTATTGTTATGTAGGTTTAAATGGCTTCAGCTAGTACGTTTCTTTTTCTTCTTCTTCTTCTTCTTCTTTACGGATGAATCTCACCTTGCTCCCACATGTCCAACAAGGGATAATCGGCGAATCCTTCTTGCTCCGCTCTGAGTTTATTCAGCGCGCGCTTCTGCGCTCTATAATGTCTCGGGTCGTCTTCGCTCAACCATTCGATTTCACCGTTTTTGTATTTTTCAATCAGTTCTGGGTCGTAATCCGGGGCGTTTTTGTCTAACGCTTTCCAGTATTTCATTTGGCGCATGTCTACTTTTTCCATCTGCTCGAGGACGTCGGGGCCTATGCTTCGGAAGTACGTTTCGTCGCGTTTGTTTTTCAACCAGAGTTGGCGGATTTTTTCGTAGTGGGCTTCGTTGGTTGCGTCAGACATAGATCGGTGCAGAAACTCATCGTAAAAGAACTCGTACTCGTCGCCCCACTTGGTGTCCCAGACTGACCACGGTTTGAAGAGTTCATCTTCTTGCGCGGTTCGCTTGATTCCGGCTTTTTCAAAGACTTCGATCAAGTTTCGGCCGTTGATTTCGCCCGTTGTCATGAGAACTTCCTTGAGCGTAAAGAGCATCTCTCTATTTTTCGGTTCGTGCATGATGCATAAAGCTCGACGGCAGGAAGTGATGATGAGTTTTCGAACTTCGTTGTATACGAGCATGTCGAGCTCTTCGGACATGTTGTATTCAAACTTGTAATACTCCTCTGGGTGATCGTCCTCGCCCAAGCCTAAAAATTCTTCCTCTTTGATTCGTTTGCGCATCAACCCGACCGGACCGAGGTCGCTCCATCCATATTTGCAGACGTAGTCTAAAGCAATATCTGTGGCTAAGACCATATCTCGGTGAGACATGGTAGATACGCCGTAAGGGCCGTAGATGTACCTTTCAGCCATTTGACCGGCGACTAAAGTAGCCATATGCGATTCAAAAACCGTTCTAATTCTGATCTTCATCGCCGCTTGCGAATCGAGTTCTCGAGCGATGTATTGGATCACAGACGTTTCTTTGCCACCTGGGAAACAAATGACGTTCGCAACGTCGTCAAATTCCGGAGAAACCATAGCTACGACGACTTGCGCAGCCGTGTATAAGCAAATAGAGTCTCGGGTGTACGGGTTCATGATTTGCACGGCGACGTCTTCTTTGAACTTGGATCTCGTCATCAAAGTGTCCGTGCCATCTTTGGAACCGCTGCTGAAAGACTTCGTCGCGCGAATGCTGTTGATAATTTTTAAGAAATCCTCGGTAGTCGCCATACCACCTTTGCTCCCAGCGGCTTTGGCGATGCACTGCTTGACCATATTTTCGAGATCGGCGCCGCTAAACGCCGAAGAGAGTTTGGCGATGTAATCGATATCCAAATCTGGCTCGCATTTATCCCACGCATCGCGCTTGGTAATATGTAATCTAATGATATCCGCACGAGCAGATCTGTTTGGTAAATTCATTTCGATGATGCGATCAAATCTACCTGGTCGAATGAGCGCAGGATCTAAAACTTGCGGGCGATTCGTCGCCGCGACGAGCATAACGCCAACTTTTTCCTCAAATCCGTCCATTTCCGCGAGAAATTGGTTAATCGTTGCGACACGCTCGTCCACACCTTCCTCTGTGCCGCTTTGTCCAGCTCTCTTTTGTCCAACAGCGTCGAATTCGTCGATAAAGATGATGCATGGGGCAACTTTACGCGCCGCGGCGAATAAGTTTCTTACCCGCGAGGCGCCAATACCGACAAACATATCGGTAAACTCCGTAGCAGCGACCGAGAAAAATGGAACACCAGCTTCACCAGCAATGCACCGCGCCAATAACGTCTTCCCGGTACCAGGAGGTCCGCTGAGCAAAATACCTCCAGGAACAGCCGCGCCGACGTCTTTGAACTTTTGAAAATCTCTCAAGAAACGAATCAACTCGTACATTTCGTCCTTCAACGCCTCGATGCCGGCGATATCGTCCAAAGAGGTATTTCGATTTTCAATCGAGGATTTCTCTGGCGAGTATTGCCTGGCGTGAATATTTGCAAACTGATCCTCCGCTTCGTCCGCGCGGTAGATTTCGTTCAACATCTGGTAGCACACGGCGACGATAATCAACGGGCAGAGCGCGTTGAAAATCCCGTGGCCTAAGACCCACCAAAACGGATGCCCACCCGGGTGCGATAACTCGATAAACTCGCCTCTGGAGTGCGGTCTCGGTTGTAATATTTTCTTCGCGATGCGTTCGTCATATGGCAAGTACGTGAAAAAGACCTCGTCAGTGCCGTCCACGTAATACTTTGCGGTTGTTTCGTTTCTCCCAAAGACGATTTTGTTGATTCTCCCAACCTCGAGCAATTTGTAAAACCCGGTGTAGGAAGTTTCCGTGGGATTTCGATCGGTACCCATGCTCGAATACGGATCTTTCAAATAATTGTAATTGATCGTTCTGACGAACCTCTTCGAAGCGTCCGATCGTAACATCTTCCCGAACCATCCTTTGCGTTGCTCCAACCACGCCTCGCGTTCTTCCAACAACTCTTGCATCACTTCTTTCCTCGATTTAGACAAATTCTTTGCGCTCTCTTCGATCTCCCCGTAATACGTATCCATTTGCGCCAGCGTCAACACGGCTTTATCTGCCGCTTTCTTCGAAAGCTCTTTGAGCTTCTTATTGTCTCCGGCTAACTCGGCGTTCCTCTTCCTCAACTTCTCCTCCCACGCCGCTTGCGACCCGTACTTTTTCATAAACTTCTTCTTCTCTTCCTTCCATACTTTTCTCTTCTTCGCGTCTGATTCTTTCTTCCATTTCCTCGCCTCGGCGGCTTCTTCGTCTGTCATCGCGCTCGTCGGCATTTTGCGAACGTCGTTATCGAATCGCGCGCGAAAAAGTTTCGTCCGCTCCTCAGCTTCCTTCTTCGGTTTCACGAAGGACCACAACCCTTTGTCCGATTTCACCGGAGGTTTGCTCGCCTTTGCCTTCTTTTCTGTCGTCGTCGTCGTCGTCGTCGTCTTCGATGAGTCATCCTCGGCAGCCGCGATATTCCCGAGCGCTTCGTTCGCCTTAAACCCTCCTCGCGTTGGTTTCAAAAGCGCAATCGGTGCAGAGGAGGACGAAGAAGACGCGACTTCGCCCGCAACTCTCATCGGGTTACCATCATCGCGCGCTTCTTCCGAAACCATCGATGGACGAGAAGACTCCGCGGCGACGACAAAACTCGTCGTCCCTTTATCGTCGTTCTCGTTCCTTCGCAGCGCAGTGGCTGCGTTCGCGGCCGATTTCTGCCCGCCCAAGAAGACAATCGTGGAGACGATGGCCGCCGCGCCGAGTCGCCTCGCCAGGTTCTGCTTCAGCTTTTCGCCGTTGTTGTTATCGTTGCTTTCGTCGGACGAAGAAGAAGATTGAGACGCGACGACGACCCGTCTCCTCTCCGCGGCGCAATCGCTCTTTCTTCGAGGAAGAACTTTAATCGCTCGTGGTCTTCTCCCTCCTATTGGCGGTGACGGCTGCTGCTGCGAGCGATGATGATGCCTCGATCGCAACAGCGTCGTCGCCGAAGAAGTCGTCGCGGCGATGCCGCTGCTCATCTCTCGCGCGCCTCGAACAACACAAAAGTGCTATATCCTCCTCCTTCTGCCGTTTTAGTATCCTCTGAGTCTTCTTCTTCTCTCTGCGTCTCTCGCTTGGGGAAGAAGAAGAAGTGCGGTGTGCGTGCTTTTTGTTTTCGGTCCAGAGAAGAGGTTTTATCTGCTTTCCACATCCGAAAAAAAATGGGCCGAATGAGAGACGAAATCAAAGACGAAAAGGGAGAGAGAGAGAGAGAGAGAGGACACAGAGGCACACGAAAAACAGAGAACCGAGAAGAGAGCTTTTCTCTCTCCGAGTGAGCGAGAGACGCAGAGAGGACCCACAACACGCATCTTTTTCTCCTTTTTTACACTATACTCGTATACGTTTTTCCCCAACACACACAGAGACACTCGTTCCTTATTTCTTCTTCTCTGTTTTTGCCAGAGAGAAGAAGAAGAACATCGGGAGAACGAGCGACGTCTGTCGTTCCCTCGCGCCCCCCGCGCAATCTTCGCTTTCGTTGATTTTTTCTTCGAGAAAGAATAGCAACGAACAACGACAACAACAAATCGAATTCAGAGAGAGAGAGAGAACGATGGAAGCGCTGTTGGAGAATTACGCGTCGAGCAGCGACGACGACGACAACGACGACGAAGCGAGAACGGCGACGGCGTTGAGGCAAAACAATAGCATCAACAACAACAAAAGAGCACCGATCGATCCGGCGCCGAAAGTGAACGTGGCCAACTTGGCGCTGACGAAAGTAGCGATGCCAAGCACCGGCGAGGATTTCGAAGCTGGCGGCTCTTCTTCCGCGGCGGTCGTGGTTGTCGTTCCGAAATCGGACGTCGCCAACGCGAACGAGGAATTCTTACAACCGAACGCGCAAGTGTTGAAAACGAATTTAACGTACGAGCAGATGAGCGCGAAAGTGGAAGGTCCAGAGCATCCAAACTTGAAGCGAAGGGACGAGAGGAGAGCGAGGAACCATCACATGGGTTTCGTGCAGACTCTGAACGTGGATTCGTTCGCCTTTGACGCGCAGTATAACACGCACTTGCAAACGCAACAAGAACGGCAACGAGAAGAGCAGACGAGGAGAGGAGATGGACGAAAAGTGAGCGGGAAAAGTGCGACGACGACGACGACAAATAACAATAATAATTGGAACGCGAAAACGGTGTACGATATGACAAAGAAAGAACGCCGAGAAAAACGGAACGAAGCCTTGATGGAAGCGGCAGCCTCTTTCAATGTTGTTGGTAGAGGGGATAGTAACGATGGCGATGGTAGCGGTGATGCGAACGGAGCGTGGGCTAAAAGTCCCGGGGCAAGACTAGACGTGATGAAAAAGTCCGAACTTTCTCGGGAACAAAAAGAATACCTGGAATGGCACGCGAAACGCAACGACGCCAAACGAAAAGCGAGGGGGAAGTTAGGGGACACGGGAAGAGACGACGACGACGTGGTTGCCGCTGCCGCTGGAAAGAATAAAACTAAAGAAGGAGAAGACGATGCGGTGGACGAGGTCGAGCTAAAAAGAAGACAGGAAGCGACCAAGACCAAGTTCCATGGAGAAGAAGAATTCAAATACGACGGATCATCGTGGTTGGCGAAACCAAAAACGTTGAAAGCTCGGAGCGATAGATGTTATACGCCCGAGAAAACGACGAAACAATGGATCGCGCACGGTAAAGGCGTTTCTCATCTCGAATTCTTCCCGAATTCGGGTCACGTTTTGCTCACGTGCGGGATGGAAGGCGTCGCGAAGATTTGGGACTCTGGCGATGAAAACAACAAGTTTAAGCTTCTCAGATCGTACACTGGTCACACCAAAGCAATTAAATCGGGATGTTTTACTCCGAACGATGGATCGATGTTTGCCACGTGCGGTTGGGATCAAAAGGTGCATCTCTGGGATACGGAAACTGGAGCGGTTGTGCGCACGGTTTCTTCCGGGAAGACGCCTCTGTGTTTAGCTTTCCATCCGCAAAAGTCCAACATTTTACTCGTCGGTCAGGGAGACAAGAAAATAGTGCAATACGACATGCAATCCGGGGACGTGGTTCAGGAATACGATCAGCACTTGGGCGGAGTGAACTCGATTGCTTTTTGCGACGGAGGGAAACGCTTTGCGTCTACTTCAGACGACAAGACGCTCAGAGCTTGGGAGTTTGGTATTCCGGTGACGATGAAATACGTTGCAGATCCTTTGATGCACTCGATGCCATCGACTAAAATGCACCCGGACGGCGATTTTTTAGCCTGCCAGTCGTTGGATAACTCGATCAAAATTTATAGCACAAAAGACAGATTCCGAGAAAAAAGGAACAAGTCGTTCATGGGACATCAAAACGCCGGATTCGCCTGTGAAATTGCTTTTTCTCCGGACGACGGTAAATACATGGCGAGTGGTGACGGCGATGGACGCTTATTCTTCTGGGACTTCAAAACAGGGCGGAAAGTGAAGACATTTAAGGCTCACGATAAGGTTTGCATCACTTTAGACTGGCATCCGCTGTTAGCGTCCAGAGTTTGCACAGGGTCTTGGGATGGGAAGGTCAAGATTTGGGATTGACGACGGTTGTTTCACAAAATTCACGCAAAAAGATTTATTGCAAGTTCTAGCGCAGCAAACGTAGTTTCGAAGATATCAGCACGTGCAGGTTGATACAAAAATACAAAAAAGCGGTATTAAAAAATAAATAACGCGCGTGCGCGTCGTTCTCTTTTTATTCTCTCGAAGATTCCGGGACGTACTCTTCTCTCTTCTTCTCTTCTAAGTTCCCTCCAAACGCGGAAAAGAAATCGCCGATGGCGTCCGTCCATCCTGGTTTGGCTTGAGCTCGAATACCGTTTCTGGGATTTCGAGCGGAAGCTATTTTATCCGTGTACACTTTGATCGCCGAGTTTTTCACTTGCTCGCACACATCGGAACATTCAAAGTCTGACAAGATCGCAATCTTAGCCTCCAAATCTGCGACGTATGCGTTGAGCTCGACGTCAAGCGTTTGCTCGATACGTTTAGCACCAAACTGATCGTTTTGTTTTAAAGCCGCAGCGAGCTGCTTCTCTTTTTGGAGCGTATCGTTTACAGCTTTTGAAAATTGTGCACGCTCCAAATAGGGTATCCATGAGATCCAATTGTCTTTCAGATTCTTGGAAGCTTTTACTTTCGAATTTACGAAATTCCTCGTCAAGCTTTCGATGCAGGCATCGGCGAGCAGTCTGTTCGTTGAAGACACGTTGTTTTCAACGAGTTCAATGATTTCCATGAGATCATTGTCGTGCGCTTGTGACAATTCTTCAATATTTTGAAGAGCGCTGAGAAAATCCTCAAAGCTTTCGCGACGCATAGCGAGGACGGCTTCTTTGTTCGTAATTTCCACCACGCGCTGTTCATACTTCAAAGCCTCTACGTACCCAAACTTCAAAGTGAGTTGAGCGGAATCGTACGAAAATCGTTTAATATCGCAGGAGACGGAATACAGTTCGTTGATTAACTCGCAGTCTGCGTAGACTCGGGCCAAATTTTCACATCTTTTCGTGGATTTTGTGAACAATACGATGGCTTCGTGGAGAATCCTCGTCGGCGGGACGAGAAACTCTCCCTGCGAGTTCTTTTCAATCAAATCTCCGGCATGTAGCGCAGGTTGCTCCGCTTCGGTCAACAATTTCTCCATATTTTCTTTCGGAGGTGGCGGAGGCTGCAATAATTCAATTCTTTCTGAAACAGACTTTTGCATCAAAATTAGCGCCGCTTTATTATTCGCGTGTTTTTCCTTGCAACGTTCCGCGCGATGTAAGAGATAGTCTCTGCATTCTTCAAGTCGACCGACCGCACGTCGTCGATTCACGTCCGTCTCAAATTTGAATACGAAAAGACCAACTTCAGCTAGCTGCGCAGAGGTTGCAATCTCGTAGAATCGATCCGCTGCAGCTTTTCTAGCTCCGACCGGGTCCTCGTTAAAAGAAGCCTCGGTTTTTTTCAGCTTTTGCTTCACTTTTTCGAATATCATGGAGAATAGAACAAAGCAACGAAAAATAGTTAAAATGCCGACTAAAAACAAGACCAAAATCGTCCCAGTTTCGGCTTGCGAACCATCTAATGCAAAGGCTATAATAATCACGAGCGCTTGACCGCAAAAATTCATCACGTCTGCTCTGTTCATCACATTCCGGACACGAATCGGTCCAAATGACACCGTGATTCTTCTCCACGGTTGAATAAAGTACACCAAGTACGCATTTGCAGCGTAGATAGGAAGCATCAAGGCGCCAGAAATTTCGCCTCCTCCAGCTTGTTGTGCGAGCAATACGACGATTAACTTGTTCGCAAGTTCGATGGTCATGTAGTGAACCGCAAAAAGCGACGCGAGAGTGTACACTTGATTTTCGGCGTCTGGCTCTTCTGAGACGCTCTGTCTCTCGAAGGATTTTGCCATACTTCGAACCTTTTCAATTTGTGGTTTGATTTCCGTTTCCATCGATTTCTCCTTTTCGAGTTCCACGGAGAGTGTCTGCCGCGACTTGGAACGAAATGATTTTGGATCGAAAGTGTCTTCAGTCTCGTCTTCATCTTCTCCGTCTTTTGCTCCACCACCATAGACCGTATTTTTTTTCATAGGTTGGCCGGTGAGTCGAGCTAAAACTGCGTCTAAGTACCCGTATTTTTTCTTTCTCGTAGTTTTCGTCACCTTTCGATTGACAATTTCGAGAGCGTCCGTGGCAGGGCGGCGAAAAACCTCGTACCACGCGCCAGCGGCGTCGAGAACCCGATTATCGTCTAATTTATTGCGCAAGCGGATGCGTCTGACGCGAAGCAGCACAAATAAAGGTATTCCTATACCCACGACGCAACCAACTATACCCGCGACAGATTGGACAAAGATGTGCTCCTCGGAATCGCAGTCAACTTTCGCATCCGCCGATAACACTCTCGTGTTTCCGACATCGTAACAGTCGAAAGATTGTAAACATAAATTAATTACAGGTAAATATACGACTGTAATACAAAGACCGAAGAACTTACGAAAGGAAGAGAGCACTTTATACTTTTTATGCAGCGCGTACAAAACCTTGTCGCCACTCCAACTTATGCAGGATTTTTTGTGTCCAATCATACCGCCAAAGTGTCCTTTGAAGTAATAGCCCAGCTCTTTATCGTGGCGAATCGATCGCACCATGAGCTTGTATTGCAACTTGGCAATATTTAAGGAAAAAAATATCGTGCCAAATATCATGCAAGGAGCGCCCACGACGCCTCCCCAAAATACTTTTGTCCAATCGAAGCCGGTGATACATTCCGGAGCGAAAATTTGTATGCCAAAATTGAAGGAAGCGAACCAATCGGCGACGTCCAGAACCGGCCCAGGCCATTTAAAGCTCAAATTCAAGCTGACAGATAAATATTGAATCGTGTTGAACACTGATCTCAGAGCTGAGGTGGAGACCGAGTCCAAGGTGTCGGCAGCGCCTACACCGACGAGCACCAAACCGATAATACCTAACGCGCCAACGCCGTACATGGCGTAGTTTTCACCACACTCTTCGCACGCGTCACCCTTGCGAAAATATCCTTCCGAGCACGTATAACACGCGGTACCATTCGCACCAACGGTGCACGATGATCCAAAGCCAGGACAACGTTCAGGAAAAGGGCAAATCGTGATGTCCACGCACATCGTATCGACTGATGCCCACGTGCCCGCAGCGTTCGCGCACGAACATACGGATCCGAGCGTTTCGTTATATTCGCAACGAAAACCAGTTTCAATAACGCACGTCGTTGAACAACCGACGTCACCGTCTCGAATATTCTGAAAGTCATCGCATTCTTCGCCCTCATCTATGACGCCATTTCCGCACAACGGCGGCGGTGGCGGCGAAGGCGGCGGCGAAGGCGGCGGGAGTGGCGGCGGCAAAGGTGGTGGTGAAGGCGGCGGCGGCAAAGGTGGCGGTGACGGTGGCGGTGGTGGCGAAGGTGGCGGTGCCAAAGTTACAAAGTTTGTCTCCGTCGGGGGCACAATATCTGACACGTTCGTCAAACCCTCATCGGTAAGCTTCGTTTTGATATCCGCGATTTTTTGGGTATCGGTTGTGACCAACGCTTCCTTGACGGCATCGGTTTCCGTGAAAGTCGTCAACTCAACTTTAAAATCTACGGTCACTCCACTTGAAGTTTGCAAAGTGTTCCTTCTTCTCCTTCTTTTCAACGGATCCGCGACCTCCGAAACAGATATGATTGTTATAGCGCCAGGTGAAACGTTCAAAATAGACGCCATTGCGTTAATAAACATAGCCTTTTGCTCTTCTTGGAAGTCAGCTACGGCGTAACCCGTAAGCTCCATCTTTGCTTCCACAGCAGCTGCGGCTGGTGGTGGACTCGGCGGTGGCAACGGTGGAGGTGAAGGAGACGGTGGTGGCGATGGTGGCGATGGCGGAGGTGATGGCGGCGGCGACGGTGGCGGCGACGGTGGCGGGAACGGCGGCGGCGACGGCGGAGGTGACGGTGGTGGCGACGGTGGTGGTGATGGCGGCGGCGACGGTGGTGGAGGTGGCGATGGTGGCGATGGCGGTGGCGACGGTGGTGGCGACGGCGGTGGCGACGGCGGTGGCGACGGTGGTGGCGAAGGCGGCGACGGTGGAGGTGATGGCGGCGGCGGCGGTGACGGTGAAGCCGGCGGCGGCGATGGTGGTGGTGGAGGAGGCGGCGACGGCGGCGGCGACGGAGGTGGTAATGGAGGTGGAGGCGATGGCGGCATAGGAGGCGAGTAGGCCGCTGTATACGTGCACGTTGTGAGATCTGTGTAAGTAAAGTCCCAATCTATCGTTTGACCGTAAAAATCGATGGGAACAGTCGTGTTAACAGTTTCACACATAAACATCAAGTTAAACATCGTCGCTCCGTCAAACATCATGTACGTTGGATCATCGAGATACGTACGACCGTCGGCGGTGAAATCCGTAAGAGTATTGACATTCCAATACCTCCCAATGTTGTATTCAAACGAAATCGCATCTTGAAACATGAAAACCATCCGAGTTACGGAAGAGACGTCCCAGGCCATGATATCTTCGTTGTACGTCGTCGCGTTTCGAAACATGGAGTCCATATCTGTGACTTTCGAAACGTCCCAAGATTTCAAGTTACCCTCGAAACTCACCGCGTCGCGAAACATATTCCTCATGCTCGTCACCTGAGACGTGTCCCACGCATCGATGCCTGAAGTTGTTCCTACAAATTTTGAGCAACCGTAAAACACGTAGTCCATATTTTGAACGTTCGATACCGTCCAAGACGCGAATTGGTTGCCGGATACATCCTCGTTCATGAATGGATCGTTATAAAACATTCCCTCCAGTGTCGTCGCGGAAGAAACGTCCCAAGCATGCACGTTATGCATACGATCTTGTCCCGCCCAAGATCCTTCAAGACCCCAGTAAGGGCTGGTGTATGGATCTGCCATAGCGAATATGTACGAAAAATCCAATACGCTCGAAGTATCCCAATCCGTAAAAGCTTCAGGCCTGAAACTATCCGCCCCTGAAAACATGCGTTGCATTGACGTGACGCTAGAAACATTCCAGTAGAATGGGACGGAGGTTAGGCTCGTGGCGTCATTGAACATGTACGACATATCAAGCACATTCGACGTGTCCCACATTACATTTGGATCCCCATCAAATCGATAAATTTCGAAATAGGTTCCAAACGATGTTGCCCTGTCGAAAGTGCGATTCATGTACAACACGTTCCCTGTCGACCATCCTCGCAAATCTTGATTAAAGGAAGTGGCGCGCCTGAACATGCTGCTCATATCCGTCACGCTTGACACATCCCAGTCCTTCAGACGCGAATTGAATGCACTGGCGCCTTCAAACATACTCTTCATATTTCTAACTTTAGATACGTCCCACGTATAGAGTAAACCCGTGAACGCATAAGCATTATAAAACATACTTTCCATATTCGTCACGGACGAAGTATCCCAATCCTTAAGATCAGCATTAAAGGAGAGTTGTCCATAGAAAGCGAACGACATATCTGTCACCGCGCTGACGTCCCATTCTGACATTGGCCCGTAACCACTTAATTCGCAATTTCCATTTACTCCACCCATCTGCAAACACGCTAAAATCGCGGATAGAAAGTTATCATTCGTGATAGAATCGTAGGGAGGAGGACTTTCAGCTGGCGGTGGCGATGGCGGAACGTATACGCACTTCCCCGGACAAGAACCGTCGATGGGATAAAAATCCATTCCCGGATTCGACACATCGGTAACCTGAGAAAATCCATCTTGATTTTGTTTAACGCATTCGACGCATGGCTTACACTCGTAACCGTAAGAATTACTATCCCAATCATAAGATGACCCACAAAATGTCTCCTGCTCCATCAAGTGCGAGTATCCGCAGCTCGCGTGCGAAGCGCACGTGGTTGAGCGGTGGAAGACATTGCCATAATAGCAGGACGAGGCCTGAGTGGCGTCGACTCGCGACGAATTCTGGAACGAAGCGACCACTTGATTAATAGGCGTCCAAACAAAATCGACATATTGAATCATGTTCGTTTCTGAGTAATACGTGAGGGTAGGAACGTACGCGTCTAGCAAAACTGATTTTACCCCGGCGGTATCTCCAAATATATTGTCGGAATATTTACAGAAACTCCACAAAGACGACCACTCCTCCGAATCGGACCGCGAGTTGCCTTCGATAAGCATTTCGCCCCAAACCGCTAGCAAAGATGTCAACCCGATCCGGTCCAAAAAGTAATTATTTTGGATTTTCAAGTCACCTCTGACGTTACTCAGAGAGGAGAAACTTATCTCTGTCCACGAACTTCCGAAAGTATTCCCGGACATCTCAAGCGCAACACCAGGAACGCCGGATGTATATGCGAATGAGGTATTCGAGAGGCTCCACGCGTTATTATTTGAAGTGACGTACGTATCGGAATTGGTGTCGAAATAGAAAGTCTCCGGCCCATTTGCGCCGACTTGTCCTAGATTCCACGTTCTCCAATCCGATATACCTCCGCCCATGCCGCCGTTATCATTTATTCTCATGTACTGGCTCACCCTTTGAAGATTCTCCAAAACGAGGCTTTCTATGATTGCATTAGTAGACAGATCAAAAGATCCCGTCACGCTTTCCAGATTATAAAACTCAACTCTTGTGAGAGCGTCGTTTTGAGTCATCTCAATCTTTCCCGTGATTGAATAACCCGAACCGTCCGTCATGTAGAATTCCGTCAACGTCGAACACTTGTATAAAAAAATATTCCCTGCAAACGTAGTAAAAGTTCGGCCTTGCAATCTGAACATAGTCGGCTGCACGCCATTCGCGTTCGTGTCTGAATCTTCGCACAGGATATTCGCGTTAATCACGCCGTTCACCGGCTCGATATCGCAAGTATCCCCAGCCGCCGCGTTTTCCGGCACCAAGTCGTCCCAATCGCACGTTCCACTTTTACACACGCACGCCGAAGCCGCGTCCGCGTATATCAAGAATCCGCTCGCTCTCGTTCGCATCATCGTTCCTCCCTTCGCGGTCGAGCCGCGACGCGGCGGCGGCGAATTCAGCATCATCGCACACACCAAAGCAAACGCAAAAATGAATCGGCCAACGAGGGTGGTCCCTCGCCTCAAATTCGTCGTCCCCGCGCGGGAATGTCGTCGTCGCATTCTTGGATAAATACTATTCTTCTCGTCGACGTTTTTGTCGTCGACGACGCTCTCGGCCGTCGACGAAGGCGACGACGACGCCAAACTCCTCATATCCTTTTCTCAATTATAGGAGGACACTTACACACGCGCGCAACCAACGAAAACCTTCGGCTGGTCGGAAAAAGTAATTCCCCTCTCTCTCTCTCTCTACACACACTAACACACACACACACGCAAACGCCAAAAGCAACCCACCACGTTTGCGCGAACAATTCTTCGTTTTCCGGTGCGACGAGAGTGCAACAGACAGACAAACGCAGATGCACAGAGTGAGACACGAAAGGATGTATGTGCAACAAAAAGAGTGAGGGCGGGTAGACATTTCAAAAACGTCCCACAACGACTCAAAACCTACCAAAACCCTAAACCAACTTGTACTCGATAATTCTATCTCCCGAAGCTCTCGCGACGACGCCGCACACACAAACA